>PPYE01643429.1_pt1 | contig 395202 bp, 312 predicted proteins | sample 1559881 | NCBI WGS metagenome assembly PPYE01 (sample SAMN08240022, study PRJNA423297) | Human gut metagenome, whole genome shotgun sequencing project.
ATACCGTACTCCATTTGAGGCACGATATGCTGCATAAAAAATTTAGCCATAAATGTTACAAAAAAGGTTGACCACAACAACCCTTCTATTCCTTCCATATCTAGAATGTATGCAATTAAGATACCCCCCCCCCCGGACAATTGCGGCCTAAATACCTAAAGCCAGCTAAACTAAAAACTGAAATCTTGAAAATCCTCAGAAATGGAAAGAAGTTATAACCTATAGTAAGAAAAGCGGTATTATACCTCCCCGGTATGGGAGAACTACTCCAAGAAACTGGCTCAGAACAGCAAACAAAATGGGGGCCACCCTCGAGAGAGTGACCCCCATACGGCATACAAACAAAGTTTATAAAAAGCCTGCTTATAGTTTTATTGCTTTGCTATTCCTTCCTTAATGCCCGGCGGCGGAGCATAAGTACTGCCCCAGCAAGGAATAACACACTTCCGGCAGCCGCTACAGACCACAGGCCTGCCCCAGTCCTCGCCAGCTGCTTGTGCGGCTTGGGAGTCGGCGGGACGGCTGGAGGCGTTGCCGGCGGGACAGTTGGAGGGACCACTGGCGGCGCGGGAGGATTTGGCGGCGTAGGCGGTACAACAGGAGGGATTTTCTTGTCAACAATCTTTACTTCTGCTGTTTTTGCACCGTTTTCAAGGTTGCCTGCCGTGATCTTTACTGGGGCAGCCTTCTCATACCCTTCAGGGGCTGTGATCTCGGTAAGGGTATAGCTGTCAGCAAGCAGGCCGCCGAGCGTAACCGCACCGTTGCTGTCAGTCGTCACAGTCCCTACAACCTCGCCGCTGGAATCACGCTTGACTTCAAAAACAGCGCCCTTCAGAGGAGCACCATTCTCATCAGTCTTCCTGATCTTAATGGAATAATTGTAGCCATTAGCTTCGCCACCTCCGGTTTCCCATACAGCGGTCCAGTCAACCTCCTTAGTTTTACCATTATAATCAACTTTCGCAGAGTTCTTGAAAGCCTCCCTGTTCAGCGGGGTATGGTTGATATAGACCTTATATCGGATCAGGTAGCCATCTGTACCAATATTGCCGAGCTTGATATTAAACCCGCCCCTGCCTTCATTGGTAAAATTCACCGTCGTTGAAAAGGAGACATCAGCCTGCTGGTGGAATTCGAAAGCTTTACTTGCCGGATTGACTGTCCAGCTTCCCCTCAGGACTTCAAAACTCGACTTATCATACGTCAGGCCATATGTACGGAGGACATCAGAGACCGTAACGTCCTTCATATCCTCACCCTTGGCGTTGACGCGAAGAGTGTACGTAATGTAATTATGCGCATAATTGCCGCTCGACCACTTCGCAAGAACTTCATCCGGGTTGTCGCCCTTCCACGGGCCGTAATTGATCTCACCTGCCGGGACCCTGTGCCCGTTAACATCAAGATCTACGGACTTCTTGCCGTAATCTTTTACCTTGTCAGTATCAATTTTGACGGAGACACCAATCTTGCCGGTTATATCAGAATGCTTCTCAACATAGTCTGTATAGGTGAGCGTAAGCGTACCGGTGTCAGGGTCGACATGCGCCTTAGCAGCAACGCTGCCGTCTGAACTCATAACATTGAAATCAAGTTTAAGATAATATTTGAAATCAGTATTAGCGAGCTTGATAGTCGATGTGTCACCGGCATGTATGCCGCTGGGCAGCTTAAAGCCCATCTTCAGCTGAGTCGTGTAGCTCCGGGGCGTCAGCTCTTTTTTAGTCACTTCTGCACTGGTAATGATATTCTCAGTCAGCTCTGCGGCTGATGCCTGAGACAGATGCGCCTGCGGGGATACAAGCACCGCAATACCTACAAGCGCTGCAACGATGAGTGCCACAGCAGCACCCCACCTCGTTACAGCAAGCTTACGCCTGGTATCTAAATAAGTATGACCACCCATTTGATCGTACTTCCTTTCTTCAATAACTCCTTCCTCACACTAATCCCTAGAAAACTGTGTTTTCATGATACCCCCCCTCCCGCTACATTTGCGGACTAAAAGCACCGGAAACAAGTAATAAGTAAGGAAAAGGGGAAGAAGAGAGGGTACTGTCCGAGAGGGGAAGCCGCCCAAGAAAGGATGCCGGGCGCAATAAAGCCGGGCTGAGGATACCAGACCGGCGATAACGGGTATTTTTACTATCATCCCTGCGGCACTGTAGCGCACTGTACTACTGCCCCGGTATCCCGCTCAGTTATTACAATTATCGGTTTTCATACCGCGCTTGCGTTTTGCCCGCTGTCATCTGATATCATATATATATTCATACGGCGAAGTACGATTTACATAAACTGCTTCTGGGGGAAATGGATACAATATGGCGAATCAAACTGAATCAGCAGGACAGCGCATACAATCACAATTATCTTCACTGGCCGTGCTTCCCCTGGATACTGCTGAAACTGCCCCCGCATCATTGCGGAACCGGTACGATATCGCGATTGACGCCATAAAATCATATATTATTCAGAAAAAACTCTCACCTGGGGATCCGCTGCCCAATGAAGCAACCTTATGTGAAGAGCTGAGCGTCTCGCGATCCTCAGTACGCGAGGCCGTCCGCAAACTTGAGGCCCTCCATATAGTCAAAGTTATACACGGCAAAGGGATATTCGTTGGGGATCTTTCTCTGGAACCCCTCGTTGAAACACTCAGCTTCCGGACCATAGTTAACCAGGACGCCAATCTGACCAAGCTGCGCGACGTGATCCAAGTCCGCCGGATCCTCGACCTGGGGGTAGCACAACAGGTCGTTGACGCCATGAAAGGTACTCCCCGGCCTGACCTGGAGAAGCTTGTCAGACATATGGAAAAACAGGCGAAAAAGCATACAACTTTCCTTGAACAGGATATTGAATTCCACTCCCGCCTGTTTGATGAGACCCATAACGAAGTCCTTAAGCAGCTTGCCCACAGCCTGTGGCTGGTGCATATGGCAGTCCTTCCCCAGCTTGGCCTGACTGTCAGTGAGAATCTTGGGACTGCCGCTGCTTCCCATAACAACATGCTTCAGGCAGCAATCGCCGGGGATGTTGATGCCTACAGGGATGCGGTCGTGGAACACTACAAGCCTATTGAAGGGATACTGAATTCCTATCTGGGGTAAGTTGAGCAGCTTGCGGCCTGCATCAAACGGTACTGTGGCGCAACACAAGCTATTGCTGCGCTGCAATACAGGCCGGATAAACTGATGCTGCACGGACTTAACTTAGATACCTTGCCATTCCGGCTTATTCGCGTATACCCAGCGATAGTAGTCAGCACGTTTAAGGCTGCCCGCTGCAGCTTCATCAATAATGAACGTGGCATGCGGGTGCAGCTGCAGTGCTGAAGCCGGGCAGAATGACGATATTCCGCCTTCAATACTGTCTGCAACTGCCTGGGCTTTATTTTCACCAAATGCCAGAAGGATCACATGGCGGGCTTTGAGGATAGTGCCGATACCCTGTGTAATACAGTGTGTAGGGACCAGATCCAGATCACCGCCAAAGAACCGCGCATTATCCTGCCGCGTCTGTTCGGTTAGCGTTTTTACCCTGGTGCCTGAGGCCAGGGATGACCCCGGCTCGTTAAAACCAATATGTCCGTCAGTACCAATACCCAGTATCTGGATATCGATCCCGCCGGCTGCGGCAATGGCCCTGTCATACTCTTCGCCAGCAGTGGGAAGCGTCTCCAGAGCACCATTGGGCACATGGATGTGACGCGAGTCAAGGCCAAGAGGTTCGACAACAGTACGTGTTATAACGCTGCGGTATGATTCCGGGTGCTCCACAGGCAGGCCGGCATACTCATCAAGGGCAAATCCGCGGACATGGGATACATCTATACCCCGGTCCCTGATCTGCCGGGCTAAATGCTGATATGCCGTCAGAGGGGTAGATCCTGTAGCCAGGCCGAGTACAGCGAAAGGGTTGGCCGCTATCAGATCGGCTACACAGCGTGCATACAGTTCTCCCGCTTCATCCTGGTCCCTAACGATAATGATTTCTGCCATAAGCCTTCTCCTGTTTGATTTCCATAGTTTCTGTAATTTCCGTTGCCCCTGCGGTCCGGATCCGTATGATATATGTGATGCCCATAGTTGCCGCTATGGGCATCACGTGTCACTATTGATCAGCAGAGTATGCTCTCCGGATCAGCGGGCTGAGGACACGACCTCATCGGCTGTTTTCACCGGCTCCAGACCGTTTTCACGGAGAACGGCAGCGACTGCGGCAATATTGTCCCTGCCGAGGGAAAGCACGGGATCCGGCATCTGGTTCGTATCGAATACACCCAGCAATGCCAGGGCAGTTTTGAATGCGCCCACACCGGCACCGAAGCCCGATACCCCCGAAGCCGCTGTGACAATGCGCATCAGGGCAGAAAGGGCATCCTGTTCTTTGCGGACGGTTTCCCAGTCACCTGATTCATACGCTTTCCACATGCGCACATACCCGGACGGTTCAACATTGCCCAGGCCGGGCACACTGCCATCCGCACCGGCCATATATGCACCGTCAACAACAACTTCCTGGCCGGTCAGGAGAGTTAAAGGATGGCCGGCCCTGTTATTGTCATCAACAAGGAAGCGGAAAGATACGTCATCATTGGAGGAATCCTTGACACCTGTAAGGACCCCGTCTTTGCCGAGGCGCACCAGAAGATCCCCCGGAAGCTTGACGTGGACGCATACAGGGATATCGTAGGCAAACAGCGGCAGATCGACTGCTTCATGGATCAGCCGGAAATGCCTTTCAATCTCGGCGATCCCTCCAAGCGCATAAAACGGCGCTGTTGCCACAATGGCATCTGCCCCGAGTGCTCTGGCTTCTTTTGCGTGCTCAATAACACGGTTCGTCTCCGTATCGATACATCCGACGAGCACAGGGACACGCCCTGCAACTGCTTCCACACCTGCAGAGACAATCTGCCGCCGGCGCTCATCCGTACTGAATACGACCTCACCGGAAGATCCCAGGAAGAACAGGCCATCAACGCCCGCATTGATCATACGGTCAACAGAACGCGCAAGGCTTGCCCTGTCCAGTTCCCTGTCAGCAGTAAGAGGGGTCACAACGGGCGGGATAACGCCCCTGAATGTAGTTGTCATAATATTTTTCCTTATACCAGCTGTTATTACGCGCATTCAGCCGCCGTTGGATGGAGCAGCGAAGGCGCAGCACCAAGCAGCAGTTTTGTATAGTCATCCTGCGGATTATTCAGGACGTCCTTAGCGTCACCCTTTTCAACGATCGTGCCATGGTTCATCACCACGATGCGGTCCGAAACATAACGGACCGTCTGGATATCATGGCTGATGAAAACCATCCCCAGGCCGAGAGACTTTTTCAGATCTGTGAGCAGGTTGAGGATCTGCGCACGGACTGACACATCAAGTGCCGACGTCGGCTCATCAGCAATAATCGCATCAGGTTTCAGGGACAGTGCACGGGCAATAGCCACGCGCTGGCGCTGGCCGCCGGAAAGCTGCCCGGGCAATGCCCCGAGTGCTGACTTCGGCAGGCCAACCATGGTGAGCAGCTCACGCGCACGTGCAGCCCGGCTTTTCCTGTCCCCCAGCTTATGGACCACAAGAGGATCGATCAGCTGGTCTTCAACAGTCATGCGGGCGTTAAGCGCTGTAGCAGGATCCTGGAATACCACCGAAACCACGCGGCCAATCTCCTTGCGGTCCTTCGCAGAACGATGCGTCACATCCACGCCCTTGAACAGCACCTGGCCGGAAGTCGCCTGCTGCAGGCCGCACATCACATTGGCAGTTGTGGACTTGCCGCAGCCGGACTCGCCTACGATCCCGATAGTCTGCCCGGCAAGCAGCTGGATGTTCACCTTGTTGACAGCCTTGATCTTATTCGGATGGAACAGCTTCCCCGCTCGTGTAGTGAAAACAACATCAACATCGCGCAGTTCAATGATCGGTACCTGCCCTGATGCTGCTGCCGCCCGGGCAGCGGAAGCAGCCGGCGCCGGAGATTCGCCCTGGCCTGGCACAGGATCTGGTGTCTGATATCCACTCATCGTGCAGCTCCTTCTGTTCCTTCGGAATACCTGGCTATTCCGGATTCGTCGGCTTCCACCGTTACGGCATATACCTGGTCCGCTTTACGATCTGCAGGCGGGCTGTAGGGCGGGTCGGGCTCAGGGCTGTCAGGCAGCACAGCATAATAATGATAAGTATCGCCTATGCGCCTCATAACCGGACGGGTATCCAGGCCGCGGTCAGGATGCGAAGAACGCGGTGCGAAACGGTCGCCCTTCGGGAAGTCCGCAGGGCTTGGGACCGTGCCAGGCACCTGATGGAGGCGGCCGGCACCGGCTTCAATCGATGTAACAGAACCAAGCAGCCCGCGGGTGTATTCATGCCGCGGATCGGTAAGGATCTCTGTGATCGAACCCTGCTCGACTACCTGCCCCGCATACATAACTGTTACGGAATGCGCAACTTTAGCTACCAGTGCAAGGTCATGGGAAACGAAGATCATAGCGAACCCGAGCTTTTCACGCAGCTGGTTCAGAAGGTCAATAACCTGTTTCTGGACAGTTACATCCAAAGCCGTTGTAGGCTCGTCAGCAATGATCAGCTTCGGGTCGCGGGTCAGTGCCATAGCGATAAGCACGCGCTGGCGCTGGCCGCCGGACAGCTCATGCGGATATGATTCGAGAGTCCGCTTAGGTTCGAGGCCTACAAGCTCCAGAAGCTCTTCAGCACTGCGGGTGCCGCCGCGCTTCGTCAGCTGCTTCATCTGGGCTTTGATAAGCATCGATGGGTTCAATGATGACAAAGCATCCTGATAGACCATAGCGATCTCATGGCCGCGAAGGGCGTTGTGCGCCTTGGGATCCATGCCCACAAGGTTCTTCCCCTCGAACATGATCTCACCGCTGATCTCAGCTTTAGGATCGAGAAGGCCCATTATAGCCAGCGAAGTGATTGACTTGCCGCATCCGGATTCGCCCACAAGGCCCATAGTTTCGCCTGGGCGCACCGAGAATGATACGTGGTCAACTACATCCACATCGCCATGGCGCGGGAACCTGATGCACAGGTCATTGACTGATATGACCGGAGGCTCTGTAGCCGTTGGCCTGAAGCGGTCTGTACGCTTGAGCTCGGCTTCACGGAGTGCTGCAAGGGATGCGGAAAGGCTTGCTTCCTGCTCACGGTAAGCAGCAACCGGATCTGTAAGGATCCTGTCTTCTTTGCGTGCAGATTCCGCACTCGCCGGGTCTTTGCTGATTGGAGCCGTAGGGGCTGCAACCATGGCATCAGTGATGCCTTCCGACAGGATATTGAGGCACAGCACTGTGAGCATGATAGCAAGGCCCGGGAAGAGTGCCTGCCACCAGTATCCGAAGATAACGCCTTCCTTAGCGGTAGAAAGGATGTTGCCCCATGTCGGCGTCGGTTCGGGGATACCCATGTTGATGAATGACAGCGATGCCTCGAATACAATAGCATCTGCAACGGAAAGGGTAGTGAATACCATTACCGGCGCCGCAATATTGCGGGTCACATGCTTAACGAGTATCCATGGCGCGCGGGCACCGGAAACAATAACAGCGCGGACATAATCTTTGCCGTACTCGCTGATGATATTTGCCCTCACTACCCTGGCGATCTGCGGGACATAGATAACACCGATCGATATGGCGATACCGGCCATAGACTGCCCGAGGATCGTAACGAACACTGTTGCAAGCGCAATACCGGGGACCGACATAAAGATATCGATGACCCTCATGATCAGCTCAGATATCCACGGCCGTGTTACAGCTGCTGCCGCACCGATAAGCGCACCGACTATCAGCGCGAAAAGCACGGACGACAGGCCAATGACCAGAGAGTACCGTGCGCCGTACATCACTCGGGAAAACACATCCCGGCCAAGGTTATCCGTACCAAACCAGTGTTCGGCACTCGGAGACAGCAATTTTATGGTGATCTCCAACGGGTTGCGCGGGGAAATAACGGGAGCGAGGACAGCGCATGCAGCCAGGAGAGCAAGGAAAATAAGCGATATACGCGAGCCAACCGACATCCGTGACCAGCGGCGCACTTTGACACCAGGCCTGGCAGCGGCGTCAGCAATTTTTCTTTTACCAAACAGCATTGTTACACCGTCCTGATTCTCGGGTTGATAAGCACATACAGCATGTCAACAATGATGTTGATGATGATGAATGACAGTGCCACGACAAGCACCACACCCTGTACGAGCTGCGGCTGATTATTATTGATGCCGTCAAACAGCGCCGTGCCCATTCCGGGAAGGGCAAAAATAATTTCGATAACGATAGCGCCGCCCATCAGATAGCCAATCTTCATACCAAGTACGGTGACAGGCGTTATCAGCGCGTTGCGGAATACGTTGCGGGCGATGACTACACGCCGGGGTACGCCGGCGCCGATAGCTGTACGCACATAATCTTTATCAAGCTCTTCAACCATTGACGTGCGGATGATACGGGTCATCTGCCCCGCAAGCGGCAGCGCCATAGCAAAACACGGCATAGCCATGCGCGCCATATACTCGCCGGGGTCTGCTGTAAACGGCACGAGATCGCCTGAAGCAGGAAGCCAGCCGAGCTGGATCTGCAGAAGGAAGATCAGCAGCACGCCAAGCCAGAATGACGGGGTGGCGATGCTGATAATAGACAGGACCCGGATCACCTGATCGACCCAGGTATCACGGTACAGCGCTGCAAGAACGCCAAAAATAATAGCTACAACAGCACCTATGAAAAGGCTGATGAATGTCAGCTGCAGTGTGATGGGGAATGCATCGCCGATCCTTTTGGCAACGGAATCCCTGTTCACCCCATATGTGCCGAGGTCGCCACGGAACAGGCCTCCTATATAGCGGAAGAACTGCTCATACCACGGGCGGTCAAGCCCCATCTGCTGACGGTATGCCTGCAATGCCTGCGGCGTAGCATCGCTGCCCAGTGCCGCAGTCGCGGGATCGTATTTTGAGAATGACATGAGGAAGAAAACCAGGAATGTCACTCCAAAAGCCATGAATGGCAGGGCCACCAGGCGTCTGCCCAGTAATCGTAATAGGTTCGACATATATTTTCTGCTCCTTTGCAGGAAGTTGCGGTTAAACCTGCTTCGCCCAAAAACTGAGGAATCAATATTGCTGCAGGGAAACAGACATAAAGGAGGGGAGAAACCCTGCGTCAAGGGGGTTCCACACCCCTCCTCACGTCTGGGGGATACTGCATAGCTTCACCCGTTACAGCACTATCCCCATCCTGTTCAGTTTTCGGTTATTCTGCTCCCGGCATCACTGCTTGCTTAACTTAGCATGGATGAAGTTCAGGCCGGTAGAGCCAATCGGGGAGAATTGCGAGAATACGCCCTTCTTGACCGCAGTTGTAGTTTTGCGATGGAGCAGCGGGTAGATCGGCACCTCTTCGGAAACGAGATCATAGCACTGGTTCCAGTAGGTCTGACGGCTTGCATCATCTTTTGCGGCAATAGCCTGGTCCATGAGTTCGTGAAGCTTCGTATAGCCTTCGCTCCCCTTCCAGCCGGCACGCTTCTGCATCCATGCATTGTCGCCATACCACCAGTTCAGGAGGAGGTCAGGGTCGTTGCCGAATACTGACGGGTCTCCCGGCGCAAGGACCATGGAGAAATTGCCGGTATCTACGATATTCGGATACAGGGCAGATGAGGACATGGACTGGATATCTACCTTGAACCCAAGCTCTTCGAGATCATTCTTGACCTGCGGGGCAAGGGATGTGATCCATGAATGGTCGGTAGTATACAGGGTGAATGTCTGTCCTGATACACCTGCTTCGCTGAGCAGCTGCTTCGCCTTGGAAATATTCTTGGTATAAACGTTCTTCGCCTTATGGTAGTTGGGGAAGGACTTTGGCAGATAGCTTGTTGCGGCTTCGGCCTGGCCCTGCAGCTGGTTGCTGATAAGCTTGTTGACATCAATGGCGTTGAGGATCGCCTGGCGTACACGCTTGTCATCAAACGGCTTCTTCCTGGTGTTGAACATAACGAATGCCTGGTTGAATCCCTGTGTGGTCTTCATTTCCGATCCGGAACGTTCAAGGGTCTTGAATGCTGTTGGAGGCACAAGCTCCATGGCATCTGTTTTGCCGCCCTGCATAGCTGTAGTACGGGCAGTATCATCGACGCTGATATTCCATACCATATTTTTGGTCTGGGCCGGGAACTGGCCATTATACTTGTCGTTCTTTTCAAACTTGATCTGCTGGTCAGTGATCGATGTATATTTCCATGGCCCTGAACCCACAGGCTGCTTCTTCAGCTCTTCGTCTGTTGCGGAGGCAGGCGTGATCTGGATCAGAGCAAGGCGCTGCTTGAGCATAGGGAAGGCTTTCTTAAGCTTGAAGGTTACTTTATTGCTTCCGCTGGCCGTTACGGAATCAATGAAATCAAGCATTGAAATGTAAAGGCTTCCTTCAGCAGTAGTGCGCTGGTAGGATTTGACGACATCATCAGCCGTCACATCTTTGCCGTCGGAGAACTTAGCACCGTCACGCAGAGTAACGGTATATTCGGTATCTGATACTTTCTCCGGATCGCCTTTTGCAAGGGCATTGAACACCTTGTAATTCGAATAGTCAAGGGCGTAGAGAGGCTCTGTAACATGCCAGTTGGCAGACAGCGGAAGCGCGCCTGATGTAGTTGCCGGCGAGAAGTCACGCCCTGAATATGCTACCTGAGCTGTAATGGTATTTGATACCGATGTGCTTTTTGCAGCAGTAGCAGACTTTTTCGCGCCGCCGCCGCATGCGCTCAGGCCCATCAGCAGTGCGCCCGACAATACTGCCGCGAACACTTTGGACGCTTTGGATGATATCTTCATTGATGGTCTCCTTTTATCATTGAGTATCCAGATTCGACTGCTTTTAGCATCTCATCATTTTCAATTATATGACATCTGACATCAGACGCAAGTTGAGCATGCCGTCAATCGGAATAATTGATGATTTTCATTGATTTTCCAACGAGAAATTGCTTTTCCCCTGTCCCTGCCCGGCGCGGCCTGGACAGGGGGCCATAGGCTGTTTTGATTCCTGTACCCTGATAGCTATCTGCTGCCGGCAGGCAATGCCGCGGCAAACCATGATGTTATCGTTGTCGGATGCGTGATCGCCGTCCCGACCACAGCAGCCCACGCACCTGTTTCCATAACCTCAGCAAGCTGCGCCGGTGTGTGGATACGCCCTTCACAGATAACAGGGGTATCAGGGAAAGCACTGGCCATACTGTGCAGGAGCTCGAAATCAGGGCCGTCAGTCTTTTCACGTTCACCGGTGTAGCCTGCAAGCGTTGTAGAAAGGATATCCGTACCGGCATCAGCAGCCTGCCGGGCATCCTCAAAGCTGCCGCAGTCCGCCATAACAAGAGCACCTTCCTCATGCAGAGCTTTAACTGTCTGCGCATAAGTCAGCCCATCCGGACGGGGGCGGCGTGTAGCATCGATCGCTACAATATCTGCACCGGCTGCAATACAGCAGCGTGCATGCCTTAATGTCGGTGTAATGAATACCCCTTCATGGCCTTCTTTCCAGATGCCTATAACAGGGATATCGACTTGGCCTTTGATCGCTGAAATATCGGCAAGCCCCTGGCAGCGGATAGCCCGTGCCCCGCCTGCCTGTGCGGCAAGCGCCATCTGGGCCATAGTTTCCGGATGACGGAGCGGTTCGCCTGGGTATGCCTGGCAGCTGACGATAAGCCCGCCTTTGATCTGCCTGATAAGAGGATCCATACTGTGTCCTTTCCTGATATTTTTCTATAGTCTTTTATTCCTTAACTTTCAAAAGCCTGCCGGGCTGCTGATGCGGCACCGATCAGAGGGGCGTTATCCCCAAGCGTGCCTTTGACAAGCGGCGTAGCTTCCACTAAAGGCAGCGCAGCTTCCCGGAACCCCTGTTCCAAAGGCTGCCACCACAGGTCGCCTGCATTGGCCACTGATCCCGAGCAGATAATAATTGAGGGGTCAAGCAGATTGCCCATACCGGCAATGCATTGCCCGAGCGCACGGGCACTCAGGCCCAGTATATTCCGGGCAAAATCTTCACCGGACTCTGCACGTCGGGCTACTTCACGGCCGGAAGCCACCGGGGAGGTATCTGCGAGCTGTGATGATGCACCGGTATTATCGGCGGGGAAAGTGCCCTCGGCTGCTTTAGCCAGCCTGCGGTTATACAGGGAAGCCAGGCCGGTGCCCGAAGCTACTGGTTCAATATGTCCGCTCACAGTGCCGCAGGAGCACAGAAAACCTTCACCGAGCCCATGGGCAACATGTCCGGCGTGGCCGGCAACGCCATGGGCCCCGGTCTGCAGCCGGCCGTGGTCTATATACGCCCCGCCGATGCCGGTGCCTATACCCAGGGACAGTACAGTGCCGCTTCCCCGGCCTGCACCATACAGGGCTTCGCCAAGGCCGTGCGCACCTACATCCCCGATCATGTATACGGGGAGATCAGTCACAGTACTGAGCGCAGTATAAATACGCTGGCCTCCCCACCCCGGCATGGTACTGGTCGCCGTTACTATCACCCCTTCATTGCTGTCAACTACCCCGGCAGAACCGATGCCGATGCCACGAACAGCCCTTCCCTGCGACTGCCAGAATTCAAGCCGTTCCTGCACGAATCCCGTTAACCGCCTGAGGACATCATCGCCGCCCTGCACCGCATCGGTACTGATGCGCGCAGCCCCTTCAACGAGAGGGGTATCATCTTGGCTGAAAGTAACCAGCCCTGAAGCAATTTTAGTGCCGCCAATATCAAATGCCAGGTATGACTCGACTGACGGACTCAGCTGCCGTGCATCCATGTGCGCCCCCTTTACTCATCCATACTGCCTGCTGTCTGTGCAGCATGCAGCTTCTGCGGTGCTGCAGCCCCGGCATCGCCCAATGCCCTGAGCCCGGCTCCGGCGTTGCTGCCGGTTCCGGCATAACCGCCGGCTCCGGCCTCATTGCTGCCCTCACCGCCGGTGTCGGCTCCGCACGCGGCTTCATAAATATGCCTGAGGAACGAAAGACGCCCAGGCAGGCTGCTGCAGGAAGGGACGCACACTTTCGCCCCAAGATACTTTACTGTGCCCGCTTTACGTGCACGGTCAGCACACCGGCGTATCTGTTCAGCATCCATCAGCGATGCAGGTTCATCAGGGGCCATGGGCAGATGCCCGTCAATCCAGCTGTACCCATATTGCGTTTCGGCCGGGCAGGCGCCGGAAAACATAACTCCTGCAAGCACGCCGGAATCTCCGGCCCGGGCTATATGACTGTACGGGGTGGCGGCATCGCGGCCCTCAACAGCACTGCGGCCCCAGTTAATAATAATGCCGATGCCAAGTTCTTTTGCAGCCGCTATTTCATCTTCTACGGGCAGGAAACCTTTTTCCGGCTTCTGCCCCTCAATATAGCGGTCGCAGTGTTCTATAGCCAGCCGCGATCCGTTCCACTGCCACCGGAGGACCTCTTCCAGCGATGCCCTCATCGAATCAGCACAGGCACCTGCTGTAGGGGCGGAATGGAGCTCAATATACGAAACTGTATTTTTCCCTTTGAGCTGCGAAAGCCGGTCAACAGCGTCACGTATGCTTCGGATAAATTCCAGTGCAGCAGCACGTCCGTCGGCGTCGCTGCTGGCAAGCCCCACAGCCGGGTCCGCCCACACCCGTTTCATAGTACCCGGTATCGCTGTGACTGTATTATGCGCCCAATGGTCCGGAAGCATATACGACAGCCTTTTCAGCATCCCCGAATCGGCGAGGCTGCCCGGGAACGGCAGTTCTGCCCCGGATATCCAATTCTGCTCCCCTAAAAGCCTATAATATCCTTCCTGTTCCTGGGCGTCCGGCGGCATAGACGCATAAGCGCCAACTACGAATGGCATTCCAGACATCATAACTCCTTTCGTCATCTTCGACGATTGTGCTTCTGCGGGGATGTCCCCGAAGCACTCCCCCGTACATGTACCGATCAGGCAGCCTGATGGGTCGGTGCAGGCTGGGGTGCACGCTTTTGCCCGTATCCTCATTGGCTGTACACGCTATATTATATATAACATAACAGATATCTGACAACATAGGATTCGTACTGCCCACGCCAGCGCCGGCGTTACACGCCGCGGGACAGTATTTCTTCGACCGCCTGGATAACAGCAGCGGGCATGGCTGTATCCGACACCGGAATGTCCTGCCATACACCGTTCCGTCTGCTGTGGTCATAACTGAGTGAACTGAGAGTACCCACAGCGCCGATCCCATGGGTACGCACGGCATCAAACGCCTTGTCTTTGGCGATGTAAGGGACCTGCGCGCGGAGCAGCAGCTCAAATACATCCCTGTCAACCGGGTCATCGGCAATATGCAGCCCGCCGCGGACCGCCACACGGATCTGGTCAGCGATGCTGACGTTCAGTATCTTGATTTCCAGGCTCAGCGTCTGCTTATCATACGATATTTCTGCGTCGGCCTGCCTGCCGTCAACAAACACGCAGATATCACTGCCGTTACCCGCGTTCTTATTATCAGCAGCGGCCATATCCGCATCAGCCCGGCTCCCTGCGTCCCCGCCGGCCATTGACGAAGCAGCGGCATCACTGCCAGCCGGCCTGCAGCCGGCAGCCCTGCCCGGCACATCAGACACGCCTCTGAAAATGACCCTCCAGTCACGCTGCCGCGGGATACCCTGCGTACTGCCGGCAACGGGGCCTATCGTAAATACCGTATCTTCATTGCCGCCGCCGCTCTCGACAGCGCCGTTACTCCCGTCAGCAGTCCCGCCATTCTGCCCGCCATCCCCTCCTTCACTGCTGCGCCATACCAGCCTCAAAGCCGTATCGGCAGGCACGCTGCCGGCCCGCCCGGAATCCTCACGCATTGTGAAAGAACCGTCAGAACCCGGGAAAACAAGGACCTCCATACTGCGGGGGTTCACCGCCCCATGATGCACGCTGCCGGCGGCCATATCCTGCATCGGGATAATGCCTCCAGACCGTGCAAATACAGGGATCCTGCCGATCCCCCTCCATACTTCCATACAGCGCCCGGTTTCCGGAGCAGCACTGTACTGCCTGCCGTCAAAGAAATCGAACCATTGCCCCTGCGGGAACCAGATATCTGTATGCCCTCGCTGTGCCTGCGGATCGTTTGGGGAAACGATGGGCGCAGCAATCAGTTCCGTACCGAACCGGTATTCATGCGAGACTGAATAAGCCTCAAGGTTTTCAGGCGACTGCCAGTACATCGGCTCTATCAGAGGCCGCGCAGTGTCAGCTGCACGGCAGCACATCGTATACAGATAAGGGATCAATGCGTGGCGCAGGCGCAGAGAACTGTCCATTGACTCGCGGACTTCAGCCCTGAAATTCCACGGTTCTTTGCCGGAAAACGGCGAATTGCTCGAATGCAGCCTGTTTACAGGGCTGAAAACCCCGAACTGGTACCATCGGGCTTCAAGCTCATCATCGCATGACCCCAGCATATGCCCGCCGATATCATGGCTCCACCACCCGTATCCGATATTTGATGCCGTTGAGGTGAAGTATGGCTGGAATTCCAGTGATTTCCATGAGATTATCGTATCGCCTGAAAACCCTATGGAATACCTGTGCGAACCCGGACCGGCATAGCGTGAAAAAATCAGCGGACGTTTCCCGTCACGCCCTGAATCATAATAATGGATATGGTTCAGCATCCATAGAGGATCCAGCCCCCGCTGCCGCGTAATGCCTCCCTGCTGCCAGTCTATCCACCAGAAATCAACGCCATCATCTTCCATACGGTGATGCATATCCAGATACGCACGGACGAATCTAGGGTCTGTGAGATCAAACTCAACAGCCTTCCCTTTCCGGGGGTCCTGCCCTGCTTCCTGCGCCACCCTCACGTATTCCTTCTCAAAAGCCCTGATCCCATCCCTGGGATGGAGGTTAAGCGTCACCGCCAGGCCGCGGCGGTGGAGCTCCCGCAGGAACCCTTTATGGTCAGGGAACAGGCCGGTATTCCACGTATAGCCTGTCCAGCCGGAACCGTACACAGGATCGATATCCACAAGATGCCAGTCCATATCGATGACTGCCGCTGTAAACGGCACGCCTTCCTCTTCAAAACGGTCCATCAGCTCAAGATAGCTGTCCTGGGTATACCTGTGAAAACGGCTCCACCAGTTGCCGAGCGCATACCGCGGCAGCAGGGGGATCGGGCCGGCCAGCCGGCAGAAATCCTGTACAGCTTCAATATAACGATGCCCGTATCCGAAGAAATATATGTCAGTTTCCCTGTGGCTGCGCGGCATGACCCACGCTTTATAAGGGTTCGGGATGCCATTCACCGTATCGGCATCAACAACAATATTCGACGCTGAATCATCGATCACAGCCCAGCCGTCGCGCGATGCCACCCCCGCATCCAGCCTGACCGGACCGTCGGCAAAATCCAGCGTGCGGGCAGTCCCGCCAAGGTTCCCGCTCTGCGCATCGCCATAATGCCATGTATTGGACTGGGAACCCGGAACCCCTTTAACAACAATGCTCAGCCCCTCTTTGCTGAACGGCTGGCGGTCATACACCAGATGGAGGCTCGGAGTATCAATGACCAGCCGCCCGTCCTGCTCAGACATATCAAACTGTACTTCTTTACCGAAATCACGGCATACTGCCATCTGGGTGGCGGCATCTTCAAATATGTTATCGTCTGACCACTCAAGCCTTATCAGTGCTTCGCCAAGGATACTGATACGCCATCGGTCACCCTGGACTACCCTTTCAGGAGGCACAGAAAGACGCTCCTGATGCGCATAAGAAAGGAAAACCGCAGACTGCGTCATGAGCTCCATTACTCCTTAGTTTTTACTCAGTTCGGGAACTTTTTATCAGTATCCCTTTATCAATATGTTACTGTACTTTCAGGTTTCGTGCCATCCCGATAAGCGGCGGGAGGAGGCTTGGGGGACGGTTTTGCGGGGTTAGGTAATTAGCCATCCCGGTAAGCGGTGGAATGGGGCATGCCGCCGCGGAAAACTGCATAATGCAGTACGAATCTGCAGCGGCAGCAGCTACTTTCCACTCCCTGAAGCAATACCGGCGATAAACTGTTTCTGGAAAATCACATACACAACGATCACTGGGACAATAGCCAGCGAAGTTGCAGCGAAAAGACCGCCGTAGTCCGTACCGTACTGTCCGTTGAACGCTTTAAGCCCAACGGCAAGCAGCTGCTTTTTCTCATCAGTGATCATAAGAAACGGCCATAGGTAATCTTCCCAGTTCCACAGGAACGTAAAGATCGCCAGGGCTGCCACGGTATTACGGCTCATCGGCAGAATGATCCTGTGGAAGATCCGGGTATCGGATGCGCCGTCGATCTTTGCCGCCTCAATAAGCTCATCGGGGATCCCGGAAATCGACTGGCGGAAAAGGAAAATGCCGAAAGCGCTGATAAGCCCGGGCACGATAAGCGCCCGATACGTATCCTGCCAGCCGAACCGTACCATCATGTCGTACTGCGGGATAATAGTAACGGCCCACGGGATCATCATAGTCCCCATAACAACCGCAAACAGCAGGTTCCTGCCCCTGAAGCGCATCTTTGCAAAAACGAACCCCAGCGCAGCACTGGTGTATATGGCAATAGCAGTTTTGACACCGGCGATGAACAGCGAATTGGCAAACAGGCGGAAGAAATCAAACTTCTCCTGTATCCCTGTATAGTTGCCCAATGTGCTGGGTGCGGGGAAAAGGCCGCCGTCCACACTGACGATATCGCTGTTAGGGGCGAACGAGGAAACAAACATCCAGATGAACGGGATGACCGTAACCAGCGCCAGTATAAACAGCACGGACGTTAAGATGATCTGCGTAATAATATGCTGGCGTTTCATGACAGGTCTGACTCCCCTGAAGCCTTGAACATAAGCAGGGTAAGCGCTCCCGTAAAAACAAACAGGACAACGCTCATAGCCGAAGCAACGCCGAAATTGTATTTCTGGAAGGCCTGGTCGAATATCAGGTAGCTGATGGTATAGGTCGATGTCCCCGGGCCGCCCTCCGTCATAACCAGTATCTGCACATATGCCTGCAGATAGCTGATCATTGAAGTGATGACGATAAACAGCGTTGTAGGCTTGAGCAGCGGCAGGGTGATCCTGAAGAATATCTGCACCGGACCGGCCCCGTCGATTGCCGCGGCTTCATACACATCACGGGGAAGGTTCATAAGCCCGGCCAGATACAGCACCGTGGCATATCCGAAATCTTTCCAGACCGTCATGATGATAATAGCCGGCATCGCCCATGCAGCATCATGCAGCCAGTTGACGTTGAGCCCTGTGACCTTATCTATCATCCCGAACTGCGGGTCGAACATCCACATCCATACAAAGCTCACTGCTACCAGCGGTGTAATCGTTGGCATATAGAAAAGCCCGCGAAGGGTATCCTTGCATCGCACCAGCCGTGAGCTCAGAAGCAGCGCAAGCCCCAGGCCGAGGACGATCCTGCAGACTGTGCTTATTGATGTGAAAACTGCCGTATTCCACATAGCGTTCCAGAACAGCCCGTCCGTCAGGATCTGCCTGAAATTATCCAGGCCTGCCCACGTATATGTGCCCGACAGCGGGTTCCAGTCATGGAGGCTCCCTGCAAATGCTTTATAGATCGGATACACGAGGAATATCGCAAAATATACGATAAGGAAAGTGACGGCCATTGTCCGGAAGGTAAAGATCCGGGACAGTACCGGGCCTGCGGAACGCTTCCGGCGGGCCGGACTGCCGGCAGGACTGGCATCGCTGCGTTTCATTGCGCTGCTCCTTTTACAGATGTATAAGCGGATATAAAGGGTGTTACGCGGGTTTAAGGAGGTATATGGGATATTCCCAATCGGAAAAATATGCATATATAGAACAGGAGTACTGCAGGGGTATTGCAGAAGCATAAGGGCCTGTGAGCACAGGAGCCGGGAGGCTGCAGGGATGCCGGATGAGGGGGTTAGCCCCGCCCTGTACACCCCTGCCCTATGGCCTCATATTACCTGATATTACCTGCCTATAATCTGATACTCCGTTTACTTGTGTTCGCTGTAGAACCCGTACTTGGATTCCATCGACATGAAACCTGAATTCTTCATATCTTTGTCCATCGTCTTCTGGGCATCTTTAACAGCCTCGCCAATCGGCCTTCCATTCTGGAACACATTCTGGAAAGCTTCCTTGCCGCTTGTTTCAACAGTTGCAGGTGCAGGCCCCGGCCAGATAAGGCGGTCTACCCGAGGTTTGATGGCTGCCATCACAGGCTGTTTGAGTATCTCTGCATCATTCTGCAGGCTTTTCTTGGCGGGGAATGAGTTCAGGACTTTAACAGCGCTGCGGATATAGGCGTCATTAGCAAGTATGAACTTGATGAAGTCCTGGGCGACTGCCTGCTGTTCCTTGCTCTGACGGGCGTTGATGCCGGGAGTGGATTCCCCGTTATACCGGTCGTAAGCGAATGGTGTCCCTTTATCGAAGGTCGGGGTGGGGAAGATACCATACTCTATCTTAGGGTATTTCTCTTTCAGCGTCCCTTCCATGTGGCCCCAGGCATACACCATTGCCGACTGGCCGTTGCCGAAGCTCTGGATGTAATCGTTGCCAAAATTGATAGAGCCGACTTTATCTTTATCGTACAGTTCTTTCAGGAACTGCAGGTTTTCCCTGGTTGCAGGGTTATCATAGTTGGCTTTTTTCCCGCTGGGATCAAACAGGAGCTGCCCTTTCTGATAATTCAGGCCCTGGTAGATGGCACTGTACGCATCCCCATTGAAATTGAATCCGGCCTGGGTCATTTTGCTGCCGTTCCATTTGGCGAGCTTTTTTGCAACTGTACGGAGCTCATCCCAGGTCGTTGGGATATCAGCGTCGGTAAGCCCCGCTTCTTTCCACAGCTTCTTGTTGTAGTAGATATTGCCTGTGTTGATAACGGAATCAATATACTTGACCTTCCCATCCTTGTCTTCGTGTACTGACGCAGTCACATAGTCCGATTCCAGCGCTGACTTGTCTATATCATAGTTTGCCGCATAGGGGCGGATCAGCGAATCATACGAATTATGGATATTGAAGATCGCAGGCCCGCGGGAACCTTTAAGCGCCAGCGGGAGCTTGGTCCAGTAGTCAGTCCATGACACCTTGACGGTTTTGATCTTTACATTGGGATATATGCGCTGATACTCCTTGACCATGTCGTATACAGGATCTGTGCCGTTGTCGCCCCAGCTCCAGTACTCAAGGGAGATCGGTTTGCCGCCGTTGACCAGATGGTTTGGGTTATATGTGACTTTCTGGCCCATAGCCGGCAGGCCTTTATCTTTTTTCGTATCAGTGGTACCGGAAGACCCGTTCCCGCTGCTGCACGCTGCAACACACGCAAAAATGCCAACGGTTGCAATAACCGATGATACTATCTTTCTGATCTTCATAGATCCTCCTTACTGCTTTGTAAGTATTAGGTTGCACTACTATGATACCTCTTTGCCGAGGGTATGTCCTATTCTCTAAATCAATAATGTAAAGGGTTACATTTGAAACCCTTTACATTCAATATATCCGGGTAAAAAATATTTTTATTACCGGCGTGTCGTTATGCATGGGGGGGGAAACCTTTGCACTTCCTCCGGATACCCGGAAGATACTGCCGCTATGGTTGAATATAGCATACAGGCATGCGCCGGTACCCTGCGCTACACACAGGGAAGCAGGCAGCAACGGAAGGTTAAGGATGAAAGCAAGCATTGACGACGTAGCCGCTAAAGCCGGAGTATCTACTGCAACAGTCTCCCGCGCATTTTCCCACCCTGAAAAAGTCTCGCCAAAGACACGGGATAAAGTGCTTAAAGCCGCTGAACAGCTTGATTTTTCCATCTCACGCAGCGCAGGGGTCCTGAAATCAGGGAAGTCATACCGGATAGCCCTGCTTGTGGGGAACAGCCGGATAGAATGGTTCACCGCGTCAATCATTGAGGGACTGAACGCCATATTCCGGGAGGCAGGGTACGATCTGGTCATCTATCCCATTGCAGGGGTCACGGCGCGGGCTGAATTCTTTGATGATTTGCCAGTCCGGGGGAATACTGATGCTGTGATCGTTTCATCTTTTGATATCAGCCAGGCAGAGGCCGAAAGGCTGGGTACTGCCCATGTCCCCATAATCGGGATAAACTGTGCAACTTCCCGGGTTTTATCAGCGTCCGTCGGCATTGACGATGCATACGGTATCCGATTAGCGGTACGGCATCTTGCTGCTCTCGGGCATCATAATATCGCATACGTTTACAAAGAGTTTTCACCGGGGCTGAAGTTCAGCTCGGGCAAACGCATAACCGGTTTCACCCATGCCTGCGCAGAGATTGCAGGCATGAAAGGGAAACTCATCCCTGTATCGCCGGCAGATACAGCCTTCGACACAGCTATCTCGGGGATCCTTGGGGGAAAAACCCCTCCTACTGCTATATGCTTCCACCAGGATTCGATAGCAGTCCCTTTCCTTTTCAGGCTCAGGGAGACAGGGATATCAGTCCCCGAAGATATTTCTATTATCGGTTTTGATGACAGCACATTTGCCCGGGATATTGGCCTGACGACAATAAGGCAGCTTCCGCGCGAAATGGCTGCAAGCGCTGCGCACAAAGCACTGTCACTTATTGAGAAACAGCCAGTCGAAGACCTGCACAGAATCTTCCCTACGCAGCTGATCATAAGAAATTCAACTGCCCGTCCGCGTAAACGGGGAAGCTACTTAAGCCGCGAAACTAAAGTCCGGAAGCGGGCATCGGACGGCCTGCACACCATACAGACTGGACTTCCCATGTATCACGGCTGCTGAGAAGTATATCTGCCGCATACCCCGGAGCAGCCAGGCCAAGGGGAGCTCCTGTAATATCATTTGGCCGGTCAAAACCGAAAGCTTTTGCCGGGGTAAGGGTTGCAGCTTCCACGGCATCAGCCGGTGTGATACCCTGCTCAATAACGGCACGCTGCACCGCAGTTTCCAGGAGCAGGGTAGAGCCTGCTATCGCCCCGTTACTTACTAAACGCGCATGCCCGTCAGCAACATTGACATCAAGCGATCCAAGCTTATACGCCCCATCCGGGCATCCTGTTGCAGCCATGGCATCAGTTATGAGCGCAATGCGGTGCGGAGCCATTGCAAAAGCGAGCTTAATGACCGGATCCTGCACATGGAACCCGTCGTTGATCATCTCAATCGTGATGCGCGGGTCTTCAACAGCCGCCGGGATAGGCCCGGGATCGCGGTGATGGATGCCATTCATGGCATTAAAGATATGGGTCATAATGCCTGCACCGGCATCGAATGCCTGCTGAGCTGTTTCATAATCGGCATCACAGTGCCCTACAGCCGGGATCACACCGGCCCCGGCAAACTGCCTGACAGCACTGATGCCGTGAGGGAGTTCGGGAGCTATGGTGATCTGGCGTATACAGCCATCAGCACTTTGCAGCAGACGGTCAACAAGCTGCGGCACAGGGTCTTTAAGGCACTGCGGGTCATGGGCGCCCTTGCGTGCAAGCGCAAGGAACGGCCCCTCAAGATGCGCACCCAGGATATCGGGGCGGTCCGCCATTACCTGCCTGACTGCCGCCACATTCCTGCACATCACATCTATCGGGTTTGTGATCAGCGAAAGCACCTGGCGGGTAGTCCCATGCACCATATGCCCCGCCCTCGCCAGCGAAATCGCTTCAGCACCATCATCGTATGCGTATGCCCACGCCCCATGCGCATGGATATCTATATATCCGGGGGTAAGCGTGCTTCCTGCGGCATCAATAACAGCCATACCGGAGCCGGCTGCATCTGCATTTTCAGCTGAAAACCTGCGGAAAGCAGCCTCGAAATCGCCGCTGCGCGTACCGGTAGCAGCTATGACACCGTCTTCCGAAATAAGCCAGAAGTTCTCCCGGATACCGCGCGCATCAATTTTACGGGCATTCCTGACCGCAAAACGGCCGGGCTTTTTACCGAAGACCTGCGAAATCTGCGCCGCGATACGCGCCTGCACATCCGAAACACTGCCGGAGCCACTATCTGCGGTATCCCCTGAAAGAGAAACGCCATGCCGATAAGTTCCATGTGCGTGGTCCATAGCTCCCCCTTGCGTACTATTAACTGTTAAGCTGCCGCTCATTGCCAGCCGAATGGCTGCAGCTGTGCCGGCTGCAATATGCTGCGCCTCCACATCCACCATTGTTTGTGCGGGTACCGGCACCATAGCCAGACCAGCACTGCAGGTACTGCCTTTATCATACGGGCATACCCGGTCATCGTCAGCTGCCTTCTCCTTGGTACCCAGTGCTACATGTGCAGTTTGCTCACCTTTGCAGCACTGCTGGCTGTGCCCGCACTACATCTGTCCGGTGTCTATTACTGTCCTGAATTTATCCGATACTGTAATCTTCAAAGGGCGTTTCCCCACGTAATTGATAAAGCCCGCCGAATACAGCTCATTAATGTAAAATCGGGCACTCTGCTTCGTCAGCCTGATACACCTTGAAGCATCTTCAAGGCTGACTATGCCATCTCCCGGCTCCAAAAACTCCCGCTGGAGCAGCTCAGAAAAAATATCCTGCGCATGTGCTGACAGGTGATACTTTTTGCCCAACCTGGAACACAGGCTCTGTGCTTTAAGCGTTTTATCAACGCTGACGCCAAGCTCATTGGCCAGTTCCTCCTGCGCATGCGAAATAAACCCTAAAACAGCATCCACGAAAAAAGTGAGCTCCCCGCAGTTGAGCTTTTCTTCAGCTTCTGTAAAAGCTTTATAATATGATTTTTTGTTTTCGGCGATTATACGCGACAGAGAAAGCACCGTTGGCAAGGCAAGGGCGCGGCTCAAATATAATGCAAGCAAATATCTGCCTGTACGCCCATTACCATCATAAAATGGGTGGATATACTCAAACAGGAAATGCGCAATAATAGCGCCGTGAAGCCTAGGCATTGCATGGGACGACATAAGCCTGATCATTTCCGTCAGGAGGATATTTATCTGCGTTTCACCGCTTACACCGGAATGGATCGGGACCCCGTGCATCCCATGGATATCTACATCCCCTTTCCTGAAGCGGTGCCCGTCGGGCAAATCTTTGCCATCAATCTCACCATACGTGATCTTATCGTAGATCATCCGGATATCATCAAGTGTTGCTGGCAGCGCTGCATCTTCAGACGTGAGTGTAAAAAACAGCCTGGCGAACTCCCCAAACCTCACACCTTTGGCTGCTATGCTCTCCCTGCTATTCTCCGTGTCCTGCTTCGCAGCTTCAACAGCTGCAGCGGTTTCCCTCCTGGTGCTCCGCACCCCTTCCATCTCATTCGATGCAAAGATTTCTTCAGAAATGGCGTGATCAATATAAACTTGCCGCGCCCTGTCCGGCAAGGATCCCCATAATTGCGCTATCCGAGTTTCATTAAGCAGTATTTCTTCAGTAAGGATGCTCATTTCTCTTGGCATTGCAACAAATAGCTCTCCGGAAGGCACAATAATCCCCGTACGGAAGGTAGACGCTGCTTCAAGCCGCAGCCGTGCTAAAACTTCATGATTTGTGAACGACTCCGCTGACCTGTCGGCATGGAAAATGCGGGCAAGGGTTTTGTACTCCTTATTTACAGATGACATATACCGCCTGACCTATACTCTTAATTATAATTTATATAATTAAGGATAACATAGTTGCTGTTTGAATATCTGTAACTTATAAAAAGTACTATTTATAGTTTTATCATTTTATCACTTCAGGAACAGCACCTGAGCAGCACTGATAAGCAGCGGGAAAATGCCTACGACCATTACGGGGATCATGGCGATGCCTGACCATGTATACCTGTCTGCATAGGAGTGTGCTACTGAATTGTGCAGGCCGTTATCGTGCAGATCATTATTATTGCGCAGAATATCATTAGCACTGCCCCCGGCAGCAGGCTGGATACTTTCCCCGCTGCCGGCCTCTATTTCGTTTTTGACCCAGAGCGCACTGACGCCCATAAGGATGATCACAGACAGCGCTACTACAGCTGTCACAGCCCAGGCAAAAGCGGGATGCGCGGAAAAAATGCCGCCCAGGCCTCTCGGTGAGGGGAAAACACCCCACCCTGCAGCAAACAGCCCCATCGCGCCTGCTGCAAGTGTTGACGACAGCGATGCGATCAGATGCCTGCGCTCTCTGCGGAGAAGCTCAACGAGGAATGCGCCCACGACCATGACAGCTGTTGCGGTACCCATACCGGTGAGCCATGTCTTAATATCTGCAGCAATGATTGCCATGCATAGCCCCGTGCAGGCTTCCCATATAGCAGCTATCCGCGGGACCAGCATAGTGGGCGACATACGCCCGAATGGATAAAAATATGCATAAACGATAACTACGAAGCATGCTGCTGCAGCGGTATAGATGCTGAAAGGCCCGCGTCCCGGGGTAAGGTACCGCAGGATGACCATGCACAGCATGACCGCGGATGCCATACTGTGGGTGAGCCTGATGCTTTTGCGCGCATTCGGCTTCTGTCCCGGGACTCCAGGCGTTTCGGCGCCGGAAAAGGATCCGTCGGGAGAAGGCCTGCCGGAGGAAGGCCCGTCAAACGGAGATCCCTGAGTAGTATTGGCAGCCATAGCGTATGCCTCCCCTGCCCATGCCCTGAGCTTTTGCTGTTTTCACGTGTCTACCCGTAAGTTTAATGCATTGCATAGCCGAAGCGTGCATTCTCCGGGCTCACCCAACTCAGCGATACTATCTGTCCCGTCAGGCTCACCCAACATGCATATCGTACTGCCGTCAGATAACTTACGAAGCTCATCCGGCATGCGGATACGGCCCGTACGTTCCATGCGGACAACTGATACAGGACTGCGTTTCTTTGAGTTGGGTGAGCCCATCGAATGGGAACGTTGAGTACATGGACAGACAGGGCAGCAGGCACCCTCTCTCCCACGCGGAGACAACGTACAGGATCAGCCGGGACATCTCCCCTGTACCTGCTGTTGGGCGGGCGCATATGCGCCCGATCCCGCATGTGGCTCCAGAGCTTCGCCTTACATCGCACCTTCGCACACGTTTATTCAATCAGTCCTGCGCGACATGATCGAACAGTTAGCTTCACGTCGCGCCTACGCACACGTTTATCCCCCCCATTACAAAACCCTTGCTTATCCCCACTCGCGCTCACCCTCCGCCCATCGTATTGGGCTACATCACATTGTGCTGCCACCGATTCTGCGATACCATTGCACTATGTCGAGGGAATCCAAAGCGGAACGATACAGGCGCATGCACGGCGAATACAGCATCCTGTGCTCAATCTATAAAAACCCCGCCTCGGCACTAACCTTCCGCAACCCATTCGAGCTCCTTATCGCCACTATGATGAGCGCACAGACTACCGACGTACAGGTCAATAAAGTGACGCCGGAACTTTTCAGCCGCTACCCCACACCTGAAAGCCTTGCAGACGCCCCTGTCCAGGATGTCGAACAGATCATACGGACTATCGGCTTCTACCACACCAAAGCACAGCGGGCAATCATCATTGCAAACGAGCTTGTTCAGCGTTTCAACAGTGAAGTACCTCACACCATGGAAGAGCTTACGACGCTGCCCGGGGTAGGCCGCAAAACCGCAAACGTCGTGCTCGGCAATGCTTTCAACCTTCCCGGGTTCCCGGTCGATACGCATGTTATCCGCGTGACTAAGCGCCTGCACTGGCGCAGCGACTGGCGTTCTGCAAAGAGCGACCCCATCAGGATCGAAAAGGAGGTCACAGCAGCATTCCCGCCGCAGGAGTGGAAGGATCTGAGCCATCGCCTCATCAATTTCGGGCGCGATACCTGCCACGCACGCAAACCGGAGTGCCTGATATGCCCTCTGCGCGAGACATGCCCGAGTTTTGGATTGTATATTTAATCATATTTGGCCGAAATGCAAGCTGCTTGATGCATAAAAACCGCATATTTTCAGGATTCTTATACTTTCCAAGAAATCAGCCCGCGGCAGCAGGCCGGCACGCCGACCGCGTAAAATCCCGTTACGTTTGATATGTTTCGGCATGTATCAGTAAACTTATACATTATGAGATTTGATTTCGGTGAGCCGACGCGCCACAGCCACGGTATAAAGGCTGAAGACGCGGAAAGACTTACTATGGAAAGAAAGTCTCACAACCCAGGGAATATTAATAAACCGGCAGATGCCGAGAAAACAATATTAGAACATTCAGAAAATATTGAGGGTACAGTAACCTCGTCTCCCGCTCCCCAGAGTACCATTGAACCTGTGGGAACTATTGATCCGGATGATTCGCACAGGCGCCCGTCCCAAGGCACCGCAGCCCCAAGGCGCGATCGCAGGGCCAAAGGGGCCGTTCGCGCAGCCCACGCAAGGCCTGCAGAAAACCAGCAGTTTACGGGCTGTCCGGCTTCCGATACAGCTTCAAACGCAGTCCCCAATTCCAGCGCAGCTTCCTCTGCATCTGCTGCGCTTTCTCCCACAACGCCCCGCCAGTGGCTTATCTTCGTGGCCCTCACTGTTGTATTCAGCCTTATTGCCTATATTGCTTACGGATTCATAATTTACGGGAAAGTCCTGCTCCCCTGGCAGGACAACACTCCAACAGTAACTGTCGGGGTAGGTTCAGCACCCAAAAACCTTAATCTTGCTGCTTCCTCCAGCGATCCAACAAGCCAGGCGCTGCTCGGAAACGTATATCAGCCTCTCCTGCAGCGTGAACAGACTAAAAATATCCCTGCACAAACATCCCCCCTGCTGAAATCATGGTCAATAAGCAGTAACGGCCTCGAATATACTTTCAATCTTAAAGATAATGTCTATTTCTCCAACGAGAGGAAGATGGATGCGAACGATGTAGTATGGTCGCTCCGCAATGGAATCCGGAAAAAGTACCCCGGATACGATGAACTGAAAGATGCGCAGTCCATCTCCGTTTCGGGAGACAGCACCGTCAAGATCACGCTCAGCTCCCCCAAGCCGCATCTGGCATGGCTCCTTACCGGGCGCGTAGGGGCCGTTTACAGCAGGGCAGAAGGCGGCGCCAAGGATTCCAGCGCTGTCGGCACCGGTCCTTACACCGTCAAATCTTTTGAGCAGGGCAGGAAACTGCAGCTGAAAGCCCGGATAGACCATCAGTACCGCGCAGCGAACACGAATGATGTCAATTTTGCCTACTATTCAGATGCTGACGCCGCACTGAAGGATATCAGGAGCGGGAAAATTGATGTGTACATCCCCCCGCAGCCGGTAGCCGCGTCAGCAGTATCGCAGGCCCAGAAAGACAGCAGCCTCGTAGCAGATACTTCCGATACCAGCACGCGGGTAGCGCTGGCATTCAACGGGAGCGCGGATTCCAAATTCTCTGAGCAGCACGCTCGCGAGGCCTACAGGGATATCGTCAGCAAACCTACGCTCATTAATGGCCTGGGATACTCCGCTTCCCCGATAACCGGCCCTATACCGACTGTTGATCCGGGATACGAAGACCTCAGTATCAGGTATCCGCAGGATATCAGCAGTGCACGCCAGAAACTCCGGTATTTCAATTTTACCTCAAGCACGCTCGTCTACCCCAGGAGCATGGGGCCGAAGATTGGCGAGCTGCTTAAAGCGCAGTTTGCCGCAGCAGGGCAGAAAATCACCGTTAAAATGCTGGACGATGCAGAATACCATACCCAGGTCGAAGTCAAAAAGAAATTCGATATAACCCTTGTGCGGTATACCTCAGGACAGGATCTGGGGACGATAGTCGATCCTAACTATTTCATTGGCTTTACCGACGCACAGACTGAGGCGGACTGGGCAGCGGCACAATCCTCGCGGACTTTGAGCCAGTACTACGCGAACATTACAAAAACTGCCGAACGTATCACAGACAAGGCCGCGCTCGCATGGCTGTACCAGGAGAATGCGGCTGTTATCCGGCGCAACACGATCAGTGCGGTCAAGACGACATCCCCCGCATCCTATCTGCCCCTATCTGCCGGGCTGCAGAAGAAAAAATAAGGAAACGAGCGGGATCCCGAAAGCAGGGCAGCCATTCGCTTCGCCGACCGCCGCGGCGCCCGTCCGCGCGCTTCCCTCACCATTGCACTACCCATTTAATTTTAGACCCTTCCCCCCTGTACCCCGCTCCCTTATGCATTTCCCTATGCCATCCCCCGCGTACACTCCTGTATGCTTTTTGCATACTTCCCGTGTACGCCCCCATGTCAGGCCAAAACCGTAAAATTCACATTATGGCTGACATGAGTGAATACTTTGAAAATACTGAAGATTCCAGGGATATTGCTGGCAGCGCTGACCGCACCGGTACAGGGAAGTCTGCGGCTGCAGGGCAGGACGTTATCAGCGCCGCGCTGAGCCCTCTTCCCGACCGCGCAGGGGTGGAGGGGCTGGAAAATAAGTGGGCTTCACGCTGGGATTCCGACCAGACTTATAAATTCGGCTATTCCAGCGACCGCAGCAGTGTTTACTCTATTGATACCCCACCGCCTACCGTTTCGGGTTCCCTGCATGTCGGGCATGTATTCTCATATACGCACACCGATATTATTGCGCGTTACAAACGCATGCGCGGATTCGACGTATATTATCCGATGGGATGGGATGACAACGGCCTCCCTACAGAACGGCGTGTCCAGAACTATTACGGTGTGCGCGTAGATGCTTCCCTCAAGTACGATCCCGATTTCAAGCCCCCTTTTGAAGGCACTGAAGGCAAAAAGATCCAGGCCAAAGACCAGGTCCCTGTTTCCCGCCGAAATTTTATCGAGTTATGCGAGAAACTCACCGCAAAAGACGAAAAGCTGTTCGAGAACCTGTGGAGGACCCTTGGCCTATCTGTTGACTGGTCGCAGACATACCACACGATTGGCGAACATCCGCGGCGCGTGGCCCAGCGCGCTTTCCTGCACAATCTGGCACGTGGGGAAGCGTATCAGCAGGAGGCCCCCGGTCTGTGGGATGTCACATTCCAGACTGCAGTTGCCCAGGCGGAGCTGGAAAGCCGCGAATACGACGGTTTTTACCATAAGATAGCTTTCCGCTTTGAAGACGGGACACCGCTCTATATTGAGACCACCCGCCCCGAACTACTCCCGGCGTGCGTAGCGCTTATTGCTCATCCGGACGATCCGCGCTACCAGGGATACTTTGGACAGCATGTATATTCCCCACTTTTCCACGTTAAAGTCCCTGTTATTGCCCATCCGGCTGCTGAAATGGACAAAGGCGCAGGCATAGCCATGTGCTGCACTTTCGGTGATGTGACTGATGTGCAGTGGTGGCGCGACCTTAAACTGCCCCTGCGCCCTATCATCCAGCGCAATGGCCGTATTATTACGGATACCCCGGATTGGATAACTGATGGAGACGGGCGCGGGACCTTTGCACGGCTTGTAGGGAAAACAGCATTCTCAGCGCGTAAGGAGATTGTCGAGGCCCTGCGGGAATCCGGCGATATGGAAGGCGAGCCGGCACCTACACGGCGTATGGCCAATTTCTATGAGAAAGGCGATAAGCCGCTGGAGATCGTTACATCACGCCAGTGGTATCTGAAAAACGGCGGTACCGACGAGGTGCTCCGCAGCGAACTTATCGGACGCGGCACAGAGCTTGATTTCCATCCGGACTTCATGCGTGTGCGCTATGAGAACTGGGTCAATGGCCTGAATGGGGACTGGCTGATCTCGCGCCAGAGGTTCTTCGGGGTCCCCTTCCCGCTATGGTACCCGGTCAGGGAAGACGGCACTGCGGACTACAGCCATCCGCTGACTCCAGATGAATCAAGGCTTCCTGTAGATCCGGCATCAGATGTGCCGGACGGATACACCGAAAGCCAGCGCGACCAGCCGGGCGGCTTCACCGCTGAAAAGGATATTATGGACACCTGGGCAACCAGCTCCCTGACTCCCCAGATAGTGACACACTGGGGCGAGCAGGGCGAAGGGGACCTGGCGCTGTTCAATGCTACATTCCCTATGGATCTGCGCCCGCAGGGACAGGATATTATCCGCACCTGGCTTTTCAGCTCCGTTGATCGCGCACACCTTGAAAATGGCTGCCTCCCCTGGAAACATACTGCACTGTCAGGCTGGATCCTTGACCCTGACCATAAAAAGATGAGCAAATCCAAAGGCAATGTTGTTGTCCCCAGCGAGCCGATAGAAAAGTTCGGCGCCGATGCAGTCCGCTACTGGGCGGCATGCGCAAGGCTCGGGACCGATGCGGCTTATGAGATCGGGCAGATGAAAATCGGCCGCCGTCTCGCGATCAAACTGCTGAACGCCACAAAATTTGCCTTATCCATTGGGCGCGAAGACGACAGCCATCATGTTGCTGGTTCAGCACAGGCTGAGTGGAAATTCTCTGATATTACCGTGCCGCTGGACCGGTCAGTTATGGCCGCACTGGCAGATGTGATTGATACTGCCACGCAGGCGCTGGACAGTTATGACCATGCGCGGGCGCTGGAAACCGTAGAGGCATTCTTCTGGCAATTCTGCGATGACTACATTGAACTTGCTAAGAACCGCGCATACGGTACAGCTAACGCAACAGGCCGCATACCCGATGAGGCCGGGATCCTGTCAGCACGCACTACTCTGGGTATCGCGCTGGATACATTCGCTCGCCTGTTCGCCCCCTATCTGCCTTACGCTTCCGAGGAAGTATGGAGCTGGATGCATGAGGACAGCGGTTCGGTACACCGCGCACCATGGCCGGATGCCGGTATGTTCCGTAATGCCGCGCATGGGGTTGACCCTGCAATGCTGGAATGGAGCGGGAATGCGCTCGCTGCCCTTCGCAAGATCAAATCTGAGAACAAAGTCTCCATGAAGACCCCGATTTTGGATGCTACTCTTGAACTTGCTGAGGCCGGGGCAGCTTTTATACGCGAGGCACTGACTGATATTGCGGAAGCAGGCCGCGTTACAGGGCCTGTTACTCTTGCAACAGCTGCAGCAACACCGGAAGGCCCTTCGGAAGAAGCCCAGGATGCAGACGCAGTAGTTGTTACCGCGAGCACCCTCGGGGAAGCACCAGCAAGAAGTAAGCAGTAAAAATAAGTGCTTACCGCGCTCCCCGGCCGTTTTCTTCTGCTGTTTTGCAGGCGAAGTTATAAAAGATACATAGGCGTCTGCTATCGCGGGACCCATTCCGTAAACCTGTGCTTCTGCGCACAGGCGGTCACGCTGCTGTGCCTGATCTGCGCATAATTAACGGTGGCCAGTGATAATGGTGATACTATAGTGATGAAGAAACTTTAGGAGGTCAGTTTATGCCAGGCTCTTCAGAAGATAATTCTTATAATTCTGACGGAAACGGTACATTGCCAGGCACTGCATCCCTGCATGGGAAGGGGGATCCTTCTTCAGCCGCAGTTCCTGATACAGCATTCGATACAGCATCTGATGCTTCCGATCAGTCTCCGCTATCTGCCCTTTCCTCAAGGCTCACCGAAAGTGAAAGTGCTGCCAGAAACCATCGCCGTATAAACATTACGTGGTGGCAGGCAGTCATTGCTTTTATTGCTGCAATACTCATAGTAGGAACAGGAGGCGCCATAGTGGTCAAAAATGAGATACACCATCAGGAGCAGATGCATGCCCAGCGCGAGCTGGAGCTCTATCAGGAAATGAAGCGGATCGTACACTCTGAGGAATGCCGGAAAATTATTGAAGCTACTCTTCGGGAGTGGGATGCTAAATCCTTACAAAATGATGGAGTAATCAGAACGTATACGATCGACGACTCCTCAATCAAAGACAGCCCGATGGGAGGGATATATTTTTCCCTGGTGCTTAATCATGATAACAAATTCACAGCCAGCATAAGCCTTATCCGCTCGCGCGGTGCGACAGGTATTCTCAAAGGATCTGGATCACCTTCTCTCCCAATGATGAAACAGCTATACATGACATATGGAGATAACGCTACTCCTGAAGTCCGCGAGTGGGCGCAGGAGATGGAAAACAGCTATGGAAAGAATTGGCTTGATATGGAGACATATCCGAATTTATAGAAGCCAAAGATTACTAACGAATATTTAAAAGGCACTTATCGAAAGGTATAATCAATGTCTGATTTCACTGACCAGCAGCGTATGCTCATAGCGCGCGAAGAACACAATAATCAAAATTTTTTATGCGGGCAAAGGGTAAAACTCGCCGATAACACTGATGCAGGCATAGTTACGAGTTTTGTCCGCGGCAGGACCGGCGTTAACGGGGATAGGGATTCGGGGCTGGATGCACTTGTTGTCAAAGATGAAAGGACAAAAACCGTCTGCATATTATTCCAGGGGTCAAAGGACAGCAACGATTGGGGCAAAAACAACCTTCCCCTTCTCGGCGAGCTTGCCAAAGGTATGGCAAGCAAAAATGCGCCTAAAGATACATCTCAAATCCCTCCTCAGCTTAAAGAATCTGCCAGCTTCGTGAAACAGGTAATAAATAATAAGGAGTATGCTGGCTATGGCATAGAACTCTATGGGCAGTCCCTCGGGTCAATAGATGGACAGTACGCCCTTGCCTCCCTTAATAAAGAACAGTCAGCCCGCATCAAAGGCGCGTGGCTGTATGAAGGCCCGAACATTTACTGGGTCTTGCCTGACAGTATGCGCAGCCGTGCCCGTTCGTACGGGAGCAGGGTATCAAACTACGTTGATGACAAGGATCCCATTGCCCAGGGATATGGGGTGCTCGGCGAACACGTCGGCAAAGTATACCATATACAATCCAAATGGGCCATGCCCGGAGTAAATCCGGCGATGCCGCCGGGCGACGGCAATAATACCGATAATAACCATTTTATAAACCAGCACATGTGGGGCGGATACCAGTTTACGGAAGATGGCAGTATCGTACTTGGTAAAACATGGATCTCAAATGCCAAGGACCAGACTATGAAATATCTGAAGGACACGGTCATCCCCCGGATGCTTACAGATTCCAATTTTTCCCTCTCCCCTTCGCAGAATATATTTTTAGATGCAGAACAGGCAGTAGCCGTTACCCAGGCAGTAGAAGAACGGATGGATCTGCTTGAATTCGATATGGAAGCCCTCCATAAAAAGACGATAGCCAAAGTCAAAAAAGGATGGGATGATATCGTGAAGTCGCTGAATGAGACTATCGGAATGGGGATGTCACAGGAAGAGCTGGAGCAGGCCCTGGCAAGTACCGGATTTACACGGCAGAAGTTCATTGAAATGATTGAGGCCGAAATAAAGCCTATAGAAGATTCAGTCATGGATATACATAAAGGGATTGAAGAAACAGGGCAGCAGACCAGAGAAGGCATCCAGAAAATGGTTGATGCCGATGCCGATCTGGCCCGTACTTTTGACGATTACGGAGGCAGCTTCAGCCAACATCCTTAAACAAAAAATAAAATAGCAGAGTGCCCCCGCGTAAAATGCGGGGGACACTCATATGCTGCAATATTTGTGTACTGCAATACTAATACTAATGTACTGTAGTAACACAGTACAGCTGTCAATGCAGCTGGCATAGCTTCAAGCTGGCACTATAAGCCATCACATAGCCTGGCACATTAGTTTGAAGCAGTGCCCTGGGCCATCAGGGCGAGGAAATCATGGTTGGACTTAGTCTGCTTCAGGCGCGTGACCACTTGCTGATACGCGGCTTCCGGCTCAAGGCCGCCCAGTGCGCGGCGCAGGCGGTATACGATCGCAAGCTCCTGCGGAGGGGTGATAAGCTCCTCGCGGCGGGTACCCGACGCATTGATATCGATAGCCGGGAACATGCGTTTCTCGGACAGTTCGCGGGACAGCCGCAGCTCCATGTTGCCGGTTCCCTTGAATTCCTCAAAGATGACTTCATCCATCTTGGAGCCTGTTTCTACAAGGGCGGAGGAGATGATCGTCAGCGAACCGCCGTCTTCAATATTGCGGGCAGCGCCGAAGAACTTCTTCGGCGGATACAGCGCCTGGGCGTCCACACCGCCGGAAAGGATACGGCCGGAAGCCGGCTGGGCAATATTGTACGCACGGGCAAGGCGCGTCATGGAATCAAGCAGGACGACGACATCCTGGCCAAGCTCTACCAGGCGCTTGGCACGTTCGATAGCGAGCTCAGCAACTGTCGTATGGTCAGTAGCAGGACGGTCGAAAGTTGAAGAAATCACTTCGCCCTGGACCGTACGCTGCATATCGGTAACTTCTTCCGGACGTTCATCAACAAGCACGACCATCAGATGCACTTCAGGGTTATTCGCCGAAATCGCATTCGCAATATCCTGAAGGGTAATAGTCTTGCCTGCTTTAGGAGGGGATACGATAAGGCCGCGCTGGCCTTTGCCGATCGGCGCGAAAATATCCATAACGCGTCCGGTAAGCTTGTTCTGTGCGGTTTCCATCTTCAGGCGTTCCTGAGGATACAATGGTGTCAGCTTTGAAAACTGCGGGCGTCGGGAAGCCTCTTCTACCGTCATGCCGTTGATGGAATCAAGGACCTGCAGCGGTACAAACTTCTGGCGCTTGTTCGGCTTTTCGCCTTCGCGCTGTGGCCTGATGAATCCGCGCACTGCATCACCCTTGCGCAGGCCGTATTTCTTGACCTGCCCCATTGACACATACACATCGCTCGGCCCCGGAAGATATCCGCTTGTCCGGACGAAAGCATAGGAATCCAGGATATCAACGATCCCGGCAACAGGGACCATGGATTCAGCAGGCTGCTGGTCGTCTGCCTCGCGCCGTGCTGCGCGGGGATCACGACTGTCGCGGCTGCCGCGTACATCGGCAGAATCATCATGGCTGCCATAGCCTTTGCGCCCACGGTGTTCAGGCTGCTCGGTGCGGTCACGGCGTACCGCCTGGCGGTCTTCCCCGCGGCCGCGGCGATCTGTATGCTCTGCGCTTTGCGGTGAAGCTGTGCGGGCAGTATCACCTCCGTTCTGCCCCGAACGGTCCGGGATAGCTGCGAGGAGGTTATCTAGATCAGCGTTAAGCTGTGCAAGCTTGTCGGTACCCCCATCTTCAAGGCTGCGGGACCGCGAATCCGGGAGCTCAATACCCAGATCTTCAAGCAGATCCGCAGGCCCCTCTTCAGGTACGGGGTGAGATACACGGACGCGAGGGATGTTTTCATTATCATTCTTGCGTTTACGGCCGCGTGTCTGGCGCGTGTTCCGCGGAGCCTGAGGCCCCTGCCCTGATACACGCTGCTGGTCAGGCTGGTGTTCATGCTCAGCCTGGATAGACGCAACAGCTTCGCTGCGCACATTTTCGATTGCTGCTATAAGCTGCGGTTTGCGCAATGCCGTTATACTCTTCAATCCTACTCTTTTTGCGAGTTCACGAAGCTCCGGGAGCTTCATCTTAGAAAGATCCTGGCTCTCTGCCACTGGACCAACCTTTCTTTGTTCTGATATATACAACCATACTGATGCAGCGCTTAGCGCACATCGGACTTTTCGTATGGGAGACTCATCATTGAAGGTAATCTGATGAATCCATGCCGAACTTGGCTGAATACTTAAACTATAAAACTGCCCTGGGACTAAATCGGGCTCCAATGCACGGCGTGTTCCGCGGCATAGCTTATTGCCGGTAACAGAAATGCCCCGGATCAGACATCCGGGGCACCCTGATCAGTCTTGCAACGGCTTGTTCTGCGCGTTAATGCGCGTTATATGCCTGCATGCGCATAGCTGCTACCGCCTGTGTGCGCGGTAGAACTGGATAAGCGATTGGGTCGAAGCATCCTGCTGTGCCAGCGCGCTGTCATCCTGGGAGATTGCAGGAGTGATCTCCTTTGCGAGTACCTTGCCAAGCTCAACACCCCACTGGTCATAGGAGTCGAGTCCCCACACGGTGCCTTCCACAAGGGTGATGTGCTCGTAAAGGGCAATCAGCTCGCCAAGCGCATACGGGGTGAGGGTATCGCCGAAAATAGATGTAGTTGGGCGGTTACCGGAGAAGATACGGGCCGGGACTATGGCTTCCGGCGTCCCCTCTGCACGCACTTCGTCCGCCGTCTTGCCAAAGGCAAGCGCACGGGTCTGTGCCAGATAATTAGCGAGGAACAGCTCGTGTACATCCTGCCCGCCATCCTTCACCGGATGAGGCGTGTTCGCAAATGCTATAAAATCAGCTGGGATCAGCCGGGTACCCTGATGGATCAGCTGATAGAAAGCATGCTGGCCATTCGTGCCCGGTTCGCCCCAGAAAATTTCACCGGTCTGATATGTGACCGGGGTGCCGTCCCAGCGGACCGACTTACCGTTCGACTCCATGGTCAGCTGCTGCAGGTATGCAGGGAAACGGTGCAGATACTGGTCATACGGAAGTACTGCATGCGATGCTGCACCGAAGAAGTTCACATACCATACGTTCATGAGGCCGAGAAGCGCTACAACGTTCTGTTCCAAAGGGGTGCTGGCGAAATATTCGTCAATCGCGTGGAACCCCTGGAGGAAGTTCTCAAAATTATCAGGACCGAGGACTACAGCAAGCGAGGTACCTACCGCAGAATCGACTGAGTACCGCCCGCCGACCCAGTTCCAGAAGCCGAAAGCATTCGCCGGGTCAATGCCGAAAGCTTCGACCTTATCCAGCGCAGTAGAGACTGCAACGAAATGCCTGCGGACAGCATCAGCATCCTGTCCGTCACCAAAAATCGCACCTTTTGCGCGCAGCGAGTCGAGCAGCCATGTACGGGCGCAGCGTGCATTCGTCAGGGTTTCCAGAGTAGTGAAAGTCTTGGAAACAATAATGAACAGCGTTGTTTCAGGATCAAGGTCCCTGGTTTTTTCTGCCAGGTCGTTGGGGTCAATATTAGAGACGTACCGTGCTGTGATGCCTGCGTCCGCATAGGGCTTCAGCGCCTCGTACGCCATGCTGGGACCCAGGTCTGACCCGCCGATGCCAATGTTGACAACAGTGGTGATACGCCGGCCGGTAATTCCTGTCCACTCGCCTGAACGCACTTTGCGCGCGAAATCGTAGATCCTGTTCAGCACTTCGCGGACATCTTTAACGGTATCCTGGCCATCTACTACGAACTTGCCTTCGTCTGATTCCGGACGGCGCAGGGCGGTGTGGAGCACAGCACGGTCCTCTGTGTTGTTGATGTGCACACCGTGATACTGGTCCTGGATACGCTGTTCAAGGCCTACCTGGCGTCCAAGGTTTGCCAGCAGCTGGAGGGTCTCCGGAGTGATCAGGTTTTTGGAAAGATCAAAATGCAGGTCGCCTGCATCAAAGCTCATCCGCTGCACCCGCTGAGGATCCTGCGCAAACCACTGCCGCAGGCTGATCCCCTGCTGCTGGAGCTGGTTGAAATGCTGCTGGAGCTGCGCCCATGCCTGGGTGCGTGTTGCGTCTACTGGAGGATTGATAGCCATCTGGCTTCCCCTTTCCTGTTTTCTGTTACGTTAATTACGCGATATGGACTGCAATTTACTTACAGTATTTTATAAGATTTGAAGGACACCCGGGCTCCCCGGTATTCTAGTTTTCGGGCTTATTTTCAAGAATTCCTGATACTGCCCTGACATCCTGCGCCTTGGATTTGGGCATAACAAGAAGCGCATCGGGCGTGTCTACCACGACTGTATCTTCAAGGCCTACAAGGGCAACGACTTTACCTGAAGGGGCTTGGGTCGATACCACAAGATTACCGGAAGAACCAGCAGAAACCAGCCGCGCCCCCCCTGCCGGACTGCCGTCTGTCATACCGTTGCTGTTTGCCATATTACCGTTATCTGCAGTGTTATCTGCAGGCGCCAGAAGTATCCTGTTCCCGTGGCTGTCTGCTACAGGAGCGAAAGATGACAGCGACGCAAAATCGCCAATATCTTTCCACCCAAAATCCCCCGGGACCACAGCAACCCCGCCTTTTTGAGCAACAGGCTCGGCGATAGCATAATCGAATGCAGTCTTCTCGATTCCCGGCCACACCTTAAGCATCGTGCTTTCCTGCTCCGGTGTATCCCATGCGCCTGCTATTTCCATGATCTGCGAGTACATGTGCGGGTGGAGCCCTTCAAGGGCATCCAGGAGGATGCCGGCCTGCATGATGAATATCCCAGCATTCCATCGGTATTTTCCGGAAGCTACGTAAGCTTTGGCCGTATAATGATCCGGCTTTTCAACGAAGCTCTCCACCCTGAAAACCTTGGGTCTGCCTGCTGCAATGCCGGCAGATGCTGAAGCTGCCTGCGCGCGCTCCGTATTTTCAGGATTTTTAGGATCTTCAGGATTTTCAGGATCCTTGGAATCCCCAGGTCTACCGATATCAGGAAGGGGTTCCCCTCCGCGGATATACCCGAACGCTGTAGAAGGGCTGCCGGGGGTTATGCCGATAGTCGTTATAAAGCCTGCGCGCGCAGCAGCAATCGCCTGGCTGACTGCCGAGCAGAACCTGCTGTTATCTGTTATCACATGGTCAGCAGCGAAAGACCCTATAATAATGGAGCGCCCGTGCCGCTTCGCCAGCACAGCAGCTGCGAGTGCGATCGCCGCCATAGAGTCCCGCCCAACAGGCTCAGCGAATATATTATTTTCCGCAAGCCCAGGCAGCTGGCTGAGGACTGCGTCTGCATAACGCACTCCAGTGCTCACTGCAATATGGCTGCTCCGGCATACGCCCAGAAGCCTGTCCCACGTATTTTGGATCAGGGTACGCCCGTCTGACGTAAGGTCAAGAAGGAATTTGGGCTTTGCTGCGCGGCTCAGCGGCCACAGGCGCGACCCTGCCCCTCCCGCGGGTATGATGGCGTAAAAATCCGGGTCTGTATGCATACCCTGTATTATCTCATAGCCGCGTTCCAAGCAGGCGAGGATGCGGCCTCGTTCGCGGTCCGGATACCGGCAAGTCCAGCGCCTCACGTTACTCCGTCCCCATTTTCCCCTAATCCACAGCTCCAGTCCCTCGTCCCTCCCCTCAGACCTGGTATTCACCTCTCCCTGCGTACACAGCCCGAACCGCAGCAAACCCGCACCGATGGTTGTAGCGAATCCGTGCAGATCTGAACGTATACGCTTAAGGTACAGGCAGGCTGCTGTATCTTGGCTTAACCAGTTTATGTAATTTTAATGCACTGGAATTGCATACTTACTGTATTTTTATAGAATACTTATTATCTCCTAATCGTGAACTCATTTATTTCTTGGTGCAATCTTAATGTCATCTCCGAAACTGCTAGACCCCTTCTGTATCAACGCCTCCGACGTGACGCGCCGAGGGATTCGTTGTGCCGCAAGCGAAGCCGCATACGCTTCCCCCTTTATGCTCACAGCTTTGTCACCCCTTGCGGTAGACTAAAAACCGCGAGTTGGGGTCAGATCTTTCATGTACTTATTTAGTTTTGGGATAAGTTTCTCTATTCCATGATTGATTTGAATCTTTCTACGCAGATAGTAATAAATAGTATTTATAAAGTAAGGATTAAGGATAATATGCGTATATTAAAACGCCGCACCCTTGCTGCTATTACAGCTGTAGCCGCATTGTTCGGACTTATCGCTTTTGCTCTTGCGACCCCAACAATGAGCCACGCAGAAGAAGCGACACGTGTAGTAAACATCTCAAAGACCGATAATACCGGGAAAGCACTTGCAGGCGCACAGCTGAAAGTCACCCACAAAGCAGCTGACGGAACCGTTGTTACCGACGCTCAGTGGACCAGCGAAACATCAGCCCATACCCTGAGCCTTGCAGCCGGAACATACACACTTACTGAAGTCCAGGCTCCTGCAGGTTACAATAAGGCTCTTGATCAGACTTTTGAGGTCAAAGCGGTTGCTCCTGAAGTCACTAATAACGGCGGGACTTACACTGTAGGCGAGCATTCGATGCGGACAGATTCATCGCTGATAGCTGACAACGGTTCAGAAACCGTAACCCCCTGGTACTGCTTCAACTATGGTAAACATCAGCCTCGTGAGGGGAATTCCTATACGAAGTCCGAAGGTACCAAGGATCTTTTCGAGAAGATGGCACAGCAGAAGCGCACAGGTGTAGATCTGTATTCCAACGTCCTGCGTGTCATTTACAACGGATATCCGAATAATGCTTCAAAGATCAAAGAGAAATTCAAGCTTAGCGACGAAGATTTCTACAAGGCAACCCAGCGGGCACTCTGGTATTACACTGATTCCTATGAGCTGCATGACAAGAATCCCGGCGAGTTTACACACGATCATCTTGACGCTATTGAAGCGCTTATTAACTCGGAGACCCCAGCACCGGCAAATATGACACTGGATCTGTACCGTTCAAAAGATGAAACGATCCAGAACCTGCTGACAACACATTTCCATAAGGCTTCCGACCCGGTAAACGTAACAATGGTCAATACTAAGACTGTTGTACCTCCGACGCCTCCCGTTACCCCATCGGCCCCGCCTCAGACCCCTGAGGCTGCTCCTGCGCCAGCTCCACAGAAGCATCTGGCAAAGACCGGTGCCGGTGTATGGGCAATCGTGGCCGGCGGCATTGTTCTTCTTCTTGCGGGCGGTGCTCTTGTACTGCGTCGCCGTGTAACGAAATAGGTTGAGGTAGAAGACGCTTCGTTTGACTACTGGGTTCAGTCAACGAATGATCAGCGCTATTCTGTAGTGCTGGTGGACAGCCCCTCTGCGGTATCACACTGCGGAGGGGCTGTTTTATGCGTACTGTACTACCATGGGCGTAATGAGAAATAACGTAGTTCCTTCACAGATTCAAATATTCACATGCATAGATCCTCCGCCAGAAGGCCGTAAAATAATTGAGGAAACGTGTAAAATACATATAGCCTCACTAATAAGAAGGAGCGAAATGGATAACGGCGAATTAACTGAATATATAAAGCACTATCTTGAAAAGGATAAAACCAGAAGTGCCATCATGCTTACAGGAGGCTGGGGAACCGGGAAAAGCTATTATATTCAGAACGAACTTATTCCTGCGCTTCAGAGAGAGAAGGCTAATGAGTGTATCACTATATCTTTATATGGACTTAGGTCAGTTTCAGAAATCAGCAAGAGTATTTATCTGGAGCTTCGTGCAAAATTCCTTCAATCCAGGAACGAAACTACAGCTACAGGAAGGCTGATAGCAAAAACGATAGTAAAAGGCCTTATAAACCGCTTTGGGATTAATTTAAGCACCTCACAAGACGAAATGCAAAAATTATACGAATCGATTGATTTATCAGGAAAACTCATTATTTTAGAAGATGTTGAACGAAGCCAGATCGATATTTTAGAATTATTCGGTTACGTTAATAATCTCGTTGAACGGGACGGAGTAAAATTACTTTTAGTAGTAAATGAAGATGAAATTACCAAATCCATATCCGTAAAAGAAAATCCGGAAAATAATAAAGATAGCGCCTTACCCGCAAATACAACAAAGCAATATCTCGCAATAAAGGAAAAGACCGTAAGCGATACTATTCCATTTGAAGGTAATTGTTATGCTGCAGTTCAGCAAATTATAAGATCCTATAATAATCCTATTTTAAGCAGATTTGCGGATAAAAGTTCAGCAGAGAATATCTGTAACATCATGAGTTTATGCAAAAATCATAATTTGCGTTCTTTTATCTTCGCCTGCCAGAAAAGCGTTGATATATTTGAACAGATGGAAGAGAAATACACCAAGGATACCTCCTTCGTCCAGTGCATTTTCTTCGGGATTATTTCATTCTCATTACGACTCAAGGCTGGTAAAAATACTGAGTGGGGCTACAAGGACTATATTAAAAAATACTCCATTGATCTCGGGACTGAGAAATTTCCCCTATTTGATTTTTGTTTTGACTATATTACATACCATAAATTAGATACTTCTAAGATCCCAGCCGCGATGGCAGCACTAAAGAAGAGACGGTTATATGACAAGGACAAGACCCAGTACGATCGTGATCTGCAAACCCTTTTCAACTACCAACAGCACTATGAGTCTGATGTAAAAAAGGCAGTCATAAATATTACAGAAAGGCTCAAGGATCCTGAAGATATATCATTCTACGATTACGCGAAACTCGCTGTTTATCTGGTAAAAATAAAATACTTTTTGGAGAAAGATATTGATATTGAAACTGCGAAATCATTGCTAATCGAAAATCTGAATGGCCGCGAAGATGATCTGGTGCCTGAAGAATTATTCTTCCCCTCTTACGACATATTATCTGAGGATGAAGATCCCAATGTTAAACACGAGTGCGAAGAGATCCAACAAAAAATGGAATCTGCACTTAAGAAGAATACACAAGCTATCCTCCGTTTTAAATATTTACCGGAAGAAGCTGGACAATCTTTTAACAATATCATAGAGAATCGAAAGGCAATTTTTAGAAATGGCTATTTTGCTAAAGAACTTGATATTCCGGAATTTGCCCGGATGTTTTCGGACTGTAGTCCCGTACAGAAGTATCATATCAGGAATATCTTTTTAGCGATATACGGGTCTGAAAATGACAATATAAAAGTTTTTTCTAAAAATGATGCTCCGTCGGTTGAAAAACTTCTGCGCCTTATCAAAGCCGATATGCAAAAGCCCATGGAAGATAGAATCCAAAAGTTACAATATAAATTGTTTTCAGAGAATCTAACAGAGATATTAAAGAGGTTTTCATAAAATCTAAGATAAAGCAGCGCCATAAATCATTTTGGATAGTAAACCGGCATTTGCCGAGATAAACGTAATCGCCTAGCTAATCCTGAAGAATACTATTCAACTGAAAATGCCCATCTTTCACCCGCCTCTCTCATCCTAAACCCGCCCTGAACCCTACCGGGGCGGAATTTATATCAGCCAATCATAAAGGCTCCCATTGCAGCCACTACTGATCGTGCTCTTAACGGCGGATAAAGGGGATCACCCGTGTTTAGCCGGACAGATCATTCCGAATAGGCATTATGGGGGCGGCCTTCCCGGTTGGGTCTCCCCTGTATCACCCACATTAAACCACCCTATTAAATCCGCCCCAGCTATCCGAACCACGCTTAAACGGAATACGGTCAGGCGAGTTGAGCTCAAAAGGCTGATTCTAAAGGGATTGCGCTCAGGGAAGCGGTTTAAAACCCTTCAATTGACAGCGGCTGATATTGATATTTACCGCTGTGGTCACTCCGTTTTGTTAGGTTCTTGTTAGGTTTGACCGTAATAGGTTGAGCAGAGTGGCTTAATAGCCAACCAACAACGCAGCTGCTAAAGGAGGAAATATGGATACAGAAGATATAGAAGGCTTTGCACAGGCAGCAAGGGCCCGGCACCTGGTCCGCAAATACACAGATGCTGCACTGCCTGATGACATTATCAGCAAACTGAGCGCCCGGGCAGATGCGAATAACGCGGCATATAGCCTGGCTATCAAGCTGATGGCCAATGACGGGCATGGGATCCCCGCTGTCGTCAAGATCTTCCGTGCACAAGGGGTGAAAAACTACTTTATCCTTGCCGGCGATGACGCGCCTGACCTCGGCGAACGCCTGGGGTATTCCGCGGCTGATCTTATGCTGTATGCACAGACTTTGGGGCTGAATTCCTGGTACATAGGCGCCACGTACAATCACGGTGTATCGCGGTATGTTAATGGGAAGAAGGCCATCGGCATAGTCGTCGTGGGCTACGGGCAGACAGCAGGAGTCCCGCATAAGTCCAAGAGCGCATCCGAGATCTCGAAATATGAAGGCTCTGCAAGTGGTAAAGGCAGCCAGGCCGCTACGCCGGAATGGTTCACGAAAGGCGTTGAGATGGCGCTGCTCGCACCGACTGCACTTAACAGGCAGGATTTCTTCATCACAGGGGAAGGCAATACGGTACATATCAAGGCTGCCAACACCCCCTATTCGGGCGCGAACCTGGGCCTGGTCAGGTATCATTTCGAGCTGGGCGCCGGAAAAAGCAATTTCGAGTGGGCATAGCTAAAAACCAGGCTTGCCTGGCCGCATAACACTGCATTACCGCAGCAGGCGAATCGATTCGGCGAGGCGCATTCCCTTCATATTGCCTGAAAGCAGCCCGGATCAAGATTTATGCTGTTTCATGCTGTTTCATGGTGCCGGGCAGTTTACCGCGTACTGCTGCGGACGATAACCGAGGAAGGCGTGGTGAGGAGCTTCGGTTCAGCGGCATCACCCTGGATGCGTCCCAGAATGCAGCCAACCGCCGTGGGGGCGGTCCAGTCAAGGCGTGAATCCATTGTAGTGAGAGGGATCTGAAGGTATGCCGATTCCTCGATGTTGTCAAAACCGATCACCTGGACGTCATCAGGGACGCGCAGACCAGAAGCGCGCAAAACAGACAGCGCGCCGATAGCCAGCTGGTCATTCAGCGCAACAATACTGGTGTGGTTTGGTTTGTGTTTTTAGTGAGTTCTCATTTTATGTGGGTGAGAGGATGTATTGGGAACATGAGTCATGGAACATGGTATTTCTGAAGGATTCACGGTAGGCGCGCTAGAGCTTCTTGAAGAAGCACGCCATAACGCCAGGTGTGAGTCAGAAGCAGTAAAGACAGTAGCCTCTTGGTGAGCAATAGCTCAGGAAACACTACACCGGTGGAGTAAAAGCCAGGACGGGTTCGCTGTACCGTCTTTGTCTGCCCGGCAAGCCCAGGAAGAGGTTAAAAGGCTTACGTAGACAGAATCGAGAGGTGAAGCGTGCGAAGGAGATTGTGCAGACGGCGTCAGCTTTTCTGCGTTCTCTAGGCTCGAGCAGAACGGGCGTTAAAAATACAGTTCATAGACGCATACGCGTCACGGTTTGGTATCGAGCCTATCTGCACAGTATTATCTGCGAGTCTTCCTGGTGGGTTTATCACTGCCCGCGTTTACTATCAAGCGAAGAAGCGTAGCGTGTCACTGATGCGAGGACGCCATGAAGCGCGTGCAAGAGATATTTGAGAGATGTGATGCTGATGAGTATATGCGCGCTTGAGGGGCACACGGAAAGTATTTCATGAACTAGTCAATCAGGGGTGGATAGTGGGTACAGACCAGGTAGCTGGCGTGATGCGCGACCTTGGTATCCAGGGTGTGCGTCGGGGTAAACACCCTATCACCCACGAGAAGTGTGAAAGGGACAGGAGGCAGACCCGATCTTGTGAACCGTGATTCCACGGCGTATGCACCTAACCGGCTGCACGTGGCAGAAATTCACGTATGTCAGACTCAAATCTGGGGTTTTCGCGTATAGACGTGTTTGTTACGGACGTGTTCTCTGGTCGCATCGTGGGATGGGCGGTATCTTCCACAATGAAAACTACACAGTTACCGTTGAAGGCGTTGGAACAAAGTATCCACTGGGCTGTTTTTTATGGGGATACAAGCCGGCTTGGTCATCATAGTGATCATGGTGTTCCATACATGAGCAGCGTGTATCACAGTGTTTGACAACGGTTTAATATAGCAGCTTCTCCAGGTACGGTGGGTGACTCGTATGATAATGCCATGGCAGAAAGTGTTCATAGCGCGTATAAAACAGAACTCATCCATATACGCAGCCCGTTTCAGACAGTAAAAACATTGGAACAGACAACACTACAATAGGGTTCATGGTAGAATACGAAACACTTGCACGAAGCACAGGGATATAAAACACCAACCCCTGTAGAGCAAGAATTCTACCAAGAACAAAAAACAGACCATATCAACAAGAAAGAATGAGGTAACGATATGAATAAAACAGAATTACTGTTACAAAGACTAGATGAGATTGGTCAGTCTCTAAAAGATTCGAACCAAGCACTAGCTTTGCTGGCACTTGGTTCTTGCGGAACAGAAAGAGAACGATTGGATCAGTACTCAGATTTAGACTTCTTTGTTATTGTAAAAGATGGCTACAAGCAGACCTATATCCAAGACCTAACCTGGTTAAGTAAGCTAGAACCAATTGCATTTCACTACCAGAATACAGTGGACGGACATAAAGTTCTATTTGAAGATGATGTTTTTTGTGAATTTGCTGTCTTTGAAGCTCATGAACTAGTAAACATTCCCTTCTCTGAAGGCAAGATTATCTGGAAGGAGGTCGGTTTTGATGAAACAATCTGTCAGCCACAAAGACTGCCATCAAAAGAAAATAGAGACCGTGAATGGCTGTTGGGAGAAATTTCATGTAATCTATATTTAGGGCTAGGTCGCTATCAGCGAGGCGAAAAATTAGCTGCTTATGATTTGATCCAAAACAGATCCGTCAAGCTTTGGACTGAACTAATCAGTTTGGAAACAACTTCTAAATCTAATTTTATAGATATCTTTAATACCAACAGACGATTTGAAGAAGGTTATCCAAAGGAAGCCAAGCAATTGCCTCACTTTTTGCAAGGTTACGAACGCATTTCTGAGTCTGCTCAAGCACTCCTAGAATATCTGGATAAACACTATTCTCTTAACCCATTTATAAAAGAAAAAATTCGTAATTTATTATAAAAAAGACGAAACCGGCAGGTACAGAAAGGGAAGTGCGAGCTAATTCATCGCAAAAACGCAAGATCCGCCCTGCAAAAGCCTTGTACGATATCTTAGGTTCCGTCATTTTCTATATTGTACCGCGCAAACACATAGGCAATACCGCTAAACAAGAGCGGCTTGCTGCTCGTTAGGAGCCCTAAGGCAGGGCGATATCCCGCTGCCGGCAGTACTCCACAAGCGACTGAGAGTACACCATATGCGCAGTGGCCTGCAGATTGGCGATACTGCGGGCTCCCAAGAGGGTAAAGATACGGGCAATATGGGAATTCCAGACTTCAATAAGCTGTGTGAGCTGGGCCACAGCATCATCACTGATTGATATTCCAATTCCGCTGTCCCCACCGGAACCGGAGAGCATACCGCCGCCCTGTACTGTGCTCAGGAAAGCCCCCGACAGCCCAACCGCCCGAGCACCTAAAGCCAGGTACTTCACTGCGTCAAGCGGATTCCGTACACCGCCGGAGGCAATAATATCCATACCGTCAACGCTCCGTGCCTCCACAAGCGAGCGCAATGCGGATATCCCCCATCCCTGAAGGTATGAGAAACCCTGACCGAAACAGTAAGTACCTGCGCAGCCGCTGTCATCTGTATTTTCACAACTATTACCGGTTGCATCTGCAAGGCTCCCCTTTGCCGCCTCACGGATACGGGCATCCTCTATCCTGATAAAATTAGTCCCGCCTTTGCCTGCGATATCAACGTACCGGACGCCCGCTTCATGCAGGGCAGCAACAGTTTCTCTACTCATACCGAAACCGACTTCCTTAACGATCACAGGGACGGAGACCTTTCGCTCGCCCATTGCCTCCGTGATCTCACGGATATTGCCCAGCCAGCCCCGGAAATCGCGCGACCCCTCGGGCATCACTATCTCCTGCGCAGCGTTCACATGTATTTGCAGCGCCTGTGCGCCAACAGCATCCGCAACAAGCTGGGCTGACTCGGCTGTATGCTCAGCGCCCAGATTAGCAATAAACTTTGCGTGGGGATTCGCCTCGCGCAGTTCACTGTAGTAATCGCGGACTTCAGGCTTCTTGACCAGGATGCTCATCGACCCCAGAGCCATAGCTATCCCTGTCCTGGAAGCGGCCCGAGCCAGTGCCATATTGATTTCATTCGTTGCCTCCGTACCGCCGGTCATGGCATTGATAAAAATCGGGGACGGCTGTGCGATGCCGGCAACACAAGTGCTGATGTCAACCTCGTCAATAGATGTTTCAGGGAGCGCGCGATGGATGAATTCGCATCCATCAAGTTCCCTGTAGACTTCCTTCTGGTACCCGGCAGGGTATTCCCGCGCAAATTTCTGTGCAAGGCGGACATGGTCATCTTTGCGGCTTGAGATAGTTGCCCGGTCGTCCACGATACCGCCCGTCTCAGTATCAGCCTCTTCAGGATCATCCATTGCCATAAAGCCTTTCGCCTTCCTGCCTATGCTATCCGCACGCCATACATGTATTGCTGCTGCACCCATTGTACACGTACAACAGCAATACCAATGAAGCTGAAGGTCTCAGACGGCTGTAAATATCAGCAGCCCGCCTGCCGCAGGTCCACACACTATCTGCTGTGATATCTGCTGTGATACCTGCCGAATCGCTTAACAGCAACCCCAGTACAGCAAAACGACAAGAAGGGCTGCGGTTTGGATAACAGCAATCGTCCCGGTACCTGTACAAGAAAGGCTGTCCCGCCCCATGCTGTCCCTGCCTTCAGCTGCCCACGCCCGGGCACACTGTTTTTCAGCCTTACGGTATCTGCGTTCCATAGCCTTATACGTTGATTCAGCAAGAGTGCAGATAAGATTGATACCCAACGAGAGACCGTTCTCCACTTGGAGAATATATAACCCATCGATTAAAATAGTACTCAAAATCGTTCGTGTCTTTGACATGCCCGTTGAAGATATTTTCGCTTAAATGAGGAGGTATCATCGTGAGAGATTTTATTAAACTAGAAGAGTTTGGTACAAAGGCTCAAAGTATTGCACCGATTGGCATTGTCATGTCATTCTTTACCTTAATTTATGCCATCTGGTTTGGTTTTGCTTGGGGATTAGCTGGCTGGCTGATATTTATCATGCTTGCGATATTCTGCATGTTTATTGTCAAAATGAGCATAGACAATATTCAGCATTCTAAAAAGTTTCATGCTGTCTCAACAGATGATTCACGAGCGATAGAGAAAAAGATGAAGATACTTTCAATTATCAGCTATTCTTGTCTATGGTTGGCTGTCATCATTTTGGCGCTACTAGGCAAGGTAAAATTCATAATGCCAATCGTCACTTTGATTATCGGTATTCATTTTCTTCCTCTGGCAAGTATTATGAGTCGAAAAATTGACTATTTTATCGCACCTATTCCCATTACCTTTGCTTTTATCTCTATCTGGTTGGCTTTCACCTCAGACTTAAACTGGCAAACTCTTTATGCCATTTCAGGTATTGGTGGTTCAATCGCAACAATCAGCTATGCTATCTATATGATTGTTAGTTATAAGAAATTGGTTCAAAAATATCAAGTAGACTATTAAACGTTTATACCATTTTTCCAAACCCCAATGATCACCCATCATTACACTTATTAAAATAAACAGTTTATCCACTAAACGAGGATGTATAAGTGGTGAAAACTCAAATTTGTATTTACTGTGGCGCTGATCAATCTGTTGTTAAGCAGCAATTAAAAGGCTACACAGGTTTAGTAAAAGAAGAGGCAAAATTCGTTTCAGGAGGCACTGCTCTCTACCATGGAATCTCCAAAAATTGCGGCACAGTCCATAGTTGCAATCACAAATGAACTTAGACAGGATAACCCTTGTAACGGCTTACATCGCTTACCGCAACAACACAAGGAAATGTCATATTACACATCTGAGCAGTTCAAGCAATTTTATGCACCGTTTAACTAGGGAAGAATATCAATATCAGCTACCGTACCGTCTACTCATGCACACAGGTTTAAGAAATGGTGAGGGAAGAGATCATATTTTCTTTACACTGATGAAGCGTTTAGGGCATAGCTCCATAAATACTACAATAAATGTATACTCTCACTTATTTCCAACCCAACAAAAGAAATTGCTAATGCCTTTGATAATTTTTAACAATAAGGCAAATTAAGACAATAAAAATTTACACATAGAGGCTAACCCCTTGCTACGAAAAGGAAACATAAAAATCTTATGATGAATTATGCACATACCATATGTGAGGATATCAATCCTCACTCCTCCCGCCAGCCATTTCCACACTTTTTGATGTACATTGCCTACTCTGAATCATATTGATTAAAAGGGGCCTGCAGCACTACAAAGTACACAACATCACAGGACCCCGCTGGCCTATAGGCTCCGCAAACCGGAAGGTCGGTCTAGCAGGCTGGGAGCCTCCTGCAGTACCGGAGGGCGGATCCCGGCAGTACTTACAGTATGCTTCCCCCACCGTGCTGATTAGCAGCGCATTACAGTAAAATCAGCAGGGATTATCCCTGCAGCTTCCCAGCTCTCCTGCACGTCCCCAATAATATCCCGTGTAAGATCTGCCCCCGCTGCGATACCGCAATCACCGCCCCCGGCGCCCGAAACTTTGCCGGCTAAACCGTAACGCCTCGCTATATCAATAAACTCTTTCAGGGTATCTGTCTCGATTTTTATGCTGGTTTCCTGGCATCCGGAGAGCCCTACGCTGTCATCACTGCTATAGTGATAGCTTTCCACTGCATCTGACAGGCCATGCATCAGCTGCGAAGCATCGGAAATCGCTGCCAGGGCATGCTGTACATCGGCAGTACGGAGGCCTGCGCAGCAGAGCGCAAAAATATCTGCACACCGGGCAACGCCCCTGCAGTACTCCTCAAAGTCATCGGAGCACACCTGCTTATATGACCCCACCGCCTCTACAAGCTTTGCCGAAGATGCAGGATTCCCCGTCCATCCGGTAATAAAAGTGATATTTTGTGAAATTGCCAGAGGCCGGATATGAAGCTTTGGCCACTCTGAATTAAGTACGGCTGCAACCGGAAGATTCACATGATCCTTCAGCCACTGCACATCGGGCCTGACGTAATAAATCGGCCTGCAGTATGAGCAGCAGGCAACATCGCCGTAAGACCCGTTGTCCCCCAAGGCAAGAAGGGTAAGCGCAGCCAACTTATAGACCACTAATTCGTTCACGAATGTTTCACGTGAAATAGCGGGATACAGATCTCCATAAAACTCAAGGATACCTTTAATAACGCCAACAACAGCAGCTCCTGACGAGCCGAGGCCATATTTACGTCCGGTATTTTTATCGTCAAGCTGGGAATCAACAGCAACAGTACACGGCTGCAAAGGAATACTTTTCTCGCTGAGGTACTCCAGCGCGACACAGGCTGCAGTTCCTACTTTCGCCATACGCCCCCGGTCGGTATGGGCACGGATACTGCCGGGGATCTTTCCGTAAAATGAAGTGCCTTGGATAAACCTGTTTAGCGGGATCCGGCATTTCTCATCGGGAAATAATGACGACGAAATAACAGCCTCGGCAGATGCGTCGGCAGATGCAGAAAGGGTATCACTTCCGCGAGCAAAAGCCTCGCTGCCCCCGCGAACAGAAGCATCAGCCACAGTACCGCCAGGGCTGCCCTCGGTGCTGCAGCTGCCTACAGTAACTGTAAGGTACCGGTCCACGGGGGCAATAATGGCAGGGTACCCGTCAACTACCGCATACTCCCCAAGGATGTACAGCTTTCCGGGAACTTTTACTGTCCGGGTATGGGTCGTATAAGAGGCCGTATCGGAAACCGAGCAGGAAGTGTAAGGGCCGGCGCCAATAGGGGCAGCGGCAGGGGCACCGCCGATCCCAGCCTTATTATTTTCCATAAAGCCCTTTCCACTCATATGCCGGGATATCCTCCGGTGCCGGCCCGCTTACTGCGGGGATGACTGCTGCCTGCGGGAAAGCGCTGCGCATATCTGCAGCTACCCGGTCCATATGGCTCCTGGGGCAGAGGACAGCTACATTAGGGCCGGCATCCATCGTAAAGTAACAGGGTATCCCCTGCTCACGAAGAGACCAGATATGTTCGATCACTTTCCAGCTCTCAGCAGTCATATATGTCAGAGGGGGATCGGCAGCAAACATCACAGCATGGAATTTCATTACATTGGCCTCCATGGCCTTGCCGATTTTGTCGATATCCCGCTCACGGATGCCTTCCTCGACCAGTTTAAGGTCAGCCTCGGAAGCCTCACGCCACAAGGGATAAAAAGCTGAAGTATTTACCGTATGCGCCATACCTGAACGGCTCCCTGTTTTTTTCTGTTTAGTGCTGAGCGCAATAATAACAGCACCAACATCCCACTGGGCATCATCTACCTGGACCGCATACGAATCATCATCCCCGGTACCATACCTCCACTTGACAAACCCGCCAAACATACTGCGCAATGCTGAACCGGAACCGCGCCGTGCAAAAGTAGACAGCTGGCGGTCACTTATGCTGCGCAGGCCGTACAGGTCACGCAAAGCCCATGCAAGTGCGGCGAAAGCTGACGCTGAGCTCGCCATACCTGCCGCCGTCGGTACATGGTTATAGCTTTCTACGCGCACAGCCCTGGTATATAAGCTGTCGCTATCCCCACCGGAGGCTTCACTGCCAGCAGTGCTGCCCGCTTTACCATGCTCGCTTATGTATTGCCGGAACAGGCCAATAAATGCGCGGACACGCTCAAGCGGGGTACCTCCCTGCTCAGCACCGTCAAGGATAAACTGGTCTTCAGCGCCGTCAATAAAAGAAACCGCGGTGTCTGTATATAACGGATCAAGCGTCAGCGACAGGCTCTCGCTTGTAGGAAGGATAAGCGAAGCATCACGCTTGCCCCAGTACTTGATAAGCGCAATATTGGCATGAGCGCGCGCAGCAGTAAAATCTGTCATTTTAGCCCCGATCACTTTTCCGTTGATGCACTCCTAGTCTACCCTCTCCTGTTTTACCGTTACCACCCGCGCCGCATCCATATCCGGGCCCGTATGCAGAGGGAGACGCCATGTATTCACCGCCCCTGCTGCCTTTAATGCTGATTCTACAGATTTCACAGCTGCGGGCGCCCCACTGCGAAGGTCATCAGCGACCAGAGCAATCATGCAGCCTCCACGGCCGCCGCCAGTCAGTTTCGCCCCTATTGCACCAGCTTTACGGGCAGCGGCTACAAGTGTATCCAGCTTCCTGTCTGACACCGTCAGGCTTGTAAGGATCTCATGCGCCTCATCCATAATGAATCCCAAGTTGGCGGTATCACCTTTGCGCAACGCCTGCAGACATGCATAAGCCAGCTCGCCCAGCCTGTCTATCTGTTGTGCCGCTTCGCGCGCTTTCCCCCGTTCCCTGCTGTACAGCATAGACCGGACCGCTGCGACAGCTTCCCGCGTACCGCCTTTCACCCCTGAATCCGCAACAATAAGCGTACCCGGGCACTCGCAGTCAAAGGCCTCCGCCGTTTCACCCCTCTCAAACCAGACTGCCTGATTGCTTGCAGTCGCAATAGTATCAAGGCCTGAAGCATTTTCATGGGCTATATTTTCGCTGATCTGCGCGTAATCGAAAACTTCCTGGCTGCCAAGGACCACACCCGCATAATCTGCTACTGCACGGATAACGGCAATAGCCACCGCCGCAGAGGACCCCATCCCCCGTTCGCGCGGGATCGAAGAAATGATCTTTATATCAAACCCCCCGCATCCCTGCGGGACGCACAGGCTGTTAAACAGCGTCGTCACGAGTTTCTGGAGGTTGCCCAAGTTTCCGGGCGCATCCACAAGACTGCCTGTAAAATATTCGCAGTCAACGGCGAACCTGGGATCATCAGCAGACGAACCATTTCCGCTTACTTCGGCACGGATCTCAGTACTCATCAGAGGCAGCGCAATAGCCGGCTTGAAATGTACAACGGAATGCTCCCCTATAAGGATGATCTTTCCGTGCGCGGTACCGCTGTGCTTTGTTTCCTTGCCCATACCCGACTTTCATATACAACAAATATCACTCATGATCCACCCTACACCGCATTACCCTTTCCCGCCCATTTCCGCTTATACCTCTGCAGAATCTGCGCCTGAATTAATTTTGGCGATCCCTCGCAAAATTGCGTATTGTGGTGTACTATAGAAGTATAAACGTATCTAGGATAAGCCCATTGAGTTCCGGTTGAACTCTGGGCTATACGCGGGAGTGTAGGCAGATAGTAAAAGCTCTCGCGGTGGGGGCGGGTTCCTCTATTCCCCTTGATCCCCGCCCCCATTTTTATGCCTTCCCTGCACCGCTGTCAAAGACAGTGCTAAGCTATGGGGTAATGGAGGGCACAGTTTATGACTGGCATTAATAATACAGATAATACGAATAATACGAACTCTTCGTCAAGTGCCGACGCCTCTTGGGGATCCGACAGCCCCTCGGCAGCTGCAGCTGATGCAGGGCGTCCGCGTTTGAGATGGTGGCATGTGGCCATTATTGTTGTGTCTGTTCTAGCAGTCACTGGTATTGGAGGTTTTATCATGATCCGTAACAAACTTCAGCAGCAGGAGCAGGATGCATTCCAGCAGGAGATGGTAAACATCGTGCATTCTTCTGAATGTAGAAAACTGATTGAGGACGGTTTAAAAACGTTTGACCCCGATGCATTAACTGACAAAGGTGTTATTAAAACGTATAAGATTGATGAGTCGTCAATCAAGCATAATCCTATGGGAGGGATTGAATTTCGCGTTGTAATTAACGGCAATGAGAAACTAACAACCAGCTATAGCGTAAATAAACCATCTTTTACTTTCGATGAGGAGCACCCGGATGGAAAACTTACAGATGAGGGTGGTGTCACAAGTAAAGAGCTCGTCACTCTGCTAGAAAAACGATATGGAAAAGGGTACCTAGAAAGATAAGAACGTAATTTAATTTTTTTATTGCACTATTGAAGGGATATATGTTATGGAAACACAGGAATTCACTGACTATCAACGTAAACAAATCGCTGATAAAGGCTATGCTTCTGATATTTGGAAGAAGGGGAATCTAGTCAAAATTGACAATCGCAAGACTTATGTAGGCACAGTCGCCAAGGTTGTCCGCGGACGCGACGATGTCAAGGGCGATGACCCTAATGGCCTGGATGCTGTTGCCATCAAAGATGAGAAAACGAAGACTATCCGAATAATTTTTCAGGGCTCGAAGGGCCGGAAGGACTGGAGAGATAATGATATATTGTTAGTTCTCAAAGCTGCTGCAAAAATTAAAGGCCCTACAGGCCAGTTGAGAGCTGCTGCCGGCTTTACAAAAAAGGTATTTGACGAGAATAAAGGATACAGCATAGAGATTTACGGCCATTCCTTAGGGTCTATGGATGGGCAGTATGCCATAGCCTCTTTGGATGCAGAACAGACTACACGTTTAAAAGGTGCATGGTTGTACGAAGGGCCAAACATGTACCGGATATTGAACCGGGCCGAAAAAGAGCAAGTGAATATGTGCAGAAATAAAATCAATAACTATCTTGACCCCAGAGACCTTGCATCATTCGGCTACTCCACACGGCAGTATGCCGTTGGCAGCGTGTTTTGGGTCGACAGTATCAGGACAGGCGGAAAGAACACTAAAGACCGTATTGTTAATCAGCACATGTGGGGCGGATACCAGTTCACGAAAGACGGCAAACTCATACTAACTACCCTGTCAATCAAAGAAGGTGAAGAAAATATCCTGGACATGCTGAAACAGGATGCTTCCCATTGGATAAAAACACGGAAGGCACTTTCTGAAAGCCAGTCCATATATGTAGACAGCATGCAGGCCAGCGCAGTCGTCCGGGCGATTGACTCCCGAATGGATTCGCTGGAGTTCAAGGCACAGGCTCTGAAGAAAAAGGTGCTGGCCGAGATGGACCGTGAATGGGATAACGTCATAAAATCTTTGAGCGAAACCTTAGGAGGATACCTGTCGCATGATGAAATTGAGCAGGGACTGTCTTCTGCCGGGTGCACTAAAGAATCCCTTATAGGCGGGTTCAAGGCAGAAATTGAAAAGCTGGAAGAGTCCATGGAACATGAGTGCCAGGAGATATATAACATCGGCAGCCAGGTGGAATCCGGCATCACCAGGCTGGTTGATGAAGATGAAGACCTTGCGCGGCAGTTCAACAATTACAATTCCGGCGGTATTGACAGCGACATTCTCTCGTGGAAGGCTAACAGGAAATAATGGATGACTTTATGCATTCCCCGATCGAGGATATTGTTGACTACAGAGCCTGCCCGGATTGTTCTTCGCCTGATGAACACCTGGAGCATACACTGTATGATGTGCAGAACAGTTACACACGGCTTGGGGAGCTCGTATACCGCAAGAACAAGATTATTGATAAGTGGGAAGAGGGGATCCATGAGCTTGCCCTACGATACCCTGAATCAGCTTCTGATATCAAAGCACGGGCAATTCCCCGTCTGCAGTGGCTACGTGATGAAAATCTGAGGGAGACGGCGCTTGCAGAAAGGCAGCGGGACGAGACTATCACTGAGATAAGGAAAATGGAGGAGCATATCGAGGAAGAGAAAAAATACAGCCGTGAGGATCGGCAATAAAAAGTTAACACTGTAATAAACTGAATCAACCTGATAGGATAGTAAAACATAAAGGATCACTATGAGTATAAGTATGACACAGGGGACATCTGCCGTTGAAGGGGATACTCAAAGTTACGCTAAAGGAATCCAGTACGGTATGGTGAGCGATATCGGCCCATCAGTTTCAGGATCCGCTATGAAGAAATATCTTACTGAATACCGGAATGGGATAAAGAGCCTCCTTAACAGTGCAGCGGCTGATTCTGCATCATATGTGAACAGCATGGAAAACAGCCTCAAAGGGGCATTCAGCAAAGCAGCCCAGGAGGGCTACACACGGCGGATATCAGGCCTTCGGGCGCTTGGCAGGGGCATACCTTCCGCGGGTAAAAAATAAACAGTACCGTTAGCTGAGGCCTATCCCCCTCAGGCGGTGGACCGTAAGGGATTCAATTTCCATTGTCCCGCGTTCTGCCAGCAGGATGGATTTCCCCGGACCTTCCACAGGATAGCTGAAGGAACTCATTACCTGTTCCCCGTTATTGATATAGGCTTCAACACAGCCCCGGTCAATAAAGATCCGCAGGGCAACTCTCCCGCTGGAAAGGCTTTCGCTGCTTAGCGGAGCCGCACGGTATCCCCGTCCGCCCTCAGCGGCTGCCTGCCGGTCAACCACTATACGCTGGATCTGGTCATCATACGCAATATATGTATATGAACCCTGCCCGCCGGCATGTACCTTCAGCCCGCAGCGCTCAGCGGTAGAACTGTTGAGATCAATGACCATCTCAATTTCGGTGCCTGCACTTTCCTCAGCGATAATCAGCTGCTCTTCAGCACCCAGGCTGATCTTGCCAAACTTGTACTGCGACGTCCTCAATGCCTCTGTTTCTTTTACAGGGGTGATACGGATACTGCCGTCCTTATCAAGAGCCAGTTCACGCGGAAGGGTAAGGTTCCCGCACCAGCCGTCTTCCTGCACAGGTACCGGCCCGCTGGTCTCCGGGCTCATCCACCCATACATGATACGCCGTGAATCCGGTCCTTCAAAGGATTGGGGCGCATAGAAGTTATGCCCCCAATCCCATAAACGGAACCCTGTTTCGGGATGGAAGCACCCGTGCGGTTCCCACGTCCCTATCATATATCCGGCATTATTCGCATTACGGTTCATGAATCCGCAGGGCTTCGAGCCCATTGCAGAAAAACACAGGACCCACTTCATGCCGCCTGAATCACTGCGGAGGGCGAAGAAGTCCGGGCACTCAAGCATATACACATCAGGGTCCGGGTGCTCATACAGCACGCGGGAAAACTCCCATGACACCAGGTCCTGCGAAGTGTAAAGCCATATCTGCCCGCGCTCCCTAGCCGAACGCGCACCGACGATCATGTACCAGGCTCCATCCTGTTTCCACACTTTCGGATCGCGGAAGTCACTGTGCACAGCGTCTTCAGGGAAAGCTACCACTACCCCCCGCTTAGTGAAAACCCTCGCATCATCATCCTGCGCTTCAGCAAGCATCTGCGCTTCGTATAATTCTTCCGCATGGTTTTCACCCCTTTGCTGGATAGTGATATTCCCCGTATAAAACAGGCGGAGCCGCCCATCATCCCCTATAACGGCCGAGCCTGAAAATACACCGTCACGGTCCTGCTCAAGGCTGGGCGCCAGGGCAACAGGTTCGCGTCGCCATGTGACCATATCTTCGCTGGAAACATGCCCCCAGTGCATCGGCCCCCACTGCGTGCCGTAAGGGTGCAGCTGGTAGAACACGTGCCAGCGCCCATGATAGTAGCACAGCCCATTAGGATCATTGATCCACCCGCCGTCAGAGGCAATATGGAACTGCGGATACCAGCGGTCGCTGCGCCGGGCAGCAAGTGCAGCCACCCCAGCTTCTGCCCTTATAAGGGCCTGTGCGTGATCCTTATTCACATGATCCGTATCCATAACGAATACTTTCCTTTCCTGAGCTGCTGCCCTGCCCGCCCCTGCTGACCCCCGTCAGCCCTTGACGCCTGTCGAAGCAATGGAACTGACGAACTGCCTCTGGAACAGGACGAACACAATAATGATCGGAACTGTTATTACAGAACTATATGCCATTATCTGCCCCCACGAAGTGGTCATCTGCTGGAAGTACTGTATCCCTATCATTACCGGCCGCAGATTTTCCGACTGTACAGCCATAAGCGGCCACACGTACTGGTTCCACATAGGCAGGAAGCTTAAGATGACTACGGTTGCAGTTGCCGGCCCTGAAAGGGGCATAACAATGCGGGAGTATATATGGAACCATCCCGCCCCATCGACCCTTGCCGCTTCATCAAGTTCCTTGGGGATAGTCTCAAAATACTGGATATACAGATAAACCGAGAAGGCATTAGCTATAAACGGCACTATCTGCACAGCAAGGGTATCGATCCACCCGCGGGTGAAGTACAGCCCGAACTGGTCAACTGCAGGCCGCGGAAGCTGGTTTACCCACCACAGCAGAGGGATGGCATACGTTTCAAACGGGACCATCAATGTGGCAAGGATAAAAACAAAAATGATCTTCTTGAACCTGACGTTGAGGCGCTGTATAGCAAACGCTGCCATTGAATTGATAAATACTCCAAGCACCACAGTCACTACAGTAATGATTACCGAATTGAGAAGGAATGTTGCTGCCGGCACGCGGGTAAATACCTGGGCATAATTATTTAAAGTAGTTTTCCCAACAGGCAGGAAAGCCCTGAACGATCCGAGGTCCCCCATGATCTGGTCATCAGGCTTGAAGCTTGATACAACCATGAACACCAGGGGAAAGGCGAAGATAGCTGCAAAGATGATGCGTATTATCCATCCCCATACGCTCAGCCTGTTCCTTTTATATGCTGCCTTTTTTATCTGGCCTGATTTTACTTGGTCTGACATTTTCAAACTCCTGTTAAAGTCTTTAAACTTAGGTCTTCCCGGTACCGCTATTTATCACGTGTCATACGGCGCTGTACAGCGGTAACGGCCATGATGATAAGGAAGAACACGAGGGTGATAGCGCTGGCGTATCCCATTTCCTGCTGCTGGAATCCGGAGCGGACAGCCTCGAAGACAACAGTTGTAGTGGCGTCACGCGGACCGCCCTGCGTCATGACGTTGATCTGCGTGAACAGGCTCATTGCTGCGATCGTGATAGTTATCAGGATCATATTCCTTGTAGACCGCAGGCATGGCCAGGTCACATTTTTGAACTGTTCCCAGGGAGAGCAGCCGTCCAGTTCGGCAGCTTCATACAGCTCCCCCGGTATCGTCTGCAGCCCGGACAGCCAGATCAGCATATGCTGTCCTACAGCCTGCCAGATAGACATAACAATGATCGCCCCCATTGCCGTGCGCGGGTCATTCAGCCAGTCAACAGCCTGCCAGTGCCCGAAAGTCAGCCTGGAGAGCACCTGGTTAAGCATGCCGTCATTCTGGTAGATAAACATCCACAGCAGGGAAACGACTACCATAGAGGTCACGACCGGCAGGAAATAGACAGTACGGAAGAACACCGAGCTACGTACCTGCTTATTGATGAGCACTGCCAGGAAAAGCCCTAACCCAGCCTGCACCGGGACAACAACAACAGCAAATACCGCAACGTTGCGCAGGGCATACCAGAATGTCGGATCAGAAAACAGCCTTGTGAAATTTTCAAAGCCAATGAACCTTGTGGGATTCGGGCTGATAGTGCGGGCATTGGTGAATGACAGAGCAAAGGCCAGAAGTACCGGGATACCGATAAACAGCAGGAGAAGGATGCATGCGGGTGCGAGCATCCCCCAGCCAACAGCATTTTCGTGGCGCTGTTCAGATACACGCCTGTTGGGCCCTTTGCCCCTGTTCGATGCAAGCCTGCCGGATCCGCGCAGTTTTAATACGCGCTTCTGGCGTATACCTGCTGCACCCGAGGGCGCAGCAGCTGTCGGGACAGTGCCCGTCTGAGTAGTCTGTGTCATGATTATTTTTCCTTATCAGTACAATGTATAAATATTTTCCGGTGCAGTCAGTTCCCCGGATTTTTCCTGTAACCGTCAGCACCTTTAATATTGCCGTCAATATGGTTGACTGCTTTATTGAGCCATGTATCAACATCAGCGCCGTTAAGGATATCCCCAATTGTCTTGCGGAATTCAGTCGAGATAAAATTGTATGCAGGCGTTTCAGGGCGCATTTTTACGTACCGTCTTGATATCTCAGTGAAAACCTGCATATCGCCTCCGTTGGCAAACTGCGGTACGAGTTTCTGCGCGCCTTTGGTTGCCGGGATGTTCATCCCTGCCTTAGCCATGGTCGCAACATACTTATCCTGCAGAGAGAACCGGATATAATCCTGGGCAGCTTCCTTATTGCCGCATGTTGCCGTCATCCCCACGGTCCATGAACCGCCGCCGGCAACAGGGCCGTGCCCGAAATCTGCAAGAGGCATGGCGACTATATCTTTGTAGTCTTTCGCATACTTCTGGAAAGTACTCATTGACCAGATGCCGCCATACAGGAGCCCTGATTTGTTATTAACAAAATCAAGCGCTGTGTCAGACCCGCCCCGGGAACTGATATAGCCTTTTTCCACAAGCGAGCGCATCCATGAAGCAAATTCCCGGGCAGCTGTGCCGTTGAGCTTCCCCTCTGCGCTTGTGTAATTACTGCGGTTTACAAGATCCCCTCCAAACGACTGCAGGATAGGCGCATAAGCATATGCATACCACTCGCTTTTATTGTCAGCTGTGCCGATCTCAAACGGGGTATTCCATGTGCCGCTCGCTTTGAGCCTTGCTAGGGCATCATCCAGTTCAGCCCTGCTCCACGGTTTGTCAACAGTAGCAACGCGGATCCCTAACTTTTCCAGTACCGTCCTGCGCGCAAACAATGCTGTTGTCGCATCAAAATAGCCTACAGTATACAGGTCTTTGTTCCATGTCCCTTTTGCCGACTGCATCAGGTCCTGCGCACGGCCAAGGAGCCTGCTGTCCGTCAGCGGTGTCAGTACATTGGCCCATGCCCAGTATGGCGTGTTAGGCTGGTCAACATCGACGAGGCAGGGGAGGTTCCCTGCAGACGATGCCGATATGACCGAATCATTATAGGAACTCTGAGGGAATGCCTGGAGATGGACTGTAGCTTTTTTATCCGGGGAGGCATTATAATCCCTGATTATCTGCTTTACCCCTTCAAGTTCCGCTTCCGATCCGGCAGTATGGGTCCAGATAGTTATATCATTCGAGCTGGCTTTAGCTGCATGCCGGGCGGCTTCGCCGCAGCCTGACAGACCAAAGGTACCTGCCACTGCGAGTACGAAAGCGAGCAAAGCACGAGCAGCGTGCCGTATCTCCCGTGACATAATCGTCCTTTCTTTATGTGGTATTACGCGGCTGAGCTGAGTATGGAAACCCGAATACCTCACTGTTATTTTATTGAGGGGCTGCATGCGGCCCACTCATGCTGCCGCGGTTTGCAGGACTACTGTGTCCCTGCCTGGCAGCAGTGTAATAGTATCACGCTAATCACTCTGCGTCAATCGATTGACGTGTTGTGCCTTAAAGGCTTATGAACATAGGATTTACACGGGGTAAATTGCTCCGGATGCTTCAGGCAACAGAATTTTTTTCGATCAGCATGCAGTGTATACGTACCGGAAGCGGGCTGTCTAAAGAAGGGATCCCTGCTGTTGTTTCAGGCAGATCCGGTTCGGGATCCCTGCCTTCGATCAGTGAAATAAGCTTGTAGGCAGCCCAATACCCCATTTCATAATGCGGCAGCTCGACAGTAGTAAGGTCAGGCGCAAAAGTCTCAGCGAATACGCGATGGTTATCCACCCCCACAACGCTGATATCACGGCCAACAGCAAGCCCGCGCCTCGCAGCGCATTCATAGACATACCATGCCCGCGCATCATTGAAACAGAAGAACCCGTCAGGATGCGCCCTGTCAAAAAGGCTGCTTACCGCGTCCAAAGCAGGCCGGTTATTGCCCACTCCAATATCCAGGTCGGGATTATAGGGGATCCCCGCATCGGCAAGCGCCTTCTTGTACCCTTTACACCTTCCTTCCTGGGCGACAATAGGCGAATCACTCCCCACATACGCTATCCGCGAGCAGCCGGCATCAATAAGGCGCCGGGCGGCATCATACCCGATACGGAATTCATCGGGTGCGATCCCGGGGACAGCACCTTTGCTGTCTGTCGCATCAACAAGGACCACCGGATATCCGCCGAATGACTGCGGTACCGTAATGACCCTGTTGAACATTTTCGCATACAGGAACCCGTCAACGCCATAGCGTTTAAGTGCAGAGATCTCCTCGCTCTCATCAGATTCCCCATCAGTATTGACTGTAAGCATCATGTAGCCTAAAGCGCTTGCAGCGTCCTGGGCGCCCAGGATGATCCGCCCGGCGAAAGGCGTGGTAGCGATCTCTTCACTGAGGAATCCCAGTATCCTCGTTTTGCTGGTCCGCAAAGACTGCGCAAGCGGGTTGGGCCTGTACCCCAGTTCCCGCGCAGTATCACGCACCTGGGCCGCAATGTCCGGCTTGACACGCCCCTCATCGCGGCCATTCAGCACCAGCGATACCGTAGATACCGACACCCCGGTCTCCTGTGCGATCTGCTTCATTGTTGTCATACCACTTTAATACCACAATGAGTACCGAAACAATGCGCCCATAGAAGCACGCTGCATAATAACAGGATGCGCCCGTAAAATATGATGAAATCGTTATTATTCCCTGTAAATTCGTTATAACATGCGGAAAAACTGTAGACTGGAGGGGATGCGGGGTATGCACACAATTGTTCGGATCCCGGCAAAGGCAAGTATTTACAGCGGATAAGGGGAAATATGGCACGTCGATGGACGCCGCAGCGATTCATCCGGAACCGCCGGCTGCGCATTATGGTGTGTGCTTCTGTCACTGTGCTTGCAGCTATTATCGCGTTCTGCACCGTCTCGGTTAAAACCGTGAAGCTTTCCTATAACGGCAAAGTATCTACCGTGCACACTGCAGCAGTCACCGCACTAGGCATGCTCAGGGAACAGGGTATCAGGACAAAGACCCATGATTTTATTACTTCGGACAGCGGGGATATCCTGTCGGACGGATCTACGATAACGGTACGGACTGCCTATCAGTCTACGATCACCATTGACGGCCAGGTAGTCAATTTCTGGACATACGCAACAGATGCATCACAGATACTCAGCTTTTTCAAGCAGAATGAAGAAAATGCCGTTAAAGTTTCCGTTGATATCAACAATATCTACAATACGCTGACCGGCGGCTTCACTATCAGCTCCCGCGGATCCGCGTATCTGCAGGTGGATGGGCAGAAAATCAAAATTGATGATGGGAATACGACTGCTGCAGCTGTCCTTGACGCCCACAGCATCCAGCTCGGTAAAGATGACCGTGTGAACGTGATACAGAGCAGCGGCGAAACTATCCTTCGGGTGCAGCGCGTTTCCTACACTACGTCAACAAAACAGGTCCCCCTCCCCTATGCTACACAGTACGTTGACGACCCTTCACTGGATGAAGGAGTGCGGACAGTATCACAGGCCGGAAAGGAAGGCTCAGAAACACAGACATTCCGTAATGTTGTTGTTGACGGCGTAGTGGAAAGCTCCGTTATGGTAAAACAGACAGTTACATCATACGCAGTCAATGAAGTTATCACCATCGGGACTAAAAAGAAGCAGGAGCCTCAGGCTGCCGCTCCAAAAACTGACGATACCAGTAAAAATACCGGAGCAAAGCCAACCCCTTCGGCCGAGCCTTCACAGAGCCCGCAGCCTTCTTCCCCTCCATCCGGCCCCTCCGGCCCCAGCCAGCCTTCGCAATCCGGTAAACCTGGCAAGCCTGCTGACGGGAAAGACCAGGACGCAGCTAAAAAAGCTGAAGCTGACAGGAAGGCTGAAGCTGCGAAAAAAGCTGAAGAACAGCGGAAGGCTGCGGAAGAAAAGCAGAAAAAGGAAGCTGCAGAGAAAGCCCGCAGAGATGCGGCCGAAGCCCAGAAAAAGCAGGCACAGCAGCAGGCAGGATCAACATGGCATGCTACGCCGGCACAGGCCCGAATCTACGGGCAGGCTGCGGCAGCACAGTATGGATGGACCGGGAATGAATGGCAGGCAGTTGCATGGCTGTTCAATAAAGAGTCCGGCTGGCGCTGGGATGCAAGTAACCGGTCTTCCGGAGCATATGGGATCCCTCAGGCGCTTCCTGGCAGCAAAATGGCAACTTCCGGTGCAGACTGGCATGATAATGCGGCCACCCAGATCAACTGGGGGCTGAACTATATCAAAAACCGCTATGGGACGCCGTCAAAGGCAAAAGCTTTCCATCTGACACACAACTGGTATTAAAATGGCCAAAACAGCAAGCGGGACAACACCTGGAACGGTATCTGGGACTTCATCCCTTTTAGGCGCTTCAGATATCCGCAGCATAGCCGCCCGTGCAGGGATTTCACCTGCCAAAAAATATGGGCAGAATTTTGTTATAGATCCCGGAACGGTAAGGAAGATCGCTGCCCTGGCCAGTCCACGCCCTTCAAGCACCGTTATAGAAGTAGGCCCCGGCCTCGGATCCCTTACGCTGGCACTCCTGGAAACCGGCGCTGCTGTATTCGCAGTAGAGATAGACCCTAAACTTGCCGGGCTGCTCCCCAGTACTGTAGAAACCTATATGCCGCAGGCTGCCGGCCGGCTGCACGTGATCCAGTCGGACGCACTGGAACTTGAACCGTCACAAATCAGCAGTGCTCCTGCTTCCCTTATGCTCGTTTCAAACCTCCCGTACAATGCTGCGACCCCCATTATCCTCACGCTCCTTGAGCGGTTCCCCGGCCTCAGTTCTTTTGTAGTCATGGTACAGAAAGAAGTGGCTGAAAGGCTGGCAGCACAGCCGGGCTCGAAGGTATACGGCGTCCCATCGGTAAAACTGGCCTGGTATGGCACTGCACAGTTTGCGGGCGTTATTGGCCGCAATGTTTTCTGGCCAGCCCCGCATATTGATTCTGCCCTGGTGGAATTCCATCGGCACACAGATCCGCAGGCCGCGGAGCGCAGCAAAAACTATGCCTTAAAACACCGCACTTTCCAGCTTATTGACAAAGCGTTCGGGCAGCGCCGGAAAACCCTGCGCTCAGCCCTGAAAGGGACCATCGGGGATAACGCTTACAGGCAGGCCAGTATTGACGCCTCCCGCCGCGGCGAAACACTGACGATCGAAGAATTCGCAGCGCTCGCCCGGGCAGAAATATCTGCAGGCACGCCATAACACACTATAACCATTCCCGACAGGGATATGCAGACAGAACCTGTACCCCGCAGCTCCCCCACATCCCTGCCTGCACATCTGTGCTTAGCAGTGATTATGATAGGTATTACAAGAAACCAGGAGGACCGATAATGCCAAGTTCCACCACCCGCGAAGAGCGTGAAGCCCGTGTACGGTATCTGCGTGACCGGCATCGGCTTGTTATCACTACAGCGGTTATCGGCATTATTGTGGCAGCACTTATTGCTGTACCGCTTGCCCTCGGCTGGATCGGCGCCCCCAAAAAGGACGATTCGGGTTCGCAGGCCAATAACTATGGGGAACGGACTGCCTGCCTGGCCAGCGATAAGGATACCGCAGTCGCGGCGAACCATATTACGCTTCGGGTCCTGAACGGCACAAAGCATGCAGGGTTTGCCACAGCTGTCGGCCAGGAATTCACAAACCGGGGATTCGTTGTACAGGGCACCGGAAACTGGAATTCCAAAACAGTCTCTAAAAAATCTATTATCTACTTCGGCAGGAATACAGTTGCTGAAGCGTACACGCTGCGGGCTGAATTCCCCAATAATGTCATCCTGCGCATGGATGACCGCAAGGATTACCTCCTGGACATAGTTATCGGGGACGATTTCCGGAACCTTGAGACCACGCAGAAGGTTACAGAAAAAACAAAGAAAAGGCTTACTTCCACAGAAGGCTGCGTTGCCCCAGACAAGCTCACCAGGGTTCTTCAGGCGCAGGAACATACTGAAGTATGGCCGGGCGACAATCAGGCTTCATAAAGCTGACAGTGGTTCTGATCAGGGATTACCGGCTTTTAAGGCATCCCTTTTTAAGGGAATTACGGGGCTTAGAGTCTGCTCGTGAAGTCAGTGCTGGCTATCCCACCAATTTTTAAGTTCCGCAGCTGCCGTCTGTTCATCCACCGGACCGTTATCAAGCCGGTACTCCAGCATATGCCTGTATGCCCTGCCCACATCAGGCCCCGGCTGGAGGCCCAGGATATCCATAATCTGGCTGCCGTTGAGATCAGGCCTGATCGCGTCAAAATCCTCTTTCTCCTTAAGCCGCTCCACGCGCTCTTCAAGCTCATCCATGGCCTGCTCAAACATCAGTGCCTTCTGCCTGTTCTGAGTAGTCGCATCAGCCCGCGTCAGGCGGTTGAGCCTGTAATACAGGGTGCCTGCATCTTTTACATACCGCCGTACTGCAGCATCAGACCATGGCTCATCAACATAACCATGGAACCTGAGGTGGAGCTGCACCAGCTTAGAAACATCATCAGTGATGTGATTGTCAAAATGCAGCTGCCGGAAGCGCTTCCGCGTCATTTTCGCGCCAACTGCATCATGATGGTGGAAGCTGACTTTCCCGCCGGCCTCAAACCTGCGGGTGCGCGGCTTCCCGATATCGTGCATAAGCGCGGCAAGCCTCAGTTCAAGGTCCGGTGCCGGGACCGGGCCATTATCATCCGTTTCCAGAGCAACAGCACGTTCAAGTACTTTCATCGTATGGTCGAAAACATCTTTATGATGATGGGAAGGGTCCGTATCCATCTGCAGCGCGGGAAGCTCCGGAAGCACATAATCAGCCAGCCCCGATTCAACAAGGGCTTCAAGCCCCTTGCGGGGATGCCCGCTTAAGACCAGTTTCACCAGCTCGTCGCGTACCCGCTCTGCAGACACGATCTCAATGCGCCCGGCCATGGCATTGAGCGCTTCCGCCGTATCAAGGGCAATACGGAAGTCAAGCTGGGCAACGAACCGCACAGCACGCATCATACGCAGCGGGTCGTCGCTGAAAGACTGTTCAGGTTCGGCAGGAGTCCTTAAAAGCCTGCGTTCCAGATCATCCCGGCCATTGAAAGGGTCTTCAAATTCCATCTGCGGTACCCTGACCGCCATGGAATTCACTGTAAAATCACGCCGTGAAAGGTCCCCCTCGAGCGAAGTTCCGTAATTGACATCAGGCTTCCTGGATTCCGGCTCATAAGCATCACTGCGATACGTAGTGACCTCAATGGATATATCTGTCCCGTCCTGCATATGCTTAAGCGCACCCAGAGTACCGAATTTACGTCCCATATCCCAGAAACCATCGCCCCACTGACGCAGCAGGGGTTCGAACTCCTCAGGCTTTGCAGATGTGCAGAAATCCAGATCATGTGCCGGACGGCCTAAAAGTATATCCCGCACAGATCCCCCCACAAGGGCAAGCTCATACCCGGCATCTGCAAAAATATGCCCTAATTCCACGGCAGCCGAAGGGACAGCGGACATGTCTATCTGTCCTGCCTCCCGAGCATGCACTCCCTGTGCTTTATACTGCACTCCCTGTGCTGCACGCACCCTGCGGTCGTTTTCGTTATGGTCAGACACTTCATACCTCCGGCTACTGCCCGATTCAGCAGCAATATTCCGCTGTTATCTGCTATTGTATTCTACGTTTTATAATATGCGTGAAATAATGCATCCTCCGTATTCCCGGCACATCAGCCAAAATCGGGAAGGAAATGTCAAAATTTCATGTGCTCTCCAAGAATTCTACCCTTCCATTACTCCATTCGCACAAACTGCACGTAAACTAGTAAGTATGGAAATTACTCCGGGCGATATTGCACGCATGGTAAAACGCACCATGCGCGACCCGAAGCATACCCTGAAAACATCGTCTCAGAACGAAAAGCCGGCTGACGCAGCAGCAGATACCGCAGATAGCCGGCATCACCATAAACTTGCTTATTTCAGATATACGGGCCCGGATACTTCTTATGAGGCATTGCTGGAAGACGATGACGACACGCCGGTGTACAGCTCGCAAACCCCCCATTCATCAGTTGAAATACGTCCGCATGGCGAGTACTCATACGGCAGTGACGATCCGCATTCCCTGCTTACTGCTGTATATGAAGAACTGCTGAAAGAGGAAGCGGATACGGATATTGACGATGGCAGCCTGAGTCCTGAGAATGGTACCGAACAGATACCTTCAGACGGCCGGAGCCCCGCTACCCCTGCTGTAATGCCCCGCAGGCGCGAAAATTCAGCGACTTTCCCATCGCTTGACAACCGTAATCTGCCCATAGCGCGCGAATATTCTGCCGGAGGGCTTATTTTTGACGGCAATAACCATGTTGCTATTATTGCCCGCCACTCACGCTCCGGGCATCTTGAGTGGTGCCTGCCGAAAGGGCATATTGAGAAGGGGGAGACCCCCGAACAGACTGCTGTGCGTGAAGTGCATGAGGAGACCGGGATCCTTGGGGAAGTCGTTGATTCCATAGCAACGATCGACTACTGGTTTACCGGGACTACACAGCGTGTGCATAAGCTCGTACATCACTACGTGCTGCGTCAGACTGGCGGGGAGCTCAGCGTCGAGGGGGATCCTGACCACGAAGCAGAAGATGCTATATGGGTAAATTTTGACGACCTCGCTGATATCCTCAGCTACCCCAACGAACGGCGGATCGTATGGCTGTATTCCCGGAAAAGCAAAAAGGCTCACGAAACCGATGAATGATACCGGCACCAAAAACACCTCCCGACCTTCTGCACCCCTCTGCTTCCGCAGCTGCTGTGCTGTACTGGCTGTACTTGTTTTTGCGGGCCTTGCCCTTATCAGCCCTGCTGCAGCGTCAGCCTCTGCAGATTCCCGCCAGCCGTTAGCCGCCGGAACACAGAAAAATACTTCCGGGGTCACTCTGGCTCTGAAAAAATCAGCTTCGGTCATCAGTGCAACATCCGGTTACAGTGCAACCGTCACCATCACAAATAATACTTCCCGTACGCTTGATGCCGGCAAACTGACAGCCTATACACGTCCTGATTTCGTGTTCCGGGACAGTGATACTATGCAGCGCTGGGCACAGGCTGATTTCCGCCTGGATGCAATGAGCGTCCTGGGATCAGGTGATACGCCGGCAATACAGCCGGGAAAGTCCGCTGATGTAACTATTTCCGTGAAGCCTGATGCACGTGCAATCTCGCGGATAACCACATGGGGAGCCAAACCTGTCCTCATACGGTATACCCATAAAGAAGCTGCATCGGCCGGTTCCGAGCGCACCGGCAGTTATACAGGTCACAGCAGCACAAGTACAGGCCGAACCGGCAATACCAGCAACTCAGGCGGTCCAGGGCCGGGACAGGAGGAACTGAGGACTTTTGTCACCCGGACGAACTCCGATCTCCCCGAAAGCTCACTGCCAAAGCTTAACGTTGTTTTTGCACTGCCTGTCACTTCCCCGAAGCTGTCCCGCACGACTGTTTCCGCGTCAGGCCTGATACATGGCGCTGGCGCTGTGCGCACCGATTCGGCAGCAAATTCCATTTATTCGGAAAACCCCGACTGTGCCCGGCAGACTGAATATATTAAAAGTCTTAACAATACTTATCCCTTTATCCAGAACATTATTGACCCCGCAATCGCAGGGCAGTACAAGGATTACCCTGCCGCCGCAGTCATGCAGCCTTACGGCACTAACGTAAGCGCAATATCGCAGTACCCGTCCCTGCAGTGGGACTCAGCCGGGATACATGACCACCTGTGGGATACGGCAGCTATCCAGAAACTGCTTAAAACACAGGGCACAGGAAGCTCACAGGGTCAGGAGGACAGCAGCGGCTACCTGTTCGCGCAGGCGCCTTCCATAGCATGGCAGGGCCCGCATTCCTCCTGGACGGCGGATGCCCTCGCCAGGGCCAGGCAGCAGGGATATACTGCCGTTATTGCGACAAGCGGGTTTAGCGATACAGGCAGCGCTGCAGCACACACGGGGAAACTCACGGTCCCCACACAGTCCGGGGATATCACCGTGCTCAGCGCACACAGCAAACTCAGCGCACTGGCACAGAACAGGGCAACTGCCTCCTCTTCGGCCGCAGAGCAGTCGCAAGCCGGAAGGCTCAACAGGTTTATGGCTGAAACAGCTTTTTATGAGACCCAGGCGCCCTACGAATCCCGGACCTTCCTTATCACTTTGGGAAGCCTCGCAGATACACAGCAGCGGCAGTATACCGGTTCCCTGCTCAAACTGGTCAGCCAGTCCCCCTGGCTTCAGACAGATACGCTCAACTCCCTGCTCACAGCAGACAGCCCCTATACATCCAGGCAGGCAGCAGATCTTGCCCAGGCAGGCAGTGCCGGTAAAGCTGCTGCAGGGCAGCACTTTTACGCTTCCGCCCTGAAAACCCTTGCCGGTCTCCGGGAAAAGCTGGCTGTTTTCGACCGTACCATCCTTGTCCGTTCATCTGCAGGCGGGCGTACATCATCTGCAGGGGCACAGGGGCTTTCCAGAGGGGATGCCCAGAATAACAGGCTGGCCGCAAACCGCGGTTATACCCTGGAGAATTCTGCAACATGGATGGGCGCCCTTTACACAGCTTTCGACATCTGTTCCCTCCGGTCATTCACTATTGACGACGGCAGTACTGGCACAGCAAACACCGGACAGACAGTACAGGATACTGCAGCACAAAAAAATGCGGATGCTGCCGCTAAGGCTGCTGAGCCTGCAAAAAGTATCGTTGATACGCTGTACAGCTCGGTTTCGCTTATGCATCCCGGTTCGGTCAGTGCAGTTTCCGATAAAGCCAACCTTCCCCTTACCATTACCAATTCCCTTCCCTTCAGCGTAAAGGTCGGTATAAAAGGGACAGTGATAAAAGAAACAGCACAAAATACAGGTATTGAGATATCGTCCGTTAAAGATATCACCGTCCACGCACACAGCAATAAACAGACAACGCTTACAATAACTGCCCAGGGAGGCAGGCGGGCCTCGGCAAAACTGTCCCTTACCGATTCGCAGGGGAAGGAATTCGGCAAGGCAGTCACTACGCAGATCACAAGCGCGCTTGCCGTTAATGATATTACAGGATATGCCATAATCGCGGTCGCTGTGACCCTGGGTGCCCTTGGCCTGTACCGCCAGATCAGGCGTATTCGTACAGGTGCTGTGAATAAAGGCGATGAAGTAGCTGAAAAGCACTAAACTTTCAAGGCAGTAAATTACAATAGGTACAGTAGGCGCAACTGGACGGTACGCAACAGATAATAAAGCAGAATACAGAGGAAACATATGAGCTCTCAAGCATCATCAGTTGGACGCAATTCGCTGATCATGGCATCGGGCACTTTTGTGTCCCGTATCACGGGGCAGTTACGCACTATTCTGCTGGCCGCAGCCGTTGGGACAACAGGTATTGCAGCCAATGCATACCAGACGGGCACGATGATCCCGCAGGTACTGTTCACTATCCTTTCGGGAGGTGTTTTCAATGCTGTCCTTGTCCCGCAGATAGTCAAATCCCTTAAGGAAAAAGACGCGAACGAGCGGCTCGATAAGCTTATCACCCTGTCTATCATCCTCCTTTTCGGAGTTACCGCTATTATGGCGGCCGGGACGCACCTTATCACGTCTTTATACCTGAATTCAAACTGGAACGCGCAGCAGCATGCGCTTGTAGATGCTTTTACGTTATGGTGCATGCCGCAGATATTCTTCTACGGCCTGTACACGATCCTCGGGCAGATACTGGCTGCCCATGAACGGTTCGCAGCATACGCATGGAGCTCTGTTGGGGCAAATATTATTGCATGCGCCGGCTTCGGGATCTTCATTGCCATGTTTGGCAATGCATCCCGCCAGCCTATGGGATGGTGGGATCAGAACAAGATCTTCCTGACTGCAGGCATGTGGACTTTAGGGGTTGCCTTCCAGGCAATCGTGCTGTTCATCCCTCTCTTCCAGACTGGGTACAAGTACCGCCCGCGTATGGGTATCCGCGGTATCGGCCTGCGGTCCATGGGGAATGTTGCTATGTGGAGCCTGAGCATAGTTGTTATCAACCAGCTTGTAGGCATCCTGACCACCCGCGTTACCAACGGCGCCCCCATCCAGGGGAACGATCTGTATGGTATCGCCGGAAACGCTTCATATCAGAATGCATTCACCCTTTATATGCTGCCGTACGCCCTTGTGGCTGTTTCCATCGCTACTGCTATCTTCCCCCGCCTGTCGCTATACGTCACCGAAAACCGTATCGATGACGTCCGCGATACCCTGAGCTACTCACTACGGCGATGCGGTATTATTATGCTGTTCATCACCGCCATGTTCGTTGCCATACCTGTACCGATCATCAAAGCTCTCCTGCCGTCGGTACCGCTGTCAGAAATCAACCTTATTGCGCCGCTGCTTATTGCTTTGGGGATCAATTCCTGGGCCGCATCGGCATTCCTTTTCCTCCAGCGCACTTTCTATGCCTTTGAAAATGGCAAGTACCCCTTTATTTTCACTGTTATCCAGAATGCTGTCCAGATCATAGGGATCATGATCGCACAATTCGGCTTTGCACCCCGGTACTGGACACTTGGCGTAGCAATTTCCGTCACTGCCAGCTATGCTGTCAGCCTTCCTGTACTGTTCTATCTCAGCCAGAAAAGGCTCTTCAACGGCACGCTCAATATTGCACGGATCGTACTGTCCTTCGGGAAAACCGTTATTGCCGCAGCCATAACCGCTCTGCTGAGCTATTCCCTGTACGCTATCCTTATCCGGATTATGCATATACAGTTATCAGGCGCACACGGCCATATGTCATGGATCCAGTCGCTTGTCATCTGCATAATCATCGGGATAATCGCGCTCGCGCTCTACACGGGTATCCTCGTACTGCTGAAGATGAACGATCTTGTCGATATCGGGATTTCTGCCATAAAGCGCCTCCATCTTGAGCGGTTCCCCCTGGGCGCGCAGCTTCTTGCCCAGCTTGAAAAGCGGCAGGCCAAGAAGCGTATCATTGTTTCTGAGTATGCTGCTGACCTCGACGACGGCATCAAAGCCGAACCTCAGGCACTCCCCCAGATGGATACTTTCCAGTCAACGGACGCATCATATAACCTTGATCCACGGCCGGTACGCACGGTGGCCTCACGCAATGCGGCTTTTATAGACCCTGACCGGAAAGCCGGAAAGGGCAAGGGTGATGCAGGACGTACGGTCCGTCCGGAAAACGCCGTCCTTACCAGCCGGGCCGGTACGGACACCCATATTGCAGGAGGCACTGGGAACAGCACAGGTACAGCAGCTGCGGATACGTCTGACTCTCCGGTATCCGATACTGCCCCCCGAGCCGTACCGGATAGGGTCCGGCAGGGTATCGCGGGTACTGACGGTATCGGAAAGGCGGCTGTTTCATCTGATGCCGCATCATCTGCAGCCGCATCATCTGCAGCCGCACGCATCCCTTCTGCTGCTGTACGCGCTGCCGGACAGGACACCTCCTCCCCTGCTGCAGCAGCGTCTGCGGCGTCCCCTCTTGCCCCGGCGGGAACAGGGACAGAAACGGGCAGGGGTAATACTGCATCCGGTATCCTGCACCAGTCCGGCACTGCGCACAGGGACAGCCACACTATGAATATCCATCCGGGAGATATTGTCCTCAACCGTTATGAACTGCTGGAACTCCTTAACGAAGGGACCGGGATCGCTGCATTCAGGGCTTTTGACATCTCTTCTTCGCAGGAATGCCAGATTTTCATAACCACTAATAAGCATCTGTTCGATGAAATAGGCAACATTGCTTCAGAGCTGACTCTGGCAAAATTTACTTTCAGTGAGCAGATCCTCCAGTCATACCGTGATACCGAGGCTTATATAGTTGCAATCCCGCGTGATAAAGGCATAAGCCTTGCCGATTATACGCGGCTCGATAGCCCGGAAAACACAGGGCAGCAGCCCGGCCGGCGTAATCCTGTTCTGCCTCAGCCGGCTTCATCAGCCACGCAGACAGCAGCTGCACACGGGCAAGCTGCACACGGCCCGAATTCCCGGCAGCATACTGTCAGCGTGGCCGGAGTCCGCAGCATTATAGGCGAGCTGGTACAGATCGGGCAAACCTTCAAAGACCATGGTATCGCACATCACGCTATCACTGCCCAAACGATACGCCTGACCGGCACACAGCTTATGATTGCCGATACAGCGGTTTCACGCATGGCCAGCACGTACGCCAATGAAAACATCCAGGATACCGTCACAGATCCAGAACTGGCTACTGTAAGGCAGATAGCGGCAGTCCTGTTCCAGCTCATTACAGGAAGGGAATTTGACCCTTCAGCAGATACGACTTCGGCGGCACTCACCCTGAAGCCATCTTCCGCACAGGCTGCTTCCGGATCCGGGAATGATCCTGCTTCTGGCCCTACCGCCAAGCCTGCTGTTTCAGATACTGCAGCGGGGGCTTCAGCAAAAGCAGGTACGCCTGCAGCTTCAGGAAAGGCAAATCCTGTACCGGAGACAGCAGGTATACAGTATTCTTCACTTCTCGGCCAGGGTGAACAGATCCCGCCGGAATTCCTCCTGATCTGCGAGCGCGCACTCGGCCTGAGGGACGCCGGCTCCCCTGATCCATCCCAGTCCCAGGGAGTATCCCAGGAAAAATCAGGCGGGACAGTGCCTACCCCTATCTTTACACTGCTTGAGCTGTCAGTGCTCCTTGGTTCCTATACCCCGTGGAAAGGGCTGTCGTTCTCTGACGTCCATGGGCCTTTCCCAGATTCCCGGGCTTCAATATCACAGATACGCCTGCAGATTGCCGGCATCAATGATAAGCTCACGGTCCCCGGCTATCTGTTCCATAGCTCAGCGGCTCCATCTGCCCGCAGGGGTGCGCGTGTCATCCACTCATCGTCATGGAACCGCGACCAGCTTTTCCAGAAAGATAATGAAGTAAAACTCAGCCCTCAGGGAGACGACCTTTTCGGCGCATTCGATGATTCCGGCAGAAGCGCTAATGTTTCCCCTCTTACAGGGAACTCGCCGAAAATAGTCCCGGCAGCGTATCCGGAAGAAGCTAACAGCAGTACCCATGCGATCAATGTTGGATCTGTGCAGGATACGCATACAGATACCGGCGGGCCTCTTTCCGGGACAGAAGGTCCAGGATCTGCGCCAGCCAATGATAACCAGTATGGGCCTGCATCAACTTCAGAAAGGCTTGCCCGTCTTGCAGCCCGGCCGCCCCAGAGTCCGCTGTCCTCCGGCTCACGTCAGGCTGAGGCACATGCTGGCTCTTCCCATGCACAATCTGACGCTTCCCACGGATATGCTGCCCAGCCACCACATACCAGACCTTCTGTATCCGGCCTGCCAGGCCGCTCTGTTGGGGACAGAAGGCTAAATGAAAGCGCTGCCAATGATCCTGAGCTCGAAAGATCATACGATAGGCAGCAAAAACGTGCTGCCAGGGAACAGAGGGATTCTGTTGTACGCCACAGAACTGTAACAGTTATGATCGTCGGCGTCATACTCATTGTTGCGCTGGTTGCCGCATCTTACACTATGGGGCTGTTCCGCTTCCGTTCCCCAATAAGTAACGGGAACTCCCCCTGGCCAAGCCTGCAGGCGAATGAAAGTGTTAACGGGGATACATCGTCTTCAGGCCCCTCCGCACCATCATCATCAGGCTCTTCTTCCGGTTCCGGACCGTCAAGTTCCGGGGATGCCTCGTCATCTGGAGGCAGTGCGCAGAGCACATCCCCGTCTGCGACATCTTCCTCTTCCCCATCATCTCAGCCAGCTAATTCAGGGCCTGCCGCACAGGGAGGCCAGAGCGCTGCAGCTTTCCCTCAGACCAAGGCTGCACGGGGTGTCCCTGATCCGAATATGCCTTCAGGTACGGCCACTATCCGGCTTGCCAGCACACGTTTCCTGAATAAGCCTAACGGGCTCAAAGGGTACGGGATGGCACTGACTTTCCGCGGCACTCAGACCATTACAAAGATACGGCTCAGCTCGCGTTCTTCCGGCGGCACAGGATATGTGTATGCGGATTCTGATTCCTCAAACCCGAATAACGGGTATCCGGTCGGGCAGTTCAGCTTCTCAGGATCCGGGGATACGGTGATTACACTCAGCCGCCCTGTTTCCACGGATCGGCTGGTGCTATGGGTCCCGTCTGAATCAATGCCCTCAAACAACAGGGTATATTTCAACCGCATCTCTGTGTCCTGACCGGTACAGTCCGGCTCGTTATATACAGAGGCTATATACAGAGCCGGACTCGCGCCGAACATACACTTTTCCAGTGTAACTGAACCGGCTGTATCTTATTTTAATTTTTAATGTGCAAGCCTTCTCTTCCCGCCCAGCCTGCATGTTTATTTACCGAACCAATCCTGCAGGCCTTGCCTGAAGCACAGGAAGGAATAATACGGCATTCAGGCGGTTCTTACATGTAGATAGATTTATAGGGGCGGCATCAGGAAAGTTGCAGTACCGATAATGGCGGATGATACTGTGGACTATCCTCAGCAATGAGCCGTCCTGACGGCAGATACATCGGAGGAACCATGGAAAACCTTATATCGCTGGATCCATCGCGGAAGGCCAATGATCCGGCGGACCCGGCTGGCCAGGAAAATTCTGCAGAAATTGCTGCATCTGCTGCCCAAGCAACTGAAACAGGTCCTGCGGTTGCCAATGCAGTTATCGTAGGGTCCGGACCTGCGGGCTATACTGCAGCAATCTACCTGGGACGGGCCGGCTATTCCCCTATTGTCCTGGCAGGCGCGCTGTCTCCCGGAGGCCAGCTGGTCAATACTACTGAAATTGAAAATTTCCCCGGTTTTCCCGATGGCATAGCAGGCCCTGAACTTATGGATAACATGCGCAAACAGGCTGAACGGTTCGGTGCGCAGGTCATTAATGATGATGTTATCTCAGCAGATCTGAAAGGAGGTATCAAATCCCTTCAGACAGATAACAATGGGATTTTCCGTTCGCGGACGGCTATCATTACAACGGGATCAGACTACCGGAAGCTGGAAGTCCCCGGTGAAAAAGAGTACAGCGGTAAAGGGGTCTCCTATTGCGCAACCTGCGACGGCTATTTCTTCAGGGGCAAACCTATTGCAGTGATTGGCGGTGGGGATACTGCCATGTCAGATGCCCTGTTCCTTTCACGTTTCGGCTCATCTGTTACTGTTATCCATCGCAGGGATACTTTCCGTGCTTCCCGGATCCTCGTTGACCGTGCTGAACAGGACCCAAATATTACTTTCATTCTTAACAGTACCGTTTCCGAAATCAATGGGGACGGTACTTCAGCCCAGTCTGTTAACGTCCATGATCTTAAAAACGGTACTGACACCGTACTGCCGGCTAACGGTATATTTATTGCAATTGGGCACACACCGCGCACCGGTTTCCTCTCAGGGCAGCTTGACCTGGATGATGGCGGATACATCAGGACATCCGGGGCGACTGCGCAGACATCATTGAGCGGTGTATTTGCTGCCGGTGACGTTGTCGACAGTGTATACAGGCAGGCAATTTCAGCAGCCGGTATGGGCAGCCGGGCAGCACTTGACGCACAGGAGTATCTGGAAAATATTGAGATGCCAGGCGGCCTTCCGTCAGCAGTTTAACGGTTTTTCAGGGAAGCTGCATCCATTTTACAGATGCAGCATTATGCATTTATATGCCTACGAATGCAGCTTCCCTAAAAGTACAGCGCAGGCAGTACCCAGCCGGACAGGACACCAGACAAGATAGGTAAAGATGGCTGGACCCGCTGCAATCAGATCAAAACCAGCCGTCTGCAGTGCCCTGTGATGGGTTTTGTCCCTGGCTGCTGCCCTGCTGCCTGCTCCCCTGCTGGATAACACTGATGATCCTGTGAAGGTCTTCCTGGGATGTGAATGTTATTTCTATACGCCCTTTCCTGGACGTACCTTTAATATCTACCTTTGTATCAAAATAGTTGCTTAACTGCTCAATCTCCGGTGCCGATGCCCAGACATTCTGAGAAGGCTTATGCTTCTTCTGGCTTGCCCTGTGCGACTGCATCACAACAAGTTCTTCCGTACTTCGGACTGACAATCCTTCAGCAACGATCCGGTTAGCAAGCTTTTCCATCGATTCAGAAGACGAGAGGGACAGCAATGCGCGGGCATGCCCTGCAGAAAGGACGCCGGAAGCTACTTTCTTCTGGACAGAGGCCGGCAATTGCAGCAGACGCAGTGTATTCGCGATTTGTGGACGGGATTTGGAAACAGATTTCGATAGCTGCTCCTGGGTCAGGCCAAAATCTTCCATCATCTGCTGATATGCTGCAGCTTCTTCAAGCGGGTTCAATGCAACCCGATGGAGGTTCTCCAGCAAGGCATCGCGCAGCATATTATCATCCGTAACAGTTTTTACTATAGCTGGGATCGTCTTAAGCCCCGTTAAAATACTCGCCCGGAGACGGCGTTCACCCATAATAAGCTCATACTGAGGTGCAGGGCTGCTGTGATCCTGCTCTTGGCGCATATATTTCCGGCTACGTTCCTGATCCTGCTTCCGTGCATTGCCATCAGGCTGCTGTCCGGTACGCTTGTCCCTATCCGAATCACGGCTATCATCATGTTCCGGACCGCGGCGGCGGACGACTACCGGCTGAAGGACACCGACTTCTTTGATTGAATCAGCTAATTCCCTGAGCTCCCCATCATCAAATACTGTCCTGGGCTGTTTTTCATTTGGGGATATTTCTGATATCGGGATTTCGACAAGATACCCGCCCTGGACCGGTAAAAGCTGATCGGGGTTACCCTGTTTGCTGCGGTTACCCGGAGTCTTACCGTTCTCAGGCTCCTTATCTGCTGAGCCTAAGGGCTTATCCTGTTTATCTTTTTCTGTTTTATCCCTGCTGTTATCCGTCAGCCGCTTATCCTTTTCTGCTTTAACTTTCCCGGCTACACTGCTGCTGAGCCTGCCCTCGGTGCCCTTTCCCTTATTTTCAGGATTCTCAGACTCCTGTTTTATCTCCTGAGAACTTTCGCCGGCACTGTGGGCACTATTATGCTGAGCCTGCCCCTCTTTATTACGATGAGTCCGCTCTTCGCCATTGTTCACAGAAGGTTCAATTCCATATGCGGAAGATTCGCGTTTTAATGTTTCACGTGAAACATTACTATTTTTGGAGACAGATGCCTTTGGTCCCTGTTTTGCTTTGCTGCCTTTATTATGCACGTTCCTTTCAGATGTACCCCTTTCAGATGTACCTTGTTTATGAGAATCCTTGCTCTTTTCTGCAATTTTTGCAGCAGATGTTTCACGTGAAACATTTTCAGACGGATCCTGAACCAGGTCTTCTGTATGGTTCTCCGCTGCATTGGTATTTTTCTGCTGCTTTACAGAAGAAGCTTTTACTCCGCTGCCATCTTCTGTACCGTTATTCCGCGCCGGTTGTTGCCCGCTCTCCGAAGCCGCCGGCTTTGCCCTGTTATCCTTATGTTTATCAGCTGCAGTATCCTTAGGATCAGTGGTATCCGATTTAGCTTTATGGTTCTCAGTATCACTTAACTGTCCGCTGTCTACTGCAACATCGCTTTCCCGGACACCGCTTGCCTCAAAAAAGAAATTACTTGGATGAATGGATTCAGCAAGCGAAGGCATACGGCGCTTCCCGACGCGGATCCTGCTCAGGACATCATTGCTGTCTGCTTCAGCTGAAGCATCATCACCGTGAAATGTTTCACGTGAAACATTTTGTCCGTTGGAATACGAAGTATCACTCCCATGCAGCCTCTTCAGGCTATCTGATACATCCCTGCCTTCGAATCCATGTTTCTGTCCTTCGTTGAACGAAACATCGCCTGCATTTTCCTCAAACGTTGGAAGCGTGGGAAACAACGCTCCAACACCTTTACCAAGGCGTGATTTTTTCGCCATTATTTATTTCCTTTCTCTGTCAGCCTTGCAATAATTCCCTCTGCTCTGTTATTGATTTCTAACGCCGCTTCACGATATGCAATCGATCCGTTCCCTCTAGGGTCATATGTAATAATAGTCTGATTAAAACTAGGAGCCTCAGAGATCCTCACTGACCGTGGAATTGTGGCATCAAGGACAATATCTTTGTAATGTTCCTTGATCTCACCATAAACCTCTCTGCTCAAAAGTGTACGTTTATCGAACATCGTTACAAGCATAGTTGAGATGACCAGATTATGATTTAATGAATTTTGGACAAGCTGGATAGTATTGAGCAACTGCCCAAGGCCTTCAAGTGCGTAGTATTCAGCCTGGATAGGAATCAGTACTTCGTGTACCGCACATAAAGCATTAAGGACCAGCAGCCCCAAACTCGGTGCGCAATCAATGATGACATAATCATAATGCTTATCGCTGTTATTGATATAGTTATCAAGCTGCTGTTTAAGAAGCCCCGTACGGTTATCCATATCAACTATTTCCAGCTCAGCGCCGCTTAGATCAATACTTGATGGCACTACATCCAAAGTATCAAACTCTGGACACGCTTTTACAGCATCCTGTATGCTGCTTCGGCCTTCAATCACATCGTAAACTGTGATATCGTCGGAGCCATGGGGGATACCTAAAGCAGTGGAAGCATTCCCTTGAGGGTCCATATCAATAACAAGGACATTCAATCCGCTGTCAGCAAATGCTCCTGCAAGATTAACAGCCGAAGTCGTTTTCCCAACTCCGCCTTTTTGATTGGATATAGCAATGTATCGGGTCTCGCTGGGATGCTGGAACTCAATTTCGTCCAGCTTACGGAGCCTGTCTTTCTCATCCGCTAGTTCCGAACCAAAACCGCTGGAGGAATTGCCAAAAATACGCTTCAGTATGTCCTGAGCAGACTCAAAAACTGGCTCCTCAGAACCGTCTCTGACGTTTTCGTCTGAAAATGTTTCACGTGAAACATCGGACATAATACCTCCTTGGTCGTCTTTTCTATTCTTCTATACTTCCTCGACACACGCAACTTTCAAAAGCTGATGTGGATAAGGCCTGTGGAAAACTGAGTAGAAAAGGTCTCAGATATAAAGTAAAAAAGTATATAAGCAGGTATATGGAGAGTTGGAATATAGAAAGCATAGGAAATATAGGAATATAAGAAATATTAAGAGTGGATGAGGAAGAGTAAAAAAGGTATATGGACAAAAGTATCTTACATAATTTACACAATACGATACTGCTAATGGTATTCGGCTATTTACTGTATTCTCCGAAGATGCCGCTAATCCAAGATACCACTTTACGTAATGGAACCCTATTTACGGTTTTTCACAGAAATTCCTGCTCCAGGCGTATACTACTCAACGAGAGATCATACATAATGGGATACACACAGAATCGATGACCAACAATCAACGCACTACTACTGTAACTACATGTGTGGGCTCAAGCCCCTCAGGCACAGGTGCTTCCTCCACTTTCCACGATACGGCATAATTCTTTTTCATCTCTTTTTCAGCCTTATTAAGCTCACTCTGTGCAGATTTGCCTTTAAGGGCAATCAGCTCACCATGCCTTTTCAATAGCGGCAAAGCCATTCCAGATAATTTAGACATTGGTGCAACAGCGCGGCACGTAACAATATCAAACCCCATAAAATGAGGATTTTCCCTTTTGAATGAATCAAAAGAACTTCCATTATCCTGTTCAGAGGCCGCTTCCTGGCTTCGATCAGGCTTCTGGCTCCGGGCTAAGCCCTGGTTCCAGGCAGGCTCACGGTTTGGAGCAGGTTCCCGATCCCAGACCGGTTCTTGGCCCCAAGCCAACTCCTGCTTAAAAACAGCCTCGTGATTGTGATCAGGCTTCGGATTCCCAATAAAATCCTGGTTCCGGTTATAGCTGTTTTTGCCGTTTCGTTTCAAACGACGCCCTGGATTTCTCTTCTGTTTCCGATCACCGCGATATTGTGCTCCAGATACACCATTAACAGCCTTCTTATAAGAAATAAGCTCTTCGGTACGGGCACGTACGACCTGTGCATTAGCAAGATCCAACTCATCAATTACCTCAAAAAGCCACTCACAACGCCGTTCCATGGGTTCAATAAGGAAAAAACTAATATCAGGAAGGGTGGATGCAAGCACGATACCAGGAAACCCGCCGCCGCTGCCGATATCACCTACAACAGCTTTACTTCCAGATCCTCTTTTTTTACTGACCTGCTCCGCAGCAGTTTTGATATAGGGGAGAAGGGCAGCCGAATTAAAGATATGTCTTTCCCACAGGATATCAACATCACGCGGCCCAATAATTCCCCGTAATACCCCCTCGCTTTCCAGCTTTTTATGGAAAAACTCCATCCTTTCTGAAGAATCCCTGAAAATACTCTTAATAAGAGGGGAGTTATCAAATTGATCAGCCATATACTGCAACGACCTTATGTGACGCAAGCCTTATTTTATAGTGAGGATACCCGTACTTCTGCCGGTATTTCAGTTGCCGTTATTCTGAAACATTACTGTTCCCTGCAATACCGGCATCACCTGCATGATAAACGTAACCTGCGTCACTGGCATCGCCATCTCTGGCAGTATCAATCTCATCAGCATCAGTTTCAGTCTCATCATCGTTATCTTCATCAGCATAATCACGCGAAACGGAAACACTGCCCGTATCTGCAGCATTATGGGCATACCGGTTTGCGAAACCATCAGTGCTGGAACCGTCCTGGGATCCACTGACGAAATCTTCAGCTTCATCAAACTCCGGATCATCAGGTCCGCCATTATCAAGTTCACCATCATAGCCATCATCAACACTGCTGTCCTGCGCTCTCAGGTAAACAGTGACGTACCTGTCCGGCTCAACACCATGAGACCGCGATTTCAATCCCTCTTCGCGGACAATATCATGGACGATCTTGCGCTCAAAAGAGTTCATTGACCGCAGTGAAACCGGCTCACCTGTTTCGCGTACCTCATCAACAGCATCCAGGGCAATATCCTCTACATGCTTCCGCCTGCGTGTCAGATAACCGTCAACGTCGAGGATCAGATGTGAGCGGTCACCTGTTTTCTGCTGAACAGCAAGGCGGGAAAGCTGCTGCAGTGCGTTAACAACCTCGCCATGCCTGCCTATAAGATTTTTGATATCCTCATCATCGTCAGCCACTATCTGTACGGTCGGCCTGTTATTACGCACAGCAAGCTCAATATCCCCATCGTAATCAATGATATCAAGCAGTTCTTCAAGATAATCAGCAGCGATATCAGCTTCCTCATTGAGCTGGTCTACTGTCTTTACGTCCTCGTCTGCCATAATATGCTCCTTTATGATCCAGGCTTCTGTACTTCTTAAAATAACTAGATTTCTATACTATTTTTCGTTAATATTTTTCTCCGGGCCTTTTACGGACCGCGTCGATTTTAACTGCTACTTGTAATGTATCATATTTGCACCTTTTCTGTACAATACGCACACTCCCTTACATAACAGGTTCCGCCCCGGACCCTACTTTTTCTTCTTTTTCCGTGAAGGCTGCTTGCGCTGGTGACCCTCAACGGAAAGGCGTTCCTCGGCTTCTTTCGCTTTGAGGAGCTCTTCTTCTTCAAGGGAGATCTCCCCGGCACGCTCACGGCGGGCCTGTTCTTTCCTATAATCGCGTTTCTCTTTAGCTTCAGCAGCAGGGGAGCCCGGAGTCGGCATATTGTAAACCTGCCAGAGGGTCTGGCCCAGAGTCCAGATGTTATTGGTCAGCCAGTAGACCAGTACCGCAAACGGGAATGTGATACCAGAAAAGATATACATAACAGGGAAAATGAACGACATAAGCATCTGCGTCCGATAAGCCGTTCCCTGCATAGATGCTTTCGGCATATTGCGGCGGACATTATGCCATTGTGAATAAAACATAGTCAGGCACATCAATGCAACGAAAATACCGATGGTGACTTTACCGCCCGAATCAGCTGTTGCAAATGTTGATGACAGTTTGATATTAAACAGCTGCGCATTGGAGAATCCCTGGGCAGCCGTCTTATCGAACGCCCCTAAAGGCCCGCGCCTGCCATCGGCAATATACGTCACAGCAGACAGTGTATAGAACATCGCCATAAATATAGGGCCCTGTATCAGAGACGGCACGCAGGAACCCATAGGGTTCGCATGATTATCCTGATATACCTTCATTGTTTCACGGCTCATTGCCTCACGGCTTGCCCTGTCTGTTTTGCCTTTATATTTTTTCTGTATTTTCTGCAGCTGAGGCTGGAGTGCCTGCATTTTCCTCATGGACAGCATCTGCCGTACAAACAGCGGAAGGATGATCAGTTTGACCAGCACCACCAGGAGCATAACTGCAATGGACCATGCGAGCCCCTGGGCCCCGCTCAATCCGATTGCTGTAAGGACATCGTGGAAAAACTTGATCACGTACGCCATTGCTGCTTCGATCGGGCGCAGGATCGTATAGAACCAGCCGAAAAAGCCTCTATCTAATAACATAGGTTCCCCTTAATACCGCAGATCTGAATAAAAGTTCAGTATTCCTTGCTATTTCGCTATTTTCCGTATTTCGTACTGTCTAAATTATACATGAACGTGTGGCGAACTATTATCGTCACTGCTATCTGCATCTGCCAATGGAACAACACGGGGTTCTTCATGCGCCTTCGACCACGTGAACCGGTAAAAAACCGAGAATTTCTGAGGCACGTCATCAATGCCGCCGTTACTCCATGGCCGGCATCTGGCCAGCCGCAGCAGTGCCAGAACCGATCCCCGGAAAGCCCCGAACCGTTTTACCGCGGTCAGTGCATACGTGGAACATGTTGGATAATATTTGCATGATGGGGGAGTGTTGGGGGAAATACGGCGGCGATAAAAACTGATACATCGTATAACGGCCTTCTGTGCCCAAGATGGATCTTTGCGCATTACCTGTATCCTATGTATTCCGTCAGTATTTCTGCCAGCATCCGCAGCATTGGTATTACCCTTATGCTTGGAAAGAAGCATTGTGCTGCTGCGCGGATTTCCCTCAGGTACGTCGTTGCTGGGGCCTTGTGATACCTGCGGTACTTGTGATGCCATGAGCTGATCCTCTACAAGCCAGTTGCTAAACCGTATTACGCGGCGGGCTTGTCTGCAGGATATTCGGCGGATTTTTCCCTTAACCCTGCATATATTTTTTCCATCTGGGAATCCAGCGCATCGAAACGCGCATAAGCTGCTGAAGGCTTTGCCCGTACAACTATATCAATACAGAGCGTTCCTGCCGAAGGAAGGTCAGTAAGATAGCCTTCATATTTCTTCGCCAGTACGCGGAGCCTCCGTTTAACTGTATTACGCATCACTGCATTCCCAACAGATTTGGAAACGGCAAGCCCTAACCTGATATCAATATCCCGGCATCCAGTAACAGGGCTGCTTTTTATACCTTTCCGGGGACTGCCAGGCTCCGGCTGACGATAGATACTGTAATGGAGCACAATATCCCGGGAGGAAAACTTCTGGTGCTTTTTCAGAACAGCAACAAAATCTTTATGGCCCTTAAGTCTGTCCATTCGCTGTTGCCTCCGGTCCAGTACCGCCCAAATAATAAATGGATAATAGTAAACGGCTATTATAAACAAAGCGCTGCTGTGCAGTGCCTGTTTATAGAGCTATGTTACTATGCTGCATTATCTGTATTTCCTGTAAGCCTGTGTACCTTTGCACTTGCAGGTACAGTAAAACAGCCAAAGCCGCAGTTTACCTCTGCCTGCAGCCTTGGCTATATTGCTGTCCACACTCTCCTGAGACTATATCCTTAAGCGGAGAGTACCTTACGCCCCTTTGCACGGCGGCGGTTGATCAGCGCACGCCCTGTGCGTGTACGCATACGCTGACGAAAACCGTGCTTCATATGGCGGCGGCGATTGTTCGGCTGGAAAGTCCTCTTCATAGTAAAACGCTCCCGTTTCCTGCCACGCTTAAACGTGGCTCCTCATGAGTTAATCTCTATTAAGTTACTATTACCACTCTACATAATCGTATGACTATGTTTATGGAGAACCTCTACTTTATACCACGAATCACACCGTAATCAAACTTCTTCACATTCTTCCCCTCTTTGTGATCAATTTGAAAATGGGTATCAGTAAGCAACAGTAAAACTACACTGATGTAACTTATCAACATCAACGCTGTGAATATGTGGATATCTCAAGGATCTTGATTTTAATTTATCCACAAATTACACGCGTGTTATTCACATTCATGTATTTACAACACGCCCAATTGTGGATAACTTCTGTGGGTGCGATTATAAATGTTGGTACACATCAGAGAACTTATTTGGAACCGGAAAGATTCATTATTGGAGGGACTATGGCCTTACATCATAGCAATACTGAGCCTACCGCTCAACAGCTATGGTCGCGGACCCGGAATTATATGAAGGCCCAGGGGTATCTGAGTCCCCGTGATACAAACCTCGTTAGCGAAGTAAGCGCACTGGGTGTATTCGATAATATGATTATCCTCTCAGTTGACGCAGATTCACTCCGTTCTACTCTGGAAAACAAGCTCCATGATGATATCAACGAATGCCTGTCAACTGTGTCTGACAAACCCATGACTTTCATTGTCAAAGTCAATACCCCGAACAATCCCTATACGGATACTGCAAATACTGCGGACAGCGATATCAACAGAAACAATGCAGGGTATAAAGATAACAGCGGCAGCGGATACGCGGAACTAGGAGCTGAAACAGGGGAAAACCCTTATGAGCCGGACCTGAGCATATCGGAAAATATCGGTATTGATCCGGGCCTCATCGGAAATGTGGAAAACCCGGAAGGGACCGGGACCAGCAGCACTTTTGCACCGCGTAAAACAAAAACAAAAGGCTACACAGAGCCGTACACACCTGCCCACTACGGGCAGCACGCATCTGAGGTTTTCCGCGGTGAGCCGTCTGCAGAGCATAAGGATGTACCATCCCATGACCCGGTATATGAAGACAGCAGGGGGCCTCAGCCAGCCGACGATATACAAAACCAGCCGCATCTCCCTAAAACCCAGATATCGCGTAATGCCGTCACCCACCTTAACCCTTACGCGACTTTTGATACTTTCGTCCAGGGGACATCAAACCGCTTTGCAAAATCGGCAGCAGTAATAGTTGCTGAGGCTCCGGGAACTGCAGACTATAACCCATTATTTATTTATGGCGGTTCAGGTCTGGGGAAGACTCATCTGCTCAATGCTGTCGGCAATTATGTGCTCAGACAGGACCCTAAAGCAACAGTACGGTATGTTACCGCAGAAGAATTCGTCAATGACTTCGTCAGTGCCCTTGCTGCAGGGGCAAGGAAACAGGCAGCTTTAGCTAATTTTACCAAGAAGTACAGGAATGTTGACGTCCTGCTGCTTGATGATATCCAGTTCTTCCGCGGTACTGAAACAATGGAACAGTTTTTCCACACGTTCAATGAACTGACCAGTACAGGCAAGCAGATAGTCATTGCATCCGATGTTGCACCTAATAACCTCAAAGGCTTCAATGAAAGGCTGAGGACACGCTTCAACAAAGGGCTTGTTGTTGATGTTGCACCGCCGGAAAAAGAGACACGGCTGGCAATACTGCGGCTGAAGGTCTCCAACAGTATTGTCCCCGTCCCTAACGATGTCCTCGATTATATCGCCGACAAAATCACAGACAGTGTCCGCGAGCTTGAGGGGGCGCTTACCCGCGTCACAGCTATAGCAACGCTTAATGACCAGCCGGTGAGCCGTACTTTAGCAGAGCAGACTCTCCACGATTTTTTCAATTCCGACGTGGAAGTTACGCCTACAAGCATTATCACTAATGTAGCGCATCACTATACACTTACTTTTGACGATATTGTCGGGCCTTCGCGTACAAAAAACGTTGCCGAAGCCCGGCAGGTATCCATGTATCTTATCCGGGAAATGACAAGCCTTTCCCTTGTTGATATCGGCGAAATATTCGGAGGGCGCGACCACTCCACAGTCATGCACGCCTGTAAAAAGATTGCTAATGAGATGGGCAAAAAGCGTGCCCTCTACAATAACGTCAATGAAATTACTATGTATATCAAACAGAAAGACTCAATCAGCTCTGTTTCCCGTAATTGACCATATTCACGCGGCTCAGATACATCAGGACAGATGTAACAGTGCAGTTCTGCAATCCTGCAGATCCCTGGAATATACAAATTATACGATTTTTTCATTAATAATTCTCTGTCATGCCGTTTTCACAGAAATATACTGTACTTTATTTTTCTGCTGCCTCCTTTTACATCCTCTCCATTTTGTGAAGAAACTTATCCACAATACTTTCCACAGATGTATGATAATCCTGAGGATAAGTAAGATATTAGGGTGTAAAACATGAGTAAAAAACGTTAATAAAATAAACATTTTTGAGGATAAAAAATCCATAACATATTACATGTTAACAACATCAAAGTTATCCACATTATCTAAACTAATTTTCCACATGCAACCATTACCCTTCACAATTGATATCATGCGGTTCATACAGTATTTCCACATCCTCCACAGTCCCTACTACGACTACTATTTAATTTATATACTTGTTATTTTAGCCATAACCGCGTGCACTATTCCGTTTCGTATATGTTCGTTCGCCCGTTACAATAGACTCGTAAGACTTAAAGTTTGCCAGACTACGAACTGAGGTACTAATGAAGGTTGAGATTGATTCCTCTGCTTTTTCAGAGGCTGTATCATGGACTACCCGTATTATCCCTGCCAGGCCTGCGACACCTATCCTCACAGGTGTAAAGCTCGAAGCAGCTGACGGTACCCTCCAGCTTTCAGCGTTTGATTATGAAATTTCTGCGCGCCATCACATTGAAGCAGGGATTGATGAAGACGGTACTGTTGTGGTACAGGGAAAGCTCCTTGCAGATATAGCCAAAGCCCTGCCGAGCGGGAAGATCTACTTATCGACAAACGGCTCAAAATTAACAGTTTCAGGAGGAAAATCCACTTTTTCCCTCCAGCTGATGCCTGAATCCGACTATCCTGAACTTCCTGAAATACCTTCCTCTTTAGGTGCCATAGACGGGGATACTTTCTCGCACGCTATTGCCCAGGCAACTGTTGCTATTTCCCGTGAAGAATCGAGGCCTGTACTTACCGGGGTCCGTGTAGCCTTTTCTGGTGATAAAGTGCAAATGACTGCAACAGACCGTTTCCGTCTGTCACGGTCAACCTTTACGTGGTCTCCTGCGCAGGATGATACTGATACAGCATTGCTTGTGCGGGGAAACCTCCTGCGTGATATTTCACGATCCCTGGATACTGCACAAAACGTTGTTCTTGGGTTCAACAGCGAGTCGCCGACACTGGTAAGTTTTACCAACGCTGGGAAAGTCTCAACGACTCAGCTTATTGATGGTGAGTTCCCGTCAGTTGACCGCCTTTTTGTTTCTGAATACCCGATCCAGGCGGTTATTGACAAAAATGCCCTTATTGATGCTATACGGCGTGTATCCCTTGTAGCAGAACGGAATGCCCCTATCCGTATGGTTTTCGATAATAACGAAGTGACTCTGTCTGCAGGATCGGCTGACGAATCCCAAGCAACAGAAGTGATCCCGGTTGATATGGATGGAGATCCCATTACGATCGCTTTCAACCCTAATTACCTTCTCGAAGGCTTGGGGGCAATTTATGAACCGTATGTCCGCGTAAAGATGGTCTCTCCTATAAAGGCAGTGGAATTCAACGGGCAGCAGGAGCAGGACGGCAATGAATCGCTGGATTACCGGTATTTGCTGGTTCCGGTACGGTTTGTTGACTGATTATCCCGGCTTATTGAACCAAAGTAAAGAGTATTCTGTGTATATTTCGCGGCTTGCCCTTGACTATTTCAGGTCGTGGGACCACTGTGTCCTTGATCTGGGCAGCCATGTCAATGTACTTTTTGGGCATAACGGCTTGGGCAAAACAAATATTGCTGAGGCAGTAGAGTTCCTCTCAACAGGGTCCAGCCACAGGGCGGGCTCATCACAGCCGCTTATACAGCATGGGCAGAAAAGTGCAGTTATACGGGCAAATGTGGAATCAGGCCGAGATGTTTCTGATCCTGATATTTCCGGCTCTGAAAAAAAGACGGGAACAAAATCTGATCAGTATACGGTAACTATCCCTGCAAAAGGTGCAAACCGTGCCCGCATCAACAACGGCCCTGCACTTTATCTGCGTGATATAGTGGGGGATGTCAAAACTGTTTCTTTTACCCCCGAAGACCAGTGGCTTATTTCCCTTGATCCGGCAAGGAGGCGCAGTTTCCTTGACAGTGCAGGGTCACAGATAATACCGGATTATTTTAGGGTCTCGCAGAAGTACGCCCATATCTCAAAACAGAGGTCAGCACTCCTGAAGAACATTGCAAACAGGAGGGATAGGGACAGCGGCACTTATAGTCCTGCAGGCGATGGCCGGTACGGCGGATATGACAGCCATAGTATCGCGCAGGATTATTCAGGTCTGGAAGTATGGACCGGGCAGCTGATCAGCACAGGCATAGAGCTGACCCGGTTAAGGGCCGGTATCTGTGATCAGCTGGAAGGGCCGTTTTCGCGGATCTATTCCCATATTGCAGGGGACAGCCAGAAGGCAACGCTGGAATATTCCCCGTCTTTTACGGAAGTGTATGATTTCCCTGATGATCCATTTTCTGCTATAAGCGGCCATTTCCAGCGGCTGTTTGAAGGGGAGGCCGCCCAGGCACGGAACCTGATAGGGCCGCATCGCGACGATATAGGCTTTTTCCTCAATTCAATTCCGGCACGCGAATATGCATCAAACGGTGAATTATGGACCCTGGCTTTAGCATTGAAAATGGCCCTGTTTGAAATATTATCAGAAAAAATGGCTGCCGGGCATGAAGGACGTTATGATGATAATGATACCGGAAATACACCGTCCGACTCCGACAATAATTTTCACGGGACCAGGAACAAGCCTATCCTTATCCTTGATGATGTCTTCTCCCAGCTTGATACATACAGACGCACAAAAATCGTTGATTTTGCTGCAGGTCAGGGGCAGGTTATCATTACTGCTGCATCACAGAGCGATATACCTGATGAATTTATTTCCGGGAATGTGGATCCGTATGCCGGCGTAAAGCTTATTAATGTTGAAAAAGTCAGGGACAATACTGATGGTATGTGGGGCAGATGATGGCAGAAAATAACCGGGAATCTGTAACACCCGTAGCAGAACGGCTCGGGCTGCCGCAGAAAAAGCTTCCTGCACAGATATTCGGTCGGTATAGGAAACTGTTTACCCAGAAGCGTGATTACGCCCTGATGAATGAAAAGGCCAGGGACAGCTTCGGCAAAAAAGAGCGCGACCCCAAGGATCTTGATACAGCTCTGGAAAAGCTGTTTGCTTCGGGCAGCGGCGTATGGAAAAAGAACCTTATGCTTGCAAAGCTGCAGACGCAGTGGGGAAGCGTTGTCGGAAACCATATTGCGCAGCACACGAGTGTGGGATCGTATTCGGACGGGCTTCTGGTTATTACAGCAGATTCCCCTGTGTGGGCTACCCAGCTGACATATATGGTGCCGCAGCTGAAAAAAGTAATATCACAGCGGCTTCAGGGGCTTCCTGTAACCCAGATCCGCGTGACCGGTCCGCAATCTTCGGCAGGAAGGCACCGGGGGAACCGGCGCGGCCTGTGATCCGGCTCCAGTTATCAAAATAATCCGCTGAAGGCTTTTCAGCAGCATAACGTCTACTTCTTTTGGTACCCTATATATGTTATGTGTGGATGCGTTTAAGAGCCGTTTCTGTGCTTTTTAGCGTGAAGTACTTGCGGAAAGTACTCCGAAATTGCTTATGTGGCAAAGGCGATATTGGGGTTTAAGGAGGACAGCTTGGCTGGCAGTGAAGAAAATGGACAGGTGCAGAAGGAAACTCAGAGTAAAGGCAGCGGTGAGCAGCTTGACGACGATATGAAACCGGACCATTATGATGCAAGCGATCTCAGGGTCCTTGAAGGGCTTGAAGCTGTACGTATCCGTCCGGGGATGTATATAGGGTCTACAGGCCCGCGAGGGCTCCACCATCTGGTTTATGAAATAGTTGACAATTCGGTCGATGAAGCGCTTGCAGGGTATGCTTCGCATATTGAAGTGACGATTTTGCCTGATAACGGTGTGCAGGTAGTAGATGACGGCCGCGGGATCCCTGTTGATGAAGTCCCGGGAGAAGGCCGGTCCGGTGTGGAAACGGTTATGACCAAACTGCATGCAGGAGGCAAATTTGGCGGCGGCGGCTACGCTGTATCCGGTGGCCTCCATGGTGTAGGTATTTCCGTTGTGAATGCGCTTTCTACCAGAGTGGATATTGAAGTGCGCCGCCAGGGATTCCACTGGACCCAGACGTATATCGATCAGAGGCCATCAGCCCCGTTGAAAAAAGGCAGGGCTATGGATGAGGGCGAAAGCACGGGTACTTCTGTAACTTTCTGGGCAGACCCTCAGATATTTGATGCAACAGAATATGATTTCGAGACCCTCCGCGCGCGTTTCCAGCAGATGGCCTTCCTTAATAAAGGGCTGAAAATATCCCTGACTGATCTGCGTACAGTAGATGAGGCTGTTGATGAAGTTGCCTCAGAGGATAATAATCCTTCTGAAAATGGACATCGTACGGTTACATACCAGTATGTCAACGGCATCAAGGATTATGTCGATTATCTGGTCAAAGCCAAGAAATCCACTGTGATCGAAGAAGATATCATCGATATTGATGCAGAAGATACGCAGCAGGGTATTTCTGCTGAGATCGCCATGCAGTGGACTTCAGGGTATTCTGAATCCGTCCACACTTTTGCCAATACGATCTCTACGACTGAAGGCGGGACCCATGAAGAAGGCTTCCGCTCCGCACTTACCGGCCTTGTCAACCGGTATGCCCGCGAAAAAGGCATCCTTAAAGATAAAGATGAAAACCTCTCCGGTGATGATGTGCGCGAAGGGCTTGTGGCGGTGATTTCCGTTAAGCTGACAGTCCCGCAGTTCGAAGGGCAGACGAAAACCAAGCTCGGCAATGCGATCGCTAAAACCTTCGTCCAGCGCGTTATGACAGAACGGATGGCCGACTGGTTCGATGCCCATCCGAGCGAAGCGAAGTCGATCATCCAGAAAGGCATGGAAGCTGCCCGGGCACGCCTGGCAGCCAAAAAGGCGCGTGAATCGACAAGGCGCAAGTCGATCTTTGAATCGGCCGGGATGCCTGACAAGCTGAAAGACTGCCAGTCTTCAGACCCTGCAGAATGCGAGCTGTTCATTGTAGAGGGCGATTCGGCAGGCGGTTCCGCGATCCAAGGGCGCAACCCGATAACCCAGGCTATCCTTCCTCTGCGCGGGAAGATACTCAATACAGAACGTGCTTCACTCGACCGTATGATGAAGTCAGACACCATTGAATCCCTCATTACTGCAGTCGGCGGAGGATATGGGGAAGATTTCGACGTGAGCAAGGTACGCTACCATAAGATTATCATTATGGCTGACGCTGATGTTGACGGCGCCCATATTGCAACATTGAACCTGACATTATTCTTCCGCTATATGCGGCCTATGATCACTGAAGGATATGTATATGTTGCAATGCCTCCGCTGTACAGGCTGAAATGGACGAAAGGCGCACACGATTTCGTCTATACCGACGCTGAGCGTGACCGTATGCTGGAGGAAGGGCGGGCTTCCGGCAGGCAGCTCCCTAAAGGCGAAGGTATCCAGCGGTACAAGGGCCTGGGTGAAATGACATACCAGGAATTATGGGAAACCACAATGGACCCTGAACACCGCATTTTGAAGCAGATACATATTGAGGATGCTGCACAGGCGGACGAGACATTCTCCATGCTGATGGGTGAGGATGTGGAACCGCGCCGCCTGTTCATCCAGCGTAATGCCCGTGATGCACGCTTTATAGATGCATAGCCAATCTTATAGTGCAGATATCAACAGGAACAGGAACATCAAAGGTAAGGAAGAACCGTGGCAGACGATAATGAGACAGACCGCAGCAGCGAAGAACCGGCAGACGGTGCGGATAATTCGCTTGAACCTGTAAGCCCTCAGGCAGGCGACGAAGATTTCGGGCTGCTGAAAGGCACCCGTATCAGGGCAATGGACCTGCAGCAGGAAATGCGGGAATCATACCTTGCATATGCCCTTTCGGTAATCGTTGAACGTGCACTGCCCGATGTCCGCGACGGCATGAAGCCTGTACACCGCCGTGTGATCTACGCGATGTACGACGGGGGATACCGGCCGGACCGCGGCTATAACAAATGTTCCCGCGTTGTCGGTGATGTGATGGGTAAATACCATCCCCACGGCGACGCTGCTATCTATGACACGCTGGTACGTATGGCACAGCCGTGGTCGATGCGGTATCTGCTTGTGGACGGCCAGGGCAATTTCGGGTCTCCTGGAGATGATCCTGCAGCTGCCATGCGATATACAGAGTGCCGCATGGCACCGCTGGCTATGGAGCTTGTACGTGATATTGATAAAGATACCGTCGATTTTGTCCCCAACTACGACGGCAAGACCCAGGAACCTACAGTGCTGCCAAGCAGGTTCCCTAACCTTCTGGTGAACGGTTCGGCAGGTATTGCTGTAGGCATGGCGACGAATATCCCCCCTCATAATATGCGTGAAGTCGCGCAGGGGGTCCACTGGGCGCTGGACCATCCGGATGCCAGCCGTGAAGAGCTCCTCAACAATCTGATTGCCATTATTAAGGGGCCTGACTTCCCAACAGGAGCAACGATCCTCGGCCACAGAGGCATCGAGCAGGCGTACCGTACCGGGCGCGGCCTGATCACTATGCGTGCCGTAGTCAATACTGAAGAGATCAACGGCCGCCTGTGTCTGGTGGTGACTGAACTCCCTTACCAAGTGAACCCTGACCGGCTGGCATCTTCAATACGGGAAGCAGTGCGTGACGGGAAGATCCAGGGTATCGCTGATATGCGCGACGAGACTTCCGGGCGTACAGGCCAGCGTCTGGTACTCGTCCTTAAACGTGACGCTGTCCCGAAGGTAGTGCTCAACAATCTTTATAAGCACACCCAGCTGCAGCAGACATTCGGCGCCAATATGCTTGCCCTGGTGGACGGCGTGCCGCGTACGCTCAGCCTTGACGCATTTATCCGTCACTGGGTATCACATCAGCTTGATGTTGTGGAACGGCGCACCCGGTATCTGAAGCGTGAGGCGGAGGAGCGCGACCATATCCTCCAGGGGTATCTGAAAGCGCTGGATATGATCGAGGAAGTCATAGCGCTTATCCGCAGGTCGCCAGACGTAGATGAAGCCCGCACGGGCCTGATGCAGCTGCTTGATGTTGACCAGGTACAGGCGGACGCCATCCTTGCCATGCAGCTGCGCAGGTTGGCTGCACTGGAAAGGCAGAAGATCATTGATGAGCACGATGAGCTGATGCGCCGGATCGCTGACTATAATGATATCCTTGCCAGCCCGGAGCGCCAGCGAACAATTGTCGGCGATGAAATGGATGAAATCGTTGACAAATACGGTGATGGGCGCCGCACACAGATACTCCCGTTCTCCGGCGAAGTCAATGTTGAGGATCTTATAGCTGAGGAAAATGTTGTTGTAACAGTAACGCATTCCGGCTATATCAAACGTACAAAAGCTGATGAATACCGGGCTCAGCATCGGGGCGGCAAAGGGATCAAAGGGACACGGCTGCGTGAAGATGATGTTGTGGACCATTTCTTCCTTACCAGTACCCATAACTGGCTGCTGTTCTTTACCAACCAGGGCAGGGTATACCGGATCAAGGGCTATGAAGTCCCGGAAGGTTCCCGCGATTCCAAAGGACAGCACGTTGCTAACCTCCTGCAGCTGGGGCCTGATGAGAAAATACAGCAGGTCTTGTCCATCAGGGATTATTCCGCAGCACAGTATCTGGTCCTTGCGACCCGCAGCGGCAAAGTCAAGAAGACCCATCTCTCAGAATATGATTCTGCCCGCCAGGGAGGTCTGATCGCCGTGCGTCTGCGCGAGATCGAAGGTGCTTACAGGACTGATGCTGACGGCAACAGGGTACCGGTCGTTGATGAACTTATCGGTGCCGCACTATGCAACAGTGATGATGAGATCATCGTTGTTTCACGGAAAGGTATGAGCGTTAAGTTCCAGGCAGATGACCAGACCCTGCGCCCTATGGGACGCCAGACTGCAGGTGTCCAGGCGATGAAGTTCCGCGGGGATCCCGGCAATGACCTCCTGCTGAGCATGGATGTTGTCCCGGCTGACTCGGATTCAGACCTTCTTGTAGTTACCAATGAGGGTTTTGCCAAGCGTACTGCGCTAAGTGAGTACCGCCTGCAGGGGCGCAACGGTTATGGGGTTAAAGCCATCAATCTTGTGGAGGACCGGGGATCCCTTGTCGGCGCTATGGTAGTCCATGAAGATGACCAGGTGATGGCCATTATGAAATCAGGCAAGGTCATCCGTTCGGATGTTTCGGAGATCAAACGTACCGGCAGGAATACACAGGGTGTGACCCTGGCGAAAACCGGCAAGGATGATGAGATCCTGTCTATCGCCCGAAATGCTGAAAAAGATGATGGAACTGGTGACGGGCAGAATACTGAAGATTCAGTAAATAACTCTGGCGCTGCGGAACGGGATGGCAGTACCCGGAGTACAGTTGAACAAGGAATAACAACCGATAGCGCAGCGGGCACAAGCTCAGCTGAGTAGGAGGGTATTATGACGGCAGAAACTCCGCAGCCGCAGGATCCACGGTACGACGCCCGGCAGGACGCATCTGCCCAGCAGATGGCGGATCCTAATGCCGAAACACAGTACACTACACGTGATGCCCAGGAGGTTGCGGCAAGGTCTGCTGCCCGTCCGGCAGCAAATGCCGGAGGTCATGCGAGGGCTTCCCAGCAGCCGGGGGATACCGGCCGTGCCGGCAGCCCTTCCTCAGCCGGTACCGGCTCAGGTGTGCCCCGCGCCCGCCGGATGAACCTGTCAATAACCCGGGTGGATCCATGGTCTGTCACCAAAATGGCGTTCATGCTTTCTATTGCCGGAGCCATAATCCAGCTTGTTGCCGTAACCCTTATCTGGTTTATTGTAGATGCGGTAGGCCTGTTTGATGTTGTCAACGAGCTTGGTACCAGGATCAGCTCTTCATTCAATCTGACAGATATCCTCAGCCTTCCAAGGGTCATTGGTGTAATAACGATCCTGTCGGTATTCGAAATCGTTATTATTTGTGTGATGGCAGCAATTGGGGCACTTCTGTACAATGTTTCCAGCCGCCTTGTAGGCGGGATCCACGTAACGCTTGGTGATGATTAACAGACCAGGTCCGAGTACCCGGTTATACCAGGCTGGAAACAGCAGGTAAAGGCGGGTCCTATGGAACATGATAATCCGTCAGGCAACAGGCGTGCGTCGATTGATGATGTGGCATATGCATCCGGTGTTTCCCGGCAGACAGTCTCCCGTGTAATCAATAATTCCGGATATGTAGCTGAACAGACGCGGATGAAAGTTGAAGATGCCATCAGGCATTTGCATTATCAGCCTTCCCAGTCTGCTCGTGCACTTGCAACACGGCATTCGCGGATGATCGCAGTCATAGCAGGCGGCATCAATTATTTCGGGCCATTATCTACGATATCAGCACTGGAACAGACGGCCCGTGCCCGCGGATATTTTATTTCCCTGGCCAATGTTGACGAACGGGGGCTGTCAGATACTGAATTTTCCTCTATTATGCAGGGTTTCTCCCAGCTTGGTGCCGAGGCATATGTGATCGTTGCTCCGACTGATGCCATGCTCCATGCCGTTAAGCAGGTGCGGTTTGATGTCCCCTGTGTGATCATTACCGGATCGGATGGGGATGAGGATATTGAAGGGTATCTTGAGGCAAACAGTACCGTGTATGCTGTGGGTATTGACCAATGGGATGCAGTGGGCTGTATTGCAGAAACAGTATATTCTGACTGTTTCAGGCATCAGGGGGTTGAGGATCCGGATCCCGCAGTCGCCGGAGCTAGGAATAATGCAGCCTATTATCTTGCAGGGCCTCTGCAGTGGCGCGATGCGTATACCCGGCGTGCAGCATGGGAAGCAGCGTGTATGGAACTCGGGATGGAGAGCACTGTTATTGACGCGGACTCATGGGATGCCCAGGCAGGGTATTCGGCAGTACAGGCCATACTGGGAGAGGCTTTCGGGGACAAAGGGCCTGAAAGCGGCAAGTTCCGTGAAGGCCGTAATATCGTAGTTGTCTGTGCCAATGACCTGCTTGCCTTTGGTGCTTTACGCGCTTTAGGCGAATACCCGGGCCTGGCTGGCCTGGGTATGGGTAACAGGGATACGGGCCGGAGGCTGGTAAAAATCGCCGGATATGATGATATGCCCGGATCAGACAGTACATGCCCGCCGTTGAGCACAGTAAAACCGGATTTTGGGATGCTCGGATCAACGGCTATGGAGATACTCCTTAATGCTGTTGAGGATACCGGAAGTACAGAAGGTCCGGAGGAAACTGCGGGGGATGTGTCCAGCGGCGCAGAAGCAGGGAATGGGATGAACGACCGGAAGAAAGGCCTCACAGGGTACGGGGATGCCGCTGCATTGTCTCAGCGGCACGGTGTTATCCAGGTCCCTGCACAGTTTATCCGACGGGAAAGCCTGTAAAAAGGCCTGTAAAAAGGCCTGTAAAAATAGTGAAATAGACAACACAGCTGTGTATAGAAGACAGGTAGTGCTATACTTGATGTGTGAGCGCTCACATATAAATACGGAAAAGAAAAGCAGAAACGGGATCCATCCGTAATGTTTCCACAGACGGGAACGGTGAGACGGTTCCAAAAACAGTACTAAGGGGTACTGGACAGGTCCGCATTTACAGTGCAGCGGGCCGGATACGTGAAAGGTGGTGCCGCATGGCTGGCACAATAGCTGGTACAGCAGCAGGAATAGCAGCTGAAACACACATATTGCCTGATTTAGCGCGTGCTGCCGAGGATATCAACAAAGGCAGGACTTCACTGGGGATCGAGTTCGGTTCCACACGGATCAAAGCTGTCCTGATCAATAACAGGTATGAGACTCTTGCTTCAGGGGAGCATGGCTGGGAAAACCGTCTGGAAAACGGGCTGTGGACGTATTCACTGGATGATATCTGGTCCGGCCTTCAGGATGCATATTCCAGCCTGGCTGATGATGTTAAGGGGAAATACGGGGAAGAACTTACTGCTGTCGGATCGCTGGGTTTTTCTGCAATGATGCACGGATACCTGGCTTTTAACAAGGATGGCAAACTTCTCGTACCGTTCCGCACATGGCGCAATACCAGCACCCGCGAAGCGCACGAAAAGCTGTCGGACCTGTTCCAGTTCAATATCCCCGAACGCTGGTCCATCGCGCATCTGTACCAGGCGATACTCGACAAGGAAGAGCATGTCCCTGAGCTGGCGTATTTCACTACGCTTGCAGGATATGTCCACTGGAAACTTACCGGGCGTAAAGTCCTGGGGGTCGGCGATGCATCGGGCATGTTCCCCATCGACCCTCAGACACATACATGGGAAGAGGGCTTCCCTAGCCGTTTCTGAAGTCTTCCGGAAGTATCACAGCAGCCCTGGGACATCCGGGGTATCCTGCCTCAGCCGCTTGCAGCAGGGGAGGATGCAGGGACACTGACTGCAGAAGGTGCGCAGCTTCTTGATCCCAGCGGCAGGCTTCGACCGGGCATCCCGATGGCGCCTCCGGAAGGCGACGCGGGGACCGGCATGGTAGCGACAAATTCAGTACGTCCCCGTACAGGCAATGTATCAGCAGGGACATCGATATTTGCTACAGTCGTCCTGGAACACAGGCTTGAACGGCTCCATCCTGAAATCGATATCGTCGCTACCCCTTCAGGGGATCCTGCGGGGATGTCGCACGCCAATAATTTCACTTCAGACCTCAACGCATGGGTGGGTATTTTCAGCCAGTTTGCACAGGCTGCAGGTATGGCAATGGATATGGATACTGTGTATTCCACACTGTTCACTGCAGCGCTTACTGACAGCCCTTCTGATCGTTCCAGCCCGCGGCTTCCGTCCGGCATAAGTGCGGATGCTGATGCGGGCGGGCTTATCAACTACTGTTTCTATTCCGGGGAATTTCTCGCCGGCCTGGAAGAAGGGCGGCCGGTGTTTGCCCGCGGCCCGCACAGCCGCATGACTTTGGGGAATTTTATGCGGGCGCAACTGTTCTCTACATTCAGTCCGGTGAAAATCGGCATGGATATTATGGTGAAAAATGAGCATGTGGCTATAGACAGCCTGGTCGGCCATGGCGGTATATTCACCACCCCTGTAGTCGCGCAGCGCATACTTGCCGCAGCATTCGACGTTCCTGTCACAGTAATGCCCACTGCTTCTGAAGGCGGTGCCTGGGGCATGGCAGTCCTTGCAGCATATCTGCTGCGCTGCGCGGGAGCCGGGAAAACGCAGGATCTTGCGGATTTCCTTGATACGGAAGTATTCGCCAATGCCCGGCCATCCACAGAGCAGCCCCGCCCTGAGGACGTTGAAGGTTTTGAAAAGTTCTTCAGGCGTTTTACCGCAGCCCTTCCTGTGGAAAAGGAAGCTGTCAGGACTATCAGAGATGACAGTGCTGATGAAAACACTGCACAGCAGCAGTGAAATGCGGGAAGCACCGGAAACCGGCAGCAGTGAAAACTACGATGCCGTAACTATCGGGAAAACAAACAGACAGGAGCAATATGCCAACTCTCGATGATTATCCTCAGGAAGCCCGCAGCGAAGCCATGCGCGTGCGGAAGGAAGTATCAGACCTCCACCAGCAGCTGATCGCATGGAACCTTGTAGTATGGACTGCTGGAAATGTATCACAGCGCCTGCATTCCGCGGACCTCATGGTTATCAAACCTTCGGGCATAAGGTACGAAAACCTTACACCGGAATCTATTGTGGTGTGCGATCTGGAAGGGAATGTGGTAGACGGAGAGGCAGCCCCATCTTCCGACACCGCTTCCCACGCATATATCTACCGCATGATGCCGGAAGTATACGGTGTCGTCCATACCCATTCCACATATGCCACGGCCTGGGCAGCAACAGGGAAGAATATCCCCTGCGTACTCACCATGATGGGTGATGAATTTGGCGGGGAAATCCCGATAGGGCCATTCCGGCTTATCGGCTCTGAAGCTATTGGCGAAGGTGTAGTCGAAACGCTGAAAAAATATCCGAAATCCCCCGCTGTCGTCATGCAGAACCATGGCCCGTTCACTATCGGCAGGAGCGCTGAAGCAGCGGTCAAGGCGGCAGCTATGACGGAAGAAGTTGCCCATACAGTGTGGGCAGCGCAGATGATAGGGGGAGTAATCCCTATCCCGCAGGAAGATATCGACAAACTCAATGACCGTTATCAGAACGTATACGGCCAGCAAGGCAAATAGTTAATAACCAAGGAGTAATTATGGCAATGGAAAACCCGTTTGAAGGCAAAGATATCCGCTTCAGTTTTGATGGATACACTTTCCGCCATTTTGATACGCAGACAGGTTCATGGCAGGTAGAATCCGGAGCGTGGGATGTGTGGGTCGGGACAGATGCCGATACGCTTCCTCTGCATATCACCCATGTTGTCAGGGGGACAGTCGATCCCGGCGTGCTTCCTGAGCAGTTTGGGCATTACTGCGGTGCTGATATCAGGCATCTTACTGACGGTGACGTTGCCTATCTTCTGGGGCACCGTCAGGAAAAGTATGATAATCACGGGGTTTTCCAGGCAGAAGACATTATCTCTTCATGGTCGCGTTCGCGCAGCTGGGTTGCCAGGACGATCGTCCGGATACTGGAGCGCAGGGCTGCAGCGGTCCTCAGGAAAACAGGTTCCCCGGATCTCAATATGCTGTTCACCCTTAATATGCCTGCCCGGGCGATAGCGAAAATGACCCATGGCATGGTCAGCCCGCAGATGGTCAGGGAAGGTATCCTGGATATCCCTAATAAGCATTTCTGGCGCGGTATCGGGCATCTTGTTTCCGGCTATGCCAGTAACCAGATAAAAAATAAACAGACTCAAAAAGAAATCGAGGAATAAGCAGCGATGAGTAATACTAATCCAGACGACAGCCAGATATTTACCGGCAGGATTGCCCGGGACAGCAATACTCCGGCGGATACCGCAGCGCCGGATATCCATTCAGGAAACCCTGGGGCAAAGAAACCTTCAAACCCATTCAGGCGTTTTATGGACCGCTATCCAAACCTGTGGGAATTCATCCTTTTTAACATCCTGTCGAATATTTCCACGATCACCCGCTTTATCCTGGCATGGGTCGGGACAGCTGTTTTTGTCAATGCCTTACATATAACGCAGCCGTTCAGCTTCTTTATCTTCAACTACAGTTCCCCCAAATCCAACGGCCTGGGCGGGTTCCTGACATTCCTTGTGGCGGAAGCTATAGCTCAGGTGGTCAACTTCTTCGTCCAGATGAAGTGGGTATTCAAATCTGATTCAAGCTTCAAAAATGCTGCATGGAAATATATTATCCTGGCTGTAATCATTGTTATCGTCAACCTTGTGCTTCCTCCATGGATCACCAGCCTGTGCCATAGCTGGGGCTGGAATGACCAGGTTGCAGCAACAGTCGCCTCTGTTGTCAACACCCTTCTGGCTGTCATTGTCAGCTATCCGCTGCTCAAATGGTGGATCATGCCAAAAAGCAAAAAGCATGAGGAAGAGATCAGAAAAGCCCGGCAGGAAGCTTCCCAGGCATGATCTGTATGTGCTGATGGATCGGATAAGGTACTTACAGCCTGGAAAGGCAGCAGGCTGTAAGTATGGCAGGGAATGTTCCACGTGAAACGTTTTACTGGCGATAAGGCACCACGTGTAAAATATAAAGGGATTATTCGCGGTTTTGAGCAGATACCTGCTGCTGAAGCTGGAAAGTGGCAGGTGCATGCGGGGAAAGGATAATTATGGATCTGAGGGATAAGGCAGGCATAGCAGGTCCGTTGGATGGCAAGAATCCGGATGTACCTAAAAATGCCGGTGCGGGCCTTGCCCCTCATCCCGCAATACCTGCAGTGCGGCAGAAGACCCTGACTATTGTTGTGCCCTCGTATAACGTTGAGCAATGCCTGCGCCGATGCGTCAATTCCCTGCTTAACTGTGACAGTACTGCCGATATAGACATCGTTATTGTTGACGACGGCTCCACGGATTCCACCCCTGCGCTTGCAGATGAACTGGCATGCGGCTCCCAGGGGGTCGTCCGTGTCATACATCAGGAGAACAGGGGCCATGGCGGTGCTGTAAACGCCGGGATAGATGCTGCCCAGGGTATGTATATCAAAATCGTTGATGCTGATGACTGGCTTGATCCCGGTGCGTATGCAAAAGTCCTGAGATTCCTGCGTCTGCAGGCCATGAATACGATGCCGGTAGACATGGTTGTCACAAATTATGTCTATGAAAAAAGAGCAGAGAATATCCAGACAGTCATTAACTATAAGCATGCTATCCCCACAGGGCGCGTCCTGACCTGGGACGATCTGAGGACGTTCTATATCAACCAGTATCTTCTTATGCACTCAATCATATACAGGGCTTCTGTACTCAGGGAGTCGGGGATGCGCCTTCCTGAGAAAACATTTTATGTGGATTTTATTTATGCATATCAGCCTTTGCCGTATGTCAAAACGATGACATATCTTGATGTAGATTTCTACAGGTATTTTATTGGGCGTGAAGGCCAGTCCGTAGCTAAAGAAACGATGATCCGGCGTGTGGGCGAGCTGCTGAAGGTCAATTCGTTCATGGTACATGCAACGCCTGATGCGTCTACAGTCCCGTACGGGCTTTATAAATATATGATCCATTATCTGTCGATCAACTGTGTAGTAGTGTCGATCTTCCTTATCCTGTCGAAAAAGAAAGAGAATTACGTACGGAAATCGCATATGTGGGATGACCTGTATGAATATTCCCCGCAGATAAGCCACGATGTCCGGAAAACTACATTATGCAGGGCGGTAAATATGCCAAGCCCCGTGGGGCGTGCGCTTGTCAGGCGCGTGTATGCGATCGCCAACCATTTTGTCGGGTTCAACTGAGCTAATGGATTAAAAGAGGACAGGAAACTGGCAGCAGAAGTTAAAACCAAGGAAGCGAGGGCAGCAATGGTGGATAAGGATACTAAGATTTCGGATATTGAATGCAGGGACCGGGCGTCCGGTGGCCTGGTATTCCCTGATTTCCTGGGCGGGACTGCGGATTATGTTGCGGTGCGCCTGTTAGGCTGCCTCCTCATCCGCGACTTTTATGATGCCGAAGGCAAGTATGAAGGGCGGTCTGCTGTGCGGATCGTCGAGACTGAGGCCTATGACGAAAATGACCAGGCGAGCCATGCATATCACGGTAAAAGTGAGAGGAATAAGGCGCTGTTCGGGCCCGCCGGGCATGCTTATGTGTATCAGATCCACGGCATACATTTCTGTATGAATATCGCATGCAATGATGACGGGTTCGGCGCAGGGGCCCTTATCCGTGCGGTCGAGCCTGTGAGCGGAATCGGGTTTATGGAGGAACGCCGCAGCAGAAAAGGGTATGAGCTGACTAACGGTCCGGCAAAGCTGTGCAAAGCGCTGGATATTGATAAGGCCCTTTACGGCCATGATCTGTCGCAGGCGCCGCTGCGCCTTGCGTATGCTGAGCTGGGTAAGCGGGAGCGTGCGGCCGCAACTGTGCGTATAGGCATCTCCAAGGAAACCAGCCGTCTCCGTCGTTTTGTTATTACCGGCAATCCGTATGTTTCCCAATTTTCATGGACTGCGAAGAACCTTCACCGTCTGCCGAAAGAAGCGAAAGCCTGAACCCCGGAACTATAGCCCGCGCAGCGTATCCGGAAGAGCGGCTTACTACCGGGAATACAGCGCGTCCGGCTTTCCGGCCTGTTTGCCTGCCAGCGCGAATCGCCGACAGGCCTGAACTGCTCGTTTATGTCGTTAATGAGAATTATTATTAATAACGCATAAGAGAAAAGCCGGCGGGTAACCGATGCTTTGGAACATCCGCAGGCAGTAGAATACAGGCAAGGTATACGAACTATCAGGAGAATACTATGTTTGCAGGAAAGAAAACCATCCGCAGCGCATTCGCACTTGCTGCAGGGCTAAGCATGATTATTGCGGCAGGTGCCTGCGGGAATAATGCATCCCAGCAGGGCAGCGGTTCCGGTACCCAAAGATCGGCTATCAATGTGGTGTCCAGCATAAACCAGTGGGGATCGCTGGCTAAAGAGATCGGCGGGAACAAGGTAAAAGTTACCAGTATTTTGAGCAACCCCAATGTTGAGGCGCATGAATTCGAGCCGAAGGCTAATGATGTTGCGCAATTCTCCAAAACCGACGTCACTATTTATAACGGTGCTGATTATGACCCATGGGCAGCCAAAGCTGCCAAAGGCGCCAAAGCAACAGTCATTGATGTTGCCGAGGAGGCCGGCGTCAAGGAAGGCGGGAACCCTCATATCTGGTTTATGGCAAAAGCGCGTGAAACCGCTGCCAAGAAACTGGCAGAAGCTTTCAAGAAAGCCAGGCCATCCGACAGCGCTTACTTTGACAGCCAGTATAATGCGTGGAAGAAATCTGAAGAGAAATTCACCCAGGCAGCTGCGGAAGCTAAAAAGAGCATAGAAGGCAAAAAGTACGCAGCAACTGAATCGGTGGCAAGCTATCTGGCTTCCGATCTCGGCCTGGAAGATTCTACCCCTTCCGGATATGCGAATGCTGCGGCTAACGAGAGTGAACCTTCAGCAAACGATATCAAGGAGTTCACGGATATCCTGTCGCAGAAGAAAGTATCCTTCCTTTTCGTCAACGATCAGGAGACCGATTCTACAACTGAAACGATCACTAAAGCAGCAGATTCTGCGAAGGTGCCGATAGTCCATATTACCGAATCAATGCCTTCCCAGTATTCGACGCTTTCAGAATGGATGATAGGCATTACCAAACAGGTAACTGAAGCAGCACGATAACCCTGAGACGGCTGTAAACACCGGCTGCAGGATATGCGGCCCGGAGTTTCAGGCTCATAATTGAATATCCCAGTAGCAGCAAAGCTTGCCGGGCTTCCGGACGGTGTATTGAAGCAGGCTGGATTGGTCCCCTTTCCCATACAGTTCCGCTTTTATTCCGTTCTGTGGGCTCGGCAAGCTGCTTTATTATTTATTGCTGCAGGACAGCGTTTTGTATGGTGTCTGCGGCAATAGGCGCGATAATAATGATGGCAGTGATAATAAGCCAGATACGGCCGAACCGTACCCCTCCCGATCGCGGAGTAAGGAGCACTATTGACGATATTATCCCGGATATCGTATTTAGAGAGAAGATCAGTATAACTGCACGCATGTAGCCTGATAAACTGTCAGGCAATTCCGCACCGGCAAATACCCATGCTATTGCAGCAATAATCGCTGCGGCAGAAATAATATTACTTAATTGCAGAGGCTTGTTCAGTTCCTGCCTCTGCTTTCCTAAAATAGAGAAAATAAGCGCAATAACTGCCCCTCCCAGGCATATAGGTATGGCAAAAAAGTGTATGAAAATCATCATCCAGCCGTAAGCCTGGTTGGCTCCGATTGTATCAAAGTTATGTTTTGAGATAATGGAGGGATTGAACCATAGGGTGAACCATATATCGAATATGATCAGGATAAGTGACGGCACTAAGCCAAGCAGGGAACCGATATAGCTCTTATTGTATCTTTTCATATTCCATACTCCCTTTCTCCCAGACCGTGTATTAGCGGAGCCCCCCGGCGGATTCGAACCGTCGACCTGCTGATTACAAATCAGCTGCTCTAGCCAGCTGAGCTAGGGGGGCGCTCGCAGCTTACTGCGACCTAATACACAATAGCCGAACGGTTGGATAACACGCCGGCAGTATGTATATTACCCATGTGCGATGTAGGGTGAAACAGATATATGGTGTAAAGGCTTAAACTTTAGATGGATGAAAGGGTGACAGATATGAAAGCTGCTGTTAAAACTTTGCAGGAGCTGACGGCTCCGGAATTTTGTAAAATTGCTGAGGAACGGACACGTGTTTTCGTTGTTGAGCAGAAGTGTGCTTATCAGGAGATCGATTCAGAAGACTACTGCACCTATCATGACCCTTTCCGATGATGCAGGGCATTTCGTAGGTTATGCGCGGATCATTGACAGGGGCGATTATGTAACTTTCGGAAGGGTCTTTGTCCCCTCAGGAATACCGTAAGCACCATTATGGGCAGCAGCTTGCAGGCATTACTATTGCACGGACACAAGCTTTATTCCCAGGCAAAAAAATACAGATTGAAGCGCAGGATTATGTGCGGGCTTTCTATGGATCATTTGGCTTCAGGGCAGTCTCAGACGTTTTCCTTCCGGATAGTATTCCGCATGTTTCAATGCTGCTGGAGAATCAAGGTTAAACGCTGTAAGTACTTTACGGTGTATGATTCCACAGTGGTGTACCGATATATGGTTGACGACATGTTCGGCGTAATCAATAAATATCATCTGCAAACCCCAATTTCCAAAGTGTTTACGCTTGATGAAACTGGCGCAGCCCATAAATATGTTAGGAGGAAAGACCGCCTTGCAGGACAGGTCATTGTTGAGAATGCCTGAAGCAGAAGTGGACTAGGATCTAGTAGATCGGACCTTTGTCTGAGCCGATAGACGGAATCTTCCCTGCGATGCCGATATCGGATTTTTTCATGCCGATTGCCCTGAGCAGGTTTGTCTGCCAGTCCGGTCCTGTTGCCCGTGAGAAATCCCAGTAATGGCCGTTGATACGGAACGTAGGCGTGGTCATTGAACCTTTATTGGAGCCCGATACGTTCCAGAGTTCAGAACGGTATGGGGTGTACTTTGCCGCGGCCCTGACCCATTCACTGTAGGTGCCGTCCGTACATTTCTTCGCAACGTCTGCGTCTACCCCTGCATCCTTTGCGATCTGCTGTATTCTGGCATTTGTCACAGAGACATAGCCGGATGCTTCCTGAGGCTGGTTCTCGGTGCTGAACATTTTGGAAATGAACTGCAGCGCATGGTTAGGGTCATTCTGGATGACATAGATGGCTGCGGCAGCAGCCCGGGTGGAGTAGTTATCCGTCGATGACGCATCAAGGAACCCTTCAGGATAGACTTCCAGATTGAGCTGGCCTGAATCAACCATTTTGATAAAAGTGGCATCAAGTGCACGGTTCGTACTGCCGCATGCAGGGCAGATGAAATCCATGTAGTCTTCAACAGTTGGGGCGCCTTTGACTTTTTTGCCGATCCCGTTTTTGGAGAAAACGAACCCGCCCTCGCTGTTTGCGTAGGACGGTTTATTTTTTACAGCCTGCATGGCCGCATAGGCAGAATCCCTGATACCGGCTTTACTGTTCCTGATATTGTTATAAATAACAGTCCCTGCGATAACAGCAATGGCGATAACAATGATGGCAGCGGTTACAGCGCCGATGACCGTCTGCTGCCTGCGCTCCAGGGCGCGCTGCTCCTGCAGTATCCGTTCTTCTTCGAGCTGCGCCTCACGCCGTTTCTGCCGGGCACGGATACGTCCCTGCTGCCGTGAATCCCGTGTACTGTTTTTAGACTGTTTAGGCTGTGCCATAGTTCTCCTTGCCGTATACCTGCGGCATATTTATCGCCTGCTATTATAACAACCCTATCCGGCATAACTGACTACAAGCGGTGCCCAGTCGATTATGCCGGGCAGGATATAGCCTGCAGCGATCAGCACAGCAATAAGCCAGGTAATAGCTGATACCAGTGTTTTGCGCCTGATGCCGAGGGCTTTGCTCTGGCTAGGGCTGCTGCCTCCTATGCTCTGAGGGGAATAGCCGCCTGCACTGTCCCGGCTGCCCTGAAGATGGCTGTTTTGAGGGTAGCCTGGGATATCAGCGTTCCGTACTGCCCCGAATCCGCATCTGATGATCAGCGCAGGACGGCTGGCCAGTGCACACGTCCATCCTGCAAGGAACGACAGGACCAGGATACCGCCGGATAGAGAAGCCAGACGCCCCGCCGGCAGGGGGATAAAAAGTGTGCTGGGCTCGGAGCCCAGTTTCAGGGATACATGTGTGTAGCCGGATACAGCATTGCATACGAGGGAAAGGAAGGCCAGCGTTGCTGCCCAGCCTGCCCAGCCAACAGCGGCTGCCCCTGCGGCAGGGATGAGCCCTTTTGCTGCGTTCCAGGGAAGCCCGATAAGAGTGCGTGCGTTGTCGCTGCGTTTGAATACACCCCCATTATTTTCGCGGCGGCGTTCGCGCGCCTGCGCAGCGTAGCCTGCTGCAGCCATGCCCCAGAAAATGAGGAACGTGAAAATAAATGATATGCATGGAGCAGCCGCGGCAAGCAGGGCAAGCGGGGCAGCCGTTATAACGATCGGCAGAAGGCTGTGCCGGCGGTACCACCACATCACCTGCTCGGCGGGGATAACAGGGTTCTGCTGCATGGCCGGCGGTGCTGTGAAGGCTGGCTGCAGCAGCGGCTGGCCCATCTGCATCTGGCTGTATGCTGGCTGGGCAGCCTGTACCGGCATCATCGCAGGGGATGGCAAAGGAGCCTGTGCGTAACCCTGAGGATATAATTCTGTCCGGGGGCCGGATATATCTGGTGCATCCGGCCGGTACATCCGCGTAGGTGAAACATATGTATCTTCCTTCATGGGGTCCCCGGAGTAGGAAGATCTGCTTTCCCTGCCTGCTGCAGGGGTGTCCGGCTGTATGATCTGCGTTTCGCCCGGCATGAATGCTGATGACAGGGCTTCGGTACCGCCATCATGTACGTCATGTATTAGGGGATACTGGTGCGACGCCAGAATGCGCGTACGGCCATCGTGACCGTCTGCGTTGCCGGGAGCGTCTGCAGCAGGGTTTCCGCCGGCAGGGGCTGCAACGGCAGGGGCTGCAACGGGGTCTGTCCACAGCTTCCGCGGATTTGCTGGCCCCGCGGAGTTACTGTAAAAAGGGGGCACCACCTCGTCTGTACCCGGGTTCCCGGAATCTTCTTCCCACGCGCCTTCCATAGCATCCTGCCTGATCGTATGGAGGAGTTCCTGCGCACTGCAGCGTTTCATGCGGTCAGGGTCAAGTGCCTCCCGCAGCATGTATGTTGTCCGGGGAGGGAGGCCGGACAGGTTCGCGTTGCCGGCGGCTTCACGTTCAAGGACTGCCATCATTGGTTTTGTGCCGTATACAGGTTCGCCCATTGCTGCGAAACCAAGGACGCTGGCAACACTCCACCAGTCCGTCGCTTCATCGGACTCCGCACCATCAATGATCTCAGGCGCAATGAACCCCGGTGTCCCCATAACAAGGCCAGTGCGGGTAACATGGGATTCACCTTCGCCCATTGCAATGCCGAAATCTACAAGGATCGGTCCGCGCGCGGAGATCATGACATTTGTCGGTTTGATGTCGCGGTGGATAATCCCCGCGGCGTGCACAGCATCCACAGCGTCAATCAGCTTTTCAGCCAGCCGGGCGAGATCCTCCCCAACATACGGCCCGTTGTCGCGCACATCATCGCGCAGATTGAGCCCATTGACAAGCTCTGTAACAATAAATGCAAGGGAATCGTCCAGCTCCATATCAACGATCTGGCATACGCCCGGATGGTCGATACGTTTCAGCGCCAGGCCTTCCCGGCGAAACCTTTCGCGGGCAGTCGCGCGTTCACGCGATTCGGCAGATCCCGGATCCTCCCCGGCATCTTCCTCAGCAAAGGAATCCCTGAGGATCTTCATGGCGTAGATCTGGCCGCCGTCGTCCTTCACGCGCCATACTGTCCCCATAGCTCCGCCGCCAAGCCGCGATACGAGCGTATACCCGCCGACGATATTCCCGGGTTCAAGATCCAGAGTATTCATATCCGACATAATGGTTCTATTCTAGGCTTCACATCTGACCGGCCCGCCCCTGCCCGGGCTGTGGAATGCACCCAATCCCCTCAGGCCCGGTATCCCGCCATATTTGTAATTATCTGTACTATCGTGTAGAGTTGATACATGGCTCAAGGAAGAGTTACTTTCGAGAACCATCGGACCATCGGCGTGCTCCGACGACAGGACGGGTATGCCAAGGCCTGACAAATAAAAAGAAACCTCTCACAACGGATCGTTAGGCACGTACCTGCCTATGAAAGGAAAGTTATGGCAGAAGTAAAATTCGATCATGTCACCCGAATCTATCCGGGCAACACAGAGCCATCAGTCGATGACCTGAACATGGAAATTAAGGATGGCGAGTTTCTCGTCCTCGTTGGTCCATCTGGATGCGGTAAGTCTACAACGCTTCGTATGCTTGCCGGCCTGGAAGAAGTCAATCAGGGCAGCATCATGATCGGTGATACCGACGTCACCAATATGCAGCCAAAAGACCGTGATATTGCAATGGTTTTCCAGAACTATGCACTGTATCCGCATATGACTGTTGCAGACAATATGGGCTTCGCCCTGAAGATTGCCGGTACGCCTAAGGCTGAGATCCGCAAGCGCGTGGAAGAGGCGGCTAAGATTCTCGATCTGACCGAGTATCTGGACCGCAAGCCAAAGGCACTGTCCGGCGGCCAGCGCCAGCGTGTAGCTATGGGCCGTGCAATCGTCCGCAAGCCGAAGGTATTCCTTATGGATGAGCCTTTGTCAAACCTGGATGCAAAGCTCCGTGTCCAGACACGTACACAGATCGCAGCATTGCAGCGTCAGCTCGGAGTCACCACACTGTATGTGACCCACGATCAGACAGAAGCCCTGACGATGGGCGACCGTATTGCTGTTATCAAGCTCGGCGTCCTGCAGCAGGTCGGTGCACCAACTGAGCTGTATGACCGTCCTGCGAATGTGTTCGTTGCCGGATTCATCGGTTCGCCTTCCATGAATATCAATACCTATCCGGTAGTGGACGGCAAGGCAAAGATCGGTGATGATACTATCACGCTTCCGACTGAAGTCGTTGATAAGCTCACTGCAGAAGACGGCGGCAAGATCGTCCTCGGATTCCGTCCGGAGGATGCTTCCCTCGCTTCCGATGCTGACCCGGATGCATTCAAGCTTGATGTTCTCAATGTTGAAGATCTTGGCTCGGATGGTTACATTTACGGTAACATTGTGACCGGTGACAGCGATTCATCGCAGGATACGATGATGTCTGACCAGAACAAGATGACAACTGTCCGCGTGAACCCGCGCCAGCTTCCGAAGGTTGGTGATACTGTACGTATCCATATCGACCCGACGAAGATGCATCTGTTCTCCCCGGCAACTGAGATGCGCCTGAACTAGTTTCAGGCCTATCCCTGATCGGATTATTATTTATTACTATTGTCCTGGCTGGCTGTGCCGGCCGGGGCTTTTTAATATACTGCGAGTGTTATAGGGCAGAGGGCAGGTAGCATGGTATATATGGACAGCTCACTGGATCCCCGTTTAAGGAATGCTACGTCTGTGAAGGCAAGCGGCGCGCTCGTTGATGCGCCGGCGAAAGGGGAAGCCGTACCGTCAGCAGAACCTAAAGCTCTGACGATCACTGCGGCAACATCGAACCCGCGTATGTTCACCCTGCCATGGTACCTTCCTCTCGCCAAATGGCCCGAAGACCTCCTGGTCAACCTGCCACGCGGTATTTCCAGGCATGTCGTACGGTTTGTGCGTGTTGGCGATTCCATTATGGCAATGAAAGAGATCAATATTCAGGTCGCGGAAAGGGAATATGAACTTCTGCGAAGCCTTGAAAAACTTGATCTTCCGGCAGTCAAACCTGTTGCCGTGGTTTCCGGCAGGCATGACCCTCAGGGGGATTCGCTTGAATCAATCCTCGTGACTGAGCAGCTGAAGTTCTCCCTGCCGTACCGTGCACTGTTTGCGCGCAATATCCGCGAGGATACAGCGGAACGCCTTATCGATGCCCTGGCGGTGCTTATGGTCAGGCTGCATTTACAGGGATTCTACTGGGGGGATGTGTCGCTGTCGAACGTCCTTTTCCTGCGCGATGCCGATTCCTTTACTGCCGTGCTTGTAGATGCGGAGACCGGCGCATTATACGCCAACCTGAGCGACGGCCAGCGTGAATATGATATTGATCTGGCGCGGACCAATATCATCGGTGAACTGATGGATCTGCAGGCAGGCGCTCTGCTGCCCAGCGAAGTGGACGAGGTCGAAGTGGGCAACCGCCTGGCAGACCGCTACCATTCACTGTGGGAAGCATTGACAGGAACAGACACATTTACGCCTGACGAGATGTGGAAAATCGAAAAGCGTGTCAATGAGCTTAATGAGCTTGGCTTTTATGTTGATGAGCTTGCTGTCAATACGGATGAAGACGGGGCGCATATCCATGTACGGCCGCAGGTCGTGGACGCGGGGTACGCATCGCGCAAGCTGCTGCGCCTTACCGGGCTGGACGTGCAGGAGAACCAGGCCCGCCGCCTGCTCAACGATCTGGATGCGTACCGCGCATCCACATGGCGGCAGGATGAGCCTCTGGAGATCGTGGCGACAGACTGGATGCGGGAAGTCTTCGAACCGACCGTGCGCATGATCCCGCCTGAATACCGCAATCAGATCGAACCCGCCCAGTTCTTCCATGAAGTGCTTACCCACCGCTGGTATCTGGCTGAAGCGGCAGGGCATGACGTCCCGATGGGCGCCGCGGTGCAGAGCTATATTGAAGAGTATCTCCCCGATTATAAGATAGATACCCAGGTTATGAAAGCCATTGTTGAAGAACAGGATTCAGGGGTCGTTGATGACCGTGAGAGTTATGATGCTGATGACCCTGCGCATGCCGGAGGGATGGATGACCGGTCCTACGATCCGGAAGATGATCCTGATGCCGCTGTGTGGGCAGCAGGATAACCGGGCAGCGGTAACCCGGGCATCCGCTTTCCCTTTCCCCGGGTCCGGCTATCCCTCTTCGGCAGCCCTGCGGGCGGCATGTACGCTGTAAAGGGCGATACCTGCCGCAACAGAAGCGTTAAGGGATTCCACCATAGCGGTCATGGGGATAGACACGACAGCATCGCACTGTTCGCGGACAAGCCTGCTGATTCCCTTGCCTTCTGAACCCAAAACAACGACCAGGGGGTCTGTCTCGAAACCGCTGCTTCCCACCTGGGCCGTTCCGCCGCCATCAAGTCCTATAGCATAGTATCCCCGCTCTTTAAGGCTTTCGATCGCCTTAGTCAGGTTGACTACGCGCGCAACGGGAAGGTGCGCAGCAGCACCGGCAGACACTTTCCACGCAGCAGCGGTCACAGAGGCACTCCGGCGCTCCGGAAGGATGACACCGTTTGCGCCGAATGCGGCGGCGGAACGGATAACCGCCCCCAGGTTCTGAGGGTCAGTGACGCCGTCAAGGGCAATGAACAGCGGACGTGCCAGGGCACGCGCACCTGCAGGGGCGGATTCCATGGCACGCGCCTTCGTTTCTGCGCGGTCTGCAAGCTCCAGAAGCGAATGGTACCGGTAAGGGGCAGCCTTGACGATTACACCCTGATGGTTCCCTGTGTGTGCTATCCGGTCCATCTCGAACCGGTCAGCTTCCAGTATTTTCAAGCCTTCAAGCCCTGCAAGACGTATTATTTCGCGGGTACGGCCATCATGCTCAATACGGTTCAGTATGTAAAGCACTGTAGACGGCACATGCGCGCGCAGCGCTTCCAGCGCAGAATTCCTGCCGATGACCAGTTCGTCAGAGTCGGATACAAATTTTGCTACACGCCTGTGGGCAGCGAGGCGGGGGTCAGAAATTTTCCTGCGTTCAGCCGCTTTCTTTTCACGGTACGCCTTGTGATATACGCGATCTTCAGCCTTCGGAGTGGGGCCGTGCCCGCGAAGTTTGCTGCGGTGTTTGCCGCCCGAACCTTTAGTAGGGCCTTTTTTTGAAACCATAACTGTTTATAATACCCGGACGTAGCAACCCGGCCAGGAGGGCAAGGGAAACCGCTGCTGCCGGCAAAATGTCCCAGGCCCTGCTGTGCTATGGAGATTCTGTTGCCCGGACGCTATCAGTTATTGCTGCGGATAGTAGGGCTGCGGTGCCGGTGAAGGGGCTGGCTGCTGCGGCTGGTACGGCTGGTACGGTGCCGATGGCCCTGCCGCGCCTGTACCTGCCAGTATCCCTGCCCTCTGGTCCTGTCTGGCAGCCGGATAGCCGTACTGGGCTGGAGTGTTCGCTGCAAATGGTGCAGATGGATACGCATATGCGGGCTGAGGCTGCGCACCAAACTGCTGCCCCTGCCACAGCGTCTGCTGCGCGGGATACGGCACTTGCCCGCCTATGAAGGCTGGCCGTACAGGCTTCCTGAAATTGCGCATAGCGTAGGGAGGCACCGGGGTGCCGGCGAACCATTTGAAACGGTGCCCAAGGGCAAGGACAGTCACGAAGAAAAGCACTTCCATAAGGATATCCAAGGTTATACTTACGGGTTCGCTCAGCGCTCCGCTCCCGCTGCGGTTGGTGAGGCCCAGAATGAGTGCGAGGCCGATAGTGCAGTTATTAGCGGTATGTATTGCTATGCCGGCTTCCAGGCCGCCCGTGAACAGCACCAGGTAACCTGTGCATAACCCCATAATGAAGACTACAAACTTTCCCCAGAACCCATACTGGGTATGCAGTGAAGCAAATATCACTGCCGGGATAACAGGTGCGGTAAGGACGTAACGCGGGGGTATCCAGCGCCCGAAAGCCTGGAGGACAACGCCGCGGAACAGGTATTCTTCGGCAGCGCATTGCACGGGGATAACAGTTATCACGACAATGAAATTGACAAGAAAACCGCTGGTATCAAGCCTGGAAATGAGGAAATCAGGGCCAGCTATTATCTTCGGGAGAAGTATGATGAGGAACGCCCAGAAGAATGCAACGCCTGTGCACCAAGCAAGTGTTTTCCACCGCATTTTGCCGTAACGGCTGGTAAGCGTGCTGACAGGCCTTCCATCAGCCATAACAGTCCCGATAAGGGTCGGCGGCAGGAAAATAACGGCCGTCACCCCGAAGTTGATAAGTATGTAGAGCCACAGGGGGACAGACCCTTCCCTGGCTGCCAGGTAACGGATCGCGCCGCCGTATACCAGCTCCCTTATGATGCTACGCAGCGTAAGTACGGCAGCAAGCTCGAACACCCCTATCCATCCGAGTACGATAAGGAGTGTGAAAAGGGGGCGCCACCATTGGTATCCCGCTATTTCGCGGAGATAACTGACCGCATCGGTAAAGTGGAAGAATCCAAAATCACGTGGGAGGCGGTTCTTATCAGGCTTTTGCGCAAATGGCGGAGTTACCCCCCGGGCTGCCTGCGGTGCCGGCTGGAAAGCAGCGCCGACCGCAGGGGCAGAGGCTGTCTGATATGGGGATGGCGGAGCCTGGTAGGGGGAAGGTGCCGATTGCGCCTGCATCCCGTGGTGCTCCTGGGCCTGCGGCTGAGGGGCCTGCTGCGGCTGGACGGCAGTGTAGCCCGCAGCGAACGTCCGCTGCCCTGTCTGCGGCACGTAACCCGCAGAAGGCGTCTGCGATTCATCAGCCTGCGGTGCCGCGGATTGGCCGGAATACTGACTGTACTGTGCCTGTGGTGCGGCTGCAGGCGCTGACTGCCTCCCCTGCCCGGCCTGCGGTGCCGGCTGATACCAGGCTGAGCCCTGCTGTTCTGACGGCGGCAGGTGCTGCCCCTGCCGGATATACGCCGGCGGTGTTTTGCCGGTTTCACCATCGCCTTCCTGCTGCGGATTTTCCTGCGGTATATGGGATTGTGGGTGCATCTGTGTCATAACGTTCCTCTTTTCTTCTTTGTATTGTAACAATATACCGGCTACATATCAGGAAACAGACCGGCAGCTGGGGAACAGCTGTGAAAGGCCGGAAAGACTGGGCCGTTGCTGCTGCTGCGGCAGTCAACGCAATTATATAAGATTGGCAATTACGTTATCCATATCCGCGCAGCATGCGGCGGCCCCGTATGCTGACTACTCCGCGGCATAACCAGGAGAAATGATGTCGGGTACGCTCAACAGCACCAGCGCTCCACAGACTACTGAAGGGGAGATGCTCAAAGGGGATTGGGGCCAGGACGGCCCGGATCCATCGCTTGCCAGTGCGGAAGCCGTCGAAAAAGAGCTTAATACGGATATGCGGCAGGGGCTGAGCTCTGCAGAAGCAGCCCGGCGGCTTGAAAAGTTCGGGAAGAACGAGCTGGAAAGCGCGCCCAAAGACCCTGCATGGAAGAAGTTCCTGCAGCAGTTCCAGGATCCGCTGGTCTATCTGCTTCTTGCAGCAACGGTGATTTCTTTTATCGCATGGGCTGTTGAGAAGTCCACAAGCCCGCAGGCTGCTGAAAGCGCACCTTTTGACTGCATCGTTATAGTACTGATCCTTATTATCAACGCTATTCTGGGATACGTCCAGGAGGCCAGGGCGGAGCAGTCAGTGGAAGCGCTGGCAAAAATGACGGCCCCGCAGTCTGCAGTCCTGCGGGACGGGCGCGTCATAACTGTCAGTACGGCGGATATAGTGCCCGGCGATGTGCTTGTTTTAGGCGAAGGCGATACCGTATCTGCTGACGGGCGCCTGTTTGCTGCTGCAAGCCTGCGGGTCGCTGAAGCATCCCTTACCGGTGAATCCCTCCCCATAGCTAAAGACCCTACGACCTTAGAAACGGCGAAAGCCCTGGGAGACAGGGCCAACATGGTTTTCAACGGCACATCCGTTACACAGGGCACAGGCCGGGCTATAGTCACAAGTACAGGCATGCGCACTCAGGTTGGCAAGATTGCAGATATGCTGTCGAAAACAGAAGAAGATGCTACCCCTCTGCAGAAAGAAATGGATAAAGTGACCAAGATGCTCGGCATCGCGGTCATCGCCATTGCTGTTATTGTTGTGCTTGCCCTGTGGCTCACAGAAGGGTTCCATTCCGGCAAAGATATCATCGATTCCCTGCTGCTGGCAGTATCCCTTGCTGTAGCAGCCGTGCCGGAAGGGCTTGCCGCCATCATGACTGTTGTGCTTGCCTTAGGAGTGCAGCGGATGGCGAAACACCATGCAATCGTTAAAAAGCTGAGCTCCGTAGAAACACTGGGATCGGCATCGGTCATCTGTTCAGATAAGACCGGCACGTTGACGCGCAACGAAATGACTGTACAGACAGTCGTCACCCCCAGCGGGGAAGCATCCCTCACCGGATCCGGCTATACCCCCGTTGGGCATCTGGCTGCAGCAGACGGTTCCCAGATCGAAGAGGGGTCAGACCTCCATCATGAGATCATTACCGCACTGGCTGACGGAGCACTGGCCAATAATGCAGACCTGCGCAGGGTTGAGAACATTGGGAACAGCACCCGTGATGGGAAGGGGAAAGGCAGGAAAAGCGGGGATGAGTGGGAGATCGTAGGGGATCCGACGGAAGCGGCGATGATCGTAGCGGCGCGGAAAGTGCGCGCGCTCGACCGGTTCCAAGGATACGAGCGCGTGGGAGAGATCCCCTTTACATCTGAGCGGAAAATGCAGACCGTGATTTTCCGGGACAAATCAAATAATAACGAGCTCTCCGCGCTCGCGAAAGGCGCTCCCGATGTGCTGCTCGCACACTGCACCCAGATACTCGTTGGCAGTGCTGTGCGCAGGCTGACCGAAGGGGACCGCCAGGATATCCTGGCCGATGTGGAGCGCCTTTCTTCGCAGGCATACCGCACGCTCGGGCAGGCCTACAGACCGCTGCACGTGCGCGCACTTGGCGATGTGGAGGGCGTGCGCACTGATGCGTCAGGCAACGTGCCTGATATCTCGCTGCAGGCTGACACCATTGAACAGGGATATATCTGGACAGGCATGGTAGGCATTATTGACCCGCCGCGGACTGAAGTGGCAGGTTCTATTGCCGAGGCCCATCGTGCGGGTATCCGGACTATTATGATCACAGGCGACCACCCGCTGACAGCTACGCGGATCGCCACCGATCTTGGGGTCATCCCCAAAGAAGGGGCGCACGCCCTCACCGGCGGCCAGCTTGACGCCATGGATACAGCTGAGTTTGATAAGGCAGTCAATGAAGTTTCCGTGTATGCGCGGGTGTCTCCCGAACATAAGCTCCGCATTGTCAAATCCCTTCAAAAGCAGGGCAATATTGCTGCAATGACAGGCGACGGGGTTAATGATGCGCCGGCAGTAAAAACAGCTGATATCGGTGTAGCAATGGGTATCACAGGGACCGAAGTCACCAAAGAATCAGCCAAAATGATCCTTGCCGACGATAATTTTGCTACTATCGTGGCTGCAGTGCGTGAAGGCCGCGTGATATTTGACAATATCCGTAAATTCCTGCGCTACCTGCTCAGCTCGAATGTCGGCGAAGTATTCACAGTTTTCTTCGGGGTCATTTTCGCAGGGTTCCTGGGGATCACGTCCGGGGATTCCTCCGGTGTCGTTGTGCCGCTTCTGGCAACACAGCTCCTGTGGATCAACCTCCTTACCGACGCGGCGCCCGCGCTTGCCATGGGCGTTGACGGGCAGACTGATGATGTTATGTCGCGCAGGCCTCGCAAAACAACCGAGCGTGTGATCGATGCGGCAATGTGGGGCAACATCGCTTTTATCGGCATAGTGATGGCTGCTGTAACGCTTATCGGCATGGACCTGTACCTGCCTGGCGGGCTTTTTACTGATACCCCTGCGCTTGCTGCCGCAGCTGGGCATTCCCACGATCAGCAGATGGTTATGGCCCGTACGATGGGGTTCACGATCCTCGTGTTTGCGCAGCTGTTTAATGCTCTGGCTTCGCGGTCCGCCGTGAAATCTGCATTCAGCGGCATGTTCACCAACCGCTGGCTGTGGGGCGCTATTGCACTGTCAATAGTGCTGCAGCTCGCGGTGATCTACATACCTGTGCTGAATACAGCTTTCGGGACAACGCCGCTCCACTGGCACCAGTGGTTTGAAGCAATAGCACTGGCAGCCTGTGTGCTGGCCGCCTCCGAGCTGTATAAACTTGCCGTCCGCGTTTTCAGCAAAAATTTCAGTAAAAAGGGGCAGGTGCTTTTATAAATTCCTGAGCCCGGGCGAGGTTCTGAAAGACCGGAATACATTCCATGCCCCGGTGTTATGAGAATATGAGAAACGCCGTATTCCGTATGCTCATAATTATTGCTAAGATAGCTCTCAGGAACCATTTCCAAGTTCATATAACGAGGCGACGGAGTCATCAGCAGGCGTTTTGGCTGTTAATTATATGGATTCAAAATGATTGGACAACAAAATATAAACAAAACATAGTTATGTAGTATGACTACATATTAATCAAAAAAAGGGGTGCCATGGTCAGCATACGCGATGTTGCGCGTGTAGCAGGGGTGTCCCATCAAACCGTATCCAACGCCATCAATTCACCTGATATGGTTTCAGCCAGTACACGCAAACGCATCAAGGCAGCAATCAAACAGCTCGGATACCGTCCTAACGCTTCAGCCCGAAGGCTGAGGTCAGGGCAGTCGGACACAATTGCGCTTGGTATCTCCATTGGTGAGAACCGTGCGCCATCGCCGATTTTCGACGCATTCCTGCATCTCCTGGCAGAGCATGCAAATGATCTCAACAAGCAGATCGTCCTGTATGCGCGCAAAGATGAACAGAGTGAGCTGGCGCATATTGCAAGCCTGCGTGAACAGTCCGATGTTGACGCCATTATTATCAACGAACTTGAAAAGTATGACGGCAGGCCGCAGTGGATGCTTGACCATCATCAGCCGTTTGTGCTGTTTGGGCGTCCATGGAATATCCCGGCGGAAACAGCAGAACATATACCCTGGGTAGATGTTGACGGATATGCAGGGATCAAGGCAGTAACGTCCCGCCTGATTTCCTCAGGGCATCGGCGTATAGGCTTCATCGGCTGGGATTCGGGTACCGGCACCGCGCAGGACAGGGAAAGCGGCTGGCGGGATGCTATGCTTGAGGCCAATCTTGCAGCTGATACGGAGGACCTTGATTCATGGTCTATCGGGACGCAGGAGTCAATCGATGCGGGTTCGCATGCTTCAATTGAGCTTTTCTCGCGCCACGATAATATAGATGCTGTGGTCTGCGCTTCAGACACACTGGCTGTTGGGGTGATCTGGACTATGAGCAGGTTCTCCGATAAGGAGCTGTCGCTTAATATAGATGGCGGTATCCCCTCCATCCCAAGCCTTCAGGCAGCTACTGTGACCGGTTTTGATGATTCTGCCCTTGCCCGTGCATTTTCTATACCGTCAGTACGGCAGCCTTTGGGTGAAGTATCGCAGCTGCTTATCCGGATGATCCTTGATATGGCTAACGGCCAGGCTGTCACCGCCGATGAAAAATGGCATAGGCTTCTTAAGCCTGAGGTAGTGTGGCGCACAGGTGCAAATTAGGTATTTTAATTTTTAGATTGCGGCGGGTAAGACGGCGGGTATGATGCGGGGCCGTCAGCCGGTTCGCTGTGCGCAGGGAAGCGCTGGACCTGACGGGACTGCTGCGATTGCTGCGGCTGATGCTGAGGATGCCTGTACGCCTGTACTTGGGCAGAGCTTCCCGGATGTGCAGAGGGCTGTGTCTGGGGGAGGTCTGCCGCTTGTGCCTGTGTTTGTGCCTGCACCTGATGCTTTGGCTGCGGCGTATGTACGGCATGGGAAGCCTGCTGTGTTTGTGCGCCCACGGGCTGGCTGCGTTTATATGCACGCTGTTCAAGCCGTGCATACACAAGCCCGACTATCCCTACCCATGCAATACCCACAGCCCAGCCGGTAAGCACATCGGTAAACCAGTGGTGCGCCAGATACAGACGGCCGAGGCCGATAAGCAGGGGCATGAGGGTGCATAAGATAGTTATAACGGTTTTTTTAGCCATAGAAATAGCAGAATACAAGGCAATCACTGCAAGCGTCCCGTAGAAAACAGTTGAATTAAGCGAATGCCCGGAAGGGAAGGAGTAGGGGTCCTCTACCTGCCCAATGCGGTACTGGAGATCGGGCCGTCCCCGGTGTACAAAAATCTTGACGGCCCATGTGAAAGCAGCAGAAGTTGCCACAGCCCCCACAAGGACGCATGCCTGGGTGCGGTGTTTGGTAAACCACAAAGCTACAGCAGCTACAGCAACCAGGGCAATAGTGACCTTAATCGAGCCCGCAGCAGTAAAAGCCTGTGTAACTTTCACCAGGGCATTGAACCGGAAAGCTACCATCGTTGCTAAAACAGTACTGTCAATACCCTGGGACGCATGTGTAAAAATAAGTATGGTGTCAATTACCGCAACCAGCCCTCCAGCTGCAAGAAAGAAAAGGGGGAGGGCCGTACGCACAGGGTGCACCGATGAAGGGTATTTCGCCCGCGTTGCAGTGTAGTGGATTCGTTCTGTCATATACCTAGTATTGCACGGGCGTGTTACTAGCTGCCGGCCTTCCCGTCCTGCCCGCTGACATCGGCACGGTAGAAATTCTCGTAAGAGCGCGACGGTGTTGGGCCGCGCTGCCCCTGGTAATGGGATCCATTCTTACCGCTGCCGTAAGGGAATTCAGCTTCTGACGACAGATCGAAGAAGCACATCTGCCCTATTTTCATCCCCGGCCACAGTTTGACCGGAAGATTGCTGACATTGGACAGCTCCAAAGTGATATGCCCTTCAAAACCAGGGTCAACGAACCCGGCAGTCGAATGGGTGAGGATACCCAGGCGCCCGAGGGAGCTTTTCCCCTCCAGGCGTGCGGCGATCGTCGGGTCAAGCTTGACGTATTCCCAGGTAGACCCCAAAATGAACTCCCCGGGATGCAGGATCCACGGTTCATCAGCTGCGACTTCAAACTGCTGCGTAAGGTCGCCCTGGTTCTCCGCCGGGTCAACATAAGTATATTTATGGTTATTGAAGACCCTGAAGAACCGGTCTAAACGGACATCAACAGATGCAGGCTGGACCATGGCGCTGTCCCACGGGGCCAGGCTGATGCGCCCGCCGGCATAAGCCTTCCTGATATCGCGATCGCTCAGAAGCATAAACATCCTTCGTTTCTAAGGTGATACAGATACCCAGTGTATCTGGTGTACATCCTACATATCCAGTGTAACTGTGAAGTATGTCATTTCCATGGAGTATTTGGCATACTCGCTGCTATCGTAAAGGTATGGCAGGCTTTACGGATATTGGCATAGGGCGGGAATCAGGTGTTGTACAGGGGCATTTCGGGGACCCCGTAAGGGTCAGTGAAGCACTGTTTTCGCGCGGGCGCGGCATGAACAGCCCCCGGCGGCCGCTTTTTGTGCTTCTGCACGGGTGGGGTTCCAACGAGGAAGATATCGCCGGATTCTTCGGGAGCTACGTATCGCCCTTCAGCGACTATGTTTCGCTCCGCGCACCCCTGGCCCTGGCCGTCCCGCAGGATGCGGGTGCGGACGGAGGGCCTGGCGCATACACATGGTTCCATGATCCGGTCCCGCACGGGGATGACCTTGACCGTGACATATATCAGGCTGCACGCGCAGTAGACCGGTGGATAGAGGAGTCAGTCCCGCAGGAACGCGATATTGTCCTGTTCGGTTTTTCTCAGGGCGGCGCGCTGACAGTCCATATGCTGCGGATGCGCCCTGAACGGTATAAAGGTGCCGTCTGCCTGTCAGGTTTCCTTGCCCCCGCTGCTGTCCCCGGGGTTGCCCCTGCAGATGCACGGCTTGCGCAGATCGCTCCGCCTGTTTTCTATGGCTACGGGCTTCGGGATGATATGATTGCCCGGTTTGAATCCTCAGCACTCGCTGCATTCCTTGAAGAGAAGACTTTTCTGAAGCTGTGCGAATACGCCCCTCTGGATCATGCTGTCAGCCTTGACGAATGCAACGATATACGCCAGTGGCTGATGGACCTGGGCGCATCAAGCGGTGTTATGTAATGGTAATGTAATTATGTAACGCCTGTACGGCATCGCTTATGGCGTGTTGGGGCCATGTTTATTTTTTCACGTACAGATGGGTACAATAAGAACCATGAGTGTTGGCTTGGTGATTATCCTTTTCTGGGCGCTGGTTGTTATAGCGGCGTTCGGGTTTATCCTGTGGCGGGTCCAGGGTGATTCCAAGCGTACAGGCATGTTCAGCGGTATCAGTTCAGTCGAGCATGATGACGGCACCGCTGACGATGGGAAGGATACAAGGCCTCAGGCAAACCGTATGACAGGCCACAGGCCTATGTCGTTTTCCCCGCAGCCGGATATCAGTGAACGCGCCCAGCAGGAGCGTGAAGAAGCTTCGACGGAATCTACGATGGAATCACCCGTGTATCTGGGGAAAGGCTCGACTGCTGTTGCAGTACGTGCAGTCCAGCCCCGTGAAGGCGGCAGGGGGTATAATAGTCCTGATAGGAACACAGCGAATGCAGAAGGGCCGGCACCGGACAGTGCCGAACCGGAAGCGGGATCTGTGGAGGCTGCTGATACTAGTAAGGCAGAGAAGGCATCGGACGATGATGCGGACAGCACGTTTGACCGCATTGTGCGGGCTGATGGTTAAAACAGGTTTAATGTAAGGAAGAGTTATGAATTCTTTGGCAGTGGTTGGTATATGCGTTGCTGTGGCCGTAATAGCAGCTGCGGCAGCAGGAATCTTTATTTTTATCAGGTCCCGCAGGAAACATGATGAGGGCACCGGTACAGGTACTACTGTAAGTACAGCCCCATCAGAGCTTTCCGATATGCCCGGCGGTGCCGATACCGGAGGGCAGCCTGCTGCCGGTCCTGCACCCTCCGAAACAGGGTCCCCGTCCGCCGAAGGAAGCCCTGCGCCGGCAAGGCCTTCTGCCGGGCTTTCTGGAGGCACTGAAACCGGCGGCAAACGCGATGAGCCTGAATCCAAACAGTCCCGGCTGGTCCGCCTGCGCGCCAGGCTTGCTAAAACCAGCAACCCGTTTGGCCGCGCACTGTTCACTATCCTGTCGCAGGATACACTGACCAAATCCGACTGGGATGATGTTGAAGATACCCTGATCCTTGCCGATGTTGGTGCTGAGACCAGCGAGCAGCTGGTCAATGAGCTCCGCACTGATGCCCGCGTCCAGGGGAAGAAAGACCCTGCGGCAGTCCATGAGATGCTCCGCACCAAGCTGCTCGAAATGGTGGATCCCGGCCTTGACCGTTCCCTTGCTGCTGAACAGGACAGCAGCTCAGGCAGGACGTCGGCAATAATCATGGTCGGCGTCAATGGTTCCGGCAAAACGACTACGGCGGGGAAACTGGCCCGGCTGTTCGTGTCTGAGGGGAAATCCGTTGTCCTGGGGGCGGCTGATACCTTCCGTGCTGCGGCTGCAGACCAGCTGGAAACATGGGGGAGCCGTGTTGACGTCCCTGTTATCCGCAGCAGCCAGGAAGGCGGCGACCCTGCGTCAGTCGCTTTTGATGCAGCGCAAAAAGCCCGGGAAACCAGTTCAGATGTGCTTATTATTGACACCGCAGGCCGCCTGCAGAATAAGGCCAACCTTATGGATGAGCTTGGGAAGATCCGAAGGGTAACAGAACGGACTATGCCTGTAGATGAGGTCCTGCTCGTCCTTGATGCTACAACAGGCCAGAACGGTATGGAACAGGCGCGGGTGTTTGCTGAATCGATAGGCATAACCGGTGTTGTGCTCTCCAAGCTTGACGGGTCTGCACGCGGCGGCATAGTGATTTCCGTCCAGAAAGCTTTAGGCGTTCCCGTTAAGCTTGTCGGGCTGGGTGAAGGGCCGGATGACCTTGCCCCGTTCGATCCCGAAGGTTTTGTAGACGGTATCCTCGGCGATTGACCGGCTCGGATCCGGCGGCTCCGCAGATCCCGGTGCCCGCCCCAACCCCCCCGGATCACGGGGCCGTAGCTTTGATGATCCACCTGTCGCTGTATGCCCGCAGGCCGTTGGCAAGGCCGCGGAGCCCCATAAGGGCTATATTGAACACCAGCCATAAAACAGCGATTTTTATATCTGCAGAACCTGCATGCAGCAGGGATAAGGCAGTCCCGGCCGCCCATAATACGGCGATATATACTGCAGCGGCTGCAGAACATGCGGCGGCCAGATAAGCAAAATCGCCCGCCCCGATAAGTATCCCGTCAAGCGCCCACATCCAGCCTTGGAGAGGGAAGAAAACAGCTACAACGAGCATAGATATGCTGATCAGATGCTGTATCTGCGGGTCCGGGCTGAAAAGCCCCGGCCCCCATATCCCCAGAGCTGCAAAAACTAATCCGACAATAATACCGAGCTCAGCTCCGCACCGTGCAATGAAACGTGTCAGATACCGCACCTGCCCGATATCCTTCGCCCCCAGAGCGGCGCCTACAAGTGCCTGCCCGGCAATCGCAACCGCATCCAGGGTATTCAGGGCAAAATTCCATGCAGAATTCACTGCCTGGTAGCTCGCGAAAACGTAAGTGCCCATTGAAGCGGCAGCGGCTACAGTGGACACCATTGCTATGCGTAAAGCCAGTGTGCGGATGAACAGAGGAAGGGCGTCAGAAGTGTTTTTGGCAAGGCCTCCCTTCGAGGGCAGGAGGCTGACATGATGGCGGCAGGCATTCAGGACAGCTGCCGCGGTGAGGGCCAGTCCCATAGCCCATTGGGCAATGCCTGTAGCGATACCTGACCCGAGTATCCCCATATGTGCGCCGTAGATCAGCGTAAAGTCTAAAACAGTGTTCAGTATGGCGCCCGCGATTGCTGCCCATAACGTGACCTGTACTTTCTGGAGGCCGCGGAATATGCCGTTGGCCGCATAAACGAGAAGCATCCCCGGTGCACCCAGTACAACCGCCTTCGTATACAGTACAGCCTGTCCAAGGGCAGCACCGCGCGCACCTATAGCCCAGCACAGGGGTTCCGCCCAGGTAAACAGCCCAAAAGCTAAAACGATGCCGATCCCCAGTGCCAGCCACATCCCGTCTATCCCCGAGCGCAGGCCTTCCACGGTTTTCCCGGCACCAATAAGTTTAGATACATGGGAAGTCGTGGAGTAGGCGAGGAAATTGCACAGCCCCACTGCAGTAAGGATAATAGTGGACCCTGCAGAAAGCCCTGCAAGCGCACTGACTGATATATGCCCTACGATCGCCGTATCAATAAGCACAAAAGCCGGTTCAGCAATAAGCTGCCCGAAAGTAGGTACAGCAAGGCTGATGAGCCTGTTCCGCGTATTTTTCGTATTAAATCCTGCATTAAATCCTGTGGCCATAACGGTACTATTCTACGCACAGGCAGGTTCCAGAGGGCTGACTGCTGCCGCAGGCTGTACTGCACCGGCTGTCGTTACTGTCGTTATTGAGGGCAACAATGAGGGTATGGGCTTAAAAGACTCTATAACAGATTCGGTGAAAGAATACCGCGAAAAATACAGTAAAGAGAGTATCCGCGAAAGGAGCCTGCTTGATGCCCGGCGGCTGCACAGCCATTCTGTCCCTCTGGCTGTTGATGATGTGGTCTCAGACCTTGACAAGCCGCTTGACCAGGCGAACCTGGCGGCGAAAGCCAGCGTTATTGTCCGGGCGGGTGCTCTGGAACTTGCCAGCGGCACGGGAAGCTACCGCGTCCGTGAGCTTATGGGCCGTATAGGGCAGGATCTTGATGTTGATGTGCGTTCCGATGTCAATATTGCTGATATCGAAGTTTCGTGTTCTGACAGCAGCGAGAGGATAACTGAAGTTGTAGATCTGCCTACAGTAGGTGTCAACACTGAGCGGATATGGCTGATGGAGCATTTTACTGACTGGCTTTCGGTGAGCCTCGGGCGGAAGGGCACGTATCACAAGGCTGCGGATGCATCGCAGAATTTCATTGCGGGGCTTCCGAATGAAAAGAGCATGGCTGTTGCGCCGGCTTCCGATATCATTGGCGGCGGCCGCAGCCAGCCTGTCAGCGGGGGAGCGGGTACCGCCCGTCCTGCCGGCATGCATGCGGGTGCCGGAAATGTTACAGTGCGGAAAGTCCATGAAAGGCTGGATGCCATTGAATACCGCCATCGGTTGTACAAGCCGGCAATGCAGGTACTGGCCTCTGCGGTTTCCTGCGCATCATTCACATTCCTGCTGGGCGGCGGGATAGTCGATATGTTTGCTGCTTTTATTGGCGCCGGCTGCGGCCAGTTCGTCCGCAGCCTTCTCGGCAGACGGCATATGAACCAGTTTTTTGTTACCGCCCTGGCAGTCGTTGCAGCGGCAGCTGTCAGTATTGGGTCGCTGCGTTTGCTTGGGTTCGTATATCCGCCTGCGCTTGCGCATGATACAGCGTATATCGGTGCGATCCTGTTTGTTGTACCCGGGTTTCCGCTGATCACAGGAGGGCTTGATATTGCTAAGCTGGATATTTCTTCGGGGATCCAGCGCGGCGTATATTTCCTTGCCGTCATCACTTCCGCGACTTTGGCTGCGTGGGCTGTGGCGGATATCGTCCATCTGACCCCCGGAGGGTTCGAGGTGTTATATATGGCCCCCTGGCTGACTGCAGTCCTGCGGTTTATCACCGCTTTCGGCGGCGTATGGGGGTTCTCGGTACTATTCAACTCACCGCAGAAAATGGCGTGTATTGCTGCCCTGATCGGTGCACTCGCAGATACATTCCGCCTGGAGATTATCGACCTGTGGCATATGCCTATTGAAGCCGCGGCTTTCCTGGGAGCGCTCGTCGCCGGGCTGCTGGCGAGCGGCTGGCGCATTGCCGTGCGTCACGGGCTTATCCCCGCAGAATACGGTTTCCCTCGTATCACGCTGACTGTGCCGTCTATTGTGATCATGGTGCCGGGGCTGTATATGTATGAGGCTGTCTACTATCTGGGGCAGTTCAACTCTGCCGCGGCCCTGGACTGGACTTTCCGCGCCCTGCTTGTGGTGGTATGCCTTCCGATAGGCCTGGCTGCTGCACGCATCCTCACCGACCGCGGCTGGCGCTATGACGTATAAAAGGGCGCATCAGGTGCTGAGTCTGTATTCTCCCGTATTGGGATTACTGTTGTGTTACGGCATGGGAATAGTGCCGGATATCGTCAGTTAGTATCAGAATTATTTTTCTGAGCCAGGCTTCAGCTTGCCGGGGAAAGGCATTTTGGGGAATGGCTTATGTACGGCAGGCTTTTTTGGCGGCTGTGATTCGGCCTTTTTAGCCGCTTCTGCAGCCCATGCTGCATACTCATCAAGATCATCAGAAGTGTTTTCGGGTGGAGTGCTGTCAGGCGCAGTGCTGCTGTCTGCCATGCTGGGACTGGTGTTGGCGTCATCAGCTCCGGTACCCTGCGCGTTATGGTCAGGGTCCGCAGCACCGATACTGTCATCAGCTGTACCGGCAGCGTCAGATTCACGGGAAGACAGCTCCTTTTCAAGCTCGTTATAATCCGTATCGGTGGTCATATATTTGAGTTTCCGAGCCATCTTTGTTTGTTTTGCCTTCTGACGTCCGCGGCCCATAAAAACTCCTTTGCCGATTACGGCTATCTCGCATAGTGTTTGATCATCAACAAGTAGGATACCACGAATTATGATTGTCTGCCGAAATTTTTATGATTAAAGCAAGATTTTAACTATTTTTTTACGTTTTTCGGGGTGTTGCGCTCCCCTGCGAAGGAGTTGACTCATGGCGAACACGGGCAGCATATCACAGGATACCGGCCGCAGGCTGACTGCAGCGGGGAATGAGATCAGTGCAAGTTATGAAGAAGCAAAAAGGCGTTCAGATAAAACGCTTCAGAAGCTGCATGAAGATCCCGGGAAGTTTACTATGCTTACCGGAGACAGGCCGACCGGGCGTCTGCATCTGGGGCATTATTTCGGGACTGTCCTTGAGCGCGTGAAAATGCAGGACCTCGGTGTGCACACCAATATTATTATTGCTGATTACCAGGTGATCACTGACAGGGATACGACAGAGCACATTGAAGATAACGTGCTCAATATAATCATGGATTATCTTGCGGCAGGCATAGACCCTGAAAAAACAATGATTTTCACGCATTCTTCAGTACCGGCAGAAAATGAGCTGATGCTTCCTTTCCTGTCGCTGGTGACTGAAGCCGAGTTGCATCGCAACCCTACGGTGAAATCCGAGATGGAAGCATCCGGGCATGCCCTGACCGGGCTGCTGCTGACATATCCTGTGCACCAGGCGTGCGATATTTTATTCTGTAAAGGGAATATAGTCCCAGTGGGCAAGGACCAGCTGCCACACATTGAGCTGACCAGGACTATCGCCCGGCGGTTCAATGAACGGTATGCCAAAGGCGACCCGGTATTCCCCGAGCCGGAGGCAGTCCTGTCTGATATCTCGGAGATCCCCGGACTTGACGGGCGCAAGATGAGCAAATCGTACGGAAACGCTATTTCACTTGGGGCTACTGCTGAAGAAACGGCAAAGCTTATAAAAAAGAGCCCCACGGATTCTGAGCGCCGCATCACATTCGACCCTGCCGGCAGGCCGCAGGTATCAGCGCTCCTGACAACGGCAGGGCTTGTTACGGGAAGGGATCCCCGCACTATTGCCGAAGAGATCGGTGGCTCAGGGGCAGGCGCACTGAAAAATTACCTTACTGAATCTGTCAACAGTTTCCTCGCCCCGCACCGCGAACGCCGTGCTGAGCTCGCACAGGATATGGATTATGTGCGGGATGTCCTGCGTGACGGGAATAAGCGCGCCAGCGCCATAGCTGAAGAAACGCTCCAGCAGGTGCGCGAAGCCATGGGGATGGTATATTACCGCGGGTAAGCCGTCAGGCGGCGGGCCTCCGGAGACAGCCGGCATTGCCGGCTTGCAGATCATGGGGCCTTTTTGGAACCGCTTATGGGGCCACGGGAATTATAGGACTATGGAATGGGGCGATGGGCATGTCGAAAAAACATCGGGACAGGTCCTGGCCGCCGGCGCCGGAACCTTTGGGAACCCCTGTAACTGATAACCATACACATCTGGCTGCGGTGAAGGAATTTGCCGAAGAGATGAGCCGCCAGGCTGCGGAGCGCGGCCAGGAACCGGTCCCAGTCTACACGCCTGACATCATGCTGGGCCAGGCCGCAGCTGTGGGTGTGCATAGGGTGATAGACGTAGGATGTGAATTTCCGTATCTGCACACGGCAGTTGATCTGGCGCGCGCGCATCCCGGGACAGTGTTCAGCGCCGTTGCGATCCATCCGAATGAAGCGGTTTTGCACGGGCATCGCGGAGCGGTTGGCCCCGACGGGCTGGAGCTGGATTACAAGCCATGGCATGATGTGCCCTTCGATGAGGCGCTTGGCGAAGTTGAACGCATTGCCCGTGAAAACCCGAAGATTGTAGTGGCTATTGGCGAGACGGGGCTCGACTACTTCAGGACGGGGGAGGCTGCCCGCCGTTTCCAGCGCGAAGCGTTCAGCGCCCATATGGCGCTTGCCAGGGAGCTCAGCCTCCCCATGCAGATACACGACCGCGATGCCCATGGCGATGTTATTGACCTGCTCCTGCGCAACGGCGCCCCCGAACGGACCGTATTCCATTCTTACTCAGCCGGGCCTGATGTCGCGCGCGCCGCCAACGAACATGGCTGGTATCTGAGTTTCTCAGGAACGGTGTCATACAAAGGCAACGACAGTATACGCGAGGCCCTGCGCATCATTGACAGGCATCATATCCTTGTAGAAACAGACGCCCCCTACCTGCCTCCTGTGCCGTACCGCGGCCGGACAAATTCCCCGTATATGATCCCGTATACCCTGCGCTCCATGGCAGATACGCTGGGCATGGATGCCGTGGCCCTTGCCCGGATGATTGAAGCCAATACCCGTGAAGTTTACGGCATATGAACCGCCAAATTCTCTCCTGACCCCTTGGAAACAATGGGGTTTTCGCATTCCTGCCGGTAGAATGTGAGTATACCGTGATAAAGTAGCCATCTGCGGGCATCAGCTCACATGAGATGATATACCCCGAAGGTCCATGCGCAGCATGGCAGTATGCGTGACAATATAGGCATGGCATGGGTGATTCGCGGGAGGCATGCACACAGACGTGTGTACGCAGACCGCGCGGCGGAAGCCAGGAGGATTTCACATGGCGCAGCAGGATAGTAAGCGCGTTAGCCGTATGGCAGCTGAGAACGGGAATGGCGGAGGCGGCAGTACTGATGGCCGTAAGCAGGAACCCGGCCGGAGGCAGGATGCCGGAGAAGGCCGCAGGGCTGACCGGAACGGCAGTCCCGGCCACAATGCCAGCCCCCAGGGCAGCAGCGATAGCCGTAGCAGCAGTACCGGCCTGAACCGGGACGACGGACAGGGTACCGGCCGGAAGGATGGCAGTAACGGGCAGGAGGACCCTGCCGGCACCGGACCGGACCCCAGGCCGGAAATCCATAACGGGCAGGGCAACGACAAAGGCCTCCAGCACCTTGTGCATGATACGGATCTGGCAAGGGCGGTAAATGCTGCTCCGCGCAGCGGCGCCCCCCGAAAGAGGATCTCCCCAGCTTCAAAAGAGGCGAAACCTGCAGAAGTTGCTGCCGTCCTGGACGAAACAGGGTCCATAATCCCTGAGGAAGAGATCATCAGCGGTTCCGAAGTCTCCGAGGAGGCGATCTCGCAGGAGGAACGCGAAGAAACAGAGCGTGCCAAAGAAGAAGCCCGCAAGTCTGCCCGCATGAAAACCGTCAAAGCGCGCACGCCGCTGGGCCGCTGGTGGAACAGGGTGCAGGCGTCGCCCGACAAGATCTCTCTCGGTATGTGCATCGTCACCATGGGCGTTGTGTACGGCGATATCGGCACATCGCCGCTGTACCTTTCCCAGTCATTCGTGGCAGGGCAGGGCGGCATCAGGTATGTTGACCGCGCATCCGTCCTGGGTATGCTTTCCCTGCTTTTCTGGTCCATCACGCTTATCACTACAGTAAAATATGTGCTGATTGCCATGCGGATCGACAATAAAGGCGAAGGAGGCATTTTCGCCCTGTACTCCATGGTCAAACGTTTTGCGAAATGGCTGTGGATCCCTGCAATGGTAGGCGGTGCGGCTTTCCTTGCCGATTCCGTGCTTACCCCTGCAGTATCCATATCTTCCGCAGTCGAAGGCCTGAAAACGCTTCCTGCAATACAGGGGGTTTTCAGCCGGAACGGCAATCTTACAGTGATCATCACTGTGGTCATCATCGTGATACTTTTTGCAGTGCAATCCCGCGGCACAGAACGGATAGGCCGCGTTTTCGGCATCGTCGTGGCGGCCTGGTTTACCTTTATGGCAGTTGTAGGCGTTATTTCCATAGGTCACGACTGGTCGGTCTTCGAGGCGCTCAACCCGTGGTACGGGCTTGAATACCTGCTTAACCTCAATGGTGCCAACCGTGCAGGGATCGCCATCATGGGGACAGTCTTCCTCGCGACGACCGGTGCAGAGGCCCTTTACTCCGATATGGGGCATGTGGGCCGCGGCAATGTATATGCTACATGGCCGTTCATTTTCATCTGCCTTGTATTCAACTATTTCGGGCAGGGTGCATGGATGATCCGCAACCGGAATAACAGGTCTTTGTGGAACGTGCAGAACCTGAATCCTTTCTTCCAGACGATCAGCCCCAATCTGCGGTATGTGGCCGTGATCCTTTCCGTGGCTGCCGGCGTCATTGCTTCACAGGCACTGATAACAGGCGCGTTCACTATGGTTTCCGAAGCTACCGGCCTGAACTGGATGCCGCATCTTCAGGTGCGCTATCCTGCACGTACACGGGGGCAGCTTTATATCCCTCTGGTCAACTTTGTCCTGTGCGCGGCCACCCTGATCGTACTCCTCCTGTTCAGGGATTCCGAACGTATCACCAATGCGTACGGCCTTGCGCTCACCATAACGATGATTGCTACGGTCGTTCTGCTTATGGCGCATATGTGGTTTGTCCAGCGCAGGCGCCTGTTTGCAGTCATTTTTGGTATAGTATTCCTGGCGATCCAGACGCTCTTCTTTATTTCGTCGCTGTCGAAGTTCTTTACCGGCGGCTGGTTCACCACTATTATCACGCTGCTGATCTTCTTTATCATGTACACGTGGGACACAGGCACCAAAGTGGAGCGGTCCCAGCGTCGCCATATGGCCCCTGAAGATTTCCTTCCCGCGCTTAATATCCTCCATCAGGATAAATCTGTCCCGCTGTACGCAGACAATCTGGTTTATCTGACGTCTGACAGCGAGCTGCGCAGGCTTGATACAGATATTTTCTTCTCGATTTTCGCGGACCATCCTAAACGTGCGCACGCATGGTGGGCGGTCTCTGTGCTGGTAACTGATGATCCGTATACGCGCGAGTATTCTGTAGAGAATTTCGGCACCGATTTCCTGTTCAGGGTCCGTGTGAGGATCGGTTTCAAGGTCAATCAGAATATATCTACATATCTGCATCAGATCATGCATGAGCTGATCGATTCAGGCACCCTGCCGCCTCAGGAAACGATTTATCCGAAGATAGACAATGACCCGCAGCTGGGGACGATCAATTATGTGCTTATCCATAAAGCGCTTATGCCTGAATCGAAGATCGATACCCGCGGCGCATTCTCGCTGCGTGTGAAGTATGCGATCCGCCGTGTAGCAGGGTCGCCTGTGAAATGGTTCGGGCTGTCTGCCTTCAACCCGAAGGTGGAAGTGCAGCCGCTGTTCGTCAGGGTGCAGCCGATCCCTCCGCTGAAATATGTACCTCTGCGTAAAACGAAACGGCCTATCACCCTTGAGGCTATCCTTACCCGCAAGGCTGAACAGCATAAGGCGGATACGGGGGAAATCGACCCTGTTGATATCCGTACCCTGAAAACAGTCTCTTCAGACCTGCGGGAAGAGGCAGATGATGCTGTTGCCAGGAAGAAATTTCTCTGAGCCGAAATCATCGGGAACCGGCCCCTGCTTCCGCAGCCTGCATTAGAATTGTAGGCAGGTACTGCAATCCAGGCAGGCAACATACAGGAGGTTTCAATGACGGATACAACAGAAGCAGATAACGGTGCAGCCGGGCTGGCTTCCACAGCTTCCCAGGGTGCTCAGGCAAACATCGGTGTTATCGGTTTGGGCGTTATGGGCGCGAGCCTTGCCCGTAACCTGGCCCATCACGGCAATACAGTCGCGGTCTATAACAGGCATACTGACAGGACCGAAGAGTTCATGAAGAACTATGGCAGTGAAGGTGCATTCATCCCTTCGGACAGTCTGCAGAGCCTGGCAGATTCACTTGAAAAACCGCGCAAAGTGATCCTGATGATCACGGCAGGCCGTGCTACGGATGCTGTTATTGAAGAGCTTCTGGGCGTTTTTGAACCTGAAGATATCATTATTGACGGCGGCAATTCGTATTTTGAAGATACTATCCGCCGTGAAAAAGATGTCCGCGCCCGCGGCCTGCATTTCGTCGGCTGCGGTATTTCCGGCGGTGAAGAGGGCGCTTTGAACGGGCCTTCGATGATGCCGGGGGGCACAGACTGGTCGTGGAATTACCTGAAGCCGATATTCGAGTCTATCGCTGCCCAGGCTGAAGGCGAACCATGCGTGACCCATATTGGTGAAGATGGGGCCGGCCATTTTGTCAAGATGGTGCATAACGGCATTGAATATGCGGATATGCAGCTGATCGGCGAAAGCTATGACCTGCTCCGCCGCGGCCTCGGACTCTCCCCCAAGGAGATCGGTGACATTTTTGACGAGTGGGATAAAGGTGAGCTTGATTCCTATCTTGTGGAGATCACATCGGAAGTCCTGCATCACACGGATGCGGATACGGGCAGGCCTTTTGTTGACATTGTGCTTGATGAAGCAGGCATGAAGGGGACGGGGACCTGGACAGTCCAGACAGCACTGAGCCTCGCCATACCGGTTACGGGAATTGCTGAGGCCGTATTCGCCAGAGGGCTTTCCGGGCAGAAGGAACAGCGCGAGGAAAGCCGCCGGACGCCGCTTGCGGGGCCTGACGGGCATATCGCGCTTGGGGACGAAGGGAAGGATGCGTTTATCGAAGCTGTCCGTAAAGCGCTGTATGCCTCTAAGATCGTGGCGTATGCCCAGGGATTCGACGAGATCAGCGCCGGCGCCAGGCAGTATGGATGGGATATTGACCTTGGGGCTGTAGCCCGCATCTGGCGCGGGGGCTGCATTATCCGCGCAAAGTTCCTCAACCGCATTTCAGACGCTTACGGTTCAGGCCGCGCATTCACCTCCCTCCTTTTTGACGAGTATTTCAAGGATGCAGTGGAAAATGCCCAGGATGCCTGGCGCCAGGTGGTGGCTGCGGCCGCGCAGGCGGGTATCCCTGTCCCTGCTTTCTCGAGCTCCCTCGCATATTATGACGGGCTGCGCTCCGACCGCCTGCCCGCGGCGCTTATCCAGGGGCAGCGTGACTTTTTCGGCGCGCACACATACAAGCGGGTAGACAGGCCCGGCACTTTCCATACGCTGTGGGCTCAGGAAGGACGTCGAGAGATACAGGAAAACTAGTATCTGTGAAACTTATTAAAGGTACCCGCCCTGCGTTGTGGGTAAATACTGCTGTTGCGTGGAGCGGTGTGATCCTCACCAATACGATTACGCTTCTCGGCAAAGCTGACAATAAGAAACCGGGCGAAGGCCTTTTCGGAGGATTGCCGGAAGGCACACCCGGCATGGCTTTACGCGGTATGCAGCAGCTCACCTATTTCACCATGTGGTCGAATATTATGGTTGCTGCCGTAACGCTTATGCTTGCATTGAACCCGCAGAAACGCACCCCATGGCGCAAGGCGCTCCATATGTGCGCGCTCATGATGATACTGGTGACTGCTGTTGTGTACGCGGTTGCTATAGCACCCACGAACCCTCTCCGCGGCTGGTCCCTGATCACGAACCCGTGGCAGCATATTGTCACTCCGGCGCTGACCTGGGCTGTCTGGCTCATCTGGGGGCCTCGCGATATGTCAGGCCCGGGTGTCATTCCGCGGTGCGTAGTTATCCCGCTCATCTGGGTCGCCTGGATGTTCCTGCACGGCCTGATTTTCCATGCTTATCCGTATGCTTTCGTCAATGTGGTCAGGATCGGCTACCTTGTTGCAGCCCGGAACATCCTCATTATTATTGTGATCGCGATTGCCGTATGCTGGGTGATCAAAGGGATAGACCGCCTGCTGACGGCGGTAACGGGCCAGGGCAGGAAACGGGCAGCCGCATAGCAGCATAAGGCAGGCAAAAGGTTTGCCGCAAAATGGAACAGGCCTTGTCTGATATAACCTAATACGATACCTAATATGATAAAGGCCAGGCAGGCGTAATATGCAGGCGCCAGGCAGCAAAGATAAGTAAGGATACTCTGAAAATATGGATACTATGGCAGGGCAGGAAACGGATCAGTTGCCGCTTATTGCTGTAACAGGGGTAACAGGGAATATCGGCGGTGCCGCAGCGGCAGCACTTTCTGCCGAAGGATACCCGCTCAGGCTCCTGGCGCGTGATAGCTCCCTGGGCCGGGTTCCGCGGCTTAAAGGTGCGCAGGCAGCCCCGTTCATATTCGGGTATGATCCTCAGACAGTGGAGGCTCTGCGGGGTGTGGGGACTGTGTTTATGGTCTCTGCGCATGAAGGTCCCGGCAGGGTGCAGGAACATAAGGGATTCGTTGACGCTGCACAGGAGGCGGGTGTCAGGCATCTTGTCTACCTGTCTTTCGACGGTGCTTCCGAAGACGCTGACTTCACCTTAGGCCGCGACCACTATGCAGCTGAAGAATATATCAAAAAATCAGGATTGCCGTATACATTCCTGCGCGATAATTTCTATATCGAGGCTTTTATAGAGTGGGGGAAGTCCGGCATTATTGCAGGCCCTGCCGGTAATGGGCGTGTGTCCGCGGTATCTCAGAGGGATGTAGCTGCAGCAGTCACAGCGGTACTGAGGAATCCCGTCCTGCACAGCAATACGACCTATACCCTTACCGGCCCCCAGCCTCTGACGCTTGGTGAGATCGCCGGGATACTGTCCAGAGAGACCGGCACAGCAGTCACTTATAAAATGAGACCCTTGAAGAAGCGTACGCCAGCCGCAGGGCACAGTACGATGTGCCGGACTGGGAGCTTGACGCCTGGGTGTCAACTTATACTGCGATCGGCAGCGGGCGTCTTGCCGGGGTGACCCATGACGTGGAACTGATCACAGGCGCGCTTCCGCTGTCTTTTGAAGATGTACTGCGGATCTCCGGTCAAGGAACCAGATAGTCCTTTCAGCACCCTGCGCGAATGAGCTCGGCACATCGCCGTTATTTGCCTCTCGGAGTGCCCTTCCTACGGCTTCCGCTTTGCGCTGGCCGGTAGCGACTACCCATACGCAGGAAGCTGTCTGGATGAACTGCGCGGTCAGGGTCAGCCGGAGCGGCGGCATTTTAGGGGAATCAGTAACAGGGAGTACAAGCGTACCGCTGTCCGTATTGTATATCTGAGGGCGATCAGGGAAAAGCGAAGCAAAATGGCCATCCGGACCTACCCCGAACAGTGCGATATCCAGATGCCCCTTATCCCCAAGCTGTGAGCCGAGCTCATCCTGGTAATGTGAAGCAGCTGCCCTCATGGCCTTCAGATTGGCATCAGGATCATTGCGGCACTGTTCGATCAGCCCTTTTGGCCGCGTATCGGCAGGCATCTCGTGGATGTTCCCCTCCGGCAGGCCGTGGTGTGCCGTAAGGCTGTCCAGCCATGCTGTGCGTGCCTGCAGCGCATTGCGGTCAGGGTCATCTGCGGGGACGAAACGTTCATCGCCCCACCAGAAATGGACTTTAGAAAAATCGATCGCCTTAATAATGTGGGACAGCGGATCCGCATCAGATTTCCGGACCCCGGACATGACGCTGTGCGCTGCAGACAGGACGGCTATACCGTCACCTCCGCCGGTCAGAGCAATATCAACACGGCCCTGCGATATGCACAGCTGTGCAGTGCGCTCGAAAAGCGCGGCAGTTACGGCAGCAACGGTTTCCTCCCGGCTGGAATACGCATAAGCAGCTTTAGACCCAAATTCCCATGTACTGACACTCATATACCCAGTTTAGACGACGCCTTGCATAATGTATAATCTGCGTTTGCGTTCTGGGGACGTGTTGCCTACTCGTGCGGTACGAGATCCCAGCCATCTCTGATGACGGCCGCGTAAATGGCATCAGGGTCAAGCCTGCGCATCTCCTCATTGATGCTGTCAGTAAGTGTGCGGTGGGGGACCGATATTTTCTGCGGGTTCCTGCCCGGCTCCTGTACCTGGAGCTCGTCAATGCCCGTCCGCTGGATGCTGGCAACGCCGTTCTCACGTGTGATCTCAACGCTGGTCACACTAGCGGCATCATCCTGGCGGTCAACGGTAACGGGGACTTTCAGCGACCATGCAAGCCATGCGGCAAGGAGTTCCAGCGGCAGGTAATGCCTGGCGCCGCGGACGGTTACAGACTGTATAGCTGTATGCGGCGGCTGGTCGATCAGCGCTGCGAGCTGCCCGCGCCAGATAGTCAGGCGTGTCCATGACAGGTCAGTGTCATTCTTTGTCCAGTGTGCGCGCAGGTTTTCAAAAGTCCCTTCAGGATCTTCCGTCTGCTGGGCATCGGTAATGCGCTTGCGTGCCATCCCGCCGATCTGGTCTTCAGACGGGTTCCCGGGCACTTCTTCCGGCCACCATGCGAGTACCGGTGCATCGGGCACAAGCAGAGGGATAACAAGGGTATCAAGGTGCCGCAGGAGGCCGCCGGTCGGGAACAGGACGATTATCTCGCCCGCACCCGCATCGGCACCGAAGCGGATCTCAGCATTGAGCGGGGTGTCGGGGTCGCTGCCCTTCCCGCTGCATGTTGCTATGGCGATAATACGGCATGGATGTTCGCGGCTCGCTACGTTTGCTGCAGCGAGTGCGTTTTCCAGGCTCTCTTCTGAGGTATGGATAAGCATAGTGAAGACGCGGCCTTCCGTCGATTCGCCGCGCTCCTCGTGAAGGTCTTTGATCTTTGCAGTGATCTGTGCTGTAGTGCAGTTATTAAGTCTGGCTTTCATATATGCTCCTGTATGTTTATTGCTCCTGTATATGTCCCTGCGGTTCTCCAGTCCCCACACCCTGCAACCCCGGATCCTATCCTCAGGATCCTGTATCAGCTGTGGTCCCTGCACTCCGCATTCTGCGGCACCTGTGGGACAGGGGTTTGCGGTGAGGGATGGGTGAGATCCCTTCCGGGTTTACGGGATCCGCCAGCTGTGCCCATCATTAGCCAGCATAGCGTCTGCCTGCGCCGGACCCCATGTTCCTGCGCGGTATGGCTCAGGCTGGCCCTGAGCCGACCAGAACTCTTCTATCGGGTCAAGGATCTTCCATGACAGGTCGATCTCCTGGGATGTGGGGAACAGCGGCGGATCTCCAAGCAGGACATCCAGGATCAGGCGTTCATAGGCCTCGGGGGAAGCTTCAGTGAACGAGTTGCCGTAGGTGAAATCCATATTCACATCGCGCACTTCCATGGCGGTCCCAGGTACCTTGGAACCGAACCGCAGGGTAATGCCTTCGTCGGGCTGCACCCGTATGACGATAGCGTTCTCGCCAAGTTCCTGCGTTGACGTGGAATCGAACGGCAGGTGCGGGGCGCGCTTGAAGTTTACGGCGATCTCAGTGACGCGCTTGCCCAGCCGTTTGCCTGTGCGCAGGTAGAACGGCACTCCCGCCCAGCGGCGGGTATCAATATCAAGCCTTACAGCTGCATAAGTCTCTGTAGTGGAATCCTGGCTGATGCCGGCTTCCTCCAGGTACCCGACAACTTTCTCAGAGCCCTGCCAGCCTGCTGAATACTGGCCTCTCGCAGTGTGTGCCGCAAGATCTTCCGGCAGCCGTACAGAGGAAAGGACTTTGAGTTTTTCTATCGCCAGGTCTGTCGCGTTGAAACTGGCCGGCTCCTCCATGGCAGTGAGCGCCGTCAGCTGGAGAAGATGGTTCTGGATAACATCCCTGGCGGCGCCTATCCCGTCATAATATCCTGCGCGGCCTCCGATGCCGATATCTTCAGCCATAGTGATCTCAACGTGGCTGACATAATTCGAATTCCATACCGGCTCAAACATCATATTGGCGAAGCGCAGCGCCAGAAGGTTCTGCACAGTTTCCTTGCCGAGATAATGGTCAATACGGAATACCGAGTTTGAGTCGAACACTTCCGATACAACGCGGTCGAGTTCCCGCGAACTCGCCAGGTCGCGCCCGAAAGGCTTTTCAATAATAACGCGCCTCCATGCGTCGCCGGCAGACCTGGCAAGCCCTGAATCGGCAAGCTGCTTTGCCACGACAGGGAAATCCCTCGGCGGGATGGACATATAGAAAGCGTGGTTGCCTTCGGTGCCCCTTATCCGGTCCAGCTCTGCGACGGTGCTGCTCAGCCGTGCGAATGCATCAGCGTCATCAAAAGTGCCCTGGACGAAACGCAGCCCTTCGCTCAGATGCTTCCAGGTGGAATCATTGAAGGGGGTGCGGCAGTGTTCCCGGACGTTTTCTTTAACGAATCCCGCGAAATCGTCATGCGACCAGTTGCGCCGTCCGAAACCGACCAGTCCGAACCCTGCCGGCAGGAGGCCGCGGTTAGCGAGGTCGTATACGGCCGGGAGGAGTTTCTTTTTCGACAGATCGCCGGTAACACCGAACAGTACAAGGGAACAGGGCCCTGCAATACGGGGGAGCCTTAAGTCGCGCGGATCACGGAGCGGGTTCTTCCACTCTGAGGTGCGCGCAGAATCTGCTGAGTTTATTGAACCTGTTGAACCTGTAGTCATATCTGCTATTCTAACGGCCGCTGTAGCCGCAGCATCCTGATATCGGGAAATTTCGCGCACTGCAAGAATTTAACCTTGCCGGCAGAACAGGCAGTTCAAATCCTATTGAGGCTGAAAGCCGCCGGGAATTTGCTCAGTAGATATGGATGGGCGTCCCTGTAGGGAGCTGGTCATAGAGCCATTTGCTGTCTGCGATGCTCAGGCGGATGCAGCCGTGCGATGCCGGGCTGCCCAGCTTTTCGGCTTCGCTGGCAATGTATTCGCCGTTGATGTCAGTAGGGACGGAATGGAAAAGGATGTTGTCATGGATGCAGATCCAGTTCTGTGCGCCCATCCGCTCCGTAGTATTGTAGAACGATGCCCCGCGAGGGCTGGGCGCATATCCGCCCGCTACGAAATTGCCGGTTGGCGTAGTGTTGTCCATCCCTGTGCTGGCAATCATCGTGTAAATAGTCTGGCCGTTTGATTTAACATATACGCGCTGTTTTTTGAGGTCTACGTCAATTGAGAGTTCACTGTAACCAGCAAGGTCCGGCTGCGCCCCGCCGGTCGGGCCATGCCAGTCGACTTTCCTGCCCGGCGCCTTTGGCTTCGCCGTCTTTGCAGCAGATCCGGATGATCGGGCAGGCTTCGCGGACCGTGCTGATTGGGCTGTATTCTTGGGTGTGGCTGACGAGCTTAGTGTTGTTATGCCTGCATCATTGGGGGTGCGCCCCTGCTGCGAAGACTGGAACAGGTGGATAATGCCTATTGCCGACCCGAGGATAATGCACGCTGCTGCTATCACGCCGACAACGAGCGCCGCAAAATCATGCTTGTGCGCACGCCAGTCGGCGGCCCTGATATGCGGCTTTCCAATCATGCATCTATTTTAGCCAATCCGCCTGAGGTAAATACTATGCGGCATTTTGCCGGCAGCCTCCGGGCTGGCTCTGAATAGGGCGGGACTTGTGAAGCTGCAGCAGCGTAGCATATAGGCTATCGCTAAGCTTGATGAACACTTTGGAACATTATGTATCCGGTATAAAGGGTAACGTTTTTGAACTATGCTGCCCGCCGGCTTCTTCACCGGGACCGCTTGCGAGTGGCACGTATACAGGCAGTAAATGCTGCCGGTTCTCCGCGCGTTTTATGATAGGGATATGGATTTGGGTTTTGGGCCGGTGAAAACCGGCAGGGACAGCAGACATAATACAGCCAGCGTGCCAGACATGGCCGGTAAGGCAGGCGCGGCTGGCGGGGCCGGTGCAACCGGTGGAGCAGGTCCCCTTTGGCCTGGCGCGCGGGGCGGCACATGGAATACGCGGATACTCGATGATATACTTCCGCAGCTTGAGATATCAGAGGAAGCCCTGAACTGGGCACTCAGACTCCACGGCGATCAGGCGCCGGGCGACAGGGCATTTGATCTTATCGCTTCGCATTGTGCAATCGTTGCGCTCCTTACCCAGCGCATCTGCAAAAGTATCGCGGGAGGAAACGCTGCAGGCCACGGTACTGCAAGCAGGAACACTGCAGGCCATGGTGCCCATGGGCAAGATACTGTGGGCCGAAGTACCGGGGGTTATGGGACAGCAACGGATCCCAGCCGCCCGGTTGACCTTCCCCTGGCCGTGCTGGGCGCGCTCATCCACGACATCGGTACGTACCAGGTCATCGATGATCCGGGATCGTACGGGGGCAGGGAGGCTGATCCCGCCCATCCCGTGACTTTCCGCAGGGACTATATCCGGCACGGGATACTGGGATATAGATATCTGCGTGATTCCGGCGCCGATGAAGCAGTGGCGCAGTTTGCCCGCAACCATACAGGCCTTGGGCTGACCAGGGATATGGTCGAACGGCAGCATCTGGATCTCCCGGCCGCTGATTATGCGCCGCTTACCCGTGAGCAGGAGATCGTCATGTATGCAGATAAATTCAACAGCAAGTCAGATCCCATCGTATTCGTGTCTGTTGAAGGGTATTCCCGCCGCTGTGCACGTTTCGGGGAAGATAATGTGCGGCGCTGGCATGAGCTTGTTGACAGATATGGTGCCCCTGATATCCGGAGTTTGGCGGAAAACTACGGTTTAGAAGTCGAATAGGGCAGACGGCCTGCTGCCGGCTGGCCGGACAGGCAGTCAGCCTGCGCCGGCCTCAGCATTCAACAACGTTAACGGCAAGCCCGCCTTCAGAAGTTTCACGGTACTTCGACATCATGTCATGCCCCGTCTGGCGCATTGTCTCAATTGCGGAATCCAGCGATACGATATGCGAACCGTTGCTGAGCAGCGCCATACGTGCGGCATTGATGGCAGTATTGGAAGCCATAGCGTTGCGTTCAATGCAGGGGATCTGCACCAGCCCGCCCACTGGGTCGCAGGTCAGCCCAAGATTGTGTTCGATCCCTATTTCGGCAGCATTCTCCACCTGGGCAGGCGTCCCGCCAAGGACTGCACACAAGCCGCCGGCGGCCATAGAGCAGGCGCTTCCCACCTCGCCCTGGCATCCGACTTCAGCACCGGAAATGGATGCATTGCGCTTGAACAGGTAGCCTATAGCGCTGGCAGTAAGGAGGAATTCCGTTACACCTGCCTCGTCGGCATTGTCAATGAAATACCAGTAGTAGTGCAGGACGGCCGGGATGATGCCTGCAGCACCATTTGTCGGGGCAGTCACTATCCGTCCGCCGCCTGCATTCTCTTCATTGACCGCGAGTGCGAACAGGTCGACCCATTCCATAACGCTGCCGTTTGTTGTACTCAGCGGCCTGCTGATAAGCTCTTTATTTTCCCCGAATATGGCAGTATCGCCGGTTCTTGCCAGGGCCCTGTAAAGGCCCGGCGCCCGGCGGTGTACCCGGAGCCCGCCCGGCAATATGGTTTTTTCGCTGAGGCACCCGTTCGTGATGCACTCATGCATGAAATGCCAGACCCTGTGGATATAGTCCTTTATCTCATCCTCCGTATGGGACGCCAGCTCATTTTCCCACACTATATCAGCAATGGATTTTGATTCGCGCCTGCAGATATCAACCAGTTCTGCCGCATTAGCGAAAGGGTAGGGGACTGCAGCCGGGCCCTGCCCTTCTGCAGCTTTGTAGCAAGCCCCGCTGATCTCACTGCCGTGGATAATAAATCCGCCGCCGACCGAGTAGACCGTGTCGCTGTAAAGCTCGTTGCCGGAAGTATCAAAGGCTTTCATCTCCATGCCGTTAGGATGGTAATCAGGGGTCCGCCACAGGTCGAATTCGATGTCTTCCCTGTAAAAAGGGATCGTATGGTTGAAATTAAGGGTTATTTCCTGCTTCCGGCAGCACTCGTCAAGCACGGCCAATACGTGCCCGGGGTCAACGGTTTCAGGTTCCCAGCCCTCAAGCCCGGCAGCGACAGCACGGTCTGTACCATGGCCTTTGCCTGTGCGCGACAGCGATCCGTACAGTACAACATGTATCCGCGCAACCGAGCCGAGCAGGCCCTTCCGGACAAGGGCATCGGAAAAAGCTTTCCCCGCGCGCATAGGTCCTACAGTATGAGATGATGATGGGCCGATGCCCACGCTGAACATGTCAAAAATGCTGAGCATGTTTCACCTCATATAGGTCTTATAAAACTGCTGCCAGGCATGCCTGCGCCAGAGCCGGGGCAGGCTGGAGGAAGGCTGTGTTACTCTGCCAGCCCGTACAGGCGGTCGCCGGCGTCGCCCAGGCCAGGGATGATATACGCTTTATCGTTAAGCTTTTCGTCCACCGCGCAGACGACCACTTTGAAGTCTATGGACGGGTCCACTTCCTTTTCAAGGCGGTCCAGCCCTTCCGGGGCGGCAAGGATGTCAATGGCGGTAATATCCTTGGCGCCGCGTTCTTTGAGGTATTTGATTGCAGCAACAAGTGTCCCGCCTGTTGCGAGCATCGGGTCAAGCAGGAAGCACTGGCGGTCAGTCAGGTCATCGGGCAGACGGTTTGCATAAGTGATGATATCAAGCGTATTCTCATCGCGCCGCATGCCGAGGAAGCCAACTTCGGCTGTGGGCAGCAGGCGTGTCATGCCGTCGAGCATGCCCAGCCCGGCACGGAGTATAGGCACGACCATCGGCCTGGGGCCGGCAAGATGCCTTCCCGTTGCAGATGCTACAGGGGTCTCAATAGGCCGGTCTTCAACGGCAAGGTCATGGGTCGCCTCGTATGCTTCAAGGGTCACCAGCTCGCTGACCAGCTCGCGGAAAATATTGGATGGCGTATTTTTATCCCGCAGGACAGTAAGTTTGTGGTCTACCAGCGGATGATCCAGAACTGTAAGATGCATAGTCATACTTTTATGATACGTCACGGCATAGGCTAGAGAGCGGCACGGGACAGCCGGGAAGTTCACAGGCTGTTTTTAGATTTACGGCTTATAATCCGTTGATATCTCGCCGATTCGGACGGACGATGAACCGCATGAAAGCGAACGATGCTTATATTAAGAGGCTTTCTTTTGGTCGGGCTATCCGGAAATTCCGCGAAAGAAAGAATATGAGCCAGGAGGATCTTGCACTTTCGGCTCAAATGGACAGGTCGTACGTTGGGCGCGTGGAGCGCGGCGAAAAATCAGTGAGCCTCGATAAGATATGGCAGCTGTGCACGGCTTTGGAAGCCACTCCTGCGGAGCTGTTTTCTGCAGCCCTGGTCCTTGAACAGCATTTTAAGCGGCTGGGCAGCGGCATATCACGCAGGCGCAAACAATAACAATTGCGCAAACAACAATAATAAGGCATTCCCTTCCGGAAGATACCTGATTGAAGGCGTTCACGGTCCCGCCCCCGATCCATCCATACCATCCTCTCCATGCCGGTGTCTTATACTGGTGCTGTAAGTTATTGCAGATACAGTCAGGCGGGATATGGGCATCAACAGAGAAGCGCTGGCTACAGCAATGGGAGAGGCGCTGCGCTGCGCCCGCGAGGCTGGGAAGAACGCAGATGTCCCTGTGGGCGCTGTGATGCTTGACAGGGATGGTGCAATAGCCGCGCGGTCTTATAACAGGCGTGAGCAGGAAGGCGACCCGCTGTCCCACGCTGAAATCGAAGTTATCCGTGCTGCCGCCGCCGTCAATGGGTCCTGGAATTTGGCAGAATTTACTTTAGTTGTGACCCTTGAACCGTGCCCCATGTGCGCGGGCGCAGCTGTCAGCGCCCATGTAGGCAGTATCGTTTTCGGTGCGTGGGACCCTAAGATGGGTGCCTGCGGGTCTGTGTGGGACATCCCCCGCGACCCGCATATCGGGGCGCATCCGCAGGTTACAGGCGGCATCCGCGAAGAGGAATGCTCCCGGCTGCTCAACAGTTTTTTTGAACAGCACCGCCCGCGCTCCCGGCATCATCCCGGCAGTCCATGCTAATCGGTCTGGCTTTACTTTCCCTTGTACCGTGCCACGCCCGGGCAGGGAAAGTAACCTTCCGTATCGTTAGCTCAGCTTATATAGTGGCAGAAGGAAAACAGTGGAAACGCTTATGGGGGCCAGCCATGCAGCGTATCCCCCGCAGGCAGGCACACTGTAAAGCTAAAGCTATAAAAGCTATAGTGTAAAAAATGTAGGATATATCAGGAGAACGGTACCAATGGCCACTGCTGCCCATACATTCGATTCCAAGTCATCCGCCGGCATGCCGCTGCGCACGGTATACCTCGCCAATGGCGGGGTCGCGCTTGCCCTGGCGGCGTGCGGTTCCGATATGCCGCATATAGTCCATTGGGGCAGGGAGATGGGCGATCCGTCTTCGTCCCGGGGCCTGTATGATGCGCTCCACCCCCAAAGGGTCTCAGGCAATCTTGATATAACGCCATTCCCGAGCATCATGCCGGTACAGGCTGAAGCGTGGAGCGGCAGATCCCGTTTTGTTGTCCGTTCACAGGGGACAGAGCTTTTCTGCAAGTTTGACGTAACCAGTTTTACAGCAGACTATGCCGGCAGGCTTGTTGATGAAGTTTCCCGGCAGGCGCGCACCCTTGCCGGATTCGGTGATGATGAGCTCCGTTCCGCACAGGCGCAGAGCAGTACATATCCGGATCAGGCTGCAGTGCCCCATGCTGTAGTTGTGGCGCGTGACAGCGAGCAGGGTGTGGAGCTTGTCTGGGAAATACAGGTTCTTGATTCCGGGTTAGTCAGGCAGAAAGCCGAGGTCAGGAATATTGGGAAGCCGGAAGGCGGAGCCCCCCTTTCTGTGCAGGCTGTCGAGCTGGGTTTCCCGGTACCGCCCGCGGCCAGCGAAATCATGACTGCGACAGGGCATCATCTCCGGGAACGCTCGCCGCAGCGGCAGCCTCTTGTTAAAGGCCGTTTTGAAAAGAATTCAGTCATGGGCAGGCCTGATTTTGATGCATCCCTGCTGATGAGCGCCGGTACCCGCGGATTCGGCTTCGAGGAAGGCGAAGTATGGAGCGTGCATGTGGGATGGAGCGGGAACAGTACGCTCAGCATAGATTCGACGCCGTTCAGCCTGCCTGTTTTAGGCGGCGGAGAGCTGCTTCTGGGCGGTGAAGTGGAGCTTAAGGCCAGCGAAGGGTATACGACTCCATGGGTATACGGCAGCTACGGCCGGGGGCTCAACGAAGTTGCACGCAGGTTCCATAGGACCCTGCGCCGGCTCCACCCCAATTTGCGCAGCAAGCCGCGGCCGGTCATCCTGAATACATGGGAGGCCGTATATTTTGACCATTCATTCGATACGCTGAAGAAGCTTGCCGATGCTGCGCAGTCATGCGGTGTGGAACGTTTTGTGGTAGACGACGGGTGGTTCGGATCCCGCAGGGATGATACTTCAGGGCTGGGCGACTGGCAGGTCTCTGAAGACGTATGGCCGGAAGGCCTCCGCCCGCTTGCCGACTATGTCCGCAGCCGGGGTATGGAGTTTGGCCTGTGGTTTGAACCTGAAATGGTCAATCCCGATTCCCGGGTCGCCCGTGCCCATCCTGACTGGGTACTGTCCCCTACGCCGGGGCGCAGTGCCGTCCAGGGCCGGTCCCAGCAGGTGCTTGACCTGACCAATCCTGCTGCTCTGTCGTATATTTTCCATGCTATGGATTCCCTGGTCAGCGAAATAGGGATCAGCTATATCAAGTGGGACCATAACAAGCTTGTATCCGAAGCCGTTTCCCGGCATTCCGGAACCCCGGCAGTCCATAACCAGACCCTGGCTGTTTATGCGATCATTGAAGCGCTGAAACTCCGCCATCCGGGCCTTGAGATCGAGTCGTGCAGTTCGGGCGGAGGGCGTGTAGATATGGGGATCCTCGCATTCTGCGACCGTATCTGGGCATCTGACTGCGTGGACCCTGTTGAACGCGCTGCGATACAGCAGTACACGGCCCTGCTCGTCCCGCCTGAAATGATAGGCGAACATATTGGCGCTTCCCCTGCACATTCTACCCGGCGTGCAACATCGCTGTCGATGAGGGCCGTCACGTCGCTTTTCGGCCATCTTGGTGTGGAATGGGACCTTAATGCTGTCGGGCAGGATCAGCTTGATGAATTATCCTCATGGATCTCGCTGTATAAAAACATACGTCCCCTGGTTGCTGAAGGCAGCCTGGTCCAGTCTGATACCAACGATGATTCCGTCCGCGTGGACGGTGTGGTCTCTGCTGACAGGTCGCGCGGGTATTTCCGCTTTATCCAGGTGTCCACATCGCCGAATTACCCTGCTGCACCTGTCCGCCTGCCCGGCCTTGACCCGGACGGGTCATACCGTGTTTACCCGCTTGCGGCCAGCCGGGACCTTTCCGGTACAGGCAATGGAGAAGGGCCGTTATACTGGTGGACGCCCGAGGGGGTCACATTGTCTGCGCAGTCGCTCACCAATTACGGTATCCGCCCTCCGCAGCTCCATCCTGCACAGGCTGTTATTTTTGCAGCTGAAAAAGTGTAACTGTGTGTGCGGTTTCTGCAGGAGGAATAGAGCGTACTGCGCCCTATCCTTTAACAGACATGGCGATAACCCGTGCAGCCCCGCCGAGCGCCCAGCGTTCCCATCCGTATTTCAGTATCTCAAACTGTACCTGCTGTGCCCTGCTGTGCCGGTAGCGGCCGGCACCCGTCCTGATGGATTCCAGCGCGCTTTCAGCCAGATATGCTGATTCGCCCCCAATAAGTATTTTTTCAGGCATCGCCATATTGGCAACTGTTGCTATGAGGACCCCAAGCCTGTAGCATGTGCGTTCCACAAGATAACGTGCTATAGGTTTGCCTGATTCCGCGTTTCGGGCGAAGTCCTCGAATGTAGATGCATGCCCGATAAGCTGCGAGTATTCCATGGCTATTGACGGCGAGGTCAGGCACTGCGAGCAGCCTTTGTGCCCGGCGTAACAGACCGGCCCATCGGGGTCAACGGGCACATGCCCTGCCATACCATAACTTTTATCGGGGTAATCAACAGGCTCCCCGCCGTCGCACAGCGCATACCCGATCCCCAGACCGACGGTCAGCAGGGCGAACCGCCGGGAACTGCGGCCTGCACCGAACCAGCTTTCGTATGCGAGCAGGGAATCCAGATCATTGAATACTGCTGCCGGCATATGTGCGGCTTCCTGTACCATATTGCCGAAATCGACATTCTTGTTCCACTGGAGGAACGGTGCGAAAGTCACAGTATTGTCGTTGAGGATATGCCCGCCTATTGTGATCCCTGCTGCCGAGGGCTGGGGGAAACCGCGTTCTGCAGCAGCCTGTGACAGCTGCCCTATTCCCTGGGAGATCAGGGCCGTAAGGTTTTCCGGACGGTTATCGGTATAGTGGATGATAAGGGGTTCGCAGATTACAGAGCACATTGCATCGGTCACTGCCATTATGCATTCGTAGGTGTGTATATTGACGCCTATATAAGTCCGGGATTTTGCCGCTATTTGCAGTGCGGTCTGCGGCCTTCCCCTGCCGGCATCTCCCGTGCGCATTTCTGCACTGCCGGGAGAAGCTGCGGCATCGCTTTCTTCGATGATGCCGTCATACAGCAGTTCGCTGGTTATCTTCGATAATGTCCCCTGTGACAGCTTGTGTTTCCGTGCCAGCTGCGACCGTGAAACAGGGCTGTTCCGCATGATATCGGCAGCGATTGCGTGTGTATTTTCTGAGTGCCTGAACCATAAAGGTATGCGATTATTTTCCATATATACTAAATTATCATGCTTTACTTTCAAAACAACAGGAACATGCCCAAAGTAGGAATATAAATCGAAAGAAATTAGACTTGGCAGTGTTGTAGTGAGTTGCGGCATGGCTGCCGTACCATGGTAAAAGGAGTCATTATGAGGAATGGCACCCTTAAAATGAGGAAGATAATAGGACGGCTTATCAGTACAGTGGCTACCGTAGCGTTAGCCGGCTCAGCGCTGGCGGCGTGCGGCAGCTCCCAGTCACAGCAGGTCACCCTTGATTTTTTCCAGTTTAAGGCGGAAGCTGCTTCATGGTTTACCCAGAAGGCGCGTGAATTTGAGAAACTTCATCCCAATATTACAATCAATGTCAATAACACGGCAAATGCGCAGACCGATATGCGCACGCGGCTGGTAAAAGGCCGGGTGCCCGATGTCATCACATTGAACGGCGATATCAGCTACGGATATTTTGCAGCTTCGGGGGTCTACCATAACTGGGAAGGCGACCCGATCACGAAAAGGCTTAATGCCGGTATGCTCCAGATATCAAGGGATCTCGTCCAGACATCCGATCCGGCGAAGAAAAAGCTGTACGCCCTCCCATACGCGGGCAATGCTTCAGGCTATATCATCAATACTGACCTGTGGAAAAAGGCGGGGCTTGACCCTGATAATCCCCCGCAGACGGAGGACAGCTTTATCGCAGCATTGCAGAAGCTCAAAAGCGCAGGGATCACGCCGGTTGAGGCATCGTGGGCGGATACATGGACCCTCCAGGCCCCTCTGGCTTCCCTGAACGGTACCCTTGTACCGCTGAGCGACTATACGAAACTCAAGAAGAAGGAAACCGATTTCGGCAAGCTATGGACTGAGACTGCTCAGAAGGAGCATACTTTGTATACGTATGCGCAGCCAAACAAAGGCGTGACATACCAGCAGGCCACGCAGGACTTTGCCAATGGCAAGGCTGCCATCCTCCCTCTCGGGACGTATGCCATACCGCAGGTCACATCGGTCAATAAGGATATCAGCCTGCGCTTCGCCAACATGCCTGCAACCAATAACGCCAATGAGCAGAAGCTTGTTGCCGGTGACGATGTGCTCCTCACTATGGGTGCGAACACCAAGCATGAAAAGGAGGCGCGCATGTTTATAGAGTTCCTTCTCAGTGAGAGGAATGTGGCTGAATACGCTAAAGCCCAGTATGCCTTTACGCCGCTGAAAGATACGCAGGCAGGCGGCAGGGAAATCGCTCCCGTGCTTCCTTTCTTCCGTTCAGGCCGCATCGTAGATTTCTGCGACCATCAGATACCTTCATCCATCAATCTCGCAGGCTTCCTGCAGACGCTGGTAACAACAGGCAACACGAAGCAGTTTACCGATGCCATGCAGAAAGAATGGGACAAAGTCCAGTCCAGGACTTTTGAGTAGGGCAACAGGAGACCATTATGACAACAGCGTCAACTTCTCTGCATTCAGGGCCGGGATCTGCACGTTCAGGTGCGGGCCCCGTATCCTCCAAAAAAAGAGGGAAGGGCAGGCAGACGCGGCTGGACCGTACCTATTACTGGATGACGGTCCCCGCAGCGCTGATCTTTGCTTTCTTCCTGTACGTACCGTTCATCCAGGGTATCCTATATTCATTTACGAATTCGCAGGGTTTCGGTACCTATAAATGGATCGGGCTGAAAAATTACATTGCCCTGTTCCAGGACGACCGTGTATGGCATGCGTACGGTTTTTCGATTTTTATCGCTGTCATATGCACGGTCCTTATCAACCTTATCGCAATGTTCCTAGCTGTTTTGCTGAACTCACGCATTGCTTTTAAGAATGGGTTCCGTGCAATATATTTCATCCCGTACACTTTGGCAGTCCTTGTTATCGGCTATGTCTTCAAATATATTTTCATGGTGCCGCTGCCGGCGCTCGGCCAGGCACTCCATATCGACTGGCTGAGCACATCCATGATTACCAGCGCGCAGCTGGCCTGGATACCTATCGTCTTCCTTACGGTGTGGCAGTCAGTGGCGTACAACACATTGCTATACCTGGCCGGCCTGCAGACTATTGACCAGGAAGTATATGAGGCGGCGGAGATAGACGGTGCAAATGCATGGCAGGGCTTCTGGCGGATCACTTTCCCGCTTCTCGGCCCGTTCGTGACCATAAATATGGTGCTGTCGCTGAAAAATGCCCTCGGGGCGTTCGACCAGGTCGTAGCATTGACCGGAGGAGGACCTGATTCCGCAACGGAAACCGTTTCCTACCTGATTTACAATAACGGCCTGACGGGCGGCGAATATGCCTATCAGACAGCAGATGCAGTCGTGTACTTCATCCTGCTGGCTGTTATCGCCTTCGTACAGTTACGGTTCTTCTCAAACAGGGAGCAGATCTGATGAGCAGTGCACATCCAAATACTGCAGGTGCTGCAGGTGCTGCAGGGACGCAGCAGAAAAAGCCGGGCCTCGGCTCCATGGGGCGCCAGGGGCGTAATGTCGGTGCAGCGAAACGCTATGGCTCCAACAGGGGCAAGCTGCGCCTGTCCAAACAGAACCGTGTGAACTGGCCGCTGACCATACTGGCTGCAGTGCTTTCCCTGGTTATCCTTGTGCCGCTGTACTTTGCTGTAGTGTCGTCGCTGAAAGATAATGCTACTATCGGCGGGTTTGAGCTGCCGAAAACATGGAACTGGGGCAATTACGCACAGGCATGGAATATGGTGAATTACCCCCATGCGGCATGGACGACCCTTCTGATCACTGTGTGCGCAACGGCACTTACCCTGGTGAGCAATACGTTCGTGGCATACGCCATCGCCCGCAATATGGACAGGCCGTTTTTCAAATTCCTCTATTACTTCTTTATTGCAGCCATGTTCGTGCCGTTTACAGTGATCATGCTGCCTCTGGCCCGCCAGATGGGATGGATGCATCTGGACAACCAGTTCGGCCTGATCATCCTGTACACGGTACTTGGCCTGGGGACGAACCTTTTTATCGGGGTTGGGTTTATCCGTTCGATCCCCGTGTCCCTGGAAGAAGCTGCGCGGATCGACGGAGCGAGTACGTGGCGTGTATTCTGGACTATCGTCTTTCCCCTGATGGGGCCTATCAACGCGACTATCGGCATTATGACAGTGCTGTGGGTGTGGAACGATTTCATGCTTCCGCTGATCATCCTTACCAATCAGCAGGATTCAACTATCCAGCTGTCGCAGTATGTGTTCTCGTCACAGTTCAATACTAATTATCCCGTAGCGTTCGCCAGCTATCTGATGGCTATGGCCCCCGTCCTCATCGTATACATTTTTGCCCAGAGATGGGTAGTATCCGGTGTGATGCGGGGTGCTGTAAAGTAGGGAGAGATAGACCCCGGCGATCCGGCAGTAAACTGAAACCAGTAAGCTGAAACTGGTGAGCCGATATCAGCAATATCAATAAATAAATATTGAGGAGCAGTTATGACTGATTCCGGGCGCAAAACAGTCCCGCAGCAGGTGCATACTAACGGCGATACACCCAACCCGTGGTGGTCGAATGCCGTCGTATACCAGATATACCCCAGGTCTTTCCAGGACACTGATGGCGATGGCATAGGGGATCTGCGCGGTATCACGTCGCGCCTGGATTATCTGGCTGACCTGGGCGTAGATGTTATCTGGCTGTCCCCGGTATACAGGTCGCCTCAGGATGATAACGGCTATGATATTGCGGATTACCGGGATATAGACCCGATGTTCGGGACGCTTGACGATATGGATGAGCTTATCGCGCAGGCACACAGGCGCGGGCTGAAAATCGTGATGGATCTGGTCGTCAACCATACATCGGACGAGCATGCATGGTTCCAGGCGTCGCGTGATAAAAACGATCCGCATGCTGACTGGTACTGGTGGCGGCCGGCTAAAGAAGGGCACAAACCCGGTACCAAGGGTGCAGAGCCCAATGGGTGGGGATCGTATTTCGGCGGGTCGGCATGGGAATTCGATCCGCTCCGCGGAGAGTACTATTTCCACCAGTTTTCAAAGAAACAGCCGGATCTGAACTGGGAAAACCCCAGCATGCGCCGGGCGGTGTATGCCATGATGAACTGGTGGATGGCCCGCGGCGTCGATGGTTTCCGTATGGATGTGATCACCCTGATCTCCAAGAAAGTAGATGAGGCCGGGGAGCTTCCTGGAGTAGGGGGCTCTGCCGTGTCTGCGGGTGCTGCCGGCCCGGAAGGGTATTCCAGCCCCGCCCCGTTCTGCCAGGACGGCCCGCGGCTCGATGAATTCCTTGCTGAAATGCATAGGGAAGTGTTCGACGGCAGGGAGGGGTACCTTACCGTCGGTGAATCCCCGGGGATCACGCCTGAACGTGACGAATATATTACCGATCCGGCGCATCGTGAGCTTGATATGCTGTTCCTGTTTGAACATACCGATGTTGACCATGGTGCTGACGGCAAGTGGACGGTAACCCCATGGAAGCTCACTGAGCTGAAAAGGGCTATGGGCGCCCAGCAGAAGGCAGTCGAAAAAGCCGGGTGGGCAACGCTATTCTTCAACAACCATGACCAGCCGCGTTCGGTATCGCGCTGGGGCGACACGAGTACAGACGGGCTCCGCATACGCTCGGCTAAGGCCCTTGCCCTGTTTATGCATATGCACCGCGGTACGCCGTATGTGTACCAGGGCGAAGAGCTGGGCATGACGAATGCTGGTTTTACGAGTCTTGGCCAGTACCGCGACCTGGAATCGATCAATATGTACCATCAGCGTGTAGATGAAGCCAAAGTGTCGGCAAGTGGAGAGATGCTTGCAGGGCTGGCGGCCATGAGCCGCGACAACTCGCGCACCCCAATGCAGTGGGACAGCACCGGGTACGCCGGCTTTACAGCAGAATACGCGCCGACGGAACCGTGGATATCTGTGAACCCCAATAAAGATACGGTCAATGCGCATGACGAAATACGGGATCCGGATTCTGTATATTCCTTTTATAAAGAGCTGATCCGCCTGCGGCATGACAATGTGCTCGTTTCTGCGGGGAAGTGGGATCTGCTGGATGCCGATGACGAACAGGTCTATGCTTTTACGCGTAGCCTGCCTGCTGATGAAGCCCGCGGTATCCCGGAAGCGGACGGGCATCAGCTGCTTGTAGCCGTTAATGTATCGTCACAGCCCGCAAAAGTGCCGCCCCAGACAGCGGCTCTGGTCAATGGGCGGGCCGGGGCAGACCAGATACTGGTCTCAACATACAGGCCTGAGGAAACTGTGGCCTCACTGCTTATCGGCAGGCTTTCCCCATGGGAGGCTTTCGTATACCAGCTGTAGGTATTACTGGCTTATACAACACGTATACAGGCTGCAGGCCGGCGCACTGTCCTGACGCAGTATTGCCGCCGTGCAACATTGCCAATATATGTATAGAACAGTGAGGCTGTTATTATGGAAAGCATGACGGTTCAGAATTCCCATCAGGCGCGCGCAGTAACTGACCGGCTTTCAATGGTCATTGTGACATATAAACGCCAGGAGCTGCTCCAGGAACTGTGCGATTCCATTAAAGGCCTCACCATTAAGCCGTGGCGCGTCATTATAGTGGATAATGAGGCTTCCGCTGACACACAGAGGATCGCTGAAGCGCTTGAGAAGGCGCTGTCTGTCCCCAGAGGCAGGCATGCCAGTCAGCGGCGGCCTTCTTTGGGGAGCGCCCCTTCAGCAGATGCGAAAGGCGGGACTGACCGTGTGGTGTATATCCCTATGAAGGAAAACACCGGCGGCGCAGGAGGTTTCTACCGTGGCGTGAAAGAAGCCTACGACCGCGGCAGTGAATGGTTCTGGGTGATGGATGATGACGTAGCCGCCCTCCCCGATGCGCTGGAAAAGCTGTCCCCATGGATGAAAAATTTTGAAGCCATACAGGGCGGCCGCTACGATTTTGACGGCGGAGATTTTTACTGGCAGTATCAGACTATAGTCCCGCTGGGCATCCCCAACCCGTTCTCCCCGCCGGAGTTCGGCGCTTCCGGTTTCCGCCCCATGAATTCTATGTGTTTTGAAGGCGGGCTGTTCAAGAGGTCGGTAGTCGATAAGGCCGGTTTCCCTGATCCCCGTTTCTTCATTGCCTGGGATGATGCCAATTTCGGATATCTTGCCAGCAAGGTTACCGAGCCCATCATTATCAGAGATAAGGTGCTGCGCCGCACGCGCACGCTTGCAAATATTGATATTGCAGGGCTTCCGCAGATCAATTCCATGTCAGACGTCAAACGTTTCTATCTTATGCGCAACCGCGGTTTCCTGGCCCGCTACTATATGGCGCATGGCGATTACTATCCAGCCGCGTTTGCATTGGGTAACGTTATCACTTTCTGCAAGGAACTTATCCGCCTGTTTACTGTAGACAGGAAAAGCCTGCGCTCGGGGTTTATCCAGATATGCAAAGGGTGGGCCGCAGAGCACCGCATCCTCCATGATCCGGACTGGAAACCGATGCCTGTGCCACCTGAAAGTGCAGGGAACTGAGCGGAGGCAGATATCGAGGCAGGCATTTTACCTTGGGCGTGCAGCGAAACCGCGTAATACCATATTACTCCTGAGCTGTCCGCTTAGCCCGTTTATGGGGATTTTTGACAGCTGTTTGCCGGTTTTCAGGTCGAAGGTGTAAATGAAAATATGTTCTTTCGGTTTTTCTATGTCTTCCACAAGGATACTGGCGGTGTTCTCTGTGAGCGCGAAGTGATATACAACTTTGTCGGGTTTAGGGTTTGCCTTGTACAGTGTGTCATTGACAACCGTTGTAACACCTGTGCTGATATTCGTTTTTAACAGCCGCCCATCGCCGTGCAGCCAGTATAGCTCTTCGCCGCGTATTGAGTCCTGTTCCTGTGACGAGAATTCGAATCGGAACCGTTGTGACAGGAATGTTGACCCATCAGGGTTGATCAGCGGATGGATTGCCCATTGGCCTGAAGCGGTATCCATAGTTTCAATCGTATACGTTTCATTCTGATCATATTCATTTTTCTGTCCCCGGGATATGAGCATTCTGGTCTCCTCAGTATCTTCAGGAGTATTATCCGGTGCGTGGTGCGCGCCAAGAAAAACGATCTTGTTATTCGCACACGACGCGAGAGGCCCGGTTGGGTCAAACTCATCCAGAGGATCTGTTCTTTTTGCAATTTGTTTATAAGCAAAGCGGCTATTTTCGACAAGACGGTCTATCGTATGGTATTCACGGAATTTATGTGCTTCATCTTCATTATCGGAAGTGATGCCATATACATCATTATTACAGGCTACGACTGTCCCATATTGGTAGTGTGCGCGGAACCGATTAGATTTATTTTTTGAAGATATTACTATCTGTTCGTCATAATCAATACCGTTTTTAGTGTAGCCTTTATTATAGATACCCACTCGAACTTCATTATTATTTAGAGAAACTAATCCGTCCTGGAGGTCGGTTTTTTCTGAAGTAATTTCTTTTGGCTGCCGGTTATCAGCAAGCCAGTAGTCATGGTTTTTATCGGCATAAAACAGCCCTTCAGAAGTCCATGAGATTTCACCGGCATCCATTACGTTGTGCTTATGCATAGTATAGCCACCATTTTTATCAATAAAAATGGTGTAAGCGGTATTCCCCATATGCCTGTCTGAACGTTGAGGGCCCGCATATAAAGCGTAGTCATACTGGTTCAGCTTTATCCGGGAGAAATCAGTAACTTTTGTAGCGTTAGGTCCGCAGCCGGAAAACATAATGCTGCAGAGGGCCGTGATGCTGGCTGCCATGCGCAATGGGCATACACCCGTTTTATCCTTCATATGGCCACCTTGCCGATATGGCTTATTTCAATCTGATACAGAATGTGATTCTATTATAGCCTTATGGGAATGATGCACTGACAGGTGTTTTATCGGTTCTCTGCAAGTACTTTTTCGGGTTTGCTAGAATAAAACTGTCAGGATTATGAGGCTATATCAAGAAGCCCTTTTGCTGGATAACGCAGAGGTTACTGGTAGATCAGCGATCTTGATGCAATAAAAACGGAGGATAACGATGTTCTCACGGATGTTCAAGCATATAACCCGCGTCCAGTTTGCAGTTGTCACTGTTCTGAGCGCAGTGATCATACTTTTCAGCCCTGCGGTATTCTGGGGCTACGGTATTGTTGAAGGGAACTTCGACTGGTTGGTGATCATAGGTGTTATGCTTTCTGCCGTTCCTATGGCGATTATTATGCTTATCACGGGTATTGCATTCCCCAAGTGGGAAGTAGCGGTCTCGCAGATACTGATTGTTGCAGGGCTTGAGATAATAAGCGCACTCGCGTTTTTCCTTTATGACGTGATCCGTTGGCATTTAGTTGAGTACTCTGAGGACAGCACTTCTCAGCTTTTAGGGGCATTGGCGCTCCCCTATGAAGGTGCAGTTATACTATGCTCAGCAGCAGCATACGCCATAGGCGCCGGTATCGGCATAATATTCCGTAAGCTGCGCAGGAGCATCACTGAGAGGGGCTGACCGGCCCCCTCTCCTCCGCTCACTTCTTCTGGAGTGACGGTGCAGCTGCCTTGTAGGTGTCAAGCGCATTAGCCAGGTCTTTATCTTTGATAGTGACATGTTCATTTTTCAGGACCTGGCTGATGACCTGCCGCATTATGTTCGTATCGCGCAGCCACTTTGAGTATACGGTTTCTGTAAGCTCCTTCTTTTTATCTTTGAATTCGCCTTTACCCGGATTCTTTACCATTTTGATAATTTCATACCCGTTAGTGACCTGCACCGGATCCCGGGTGTATTCCCCGTCTTTCAGCGCGTACGCGGCATCTTTGAAAGTCGAGTCAAAATTCCTGTCAGCCGCCTCAAAGGTCACCGTGCCGCCCTGGTCCTTGCTTGAGGTATCGATCGAGTATGTGCCGGCAAGCGTACTGAAATCGCCGCCGGCTTTCAGTTCTGCTATAACGCGCCTGGCAGTGCTTTCATCCCCTACCAGGATATGCTGTACGGTGACCCGCGGCCGGTATGTTTCCCAGGCTTCCCTGAGCTGGTCTTCAGACACCTTCTTAAGCCGTTTCAGTGCCACTTCGCTCAGGAGGTTGGTGCGCAGGCTCTGCCTGAAAGATTTCCTGGTAAAACCATTCTGGCTCAGATAGGAGCTGAAATTATCCCCATACTGTTTTTTATAGTCTGCATAAGCATCGTCAACGCTTTTTGCGCTTACTGAACTGCCGTATTCCTTGTCCAGCGCCTTATAGATCAGCAGGTTTGCAAGGACGGTCTTCCCGGAGGGGGAGCGCTTAAGCTCATTATAAAGTTCCTGCTGGGATACTTCGCCGCCGTCATATGTGGCGACAGCAGGATTACGCCCGCATCCCCCAAGGCCGGCAGTCAGCAGTGCTGCCGCTGCTATCCCTGCCAGCAGGGCCCGAACTCCTGTTTTCCTCTTCATCATTATTCTCCTTCGCGTATTAGCAATGGATAAATTAAATAATATGTGCTGTTGCGGATCAGCCACAGCATGGCTGTTTTTGTCTTGTACTGGCTTATTTTAGTAGGCACACGCCCATATGCAGGGTTCCACATAGTGGACAGATGTGAAAACTTTCTTAATCCCTTATTTTCCAAGGATGTTATGTATAAATTTATAAAATATTCCTGCATTATAAACAGACCAGGCGGAAAATGAATACTTTTCCCTTGGAAAATCTCAGATCTGAGTACAATAACCTCTAACCATGTCACGGTATTTTTAACCGTGACCCATCTAAATATACGAGAATTGGAGGGCATCATGCAAGCAAAAAAGAAAGGGGTAACTTTTCTTTTAGCTGCTGCTGTTACTTTCGGGGTTTTCGCAGCGCTTCCATCCGGCACAGTCCTGGCGGATACCGCATCTGCGCCACCGGCCCAGCCGGGCAAGCCTCCGACAGCCGCTGCAGCAAAAGACCAGCAGTCGCATAACAGTGCAGGCACTGCAGCCGATCCGGCATCTGCCGGCAAGGCACAGGCCTATACCGCAGAAAACAGGGCAGATACCGGTACAGGTACGGATACAGTAACTGCCGAACAGGCGATCGCTGATCAGCTGGCCGTAAAAAATATCAGTTACAGCAAACTCAGCCATACGCAGCAGGATAACGTTTACGTTGATGTAATAGTCCAGATGTCTGCAGCGCCGGCATCGAAAAACGGCACTTTGCGCACTGACTATTCCAGTACCGCTGAGATCCAGCGGGAAACCGATACTGTAATAGCCGCCCAGGCGAGCGTTAAAAAAGCAGCCGAGCAGGTGACCGGGCAGGCCCCAGGCAGAAGCTACGGCTATGTTTTCAACGGTTTCACAACTAAAGCCAAAGCCAGTGATATCGGCAGGCTCAGGCAGATCGCCGGCGTGAAAAGCGTTACGCCTGCGAAAGTCTATTATCCTTCCGAGGCTAACGCCAATTCCATGGCAAACGTGCAGGCAGTGTGGTCAAGCTACAAATATAAAGGCGAGCATACCGTTGTTGCCGTTATCGATACCGGGATCGACCCAAACCATAAAGATATGAGGCTCAGCAATGAGCGGGACGTTAAACTGACCCGGTCGGATGTCAGCAATTTCATCAGTAAGGCAAAGCACGGGAAATACTTCACTCCTAAAGTCCCTTACGGCTACAATTATGCTGATAACAACACCATAATCACTGACAACAGCGAAGACAGCCAGCATGGGATGCATGTGGCCGGCATCATCGGGGCGAACGGCACAGGCACAGACCCTGCACGCTCCGTGGCCGGCGTTGCCCCTGAGGCGCAGCTCCTGGCAATGAAAGTATTTTCCAACTCAAGTACGTCATCTACGACGGGAACAGTCACTATAGTGGCTGCAGTGGAAGATTCCTCGAAGCTCGGCGCTGATGTGCTGAATATGTCGCTGGGGGCCGCTTCAGGCGACCAGACGCTGCAGGACCCTGAGCAGGCTGCAGTGCAGAATGCCAACGAAGCCGGTACTGCTGCAGTAATTTCTGCGGGGAATTCAGGGACCTCGGCTTCTGCCTCTGAAGGCGTCAACAAAGATTTCTACGGACTCAGCGACCTTGAAACAGTAGGTACGCCGGGGGCATCACGAGGCGCCACCACCGTTGCTTCAGGCGAAAATTCGCAGGTCATCAGCCAGGCGGTAACGTTCTCAGACGCTGACGGTTTCGAGCTCGGCCCCGAGTCTGTCAGGCTTTCAGCGGACAGCTTTGCAGGCAGTTTCAACAAGAAACAGTTTTATGTAGTGCGGAAAGCCAACGGCGAACTCAGTACAGGCGACCCGGGCGATTACACAGCTGAGGCAAAAGGCAAGATCGCTATTGTCAACCGCGGGAGCATGACTTTTACAGACAAGCAGAAATATGCGCAGCAGGCGGGCGCAGCAGGTGTGGTTATTGTCAATAACCAGACAGGCAGCACATCCCCCTTCACAGGTATTGCCCTGTCTTCTGATTTCCCCGCTTTCGGCCTGTCTAATGTTACCGGGCACAAGCTTATTGACTGGGTGGACCAGCATAAGGATACGGCGCTTACTGTAAAGATCGCCCTGATGCCTCTGCCGAACCAGAGCTACCTTACTGACCGGATGTCCACATTCACGTCATACGGCCCGGCTTCCGACCTGTCCTTCAAACCTGATATCACAGCTCCGGGCGGGAATATCTGGTCTACGCAGAATAATAACGGGTACACGAATATGTCGGGTACATCAATGGCTTCCCCGTTCGTTGCAGGTTCCCAGGCGCTCCTCAAACAGGCGATGAACAATAAGGATAACGAGTTCTATGCCTACTATCAGAAGCTTAAAGGAACCCAGATCACAGACCTGCTCAAAACTGTGGAAATGAATACTGCGCAGCCGGTCAAAGACACAGGCCATGGCAACGCCATAGTGTCGCCAAGGCGCCAGGGTGCCGGAATGATCGACGTCAAGGCAGCTATCGATGCTTTGGAGAACAATCCATCAACGGTCGTTTCGGAAAACGGATACCCTGCCGTTGAGCTTAAAAGCTTCAATGGGAGGACCACAACGTTCAGGCTCACTTTCACGAACCCGACAGGCCAGGATATGGCATATACCATAGATTCTAACGACAGCACCAATGCTGTCTATACATCTGCAACTGACCCCGCTACCGGCGTGCTGTATGACACAAAGATCGACGGGGCTTCCATCAAGGCAGGGAGCACTATCAATGTCCCTGCCGGAGGGACGGCTCAGGTAGAATTCCAGCTGGTTCTGCCGGAATCATTCAGCACCCAGCAGTTCGTGGAAGGGTTCCTGAACTTCAGGGGGAACGACGGCACGCGCCTGAACATACCCTATATGGGGTTCTTCGGGGACTGGAACAACGGGAAAATCGTTGATGTCATCAACGGCATTACAGCGAGCCCGGCAACCGGCAATTACGGCACTGTGCCGCTGATGCTCAACCAGGATTCAGGGGACCAGTATTACGGCGGGCTGTATATTGATGCGCAGGGCAGCCGGAAGGTAAATACGGATGCTGTTGCATTCTCCACTTCCTCCTCCGCCCTGTATAACGGTATTGGCATGCAGTACTACATGCTGAGGAATACCAGGGATGTTAAAGTCGAGATACTTGACAGCAGCGGCAATATTGTTACAACACTGAGTTCGTCTGCCAACCAGATCAAGACTATTTACAGGCCTTCTGCAGGCAGGTATTCCTATTACTATCCGCCTACCTGGGACGGCACGTATTACGACCAGAGCGACGGCGTTGTAAAACATGCGAAAGACGGGCAGTATGTGTACCGGATCTCCGCTGTGCCATCCGGCGGGGACAGGAGGCAGGCCTACGATGTGCTGTTCAAGCTTGATTCTAAAGCACCTGTAGTCCGGAACGTCTCGCTGGCTCCGGAACAGAAGCAGGGCAAGACCCTGTATTACCTGTCAGCAGAAGCTAAGGATGATTTCAGCGGGCTCAGCATCTCGCATAATATCGAGGTGTCTGTGAACGGCATCAGCAACCCTTACGGTTCGTATACAGTGACCGGAACGACGCCTGACGGCTACTCGCAGATCAGGGCAGTGCTGACCCAGCAGCAGGCAGATGCGCTGGCTGCCGGCGACAACAGGATCGGCGCATATCTGACTGATAACGCCGGGAATGGTGCCGGTGCGGAAGAAAGGGTGCAGAAGCCCGGCGATGTTATGTACGGCCTTATCATAGACAAGGGCGGCATCCCGCAGAAGATATCTCAGCCAACAGACGGCTATGAGGAAAGCCCCTTCGATGACGGCACCGGTACCTATACGTTCTCCGGCACCTATCCGGGGAAGGTCTACGGTACGTATACGGATTCACAGGGCAAGACCCATAACATGGATATCACCTACAACTCGGTGACCCGCAATTTCAAAGGCAGCCTGCCTCTGACTGCGGAGGATTACCATAGCACGGTCAATCTGTACAATAATGCTGCCCGCACGCAGCTGGTGCAGAGCTTTGGAACTGATGTAAGGCTGAAGGCCCCGAGCTTCGCTGATGTGAAGATCAATGGCGGCGAGAGGCAGACTTCGGAATCCTCTGTTGAAGTTTCAGGGACGGTCAGTGATGATACCGAAAGCGTCACTATCTCAACCTCTACTTCGGGCACGCCGATAAAGGCGCAGATCGATGCCGGGCACAAGTTCAGCGCTGATGTCCCTGTTTCATATGGATCCAACAGGATCACTGTCCAGCTTGAGGATGCTGACGGGAATACTGTAAGCACCTACAAGATGGTCACATCGTCATATGATGCTGAAGTACTCAAAAATGCCGTTACATTCAATAATGGCATTACATTCGGCACCAATGAGGTCACAGCCCGCAGGTCGAGGTATTACGATGCGAAAACCGGCATGGCAACGATTACCGGTAAAGTCAAGCATCCTACCACCACGCTGAAAGTTGACGGCAAGGATGTGCCGATCAACGACGACCTGACGTTCAAGTTCACATTGAACCTGGGCACTGCCGGGCAGAAGCCCTTCAGCGTGATAGTCGGGGATACTACCCAGGACAGGTCTTTCCAGGAGGTCCTGACCTTCGTGCTGGATACCGTCCCTCCCGCACTGGCGCTTGATAATCCGACGGACAGGCCGGCGTACACGAATGATCCGGAATACAGGATCACGGGTACAGCAACGGACAATGTCAATTATCTCAAGCTGATGATCAACGGCAGCAATGTTGCCACCCAGTATGAGGATGTTGATATCAATAGCGGCAAGCCCGGGAGAATGGATATCAACTATACTGCCAGGCTGGTGAAGGGCAGGAATATCCTTACTGTGGCTGTCACCGATTCCGGGAATAATACCGTCACCAAAAAAATCACGGTGTACTACGAACCCAGGAAAACCCTGGCTTCACCGGTGATCACCCCAAGCACGACTGGGCCGGCAGCGTCGGTAACGCTGACTGCCAAAGCCGCTTCGGCTGACGAAACAGTCCGGTACAGCACTGACGGGGCAACCTATCAGGATGTCCCTGCCGGCGGGGTAGTTGTTACAGCCAACGGGCTGCTCAGCTTCAAGTCGGTTGACCGGTACGGCAACGAATCCGCAGTTGTATCGTACATCGTGAACAACATCCAGGATAATAACGGTGCCAATGCGCAGGGCGGGGCCGGCCAGAATGCTGATGCTGCCGGTGCCGGCCCAGGCACGGCTGCAGGATCCGCCCTGCTGTCTGAAACTGAACAGACGGCGCTGCTGAACAGGATCCATACCGTCAGGGAGGCCCTTGGCCCGGAACTGGCTGCTCAGGCCAATACCGTTACCGGGAGGTCTTTCGCAGCGGACTGTGATGCGCTGGCAGCCCTGGTACAGTCCGGGAAAATCACCGCCAGCCAGGGTGAGGCAAAACTGGGTGGGCTTCTGGACTCCGCTGTTGAGCGGATCTCTGCAGATATAAAAGCTGCGCCTGCGGCGGCGGAGAGTGTCTCCGGCCCCGCGGGCGGGAGCAGCTGGTCTGCTGCGGCCGATACCGCCCGAACCGCGGCGAAGTCTTCCGGCGATGTGGGCACAAAGCTGTCTTATCTGCAGAAGCTGAAAAGCCTGCGGGAGGGCGCCGCCGCTGCTGCCGCAGGGGATTCAGCTAAAGCTGCTGCAGCCGGGGAGGCCGTTAAAACGGATGGCGCTAAGGATGCTGAGAGTTCCAGTGGCAAGGCTTCCCATCCTGAGGATGCGGCCCGGGGCGCTTCGGCCTCGGCCGGACAGCAGCCGTCTGCGGCTGGTGCCCGTAATCCTGCCGGGACGTCCAACCCTGCAGTGTCCGCACCGCAAGGTGCGCATGGCTCGGGAAGCCGCGCATCCGGCATACTGGAGCAGGCCCCATACAGGTCAGCCAGACCGTCTTCCCTGGCGTATACCGGGGATGAAGCCCATACCTTGCTCGGCCTCAGTGCTGTCACCATACTGGCTGTACTCGGTGCATTCGCTTTCGCGAAGAAAAGCCGGGCAATCCGGGCATCCCGGGCGGCTCATAAAGCCCAGGTGCAGTATTCAGGCAATGGGTCCTGATACCCGGAACCGGAAACTGGCGGTTGGTATACCAGCGGCTCCATAAATAATTCCATAGCTGCACCCGCACCGTATATGGCTGCGGATGCAGCTTTTTACGGCCCGGAAAATGGCATGGCGTGCGGGATTCTGTGCTAGAATGCAAGTAGCACAATGCGTGTCGCGGTGAGTCTCACGGTATCCAGTCCTTCCCGGGTCCTCATTATTTATGCACTGCGGAAACAGGAGGCTTGCCCGGCATGGACTGTCAAAACTGTATACCTGTATGTAGCTATTAAGTGTGCCTGCGCTAAGGCCAGCACCTCAGATGCGGAGGTACCCTCAGGCAAGGAGGTCTGATGAAAAACAAGGTACAGCTTATTACTTATGCCGACAGGCTTGGCGAAGGCACTCTCGCTTCGCTGACAGATGTTCTGCGCACCCGGTTCGATGGCGTGTATGAAGGTGTGCACATACTCCCGTTCTTCACTCCTTTTGATGGGGCAGACGCCGGTTTTGACCCCATCGACCATACGAAGGTTGACCCCCGCCTGGGGAGCTGGGATGATGTGGCTGAACTGTCCAAAACCCACGACATCATGGTTGACGCTATTGTCAACCATATGTCATGGCAGTCGGAGCAGTTCCAGGATGTTATGAAGAAAGGCGAGGGCTCGGAGTATTACCCGATGTTCCTCACTATGTCTGCCGTATTCCCGGAGGGCGCTACTGAGGAAGACCTCGCCGGAATATACCGCCCGCGCCCGGGCCTGCCTTTCACGCACTATACATGGGGCGGCAAAACGCGCCTTGTCTGGACGACCTTTACACCGCAGCAAGTGGATATTGATACTGTTTCCGATGAGGGGTGGGCATATCTCATGTCTATCCTGGACCAGATGTCGAAATCGCATGTGTCGTTCATCCGCCTTGACGCCGTGGGATACGGCGCCAAGCGGGCGAAGACCAGCTGCTTTATGACGCCGGATACTTTTGACCTGATCAGCAGGATCAAGGAAGAATCTGCCAGGCGCGGTATGGAAACGCTGATCGAAGTCCACTCCTATTACAAAAAACAGGTGGAGATCGCGAATAAGGTTGACCGCGTGTATGACTTTGCGATCCCGGCGCTGCTGCTCCATGCCCTGAGCACGGGTAAAACCGGCCCCTTGGCGCACTGGCTTGGGGTGCGCCCTGTGAATGCGGTAAATGTGCTTGATACCCATGACGGTATTGGTGTGATCGACGTAGGGTCCGATCAGATGGACAGGTCCCTGAAAGGCCTGGTGCCCGATGATGAGGTTGACCAGCTTGTCGAGACTATCAAAGAAAACTCGCACGGTGAATCCGCAGAAGCCACAGGGGCAGCAGCCTCCAACCTGGACCTGTACCAGGTCAACTGCACATACTACTCCGCACTCGGCTGCGATGACCGGAAGTATATCGCATCCCGCGCTGTCCAGTTCTATATGCCTGGTGTGCCGCAGGTCTACTACGTAGGTGCGCTTGCCGGGAAGAATGATATGGAGCTCCTCAAACGCACGAACGTGGGGCGCGATATCAACCGTCATTACTACACCGTTGCGGAGATTGACGAGAACCTCAGGCGTCCGGTGGTCCAGGCGCTTAATGCCCTGGGGCGTTTCCGCAATACCCTCGAGGCGTTCGACGGCGATTTCAGTTTCACTGAAAAGGGCGGATCCCTGGCTATGACATGGACAGGACAGTCTACAAGTACGACCCTTACTTTTGCTCCCGGCAAGGGCGCTGGCAGCAGCGGGGTCCCTGTGTGTACTATTGCGTGGAAGGATGCTTCCGGTGAGCATATCACCGATGATATTATCGCAAACCCGCCGGCAGCAGCACAGTAAAATTAAAATTTAAGAACTATTGAGGAGGTCTTTATGACATCGCCAGATGATCAGAAGAATTGGGAGCATCAGCCTTCGGATGACGGCTTTGTGCGCCCCGGCATCGATGACAGGCCGGATTATGATAACGCGCTTACTCCCGAGCAGAAAGAAAGTGTAGACAAGCTGAGAGAGCCGATCATGGAAGCACAGCCCGCAACACCGGAATCACTGCAGAATACCGATGTGCAGGCTGTACGCATGACTGAGGCGGCGCCGGCAGTTGCCATCGCTGAAGTTGCTGAATCGGAGCCGCTGAACCCTGAATCCGCGTTGAATGATATGCGCGATCCCATGGCAGACGCATCAGGGCATGTGCCTTCACGCGGCGAACTGATCCGGCTTGGCATAGGTTTCACGGTAAGTGCTGTTGCATGTGCTATCCCGTGGGTGGCGCTGAATACTATTATCCTTCCGGCGGTGCTGGGGCAGATTGATGATAATCAGAAAACTGCCATGCTTGGGATAGTGAACGCTGTAGGTGCAGTTGTAGCACTGCTGGCTAACGTCATATTCGGCACATTATCTGACCTGACCCGTTCAAAGCGCGGCAAACGTTTCTGGTGGATCATCACAGGAGGGGTCGTAGCAGGTGTTAGCGTAGGGTTAATTAGTGTTACGCGGAATTTTGGATTGATCGTCCTCCTGTGGTCAATGGCCCAGCTGGGTTATAACATTATGCTTGCACCTTTTGTGGCAACTATGTCTGACCGCGTCCCGGACAAGGTCCGCGGTACGATTTCAGGTTTTTACGGTGCAGGTATAGCTGTCGGGCAGACCCTCGGAAATTATGTAGGCGCCAGCCTGATCAAACAGGGGGCTTCCGGGATTTTCGCCGGCTGGATGATGGGGCTTGGCGTATTTTCCCTTATTGGCATTATTACGGTAGCTATATGGCCTGCGGACAAATCTAATGTGGATCAGCCGCGCGATAAGTTCAGCGTCATGATGATCCTGCGCTCTTTCCGGCCTCCTCTGCATGCTCCGGATTTCTACTATGCCCTTAGTGGCAGGACGCTTATGATGGGCGGATACTGGATGATCAACTCTTACCAGCTGTACATCTGCCAGGATTATATTTTTAGCGACCAGACTGACGCAGTCAAGAAGGCAGCTGCAGTTATCGCTACCATGTCACTGATCACCCTGGGAGTTTCGCTTTTTGCTGCTGTGACTGCCGGACCGATTACTGACAGGATCCATATGCGTAAAATCCCTGTGGCGCTGGCATCATGCTTATTCGCCGTAGGCGCTGCAATGCCTCTGCTTTTCCATAGCCCGCTTGGGATGTATCTGTTCGCGGGTATAGCAGGCCTGGGTTATGGGATCTACAATGCTATTGATCAGGCGCTTAATGTTGCGGTACTGCCAAACCCTGAGGAAGCCGGTAAAGATCTGGGGATTTTGAACCTTGCAAATACCTTATCTACAGTTATAGGTTCTGTATTTACCTCTACCATTCTAGGACTGGTCAGAGGGATGACCCACTCAGGGAAAGTTCCAGGCTACGCATACGTATGGGTATTTATTATAGCTATTATCCTTGTACTTGTGGCTGCGTACCTCATCATGAGGATCAAGAAAGTCAGGTAGTGCCGGAGCTGTACGGTTCAGATCAGCACGGCAGGATGGTTTATTTCAGAACGCAGTAGAAGGGCTGTATTCGTGGGGCAGGGGCTTTGGCTTCTGCCCCTCAACTTATCTCGAGGCTCCGGTTATTGTAAGATCTTATTCATATTTAGCAGATGCCAGCCCTCTTCCGTGGTGAGGCCTCGTGCCGCGGGGATGTTTTTTGCAGAAGTTTACGGCCTGCCCTGTTACGGTTTTGGCGACGGTTGGACCCTTTGACTTAAAGATGATCCGCTGGTTCCTGAATTTTATTTGTATCTGTATGTTTTACCGTCGGAAGATCCCATAAAGCTGGTTTTGCGCCTGCTCCGGATTGTTCCGGTTAATGTGCTTTATGTGCCGACTTGGCGGATATTGAGATGATGCATGCTGCAAGGCTACGGCAGACAGTAGTATTAGAGACTACTAGCGTCAGATGAAGTTTTAGTGTGCAATAAGGCAGATACGCAGCAAGGGGTGGATAATATGGCGAACGGCAGTCCAACAGACAATTCGCTGGATTCTGTGGAGCAGCTTGATACCCATAACAAGATGGAGCGCGGACTGAGCAACCGCCATGTCCAGTTCATTGCAATTGGCGGCACCATCGGTACCGGGCTTTTCCTCGGTTCCGGCAAATCGATAGCGCTCACCGGCCCGTCGATCGTCCTCGTGTATATTGTGGTGGGGCTGGTAATGTTCATCCTGATGCGCGCTATCGGCGAACTTATGTATAATGATCCAAGCCAGCACACGTTTATCAACTTTATTACGAAATATGTAGGCAAGGGCTGGGGATACTTCGCGCAATGGTCGTACTGGATCGTGCTCGTCCTTATCGGTATGACTGAACTTACCGCAGTTTCCAAGTATTTTGTGGAGTTTTTCCGGACGTACAATATTGACCTGTCGTCGTGGAAATGGCTGATAGAGATAGCGTTCCTGGCTGTCCTCGTCCTCATCAACCTTATTGCTGTCAAGGCTTTCGGGGAGGCAGAATTCTGGTTTGCCATGATCAAGATCACCCTGATCATAGGCATGATCGTTACCGCCATCGTTATGCTTATTATCCATTACCGTTATCCGGCAGTAAGCATAAGGACAACAAATTCTGTTATCAGCTCGCCGGCAGGGGAAGTTTCGCTTGCCAATATTTTCCGCGGGTTTTCGATTGCCCCTCACGGCTGGTACAACTTTGCCATCGCATTCCCCATGGTATTTTTTGCGTATCAGCTGATTGAATTCGTCGGTGTAACAGTATCGGAAACCAAGAATCCGCGTCCGGTACTTAAAAAAGCTACAAACCAGATCATTTACCGCATCCTGATCTTTTACGTCGGCGCGCTTATCGCCATCATGACTATTGTCCCCTGGCGCAATTTCGTGCCTGATAAGACAGGCGAATTCGTTTCCCCGTTTATTATGGTATTCAAATACGCAGGGATCGACTGGGCAGCAGCGCTCGTATTCTTTGTGGTGATCACAGCAGCGAGCTCGTCGCTGAACTCCCTCCTGTTCTCTGCAGGCCGCCATCTTTACCAGGTGGCGAACGGATCCCGGCAAGGCTCTGTTTTGCGCTTCTTCAGCCTTGAACAGGTATCAGGGCATAAAGTCCCTGCCCGTGCCATTCTGATGTCCGGGCTGTTTATCCTGCTGTCGCCTGCAGTAAGCCTGTTCCCGGCGGTAACGCAGGCATTCACATGGTTTTCCAGTGCGTCGAGTGCCGTTATTATCGGCATCTACATTTTGACGGTCATCGCACACTGGAAATACCGCAGCAGTTCTGATTTTACGGCTGACGGTTTCCTGATGCCTGCTTATAAAATTTTCGATGCCCTTGCCATTGCTTTTTTCATCCTTATCTATATTTCGCTTTTTATGGCGGCAGACACAGTATGGCTTGCGGTGGGCGGACTTGTATGGTTTACGGTCTTCGGTGTGTGGTCCCATTTCCGTGTGCGCCGCATGCAAGAGCGGCATACAGCCTCTCTGTAAGGCATCGGATTTTTGCGGGGATTTATATTTATTCTATAAAAATCTCTGCCGGGAACCCGGACGAATGCTGGGCTGTGTATCGGGCTTTGTGCGCGGCTGGACGCCCTGATGCGTCTTTGGACGCATTCTCTGCTGAGTGCCCGGCTGCAGTTGTGCACCCCTCTGGATGCCCGCTGAGCAGGCGGAGGAACTCAAAATTGATTTCCGGCGGAGTGCTGTTATACAGATGCTGCGGGTCGCAGACGAATAATGCCGTTGCCAGCCCGTCGGCCCATGCTGTTGGATACTCCATACCGGATGATGTGTGCGGTGCATATACCCACGTTGCCTCAACATCCCGGGCCGGCTTTCCCGTCAGCGCATCAAGGATGTGATGGGCCTGGATAAGTGAGGAATCAGGCCGGCGGACGGTCCATGTGCGCCTGCCCGGCGCTGAAGCGCACAGGGCGGTCCCGCGCATGCCGGGTTCGCGTGTACTGCGGCCGATGGTGCAGATGCCTATGGCGGTATCGGTATCGCTTGGATCTTCGAGCGCGACCTGTGTAACTCCGACGGCTGCCTGCACTGTATGGGATTTATAAGGTCTGTGCAGACTCTGGATATCCCCGGTCTCCTGGCTGTACTGTGAGCGGGCTGCTGAAAAGTAGAGGTCTCCGCCCGCATTGATGGTGAACGCTCCGCAGCCCAGTGCCTCCAGCTGCGCGGATAAAAGGTCAACACAGAACCCTTTCCCCGCAGCACCGAAATCAAGGCTGACAGGCGTCCTGGTGTACAGTGTTGCCCCCTCCCTGTGGATAGACCGCCAGTCTGCGGTATGGAATCCGGCAGGAGTGGCTCCTGCGGATATGCTGCGGGGCCTGCCTGGGGCGGTGCCCACAGGCCCACTGGAAGCAGGGCCATTGCCGATAAGGTCGAAAGGTACGCTGTAGCCCAGGCGTATCAGGCTTTCCCCAATGCAGGGGTCTATACGGCCGTCAGTTGCCTCATACAGGGAATCGTAGATGTCAAAAAGCGGCCTGCAGTATTCGGGGAATTCAAAAATACTGTTATGCTCGGCTATACCCTGCGGATCGCCCATAGCGCGCACAAGCGAGCGGGGCAGGAACCGGGACAGGGCAGCTTCATATCCGGAGATAGATCGGCGGAGGCTGTCCTGCGCATCCTGCGGTATCCTTTTTTCGCTGGTAATGATCATGCCTGTACCCAGTACGCCGGGAAAAGCGCAGATATGCCGTTCTGCAGCAAAGGCGGCGCCAGTATCGGATATTCGCATTGTGCCATTATACCTTGCAGGTGCAGGCGGCAATACAGGCGCTATAGTATGGCCAACGATTTTGCAGCCTGCAGGCCGCAGCGCGCGCAGGCGTGATCACAGATACAGGAACAGATGTCAAAAATTTTTCAATAAGTTTCATTAAAACCCTTTACAAATCGGCCCTGATATTTTACGTTAGTAAAAGAGTTCGTCCTAAGGAGAACCGTGAAACAGTATCCATATCCGTTTATACACATGCCTCAAGCCCTGCCGTTTACGCGCTGTAAACAGCATGGCGGGCTTAATGTACATCGTACATTGCTGCGGCATGCCCTGCGTGTATGTGTGTTCCTGTGCGCTGCTTTTGTGATATGCATAAGCGCCATATCAGGTGCCACTGTGCCCCGGGCGTATGCGGCAGATGCGGCAACGGATTATGCTTCATGGGATGCAGTCGTTTCCAGGATCTCCCAGGACCTTGACTCTGCAGAGGCTTCTTACGGATCAGGCGATACTACAACGGCAGCAGCTTCATCGCAGCGTGCATACAACACAGGCTATGTTGCTACGAATATGACCAGTGCTGTGCAGCAGGTCCAGGGATCTGCAGAGGCCCAGTCCCAGGCCGGCGATTTTATGGCTGTCACATCGCTTACATACCAGCAGCCCAGCGCGCAGAATATCCAGGACCTCAAAACCCGCATACAGCAGCTCAAAAACCGGCTGAAGGCTTCGGCACAGGTGCTGGATGCCGACACTTCCCTCGGGTCCCCGCGGGTATATGGGAAAAAACTTGATGACAAGATCAGGCAGGAACGCCGCAAACTGGACGCTGAGAGCGTCAACAGGAATGAAGGCCGGGGGAACCGCACATGGACTGCAGTTGCCCGTGAAATGAATGCTATCCTTGACAAGGCTTATACAACCGCAATTGACGGCCATAACGGTGAAAAAGCAGCAGAGCTCGTCAACGATGCGTACTACAAGTATTACGAAAAGCTTGGTTTTGAAAAAACCGTTATGAGTGCGATCTCCGGGGCCCGTGTCTCCGCGGTAGAATACCAGTTCAAACAGACCCGTAAAGATATGGTTGCGGGTAAACCTGCGCAGACCATCAAAAAAGATGTAACTGCGTTGAAAGATATGCTCACTAAGGATGCCGGGATACTGGATGCCGCGAATTCCGGCGGTTCGTCTGCCGCGCACATCAACCCGTTCACACAGTTCTTCAGTTCCTCATTCGGGCAGGCATTCATCATACTGATCCGTGAAGGGCTTGAAGCCATCCTCGTAGTTGCGGCTGTTATTGCCTATCTTGTAAAAGCAGGGTATAAGGATAAGCTGCGTTATATTTACATGGGTGTCCTGGCCGGGATCATAGCTTCCGGGATCATGGCAGTTATCTTGAATGTACTGTTCGGTGCGAGCGGATCCCATCAGGAAATGATCGAAGGGTTTACCGCCCTTGTTGCTATGCTGATGCTGCTGTTCACCAGCAACTGGATGCTCAATAAATCGTCGGTCGCAGGATGGAACACATATATCCGTTCCAAAACTGAGAAAAGTATTTCAACAGGGAGCGTGCTTTCCCTGGCCTCGCTGTCGTTCCTTGCAGTATTCCGTGAGGGGGCCGAAACTGTGCTGTTTTACCAGGCGCTGGCCGGAATGGTATCAGGCAGCGATTACAGCGCCCTGTACGGAGGGGCTGCCGCAGCAGCTGTTATCCTTGTTATCGTCTTCCTGCTCATCCGCTTCACATCAGTCAGGATCCCTATCCGCCCGTTCTTCGCAGCCACCAGTACCCTTATGGCAGCCATGGTCGTGATTTTTGCAGGCAGCGGGCTCCATGAACTGATTGAGGCTGATGTGATCGACGGCGTGTATCACCCGGATTGGATCACCAATGATTTCCTGGGGATATACCCATACACAGAAACTGTTGTTTTCCAGATAATCATGGCTGCAACGGTCATAATACTGGCAGCGGTTTCCATCATCAGCCAGAGGAAGGCCAGGAAGGCTTCCCTTCAGGCGGAGGGGGACGGTACCGGAGCGTCCGGCCCGGATACCGGAAGCCCCCACGCAGATGTGCCTCATACGGGGCAGCAAAAAAATAATCCAAACAGTACACATAATCACAACGATTAAACACACAGTGTCAGATCCTGTAAAGAAAGGCAGATACAGATGGCAACAGATAATGCAGGAAAACTGAAGAAAGTATGTGCGGCCGCAATAGCCATGCTCTGTGCGGGCGCTATGGCCGTTTCGCTCTCGGGCTGCGGCTCGCAGAAGCCTGCAGCGACTAAAGCGAAAACATCGCAGACATCCAGCGATTCACAGGGCAGCAAAGGCTTTGAGGAGTACCCTATCGGGCATGACCAGGAAGTCGGGCCGCTGAATGTGTCTATGGTGTATTTCCAGCCCGTAGATATGAAGCCGTCAGGCATGGGCCTGTCGGCAGCTGAAGCCAGCTTCCATCTGGAGGCTGATATCCATGCCCTGGCAAATAATGACCTGGGCTATTCCAAAGGCGAGTATGTGCCTGATCTGACTGTACAGTATGAGATCGTGGATAAAACCACCGGCCAGGCTGCCGCATCGGGGACATTCATGCAGATGAATGCCAATGACGGACCGCACTATGGCGCCAACGTGAAGCTCGACAAGGCAGGCCAGTATAAGCTCAACCTGTCGATCCACTCGCCGGCTGAAAAAGGGTGGGCACTCCATGTCGATAAGGAGACCGGCGTCAAAGGCGAGTTCTGGACCACACCTTTGAAAGTCAGCTTCGACTGGAACTACACGCCGCATAAGTGGTAACCTTCAGAGTGCATTTCACCAGGGAAACAGCAAAGGATTCTTGTGCTTAAACAGTTTGTCACCGCATTGCCCGGAACGCTGACACCGGTATTACTGTATATGGTGTTAAACGTTACCCTGTCCGTGGGGGAGGGCAAAGCAAAACCTCTGAGCAGCTCCTGGCGTTTCATAGGTATGCTTGCGGGCATTGCGGGGGCAGTTGTTTTTGCCGGCCTGCGCTCATTCGCAGTGATAAGCCAGCAGACGGCGGCGCTGCGACCGGCCCTTTACGTGAGCGTGATCGCAGATATCGCTGTTACCGCCGCAATCGCAGGGTCAGGCTGGCTGATAAATAACTGGCGCAGCCAGTGCGCACAGCAGCGTAGCCGGCAGGGGGAGTCCGGTTCAGCTGCAGCAGGCCGGGGAACAGCAAGACGGCGCTTCACATGGCTTGACCTGGCTAACCTCGTGGCTGCCGCAGCTATTGCGGATACATTTTTCACCTGCCTTCCGGACGTCATCATCCAGCTGGCGAACTTCGTGGAAACAGGCCAGTCGGCGTTCACATCCGCTATGCTGGCACGCGCTTTGGGCTTCTTCCTTGGCGTAGGGGCAGCAGTAGCTGTTGCGGCCATTTTTTCAACAATGCGGACAAGCGTACCGCACAGGGTTTTTGCTGCAACCGGCGTGCTGTTTATGGCTGCCGTACTTATCCAGCAGAGCACGGCCCTGGTGCAGATACTGGTGAATACAGCTGACATCGAGCTGAGTGATGCCCTGTTCTCCGTACTGGTATTCCTCATCAACCACGGGCTTTACCTTGTTATTGCCCAGGCGGCTGTATTCATTATCCCCGCTGCTGTTTCGGTGGCGGCAGGGATCCGCATCAGCCCGCAGGCGCGTATCCAGGTGCAGGGATCAGGCCATTCCCAGGCGCAGGGCCGTATCGCGAGGAAATTCCGCAGACATGCATGCGCTGCGGCAGTATGGTCCCTGGCAGCGGTCCTTTTCGTCGGCACAGCACTTACCTATGGCGTTGCCCGCACTAACCAGGAGATCGTCCTGTCTGCCCCTGAGAAATATGAGCTGAAGGATGGCGTCGCCTCAGTCTCTTACGGCCAGCTTTCTGACGGCCATCTCCACCGGTTCCAGTACACGGCGAAAGACGGCACTGTTATGCGGTTCATCATTATCAAAAAATCTGGCGGCGCGTATGGTGTCGGGCTGGATGCATGCGAAAACTGCGGTCCGGCAGGGTATTACGAAAAAGACGGGAAGATAGTCTGCAAAAAGTGTGATGTTGCTATAAACCTTGCGACCATTGGTTTTAAGGGAGGGTGCAACCCCATCCCGGTCGCATATGAATCGGCGCATGGGAAGATCACTATCAAAACAGCCGATCTGGATGCCCTTTCGAGCCACTTCAAAACGCTGTAGGATGGAAGAAGGCTCATATGTTTTTTCTGAGGATGATCAGCAGATCAGTGGCCCGGCAGTTCCGCCGGCGCGTGCTTATCTGCATAACCGTAGCACTTGCCGCCGCAGTAAGCGTGGCGATGCTTGGTATCGTCTATGATGTTGGCGATAAACTTACCACTGAACTGTCAACGTACGGGTCCAACATTACCGTCCGCCCTAAGTCGGATGCTGTCACGGCCGAACTGTACGGGTCAAGCTCCTCAAATACCCCCAGCTCATCGACGGCAGACCCGACCAGTTTCATCAGGGAATCTGACCTTCAGAAGATCAAAACAATTTTCTGGGCATATAATATTACCGATTTTGCTCCGCAGCTCAATATCCGCATGTCGGTACAAAGCGGGAAGACTGCACAGAAAGCGGGCAATGTCCCTGTAATCGGCACATGGTTCAACAAAACCCTGCATGCTTCGACCGGGGAAACAAGCGTGCTTGGGGTGCAGCGCATGCGTCCATGGTGGAAGCTGGAAGGGTCGTGGGCTAAGGATTCGGCGGACCAGGCCATGGCCGGTTCCGCGCTGGCAGACAGGCTCGGGATATCTGCCGGCGATACGGTTACCCTCTCCAAAGGCTCGCATACACGGCAGCTGACAGTAACAGGCGTGTATACTTCCGGAGATGATGACGACAACGCCCTTTACACATCAACAGCACTTGTGCAGGATCTGAGCGGACTGCCGGATTCTGTGGATTATGTGGAAGTGAAAGCGCTGACAACACCTGAAAATGACCTGGCGCGCAAAGCGGCGAAAAATCCGGACGCATTATCGCAGGAAGAATGGGAAACGTGGTATTGCACCGCATACCCGTCGTCTATCGCGTATCAGATCGAGGAGGCCCTCCCCGGGGCTGTGGCTAAGCAGGTGCGTCAGGTGGCGGCGCTTGAAGGCAATGTCCTTCAGAAGACCCGCGCAGTTATGATCGTGATGACCGCACTGACACTTATCGCCGCAACGATCGCCGTTGCCAACCTTATGTCCGCTGCGATGGCGGAGCGGGCTTCCCAGCTGGCGCTTCTGAAGGCGATCGGCGCCAAAAACAGTGAAGTTTCAAGGCTTATTATTGCTGAAACGGCCGGGATAGCATTAGCAGGTGCAGTGGCCGGCGCAGCTGCCGGCGCCGGGCTGTCGCAGCTTGTAGGCCATGCCGTTTTCCATTCGGCTATTACCATGCGGCCTATGGTTTTCGTCCTCGTCGCTGTGCTGCTGTCCATAACCGTACTTACGGCATCTATTTCAGCAGTCAGGCAGATACTGAAACTGCAGCCCGCCCAGGTGCTGCATGGACGGTAGGAAGGAGGCATAATGGCTGATAAGGATGCCGGCCGCTCCGGCAGCAAGGATTCCGGACGCTCCTGCGGCAGGGGGCACAGGCCGGGGGGAAAGCGGTATTCAAACAGCAATATCCGCATGTTCTGGATAATGCTGGCCGGCGCAGTTTTCCGCCGCCGTTCGCGCGCAGCCATGGCTGTTATCGCATCGCTGGTAGGCTCGGCAACATTATTCTGCCTTATTTCAGTATGCGTGATCGTCCCCCGGCAGATGGCTGAGGAGATGCAGTCTTACGGCGCTAACCTCATTGTGAAATCTAACGGTACCGGGAAAACGGCGGACGGCATCCAGCAAGCAATGATCGACCACACGACCGATATGGTTACGGCATACGGCCAGCAGGCATCATGGGCTGCGTACCGCTATGAAAATGTGCGCATACATTCAGCGCCATACCAGGTTGCGGGCATTGACCCCGTGCGTACCCGCGGGATCAACACATTCTGGAGCCTTCAGGGGTCTATGCCGCAGGGCAAAAATCAGATACTTATCGGTTCCGATGTGGCGCGCGCGCTCAGCGTATCAGTCGGCAATACTATAAAGATCGGTTATCGCGCCTCAGACAGCCAGGACAGCACAGCATCATCCGATAAGGCGCAGCCCAGGCGCGATTCTGTATCTGATATCCTTGATACTGGCGGGAAACCGTTCAGTATCTGCGGGATCGTTGATACCGGGGGAGCTGAGGACTCCATGATCTATATGACGAACCCTGCGCTGGAAAGCCTTACAGGCAGGAAACGCGGGGCTGACGTTATAGAATATGCCTCAGCTGCCCAGGGGCAGGATCTCGACAGGCTTGTCAGGAATATCAACGATATGACGAGCATGAATGTAACAGCGCAGAAAGTTGCGAAGATCTCCGCAGCAAATGCATCCATTATCACCATGCTTACAACGCTTTTCTGGATAATCTCCTTGGTTATCCTTGCCCTGACTATTGTTGGGGTGTCAACAACGATGGCTTCCATAGTTTCCCAGCGCAGAAGCGAGATCGGCCTGAGGAAGGCCCTGGGGGCTACATCCGCAGGCATATCGGCCGAGTTCCAGGCAGAATCCGCGATCTACGGTTTTGTCGGGGGTATCCTGGGGATCGGCGTGGGGTACGGTGTTTCGGCTGCCCTCACTGATACCGTATTCCAGCGGAGCGCTTCATTCAGCTGGGCGCTTGCGCTCCTGTGCCTGGCAATAAGCGTGGCAGCGGCAATAGCCGCTTCGTGGATACCCATCCGTACAGCTGTAAAAATCGATCCGGCGGTGGTGCTCAGTGATGAATAATAACAATATTAATGATGAAAAAACTAATGATGGGGAACAGGACATGCTCCTCGATCTCAGCCATATTTCCAAAATATACGGTGACCTGCATGCCGTAGATGATATCAGCCTCAGCGTCCCGCGCGGCCAGTGGCTGGCAATCGTCGGCTCCTCAGGATCGGGGAAAACAACGCTTATGAATATTATCGGCTGCCTCGACAGCCCATCTGAAGGGTCAGTTGCCCTGGACGGGCGCAGCCTTGAAGACCTTAACCAGTCTCAGCTTGCCGATGTCCGTAAAAATGTGATCGGCCTGGTCTTCCAGAAATTCTATCTTGTCCCGCACCTGACAGCTGTGGAAAATGTTATGGTTGCGCAATATTACCATTCTGTGGTTGATGAGAAGCAGGCCATGGAAGCGCTGGAAAGGGTAGGCCTTAAAGAGCGCGCGCACCACCTGCCGCGGGAGCTGTCGGGAGGGGAGCAGCAGAGGGTGTGTATTGCCCGTGCGCTGATCAATGATCCGGAGCTGATCCTTGCTGATGAGCCTACAGGGAATCTGGACGAGGCCAACGAAAAGGTCGTGCTGGAGCTTTTCCGCAGGCTCAACGCACAGGGTACGACTGTTATTGTTGTCACCCATGATGCGCTTGTTGCATCGTGTGCGCAGCGCGAGATCATGCTTAACCATGGGCAAGTTGCAGGGGAAAAGTGGAATGACAAGCAGGCTCATCAGCGATTTGTAGCCGCCGGAGGGCGTACTGCGGTGAGCGGCGATCCGAATTCGCCAGCAGCGGCAGTATACAGTTCCCCTGCGAAAGCTGCTAAAGTGGATACAGCAGACCATACCGGCCCTGCGGATGGGGCCCGCAATGGAACAGAGGCGGATCATGAAGAAAAAAACCGGTAAAAGCGTATCGCTGGCAGCGCTGGGGATCCTTGCTTCCGGTATGCTGCTTGCCGGCTGCGGGCAGACGCGGGCCATCCCGGCGGATGACAGCTATGCAGGCGGGAGCGAGGAATCTTCGGCACCGTCTTCCGGCAGCCCGTCATCGAAGGCTTCCAAACCTTCCGCGGATCCGGGCAGGGGCAGCCCGCGGACGCTGGGACCGGATACCGGAATATATGCGGACGGCACCTTTACGTCAGTTGCCACATACGGCCCGGTCAGCGAGGACTCGATTGATGTTGCTGTGACTGTTGCCAATCAACAGGTTTCTGATGTGAAGGTAACGCCGCATCCGGCAACCCCTGTCTCGAAAAAATATCAGGACGGGTTTGTCAGGCAGATCAAATCTGCGGTAGCGGGCAGGCCGCTGAAAAGCCTTAAGGTAGACAAGGTTGCCGGGGCAAGCTGGACGTCAGATGCGTTCAATAAGGCGCTTGATGTCGTCCGTCAGGAAGCTTCTGTTTCCAGCTGAGGGCCGTGCGCCGGACCGGTATACCTATCGGCTGGGCCAGCGGCATCCCGTCCTTTCGGATGCGTAATAAGCGAAGCAATAAAAAGTACAGCTGCCCATACCGGCCCGATAATGGCTGCCACCCGGTAGCTCGGGTTAAGCCACATCAGGATGTAGAGCAGGACCATAAAACTAATAATGATCCATGGCGTTATGCGTGCCAGAGGGAGTTTAAACGTGAGTTTCCGGGCTTCGCGGGCACCTATATATCTGCGGAATTTCATCTGTGTGACAGCGATCATCGACCAGTTGATGATCGCGGCGAAAGTGGCGATAGCCAGGAGATAGGTGAATGCAAAGTCCGGCCATAGGAAAACAACGACTACCGCTATGGCGGTAATAGCGGCAGAGGTAAGCACACTGGCTACAGGTACGCCCCGTTTATTGACATGTCCCAGATATTTCGGCGCATTGCCCTGCCTGGAGAGCGAATACAGCATACGGGAGTTGGAATACAGGCCTGAGTTGTAAACGCTGATCACGGCGGTGAGGCATACAAAATTGAGGATGTCGGCAGCGATCGAAAATCCTGCAGTATTGAATATCTGGACGAACGGGCTTACGACAACACCCCGGGCATCAGGCCTGCCGATCTCCTGCCACGGTACAACAGCCATGATCACGGCAGGCGCGGCTATGTAAAATGCCAGTATCCTCCATACTACTTCATTCGTTGCCTTCGGGATCGACTTCCCGGGGTCGTCGGCTTCAGCTGCAGCAATGCCTATCAGTTCTGTACCGCCGAAGCTGAACATAACGACAACCAGTGCCATAAGCATGCCGGAGAACTGGAAGCTGTCGAGGAAACCGATAAGTCCGGAAGGGGAGGGGCCGGATGCCTGGGCGGCATCTGCAGGATGCAGCGCCTGCGCGCTGAGGAAACCGTGGGGGAAGAATCCTCCCTGCTGCGTAAACAGGTTGGAGAATCCCGGTATAATGCCGCTGGAATTGGGTACCGCCAGGAATATGAGGGTCAGCCCCACAATGACCATCGCAATAACAGCAGCGATTTTGATAATAGCGAACCAGAATTCGAATTCACCGAATGCGCGTACCCCCAGGAGGTTCGCGGCGGTGATAACTACCATGAAGACAGCCGAACTGACCCACGCAGGTATCTGGGGGAACCAGTACTGCACAAAAGTGCCTACAACGCTCAGCTCGACCATTGACACGAGTATGTAGTTTGCCCAGTAATTCCAGCCAGAGATGAAACCCGCACGCGGATGCCAGTACCGTGCAGCGTAGTAGCTGAAAGCACCGGCCCTGGGGTCGTTAGTACTCATCTCGCCGAGCGCGCGCAGAATAAGGAAGATGACCAGCCCGCCAATAAGATAAGCGAGCAGGATGGAGGGCCCGGCAAGTTTGATGGATTCGGCGGACCCATAAAACAGCCCTGTGCCGATAGCGCCGCCGAGGGCGATCAGCTGGATATGGCGGTTTTTCAGATTTTTGCGCAGCCCGTTCTCAGGGTCTATATCGTTATGCGCATTTCCTGCATCCATACCTTTTGCCTCCGTACTGCGTTCTGTATCCGCACTTTCCGTACCGGCAGTATCCTTCATAAAAATGGCCTTTCCGTCGCTTCAGGTTTAGTCTTACCATATCCGGTACTGCCCCTGGGAAGCGGAAAGGGGGTACTCTGTTTCATGATGTGGACGGATGCCTGCTGCAGATGCTTCGGATACGGTACCTGCCTCTGTCTACTCGCCGGAATCCTGTCCTCTGTCTACTCGCCGCCGGTATCACCATCGTTATCATTATCACCTGGATTGCCATCCTGCCCCTGGTTGCCGTTCTGCTCCCGGCGCTGCTGCTCGGCCTGCTCGCGGTCTGCCTGTGCCTTGGCGTTGACAGAGCTGGTAACGTTCGCCATAGCAGATTCGAGGGTCTTCTGCTCATCGCTGTATTCGTCGGCGGTGACTGAGGAACCGCTTTTGTTCAGAAGAGTCCTGGCACTGTCGATGGCAGATTCCAGATCGGAGCGTACCTGGTCATCCATAACCCTGCCGTTTGATGACGTATACAGGGCCTGTGCCTGGGAAACTGCACTTTCCAAGCTCTCGCGCGCATTGGATTTTACCTTTGCTGCCTGGCTTTTCTGCACTGCAGAAACGTCATTTTTCAGGGACTGGGCAAGTTTATTAGCGTTTGCGGTAAGTGTGGTGCTTTTCTGGACGATCTCTTCCAGCTTGCCGCGGACGAGCGAAGGGCTGCAGGCCTCTACAGCGTTGATGCTGTTTGATGTATCGCGGGCGTTGGATACTGTAGTCCGCAGCTGTGTGATCGTTGCTGAATCCTCAACATCTGATCCGCTTACCGATGATGTTACGCTTTCAGCTTTCGACAGCTGCTCGGACAATTCGCCGGATGCAGTCTGCATTTTTGCTGTTGCCGCCTGGCAGCTCGACAGGGCTGTGTTGTATTCACTGGTGCGCATAGCCCGGCGGATCGCCAGGCCTCCGTAAACAAGGGCGATAACCGCGACGATGGCAATAAGCGTGATCACAGTTACCCGGATAAGCTTACGCTGGTTTTCATCTTCTTTGCGTGCCGCCGCACTGACACCACCTGCGCCAAGCTCTTCGGATGCTTCGGTTCCGCGTGTCCCGATACCTGCGAAGGGCGTACCGGAGGATGCTGTGTCTTCGCCGAAATTGGAAACGAGCTGATCCAGATCCGGATCAAGCTGGTCAGGTTCAGATTCCGCGAACACCTGTGTGGCAGAGGAGAAGATGCCTTGTGCAGATGGGTCAGCCTCCTGCCGGGCTGAGGGGGATGGGGCAATAGCCTGTGTTGCCGCTGCAGCAGCCGGAGGGATTGCCGGGACAGTTGCAGCAGCCGATGAAGCGGGCGGCTCTGCGGCGGGGGATGCCGCGCTGCCGAGCACCGCAGTATCCGCCGGGCCGTTTTGGGCAGTCCCTGCCGCCGCAGGGGTACCGGCCGGCGGAAAGATGAGTGTTGATGTGTCAAAGTCGGGGGCAGGGAGGACATTCGGCCTGTTCGCAGGATCCCCTGCAGATGAGGCAGCCGGAGCAACCGGGGCAGTAACTATAGCAGTTTCCGCATCGCCTGTACTGGCGGCGCCGGCACCCGTACCTCCGGCAGTTTCCGTAGTCCCGGCAGGTGCGCCGGTATCAGCCATAGTACCTGTGCCGCCGCCTGCCGGCATATCTTCAGCCCTGAGCGTGTGGAACCCTACGCCTTGCCAGCCGTCCGGACCGCTGTCATCATCAAGAAGGGGATTGAAAGTCTGTGTTTCTTCAAGCGGCCTGTCTTCTGCACTGTCTGCTGCTCCGGCACCTGGGATTATGCCGGTGGTACTGCCGGCGGCGTCCCCGGCAGGGCGGACTGCCTGCTGCTCCTGCATATGCAGTACAGGGTCCTCGAGCGTGTCGGGCATCGTATAGGAATGGGAGGCTTCCGGACCCTCAGGATGTGAAGAATGGCTGCGCGCATCTTCATCAGTGATCAGCACCGGGTCTTCTATCGGCGGGATAGACTGCGTGGACTGGATATCAGCAGCACTATCCGCGCTGCCTGCCTCCGCTGCAGCGTCAGCAGTATTCCCATCGCTGTCCATATCAGGCCTGTCGCTTTTGCGGTAAATCGTCATAACCCGTCCTTCGCATATGACCACAAATGACTGTGCCTTATATTTTACCGTGTCCCAAGGAATGCGCGCGATCTGCTGCAGCCCTGCCCGCAGCCGGACGGCGCAGAATGCAGCATATATGCGCGGCCTGCAGCCCCGTTTGTGAAGGGAACGTAGAAAAATACAGCCTAAATTACAAGGAATTGTGCTTATTGCTGATAAAACCTGTGACCTTAAGGCTTTTCCTTTAGTGTGGACAGGACAGCAGCTTCAGCGCGCCCGGAATAACAGCAGGAACAGGAAACGTGATACGGGCATTTAAAGGCTGGCCGGGAATCGGAAAGATGGAAACGTATACAGCGTACAGGAACGCAGGTTGGAAAGGTACGGTTATATGAGGAAACTGGGTAAGAACGATCCTTCAGCAGCAGACCCTTCGGGGAACCCCTCCGGGGGGTTACGCGGCTCTGCAGGCACAGCGCGGCATGAAGCCAGGAAGCGCCGTATCACTGTAGCCACGACGGCAGCTATAACCCTTGTAACAGTATCTGCAACGATTGCGGCAGCCGGTTTTCTTACCGGTTCTTTTGACTTCTCGGCGCGGGGGAAGGATATGGCGTCCATCACGGCTGCACGCAGGGGCGCTTCCGGAAATGCGGGTACTGCACGGCAGGGGGCGCAGGACGGCTTACGGTCTTCAGGCAGCCCGGGGCAGGGCGGACGTTCCGGCGGTCCTGCCAGCAGCCCCCAGGGCAGCGGGGGTGGCCTTAAGGGGAATAATAATTCCGGCTCCCATCCGCAGGATACCCCATCCCGTGTCGCCAGTTCCATCCCCGGCAACGCTGTTGTCATATCCGGGAGCATGGCTGCAACGCCTGACGGCACAGTGTACGACATTGCAACCGGGGCAACAGTTTCGGGCTCACAGGACCCCGGGCAGTATTCACGTTATTTTGGTACGGATACGGCCCCTGCCGATCCGCTGGCAAAAACTGGCGGGAAGTCATTTCTGCCTGTCCCTGTGGAAGATATCCGGGACAAGGCGGGATCGGATGCCCCGGCGGAACTTTCTTCAGGGCATCAGCAGGGCAGCATTGCTCCTGCGGCAGCATCTGTCTCCCTGAAATCCCAGGATGCCACTGCTGCAGCCCCGTTGCTGCGGTCAGCCCTTCCAACTGCGCCCCTCCCGGATAAGGCCCTTCCTGCTGCTCTCCAGAACAACAGTTACGGGGCGCACTGGGGGCAGTATAACGGAACTCCCGCATTCTTCAGCCGTAACGGGTCCCTTTTCGCCCAGCAGGCTAAAGGCGTGATCGATGTATCCGAATGGCAGAAAAATATCGACTGGGCAGCCGCCAAACGTGCCGGTGTCGAAGGTGCTATTATCCGTATCGGGTACGGAGTAGGGAATGCCGATAAAAAAGCCCAGTACAATATTTCAGAATGCAGGCGCTTAGGCATACCTTTTGGGGTCTATATATATTCGTATGCGTCGGATTCCGGTTTTGCCTACAATGAGGGGACGTCTACCGCGAACCTGCTGAAAAGGTTCGGCGTTTCCGAGCGTGACCTCAGTTATCCGATCTACTATGACCTTGAAGCGTGGACATGGAAAGGGCATACCCGTTCCACCGATCCTGCCGTTTATGAGAGGATCGTCAGCTCATGGTATTCAGCTATGGGTGCTGCAGGCTATGGGAATAAACTGGGCGTATATTCATACACGAGCTATCTCAACAGCGCACTGAACCGCCCGTCCATCCATCAGAAAACGTCATGGGTCGCCCAGTACGGAAGCACTATGACTTTTACGGGTCTGTCCTCAAACTTCCGCGGCTGGCAGTACTCATCTGACGGCAGGGTCAACGGGATCAGTGGGAATGTGGATATTAATGCGTTCGGGTATAAAGATGCGGTCAGGCCTGCCAGTACCGGCCTTGATGTGACGCGGCTCCCTCAGGTCACGGTACCTAACGGCCTGTATTACATCAATGTCCGCCAGAATGACACGATGTCTGTTGATATCAATAAAGGCAGCCTCAGCAACGGCCAGGCGCTCCAGCTGTACCACTGGAACAATGCTACCGCTCAGCAGTTCCGCTTCACCCGCCAGAATGACGGCAGCTATGTGATCACCAACGTGAACTCCGGCAAAGCTATTGATGTAAGCGGTTCCCAGACTTATAACAATGCGAAGATACAGCAGTGGGAAGTGAACGGCGCAGCAGCGCAGAAATGGTTTATCCGTGACGCGGGGAACGGCTATTACCTCCAGTCTGCTTTAGGCAATTGGGTGCTTGATATGACAAACGGGTCAAGTGCCAATTTCACGCCGGTCAAACTGTATACGCCTAATGGGCTTGAAGCACAGAAATTCCAGATCGCATCGGTCAACCCGATATCAACGGGCACTGCCATGCGCATATCGAGCGGCATAAGTTCTGGGCTTGTTATGGATATCCCCTCTGGTTCCCGCGACAATTTTGCGCGGCCGCAGCTGTACACCTGGAACGGCGGATCGGCCCAGCTTTTTACTTTCCGGCAGGTGGGCAACAGCGTGTACACTATTGCGAACCTGAACTCGGGGAAGCTTGTCGACGTTGATAAAAACAGGTCTGCCAACGGGTCTATGGTTCAGCAGTACCAGTCCAACGGCAACGAAGCCCAGCATTGGCATGCACGGTGGCTTGGCGGAAACAGGTATGGCTTTATCGGCTCAGGATCGGGCAAATTCCTTGACGACCCTGCCGGCAATACTGCGCTGGGGACAAAGCTCCAGATATGGCAGGATACTAAGGCTACGGCCCAGCAGTGGGAAGTCACCCATTCAGACAGCCCTGCGGCTCTGGCATACCGGCACCGCAATGACCTCGCTGACGGGGTATATACTTTCGGCGCAGCAGCGAACCCTTACTACAGGCTTGACCTCAACGGCGGATCCCCCGCAAATGGCACTAATATCCAGCTGTGGCAGGCGAACGGTGTCACAGCCCAGGACTGGAAAATAACCCATGACGCTGAGGGTTTCATAACTTTCACAAGCGTGGCATCAGGGAAGGCCCTTGATGTTGCAGGAAGTTCCACGCAGCGCGGGGCGAATGTCCAGCAGTGGCCGCTGAACGGTGCCGCTGCGCAGAAATGGGTAGCGGTGCGCAACAGCAACGGGACGTATACTTTTATTTCCGCTTTGAACGCTTCCCGCGCTCTGGATATCCCTAACGGCATAGCCCGTAATTATGCTAATGTGCAGATATGGGAAACGAACGGTGCGCCGGCACAGCAGTGGCGGGCTTACAGGAAATAGTTTCACGGCATTGTTTCATGGGAATTGCTAAAATATAGATGTCTGACTTTATCTAGTGGAGTTTTATCGAGGTATATATTATGTCAACTATGAAGTTTGCCAATATCCTGCTGGAGTCGAACCCGCGTTCAGCGGCATATCCGGGCCTGTACTGCCGTTCAGACCAGCCGGTGGTCCGGGACCCCGGCACAGGCGAGTGGGAAATGTATTCAGCAGGGACCTATGATTTCGCCACATATTTCAATTCGCTGTCAGTCATGAAGCTGCGGAAATATACTGCCGCAGACAGTTTCAGCCTGCATCTGGAGCTTAAAGGTGCAGCGTGCACAGTCCGCCAGAACTACGGCGGGGTCTTCAGCGCAGAGCCTGAAATCATTGAAGGGTCTGAGCGTACAGTGGCTGCGGGCGACAGCTGGCAGACTATTGATATGCCCCTGGCAGTTACGGATGATATGGTACTTGCCGGTTTCGTCATCAGGACTGAAGGCCGGGTGGCTATCCGCAACAGCTATTATGAGGTCGGCTACAGCGGGAAGCTGCGCGATATCGAGCTTGCCGTCGGCACGACAACGTTCAAAAAAGAAAATTATATTACCGGAAATATTGATCTGATCAGGAAAAATATCATTGATACTGATGAAGATATTTCCCGGCATTTTCATATGTATGTTATAGACAACGGGCGCACTCTGGATGCCCCGGCCCTGAGCAGCGAACGGATCACTGTTACCCCTAACGATAACGTTGGCGGTGCGGGAGGCTTTACCCGGGCAATGATCACCGCTATGGAACAGGAGCCGAAAGCCACCAATATCATCCTTATGGATGACGACGTGGCCGTTTCTCCTGAAAGCATCAAACGCACATATAATGTGCTGCGCCTTCTCAAGCCTGAGTATGAAGAGGCCATGATCAGCGGCGCGATGCTCAACTACGAGGTAGGCGAGGACCAGTGGGAAGACATCGGGCATGTCAGCCCTGAGGGGGCTTTCAGGGCCTGCAAGCCGCCCCTGCGTATGACGGTGTTTGAAGATCTTGTGTATAACGAGAAATTCGAACCGACAAAGAAGATGAAAAAAGATCTGTATGCTGCCTGGTGGTACTGCTGCATCCCCGTTTCGGTGATCGAAAAGAACGGCCTGCCGCTCCCTTACTTTGTTCGCTGCGATGATGTTGAATACGGGTTACGCTGCAAAACCCCATTTATCACCATGAACAGCCTGTGCGTCTGGCATATGTCATTCAGCAAGCGATATAACGCTGCTGTGGAACGGTACCAGAGCACCCGGAACATTATGATTGCCCAGGCGACTACGGGTGTGGCAGCAGAGGCTGATCCGTTCCATGAGCTGTATAAGAATGTCAGGCTCGAACTGAAGAAATTTGCTTATGATGATGCCGAGCTCTGCCTTGATGCCTTCGAAGATTTCCTGAAAGGACCTGATTTTATCAGCAAGCCGGGGGTAGCTGAAGCTACCTTTATGAAAGCTAATAAAGATAAAGAAAAACTTGTTGATTTTAAAACCCTCCAGGAACAGCTTGATGCAGACCCCGATGTTGAAGGCCTCCAGATCTCGGATATTGACCGGCAGCTGATCGACGGGGACAAGCCGCGTACTTTCTTCAACCGTGCAGTAGATTTTACTACTGACAACTGGCAGCATGTCATTAAGCGCGAAGGCCGGGGGTATGCTGTGATTCCGCTGATCGGGTGGGCTTATCCGGCCGGCGTTATACGCGGCAAGAAGAAGCTTGTCGCCATTGACTGGTTCAACCGTAAAGGTGCTGTACGTGAGAAAGACCCGGCCCGGTACAATGAGATCATGAAACGCTACAGGCGCGATATGCGCTACTATAAGACCCATGCTGCACGTCTGCGTCATGAATATGAAGCGGCGCGCGCAACAATAACATCTGTCGGGTACTGGAAACACTATCTTAAAATGGACTAACCTTTATCTGCCTATGGTGCATAGTAGCCGGTCACAGGCGTGCACGCATGCTGTAATTGGATGCCGTGCACCGCAGGCAGAGGAATGAGATGAACCAAGTGGAAAACCGATTGAAGAAGCGCTACGGTTATGCGTGGACTGTCCTTAAAGGGCTTGTCAAGACTGATTTCAAACTGCGGTACCAGGGGTCCTTCCTCGGCGTGCTGTGGTCAGTGCTCAAGCCGCTGCTGCTGTTCGTAGTCATGTATTTCGTTTTCGCGCGTTTCCTGCGCATGACTGACGGCACGCCTACCTACCCGGTAGTCCTCCTGGCTGGTATCAGCTCATGGCAGTTCGTGACGGAATCCGTCAATACAGGCCTGCGGTCCATTGTTGACAGAGGGGACCTCCTGCGGAAGATCCATTTCCCCAACTATATTGTGGTGGTTTCTGCAACTGTCGGGGCATTGATCAGCTATGCGATCAACCTCCTTGTCGTGCTTGTCTTTGCTGTGGCGCTGCGTGTCAATTTTACATGGTGGACTTTATTGCTGCCGCTGAATATTATCGAGCTGTATGCTGTGACCTTGGCAATGACGCTTATTATGGCGACCATGTATGCCTATTTCCGCGATATCGCGCATATCTGGGAAGTGCTCCAGCAGCTTATTTTCTATGCCATGCCTATTATCTACCCGTTAAAAATCCTGCTGGAACCGCCCAGGAGATTAGAACTCCTGGCGAAACTGGAATTGCTGAACCCTATTGCCCAGTCGATACAGGATATCAGGCATAACCTCATAGATGCTGAGAACCAGCAGACAATATGGACGATGTACGGCAATTCAGCTATCGGCTGGTGCGGGAAATTCTTCCCCCTAGTGTTCACAGCTGTACTGCTGTGGTTTGCTGTCTGGCTTTTCAGGCGCAACAGCCGCAAGTTCGCGGAGGTGATGTAATGGGTAAACCAGGTAAGCCGCAGGGCCTCCATGTGCCGCCGGCACAGAGTGAAGCCGCTGATAATAAGCAGGATTCCACAGGTTCCGGGGAAAAGGATATGCATGGGCAGAGCAGGGAAGCTGCTTCCAGGCGCGACTATATGGCTGCTCCGGTCGTGCTTTCCGCACAGCATGTGTCCAAATCATTCAAACTGCCTACTGAGCAGGCGACCGGCATCAAGCAGGCGTTCATCAACTGGACAAAAGGCATCAAAGGCTATACACGGCAGGAAGTCCTTAAAGATATCAGTTTTGATGTCCATCAGGGCGAGTTTTTCGGTATCGTCGGGCGTAACGGCGGCGGGAAATCTACGCTCCTTAAGATCATTTCCCAGATATACTATCCGGAAAAAGGCGAGATCTCGGTTTCAGGGAAACTCGTGCCGTTCATTGAGCTTGGCGTCGGTTTCAACCCTGAGCTGACTGGGCGTGAAAATGTGTATCTGAACGGTGCGCTGCTGGGTTTCACGCGCCGTGAAGTTGACCTCATGTACGATGATATCGTTGAATTCGCCGAGCTTGAAGAATTCATGGACCAGAAGCTTAAAAATTATTCTTCCGGCATGCAGGTAAGGCTTGCGTTCTCTGTTGCCATCAAAGCCCAGGGGGATATCCTTGTGCTTGATGAGGTGCTTGCTGTGGGGGACGAGGCATTCCAGCGCAAATGCGACGATTTCTTTACGGAGATCAAGCGGGATCCGAGCAAAACGGTTATCCTGGTGACCCATGATATGGGTTCGGTAACAAAATACTGCACCCGTGCCATGATGATTTCTGACGGTACTGTCAGGTCGATCGGGGACCCCGAGTCAGTATCAAAGCAGTATACCCTTGCCAACCTGGAGGCAGAAAAGGCCGAGGCCAGGCGCAGGCGGAAGGAAAACGGCGGGTATGCGAACGGGCTCAATGAGCGGTGCCCCATCCTGAAGACTTCTGCTGTATCGTCAATGGTCAACAGCAGCTCGGATATCTTCCGGTTTGATGTGGAATACAGTTTCGACGAGCCCGGTGATTTCTACCTGGCTATCGCCCTGCATGATATAAGGCGCGGAGGCATAACATATGATACGGGCAACCATAATCTGAAAGCCCTGCAGCACGGGCATCATACGGTACGGTTTGAACTGCCCCTGGACCTTTTCAACAACGGCGAATTCAGGCTTGTGACTTCGCTGTGGAAAGGCAGCGCGGAGGATCCTGATACCGCGGAATTCGTTGCCGTGGCGATCGATGATAATGCCTGCGATTTCGTGGTCCGTGATAAGCGGAACAGCGACTATGCGCTGCTGAGCGACCGGGTGCTGAGGATAACCCCGGAAGACCCTTCGCAGATCGAATATATCCAGCGCCAGTGACTCAGCAACTCAGTAACAGGGCAAAATCCCATCGCAGGATGGGCAGATGGTGTAAGGTAGAAATATGGTACGCAGAAAGCGCAGTAGAACTGCCGGCAGTAAAGGCGACGGCTGGGAAGCGGTATCCCGTGTGGTCTTCCCTGTTGAAGACGGGCAGCAGGTCATGCCCCTTTATGCTATTGATTTCACGCGCCCCCGCATAAATGAAGCTGCGCTGGCAACGTCCGGCGTGCTCCCGAAGCTGGACGTGGGCGCCATGACCCGGGGCAAGTTCCAGGAACTTGTGCGCACCAGCGGCATCGGCGATTCCGTAACGTGCGATTCCTTCACTGTCAACAGCCGTACGCAGATAACTGTCCGCCGGCGCGGGTATGCCTCGCTGTGCACTTTCTTCAATGCATTCCCTGCCGCATACTGGCGCCGGTGGACGTCTGTACGGGAAGTGCGTTTTTCCGCTCGGGTACAGGGCAGCGGGACCGTCCGGCTGTTCAAGTCTACCGGCCGCGGGCTTATCTATGCGGCTGCAGAGGAGATAGCTGTTGATGCCGCCGACGGTTTCCACGACATCAGTGCCGAGATACCTCTGACCGGGCTTATGGACGGCGGCTACTTCTGGTTTGATGTTGAGGCTTCAGACAGCCCGGTGAGCGTAGCAGATGCCCGATGGTCCGTGCCGCGCGAGGCAAAAACTGCGCATCTGTCGGGAGGAAAGGCTGAGACGACGCTGTCAGTTGCCATAACGACTTTCAACCGCGCCCCATACTGCCTTAACCAGCTGCGGACGCTTGCCAATGCCCCTGAACTGCGCCGGCGTATCGACACTGTGTACTGTGTTGACCAGGGGACGGACCGTGTGGAAAACCAGCCCGGTTTTGAGCAGGTGTCGGCTGAGCTGGGCGGCCAGCTCTCCTATATCTGCCAGCGTAACCTGGGCGGTTCAGGCGGCTACTCGCGCGGCATGTATGAAACTGTGAAAGCAGGCCGGAGCGATTATGTGCTCCTTCCCGATGATGATGCCGTCAGCGAGCCTGAATCCATCCTCCGCGCCGTGCAGTTTGAGGATTATGCGGTAAAGCCGCTGCTTGTGGGCGGTGCGATGTTCCATCTCGATAACCGCACCGTGCTGTATACCCAGGGTGAGCGCATCAACTCTTCGCGCATGTGGAATATGCCGTCTGCCGGGCTTGATTATAATTTTGATTTTGCGGCCAGCCCTCTCCGTGACGCCCCTGAACGGCATCAGCGGGTGGACAGCGATTATAACGGATGGTGGATGTGCCTTATCCCCGTAGCTGTCCTTAGGGAGATCGGCCTGTCCCAGCCGTTCTTTATCAAATTCGATGATATCGAGTTCTGCCTGCGGGCCAGGCGCCATGGCTGCCCGACTGTATGCCTGCCCGGTGTGGCAGTCTGGCATCAGGCGTGGCATGATAAAGACCCTACGCGCGGCTGGGAAGAGTATTTCATCCAGCGTAACCGGTGGATATCTGCGCTGCTGTGCTTCCCGGACCATCCTCCGCGCATGGTTCTGGAGAACCTACGGTGGGATGCAAGCGTCAGCCTGCGGTTCCTCTACTCTGCCCTCGCCCTGCATACGATGGGCCTGAAAGATATCCTTAAAGGGCCGGAATATATTGCCCGGAGCCTTCCTGTGAAGCTTGACGAAGTGAAATCCCTGCGCGCGCAGTTTGATGATGCGCAGGTGAAAAGCAGTTTTGAGGATTTCCCCGAGCCGGCAGGGGAGATGGCTTCGCACGGCAAACGCCGTGAAAGCCTGACTATGAAGGATTATTATAAGGCTGTCCTGGGGCTTCTCGGGCGCTGTGCTGCAGCGGGGTTTGCAGGCGGTGCGAAGCGGAAGCAGGGGTATCCTTCCCGTCCTGATATTGCTGTCCCGGCAAAAGATGCTTCCTGGGCAGGCATAGCACTGCACAACCTTGATTCGGCACTTCTGACAGCCCCTGACGGCAATACCGTGGCGTGGGTCAGGCGCGATGACAGGCGTGCGCGCCAGGGGATGCTGGAGAATGCCCGCCTTACTCGCACTATCCTGAAAAACTGGAAAAAACTTGCCCGGGAGTATGCTGATTACGACATGGCATCAATAAGTTCATGGGAACATATTTTTAAACAGGAGTAGCGGGAGCCGACAGGGATGCGCGGGCCCGGGAGGCTGAAGGGCCGAAGGATACGGAAGAAATAAAGCAGGTTAAGGCAACTATGGAAACTGAGCATACCAACCGGCAGGCCGTCGGGGGCCGCGCGGAAGCCGCAATGCAGGGCAGCGATACCAGGCAGGATACGCAGGTGCAGGCTGCTGCTTCTCTCAATGCCCCTGCTGCTCGCATCCCTGCCTCTGCTTCTGCCTCCGGGCCGGCACCGGGCACCCGCCGTGCACTGAATGTACTGGGCAGCACGGTCAGGTTCCTTGCGGATCCGGCTGCGCTGGTTTTCGGTGTTATTGCCGGCGGTCTTGCCTGCCTGAGCTGCGTAGTTGACGGCCTTGCACAGTTTGAGGGCTCTTCGGCGCCATATTTGAGGACTGTCGCGGTTGAGCGCGGAGTCGTTTTCGGTATCGCGGCATATCTGGTAGCACTGGTTATTTTCCGCTGGGCGGATTGGACGAAGCGCCGCGGCAGCGGTACCCGCAGCACCGGCATCAGCGGCGGTACCAGCAGCGATAGCGTTAGCAGCTTCCGGGGCGGCAGCTTCTCGGATAGCGGGAGCCGGCTGTCACGGTTTACCGCACATGTTTTTGGACGTATGCAGCCTGTAACGTTCGGCGCAGCCGCTAAAAAATATCTGCTTATTTTCTGGACAGCAATAGCCGTCAGCTGGATCCCCTGGCTTATGGTCTATTGGCCGGGCGCCCTCCGCGACGATACGCTTGCGCAGTATTTCCAGTCGCAGGGGTACCACGGCTATTATACCCGCCACCCTCTTATGGGGACCTTTATCTTCGGCCTGTTCTGGCGGATAGGCCAGGCGATGGGGAATGTCTTTTATGGGCTGATGGTGTATACCATAATCCAGACAGCCTTCCTTTCCCTGGCATGCGCTCTTGTACTGTGCTACATGCGCAAGCGCGGTGTCCCTGCTGCCGTACTGTGGCTCACTATGGTATTTTTCACCACAGGATATGTCGTTGCCGGGGTCGTACCGACTATGAGCAAAGATTCGTTGTGGGCGATCGTTATGGCTCCGCTGGCGCTGATATTTATCGAAGCATGCCTGACGCGCGGGCAGGTGCTCAGGCGCTGGCCGGTACTGGTATCTTTTATGATCCTCGCCGCTTCCTTCCTGGCAATCAAGCGTACGGGGATCGAAATACTTGCAGTTTCCGGTATCTTTCTGATTGCTGCAGTGCTGGCCCCCGGCTGCAGGGTAAAAGCGGCAGGCAGCGGAAAACAGGCAGGAGCCATCAGCACAGCCCCGGACTCCGCGCAGGCCAAACCCGGATATACCGCTGCCGCAGCAGGCGCACTGCGTCCGCGCCGCCCCCGCCGTGCTATCATACAGGTCCTGTGCGCGCTTGTTATCCCAATGGCAGCAGTGCTTGGCATCTGGGATCCGGTCTCAGTGAAACTGGCGGGGGCAGCCCAGTGGCCGCCGCTGGAACTGTACGGCTTTTTCTCCCAGCCGATCGCCAGGGTAGGGAGGTATAATCCGGCCGGCCTGGCGGATTCCGACCGCCGGGAGATCAATACGTATATGAAGCTGTCTGATGCGGTGGAGTTTTATAACCCTTCCCGTGAAGACGAAACGATGTACACAATAAAATACAAAATTGTTTCGCAGCACAGGGCGGATTTCATCAAACTGTGGCTCAGGATCGGGCTTAAGGATAAGCGGAATTTCAAGGAATACGCCAAAGCATACGCATTTGTGTGGCAGCCTTGGTTCTCTACCCAGAAACCGTTCGTATACCCTTCATCATCTGCATATCTGTTCGATGAAGCATACATGGCCCAGTGGGGGAGGGAAGTGCATGATCCCCGGCTCGCCGAGCGTGCGCTTGCGCCGCTGAGGGACGGTGACCGGGGAGCTTCAGATGCAAAACGCGAATGGCAGCTTTGCGCGGCGAAGTATTTCAAAAATCGTGCTGAAAGTTCCGATGAAGCCAGAGCAAGGCTTCTGGAATGCCAGGCCCAGGGGAGCCGGTGCGCTGTGCCGCTTGAGAAACAGCCCGAAGCGCTGTCTGACAGGGTGCTGCAGCAGATCGATATTTTCTTCAGTTCTATGGGGCTGTATGTAACGCTGATCCCGCTGGCAGCAGGGTTGTACCTGCTGACGCGCAGGCGCTGGCTGGCGCTGGCGGCATGGGTGTTCCTGCTTATGTTTGTGCTCCAGCTTATCGCATCGCCCGCTGCCCTGTACTGGTACCCCGTTCCGCTCTATTTCGTGCTGCCTGCATTCGCGGGGCTGATTTTTGATAAAAGCGGCAGGCAGCAAAAAGCCGGGACCAGATGACAGGTCAGCTTTCATTTTCGCAGACGGTAAAACAGCTGGCAGGGATCACTAAAGGATATAGGGCTGTTTTATGCACCCTGATCGTACTGTCGCTGATACAGTCGCTGGCCGAGGCTTCGCTGCCGGTAGGGCTCGGGATACTGGTCAACGCTGTTGGCAGGCATAATATAAGCGGCTTTGCAGCAATAAGCATATTCCTTGTGCTGGCCGTACTTATACGTATCACAGCTTCAGTATCTGCCCATATCATTGGTACAAAAACAGGCATAGATATCAGGGTCCGGCATAAGGAAACACTTGCCGGGCATGTGATCTCTCATAGGGAGGTAGCAGGCGCAGGGCTGTCTGCAGGGGATATTATTGAGGTGGCGGAAGATGATATCGGTGCGATCGCTGACGGATTCTCTGCAATTGAATTTACTGTTGTGGGGATTGGGACTTATATTGCTGCAGGGATTTATTTGCTCACTCAATCATGGCGTGTGGGGGTATCTATCCTTATAGCAGTTCCCGTGCTGTGCCTCCTTTTGCCCAGGGTATTGGGCAAGCTGCGGGGCTATCTGTCCGATTACCGAAAAACGGCGGGGACTGTAACGTCAATGGCCGAAGATGCAGCCACCAGGCACAGGGTCCTTTCAGGTATACAGGGGCGCGGTGCCTTCCTTGAAAGCTATCGCAAAACGTCTCTGGAGATGAAGCGTAAAGGCCTTGACGTTGCAAATATGCGGGCGCTGATCGACGGTTTGCGCGAACTTATCCCTGCGCTGGTACTGCTGGCTGTCCTTGGAATGGCTTTGCTGCAATGGCAGGCAGGCTGGATGGATGCCGGTCAGCTGGTGTCCTTTTATGGGCTGGCTACCTATCTGCTTCAGCCTGTAACATCTGTGATCTCGGCTTTGCAGCGTCTTGTCCCGGCAGCTGTAGGCCTGGAGAGGGAGCAGAATGTGCTTTCATCAGGCCGGGAACCGCGCAGCGGGACGGATGCCATACCGGCAGTGAGAGAAGTTTCTGATCCCCAGACCGGGCTTCGGATATCCGCAGGGTATTCGGTAGTATTTGCGGATACTCTGTCAGAGATGCGTAATATTGCTGAACGGCTGGCGGGCGCTGACAGTAGAGGTGAGGGCCGGGTAAACGGTATCCCTTATAATACGTATTCTGAAACTGCTATCCGCAGGACGGCGATTTTAGCAGATACTGATGCGATGCTGGTAAGCGGTACGTTATCGCAGATACTGGGCGGCAGCAGGTATTCGGAGGAAGACAAGATACATGCTTTGCGGGAGGCTTCCCTTGGGGAGCTGGCTGACCGCTCAGAGAATAGGCTGGACCAGTATATTGCTGATGGCGGGCGTAACCTTTCCGGCGGCCAGCGCCAGCGTCTGGTACTGGCCAGGTCGCTGATCCCGGACCCTCAGGTCTTAGTTCTGGTGGAACCTACAAGTGCACTTGACACGGTTACCGAGGATGATGTTATAAAGCAGCTGTACCAGGACCGCAGGGGTGCTGTTACTGTCGCAGTTACGCGGAGCCCGGCCCATATGCTGCAGGCCGATACCGTGTTCTGGATACGGGATGGCGCAGTATTCCTGAACGGGGCGCACAGGGAATTGATGAAAAATCGTGAGTATCGGGAAATGTTTATGGGACTGGAGGAGATATGACAGTAGCTGATAATACCTCCAGTTTCCATTTGCCTGTAGCTGATTCTGCTGCGACCAGACGGCGCGTGCTGGAAATAGTAAAAGGGAACAGGCGCGAACTGGCTGCGCTTGTTGTCCTGCATGTTTGTGCTATAGGTATGGGGATACTTTCTCCACTGTTGTTTGGCTGGCTGATCGACACGGTTACCGGAGCGCCTGTCCCTCTGAAAATAAATATATGGATACTGTTTTCCCTGCTGTGTATGGCTTTGGCATTGCAGGCATTCCTGACATGGTGTGCCCAGCGTGCATCATGGCGCTTTGGCGAAAATATTTTTATGCGTCTGCGCAATGATGTTATTGACGGTGTGACGCAGCTTCCTCTAATAACTGTTGAGCGGGCAGGGCGAGGGGATATCATAGCCCGGACAACGAATGATATTGATGCTGTTTCTGAAGCAGTCAGGGTAGGCCTTCCTGAAAGCCTGGTGGCAGCCCTTTATGTGCTGTTCGCCTCAGCTTCGTCTTTTATGCTGGATTGGCGTATTGCGCTTGTCTCAGTAGCAGGGTTGCCTTTCCTGTTTTTTGCTACACGGTGGTATACCAACCGGTCGCAGCATGCGTATGAGAGGGAGCTGCGCAGCCATGGGGAATTTGATTCTATTTCCAGCGAGGCGATTGAAGCTGCCCGTACGATTGATCTGCTCAATGACTCGGAGAGGGTCTCTGCCGGCCTTAGACACGGAGCGCAAAGTGTTTCTAAGGCTGAACGGTATACGCTTTCCCTCCAGCAATGGTGGTTCCCTATGGTGCAGCTCGGATACTATCTGCCTTTTGCACTTGTAGCTGCTGTCGGGGGTATTATGTCGCTCAACGGACAGGCTAGTATCGGTACCGTTGTTGCAATAACTATGAATACTCAGCTGGTGGTAGACCCGTTGGATGACCTTCTGTATTGGGCCGACCAGCTGCAGCTGGCATGGGCTGCATTGAGGCGTATGTCCGGTGTTTCTGCACTGCGGGAGGCCGGACACTCGGATGGAAGATATTATGATGGCGGTCCATCAGGCGGATGCGTAGTTGAGGCTGATAATCTGTACGTCGAATATGAAAAGGGAAATCCTGTGATACGGGGAGCCAGCCTGAAAATATCAGAAGGCGAACATGTGGCTCTGATCGGCCCGTCGGGAGCGGGGAAAACTACGCTCGCTCTGGCGTTGTGTGGGCTTATCCCGCCATCCGGAGGCAGTACCGAAGTCCGTTTCCCCTCATCTGAGCTGCAGGGCAGAATGCCCCGCATAATGTTTGTAGCACAGGAGCCGCAGATATTTACGGGTACACTGCGTTTCAATCTGCTGCTTGCCGCCCCGGGTGCAGATGATAGCGCTATACGCAGAGCCCTTGCTTATGCAGATGCTTCAGGGCTTTATGACCGCCTGGATGATGATGCGGACAGCCTTGAGCTTGACCCTGTTGCCCGACAAAAAATCGCGCTGGCACGGGTATCTTTGGCTGATCCGGATTTTGTGGTTCTTGATGAAGCGATGTCGATGTTTTCCCTTGCTGAGGCTAAACACAGCGAACAGTTATTTGAAGAGGTCCTTAAAGGGAAAACTGTGATCATTATCGCCCACCGGCTGCACACGGCGATGGGCTGCGACAGGGTGATAGTCATGGACCACTGCTGTATCGTTGAGCAGGGGCCTCCTGAGAAGCTGAGGGATTCAGGAGGTAAATTCTCTGCGCTCTACGGGAAGATGGGACAAAGGTAAAGCAGGATCAGAGCATGCCCTGAATATGGAAAATATGGAGGAGCATGGTGCTTTGGATAAAATCGGGGACAAAGCCGGGGAGCCGCCCGCTGCTGCGGGAGTTATCACCCCGTGTTCTGCAGCCCTGCCGCCACGCCTGATACTGTGCACAGGATCAGGTATATATAATCTGCTGTCTGGGATTCGTTAAGCTCAGATTTACTGTCCTGACGGCGCAGGGACCTTAGGGCCCGTACCTGTGCAAGGGACAGGGCGTCTACATACGGCGAACGGATGCGGATGGCCTGCCCGAGGATATGCCGGTGCTCCAGCGGCCAGTCGTCGCCCGTAATGCGCAGCACCCATTCCCGTGTCAGCCTCATTTCGTCCAGGACTTCTTTTTTCAGGTCTTCGCGTTCGCCCAGGTCAAGATACATATGCGCAATATGGCTGTCTGTCTTGGCAAGGGACATTTCGATGTTGTCGATGAATGTGCTGAACAGCGGCCACTGCCGGTAGGCTTCGCGGAGCTCGCTGAGGTTGCCGAAACGCTCGCATGCCGTCCCCAGCCCATACCATGCGGCAAGGTTGATGCGTGCCTGTGCCCATGAGAACACCCATGGGATCGTGCGCAGGTCGTCAAGCGATTTGGCCCCGAGACCGCGTTTTGCAGGGCGTGAGCCTATGGGGAGAAGGCCGATTTCGGTCAGCGGTGTCACAGTGGAGAACCATGGTGTGAAATCCTGCGAGTTCAGCAGCCCTACGTATTTTTCACGCGATGCACGGTCCAAGGTGTCCGCCATCCCGGCGTATTTCCCGGTCATGTCAGTATTGGTCTTTTCGGTGCTGGGGGCTGACTGCAGAAGCGTTGCTGATGCAATGGCCTCAACGTGCCGGGCTGCCAGTATCGGGTTCCCGTAGCGTGCAAAAATGACTTCGCCCTGTTCTGTGACTTTGAACCGGCAGTTTACGGAGCCTGACGGCTGCGCAAGGACTGCGCGGTTCGCGGGACCGCCGCCGCGCCCTACAGCGCCGCCGCGCCCGTGGAAAAGCGTTATATCAATGCCGTGGCCCTTTGCCCATTCGGCTATCCGCCCCTGCGCGCGGTGGAGCGCAAGGGTCGCTGAAGTAGGTCCGGCGTCTTTTGACGAATCCGAGTACCCGAGCATGACTTCCATACGGTTGTCTGTCGCCTTCAGCCGTGCTTTGACTTCAGGTATCCTGATGATCTCTTCGAGTACATCTACGGAATTCTCCAGGTCTTCCAGCTGCTCGAACAGGGGGATAACATCAAGGGTCGGCGCATTCTTGGGGTCGGCGAAAGCCAGGCGGTTGAGCTCGTAGACATCTTTGACATGCTGCGCAGTTTTGCAGAAAGATATGATGTACCGTCCGGCAGCTTTCCTGCCGTTATGTTTCTGGATCGCCCCCAGTGCGCGGAATGTGCTCAGCACTTCCTGGGTCATAGGCTCAAGCGTCCCCCGCTCGCCGTGCAGCCCGTGCTCGCGGATATCCTCCAGGGCCCGTGTATGCACAATGGAATGCTGGCGGAATTCCATTTCGACCATATGGAATCCGAAGGTTTCGACCTGCCAGATAAGTGTTTGGACCGGTCCGTAGGCGCTGCGTACTGCCCCGGCTTCGGCGAGGGATTTCTGCACGGTTTTCAGGTCGTCAAGGAACTCCTCATAACCTGTGTACATAAGGTCGGCATTGCGGTCTTTGGTTGCCCGCAGACGGTCGGCCATAACAAAAAGGCAGGCTCGGTGCGGCTCGCGGCTTGAGATAAGCTCTGCGTGGCTGGTCAGTTTTTCACTCAGCTCCTTTTGCCTGCTCCATAGTGCAAGGAGCTGTGCGTTTGCCGGTGTGGTCCGGGATTCGAGCGTCAGGTTCCGGCCCACTGTGTACGTTGCCTCGGCAAGGGTTTCCACCATGTGGCCGTAGAATTTGTCGGCAACTTTCCGGCTGACTTTTGCTGTTACATTAGGGTTGCCGTCGCGGTCTGAGCCTATCCAGCTTCCGGGGTGGAAGAAAGCAGGGCATACGGAGGCGACTGTGCCTGCTTTTTTGCCGAGCATCCAGTTGTCAAACCGGCGGTAGACTCTGGGGATCATAGCAAACAAAGTGTTATCGAAAATATCAAGGATGGTATCGGCTTCTTCTACGGGGGTCGGCTTTTTTGCAGCTATTGGGGAAGTGCGGAACAGTGAATCGATTTCACTGTATATTTCACGGTCGTTTTCTGTGCGAAGGGAGCCGCCTGTATGCCTGCGGACCGCCAGAAGGTTCGATATGCGGCGGATCTTCCCCTCTACGGCCTTGCGGCGTGCCTCAGTCGGGTGGGCGGTGAAGACTGGATGGAATTCCAGCTTTTCCAGGAGCTCACCTGCCCCGGCGGGGCCCACTTCGTCAATAAGCTGTTTATATGCAACCGACAGGGCATTCATGGGGTCGGTGGGGGACCCTGTTTCAACAGTGTTTTCGCGCGTAAGCAGTACGGAGACGCGGTAGTTCTCTTCGCACAGGTTCGCCAGGTGGAAGTATGTGGTGAAAGCCCGTGCCAGTGCCTGAGCCTCTTCCATAGAACTGCTGTCGATCAGGGAGACAGCTTCTTTCATACCCCGCACCGCTGCATCATGGAAGTCAGGGGAATCTGCAGCATTGTGGAAGCGCTCCTCGTTCGCCACTATAACATCTTCCCTCAGGGCATCAAACATCTTAAGGATATGCGGGTTGTATTCGCCTAAAATAGTCCGCAGCATATCGAGGACGAGATCCATATCTTCGCGGAGCCCGGGGGGGAGCGGCTCTTCCTCGCTCGCGAGCTGCGCATTAACGGCAACGAACTGGCGGGTAGGGCTCTGCCCATCTGCATTGCGCAGCGCATCTGCGCCTGTATCTGTCCCGTTCGTGCTGATATCTGATCCTGCCATAATGGCCCCTTTCGCGTCTTTTCCGGGTTGCCTGTCTGCCAGCGTGCACACTCATATGTGCGGGCTGCGGCGCTCCTGTGCCATGGCCATGGACTATGCCGGCCGTCCCAGGCCCAAAGCCCGTAAAAGCGACTGTTAGATCTGAATAGCTAGGTCTTATTGTAGGAGGTGAGGCTTACGTTTCCTGGGCGCTGTCTCAGTATGCGTCCCTGTGATCCCTTAATATCCCCTGAGGATCCCACTTGTATCCCATAGCTCGTAAATAATGCATATAGGTGTTTAATGTACCTCTGGACAGGAAAATAGCTGTACCGGGTTCCACGCCGAAATAATTTCGTGTCGTTAACAGGTTTTCCACCTGGTTATCCACGAAATGTGGAAAACTCTTAGTTTCATTCACCGGGAAACGCACGGAATGTGGATAAGTAAGAATGTATTCCACGTGTGTTTCCACAGGCAAAAAGGACATGTGGATATCTAGGGCCTCTATAATTACTATGTTCCGATTACAATCAAGATATGCATCAGAATCCGGATTATGCCAGTTACCCAGCTTCGCGCACAGCGCAGGCCTCGCAGGCTGGCGGCTTTAATGCGCCAGGGGATAGCGGCAGTTCCCTTTTTGACCGTGTCCCTCCGCATGATCCTGCAGCAGAGATGGCGGTGCTCGGCGGCATGCTGATGAGCAAGGAGGCGGTCGGCGAAGTCAGCGAGCTTATCGTATCTTCGGATTTTTATGATCCTAAGAACCAGATGATTTTTGATACTGTCATCAAGCTGTACAGCTCCTCTCAGCCGGCTGATGTCATTACGACAGTCAATGAGCTTACGCGCAATGGGGAGATAGAGAAGGTCGGCGGCTCGGAATATGTGCACCAGCTGGTTGAATCTGTCCCTACTGCTGCGAACGCATCATTCTACGCAAATATCATCCACGAACAGGCGATCCTGAGGGAAGTTATCCAGGCCGGCACCAGGATCACCCAGCTGGGATATTCTGCTGACGGGTCCCAGGCGGAAGACATCGTCAACCTGGCCCAGGCCCAGGCATATGAGCTTGGCAACGGCAATGTCCGGCAGGATTATAGGTCATTTATCAGTGTTGCAGATGAAACGCTCAAGCAGCTTGATGATATCCAGCAGGGGAATATCCCGCTGGGCGTCAAAACAGGGTTCAGGGATATCGACGATCTGACCCAGGGGCTTCAGCCGGGGCAGATGATAGTAGTCGCCGGCCGCCCTGCAATGGGCAAGTCCACGCTTGGGGTTGATTTCGCCAGGTCGGCCGCCCTGCGCCAAGGGCTGACAACTATAATATTCTCCCTGGAAATGAATTCGATCGAACTCGCACAGCGTATCCTTTCAGCGGAAACCAATATTCCCCTGAGCGCTTTGCGCAAGCCGGACGAGATCACGCCGGAACGGTGGGGGGTCCTCAACAGTACTTTTGATAAACTCCATGATGCGCCGCTGTTCATTGATGACTCTCCTAATATGTCCCTTATGGAGATCCGCGCTAAATGCCGGCGCCTCAAGCAGACAGAAGACCTCAAGCTTGTTGTTATCGATTACCTCCAGCTTATGAGTTCCGGGAAAAAGGTCGAATCAAGGCAGCAGGAAGTGTCTGAGTTCTCCCGTGCGCTGAAGCTCCTGGCCAAAGAGCTGGGTGTGCCTGTTGTTGCCCTCTCCCAGCTCAACCGCGGGTCTGAAATGCGGCAGGACAAGATCCCCCAGCTGGCTGACCTGCGTGAATCCGGCTCTATTGAACAGGATGCCGATGTGGTTTTCCTCGTCCACCGTCCGGATTTCTATAATAAGGAAGACCGCCCGGGCGAAGCAGATATTATTATGGCGAAGCACCGTAATGGCCCTACCGGGACTTTCCAGCTGGCTTTCCTGGGGGCGAATGCAAAGTTCAATGATATGCCGAAGGACTACCAGCAGGGGGTATAATACGATGGCTGTTACGATCCTGACCCCCCTTATCGGCAAAGCAGTACGGGCACTGACCCGTCTCCGCGGCGGCGGTACTGCATTCCCCGGCAAGGTCATTGAGTCGATAGACCGCGATTTCCTCCATAGGACGCTTGGACAGCTGCCTTTCGGGGTCGTCCTTGTTTCAGGGACAAACGGCAAAACCACAACGACCCGTATTATCTCTTCTATGTTGAAGGATCTGGGCCTTAAGGTTTTCACCAACCCTACAGGATCGAATTTTACCCGGGGGGTGGCTTCCGCCCTTATAGACCGGGTGGATCTGCGCGGAAAGGTCAATGCCGATATTGCCGTGCTTGAACTGGACGAAGCGTATGCGGTGCATTTCGTTGAGCAGGTAAAACCGCAGTATACGCTTTTGCTGAACGTTATGCGGGACCAGCTCGACAGGTTCGGGGAGATCGATACTACGGCACGGCTGCTCGCCCATGCTGCCGGTGCTACAGGCAGGGTCCTGGTGCTGAACCGTGAAGATTCGCGTATCTCTGCGCTTGCTGAAAAGACCCCCTCCGGCACTCGCGTCAGTTATTTTGGCCTGTCTGATACGCTTACCGGTTTTTTCCCCAGCGATGATGATATGCATGACAGCGACAGCCGCAGTGCCGGCGATACAGGGGATACGGAGCCTGCACATCCTGTACAGCAGCATTCTCCCGCAGCGCATAGCCTGCCGGCTGATGTCGTGCTCACCGGAGTAGACGGCCATACTGCCTCGTATACCATTGGGGACGTTTCGTATACACGGACGCTGCGGCTGGAAGGTGTGTATAACCTGTATAATGCTGCCGCTGCGCTGGGAGTGGTCCGTGCTGTGATGTCTGATGTTGACCGGCTGCGCGGCAGCCATACAGGCAGCGGGCAGATGCTGGACGCACTCGCTGCAGTCACCCCTGCTTTTGGCCGCGGTGAAACGGTATATATCGGCAGTACGCCTGTTGAAATGATCCTGGTAAAGAACCCTATGGGCTTCAGGCTTGCGCTTAAGTCATTCCCTGCTGAAGGCAGTGCGACGATGATCATTATCAATGATGAGTATGCGGACGGGCGTGATATGAGCTGGCTGTGGGATGTTGATTTTACGAGCCTTGCGGAAACCGGTGTTGCAGCAGTTTCCGGAGTCCGTGCCGATGATATGGCTCTGAGGCTGGCATACGATTCGGTGCCAAGCGCACCGGCAGACAGTTCCATCAGCCGTGCTGTCCGCAATTTTGTGAAAACCGATCCTGAAAAGCCGCACCACATATACTGTACCTATACTGCCATGCTTGCCGCGCGTAAAGTGCTGTCGCAGATCACCAGAGTTGAGGATGTGGGATTATGAGTACCGGCAGGAAACAGCTTGATATCGTAAGCCTCTATCCCAAAGACATGAATATTTATGGGGATTTCGGCAACCTCAAGGTGATCGAACAGCGTACACGGTTGTATGGGTATGAACCGCGGATCCACATGTATAACGTTGGGGATGCATGGCCTGCGCGCGCTGACCTCATTGTTGGGGGCGGCGGGCAGGACCATGGGCAGGTCAGTGTGAGCAAGGACCTTTTTACGGTCAGCGATACCCTGCACACGCTTGCCGATGACAGTGTCCCCATCCTTGTCATCTGCGGGCTGTATCAGCTCTTCGGGCATTATTTCGAGACTGTTGATGGGGCACGGCTTTCCGGGATCGGTATCCTCGGCGTGCATACGGTTGGCCAGAAAGTGCGCATGATTGGGAATATTACCGAGCATACTGCCAGGTTCGGCGACGTTATAGGGTATGAGAACCATTCAGGGCAGACATTCCTTGATGACCCTTCGCATGCATGGGGGACAGTAGACGGCGGCGGTATGGGGAATAACGGTGAAGACCATACTGAGGGGGCTGTATACAGGAATGTTATCGGGACATACCTGCACGGATCCCTTCTCCCCAAGAACCCGGCTGTTGCCGACCATCTTATTAGGACAGCGGCTGCTAACCGTTATGGGAATTTTGAAGACCTGGGCGGCAGCGATGAGAAGGCACAGCTGGAAAAGCTCAACAGCCTTGCCGATGCTGCACGTAAAACAGCAATGGCAAGGCCGCGCTGAAAAGAGGCATGCTGAAGGCTTTATTAATCCCAGCTGCTCGTGCGTGAAGAAGCTCGGGAAGATGGGGCGGCTGACGGGCTGGAAGGACCTTTGCTATTTGCGCTGTACTGCATGTCATTTCTGGCATCCCGGCCCTCCCCGTCTTTGCGGCTTTTACGCGATAATCTGCTGAAAAGGCCTCCGCGCCCCGCAGAAGGCTGCCTGCTGCGTGATGATCCGTTATCCCTTGTAGCAGACCCGCTTTTTTTGATCCTGCGTGACTGCCCGAGATAATCTGTTATGCCTGCAATAAGGAGCGCTGCTCCGCTTATAACAGCGGTGATCCAATACCCGCGGGGCACGCGGAATGCCGGGATAACGAGGGACTCCACCAGAAGCACGATACCTACGACGAACATCGGCGTATCGCCAAAAATCGCACTTCCGCTCAAATACATGATCCCTACGAGCGCACTGGCAAGGATGCAGTTTATAATACCCATGCCTGAAGCATTAAAATTATACTGTGCAGCTACTGTATTGAAAGCGAGCTCACAGACAAAGAAAGCCACACCCCAGGTGAGTGCCCAGATGCGTGAACCATGCAGGATATGCCGGGAAAGGGCATCACTGGCAGTATCGTTACGCCTCTGGCTGGCCCCGTAACCGATTATCACTGCGAAAACGACCGAGACCGTAATGCAGATTATGTACAGGATGTACCCCCATAAAGCTGTGCGCCCGAAGCTGTCTGTGGCGAAAGCAAGCAGACCGAAACCGAGGAGCCATGTAAATGCCCAGAAGAAATAGTACATCCATGTAGGCAGCCCGAACACGGAACGCATACCTGCAAAAAAGCCGGATGGCTGTGAAGGTGCCGGCGGATTCTGGCTACCTGTGCCGGCGGTGTCCCGGTTCGCTGTGCCGGCGTTTATTCCGGAAACGGTATGTAGCTGCCTGCCGGCAACCGTTGCATCGTCCTCATCGTTATAGTCCGCGTAGTCACCCGAAAAGCTGCCCGGTATGTCGCTGCGGGAGCCTCCCGCTGCTGCGCCCGGCATATCTCCCGGCCGCATTGAGGAACTCGTATTAGCCATGATTCTCCTAATCTGCGAAATGCTACTTCAAGTATATAGCAATACCGGATTGGGGGATGCCCCAGTCTTTTCCCCCCATCATTTATCTGTATTTTCCCCTCTTTCCTTGTCCCCGAAAAAATTAACCCTGGTGGTAAAACACGCAGATACAAAACCGGTTTTGCTGGTTTCCCGCAATTTCTATTTTTGTATCTGCGTGTTTTACCACCGGCACTGGCCCGGTAATGCCCATAAATCCATTACGGCAAAAATTATTCAAGGGTATAAAAAGAGGGTTCCTGTCCCCCTCCCAACAATCTGCAGCCCGTAAGGGCGAAGCCGTTGGGGAGAAACAGGAACCCTGTGTATGCGTTTATCAGCTATAATGCCTGCCGGCTACTCCAGCTCAAATGCACCGGTATACAGCTGGTAGTATTCGCCGCGCTGCTCAAGCAGCTGCTCATGTGTGCCGCGCTCAATGATCCGCCCGTGATCCATCACCATGATCACATCCGCATTGCGGATAGTGGATAGGCGATGCGCGATAACGAACACTGTACGGCCTTCCATCAGCGCATCCATACCAGCCTGGACTATCTGCTCAGTACGGGTATCAATGGAGCTGGTTGCCTCGTCAAGGATCATGACCGGAGGGTCAGCTACGGCTGCCCGGGCAATGGACACCAGCTGGCGCTGGCCCTGGGACAGGCCGCTCCCATCGCCTTTGAGGATGGTCTCATAACCGTGGGGGAGCATGCGGATAAAGCCGTCCGCATTCGCCAGCCTGGCTGCGGCGATGCATTCATCGTCAGTAGCATCCAGCTTGCCGTACCGGATATTATCCATCACTGTACCGGTGAACAGGTTAACATCCTGCAGTACGATGCCGAGCGACTGGCGCAGGTCTTTTTTGTTGATATCTTTGATATTGATGCCGTCGTACAGGATAGTCCCGCTGTCAATGTCGTAGAAACGGTTGATCAGGTTCGTTATAGTCGTCTTCCCCGCGCCTGTTGCCCCCACCAAAGCGACTTTCTGGCCCGGCTTCGCATACAGCGAGATATTGTGGAGGATCTCATGCCCCGGTTCGTAAGAGAAATTGACATCGTTGAACCGGATATCGCCGCGCAGCAGGGTATAGGCGCTGGCAGCCTTTTTCTTTGGCGTACCGGCGAGGGATGCCACACTGCTCGCCCTGTCCCTGGGGAGCATGCTTACACCCGTATTCGCTACTGTCACATTTGCCACATTACCGTCAACTTCCACGCCTTCAGGCACGCGCCACGCCCAGTTCTCGGTATGATGCGCTGCCTGTGTGATCGTGCCGTCTTCAGCAACATGCGCCTTGATAAGCGTTACATCGCCGGTATTGGTTTCCGGCTGCTCATCCAGGAGGCCGAATATACGTGATGCGCCGGCCAGCGCCATGAGGACGAAAGAGAACTGGTTGGATATCAGCCCGATCGGATTCGTGAAGCTGCGGGAAAGCGTGAGGAAGGAGATGATGCCCCCGATAGTGAGTGCATGGGACCCGGTAAGCGAGAAATTAGGGAAACCGCCCAGTGCTGATGCTGCACCGACAACAGCAAGGAGCACGTACAGGAGGTAGCTCATGTTATTGACCGCCGGCATGGTGATATTCCCGTAATAGTTTGCCTGTGAGGAAGCTTCGTACAGATCGGAATTCTTCCCGTCAAAAGTTTCCTGCGTGGCCTCTTCATGGGTGAAGACCTTGATGACCTTCTGCCCGTTGATGGCTTCCTCAATATAGCCGTTCACATCGCCCAGCCTGCGCTGCTGGCTGACGAAATACCGTCCGCTGGCTGCCGCGATCTTGCTGATCGCAATAAGCAGGATAACGGTAAAGACGATCAGGAACCCTGTCAGAGGTGCGCTGATGGCAAGCATTGCAAAAAATGCGGCCAGCATGCTCATGATTGAGGAGAACATCTGCGGGAAGCTTTGGGAAATAGCCTGCCGCAGGGCATCTGTATCATTCGTATAAAAACTCATCACGTCACCGTGCAGGTGGGTATCAAAATACTTGATGGGCAATGCCTGCTGGTGGACGAACATATCGTCGCGGATAGTTTTGAGTACGCCCTGTTCCACGCGCACGAGGATGCGGTTATACAGCAGGGTAGACAGTATCCCTGCGGTGAAGATGATAGCCATCACGCCAAGTGCCTGCACCAGCGGGATAAAGTTAGGGTTTGCCTTCCCTACAAGTGGGAGGATATAGCTGTCTATCAGCCGCTGGAGGAACAGCCCCATAGCTGCATTAGCCACAGCAGAGAGGATAATGCATACTACAACAACGCTCATCTGCCATCTGTAAGCGAAAATATACCGCATAAGACGGCTGAGGGTACCTTTCCTGATCCTGCTTCTCCGCGGTCCGCGGCTGCCGGGCCGGCCATAGCTGCCGGCCTCATTTCGGTTTTTTTTGATACCGGTATTATTCTGATTATTGCCAGTCACTTTTTTATCCTCATGTACCGGGCTGCCTGTTTCGCTGCCCGCGTGTGCTGTGTTCGGGGTTTCCGCGGGATTATTCGCCATCGCTGATCACCCCTGAATTATTCTGTGATTCGTAGATACTGCGGTATTCATCGGATGTCCGCAGGAGTTCGTTATGGTTCCCCTGGGCGGCTATATGCCCGTTATCCATCATGATGATATTGTCTGCGTTCTCGACTGAGGACAGCCGCTGGGCAATGATGATAATGGTGGTATCCGGTATCTCTGTAGCAAAAGCCTGGCGTATAAGGGCATCGGTTTTTGTATCTACTGCAGAGGTGGAATCATCAAGGATAAGGATCTTCGGCTTTTTAAGCAATGCACGGGCTATGCATAAACGCTGCTTCTGCCCGCCGGAAACGTTGGCCCCGCCCTGTTCAAGGTAGGTGTCGTACTTATCAGGGAAGCCCTGGATAAATTCGTCTGCCTGGGCGAGTTTTGCCGCCCGCATTACTTCTTCATCCGTAGCGTCAGGATTGCCCCACCTGAGGTTTTCAGCAACTGTCCCGCTGAACAGGACGTTCTTCTGCAGGACCATCCCGATACTCTGACGCAGGATATCCAGCTCATATCCGCGCACATCGGTGCCGCCCACCTGGACGGCCCCCTCAGATGCATCGTAGAGGCGGGGGATAAGCTGCACAAGGGAAGACTTCGCCGAACCGGTGCCGCCGACGATCCCCAGCGTTGTTCCGGAGGGGATGTCAAGGCTGATATCGGAGAGCACGGGTTTTTCTGAATTTTCGTTATACCGGAAGGTTACATGGCTGAAATATATGGATCCGTCCTTTACTTCCGATACGGGTTTTGCGGGGGTGGTAACTGTGCTCTCCTCGCGCAGTACGGCAGCAATGCGGCCTGTGGATGCGCGTGAGATGATAACCATAATGAAGATCATCGCCACCATCATCAGGGCCATCAGGATCTGAAGGGTGTAGGAGAACAGGCTTGTCAGGTTCCCTGTGGTCATCCCCAGGGCCTCATTATTCCCTGAATCCACGATCTGATGGGCAGCTATCCAGCTGAGCAGCAGGATAGTAGTGTAAATCGCGGTGTACATGGCAGGCATGATCCACGACAGGCGCAGTTCTGCCTTAACGAAAGAGTCATAAATGCGCTGCGAGACCTGCATAAACCTATTATCTTCGTAGCCTTCCCGGGTAAAGGACTTTACCACGCGCACGCCCGCAAGGTTTTCTTCAACTCTGTTATTGAGGCGGTCATACCGGCGGAATACCCGCACGAAAATAGGATGGACGCTCATCCCCAGGGCAACAAGGACTAATGCGAGAAGCGGTGCAACTACAAGGAAGATGAAAGAGATATCCGGGCTGATGCGGAAAGTGAACAGCCACGCAAAAATAATCATCAGAGGTGCCCTGAAAGCAATGCGGATAAGCATCTGATATGCATTCTGCACATTGGTCACATCTGTGGTAAGCCTGGTAACCAGGCTCCCTGTAGAGAAGCGGTCAATATTGGTGAAGGAGAATCCCTGTACTTTCCTGAACAGGTCGTGCCGCAGGTTTTTAGCCAGTCCTGCTGATGCGACCGCTGATGTTTTTCCTGCCCCTATGCCGAAAGCAAGTGAGATGAATGCTACAATAACAAGGATGATCCCCCACTTCCACACTTCGGACATGTTCCTTGCGCTTACGCCACGGTCAATAAGTATGGCCATAAGGAAGGGGATGAGCAGTTCCATTGCGACTTCGCCGGCAACCAGGAAAGGTGTTGCCCAGGCAAATTTTTTGTAGTTGCGTACGGTCCCGTATACTGTTGAAAAGTCTTTTAGTGTTGCGCTGTTTCCGCTGCCGTAATCTCCGGCAGCGATGTCGTCTTCAGTCTGGCCGTCCTGGTCCTCGCGCATATCCGTATTCAGGCTGGAATGCGTATTGCTGTCCCTGCGGGCTGTAGCGCTGGAACGCTGTGTCATTTTTCCTCCATTACAATTGTGATTGTTACAGTTTAGCGGATTACTGCTGATATTTCTGCTTTCGGTGATTCCTGTGCAGCCCTTCCCGCCCGTCCCCAGGCCTGTGCCGTGCTGGAGCCGGCCTTTGCCCAACGCCATGTTTCCCCAGGTTGGCGCGCATCCGGAGGATGGCGGAAGTGACCTGCGAAACAGTGCCCGGGTCAATCCCTTCCAGCATCTGGCTTTGGACCAGGGCGCTCGCAGCGTCTATTTTGTTTGCGATGATAACGGCTTTTTTCGTCAAATGCAGCCGGATCTTGCGGGCATCGCGGGTGGAAGCGCTGCACGTGATCCAGCCCTTCTGCTCCATGAGCTTAATAACCCTGCTGCTTGTTGAGCGGGTGGTGGAGAAGCAGTCCCTTATATCGGACTGGTATGTCGGCACGCCTCGGGAATCGTTATGCGCAATAAGCATGATGATCCGCGCATTAGCCCCTGAAATGTCAGGGATCGCCTTGCCCAGGGCCTGTTCGGTGATATGGCCCATAACATTGAAGGCGAAGATCAGCGGCGGTAATCCGGAGCTGCCGCCATCATGGCCGGTATCGAGGCCTGCGGTGTCTGTGGTGTCTACAAGCATATGGGGCTGCACTTCCTGTCTTCTGTAGCGTATTGGTATTTCACTTTATGCGGATCAGTGGATCTTTAAGGCTCCACCAAGCATAGCATAAACGTTGTATATGCAGCATATTTCATCGTATCGGATAACGGCATGATGCCGGATTTCTGCGCCATCGGTGCAATAGGCTAGAATTAGAAGAGCAGCTGTGCGGATCCCCGTGGGATACCCTGCAGCTGCCGGACAGGAAAAATGGTGGAAACGCCGAAGGAGGCATATTATGGCAGAATCGGGTTTTGACTCTTTGTCTCACGCTGTGCGCGATATTTTTATGGCCGGTGTAGGGCTTGCTGCAACAGGTGTTGATAAGAGCAAAGAGGTCATTGATGACCTGGTGGAAAAAGGCAAGCTGACTGTGGAGCAGGGGCGCGAACTGAACAGCGAGCTGTCCCGGAAGGCTAAAAATAAGGCAGACAGCACGATCTCCGATGCACAGGACCGTTTGCTGCGGATGCGCCTGGCAGCCATGAATGACGATGAACGTAAAGAATATGTAGCGCGTGTATCCAGGATCGCTGAGAAGCTGAATGGCGGCAGCACGGAAGATACCGGCGATACCGGTGATGCCAGCGGCCTCCATGCGCCCGGCGACACTGCGCAGGAAGGCAGCCCGGACCCATCCGAAAAGAATGGCTGACCGTTCTGCCGGGGAATACCCGTTGCCCCGCCGCAGCGGTGTGCCGGCGGGGAAGCGCCATGTGCCCAGACACGTGGATACATCCAGTATGTATAAAGGCCGAAGGCATCGGCTCCAGTACAGGGGCCAGGAAGGCATGCCAGGCAGGAAGCAGCCGCGGGGGCGTCTCCATCGCCTTGCCCAGATAGTACGAATCACGCAGAAATACGGGGTCCCCTATAATGTGACGCCTGAAAAGCTGCGGATGGCCATGGAGGAGCTGGGGCCCACATTCGTTAAAGTCGGGCAGATCCTTTCCATGCGCTCGGAGATCCTTCCCGAAGAGTACTGCGCAGAACTGGCTAAACTTAAATCTGACGCGGACCCCATGCCCTTCCAGATCGTCCGCAAAACCCTTGAGCATGAGTATAACTGCCCGGTTGGGAAGGTGTTCAGCTATGTTGACCCCCAGCCTCTGGGGTCTGCATCCCTGGCGCAGGTCCACCGTGCAACGCTGATAACGGGTGAAGATGTTGCTGTTAAAGTGCAGCGCCCAGGTGTGCGTGAAACGATGGCACAGGATATCGAAATAATCCGTTCCGTAGCGCGCACGGCTACGAAAGTTGCATCGCAGAATACCCAGATTGTTGATTTTATGGGCGTAGTTGATGAGCTGTGGGATACTTTCCAGTCTGAGACTGATTTTATGGTTGAGGCTAAAAACTTGCAGGAGTTCAGGGGTTTTACTGAAAGTTATGCTTATATGGACTGTCCGAGGCCGTATATGCGGCTGTGCACGCAGCATATTGTGGTCATGGATTATATCGAGGGGACGCCTGTATCGCATCTTGGCCTGCTGAAATATGAAGGCTATGACCCGGATGAGATCGGCACAAAACTCGTTGATAACTATGCGACGCAGGTCCTTGACAAAGGGTTTTTCCACGCTGACCCGCATTCCGGCAATATTATTATCCGCGGCGGCCAGATAGTCCTTATTGATTTAGGCATGGTCGGCCGCATCAATGGCGAGATGCGCTCCATCCTCAGGCAGATGATATTCGCTGTGCCCCGCAAAGATTCGGTGACCCTTGAAGATGGGCTCCTGCGGCTGGCGGAAGTATCCCCAGGCGCCCTCCGTATTGACCGCGCTGCGCTTTTATCAGATATAGACCTGCTTATTGCCGATTTCGGGACTGTAGACCTGAATGACCTTGATATCGCTAAATTCATTATGTCCATGGTCCAGCTGGCATCGCGCAATAACCTGAAACTTCCGGGATCCATCACAACTGTTGCGCGGAGTATGGTAACGCTTGAAGGGCTTGTCAACAAGCTCATGCCTAAAACGAATATGATGGATATCATCACGCGACATGTGCTTTCTTCGCAAAAGCCTGAAGAGTATATCAAAGATGAAGCACGGAAACTGGGGCTTGAATCCCAGGGGGCGCTCCACGGGGCCCTTGGGGCTTTGGGCGAGGCTGGTACTGCTATGAGGATGCTTACGCGCGGGCAGCTGAAAACGAATATGGAACTGGTCGGGTCTGAAGAGCCTATACGCCAGCTGTCATTTATGGTTGACCGCCTGACTATGGCCCTGATAGTCGTCGGGCTCTATGTCGGATCGTCGATCGTGTATTTTGCGCGTATCCAGCCTGTGGTCTTTGGCATACCGATTATCGGGTTCATGGGATACGTAGTGGCATTCATCCTGTCTGCATGGATCGTCTTTGATATTATGCGCAAGAACCGCGAGCTCAAGCGTAAAGGCAAATCCGGCTGAGATTGCCTCCGGCTGGGCACGCGGTCCCCTAAGCTGTACTTTTCTTTCCTGCCCCTGTTTTTGTCCGGGCTGTCCATCCTGCTGCATGCTGTTTGCAGCTGCCTTTACTTTTTACGGCTGGCTCCTACCTGATGAAATCAAGGAATGCGGAAACCTGGCCTGCAATAGCTTCCCTATCGTCATCGCTGAGGATAAGCGTGTCAGTCTGCCATGATTCTGCTGAAAGGGGCACTGCGGCGATCGGCTCATCCATAACATCCATACCCGTGAACTTCCCCAGTTCCACAGCTTTAGGAAGGACACCTTCACGCGCCCCGCCGGCCGCTGAGCTTACAGTGAATTTCACGCCGTATGATATGGCGCTTTCCCTTACGCCCTTTTCGGTTCCACGGGAAATCCAGTCAAGAAGGTTTTTGACACGGCCAGGATACGAGGCATTATACTGAGGGGTAACAAGCCATACGCCGTCAGCCTCCTTGAAAGCCTTGCGGGCTTCTTCGACGCTTTCAGGTGCCGGGAATTCTTCATCCTGGTTGATGAACGGGATATTGCTGAAATCCAGGAACTCTGTTTCTGCGCGGTCCCCAATCTCTTTAACGATCTCACGCGCAAGCTGCGCATTGAAGGAATGTTTGCGGTCGGAACCGACGATCATAAGGATCTTGGACATAAGCTGCTCCTTTAAGTTTTGCAGGTCAAATGTTTACGTAAATGGTCAATATGGCTGGGGCGAATATAATTCCACTTTCATATATGGCATATATCACAGTGCCGCGTGTGTGCTGCTGTGCGCACAGATACCCTGTCCATGCCGGTGGTTTTATGCCTTGCCCTTCTGCGCCTTGCCCATCCCTTCCTGTTGTGCATACGGAACCCTGTCCCCCCCTATCCTTCGCCTGTGGGAAAATAGGGTTGTGAGTGCACAGGCGATACATAACAGTGGTGATGGCAATTCCGGCAGTGCATCGGATAATGCAGGCGGCAGCCCCCATGCTTCAGGGGAGGCCCAGTATCTTCCGCGTGCGGTGTTTTTCGATATGGATGGCACGCTTATCAATTCGGAAGTGTACTGGGCGCAGGTAGAACGCACCCTTGCAACTGAGAACGGGGTAGAGTGGACACCGGAACTGATGGCAGGGCTGCAGGGGACATCCCTGGCCCATGTGGCTGACGAGCTTATCCGGCTGGGCGTCCCTATGGGGCGCGAAGAAGTTGCGCATACGCTGGTTGATTATATGCATGATAAAGAATCCGCTCAGCTGCCATGGAACTCCGGGGCAAGGGATTTCCTGCAGCAGGTCCATGATGCGCATATCCCGGCTGTGCTGGTCACCGGATCGCCGCGTGTATTGGTCCAGAACCTTATTGATCATGTCCCTGACGGGATATTCGCCGGTTATGTGTGTGACGAGTCCCTGCCTGACGATAAGAAGAAACCGCAGCCGGATCCCTATTATATGGCCGCAGAAATAGCCGGGCTTGATCCACATGACAGGCAGGCAATGGGCGAATGCCTGGTTTTTGAGGACTCTGTTTCCGGTCTTCATGCAGCGTCGGCGGCCGGGGCAGTGGTTGTACGGATCGCCGGGGAAACGAGCACACCTGCTTCCAAACGCGCGCCCCATTCCACGTCGATCCCTGATTTTGCAGGCTTCACCCTTGCTGACGTTTCGCGCATCATGATTGAAGCCCGCGGCTAGCAGCGCTGCTCCCGCACTCTGCGCGCATCCATTGGGGGTGCACTTTATGCATTGAGGTTTTCTCTGACGAGCAGAAAAAGGAGAGGCGGGGGATAAGGATATATTAAAAGAAAACTCGGAACCGTTACATGGGTTAAGTGGTTCCGAGTCGGTGGAGGTAAGGGGACTCGAACCCCTGACCCTCTGCTTGCAAAGCAGATGCGCTACCAGCTGCGCCATACCCCCAAAAGCAGCACCTTACACTGTGTATTGCGAGAATCCGCGTGGGCCCAGGAGGACTTGAACCTCCGACCTCGTCCTTATCAGGGACGCGCTCTAACCAGCTGAGCTATGGGCCCGTACCTGCAATCCGAAGCCAATCAGACCGCACAAAGAGTTATGTTACAACCACCCATGGAACACATAAGCAGGTTAGTATCCGTGGTGTGTCACAATAAAAGCATGCGATGGGGAAACAGGGGGCTGCGCCGCGCTGGAAATGTCCGGGAGCGTCTGGTCATTGATTATCTTGAAGTATTCGTGACGCGCAGGCCGGCGAATAAAAATCTGTATCTGAGGGTCAAACCGCCGCATGGGCGTATTGAGGTCAGTGCGCCTGTGCATGCATCTGCAGCTGATATCGAGAAGCTTATCCGTTCACACAGGGATTGGATCCGCAGACAGCAGGACGGTATTATCGCTGCTGAAATGGCACAGGGCGGCAGCCGCAGAGAGGCTGCAGGCTTGCTGCCTGCAGACCGCAGTGTACCCCGCAGTTTTTGTGTATCGCAATGGGATGATGCTCATAAAAAAGAGGCAGCCGGCATACTCCGGCCCAAAGTTGATGCCCTCCTTGCCCGCTACGCAAAGGTAACAGGCAGGGCTCCGTCCCATATCACGCTGCGTACCATGACATCACGATGGGGGTCCTGCACACCGGCTACACGGCGGATCCGCCTTAACCTGGCACTTGCGTATATGCCTGAGGAGCTTCTCGAATATGTGCTGGTCCATGAAATGGTGCATTTATACGAAAAAGGTCACGGAAAGGGTTTCCGTGACCGTATGGATATGTATCTGCCCGGCTGGCGTTCACGCAGGCATGCGATCAACCAGTACACTATCTACTAACCCGGTTGACCCGGCTGTCCGCATGGTTCACGGGTCTGCTGTTCTGTGCCGACCAAAGTTTTATCTGCCGGCAGGGCCTTTACTTGCCTGCACTCTTATCAGCGGCGCTGCGGGTTCCGGAGCCGGTGTGTTTCCGGGCAGCCTGTGAAAGGGTAGCTGTGCCCTTGGAATCTTCGGCAGTGACCATTGCGCTGGTCATCTGGCTGAACAGCTCGCCGTATCCGCCAGGGGTCGAAGCAGGCAGGACAACAGTCTTCGCGTTGTCAGACTCAGACAGGGAACGCATAACATCCAGATACTGGTTGAACAGCACAACGTTATTCACTTCGTCAATATCCATGCCGACAGCCTGCAGGCTCTTGATCTGGTCAACGATACCGTTGGCGATCTCGCGGCGGTAATTTGCCTGGCCCTCACCTTGGAGGCGCGTGCGCTCAGCCTCAGCTGCGGCCTGCGTTTCAATGGCAATGCGGTTTGCCTCAGCACGTTCGCGTGTAGCTTCCTTCTCGCGCTGGGCAGCGTTGATGGAATCCATCGCGGCTTTCACCTGGCTGGAAGGGTCAATAGAAGTAATCAGGGTCTTGACGACGGTGAAACCGAAGCGTGCCATCTCGGCGCCCACGGTAGCCTGCACGTCGGAAGCCACATCGTCCTTGCGGGCGAAAGCATCGTCAAGGGTCAGCATGGGGATGGCGCTGCGCAGGGCGTCTTCCATGTAGGACCGCAGCTGTCCGGCGGGATCCTGCAGCTCATAGTAGGCCTTAGCCACATTTGCAGCTTCAACGCGGAACTGGGTGGATACCACAACAGTCACGAACACGTTATCCAGAGTTTTGGTTTCTACCTTGACCATAAGCTGGTTGACCCGGAGGCTTGTCCTTGTTGCAATGCGGTCTACCAGCGGGATCTTGACATGGATGCCTGCCCCTGAAACTTTCAGGAATTTTCCGAAACGCTCAATGATATAGGCGCGCTGCTGCGGCACAACGTACAGCCCGGAAAGGAATATCCACAGAAAGATAACAAGGATTATCCCTAAAGTTATAAAGCCACCCATTTTTGCTCCTTTGATACTTTATCTGGGTAAGTATTGCGTCATCCAGCTGAGGGTCTGTGTTTTATCCAGCGCCCTCAGCGCTGTTCCTATCATACCGGGGAAGATAGAGATACAGTGCAGGTACGGCAAAGGCAGCAGGACGGATAACCTGCCCTGCTGCCTCAGGCTCCGGCGCGGTACAGACAGCATGCTGTGCATACTGCGCGGCCGGTATTTTGTGCGTGTGCCGGCATCCGGGCGCGCCGGCATATCTCAGATGGGGCTATGCAAGGTGTGCGCGCATGAACCAGAGGAATTTCTCAAGGCTCTGAACATGGTCCTGGATAATATTCGAACTGATGACGTCAAGGCTGTCAAGCTCAGCGATGGTTTTACGGTCGTTCTCAATGAACCCCTCATAATATGTGATCAGGGCTTTCAGATATACAGAAGTGTCCTGTGAGCCTTCAACATCAAAACGTTCCCATGACCGGTTGCCCACGATGGCGTCTGCCCGCCCGTCTGACCATCCGCCCAGCTGGGCTATGCGTTCCGCAGTCTCATCCGCCTGCCCAAGGCAGGAATCGACTTCAGGGTCAAGCATCTCATGGACTGCAATAAAATTCGCGCCTTTCATATTCCAGTGGGCATGCTTCAGCAGGAGGGCCGCTTCCTGCTCCTGGCTGAGCCTGTCCTGAAGGATGGCAATGATCTTTTGCGAGGCCTGTTTATCAAGGCCGGGATTGGTATATACAAGTTCCATAATACCTCCAAATGTCCGTATCCGGACCCTATCGATATAGTACTGAACGGTGTTTCTGTTCCTTCTGCGGGGAGGCATCCAGATCCATATATGGACAGGTATCCTGCCCGCATATGGATCAACAGCATGGACGCAGGATTAATTCCCCTGCTGCGCATCCGGTGAGGCCGCGTGCTGCGCGGGATCCCGGGATGGGCCCAGGCGTACTTCTATGGCCTGGATCCGCCTTCCGTCTACGGCAGTAACGGCCATGGTGAACCCTGCTGCGCGTCCGGCTCCGCCTGGATCCGCTCCGTCAGCTTCGTCTTCCTGCGTACTGTGGCTGATATTCCCGGCCTCCGGATCGGCGACAAACAGTTCCTGCCCGACAAACCCCAGCTCGCCTGTATGGGCCTGCATGTACCCGGCAAGGGTCTCATACGGCCCGTCCTCCAGCTCAATACCTGAGATATCGGCAAAATCTTCCAGGGTGATCCCGCCGTCCACAGTGAGTTTCCCGTCATGGAAAGCGGTTGCAGCCGTATTGCTTCCGGCCTCCGGAAGATCATATTCGTCGCGGATATCGCCCACAAGCTCTTCGGTCATATCCTCAAGGGTAACGATACCGTCAGTTCCGCCGTACTCATCAATAACTATGGCCAGATGGATGCCGCGTTTGCGGAGCAGGCTGATGCTGGGGAGTATTTTTGACGTCCCCGGCAGGCTGATCCCTTCCCGTGTTACATCGGCAACAGTGCGGGCATGGAGATCGCGGATATCAAGAAGGTCACGGACGTGGACGAACCCCAGGACGTCGTCAAAATCTTTGCCCGTTACCGGGTACCTCGAATAAGGCAGGTCGCGGACGAACCGGGCGGCCTCACTGAGCGGCATATCGCCGTCAATAAACGTCACATCAGCGCGCGGCCGCATGACTTCGGCGACGATCGTTTCCGAGGCGTCAAAAACGTCATCGAGGATAACGCGCTCATCCTTGCCGAGCTGGTCATTCGACGACACCAGGACCCGCAGTTCGTCGTCGCTCACCGCATTTTCCGTTTCATCGGGATCAAACCCGAGGATGCGCACGAGTGCATTGATGTTTTTGCTGATAAGCCAGATAAGCGGCGCGCATACCGTTGCAATAGCATCTACAGCCGGGACAACAGCCCGGGCGATCTCCACAGGCCGCTGCAGCGCTATCCGTTTAGGTGTCAGTTCTGAGATAACAATGGAAAAATAGGAAATAATAATAGTCAGGATAACCGTTGACAGGCCGTCGGCAAAACCGGCAGGTGCTCCCCATCTGACGAAAACAGGGGCGAGATACGGTGCAACAGCGCTTGCGCCGAAAGACGCAGACAGGAAACCCGCCAGGGTCACGCCGAGCTGCACTGTAGACAGGAAACGGTTAGGGTCTTTCGCGACCTTTGCCACACGCGCCCCCCGCGCATCCTGCTGTTCCAGCTGTTCTATCTGGGATGTGCGCAGCGAGATAAGCGCCATCTCCGTCCCCGAAAAAACAGAGCCGATAAGCATAAATATAATAATGAAGATGATGTCAAGCCATACCGATGACATGTCTATCGCAATCCTTAATCACTGGCTGCCGCAGCCCCCGCCATGGGCTGCCGGCCTTTACTGTCTGCTAAGCAATTCTAGCGCAGGGGGCACAAAAAGGCAGCCATAAAGGCTGCCTTACGATTACCGGTCACGTATTCGTTCTGATACAGTATTCTGACTGGTACGGTACGTGTATGTGCCGGTTTACCTTTCGGAATCGGCGAGACGCTGGCGTGCAGCGGCTATCTCTTCTTCAGCCCTGGCCGCATTGGTCCAGTAAGAGCCCGGCTGTACTTCCTTGCCCGGCTCAAGTGCCTTGTACTGGCTGAAGAAATGGTCGATCTCATTCTTGTGGAAATCGGAGACATCGTCAATATCTTTAACGGTATCAAAACGGACGTCTGCAGGGACGCAGAGGACCTTATCGTCGCCGCCGGCCTCGTCGACCATATGGTACAGGCCCACTGCGCGGCACTTTACTGTACACCCCGGGAATACAGGTTCCGGGAGCATAACAAGGGCATCCAGCGGGTCGCCGTCCTCGCCGAGAGTACCTTCGATATAACCGTAATTATCCGGATACACCATAGAAGTGAACAGGATACGGTCCAGTTTGATGCGGCCTGTTTCGTGATCGACTTCATACTTGTTGTGGGAACCCTGCGGGATCTCAACAAGGACATCAAATGTTTCTGCCATAAGGACTCCTTTGGTTTTTACTAGTGGGTTGAACTTATCCATAGCGTAGTTCATCCCAGCTCAGCAGTCATGCATATGCGTAACGCTTCGTAGTGTTTCCTATTATAGGGCACTGCCGTCACAGGGCAGGGCCGCTGGCCGGGCAGGGCATTTCTGCCGGTCGGCTGGTCAGGCTAGCTCCCGGTGTTGGCCGCCGGCCTTCACATGGTTCAGTCAGCGCTGTTGCTGACCGTCAGCACATGCGCAACATCAGCCCACGGGGCCAGGGATACGTAATTATCGTAGCCCCATGTGAAACTGCGGCCTGTCAGCTCGTCCCGGAGATGGAGCTCACCTCCGGCGATGCCGATATCGGCAAGCTCAATATGGACGCTGCCCTGCTGCGCATTATGCCCGTCAAGATTAACGACAACGATCACCGTATCCGCCTTGCCGTCGTCTGCAAGCTCAGCGGGAAGATGGCGGTAGAACGCAACGATATTGGGGTTCGCAGTACTCAGTACATGCAGGTCATGGTATGAGCGCGCGGCCGGATGGGTATTGCGGATCTCATTAAGGCGTGCCAGCAGTGTAGATATCCCGTATTCTTCAGCTTTGCTCCAGTCACGGACCTTGATCTCGTACTTTTCGTTGTCATTAGGCTCTTCCACCTGCCCTCGCTGGACATTCTCAATAAGCTCATAGCCGTTGTAGATGCCCCAGCTTGGGCTTCCCATAGCCGCCAGCACCGCGCGCACAGCGTGGCCGGCGATACCGTTATCACGCAGGTAGGCGGTGAGGATATCCGGCGTTGTCGGCCAGAAAGAGTTGTGCTGGAAGAACGCGCCGTCACCGTTCGTCTCTGCCAGATACTCATTAAGCTCTTCGCCCGTATTGCGCCAGGGGAAATAGCAGTGGGACTGGGTGAATCCGGCATAAGCGAGCGCGCGCATCATTGACGGACGGGTGAACGCCTCGGCGAGGAAGAGGATCTCAGGATGCTTGCGGGTGACTGCAGCAATAACATCCTGCCAGAAGCGCACCGGTTTGGTGTGCGGATTATCGACACGGAAAATAGTCACACCTTTGCTGATCCACAGTTCAAGTATCCGGATAACTTCCTTTTCGATCCCCGGCATATCTTTTTCGAAATCAATAGGATAGATATCCTGATATTTCTTCGGCGGGTTCTCGGCAAAGGCAATAGACCCGTCAGGCCTGATGCGGAACCAGTCAGGGTGCTGCTTTACCCATGGGTGGTCAGGTGAGCATTGGAGCGCAAAATCAAGCGCGACTTCAATGCCGAGATCATGCGCATGGGCCACGAACTGTTCAAAATCTTCCATCGTCCCCAGCATGGGGTCAAGGGTATCATGCCCGCCAAAGCTGCTGCCGATGCCGAAGGGGGAGCCGGGGTCATCATCAGCCGCTGTCAGGGCATTATTCTTCCCTTTGCGGTTCGTGATCCCGATGGGGAAGATCGGAGGCAGGTAAACAATAGTGAACCCTTCGCTTTTAGCCCTGTCCAGCCCGCTGACCGCAGTCCTGAAATTACCCTGGACTACTGCGCCTGTATCCGTATCAACATAAGCGCCTTCAGAACGCGGGAAGAACTGGTACCATGCCGCAAAACTCGAGTGCGGACGCTGGACGCTGATCTCCACGGGGCTGGATTCTGTGATATCTTCCCGAAGCGGCTTGGAAGCATGCAGGGCGCGGATCTTCGCATTATCAGCTGCAGCCAGGCGTTTATCATACGGCAGCCCTGCATCGGACAGAGCCCTGATCGCAGTATTGAGAATGGCGCGCTCGGATTTTATAAGATGCGCATCATCGCTTCCATACCACCGTTCAAAAAGGCGGAGGCCTTCCTCAAGGGTGTTGTCCTGGTCGTCATGTGCGGCGATTTTGATGCGCGCATCGTGCAGCCACGTAGCATAAGGGTCTTTCCAGCCCTCAACAACGAGTTTCCATGTACCAAGCTTCCGCGACACCGCATCGAAACCCGGCTGCCAGGGGAGTGCGGACTGGGCCTTGCCCATGCAGACCGCCCCCTCCCACAGATCCAGGCCTGCAACAGCCAGTGTAAGCGGGACACGGCTGGATACGGTCCCGGTTTTTGTATAGATGACCGCGCTTGCTCCAACTTTTGTGCGGCCGTCAATAAAAACATTCGCCCGCACAGTGATCAGCTCCCCGATTTCTGCCTTGGGGGCAAAACCGTTCTGAGGGGCAGGCGATACGTTGGTAATATTTACGCGGCCGAATTCTTCTCTGAAGGTACGCGAAAATGGGCTTTTATGGAGGGCGGACGGGCGGCCCGCAGTTTTCCTGGCTGCGGTTTTTGCAGTCTGCACAGTTTTTGAGGATCGTGACGCAGCCTTCTTCTGCGAAGCGGATGCAGCCTTTACTGCAGATATTTCTGCTTTCCCTTTTCCTGTTTTATGTGCGGTTTTAGATGATCCTGTACGTGCCATGATCTGCCTTTCACTGGTATATGCACTGTCCCATGCACTATTTGTGTACGTCCTGCAGGGATCCCATAACAGCCGCATGACTGTGTCCCCAGTCCCGCGCTGATACGCCTGCCGTGGGCAGACAGATGATGCCTGCCCGCTCTGCATATGTCAGAGTCCGGGGCCGTCAGAGATGCAGCTTGAGATCGGTCACTATTTACTTCTTACTATTTATTGTACGTGTTTGCAAGTTGGAAATGAAGCGTGTTATCCGCATTCGGCCACATTGCTCATATTTATTTATCCGGGAGCCGTATTCCTGGCATAGTAAACCTGCTGGTGCTGCATGAAGCGCAGTACGCATGCCGTGAAGTATGCATACTGTCGTCCGGACCGGTGTTTCATGCGGAGCCGCAGGGATACATCAACGCTGCCGTCAGGCAGCCAATCAAAATGTGAAGGAGAAATATGCGCAGAACATATTCACACAGGGGGAAGCCGGATGCGTTCCGGGACAGGGCGGCAGCGCGGAAGAAAGCCATGCGCAGGCAGCGCTTTCTGGCTGCGGTATTTGCTGCCCTGTGCTGTGCCGCGCTGGCTGCCGGTACTGTTTTCCCTTATTTAGGGGCCAAAGCTGATTTCGCGTATGCGGACACACACAAGCTGGACAAGCCGGCAGACAGTTATTACATCACTCAGACGATTGACGGGCTGCCGTATTATCTTGGAGCCATTGCCCGCGACAGCCAGGGGCGCAACACTTACTGTATAGAGACCGGCGTCCATGAACAGTATTCGTACACGTCAAGCACGCCTCTGTCAGATACGCCGGATACGCGCCGGATCGCGTACCTTGCGGAGAAATACCGCAACGAGCCGGACCGCATAACCCATGCGGCGATCGCAGCCCTGATCAAGGACCGTTTTGAAGCGCGCGATAAAGGGCTGTGGACGTACAGGCGGGGGCATTTCCTTAAAGAGCATCCTGAGATCCCTGTGCGTATGGAGCAGTTATGGGCGGAGGCTGAAGCGGCAGATATATCAACATTCAGCGTTAAAAATTCATACACTGAAGCGCGCAGGCGCGGTGTGTTCCACGCGCAGGTACTGGATGCGCATGGCAAAGCTGTGGCAGGCGTGCGCATGGATATTACGCTGAACGGGCCGGGCGAATTTGACTCCGTGCATTCCCGCACCATAACCGTTACCAGCAGGGATGAACCTGTTGATATAGCATGGACCGCTACCGGTGATGGCGAAGTATCTGTTGAGGCGCGTTCCCGCGTGGGGAGCCTCGACAGGCTGGACAGCCGGCAGGATTATCTCAGGACCGGTGCAGGAGTGGAAGCTGTTTTCCGAGGCATCACGTTTGAGGTGCAGAAAACTTTCCAGCCTTCTGTACATACTGTTGCCGAGTTACGTACCGTTAACGAGGGAGGGCATATTATTGATAACGTTACATCGGGCGTGAGTGCCGGGCAGTGGCCCTCAGGTGCAGAACTCAAAGCTGACGGCTATTACTTTGCAGGCTTGACGCAGGATGACCTGAAAAACGGCATCCGGCCGTCAGCGGGGATGTCTGCTGACGGGTTTATGCGGCAGATCGCTGCCCGCGGATATAAACCGTCGGCATATGGGCATACGTCGTTCACCGGCTCCGGGCAGACCCATGCCGTTACCGCTATGGCAGGCCCTGATCCTGCAGCTGCACAGCCGTATACAGTGAAACGTAATTCGGGTTTCGGGACGTGGGTATGGGCTATCAGGAAGAGTGCTCAGGATAAGGATGTGCAGCAGTGGCTGAAAGGGGATGCCCTGTCAGATTTCCTTGAAGCTAATGAAACTGTTGCCCACAGGAATATTGTCAGTGTCGATTCTACGGTTTCCGAGCATACCGCGGCCGCGGGTGCTCAGCTGACTGACCATATTACTGTTTCCGGCTATCCTGAGGACCATGGCGACTTTAAGGGAGACAAGGCCTTCGGTTTTGAGGCTGATAATAAGTTTGCCCGGGTAAGCGTGTACTGGTCGGGCAGTACCCGGGACCAGAAATATGATGAGGCTTTCAAACCTTCCGGCGCAGATACCCCGCAGGCTGACGAGAACCATGAACTCGTAGGGACATGGACGTACGCGGCTAAGAATGGCAGCATCAAGGTTGGCGGCGGAGCCCCTGACGCATATGGGAATCCTGTAAGGATATATGCGAAAAAGCATGGCTACTATGTATTCGTTTATACGTTTACGGGCGACAGCCGTGTAGCTCCGGCTTCATCTGCCTATAACGATGAGTGGGAAATGGTCCGGGTGTATAACAGCCCTAAGGGGACATATAAGCATGCATCCATCACTACATGGGCCAGCGCCGGCACAGTTTCAGCTAATGAAGCGTTCTATGACAACGCGAAAGTAACAGGGGATTTTGATGACAGTGCTTACGTCACTTTTACGGTTTATGATGCGGTCCCCGGAAACAGCCCGGACAGCAGCGCCCGCAAGCTTCTTGATGAAGTGCGGGTACCGATTGATCCCAAAGGCTGCAGGCAGACTGCCGGTGCAGAGGGGAAAAGCGGCGAACGTACCTGCGTAGTACAGAGCCCCCAGGCACGTACTGCAACAGCAGGGGTCTCGTACTGGAAGGCGACTGTGAGGAACGGCAGGGGCGAGATACTGGCATCGCATGAGCTTGGTGCCCAACACGAACAGGTAACAGTTGACAGGCCTGGGCCTAAGGTTCCGCATAAACTGGCGTCAACAGGCACAGGAGTATCTGCAGCCGCGGCTATCGGCATCCTTCTGGCTGCATTTGCAGTTATGGCAATTATTATTGGGCGGATACTGTATAAAGACAGCAGGAAGTGATCCACTGAAAACGGCCTGACAGCCGGCAGTGCAACAATACAGATAACAGGTGAGATGCGGCGGTAAGTGTAGTGAGCCTCCGCCGCATCTCACCACACCGCTGCCTGTCAGCATTGTGCAGGCCTGATGGGCGGTATGCGGATTATTTATTTTCTGTGTTTTCGGCTGCGCCGCGGTCTTTACCGTATATTTCGGGGATGAAGCGCTCCTGGTCATGGACCTTATTCCAAAGGGCAAGGTCCCCGGAAGCTAAGGATCGGGGAACGTCAATAATGCGCTGGTTGCTTGACCCGCGGAACTGCAGCAGCGAATCATGAAGGGTCTTGATATAGCGGCCGTCTACAAGGACATCAACATTCCGCAGCAGAGCCAGTTTATCCTCCGTCTCGCCCGGGCGCATAAGTTCTTCCCATGTGTAGCCGGTCCAGCACCAGATATCTTTTGTGTGGCCGAATTCCCTGCGTATGCGGTTCGTCAGCTGGAGGAGCATAGGTGTGTTGAGCAGAGGTTCCCCGCCAAGAAGGGTCAGGCCCTGGACGTAGTCCAATGACATATCCGCAATGATCCGGTCTTCCAGCGCAGGCGTGTATTCATGCCCGGCAAGGAAGTCCCAGATCGAAGCGTTGTAGCATTCATCACAATGGAAAGGGCATCCGCTGACGTATAACGAGCATCTTATCCCTTCCCCGTCGGTAACAACAAAACGTTTATAATCGGCAACCATATTGCGGCTGAGCTTACGCCCGTCCCACTGCCCGGCTTTCGGGTTATTCGTCAGCGGGCTTGGTATTGAGGGCCCCCTCCCTTCCTCGCCTGCCGCAAAATCGCGATGGGAACTCTGCTTGTGCTCTTTGCGGGATGTAAGAGAGTTATGGGAGCCGTGAGGTTGCGGCTGCGCAGGGGATGGGTTTCTGTCTGACGGGCTCTCCTCGGCTGCTTGCTTGCCGGATCCCGAAGATCCCGCTACCCGTCCGCCGTGCAGCGATGTATCCGCTTTTGTCTTTCTGAATCCGCTGCTCATAGTATGCCTTCCGTTGATCATGCCCTGTCCGTTCCGCTTCGGCTCTGCTTCAGCCTGTGCCGGGTACTGTACCCCGGCATAAATTATTTAAGTATTTTATGCCGGGCGCCTGGCGCCTAATGAGTAAGGCGGCCCCATTCCCAGGGCCGCCTTACTCATACGTTTCAGCAGGATAGGCCTCAGCAGATGGACAGAGGGCAGCAGTACAGGACATTGCGCTGCCCGCCGGATCCTGCAGCAGCGTTTTCCTGCTGCGCACTATGGGCCGCCTGCTAAAGCTTACTTGGCTTCATCCCACCATTCTTTAACGGTGCCATTGCTCAGGGTAACGTGGCCGGTTTCGCCTGCCATATGCTTTACGCGATGGGCTATCTCCTCGTGGCGGCCATGCACCATAGGACGCTGCACCGGATTGCCGAGGTAGCCGCACGTGCGCTTGGTGACGTTGCATTTTTCGGGATCGGCATTGCCGCATTCCGGGCATTTGAAACCGAGTTCCGTTGGCTCAAAGTCGCCTTCGAAACCGCACTCGAAGCAGTGGTCGATCGGAGTGTTGGTCCCGAGATAGCCGATGCCGATGTTATGGGCATAATCCCACACAGCTTCCAGCGCCTTAGGGTTCTGCTGCAGCGAGGGGAACTCGCAGTAATTGATGAACCCTCCGTTCGCCAGATAGGGGAAGTCGCGTTCATAGGAAAGCTTCTCCATAGGGGTAGGGCGCAGCCATACCGGATAGTGGAAGGAATTCGTATAGAAGTCGTGATCTGTAACGCCGTCTATATCCCCGAATTTCTCCCTGTCCATACGTGCGAAACGGTCGGTCAGGCTTTCTGCAGGAGTGGAATACACGGAATAGTGGTATCCTTCGGCATTATCCCAGTCAACGCAGAGGTCATGCATACGGCGGACGATCTCAAGGGCGAACTCTTTGCCTTCAGGATCCCATGAGTGGTCGGTCATCCAGTCCTTACCGTAGAACATCGCTGTTGCTTCATACAGGCCGATATAGCCGAGGGAAACAGTAGCACGGCTGCGGTTATAGAGCACATCTACGTTGTCGGTCGGCTTCAGGCGCCCGAATGCACCATGCTCAAACAGGGTCGGAGCGTTGATAGGGGTCGCCTCTTTGCAGCGCTTGATGCGGAACTGCAGGGCTTCATGGGCAACTTCCATGCGCTGGCTGAAAAGCTTCCAGAAACGGTCTTTATCACCGTGCGATTCCAGGGCAATACGAGGGATGTTGACTGTTACCACACCGAGATTAAGTCGTGAATCTTCAACATCCTCACCGGTGTCAGGGTCAGTCCATCCGTTAAGGAAAGAACGGCATCCCATCGGGGCTTTGAAAGACCCTGTAATCTTAACGATATTCTCGTAGAAAACGATATCCGGATACATGCGCTTGGTCGAGCATTCAAGGGCCAGCTGCTTCATATCGTAGTTCGGTGTGCCTTCTTTATCATTCAGCCCATGCTTTACGGTGTAGACAAGCTTCGGGAAAATCGCAGTATGGCGGTCTTTGCCCAGCCCGCGGATACGGATCAGGAAAATCGCGCGCTGGATCTCGCGGGCGAACCAGTCGGTGCCCAGGCCGAACCCGACAGTAACGAACGGCGTCTGCCCATTGCTCACGCGGTTAGAGTTGATCTGGTACTCCATAGTCTGCATGGCGTCATAGATGTTCTTGCGGGTCATGATCTTTGCGTAGATCTCCCGTATCTGTTCAAGCTCATCAGCGTCCCTGGTGAAAGGCTCATCCATCGGCAGCGGCTCGCGGTTCTCGAAGTGCAGCCATTTCGGCTCGCGCCTCTTGAAGCCTTCAACGATAGTGCGTGCCAGGCTGATATCCTCCCCGTCAGGGAAGATAGCGCGTGCAGTGTCGAGGTTCTTGGCGTAGTCAAGCTTTGCATATTCGGCAAGCATCTCATCAGCGCGGTTCACGGTCTGGCCGCCGTACTGGCTGCCCGCAATATCCTTGATGATCTGGGTGATCTGGGTTGCTGCAGTACCTATCGATTTCGGTGAATCCATCATGGCGTTGCCAAGCTCAAAACCGTTTTTAAGCATATCGCCGAAATTAGGCAGCGAGCAGTTCGTCATAGGGGTGAACGGTGAATAATCTGCGTCATGGAAATGGATATCGCCTTTAAGGTGTGCGTTGGCAACATCGGCCGGCAGCATATTCATGGCTGACGCCTTGCTGACCGTCCCTGCAAGCAGATCACGCTGGGTTGCGTAGACATTGCTGTCTTTGTTTGCATTTTCGCGGACAAGGCTCTCATCTTTGTTGACGAGCTTCTTTATTGCTTCATTGACGTCAGATGCCTTCGCGCGCCTGATATCCTTGTCAAGGCGGTAAGACGTGTATGCTTTGGCGATATCATAGAGATGGTCGTTCACTAGTTCGCGCTCTACAAGGCTCTGGATATCGTCGATACGTACAGGCCCGTTGTAACGGCCGGTAATAGCAGATTCCACGCGCTGTGCCATCTGCTCGATCCCGCGCTCTTCTTCCGGGCCGACTTCAGCATTGACTGCGCTGAAAGCAGACTTGATGGCGTGGATAATATTGACGGAATCAAACGGCACAACGCGGCCGTCACGCTTTTCCACCTTTACGGATTCTGTTACTGCCGGTTCCCTGACTACGGTCTCTTCGGCTACAAGCTGGTCCATATCAATCTTTCCTTACTTTCCGTTATTTCCCTTACCTGATGTGGTCTGTACGCTACTTACTCACATTCATGTAATTTGAGGTACTTATATGATGATACACGTGTTTGACACAAAATGTAGACGTGTCTTAATTGAAAATTACTAGATATAGTGTTTTTGGGAATTTACTTACCTGCGTGTAATTTGCAGGATTGCAATCTTCTTTCCAAATTTTACCGATCTAAAAACATAGTATCCTGTGGCCCTGCATATACATATCTTGTGGTTACGGAAAATGTGTAGGATTTTTGGAGAAATCCTTCCGCACAGCTTTTTATTGCGTTTCGTTGATTTTATTGGCTTTGTGCCTGACCGGCAAAGTGTGAGGAGCATCACGTATCCGGTAGCCCCGTGTGTCAGAAGTTTCCCCCGCAGACGCGGCGCATGCGCATGGCGCGATACAGGAAAGGGGGTAAGATGAAGAAACTAAGATTGGCAGGGCACAGTGGAGGAAATATGGAATCTGGCAGCACCGGCGGCGATATCCGGGATATGCACAGCGGGCAGGATATCCGGGATACAGAAGATATGCAGGGCACGGGAAAAACGCAGGATACAGCGCCTTCTCCTGCGGCGGGGAAACCGGAGCCGGGAGCGCGGAATCCCTTCAGTGGTGGAAAATTCATGCATATGTGGACCCTGTACCGGGACATGGTCATCACTATAGCGGTAGGCGCAGTATGCATCATACTGTGGGCGGCGGGGTCGGCCGGGCATAGCCGCGCTCTCATTACAGCAGCATCAGTTATTGTCGGCATCCTGTCTGTATATATTGCGGGCATCGTTATGCGCAATATCATGCAAAGCCTCAAATCCGGCAACGTCGGTACCGATATGCTGGTTATCATTGCCCTGATCTCCACGCTGGCAACCGGACAGATCACAGCAGCATGGATCTTATGCGTTATGGTATGCACAGGGGATGTTATTGAGACATTTGCCGAACACCGTGCAAAAAACAGCATTTCTGCGCTTGCGGAAGCAGCACCGGTGACAGCAAATGTTATCACAGGAAAATTCAAAGACCCTAAAGAGGCTTTGAGCAGCCAGTGGCAGACGCGGGATGTGGCCGATGTGCGCCTGGGCGATACGCTGCTTGTCCGCCCCGGCGAAACAGTGCCTGTGGATGGTGAGCTCCTTACAGAGTTTGCTGAGCTGAATGTTTCCATGATCAACGGGGAACCTTTGCCCCAGCGGGCCCTCGTGGGCGACAGGCTTATGTCAGGGTCCGTCAACGGGCAGACTTCGCTGGTTATGAAAGTTACTGCAGTATCCGCGGATTCACAGTATCAGAAGATCATCGACCTTGTCGCTTCTGCCGAGACGACCAAAGCGCCGGTCGTCCGTTTTGCTGACCGTATCGCGGTCCCGTTCACTATAGCAGCGCTTCTCATCGGTATTATTGCATGGATCATCACGCGCGATCCCATACGGTTCACCCAGGTTATGGTCCTTGCCACGCCATGCCCCCTCCTTATCTCTGCACCGGTCGCATTCATGGGCGGCACCAACAGGCTTGCCAGGGCGCATATCATTATTAAGAACCAGTCGGTTATTGAGAGCCTAACGCATGTGACGCATGTATTCTTTGATAAAACGGGCACCCTTACTACTACCCAGCCGCAGGTGACGCAAGTGGAGCTCCTCCCGTCATGGGCTGCGCCTGACCGGCGTATCAACGGGTCATGGATCATACGTGCAGCAGGGTCGATAGAGGCATACTCCATGCATATCCTGGCTAAGGGGATCAGTGCTGCCGGACGCCGCGAAGATGCCTTTTTCGGGACGGAACGCATGATCGCCCGCGATGTGAGCGAGCTTCCGGGCCAGGGGCTCAGCGCTCAGATCGAAGGGTATCAGGTGCGCGTTGGGCGCCTTGATTTTGTAGATATTATGGGTGCACATACTGCTGGGGACTTTTCGCCCCTGAGAGCTGATGAGATGGCCACTTATATATCGGTCAACGGCGAACTTGCCGCACGCCTCACTTTGCGTGATGTGCCGCGGTCCAATGCCAGGGAAGTGATCAGCCAGTTCCGCAGGCAGGGCGTGAAACACGTGACTATGCTTACGGGTGACCGGCCGGAGTCCACTGCTGTGGTAGCTGAAGATGTGGGGATAACAGATGTCCGTGCGGCCCTGCTTCCGGAAGATAAATATAATGCTGTCCGATATGCCAAAAAGACAGACAAGGATAAAAACGTTACTACAATGATGGTAGGCGACGGTGTCAATGATGCCCCTGTCCTTGCAGCAGCCGACGTCAGTGTCGCTATGACAGACGGGAGCAACACTGCTGCTTCCCAGACTGCCCAGATCGTAATCATGAACGATGACCTGTCAGGTATCAATAAGGCAATCACTATTTCACGCAGGACTGTGCGCATCATGCTGCAGGCAGTTGTCGGCGGGCTGGCGGCGGCCCTGGTTTTTATGGTCGTCTCATCTTTCGGGGTTATACCGACTATTATCGGCGCCTTTATCCAGGAACTGATCGATGCGTCCAGCATCCTGTGGGCATTGAGGGCTGCGTTTGACAGCCGCGGCAGCAGGTAAAACGACAGTACGATATATAGGCAACCGTATCCGTAGGCCGGACAGTAAAACAGTAAGCCTGCTGCTTACGGGCCCCGGATACGGCTGTCCCTGTGAAAATTTGGATATCAGATATTTTTAGGGCAAAGAGGGGCGTTTCCTCAGCTGCCGGCTGCTGCGGCAACATTCTCCAGGGAGACCAGTATTTCAGGTGAACGCCTGTCAATAGACCTTCCTCCCAGGGCTATCCCCAGCATAAAGATCCCGCCGCCAATAGCAAGTGCCAGGATGCCGCTTGCCAAGGCGAACAGCAGGTTGCCGTCGCGCAGGGCAAAGAAGCCCAGTACCCCCGGCAGTATGCACGGTATCAGTTCAACAAGGATGAAGATCAGCGGTACAAGGGCTCTCAGCCCCCCACGCCCCTGGGGGCTTTTGAACGGCTGGTCAGCCGACGGCACAGGGGCAATAATGTAGGTGGAGAGGACTGCGCTCATCCCCAGCCCCGTCAGGAGCAGGCAGACAGATATCCCAAACAGTACTGTATATGCTGAGACCGGGTTGATAAAGGTGAACCTTTTCAGAGGGTTGATCATAAGCGTAATAGCAAAGCTGAGAAACATAAGGGCTGCCCCGATCACAGAGCTGATGCTGAGCCGTGCTATGCGCTCGTTTCGTCCGGGCACGCCTGAAGTGACAAACAGGCTGAAGGCCCTGCCGTCATAGGCAAGGTTATTGAATTCAACCGTACCGAAAACAAACCCGACTACCGGGGCGGTAAAAAGGGACGTCAGATTTGCTTTAGGGCCCATGGCGATGCTCATAACGCTGTAAGCAACAATGATAAACATCACTGACATAAGCTGGGAAAGGTACCGCGCATCCCGCATCCATGATGTAATAAGGCGCCCGACAACAGCACCGCTGGGGCTGTCTGCTGTATGGTTGAAAGCCCCAAGCCCCCTGGCATGGGAGACTCCGGCAGTTGGGGGAGTTATTGCCTGGTATTTCAGGCAGAACCGGTATACCCAGTAGCACACAGCAATAACTGCAGCCATTATGAGGATGCGCAGCACGCATAAGGCTACATTGCCGGCAGCGATATCATTGGGGATCATTGCCCCTGCCCCGAACGGCAGCCATCCGAGTATGCTGATGGGGGCCGGTATGCTGGAAAAAATCTGCATAATATCTTCCGGCGTCTTTCCCGAAAGCTGCATTGATATAAAGCTGCCGCCGAAGGAGGGGACATAGCACAGGGCAATAATCACGGCCACTTCAATGCCGTTAAGGATCATGCGGCCTTTCTTAGTGGTGACTATGGTGTCTGCGAGCTGTGCCAGGGCGCGTGAGACCATAATGACCGTCACTGCACTGAGGATGCCTCCGGCTGCTGCCCCGGCCATGACCCCAATGCCGGAGCCGCTCCACAGGAAACTGGTAAGGACCATACAGATAAGTGTTGTTATGAAGGGGATCCCCATCATCCCGGACAGGAGTATCCCCCGTGTGACTTTCCCGTCAGGGATCCCGTACCGGGCAAATTTCCTGATATCAAGGGATCCTCCCTGGCCGCTGATGAAAAGCGTCATAACAAGCCACCAGAAACCGATGCCGGTAAAAGTGGAGACAGTAACCATTGAAGCGACAGGGGACAGCAGCGGCTGCCGGAGCTGCCGGCCCGCCATAACCGAACCTGCAGCAGTTATAACGATAACGGCTAGAGCGAGGAGTGCCCCCAGGATAAAAGCAACAGCCTGCCATTTGCTTTTTTTGAAGCCGGCAAGGGTCATCGCATACCGCATCCGGACGATAAGCCATTCCATGTGCAGCCTCCTATGCCTGAGGGCCCAGCGGCTGGGCGGGGTTGGAAGGCCGGGCGTATGGCGGCTGTCCATCCTTCGCCGGCAGCGTGGGCTGTATTGGTTGTATCGGCTGCATTGGCTGCCCTCCCTGAGGGTGCTGTGCTGCTGCGGTCGCGGCGGGATTGTTCTGGGAAAGCCATCCGAGGTTATCTGATTCATGCAGCCCGCCAACAAGGCTGAGGAAGCGGTCTTCCAGCGACATGCCGCCGCTTACTTCCGCCGTGGTCCCGGCAGCCAGGATGCTTCCGTCGGAGATAATGGCCACATGGTCGCATAGCTGTTCAACGAGTGCCATCACATGCGAAGAAATGATCACTGTCCCGCCCGATTGCGCATACCCGCGCAGTATCTGGCGGATATTCGCCGCAGATACGGGGTCTACAGCCTCGAACGGCTCATCAAGGATGAGGATCTTCGGTGAGTGGATGAGCGCCGTACCCAGAGCAATCTTTTTTGTCATGCCTGCTGAGTAATCCTGCACGAGGATGTTTGCTGATTCGGTGAGGTCCATGGCAGCGAGCAGGTCGTTGGCGCGTGCCTTGGCTGTTGCACGGTCTACACCGCGCAGCATAGCTGCATAGACCAGTGTCTGCAGGCCTGTTAAACGTGTGAAAAGCTCGTCTGCATCGGGCATTATGCCGAGCATATGCTTGCAGTCGTTGAGATTCCCCCATAAATCGGTACCGTGGATAGCAATGCCGCCGGATGTCGGCCTCAGCAGCCCCGTTGTCATCCTCAGCGTCGTTGTCTTGCCGGCGCCGTTCGGCCCTACTAAAGCGTAGAAGGAACCGGTAGGGATATCAAGATCAATATTGTTGACAGCAACTTTTTTATCGAATATTTTCAGCAGCCCCCGTATGGACATAGCGGCTTCTAGATCGTAGGGGGAGGCTGCCCCCTGTGCCTGTCCCGGTATCTGGGGCTGCGGCTGGATAGGTTGCGTCATAGCGTACCTCAATTCGTATAAGAACAGAACTGTCCTGTGAATTTATAGATAAAATCATTCTATTATACCGCACCGCCGGAGGCAAGCGGGAATGGCTGTGACGGCAAGCCTTTGTAAAAACTTGCCAGAATACATGAATACTCTTAGCAGTGTGATAAAAGTCCACGGGGAGGGGCATAATTGTTGGAACAGAGTTTTGGACAGCGGGAAAGGTTTCCAGACGTATACATAGTGTATGGGCGAACTGCCTCTCGATATCCTGAAATTCTGCAGGCCTGCCTCCTATAGTGCACAGAATTCACATATAAGGCAGATGTTTGCAAGGAAAATTGAAAATAAGATAATTTATAGAGTAAGGAAACTGACGGATGAGATTCATTGAGAAAGGACTGCTGTCCGGCAAACTTACGCAGAGGCTTATTACTGCGGGAGGGGTCATCATTGCCCTTGCTGTGATGCTCTCATTACTTCCGTTGTCTGCAGCTTCGGCTGCTGAAGTGCCGGATAACATTGCTACGAATATTACGCTTACTGATCCGGTGACCGGTAATGAAGTCAGTGAGGTCCAGGCCCGCGGCAAGTATCAGCTGAATATTGACTTTAAAGTACCGAATGGCGTTAATTCAGGCGATACGAGTACCATCACTCTGCCTGATGAATTCAAGTATACGCAGGAAAAATTGTCATTTGATGTGAAAGACAGCCAGGGGAATGTAGTTGCTAAAGCGACTTTTGACCCGTCAGCAAAGAAAATGATCCTGACGTACACTGATTACGTTAAGAGCCATTCTGATATATCAGGTAAGCTCACTGTCCCGTTTGCTATTGATATAACCAAAGCAACAACGTCGAAGGACATCCCTGTTAATATCCAGGTCGGCAAGGAAACTGTCAAGAAAGGTACGGTCAAGTATCCGGGGCCTGTTGGCGATAAGGATGATGAAATCTTCACCAAATGGGGCAAGGTGGAAGATCCGAGCAAGAATGAGATCACGTATACGATCCGCGTCAATGCCCGGGGAGACAGCCTGAAGAATGTTGTTGCGACGGATAAGGTCGCTTCAGACGGTATGAGTATTGTCCCGGGAAGTTTCAAAGTCGTCAGGGCTAAGCAGTACCTGGATGACTACCATAACTGGCTGTCCAAAGCCCCTATCACTGATATCACGTCCAGTTCTACGATTACCGTAGCGCCTGACGGCAAGTCATTCAAAGCTGCGATCGGCGACCTTGATGGTGTCGGGGCAATAATCACGTATACTGTTAAGCTCAACTTCAAACCTGTCAATGGCGAGATATTCACAAACAAGGCTAACGGCACGGCTGACGGTAAAAGGATCGGCATTGAAGAAATAGCGAATACCACATGGCAGTCCGGCTCGGGCGAAGCTAACGGATATGAGTATTCTATAAGTATCAAGAAGACCGATCCAACCGGTGCACCGCTTGCCGGTGCTGTTTTCAAGATTGTCCGCGACAGGTCCGGTTCTGAAGTAGCGACTGTTACTACTGATGCTTCCGGCAATGCCTCTGTGAGCAGGATACTCCGCGACGATTATACGATCACTGAGGTCACGGCACCTGACGGATATACGCTGGATACTACGCCTGTGAAGGTAACAGCTGATGAGCTGAAGAACGGGTCAAAGAGCGTTACCAAGACCATAGTCAATAACAAAAAAGGTGAAATCACCATTTCAGGCACGAAGACCTGGGATGACAATAATAATGCTGACAACAAGCGCCCTGCATCTATTACTGTGAACCTTCTGGCTGATGGTGTGAAGATCGAAAGCCTGACCGTAACAGCTGCAACTGGCTGGAAGTATACTTTCCCGCAGCTGCCTGAATCCAAAGACGGCAGGAAAATCGTCTACACTGTTACTGAAGAAGCTGTTGAAGGATATACGGCTAAGGTCGATGGATATAACATTACGAATACGTATAAGCCGGTGACCCCACCGACACCGACCCCGAATCCTCCTACCCCGACGCCTAATCCGCCCACGCCTCCGGTAACGCCTCCAGCTCCGAACGTACCGGAGAAGCCGGCCGAGCCGAAGAAACCGGCTCCAAAGCCCCGCAAGCATCTGGCTCAGACCGGTGCAGGCATTATGGTGTATGCTGCGGGAGGTTTTGCGCTTCTTCTTGCGGGGATCGTACTTGCATTACGCCGCCGCAAGGGCGGGCAGGAAGCATAACGCAGAATAGCGGTATGTGAGGCCAGCAGTACCTCCCTGTAAGTAACTATTTTGAGCCCAGCTGAAGTGAACGCTGGGCTCAAAACATTATAGTGGCTGTCTTTGCAGCCTGCGACACCTGAAGGCTTTCCCCCCTGCTGAAGGGTCTGTACGGTATGCAGGCTCTCACAGCAGTATACATATTCCTACGGTTTATATGCCGAAATTGTTGTATGGTAAATATATACTAAGAGTGTTATTGTGTCAACGATTGGGATAAATCTGAGGGTTTTCATCTGAAACCTTTCAGAGCAGGAATTTTGAAGAAAATGAAGCATGCCATCCGCTGCTGCAATAATCAGCGTTAATCGCATAACTTAATGGGAACAATAGAATCAAAGTAAGGATAACTGAATATGGGATCAAGAAGACAAGAAAGGCGGGGGAGGGGGCACCTTCTGCGCAGATTCGCCCTGTTCTTGGTAGCTGCCGTATCTATCTTCATGATAGCCTCTATGGCTCTGCAGCCATCAGCATTAGCAGCTGAGCTGTCTGATAATATAGCTACACGTATTGAGTTCATCAATACGGCCACAGGTAAAACGATAACGGATATGGATACTCACGGTAAGTATCAGATCAATGTAGATTTTAAGATACCGAATAATGCGCGTTCAGGTGATACGAGCACTGTTACACTGCCGAACGAGCTGAAATTCCTTCAGCCGAGGGCATTCGATATCGTAGCTGCCAATGGTGCTGTGGTTGCAAAAGCAGCAATCGACCCAACATCAAAGAAACTGATCTTTACCTATACGGATTATGTTGACGATCATGTAGATATTACAGGGAAAATCGCTATACCGTTTGAAGTGGATACCGGGGTAATCAAGCAGGAGAAGACTATCCCTGCTACAGTAGATATCGGGGGAACCTCCATCAATAAAGGGACCATTCATTTCAAAGGTTTCACCGCTGACAGTTCCGATGAACAATTTGCTAAGTGGGGAAGGGTGTATGACTCTTCCAGGAATGAGATTACTTACTATATCCGTCTGAATGCGCGTGGAGATAACCTTAAGAACGTATCGGTAACCGATAAAGTATCTTCTTTCGGTATGGAGATCGACCCATCCAGTTTCAGCGTGACGAGAACTAAATTTGTCCAGGATGAGAACGGCAGCTGGATACAGACTAATAACTCGGATATAACGGCAGATTCGGTGATTAGTGTATCCTCCGACCGGAAATCATTCACAGCCACAGTAGGCGATCTTAATGGTTTTGGTGCCATGCTCACCTACACGGTGAAACTCAACCATAAGCCGCTTAACAGTGAGCTTTTTGTGAACCAGGCGAGGGCTGAAGCTGATGGCAAGGAGATGGGCACTACCGAAACCAGCCGGTTCGTCTGGCAGTTTGCGTCTGGTGAAGCTAATGGATACCAGCATTCTATCCAGATCAGGAAAGTTGATGAGAACGGGCAGCCGCTTTCGGGTGCCGTATTTGCAGTTACCCGGGACAGCTCCGGTGAGGTTGTTGCTACGGTAACTACTGATGCATCCGGGAGCGCCCTGGTGCCTAAGCTTTTGCGCGACAACTATTCGATTACGGAGACCGCAGCTCCGGCCGGGTATCAGCTGGATAGGACCCCTGTTAAGGTAACTGCTGATGAACTTAATAGCGCATCAAAAACTGTTGTTAAGACAGTCATTAATAGAAAAACCGACGAAAATCCGCATCCTCCAGTAATTCCTCCATCTCCGGATCCCGCCCCGCAGCCGCCTGCCCCTGCTCCAGCTCCGGATCCGGATCCATCATTACCGATAAAGCCTGTGCCTGACCCGAAGAAGCATCTTGCTCATACCGGTACTGGTGTATGGTCTGTTGCAGCAGGCGGTGCAGCGCTTCTTCTAACCGGTCTGGTCCTGGTAGGGGCAGTTTGGATGCGCCCCCGCAGGGGCATTACTGGCCTCAGGAATTAATAAGAGTAATAACAGCATCAGGGGAATGAAGCGCAGCTGCATATAGCAGCATACATTCTTCTGACTGGTATAGAAGAGGGACTGGCAGCTGGATACGGGTCCGTATAGGAGCCTGTATCCAGCTATTTTTAAACTGCTAGGGAAGGGTGTGCCCTAGTCCTGGAGCACTGTGCGGGCTGTAGGCCGTACAGAAGTGTATCAATCACGTATTCCTGGTGGTAAAACACGCAGATACAAAAATCGGCCTTGCTAGTTTTCGCCATTCTTATTTTTATATCTGCGTGTTTTACCACCGGCAGTGTTAATGCTTGGGCCGGTTTTTCTCCCGCCCTGCCGTCTCCTGTTTTGTTGGCAGCGTGCTCTATACTGGGGCGTTGGTAATGCCTGGAGAAGGAGGCCTGATGCCTCCTCGCAGCACAATAATTCAACGCATGAGGTACTTCTATGCAAAAAACAGTCCCGGTATTTTTCACTGCCGACGAAGGTTACGTCCCATTCCTGTCAGTAGCCTTAACTTCGCTTATCAGCCATACAGATACTTCAGGCAATACACGGTATCGCATTATTATTGTCGGCAAAGGCCTGAGTGAAGAATCGAAAACTAACCTCACCAGTATGGCTACCGGCAACGTGGATATTGAACTGTACCCTATGGATGCTGATTATATTGATTCCGTAAGCGATGACAAGAACATGCTCCGTGCGGACTACATAACGATGACTATCTATTTCCGCCTGTTTATCCCGGAGATGTTCCCCGATATCGATAAAGCCATTTATCTTGACTCTGATACCGTAATAAATACTGATGTGGCAGAACTGTATTCATATGACCTGGGGAATAACCTGGTGGCAGGCGTGCATGATGTATTCATGTCGGCAAATAAAGAAACAACAGATTATGTTGAAAATGCCCTTGGAATGCCGGTCAGGGATTATATTAATTCAGGGATGCTCCTGATGAACCTTAAGGCGATGAGGGAAGAGCATTTTACCGAACATTTTGTAACGCTGCTCAGAAAATACCACGTAGAATGTGCTGCGGTAGATCAGGATTACCTCAACGTGATCTGCCGGGGCAGGATCCTTCTGCTTGCACGCGAATGGAATACTATGATGACTGACGGCACTGCGGGGTCAGACCATCCGAAGATCATCCACTACAACCTGTTCCATAAGCCATGGCATTACCGCCATGCTGCGAATGCAGATTATTTCTGGAAGTATGCGGAAGATTCAGTATACTATCCTGAGCTGCTCTCTATCCTCGAAAGCTTCACCCCGGATGAAGTCAGCTCGGATGAGCAGAAGAAAGCGCGGCTTATCAGGCAGGTAGTATCTATCCCCGATAACGATGTGAATTTCAAAAAGCTGGCTGACAGCGGTGTTAAAATAACGCTGTAATACAGGCCGTGGCTGGCTCTGCCCTGCCGGGTATGCCGCTCTCTGTACGAGTGGTGGTGTTCCGCGGCGGTACAGGCAGATTGCGGGCGACGGCCCGGATTTTTACCGGCGGCACACGAAAGAAGGGAATGTGATTAGTTTCAGTATTGTCTCAGCAGGACAGGGGAGCGGGCTTTCTTCCTTTTTCCACCGTGTATTTGGTGGAGGGCTTAATTTCTTCTGGATAGCAGTGATCATGGCCCTGATAGTCTTTTTCGGCTGGATCCCGCAGAAGATTGCAGTAATAGTGTCGGACCGGCAGGAGGACCTTGATTCCCTTATCCGTATACGCAGGTACTGCACTGCTTTCCCCGCTGCCCTTTGCCTTCTCGGCTTCTTTCCCATGAAGGCACTGTATGATTCAGTCAAAAACATGGAAGGGGGGATGTTTATATTTTTCGTTGTTTTACTGTGCCTTTTTGAGGGAGCCTGCCAGTTCAACTCGGAACTCACTAAGCGCATCCTCCTGCGCCGGCAGAATGAGCCATATACCAGGCCGGGCAAGCGCATAGTCCAGAGCTGGGTGGCACTGGCGGGCGCAGTTATTATTGCGGGCGGTATGGTTTATGCGCTGTCCCGTTTCCTGTCCGTAAGGTATGGAAGAGCGGGGCTGATTATAGGGGGTATCAGGCGTTCCTGGGACTTTTCCTTCCTGCTTACAGGGATAGTTATTATTGCTATCCTCCTGTGGATCGCATTTTTCAGGAAAAACAGGTATGAATATGGGGATCCCGCAAGTATGGGCGATAGTGCCGGCAGCAGTGCTGACGATGAGGATGATGATGGGGATAATGGGGATAATGGGGATGATGAGGATGCGTTCCGTGCAGATACTGCAGACGCCGGTACAGACGGAAGTTATGGAACCCCCGGCGGCGACGGGACGGTCAGCCGTACTACTACGACACATTATTCCGTTGATGTGGACGGGCACACATCCAGCTGGACGCGGACCGAAACAACAGATGGATCCGGCAGGACGGCGGCTCAGTTTTTCGAGGGCAGCGCTTCTGCGGAGGGTCTGCCGGATATGCCGGATATAGACGGGCAGGATGCGGATACCAACACGCAGGGCGATGGTGATTATCAGCAATATTCACATCAGGCAGGCAATGATTTTAAGCGGTAACGTATCCTGCTATATTTATATTAGCCGGCAGAGCACATATACTAGCCGACAGAGCGCAGAGGCTATACCAGGAACATATATCGGATATCCGGTACAGCCTCTGTAATTCTCGCTATTCCTTTTTAATAGGATGTTTGTGGTTAATTCTATGTTTAATTCTTCCCATCACTGAAAATGATATTAGGATTGGCTGCACTGAGCGGGCCGCGGACTGCCGCAAGCGCCCTTTTTGCGCCGCCGAAAAGCAGGTAATTCGAGCCAATATGGAAAGTGAAGCCATCCGTCAGAGTAACCAGCAGGCCAGGTGACTTGGTGAAGCTAGACTGCACGGTAATGCTACGGATATTCTGAGCCGGAGCGGAGAGGATAATTTTCTCCGGATCCGCAGCAGTTTTTACAGCTCCCGCTGTGGCATGATGAAATAAAGCGCCGAGAAGGCCGAACGTCTGGCCCATAGCGATAAGGAAATAGTTTGCCTTGGTGACCAGGAGGGTGGAGCCGATAACGGCGAATGCTGCCGGCGATGCGGGGAACTTATTGTTGGCGTAATAGTACCCTTTCGCCTCCCAATAGACCATATTTGCCCCCGCAGGACCGGCTGCCGCGCCGGAATAAGCACCTGCCGGCTGGGCAGCATAAGGCTGCGCCTGAGCGGGCTGGGATTGCTGGCCGGAATATGGCTGATTAGGGTAGGGCTGGCCTGGGGAAGGCTGGTTTACATAAGGCTGTGCGGGGGAGGGAGAACCCTGCTCCGGCTGCGGCACAGCATATGTGGGCTGGCTGAATTGGCCGTTGTCTCCGTTGTGCTGCTGCCCGTCCTGCTGCTCAGGCTGTATAGGTGTGTTCTGCTGTGAGCTATCAGTCATATGACGCCTTCCTCTTAGTCAGTTCTGTTTCTATTCCTGTTTTCAATGCAATATCAAAAGCTGATATCGGCATTATGGTTTTGCGGACACGTGCAGGTGTTGTGCTGCATACAGTGAAGCCCGTCTGCCTGCAAGTGTACTACATGAGTGTGATTCTGCCGGGAGATTGCTTCGCTCGTGGCTTTTCCGGCAATCTGATTTCCAGGCGTTTATTCAGAGCTGAAACAGGCTGCTGAAGGACTTCGCTGATATGTCCGGTACCTTGCCGGAATGGGATCCATGAATTCTGTTCTGCTGTATTCGGTTAACAGGAAAGCTTGCTATACCGTCTGTGATTGCAGAGGCTAATAGTTTTGAACTTTTGGATAGCGGACGATACTTAAAGCCCAGCTATGCCAGGAAGACGACGGGCAAGATACAGCCGGTGCTGGATATTGAATGGTATAAACGGATGGGTGGTATAGATATAGAACAGGCCGCTGCGTTTTTCCGTGTGGATGCAGCGGCACTGGTAGCGGGGCAAGGATTTGAACCTTGGACCTCTGGGTTATGAGCCCAGCGAGCTACCGAGCTGCTCCACCCCGCGTCGGCTGTTTTAAAACAGCTCCTACCACCTTAGTGGGATATGGGGATTTGTCAAGCCGCGTGTCGCGCTCGTCGGGCTGCATTCGGCCAAGGTGCGAGCTATAATAAGCATTAAAAGCGCGGAATACCTTCTGTAGCATGCCCTGCATCGCATCTGACGGCAGCCTGGTACGAAACTCAGCGAAAATGCTGTGCTGTGTGCACCTTTGTACTGATACGCTGCGGCGTTGCCTCTGCATCGGCAGTTCTGCACCTGTGTGCGAAACGCTGGGCAAACACCTGAATTACCTTTTTAGGGATTTTGGGCTATAGTTAGTCAAGTTTGCAATAAGGAGGCGATATATGGCTGGTTCTCTGGGGATAGGGATCCTCGGTACTTATACGGCGGCCCAATCATCCGTCACTTTAGCTGCTGCTCAGCCTGAAATACCGGGCTTGGAAGATTTCCTTCCTGAAGTCAACCTTTTCCCCGGCACTATTTTTGCCATGAACCGGATCATCATGGTCCGCCTTATCATGACCGCGCTTATCGTGATCGTGCTCGGCATAACAGCTGCCAGGGCAAAGCTCATACCCGGCAGGTGGCAGTCGGCAGTTGAAGGGGTCCTTGAATTCGTACAGAACAATATCACATATCAGGTGATGGGCGAGCTGCGCGGCAAACAGTATACGCCGTTTGTAGCATCGCTTTTCCTTACTATCGCATGCTTCAATCTGTGCGGGGTCATACCGGGGGCTAATATTGCAGCCACGGCAACAATAGCTATGCCGCTGATGTTCTCGATCGCTACCCTTGTCAACTATTTCTGGACGGCCCATAAAGAGCAGGGGATACTTAAGTTCCTGCGTAATGAGATGTTCCCCCCAGGCGTACCCTGGCCGGTATACATCATCCTTGCGCCGATCCAGCTGCTTGAGCTCCTGGTGTTCCGCCCGTTGTCCCTGACCCTGCGGCTTTTCGCCAATATGGTCTCCGGGCACTTGGTTGTGGCTATATGTTTTGCGCTTACGCAGTTCTATCTGGTAACGTCAACAGGTCCGATCAAGCTCGTCGGCGCGGCATGGTTCCTCGGCGGATTTGCTCTGACAGCGTTTGAAATATTCGTGGCGCTGCTGCAGGCATTCGTCTTCGCGATCCTTACCACGGTGTATATCAATTCAAGCTTCCCGGAAACTGAGTGATCCTGATGGGCGCGGCTGGTACGGATACCGGTGGTACTGCTGGGGATACGGTATCCGGAAGGTGCCCAGGTACTAAGGTACTAAACGGGTACTAAGATAGGAAACAGCGAGAAATCGCGCAGCAGAAAACAGAAAATAAGTAAACAAGTACAGATAACAGCAGAAAGCAGAAACAGCAGACTTAAGGAAACTTAAGATCGGAATACCCGCAGGAAAGCTGCTGTCCATAACAGCGGACTTGCAGGGCATCCGATTGGAAACTTAAAGCGACAGTCGCAATAAGGAGGAAAAATGAATCTCGTGACACTCGCAGCAATTGCCGGTAACTTCAGCGTATTCGGCTACGGTATGGCAGTACTTGGCCCGAGTATCGGGCTGGGTATGATTTTCGGCAAGGCTATGGAATCTATCGCCCGCCAGCCTGAGGCCAGCGGCAAGATCAATATGCTTGTTTTCATCGGCTTCGCTGTGGTCGAAGTCCTTGGCCTGCTGGGGTTCGTGGCCTTCATGATGGCCAGGTAGCCTTTGTTCCCTCAACCATGGGAACAGGCAATAGCATTGGAACGAAGATCTACAGTAAAGGTAAAGGAGGTAAACAGTGATTACTATGGCTGCTGACGGCATCGAACTATTCCTGCCGAAAACGTATGACATGTTCTGGTCACTTGTAGTCCTCATTATTCTTGGTGTTTTTTTCTTCATATTTTTCATGCCGCGGTTCAAGAAGATCTTTGACGAGCGTGCATCCAGGATTGAAGGCAATATTGCCAAAGCTGAGCAGGCGAATAAGGATGCCCAGGCAGCTAAGGAGAAATATGAAGGCCAGTTGAAGAACGCCAGGGTAGAAGCTTCCAAGATCCGCGATAATGCGCGCGCTGAGGCAACGAATATCATTGCAGATGCGCGTTCGCGTGCTGAATCTGAGGCACAGCAGATAGCTGATAATGCTCAGAAATCTATTGAATCCCAGCAGCAGCAGGCGCTGGTCAGCCTGAAAAGCGAGGTTGGTGCTATTGCTACAGCCCTTGCCGGAAAGATACTTGACACCAAGCTGCAGAAGGGTGATGTGCAGGATTCCATGATCGACAGCATGATCTCTTCAATGGAAAAAACAGATAAAGCAGATCACGCTGAGTAAGGCGGACCGGGCACAGGAATTGGACTCAAGGAAGCGCAAGTGAGTATTGCGGATAAAGGCAAGGAGGTGACGCATGCACGGAGAAATGTCATTAGCAGCTGACCATGAGGTGCGGGAACAGTTTGCACCGGTGCTCAAAGCTGCAGGGGCCAATGCCGGGAAGGTTTCTGACGAGCTTTTCGGCTTCTCTTCGGTGCTTGACGCGAACGGCAAGCTTGAGCGTGCGCTGACCGATCCGTCCCGTCCCGCTTCTGATAAGCAGAAGCTTCTGCGGGCGATTGTGTCCGGCAAAGTGCAGCCGGTAACGCTCGAGATACTGGATGCGCTTGTAGCATGCCAGTGGAGCCGTGTTTACGACATCTCCAACGGTGTTGAGGACCTGGCGATTGACGCTATCCTGTATCAGGCCGATGCGGAAGGCAAAACAAGCACAGTTGCGATGGAACTGGCGAAGATCCATTCGGCTGTGCTGAACCTTACAGCCGTCCGTTCCTATCTGTCTGATACCTATACATCTGCCGGGAAACGTGTGGAATGCCTGCGGACACTTCTGCGCGGAAACAGCCTTGACCCAATCACCATGAAACTCGCTGAGCACTCCACCCGCGACCTGAGGAACCGCCGTTTCCTGTCAACCCTGTCCTGGCTGATCAACAAGATATCCGAGCACAGCGGCGAAGAAGTCGTTACAGTGACCTCCGCAGTGCCGCTGTCCGCAGAACAGACAGAACGTATTACGAACCTCTATACACTCAAACTTGATCACCCTGTCCACATCAATTCGGTAGTAGACGAAACCGTTATCGGCGGCCTGCGCATCCAGGTTGGGGCAGAAGTGACAGATACAACAGTTGTGGCACAGCTGCATCATTTGCAGCAGGTGCTGTAAGAAAAGGAGTGATCAATGGCAGAATTAACCATCGATCCCGCTGCGATACGCCAGGCGCTTGACGATTTTGTCGAATCATACACGCCTTCGGCAGCTCCAACCCAGGAGGTCGGCTATGTCAAAACTGCCGGCGATGGTATTGCCCAGGTAGAAGGCTTGCCGGGATGTATGGCAAATGAGCTTCTCACTTTTGAAGACGGCACTCTCGGGCTGGCATTCAACCTTGACGCGCGTGAGATCGGCGTAGTGATCCTGGGCGAATTTGCAGGTATTGAGGAAGGCCAGGAGGTGCGCAGGACAGGGGAAGTGCTTTCCGTCCCTGTTGGTGACGGGTACCTTGGCCGCGTTGTTGATCCGCTCGGGCATCCTATCGACGGGCTTGGCGAGATCAAATCTGAAGGCCGCAGGATCCTTGAGGCGCAGGCACCTGATGTAATGCACCGCCACCCTGTTGACCAGCCTATGGAAACGGGCATCAAGGCTATTGATGCCATGACGCCTGTAGGGCGCGGCCAGCGTCAGCTCATTATCGGGGACCGCCAGACCGGTAAGACTGCTATAGCGATCGATACCATCATCAACCAGAAGAAGAACTGGGAGTCAGGCGACCCGTCGAAACAGGTGCGCTGCATTTATGTGGCTATCGGCCAGAAAGGCTCTACGATCGCTGCTGTGCGTGCTTCGCTGGAAGATGCCGGCGCCATGGAATATACGACTATCGTGGCTTCCCCCGCTTCTGATTCGGCAGGCTTCAAATACATTGCGCCATATACCGGCTCGGCTATCGGCCAGCACTGGATGTATAACGGCAAACACGTGCTTATCGTATTCGATGACCTGAGCAAGCAGGCTGAAGCATACCGTTCGATCTCCCTGCTCCTGCGCCGTCCGCCGGGGCGTGAAGCATACCCCGGCGATGTGTTCTACCTGCATTCGCGCCTTCTGGAACGCTGCGCGCGGCTGTCTGACGATCTGGGCGGCGGCTCCATGACAGGGCTTCCAATCATAGAGACCAAGGCTAATGATGTATCTGCCTATATCCCGACAAACGTTATTTCCATTACGGATGGGCAGATATTCCTCCAGTCTGATCTGTTCAACGCTAACCAGCGCCCTGCAGTGGATGTAGGCATTTCTGTCTCGCGTGTAGGCGGCGCGGCGCAGACCAAAGCTTTGAAGAAAGTCTCCGGTACCCTGAAGATATCGCTTGCGCAGTACCGTTCGCTGGAATCATTCGCAATGTTTGCGTCTGACCTGGATGCTGCTTCGAAAGCCCAGCTGACACGAGGCGCCCGGCTTATGGAGCTGCTGAAGCAGCCCCAGTTCTCGCCGTTCTCCTCCGAGCAGGAAGTAGTCTCCATCTGGACCGGCACACATGGGAAGCTTGATGACCTTGACCTTTCTGATGTCCTCCCGTTTGAACGCGGGCTGCTTGATTATGTTGACCACAATACCGATATCCTGAAAGTTATCCGCGAGACTGGCGACTTTACTGATGAGACAGAAAAGAAGCTTGATGATGCGGTTGAGGCTTTCCGCAAGACTTATGTCAGGCGTGACGGAACACCGCTGGTCAATATGAAAACTGCGGCTGCTGAGCCGACCGAAGTCGAGCAGGAAGTGATTTCTGCCCGCCGTACTTCTGACAGGACTGACTCTGCTGATGGCGGCGATAGCCGTAATTCACGGCGCAGAGGCAGGGAAGGCAAGCCCGGCAGGAAAGCTGAATAAGTATGGCATCACAGCTCGCATTTAAATCACGCATTGCATCTACTGAGTCGCTGAAAAAGATTTTCAACGCCCAGGAGATGATCGCGTCGTCGCGCATCGCAAAAACCCGCGATGTGGCGCTTGCTGCGAAGCCTTTTTCTGATGCTATCTATGATGCAGTCCGGTCACTGGCAGCCCATACAAATATTGAGCACCCCATCCTGGGCAAAAAAGAGGATAATCCGCGTGTAGCTGTGCTGGCGCTTACCTCAGACCGCGGCATGGCGGGGGCGTATACATCTTCTATCATCCGGGAAACGGAGGAGCTGCTGAACCGCCTTGAGGCTGACGGCAGGAAACCTGAGCTGTTTGTTTATGGGCGCCGGGGTGTGAACTACTACAAGTACCGCAACCGTGAAGTGGCGGCTACATGGGAAGGCGAATCCGATGCGCCTTCTGTAGCAATGGCAGCACGCATATCCAAAGCGCTTTTCGACACATATATGGCCCCCGCTTCTGCCGGCGGCGTGAGCGAATTCTATATTGTATTCACTGAATTCATCAATATGGTCGTGCAGAAAGTCCGGATACTCCGGATGCTCCCTGTTGAAGTCAAAGTATTGGATGACAGCGGGGATGATAGTGCTGACAGCGCTTCCGCTGAGGGTCAGCCGGGCCGTACGGGCAGCCCTGGGAAAGCCCTGCGGGGGGATGATGATGTACTGGCGACCCCGCCTTTGTATTCATTTGAACCCAGCACCGAAGAAGTACTGGACAGTATCATGCCGAAATATGTGCAGTCGCGTGTCCATGAATGCCTGCTCACTGCTGCTGCTTCAGAAACTGCAAGCCGCCAGAATGCGATGCATACGGCAACAGATAACGCCGGAAAACTGGTCGATGAACTGACACGCAAGCTTAACGCATCACGCCAGGCTTCGATCACGCAGGAACTTACTGAAATAGTCGGCAGCGCGGATGCGCTGAAGAACGAAACAAAATAATAAGGATAGGAGCACAATGCCACAAAATAATGCTTCTGCGGTTAACGAGGCCGAAAAGATCGATGAATCTGAGGCCGTTAAAGGCCGTGTAACCCGTGTACAGGGCTCAGTGATCGATATTGAGTTCCCCATCGGGCATATGCCTGATATATACAATGCGCTTACTGTTGAGATCCCGGCAGTAGGGACAGTTGAGGGCGAGAACAGTGCGACTATCACGCTGGAAGTTGAGCAGCATCTCGGGGACTCCATTGTACGCGCTGTAGCGCTGAAGCCTACAGACGGCCTGGTGCGCGGCGCTGTAGTGACCGATACCGGCGGGCCGATCGAAGTGCCGGTAGGCAATATTACCCTTGGCCACGTTTTTGATGTATCGGGGCATATCCTTAACGGTAAGGAAGGCGAAGCGCTTACTGTAAAGGAACGCTGGCCTATCCATCGTGCAGCCCCGCCTTTCGACCAGCTCGAATCAAAAACAGAAATGTTCGAGACCGGCATCAAGGTGATCGACCTGCTCACCCCTTATGTACAGGGCGGAAAGATCGGCCTGTTCGGCGGTGCCGGTGTAGGCAAGACTGTGCTTATCCAGGAAATGATCCAGCGGGTAGCGCAGAACCATGGCGGCGTATCAGTATTCGCCGGTGTCGGCGAGCGTACCCGTGAAGGCAACGACCTGATTGGCGAGATGGAGGATGCAGGCGTCCTGGAGAAGACTGCGCTTGTGTTCGGGCAGATGGACGAACCTCCGGGGACCCGTCTGCGTGTCCCTCTGACAGCCCTGACCATGGCTGAGTACTTCCGCGATGTCCAGAACCAGGATGTGCTGCTGTTCATCGACAATATCTTCCGTTTCACACAGGCGGGATCTGAAGTATCCACGCTTCTCGGGCGTATGCCTTCAGCTGTGGGATACCAGCCGAACCTGGCCGATGAAATGGGGGCCCTGCAGGAACGCATCACATCTACGCGGGGACATTCGATCACATCGCTCCAGGCTATCTACGTGCCTGCGGACGATTATACCGATCCGGCCCCTGCAACAACATTCGCGCATCTGGATGCCACCACCGAGCTTTCGCGCGATATCGCATCCAAAGGTATCTATCCGGCTGTGGACCCGCTGTCCTCTACATCCCGCATCCTTGACCCGCGCTATGTTGGGCAGACGCATTACGAATGCGCCAACCGCGTGAAAGCTATCCTCCAGCGCAATAAGGAGCTTCAGGACATCATCGCCCTGATTGGTATTGATGAGCTTGGCGAAGAAGACAAGACCACGGTTGCCCGTGCCCGCCGCATTGAGCAGTTCCTCGGACAGAACTTCTATGTGGCAGAAAAGTTCACCGGGCGCCCAGGTTCATACGTCCCTGCTGATGAAACGATCGAAGCATTTACCCGCATCTGCGACGGTGTCTATGACAATGTCCCCGAGCAGGCGTTCTCCGGTATCGGCGGTATTGAAGACCTTGAGCGCAAGTGGCATGACCTTCAGAAAGAGCTGGGCAAGTAATGGCCAGCAGCACTGAGCCTGTGATCAGGGTGAATATAGCGGCTTCCGACCATCCTGTATGGTCGGGGGACGCTACGTATGTGTCGCTGCCTGCCACAAGCGGCGGTATGGGCATACTCCCTAACCACGAGCCTATCCTGTCGATCCTGAGCGACGGTCCAATCACCGTCACTGATACTGACGGGAAAAGCCACCGTTTTACAGTCCGGGACGGTTTCGTATCTTTCGATGATAACCGCCTCACTGTTGCTGTGGAACACAGCACAGACGACGAAAGCGCCGCTGCATAGCGCAGAGGTGCAGGGCGCTGGCAGTGTGCGGGAAGCCTGCACGCGGCTGGATGATCTGAGGGGTAGAGGCCGGCTGCTGGTTTGTCTGCAGTTTGTCTCAGGACTGTCATATAGTTACTTTTTGTGTGTGCCGCTGGCATGCCTATGTTAAGGTGTGCGGCAGCGGGGCATCCCCTGGCCTGATGAGGCAGCCTGGCAACAGGCGTGTGCTGAGGGCGGGGGCCATCGGGCCGGTGGACTGTGGCTTTCATATATGATCCTGAAGGCCGCATGTGTCTGGGCTGATCCAGTCCGGGACTGCGGTTTTTGTTATATGTGCGTGCTGCAGTGTGGCGGCCACGCGAAAGAATGAATTTAGAAATCGGAGAAACAGTTGCCTACTATAGAACAGCTGGTCCGCAAAGGACGCAAGCCGAAACCGAAAAAGTCAAAGGTTTTGGCATTAAAGGGCAGCCCGCTGCGCCGCGGCGTGTGCACCCGTGTGTATACCACGACCCCAAAGAAGCCGAATTCGGCTTTGCGTAAGGTCGCCCGTGTACGCCTGAGCTCTGGCGTGGAAGTTACCGCGTATATCCCAGGCGAGGGCCACAACCTGCAGGAGCACTCCATTGTGCTTGTGCGCGGTGGCCGTGTGAAGGACCTTCCTGGTGTGCGCTACCACATTGTGCGTGGCGCCCTTGATACCCAGGGTATAAAAGACCGCAAGCAGGGGCGTTCCCTGTACGGAGCAAAGAGGGCTAAGTAAATATGTCACGTAAAGGACCCGCAAAAAAGCGCCAGCTCCTGCCAGATCCTATCTACGGTTCGACAGTAGTAGCTCAGCTTATCAATAAAATTCTTCTCGACGGCAAGAAATCCATCGCTGAAAACATTGTGTATACGGCCTTGGAACAGGTAAAGGAAAAAACTGACCAGGAACCTGTTGCCGTGCTCAAGCGCGCGCTTGACAACATCCGCCCAAGCCTTGAAGTCCGTTCCCGCCGTGTTGGCGGCGCAACGTACCAGGTGCCTGTGGAAGTCAAGCCTGCACGTGCTAATACGCTTGCCCTCCGCTGGCTCACGGACTTCTCCCGTGCCCGCCGCGAAAAGACCATGGCCGAGCGTCTGGCTAACGAGATCATGGATGCGTCCAACGGGCTTGGCGCATCGGTGAAGCGCCGCGAAGATACCCACAAGATGGCTGAGGCCAACAAGGCCTTCGCCCATTATCGCTGGTAGTTATGCCTGCGGGCCTGGGGTACAGGCCTGCTGCAGATCCCAGCTAAAAATTTTACGAAAGTTAGGTAAATATGGCAGAAGCACAAGGAGTGCTTAAAGATCTCGCCCATGTACGCAATATCGGTATCATGGCTCACATTGATGCCGGTAAAACGACGACAACTGAGCGAATCCTGTATTACACCGGTGTGAATTACAAGATCGGTGAAACCCATGATGGCGCTTCGACTATGGACTGGATGGATCAGGAAAAGGAGCGCGGCATCACTATTACTTCCGCTGCTATCACCTGTTTCTGGAACCGCCAGTCACATGATACGAAGGACAGCTATCAGATCAACATCATTGATACTCCAGGGCACGTGGACTTCACCGCTGAGGTGGAGCGTTCGCTGCGCGTCCTTGACGGTGCAGTAGCAGTCTTCGACGGTAAGGAAGGCGTGGAGCCGCAGTCTGAAACTGTGTGGCGCCAGGCTGATAAATACAACGTTCCCCGTATCTGCTTCATCAATAAGATGGATAAGCTCGGTGCAGATTTCTATTATTCAGTAGATACCATCAAGGAAAAGCTTAAAGCCAAGCCGCTCGTCATGCAGCTGCCTATCGGCGCAGAGAATACCTTTACCGGTGTTGTCGATCTGGTCCGTATGGTCGCTTATGTATGGAACGATACCTCTGACCTGGGCGCACACTATGACACTGTAGATATCCCTGAAGAGCTCAGGGACCGTGCTGAAGAGTACCGTACGGAGCTCATGGAATCGGCGGCTGAAGCCAATGATGCCCTGATGGAAAAGTATCTCGAGGCCGGTGAGCTTACCGAGGAAGAGATCCGTTCCGGTATCCGTGAACTCACGGTCCGCTCAGAAGCTTATCCGGTATATTGCGGTTCGGCGTTCAAGGATAAGGGTGTCCAGCCAATGCTTGACGGCGTTGTGGACTTCCTGCCGAGTCCTGAAGATGTCCCCGCAATCAAGGGGTATGATATCCACGATGAGGCTATTGAGATCGACCGCAAGCCCAGCGCAGATGAGCCGTTTGCTGCACTTGCCTTCAAGATCGCCGCGCATCCGTTCTATGGCAAGCTTGTCTATGTGCGCGTATATTCCGGTGAGATCCATCCCGGTGACAGCATCCTTAACGCCACCAAAGACAAGCGTGAGCGCGTAGGCAAGCTGTTCCAGATGCATTCCAACAAGGAAGAGCCTGTAGATGTGGCTTCCGCCGGTAACATTTACGCATTTATCGGCCTGAAGAACATCACTACCGGTGATACGCTCTGCGATGAAAAGAACCCTGTGGTCCTTGAATCCATGAGCTTCCCGGAGCCGGTTATCCAGGTGGCAGTCGAGCCTAAGACCAAGGCAGATCAGGAGAAGATGGGCATTGCCCTGCAGCGCCTGTCTGATGAAGACCCTACCTTCCAGGTGACAACTGACGAAGAATCAGGCCAGACGCTTATTGCGGGCATGGGTGAGCTCCAGCTCGACATCCTTATTGACCGCATGCGCCGCGAGTTCCATGTTGAGTGCAACGTCGGCAACCCGCAGGTCTCCTACCGCGAGACGATCCGCAAGCCTGTGATGAATGTCGAATACACCCATAAGAAGCAGACCGGCGGTTCCGGCCAGTTCGCCAAGGTGCTCATCAACCTTCTTCCTCTGGATACGGCTGAAGGCAGCAATTACGAGTTCGACAACCAGGTCACTGGCGGCCATATCAGCAAGGAGTTTATACCCTCTGTAGATGCAGGCATCCAGGAAGCTATGGAATCCGGTATCCTTGCCGGCTATCCTGTAGTTGGCGTGCGTGCCGAGCTCATTGACGGCCAGATGCACGAGGTCGATTCTTCGGAGATGGCCTTCAAGATTGCCGGTTCCATGGCTTTCAAGGAAGGCGCCCCTAAGGCAAGCCCTGTTATCCTTGAGCCTATTATGGCTGTTGAGGTGCGTACCCCTGAAGAGTATATGGGCGATGTAATCGGCGATCTGAATTCCCGGCGCGGGAACATCCTGTCCATGACTGACGCCACAGGTGTCAAGGTCGTGGATGCCAAAGTCCCGCTGTCTGAGATGTTCGGGTATATCGGCGATCTCCGCTCGCGGACGCAGGGACGCGCAGTATACAGCATGCAGATGGATTCTTATGCTGAGGTCCCGAAGTCGGTCTCCGAAGAGATCATCAAGGCGCAGAGGGGCGAGTAGCCTCTCTCAGCTGCAGCCTGCCGGGGATGTGTGCAGCAGGGTAGTCTCTGCTGCACAGGACCGGAGGCCCGGGGCAGCAGCACATCCAAAAAAATGTGAAACGCTTCGCGCCCGCTTGGTCTTATGCAAACATTAAGATAGTTATGTTTGCTCGGGTCGGGGACACGAAGTGACAACTAACCCAAAAACAGGTAATATGTAGCGAGTGGCCTGCGAGCCTGAGGGGCAGCAATGCTTGAAAAGGCAGCAGGATAAACTACGAGACGTCCAGGAGGACAATTTATGGCAAAGGCCAAGTACGAACGCACTAAGCCGCACGTCAACATCGGTACCATTGGTCACGTTGATCACGGTAAGACGACCCTTACGGCGGCTATTTCCAAGGTACTTCATGAAGAGTACCCAGATCTGAACCCTAAGTATGACTTTGATCAGATCGACGCCGCCCCTGAAGAAAAAGAGCGCGGTATCACTATTAACATTGCTCACATCGAGTATCAGACTGAGAAGCGCCACTATGCACACGTTGACGCTCCAGGCCACGCTGATTATGTGAAGAACATGATCACCGGTGCTGCCCAGATGGACGGCGCTATCCTCGTTGTGGCTGCAACCGACGGCCCTATGGCACAGACCCGTGAGCATGTACTGCTCGCCAAGCAGGTTGGCGTGCCGAAGATCCTCGTTGCGCTCAACAAGTGCGATATGGTAGAAGATGATGAGCTTATTGAGCTCGTTGAGGAAGAAGTCCGCGATCTCCTTGATGAGAACGGCTTCGACCGCGATGCCCCGATCATCCGTACTTCTGCATACGGTGCACTCCATGATGATGCTCCGGACCATGACAAGTGGGCCAAGACCGTTAAAGAGCTCATGGACACCGTTGACGAGTACATCCCGACGCCGGTCCACGATCTTGATAAGCCGTTCCTTATGCCTATCGAAGATGTATTCACCATCTCCGGCCGCGGTACTGTTGTTACCGGCCGTGTAGAGCGTGGCCGTCTGGCGGTCAACACCCCTGTCGAGATCGTTGGCCTTCGCGACACCCAGACCACGACTGTAACTTCTATCGAGACCTTCCACAAGCAGATGGACGAAGCTGAGGCTGGCGATAACACCGGCCTTCTCCTCCGTGGGCTCGGCCGTGAAGATGTCGAGCGTGGCCAGGTTGTTGCAGCTCCGGGCAGCGTAACCCCCCATACCAAGTTCGAGGGTGAAGTTTATGTTCTGACCAAGGATGAAGGCGGCCGTCATACGCCATTCTTCTCCAACTATCGTCCTCAGTTCTACTTCCGTACAACTGACGTGACCGGTATCATCTCCCTGCCTGACGGCGTTGAGATGGTCCAGCCTGGTGACCACGCAACCTTCACTGTACAGCTCCTCCAGCCAATCGCTATGGAAGATGGCCTTACCTTCGCAGTCCGTGAAGGCGGCCGTACTGTTGGTTCCGGCCGTGTAACCAAGATCCTTGAGTAGGATTATTTACACTTTTAACAGGTAAAAGAAGGCCCGTACCTCAAAGGTACGGGCCTTCCTGTTCCCCGGAGGCGCCGCCGCTGCAGGGCATTTCCTCCTGCCTTTTCAGGTTCCTGTAAGACTATTTCCGGCAAAGGCTGTCTGCTTGAATTGCTACAATTTCAACAGCACCAGGCGTTCCGGGCTGCCTGTACATCGTCAGATGTGAGGGGTCCGGGGCTAAGGGCAGAAAACTTAAGAACAACTAAATACGTGTAATGAAAGTGAAAGAGGGATCAATTATGAACCTTGATATCGCAGGTATGCACCGTGTCGCGGCGGAGCAGGGCATTGACGCAGAGCGTCTTGATGCTTCGCTGGCAGAAGCGCTGAGGCTTGCATACTTAAAAACGCCCCATGCAGCAAAGCACGCCCGCGTAGAGCTTGATGAACGCGGCGGATCATTCACGATTTGGGCGCAGAACGAGATCCCTCAGGAACCTACCGAAGCTGACCCTCATCCGGTCCCGAAACTCAGCGATGAGTATGATGATACCCCGAGCGATTTCGGCAGGCAGGCAGCTTATATTGCCCGCCAGGTGATCACGGCGCTTTTCCGTAAAGCTGCAGATGATAAGATTTTTGGCGCCTTTGCCGGGCAGAAGGGCAAGCTGATCACAGGGGTAGTCCAGCAGGACAGCAGTGACCGCGGTAATCTGCATATTGCAGTAGGTGACGTGGAAGCTATCCTTCCCCGCCGTGAGCAGGTGCCCGGAGAAAGGTTCCGGCACGGGGAGCGTGTCCGCGTCTATGTCGTCAGTGTGAACCGCGGGCTTAAAGGGCCGGAGATCATCGTATCCCGCTCGCATCCGGAGCTGGTCCGCCGGCTTTTTGAGCGTGAAGTGCCCGAACTTGTTACGGGTGCAGTGCAGATCATGTCTATTGCCCGCGAAGCGGGGGAGCGTACTAAGATCGCTGTCCGGGCGAATGCACAGGGCGTGAACCCGAAAGGCTCGCTGATCGGGCCTGCCGGGCAAAGGGTACGCGCTGTTATGGAAAATCTCGGCGAGGAAAAGATCGATATCGTTGACTGGTCCGAAGACCCCGCAAAATTCGTCGGGGCTGCACTTTCCCCGGCCCACGCGGTACGGATCACTGTGGTCAGTGAGAAGACTAAAACAGCCGTTGCCCTTATCCACAATGACCAGCTTTCGCTCGCCATCGGCAAAGAAGGACAGAATGCCCGCCTGGCAGCAAAACTGACGGGATGGAAAATCGGTGTGGAATCGTATGAGGCTGCAGCCCAGAAAAGCAGTGAAAGCGGTGAGAATACAGAGGCCGGTGAGGACAGCCATGCTGCTGCAGAAAACGGAGAGGCCGATGCTTCTGTTTCTGTCCCAGGGGATGGGGGCGTCCCCGCGTCTGAAGCTGCTCAGGAGGAAACTGGTAACCCTCCTGCTGGCGAGGCTCCAGACAATAAGCCAGCTGCAGCTTCGGCCGCTGAGGAGGCGCCTGCGGAGTAGACAGGCGGGGGATATCTCGGATCCCCGTTGGCTTTGGGATCCATCGGGCTGGTTTGCGCCGTTCTGTGCGGCCGACGGCTCTGCGCGTCCTGCACTCCTCCATGGCTTGCGGCCCTGGGGCCGGTGCAGTGACAGACAGGTTTCCTGGCCGCATCACAAGGTACAGTACGCATGGTTTACCGTAGTTTTCATCTATGGGATACTGTAGAGTTAAACTCTGGTAAGGCTAAAGCGCCAGAAAGTTAAGGTAAAAAGATATGGTCGCACGATGAGACGGAAACCGATAACCCGTATCATATAAGCCGTGCCAACGTGCGCGCGGCCATAGATAGGAGATATGAGTGCCTAAAGCACGCGTGTACGATTTAGCCAAGGAACTTGGCATAGGTAGCAAAGACGTTTTGAACAAGCTCAAGGAAATGGGCGAGTTCGTCAAATCAGCTTCATCAACAGTTGAGCCTCCGGTCGCCCGCAAGATACGCAATGCGTTTGCAGCGGCAGGGCAGGGCACCGGATCTAAAGGCGCCTCTTCGCAGGCTGACAGGCAGCATGCGGGGAAGCCCGGCAGCAGTACAGGCAGAGATGCTGGAAAGGCTGCGAAGGGCAGCAGCAGCCCGTCGGCGGCTCAGCCGGGTGCTGCAAAGCCCGGGACTTCAAGGGATACTTCTGCTGCAGCCGGGAAGGCTGCGCCAGGGCCTGCCGGGAGTGCTCAGCACAATGCCAGCCCGGAGAAGGGTACCGGCAGGACGCAGGCGGCAGCCAGCGGCAGCCCGGCACCTTCGTCCCGTAAGCCGGGTACTCCAGGAAAGAAACAGAACGCCCAGGGGAAGGATCCGGGCGATGCGAAGGGTACCCCGGCTGCAGCAGGCATCCCTGTCCCGACGCCGCATCAGCGTAAACCGGGAGCCCCCCGCCCCGGGAATAATCCGTTTATGAGCAGGCAGCATATGGGTGCCCCCACTCCGGGGGATATCCCGCGGCCGCATCCGATGAACCGCCCGGGGGCCTCCGGGGCAGAAGGCCGCGGAGGACGCGGGCGCGGCGGGCGCCCCGGCCAGCAGCCCGGCCGCAATGGCTCACAGCAGGGGCGTTCCGGTGCACGGTCCGGGCAGCCGCGGAATTCCCGCGGCGGGCGCCCGTCACAGGGTGCAGGGTACAGCACCGGCAGTTCTTCACGGCCAGGCCGTTTCGGCACCCCAGGCATGAATGGCCAGGGGCCGCAGAACGGGCCAGGCGCAGGCATGCCTTCACGCGGACCTGCCGGCCGCGGCCGCGGGCGCGGCGGTGCTGCCGGCGCTTTCGGGCGCCAGGGCGGGAAATCTTCAAAAGCCCGCAAGGCGGCGCGTCAGCGTCAGCGCCAGGAATACGAGGAGATGCAGGCACCCGTTATCGGCGGCGTACGCATCCCCTCCGGCAACGGGCAGGCAGTCCGTCTCCAACAGGGCGCTACGCTGTCTGATCTGGCAGACAAGATCAATGTAGCTACGGCATCACTGGTCACCGTCCTGTTCCATCTGGGGGAAATGGCTACAGCTACGCAGTCCCTTGACGAATCTACCTTCAAGATCCTTGGGGAGGAGATCGGCTGGGATATCCAGATAGTGTCTGCCGAAGAAGAGGATAAGGCCCTCCTGCAGCAGTTCGATATTGACCTTGACCAGGAAGAGGACGAGGAAAGCCTTGTCCCGCGGCCTCCGGTCGTAACTGTTATGGGGCATGTTGACCATGGTAAAACGCGGCTTCTGGACACGATCCGGCAGACGAATGTGTCAAGCCACGAGGCTGGCGGCATCACGCAGCGCATTGGTGCATATCAGATACATGTTGAGCTCAATGATATAGACCGCCGCATCACTTTCCTTGATACCCCGGGCCATGAAGCGTTTACCGCCATGCGTGCCCGCGGTGCGGAACTCACAGATGTTGCGATCCTCGTGGTAGCAGCCGATGACGGTGTGATGCCTCAGACAGTGGAAGCTATCAACCATGCGCAGGCAGCGCATGTGCCTATTGTGGTAGCAGTCAATAAGATCGACGTTGAGGGCGCCAATCCTGATAAAGTCCGCGGACAGCTCACTGAGTACGGACTCGTACCTGAAGAGTACGGCGGCGATACTATGTTTGTTGATATTTCCGCGAAGCAGGGCACCAATATCGATAAGCTGCTTGAGGCTGTGCTCCTTACGGCAGACGCGACTCTTGACCTGCGGGCCAATCCGGATACCGATGCGCGCGGTGCAACAGTGGAGGCAAGGCTTGATAAAGGGCGCGGCGCAGTTGCTACCGTCCTGGTCCAGCAGGGTACGCTCCATGTCGGCGATGCTATTGTTGCCGGCACTTCATATGGCCGCGTGCGCGCGATGCTTGATGAGAATGGCGGCAATGTGAAGGATGCAGAGCCGTCTACACCTGTAGCGGTGCTCGGCCTTACTTCCGTCCCGTCAGCCGGCGATGTATTCCTGGTCGCCCCGGATGACCGTTCCGCCCGTCAGATTGCTGAAAAGCGTGAAGCTGCGGAGCGTGCGGCACAGCTGGCCCGGCGCCATAAGCGCGTATCCCTTGAGAACCTCAAAGAGCAGTTTGCCAAATCTGAAATCGATATGCTCAACGTTATTATCAAGGGCGATTCCTCAGGTTCCGTGGAAGCACTGGAAGACTCCCTGATGAAGATTGAAGTCTCTGATGAAGTGGGCATCCAGGTCATACACCGCGGGGTCGGCGCAATCACTCAGAATGATGTCAATCTGGCGACTGTCGATAAGGCTGTTATCATCGGTTTCAATGTGCGCCCGAGCAGGCAGGTCGCTGACCTTGCTGAGCATGAGGGTGTTGACATCCGGTACTACTCTGTGATCTACCAGGCTATTGAGGAGATCGAAGCATCCCTTAAAGGCATGCTCAAGCCTGAGTATGAAGAGGCAGTCACTTCGCACAGCGAAATCCGCGAAATATTCCGTTCGTCCAAGTTCGGCAATATTGCCGGCGTTATGGTGGAAGACGGGACAGTCAGGCGCGGCACGAAGGCACGCATTATGCGCAGCGGGATCGTCACAGTCAATGACCTTGAGATCACCAGCCTGCGCCGTTTCAAGGATGATGTGCAGGAGGTCTCTGAAGGGTATGAGGCCGGTATCAATCTCGGGCCGTTCAATGATATTGAGATCGGCGATGTTATTGAGACCTTCGAGATGCGGGAAGTTGAGCGGCAGTAATGGCAAAGACCAATCCCCGTTCAGCCCGTATTGCGGCCGTTATCCAGCGTGTTATTGCTACAGCGCTGTCTACCGGCCTGCATGATCCGCGCCTGAAAAGCGTTACTGTTACAGAAGTCCGTGTAACGAACGATATGCAGATTGCGCGTATTTTCTGGACGCAGCTTGGAGACCCGGGGCATGCCCAGGGCGAACGCAAACGTGCGGCGCAGGCCCTCCGGCAGGCAACAGGCCATCTGCGGACGCTGGTCGGGCGTTCAACAGGGCTGCGCCTGACCCCCCAGCTGGAATTCGTGTATGATGAAGTCCCTGCCCATGCAACCGCTGTTGAAGATATTATGGCCGCTGCCCGCCATCGTGACGAGCAGCTCGCCAGGCTGCGTGAAAATGCCCGCTATGCAGGCGAGGAAGACCCCTACAGGCATGGCAGTACTGATAACGGGCCGGACGGGGACGAAACAGCGCAGGATGGCAGCGGTTTTGAGTACTGATGCTGCCGCGGAGCCTTCGGGCAGCATCCCTTCTTCAGGCGTTTTCGTTGTTGACAAACCGCAGGGTGTCACCAGCCATGATGTTGTTGCGGCTGCCCGCAAGCTGCTCCATATGAAAAAGGTGGGGCATGCGGGCACTCTTGACCCCATGGCTACCGGTGCCCTTGTTATTGGTTTCGGTAAGGCAACCCGCCTGCTCAATGTGATCACCGGCGCCGATAAAACGTATGAGACAGTGATCCGGCTGGGGCAGTCCACAGCGACTGACGATGCTGAAGGCAGTATTACCGGGGAATACGATACGTCAGCTGTTTCGGATGGCCAGATATACGCTGCTGTCCGCAGCCTGACAGGGACTATCAGACAGGTCCCCAGCGCATTTTCTGCGGTGAAAATCAATGGAAGGCGTGCTTATGATCTGGCCCGAGAAGGCAAACCGGCCGAGCTGGCTGCACGCACAGTCACTGTATCTGATTTTACAGTTGACAGCATTGTGCGCCGGGAGATCCGGCAGGATCGCAGCGGCAGCCCTAATAGCTCCCGCAGCACTGCCGGCTCTGCCGGGGCTGTAATAGATATCCACGCCCATATCACATGCTCTTCGGGGACATATATCCGTGCTGTCGCCCGCGATCTGGGAGCAACCCTCAATAACGGCGCCCATCTGACTATGCTGAGGCGCATACGGGTCGGGAAATTTGCGCTGGATGCCGCGCAGGCAAACCAGCCTGTGAGGCCTGCCATCCCTGCTGCGGCTGAAAAACAGGTTTTTACGGCACGCGACGGGGGTACGGTTGTCCGGAACAGGGCAGCTTTCCCTGACAATGTGCAGCGCAGGCTTCAGCACTGCCTGTATTCCCCCGCTGAAGCGGCTGCACTGGCGATGCCCGTACTGGCAGTATCTGATGCCGATACCGAAATACTCCGTCACGGAGGGATGCTTCCTGCGCATATTACGTCCCTGACAGCGGCTGTCAACACCGGTTCGCACGAACTTATTGCGCTTGTGGAGCCGTGGAAACATCATACTGCTAAACCCGCTGCCGTTTTTATTGCATAGTACCCGTGGCGTGCAGCTGATACAATACTTGAGTCAGCTTTTTGCGCAGGGGAAGGCTTATGCCATGCTTCTTGAGGCTGGGCACCATTCCGCGCAGAAAGCATATCTATAACAGAAACACCTTTATAACAGAAAACAGTGAGGAAATGATGGACGATATTTTAGGTTCAATGAAAGAGCAGGCTGAAAAGCTTACCGGTATTGATCTTGACAATGCCAATGCAGGCGAACTGGCCGATAAAGCCAGGGAAGCTGTGAAAAATGCCGATGTTGAGGGGCTGGCCCGGAAGGCAAAGGATATTTTGCCTGACCAGGCTGATTCTGTTATCGACAGTATTACTGAAAAACTCAAGTAAACTCTGGAAAATTAGCGGATGGCCGTGCAGGCAGATAAAAGAAAGCTGACGGCAGAATACAGCAGGGCTATGGAGACGGTATGCCAAATATCCTTACTTATGCGCAGACGATGTTCGATACTTTCGATGCGCGCCCCTTCTCAAGGGTAGATTCCCTCGTCCTGTCAAGCCTGGCATATGTGCATATGAAGGGGGATGTCCCGCGTCTGCACCTTCCCCGGTTCAGCGGCGCAGCATACGCAAAGCCCGGAAAGGATGAAGCCGCCCTCTCAGATGATACGGATAATATGGCGCCATCCCATGCGGGCCAGTCAGACCGCCCGTCTGCTGATGCCGAAGCCCGTATCGAGGCCCGCGGCAACTGGTTCGTCCGTCAGGGAAAGAAGGCTGCTGCATGGCTGAAGGCTCTGGTGCACGGCAGCAGATCCGGTACAGATGGGCGCGGCGATGGACTGGCCGGGCCTTCATATCGCGGAGATGCCGAGCGTTTTATACCCCTCGCTGATGTTCTGCGGGCTGAAGATTATACTGAAATGTTTGATGATGCCGGCCCTGATAATGAGGACCTCCAGCTTCTGCGCGCAGTATGTGAATCCCCGCGGTATCGCGGCATCCAGGTAGGGCAGTATATCCAGAACCAGAATTCTGTCAACGGCGAAGAACAGCAGTTCGGCGCTGTGACCTTCCTCCTCCCCGACGGTACGGAATATATTGCATTCCGCGGTACAGAGGCAAATATCCTGGGGTGGAAGGAAGACTTCGAGATGACGTATCATGCCGTTATCCCCTCCCAGACTGAAGCATATGAGTATCTTGAAGCTGTTGCCGCACAGTCAGGGCGGCCTCTGCGCGTCGGCGGGCATTCCAAAGGAGGGAATCTGGCGGTATACTCAAGTACCCTCGCAGATCCCGGGATCAGGCAGAGGATAGTGGCAGTGTATTCCCATGATGGCCCGGGGTTCCAGGACAGTTTTTTCAGGAATCCAGGGTGGGCTGAAATCAGGGGGAAAGAGGATAAAAGCTGTCCGGAATTTACTGTGGTAGGCCAGCTCCTTAATCCCGAAGCCCCTTACTCCGTTGTGAAGTGCAGCGTCAGCGGGATCCGGCAGCATTACTGTATGAGCTGGAATGTTGTTGACGGCGATTTTGAGTATGCGGAGAGTACAGACCCTGCAGCCGTATCGATCAATTCTTCCATCAGCCAATGGCTGGAAAAGATCCCGCTGGACCGCCGCAAGCTGGTGGTAGGCAGCGTTTATGAGGCAATCCGTGCCGGCGGGTACGAAGACCTTAATGAGCTGAGCAGCGATTTTTCGCATGCGTGGCCCAAAATATACACTGCAGTAAGGAATACCGATCCGCGGGACAGATCGGTGATTTTTGCGATAGTAAGGGATCTGATGGGGCTGCTTGTCCCGTCAATGATCGGTTCGCTGATGTCGCCTCTTATCCCTCCGGCTGTGCCTTCTGCGCTGGCTTCCCTCCGAGGCAGGAACGGGGCAGACAGCGGATCCGGCAAATCAGGTTCTGATAAGAATGCAGACAGTCCTGAACGCTCCTGAAAACCCCGCAAGAGGCACATACTCCGAGAAAAAGTCGGAGTTTATCGGTGAGGCATGCCATGCCGGTTCGCTGGAAGAGGCGCTTGATTTTGTGCAGACAGTCCGGTTCCGGAACCCTAAAGCACGTCATGTTGCATATGCTGCGGTCGTTGGGGACAGCAGCCAGGCGCACGAGCGGATGAGCGACGACGGCGAGCCTGCCGGTACTGCGGGCAGGCCTGTGCTCAATGTACTCCGGCAGTCAGGCCTTACGGGGTGCGTTATTGCTGTCACCCGGTATTTCGGAGGGATCCTTCTCGGTTCCGGCGGGCTTATCAGGGCATATTCTTCTGCCGCATCCGCTGCTGTGGCAGGGGCCGAGCTTGCGAAGCTGGTACCTGCAGCCGTTTATGGAACAGTTATAGATTATCCCTCCTATAGCCAGCTTAAGCACTGTATCACGCAGTCCGGCGGGATCGTGCGGGAAGAAAGGTTCACTGAGAAGGTGCGCATGGTTTTTGCTGTTGCATCTGACCGGACGGAAGAATTCAGCAGGTGTATTGATTCTGCGTTCCGCCATGCTGTAACGCTTGATACCCTTGAGGAAAGCTATATCACAGTCCCCGTTAAAGCTCAAGGTGAAACAGGACCCGCGGAACTGCCGGCATAACACTACCGGCATAACGTTATAATGGGGCATACTGGATGGAGGCTATATGGAGCAGGAAACTTTAACGGTAACATATGAACGGCTGCGGCATTCTAATGATTCGCAGGAGCTGAGCAGGCGGGCACGTATGCCGTTGCCCGACAGGGACGATGGGGCTGCCTTTTCCAGGGCCACTGCGTTGCTGGAGGCCGTGGCAGGCAACCTCCATACGCCTGTTGAAGACAGGGCTTTCCTGGCTGAGGCTATGCCATTCCCGAATATCCTGGTCAAACTGTCCGGCGATCCGGAACCGCAGGTCCGCGCAGCCGTTGCTGCCAACCGCAATGTCAAAGACTGGCTTGCAGGGCGGCTGACAAAAGATGACGATGCCAGTGTCCGCAGGGCGGCATTACTGAATCCCCAGACATCATGGAAAATGAGGCTCGAAGGTGCGCAGGACCCGCGTACTGACCCTGAAGTTCTTGAGTATTTGGGCACTTTAGGGGCGGAAGAAGGCTCAGAGGATAATGCCATCCTTTCTGCTATGGTGCGCAGGGCTGTTGCGCTGAATCCGAATGCCCCGGATACGCTGGTCCGGGCGCTTGCGCATGACGGGAACGATGATGTCAGCCATGCAGCGCAGAAAAGGCTGTCCTGATAGTTTGTGCCGGCTCTATATTGTAGTAATTGTAGTAAAACATTATTGAACATTATTAGAACGTGCGCATGTCGCTGTGGTGAAATGGGATATTCTTAAGATATGGCGACTAAAAAAAATACAAAACTCATGAAGGAAAGTGACGAGCGAAGTGGCCGTACGCTTATCCAGCTCGCCCACGAATATGGTGTTGCAACGGCGTACACCGGCCAGGACGGCGAGTTCTATGAAATCGGTGATGATGTGCTTATTGCCGTACTCAAGGCGCTCAATGTAGATGCGTCAGACGATGAAAAGGCACTGAAAGCCCTTGAAAAGAAGCGGCGTACTGAACATCTCCAGCTTGTCAGGCCAACGGTCCTGCACGTGCAGGGTGTGGACAGCAAAGTCAAACTGCACCATGGCAGCGCAAGGTTCCCCAAGGCTACGATTACGCTGGAAGACGGTACGCAGTTCAACAGCGGCAAAGCGCTTGCTGTCGAAGAGGGATACAGCCCTGAAGATGAGCCGAGGATGATCGATGGCGAACTCATTGATACATCATATGCCGTAGTCCCTGCTGAGCTCCCTTTGGGGTATCACACGCTCCATATAACTGTGGGCAGGAAAACTACCGATTCCCATCTGATCAGTGTTCCAGAAAAGATCGATCTTATCGGCCCTCTGAAAGACGGAAGCCTGTGGGGCTGGATGGCGCAGCTGTATTCAGTGCGCTCCAGGGATTCATGGGGAGTCGGTGATTTCGCTGATCTGCGCGATATGCTCGCAGCTGCAAAAAGCAAGACCGGTGCTGATTTTATCCTTATCAACCCTGTCCATGCTGCCGAGCCTGTTGCTCCGCTTACGCCTTCCCCGTATCTGCCTGTTTCCCGGCGGTATATCAACTTTACATATATACGTCCTGAAAATATCGAAGAGTATGCAGCACTGCCCGCCCCTGATGCTGATGAGGTGGAAAAGCTGCATATGCAGGCCCGTAAACTCAACGAAGACCCCAACCGGGTCGACCGTGATGCGATGTGGAGGCTGAAGCGCCCGGCATTATGGAAAATATTTGAAGCGCCGCGTTCCAGGGCCCGCCAGGAACAGTTCACGCAGTACTGCACCAATGAAGGCGAGGACCTCAGGGCATATGCAATATGGTGCCTGGCCTACGACAAGTGGGGCGCTGTCGAGGATGACCCCGGCTGCTGGGAGAAAAAATACAGCAAAGATTCCCCTGAGATCAGGGAACTGTGCGAAAAATATGCAGATACGCTTGAATTCTACATGTGGCTGGAATGGATAGCTACGCAGCAGTTGGCAGAAGCCCAGAAGGCATCGCACAGGGCCGGGATGAAGATCGGCATTATGAGCGACATGGCTGTAGGTGTGCATTCCCAGGGGGCTGAAGTATGGTGGAACCCGGAGCGTTTTGCCAGGGGCGCTACTGTCGGTGCGCCGCCGGATATGTTCAACCAGCAGGGACAGAACTGGAGCCAGCCGCCATTCAATCCGGTGCATCTTGAGGAGACCGGCTACTCCACATACCGCAATATGGTTGCGGGGATGTTTGCCAAAGCCGGTGCCGTTCGCATAGACCATATCCTTGGGCTTTTCCGCCTGTGGTGGATCCCTGAGGGGAACACAGCGGATAAAGGCACATACGTGCAGTATGATTCCTCTGTTATGCTGGGCATCCTGGCGCTTGAAGCCAGCCGGGTGAACGGTACAGTTGTGGGCGAAGATCTGGGGGTCGTGCCGGATTATGTGGCGGATTCCCTGAAAAGCCATGGCCTTATGGGATGCGTTATCGAATGGTATCAGCAGTATGACGGTAAATTCGTGCCTCCCCAGCAATGGCGCGAAATGGCACTTGCCAGCGTAACAACCCATGATATGCCTCCGACTGCCGGGTATCTTGCTTTCGAACATGCCAGGATCCGGGAGCGGCTGGGGCTTCTCGCAGTGCCTCCTGAGCATTTCCTTGCCAGCGCTAAATATGAGCAGAAGCAGGTAATCAGCATGCTTGTTGAGAACGGATATCTTGACAGAGCGTATGCGCAGGATATAAAAGTATACGAACAGCAGGTCGTAGAGGCGCTGCACCGTGCCCTGCTGGATTCGCCGTCAAAGCTGAAAGCGGCAGCCCTCGTGGATGCAGTAGGGGAGAGACGCGCGCAGAACCAGCCGGGTACGGATAATGAGTATCCCAACTGGCGTGTGCCTCTGGCAGACAGCAGCGGGCATGCCGTGTATCTCAACGACCTGTTCGATCTGCAGCGGACCCGTTCGCTTGCGGATGTTATGAACGGCAGGAAATAAGTGAAGCAGGCCGTGTGCGCAGAACCGGGGCGCACACATACCCCGGTTTGCGTTAGTCTGCCTGCCGCGTTATCATAGACGATTGTTGTGTTCCCTTCGGGGTCCTTCAAAGCGCTTCCCACTCGCATAAGGACTTTCAGGGAGCCCACAGTAAATGGTGCATCGCAATAGCGGTATATGGGTATGCTGTGTGCGCTGCGCTTGGAACACAATAAAAAGAAAAGGTCGTACCGTGAAAACATTTTCACCTAAACCAGCCGATCTGAGCCATGAGTGGTACGTCGTAGACGCTACCGACGTGGTCCTCGGTCGTCTTTCCGTGGCAGTTGCCAATTTGCTGCGCGGCAAGAACAAGCCGTCTTTCGCACCACATGCGGATTCAGGCAATTTTGTTATTGTTATTAACGCTGAGAAGATATCCCTGAGCGGAGGCAAACTTGATAAGAACCTGTACCATCATTCAGGCTTCCCGTCAGGGCTCCGTGCAGATTCATACGCGGAACTTCTGAAAAGCAACCCTGCGCGCATTGTTACAGCTGCCGTTAAGGGAATGATGCCGAAGAACAAGCTCAGCCGTGCCCAGCTCGCCCGCCTTCGTGTTTACCGCGGTGCTGAACATCCTCATACATCCAACAAGCCAGCAGCCTACGAGATCGAACAGATCTCACAGCAGGCTAAGTAGTAACCGAAAGGAGAATCAACTTATGGCTGATAACGAAAACTCCACGGTTACCGAAACCGGGGAAACCACAGTATTTACTTCTGAAACAAATCAGGGTGCAGGAACAGGTACTTCTGCTGTTGCTCCGGGCTATGGCACGGGGCGGCGCAAGGAAGCTGTTGCGCGTGTGCGCCTCCTTCCGGGCACAGGCAAGTGGACTATCAATGGGCGTACCCTTGAAGAGTATTTCCCAAGCCGCCTGCAGCAGCGTGAAGTCAACTCGCCTATCGTACTTCTCAAGCTCGAAGGCAAGTTCGATGTTAAGGTGCGTGTTGACGGCGGCGGTGTCACAGGCCAGGCCGGTGCAGTCCGCCTAGGTGTGGCCCGTGCACTCAATGCTATTGACAGGGATGCGAACCGTGCTGCCCTGAAGAAGGCAGGGTTCCTGACCCGCGACGCCCGCATCGTTGAGCGCAAGAAGGCTGGCCTGCATAAGGCCCGTAAGGCTTCACAGTACTCAAAGCGTTAAGGCTGCCCTTCTCGCCGGCCTGTTGTATGCTGCCGGCAAGGGGTATGGGAGGCTCCGGAGACTTCGTTCTCCGGGGCCTTTTTCTGTACTGCAGCTGCTGCAGACAGCCCATATGCCGGTATATCCGCACCGCGGCGCGCCGCCCGTATGCAACACGGCATATCATCACACTCTTCACTGTAAAGTTATATAATTAAAAGGTCTTTCAACTAAAAGGAAAGACGCCGAATACCGGCAGCTGGACAATATGGGGTCGGCTGCCCAAGAACAAAGGGGTTTCCATATGAAAGCAATAGTTGCTACTGAAGATAAAAAGGCAAAGGTTGTAGAAAAGGAACTGCGCCCGTTGAGGTATGGTGAAGCGCTTCTTGATATGGAATGCTGCGGTGTGTGCCATACGGACCTTCACGTTAAGAATCAGGATTTCGGCGATAAGACCGGCGTTGTACTGGGGCATGAAGGCATTGGAATCGTCCGTGAGGTTGCCGAAGGGGTGACTACCCTGAAGCCCGGCGACCGTGCGTCGGTTGCATGGTTCTTCGAAGGCTGCGGGCACTGTGAATACTGCACGACGGGCCGGGAAACGCTGTGCCGTGAAGTAAAGAACGCCGGGTACACCGCTGACGGCGGCATGGCTCAGCAGTGCATCGTCACTGCAGATTACGCTGTAAAAGTCCCTGAAGGGCTTGACCCTATGCCTGCCAGCTCAATTACCTGCGCAGGCGTGACTACGTATAAGGCTATCAAGGAATCCGGCGTCCATCCGGGCGAATGGCTCCTGATCTCCGGCCTGGGCGGGCTTGGGAACCTTGCCCTGCAGTATGCCAAGAATGTATTTGAGGCCCATGTTATTGCAGTAGATGTTAATGAAGGCCAGCTTGATTTTGCCCGTGAATATGGCGCAGACCTGTGCGTGAATCCGCTTGATACAGATGTTGCTGCATTCGTCCAGGAGAAGGTTGGCGGCGCCCATGCTGCGGTTGTTACTGCGGTGAGCAAGGCTGCTTTCAATGCTGCTGTTGGCGCTGTACGCGCAGGGGGCACGGTCGCAGCTGTAGGGCTGCCGAGCGAATCAATGGATCTGAGCATCCCGCGCCTCGTGCTTGACGGGATCCGCGTGGTCGGATCCCTTGTCGGCACCCGTAAAGACCTGGAAGAAGCTTTCCAGTTCGGGGCCGAAGGGAAGGTCGTCCCACAGTGCACCCCTCGCAGTATGGAAGATATCAATGATATTTTCGATGAAATGCTTGAGGGCAAGATCCGCGGCCGTATGGTCATTGATCTCAAGCACTGATCCTCCGTACTGACCGGCATGTCGGAGCCTGAGAACAGCTTTATGCCTTGAGGCTGCGGTATGCGGTCATAATACGCTTGATGCATGCGGCCCGGTCCCCATGGGGTGGTACTGGGCCTTATGCATGCACAGTGAGGTTTTGGGCTGCTGCCGGGGGAAGGCCTGCCGTCCGGTTACGGAGGGTGCGGTGCAGCGCCGGAACGCACAACACGGTGCCGGGAATTTATCTAGCTTATGTGATGTAATTCACATAAGACACATTTTTATTGAGGTGTGGCCAGGATGCAGCAGGTTTGCTGAAGAACTTGCGCGGCATATACGGCCTGACGGAAGGAACTCTAGTGGCAACAGCAGAAAGCACTGCAGCAAGCGACGCTGAAAAAGAGGTCGATACCCTTGTAGCTAAAGCGCTCACGGCTTTGGATGAATACAGTAGCTATGATCAGGAAAAGATTGATTACATTGTCGGCAAGGCTTCTATTAAGGCCCTCAGCGCCCATCTTGCTCTTGCGCAGATGGCGGTTGAGGAAACAGGGCGAGGGCTTATTGAAGACAAGGCAACGAAGAATATTTTCGCCTGCGAGCATGTGACTCATCATATGATGAACCAGCGCACAGTAGGCGTGATCAGTGAAAATGATGTTGACGGCATTACGGAAGTTGCAGAGCCTGTTGGCGTAGTTGCCGGCGTGACCCCCGTGACGAACCCGACGTCAACAGTGATCTTTAAGTCGCTGATCGCTTTGAAAACGCGCTGTCCGATCGTATTCGGGTTCCATCCTTACGCTCAGAAATGCTCGGCGGAAGCTGCCCGGATAGTCCGTGATGCGGCAGTTGCTGCAGGTGCCCCCGAAAACTGTATCCAGTGGATCGAACACCCCTCCATTGAAGCTACCGGCGCCCTGATGAAGCACCCCGGTGTGGCCACGATCCTTGCTACAGGCGGCCCCGGAATGGTCCATGCTGCATATACTTCCGGCAAACCGGCTCTTGGCGTGGGTGCAGGCAATGCCCCGGCTTATGTGGATAATGATGTTGATGTGGAGCGCGCTGTCAACGATCTGGTCCTTTCCAAGCATTTTGATTACGGTATGATCTGCGCAACTGAACAGGCTATTATTGCGCATAAAGATATCTATCCTTCTCTGGTCAAAGAGATGAAGCGCCGTAAAGCTTATTTCGTCAATGCAGAAGAAAAGGCAAAACTTGAACAGTACATGTTCGGCGTTACAGCATATGCAGGCAAGGATGCGCCCAAGCCGCAGCTGAACTCTGCTGTCCCCGGAAAATCCCCCCAGTGGATCGCGCAGCAGGCGGGGTTCTCTATCCCCGATGATGCAGCTATCCTTGTGGCAGAGTGCAGGGAGGTCGGGCCCAATGAGCCTCTGACCCTTGAGAAGCTCTGCCCTGTGCATGCGCTGCTGAAGGCAAAGGATAAAAACCAGGCGTTCGACATGTGCGAGCAGATGCTTGTTTACGGTACCGGGCATACGGCAGCTATCCATACAAATAATGAGGAGCTGGTCGATGAGTACGGGCTGCGGATGCATGCCTGCCGGATTATCTGGAATTCCCCGGCTTCGCTGGGCGGTATCGGCGATATCTATAATGCTATCGCGCCGTCGCTGACGCTGGGCTGCGGGTCGTACGGGCGCAATTCCGTGTCAGGGAATGTCCAGGCTGTCAATCTGATCAATGTCAAGCGTATTGCACGAAGGAACAATAATATGCAGTGGTTCAAAGTCCCGCCGAAAACCTATTTCGAGCCAAACGCTATCCGCTACCTGCGCGACATGGTGGGTGTGAACCGCGTATGCTTTGTGTGCGATAAAACGATCCTTCAGCTGGGGATCATCGACAAAGCGATCCATCAGCTGCAGCTGCGGCTGAACAAAGTCGAATGGCGGATCATTGATTATGTGGAGCCTGAGCCTTCGGTACAGACCGTTGAACGCGGCGCACAAATGATGCGTGAAGATTTCCATCCGGATACGATTATCGCTATCGGCGGCGGCTCCCCGATGGATGCAGCCAAGATCATGTGGCTTCTGTATGAGCATCCGGAAATCGAGTTCCGCGATATCCGTGAAAAATTCTTCGATATCCGTAAACGTGCATTCCGCCTGCCTGAACTTGGGCATAAAGCCAAGCTCGTGTGCATCCCGACAACCTCGGGGACAGGGTCGGAAGTTACCCCTTACGCAGTGATCACTGACCAGGAAACAGGGTTCAAGTACCCAATCACTGATTATGCATTGACACCGTCGGTGGCTGTAGTCGATCCTGTACTTGCCCGTACCCAGCCGCGGCGGGTAGCTTCCGATTCCGGCTTTGACGCCATGACACACTGCCTGGAAGCTTTCGTGTCGTGCTATGCAAATGATTTCACCGATGCCATGGCTTTGCACGGTATGAAACTGTTGTGGGATAACCTTTCCATGGCGGTCAACGAAGGCACCTCGGCCCCTGATGCCCAGGAGCACGTGCATAATGCGGCGACGATGGCAGGCATGGCATTCGGTTCTGCGTTCCTGGGCATGTGCCATTCCATGGCCCATACGATCGGCGCTGTGTGCCATATCGCCCATGGCCGCACTAACTCTATCCTGCTGCCGTATGTGGTGAGGTACAACGGCACCATCCCGGATGAGCCCACCAGCTGGCCGAAATACAATAAGTACGTTGCCCCCGAGCGGTACCAGCAGGTTGCCCGATATCTTGGCCTCAAGGCTGATACGCCTGAGGAAGGCGTTGAAAACCTTGCGGTAGCCCTTGAAGACTACCGTGACAACAGGCTTGGCATGGACCATGACTTCAGGTCATGCGGGGTAGATGAGGATTTCTTCTGGTCTGAGCTTGACCGTATCGGCATGCGCGCGTATGAGGACCAGTGCACCCCTGCAAACCCGAGGATCCCGCTGATCGAAGATATGAAAGATATCTCTATTGCAGCCTACTACGGTGTGTCCCGGGAGGAGGGGCATAAGCTCCGTCTTGAGCATGATGCGGGGAAGGCAGACGGCACCCAGGAACAGGGTAAATAATATCTGGCAACACGCAGCGGCATTTTGGCCATAGGGTGTGCTTAAATAGTCAAGTTGCCTGTTGAAGGCTCGTTTATATTTGAATTATGAAAAGCGAGCGCGGCTGCAGCCCAAGGCTGTATACTGCGCACTGATGTGGTCTCGCCCGTACGTGTATGGGGAGCTTGCTCGGTGCCCTTTGGAACAGGTTGGTAATGTATCAAATCGCAGAAAGGGCGAACAGCAATGGCGGGACAGAAAATCCGCATCAGGCTAAAGTCCTATGACCATGAGGTCATTGACCAGTCGGCAAAGAAAATTGTCGAGACGGTTACGAACGCTGGCGCAACAGTAGTTGGGCCTGTGCCTCTTCCTACCGAGAAGAACGTCTTTGTTGTAATTCGTTCCCCTCATAAGTACAAGGATTCTCGCGAGCATTTCGAGATGCGTACGCATAAACGTCTTATTGATATAGTGGATCCAACGCCCAAGGCTGTTGATTCACTTATGCGTCTTGATCTGCCGGCAGACGTTAATATCGAGATAAAGCTGTAGGGAGGAGGAAGAAATGTCGTCAAATCAGAATCGTACTGCGCTCATAGGCAAAAAGCTCGGGATGTCGCAGGTGTGGGATGAGAATGGCTTCTTCGTCCCGGTAACCCTTGTGGATGTTGCCACAAATGTTGTTACAGCTGTTAAGAGCGAAGACACCGATGGCTATAAAGCTGTCCAGCTCGGCTACGGTGCTATAGACCCTACTAAGGTGACAAAGCCGCTTGCCGGCCATTTCGCCAAGGCAGGCGTTACCCCTCGACGCCATCTCGTAGAAGTCCGCACAGAGGATGCTGACAGCTACGAACCGGGGCAGGAATTAGCAGCAGATACTTTCAAAGATGGTGATCGTGTCGATGTCACCGGTACCACAAAGGGGAAGGGTTTCGCCGGAACCATTAAGCGCTGGGGCTTCAAGTCCTACCGCCGTACCCACGGCTCCCATAAGAATGAGCGCCGTCCCGGTTCTATTGGTGCCTGCGCAACTCCAAGCCGCGTCCTTAAGGGCAAGCGCATGGCCGGGCATATGGGGCATGTGACCCATACGACCCAGGGCCTCACAGTTGTTTCTTCAGATGCAAAGAATGGCGTAGTAGCAATCAAGGGTGCTATCCCAGGGCCTAAAGGCGCTATTGTCCTTCTTCGTTCAGCAGTGAAGGGAGCGTAACCATGGCAGATGTTTCATTGAATGTTACAGGCGCCAAAGGTAAGGCCGCAGGCGACGTAAAAGTCCCTGCAGAACTCTTCGGCATTGGGCAGGACGAAGTCCGCAGCCATGTCCCGCTGGTACATCAGGTTGTTATCGCACAGCTTGCTGCAGCGCGCCAGGGGACGCACGCTGTCAAGAACCGTGCCCGCATATCAGGCGGCGGCAGGAAGCCATGGAAACAGAAGGGTACAGGCCGTGCCCGCCAGGGTTCCATCCGCGCCCCCCAGTTTGCAGGCGGTGCGGTAGTCCATGGGCCGGTACCGCGCGATTATTCGCAGCGTACCCCCAAGAAGATGAAGGCAGCAGCTTTGCGCTATGTACTGTCTGACCGCTGCAATGCAGGCCGCGTGCATGTAGTCGATTTTGGGATAGCCGACAGGCCGTCTACAAAAGCGGCACTGTCTGTGCTTGAGCCTCTGGTAGCGCAGCGTTTCACTACAGTTGTCCTTGGCCGCGAGAATATCAATGAGTGGATGTCTGTACGCAATCTGCCTACAGTACATGTGCTTTTCGCCGACCAGCTGAATACATACGATGTTGTCACAGCTGAAGATGTGGTCTTCACTAAGGAAGGCCTTGAATCATTCACCGGTGGCACGAAGTCTGGTAAGGAGGCTTAACCATGGCAGTAACACGTAGGGCAGCCCATGATGTTATCCTCAGGCCTGTAGTTTCCGAAAAGAGCTATGCTAACTCTGACCGTGGCCAGTACACTTTCGTAGTCGCTGATAATGCCAATAAGGTAGAAATCAAGCAGGCCATCGAAGAGATATTCAAAGTAAAGGTAACCAACGTCAACACCCTTAACCGCCAGGGCAAAACCAGGCGCACCCGCACAGGTTTCGGACGCAGGGCTTCGCAGAAGCGCGCGATCGTTACTGTTGCTGAGGGCCAGACGATCGATATCTTCGGTAACTAAAGGTTAGCCGAGAAAGTTAGGTACTAAATTATGGCTATCCGTCAATATAAGCCAACAACCCCAGGGCGCCGCAACGCTTCTGTATCTGATTTTTCAGAGATCACGCGTTCCACCCCGGAGAAGTCTCTGCTGCGTAAACTCAGCAAGACCGGCGGCCGTAACAGTTACGGCCGTATGACAAGCCGCCACCGTGGCGGCGGACACAAGCGCCAGTACCGCCTTATTGATTTCAAGAGGTGGGATAAAGATGGCGTACCAGCAAAAGTTGCTGAGATCGAATATGATCCGAACAGGTCGGCCCGCATCGCACTCCTGCATTATGCAGATGGCGAGAAGCGCTATATCATTGCCCCGCAGGGTGTGAGGCAGGGAGATGTTATTGAGACAGGTGCACAGGCAGATATCAAGCCCGGCAACAACCTGCCTTTGCGTAACATCCCCACAGGTACTGTTATCCATGCTATTGAGCTCCGCCCTCTTGGCGGTGCTAAGATTGCACGCTCTGCAGGTACCGCTGTCCAGCTCGTTGCAAAAGATGGCGCTCTGGCCCAGCTGCGCATGCCTTCAGGCGAAATCCGCAATGTTGATGCCCGGTGCCGTGCAACTGTTGGCGAAGTCGGTAATTCCGACCATGCCAATATTGAGCTTGGCAAGGCAGGCCGCGCCCGGTGGATGGGCAAGCGCCCAATAACCCGCGGTGAATCCATGAACCCTGTTGACCATCCGCATGGCGGCCGTACACGTGGCGGCAAACCGCCAGTATCGCCATGGGGTAAGGGCGAAGTCCGTACCCGTCATCCGAAGAAGGCTTCGAACAGGATGATTGTCCGTCGCCGTCCAGCTGGTAAGCATCGCAAGTAAGGAAGTGTCGTACAGATGACTCGAAGCATCAAGAAGGGGCCATTCGTCGACGCCCACTTGCAGAAAAAGGTCGACGCACAGAATGCCAGCGGCAGCCATGATGTTATAAAAACATGGTCCCGCCGTTCCATGATCACGCCGGATTTCATTGGGCACACTTTTGCTGTGCACAATGGGCGTACTCATGTCCCAGTATTTGTAACAGAAGCAATGGTCGGTCACAAGCTTGGGGAGTTCGCGCCTACACGCACATTCCGCGGGCATGTGAAAGATGATAAAAAGGCACGCCGTTAAGGCGAGGAAGAGTAAAGACACATGGAAGCTAAAGCAATTGCTCGTCATGTTCGTGTGACACCGCGCAAGGCTCGCCGCATGGTCGACCTCATCCGAGGCAAGAAGGCGGCCGAAGCTATTACTATCCTCAAGTTTGCTCCGCAGGATGCATCTGTCCCAGTACGCAAGGTACTGGAGAGCGCAGTTGCCAATGCCCGCGTGCTTGCGGATAAGAATAACACCCCATTGCGCGAGAATGAACTGATCGTTAAAGAAACATATGTTGATGAAGGTGTAACCCTGAAGCGTTTCCGTGCCCGTGCACAGGGGCGCGCAGGCCGCATCAACAAGCGCACCAGCCACATTACGGTTGTAGTCGCCGACAAGGAAGGAGCCCGGTAATGGGACAAAAAGTTAACCCGTTTGGCTACCGCCTCGGCGTAACTGAATCGCATCGCAGCAAGTGGTTCTCCGATTCCACCAAGAAGGGGGAGCGTTACCGCGATTTCGTTCTTGAGGATGACAAGATCCGCAAGGAGATGGAAAAAGATCTTGAGCGCGCAGGCGTATCCCGAGTGGTCATTGAGCGTACCCGTGACCGTGTCCGTGTGGATATCCATACAGCACGGCCGGGCATCGTTATTGGCCGCCGCGGCGCTGAAGCAGACCGCGTCCGCGCCAAGCTGGAGAAGATCACCGGCAAGCAGGTCCAGCTCAATATCTTCGAAGTCAAGAATGCTGCTATCGATGCCCAGCTTGTTGCACAGAGCATCGCTGAGCAGCTTACCAACCGAGTAACATTCCGCCGTGCCATGCGCAAGGCCCAGCAGGATGCTATGCGTGCGGGTGCCCGCGGTATCCGTATCAAGCTGTCAGGCCGCCTTGGCGGCGCTGAAATGAGCCGTTCCGAGTTCTACCGTGAAGGCCGTGTCCCTCTGCAGACCCTGCGTGCGCTTATTGATTATGGCTTCTTTGAAGCGCATACAACATACGGACGTATTGGCGTCAAGGTATGGATATACAAGGGCGATATGACCGAGCGTGAATTCGAAGAGCAGCAGGCTCAGCAGAATAACCGTTCCCGCCGCGGCGGCAATGGCCGCCCGCGCCGCTCCGGCCGAGGCGCCGGCAGGCCGCAGCAGCAGAATGCCCAGGGCGCAGCGCCTCAGGCGCAGCAGGCCGGACAGCCTGCCGAGCAGGCTCCTGCCGCCCAAGAAGCAGAAGTAAAGGAGTAAACGAATGCTTATTCCAAAAAGAGTAAAGTACCGTAAGCAGCAGCGGCCTGGCCGCCGTGGCATGTCTAAGGGCGGTAACGAGATCAACTTCGGTGATTTCGGTATCCAGGCTCTTGCTCCTGCATATGTGACCAACCGTCAGATCGAAGCTGCGCGTATTGCAATGACCCGTTATATCAAGCGCGGCGGGCGTGTATGGATCACTATCTTCCCTGACCGTCCGCTCACCAAGCATCCTCTGGGGTCCCGAATGGGATCTGGCAAGGGTGCCCCTGAATTCTGGATCGCCAATGTGCATCCCGGACGCGTTATGTTTGAAATTTCGGGTGTCTCGGAAGAGGTAGCACGCGAAGCGCTTCGCAGGGCAGTCGATAAGCTGCCTATGAAGTGTAGGATAATCGCACGTGAAGGCGGTAATAACTAATGGCTATCGGTACTCCTGATTATAGTATTAAGAATCTGAACGAGAAGACTGATGCTGAGATCAAAGAATCCATCAGCAAGTCCAAGGAAGAGCTTTTCAACCTGCGCTTCCAGAAGGCAACGAGTCAGCTCGAGAACAGCTCACGTATCAGGGCTGTAAAAACCGACATTGCTCGCATGTATACGGTTTTGCGTGAGCGTGAGCTTGGTATTACCCAGGCTCCGGAAGAAACAAGCGGAAAGGCTGAGAAATAAATATGGCTGAAAAGCTTGAGCGTAATGAGCGCAAAGTTCGCCGCGGATATGTCGTGTCCGATGCAATGGACAAGACCATAACCGTGTCGCTGGAACAGCGTTCTACCCACCCCCTTTATGGTAAGGTCGTGCGTAGCAACCGTAGTGTTAAGGCCCATGATGAGAATAATGAGGCGCATGTTGGCGATCTTGTTACAATTATGGAGACCAGGCCTTTGAGCAAAACAAAACGCTGGCGTCTCAGCGCTATTGTTGAGCGTGCTAAGTAAATAAGTTCGGCAAGGCTCCTGGTACACCCCTTAGCGGTGTACCAGGAGGACCAGCTCGGCTAAGGAGAATCAATGATTCAACCAGAATCACGGCTTCATATTGCCGACAACACGGGTGCCAAGGAGATCCTGGCTATCCGCGTGCTCGGCGGATCGAAGCGACGCTATGCCGGCATCGGCGACATCATTGTCGCTTCCGTCAAGGATGCAATCCCTGGCGGGTCGGTAAAGAAGGGCGATGTGGTGAAAGCTGTCGTCGTCCGCACAGTAAAGGAACACCGTCGTAAAGACGGCTCATATATCAAGTTCGATGAGAATGCCGCTGTTATTCTTGGCAACGGCCGCGAACCTCGTGGGACCCGTATCTTCGGACCGGTCGGACGTGAATTGCGCGACAGGCGTTTCATGAAGATCGTGTCTCTTGCTCCGGAGGTGATCTGATGGTAGCCAAGATCAAGAAGAACGACCATGTGAAGGTCATCCGCGGCAAAGATCGCGGAGCTGAAGGCAAAGTCCTCCGTGTACTGCCGGATAACAGGCTTATTGTCGAGGGCGTTCAAATCGTAAAGAAGCATGTCCGTGCTACGCAGCAGGGCCAGGAGTCCGGGATCATTTCCGTTGAGGCTCCTATCCACCGCTCCAACGTGATGGTTATTGACCCTGAAAGCGGCAAGCCTACCCGCGTTGGTGTCAAGGTAACTGAAGAAGCACGTGACGGTAAGGTAAAGCGCGTACGTGTGCGCATTGCCAAAAAGTCAGGTAAGGAGCTGGCATGAGCACTACAGTAGAAGCACCAGCAGTTCCACGCCTTAAGGAGCGCTATCTCAAAGAAATTGTGCCTAAACTGGAGAAAGAGTTCAATTACTCCAACCCCATGCAGGTGGCAGGCCTTGAGAAGATCGTAGTTTCCATGGGGGTCGGGGCTGCAGCCCGCGATTCCAAACTCATCGAAGGCGCGATCCGTGATCTTACCCTTATCACAGGGCAGAAACCGAAGGTAACGCATGCAAAGAAGTCTGTCGCACAGTTCCATCTGCGCGAAGGACAGGCTATTGGCGCATTCGTGACTTTGCGCGGCGACCGTATGTGGGAATTCCTTGACCGCCTTCTGACGCTTGCCCTTCCCCGTATCCGCGATTTCCGCGGTATCAGCAGCGAGCAGTTTGACGGCAACGGGAATTATAATTTCGGGTTGACTGAGCAGTCCATGTTCCATGAGATCGATCCGGATTCCATTGACCACCGCCGTGGTATGGATATTACAGTCGTTACGAACACCAAGGAAGATGAGGAAGCCAGGTCGCTTCTGAAGCACCTCGGATTCCCGTTCAAGGAGAACTAAAATGGCAAAAACCGCTCTGAAAAATAAGGCGGCCCGTAAGCCTAAGTTCGCTGTGCGTGGATACACGCGCTGCCAGGTGTGCGGACGCCCCCATTCCGTTTATCGTAAATTCGGCCTCTGCCGTGTATGCCTGCGTGAAAAGGCACACCGCGGCGAGCTCCCAGGCGTTACGAAGTCCAGTTGGTAAATATCGACGCTGAAGGTCCGCGGCCAGGCATTGTTTGTGCCGGGCGGCGGAAACCACGGCGAGGAAGGGCATAAGCCCAAATGACAATGACAGATCCAATCGCAGATATGCTTACACGTCTGCGTAATGCGAGTGCGGCAAAACATGAGACTGTGGACATGCCATACTCGAAATTCAAGGCACATATTGCTGAGATCCTTAAGCGCGAAGGCTACATTTCAGGCTTCGAAGCTAAGGAAGCGCGCGTAGGACAGACACTTGAGATCACTCTCAAATATGGTTCCCGCGGCGAGCAGAGCATCAACGGTATCAAGCGGGTTTCCAAGCCCGGCCTGCGCCGTTACGCAAAATCCGACGCTTTGCCTATGCCTCTCGGAGGCCTTGGTATTGCTATCATATCTACAAGCGCCGGCCTGATGACCCAGAAGGAATGCCTCGACAGGGGCATTGGCGGCGAAATCGTTGCCTACGTGTGGTAAGGAGGAGCATAGATGGCATCACATATTGGTAAGCTCCCCATCACCATCCCGGCTGGGGTAGAAGTAAAGGTTGACGGGACTGTAGTTACTGCCAAAGGCCCTAAGGGGACAGACAGCTATACTCTTCCTGAGGGCATTACCCTGAAAATTGACGGCAGCGTGATCACTGTAGAAGCAGCTGATGACCAGCGCCCGACCCGTGCACGGCACGGTCTGAGCCGTTCCATCCTCGCTTCTATCGTTAAAGGTGTCCATGAAGGATTCAGCAAGCGCTTGATGATCGTCGGAACCGGTTACCGTGCTGCTGCCAAGGGCAAAGGCATCGAGTTCTCTCTCGGCTATTCGCATACTATTACTGTGAACCCGCCCGAGGGGATAGAGTTTGAGCTCCCGAACCCTAATGAGGTTATCGTTAAGGGTACTGATAAACAGGCAGTTGGACAGGTTGCTGCGAATATCCGCAAGCTTCGTGCCCCTGAACCATACAAGGGCAAGGGCATCAAGTATGACGATGAACGCATCATCCGCAAGGCAGGAAAGGCTGGTAAGTAATGGCAGTCACTATTATCGGTAAAGGTAAAAAGATATCCCGCCTACGTCGCCATGCTCGCCTTCGCAAGAAGATCACGGGCACACCTGAGCGCCCACGTCTTGTAGTTACCCGTACGAACCGCAATATGATTGCACAGATCGTTGACGATACCAAGGGGGTCACCCTGGTAAGCGAGTCTACGCTGGCTAACGATTTCGGTGAATTCAAAGGTACTAAGACTGAAGCTGCTAAGAAAGTTGGCGAATTGCTGGCTAAGAAGGCGAAGGATGCAGGTATCACTGCAGTAGTCTTCGATCGTGGCGGAAATAAATACCACGGCCGCGTCGCAGCTGTTGCGGACGGCGCCCGTGAAGGAGGTTTGCAGCTGTGAGCGATGATCAGACTGTAAAAGAAACCGAAGAGGTTGTGGACGCACACAATACCGGTGAGGCTTCATCGGCAGCCTCTGAAGGGGCCGCAGAGGCTTCAGGCGAGCGCAGGTCATCCCGCCGCGGCGGGCGTGGCCGCGGTGAACGCCGCTCGCGGCGTGACCGCGATGACAACCGTGATGAACTTATGGATCGCGTAGTTACTATCCGCCGTGTGTCAAAGACTAATAAGGGCGGCCGGACTATGAGTTTCGCTGCGCTTGTTGTTGTCGGCGACGGCAAGGGTACTGTTGGCGTAGGCTACGGAAAGTCCCGCGAGGTCCCCTCAGCTATTGCTAAGGGCCAGCTTGAGGCTAAAAAGCATATGTTCACGGTCCCGCGGTTGCGCGGCACTATCCCGCACCCGATTATCGGGCATGAATCGGCAGGTACTGTGCTCCTCCGCCCTGCGGCACCAGGTACTGGTGTTATTGCAGGCGGGGCAGTGCGTGCTGTCCTTGAGTGCGCAGGTATCACCGATATCCTGAGCAAGACTATGGGCTCCGGCAATTCTATCAATACAGTCCGTGCAACGGTTTCTGCACTGAAGAACCTCGAAGAGCCGCAGGAAGTTGCTGCGCGCCGCAACATGACCCTTCAGGAAGTCGCCCCTGACCGCCTGCTTCGTGACCAGGCTGCAGGGATCGACGAAGAGCGCAAAGCCCGTGAGGAAGCCCAGGCGGCCAAAGCAGCGAAGGACGGTGAGTAATGCCTACCAAGAAGAAACAGATTAAGATTACTTTGAAAAAGGGTCTTGCTGGTTCTCAGCAGTATCAGAAGGACTGTGTCCGTACACTCGGCCTCCATAAGATCGGGCAGAGCACCGTACGCGAAGACAATCCTAATGTCCGCGGTGTTATTAGCAAGGTAGCCCACCTGGTAACTGTTGAGGAGGCGTAACCATGGCTAAAGAACAAGAAGTAGATATCCTCCAGATGCATGACCTGCGTCCGGCACCGGGTGCGAAAAAAGCCCGCACACGTGTCGGCCGCGGCGAAGGCTCAAAGGGCAAGACCTCCGGGCGCGGTACCAAGGGTACAAAGGCGCGTTATCAGGTGCGCCCAGGTTTTGAAGGCGGCCAGCTTCCGCTGTACATGCGCCTTCCCAAGCTGCGCGGCTTCAGGAACCCTTTCAAGGTAGAGTTCCAGGTCATTAATCTTGATAAAGTTGCTGAGCTTTTCCCCAAGGGCGGCGAAGTCACTGTTGAGGCACTTGTTGAAAAAGGCGCAGTGCGCAGGAACCGTCCGGTGAAGGTGCTCGGAACCGGCGATATCAGCGCTGCCTATACATTCAAGGGTGTCAGAGCTTCCGCATCCGCTGTGAAGAAAATCGAAGCAGCCGGCGGTTCTGTTGAAGCTGAATAAGATGCTTCGCAGAAATATGCCGGGAATCTTGCTGTATATCGTATAAGCAGGAGTATTGGCCCTCTCAATGCCTATGTTGTTGAGAGGGTCTTATGTTTTTTGTATAATGTGCAACTAGTGTGTTTGTGAAAAGCTGTAGAAAGCAGTAGCTAAGAGGAGGCCAAGTGAGAACTCTCATTCGGGCATTAAAAACTAAGGAATTACGCAATAAGATCCTTTTTGTGATCTTCCTGATCATCATATTCCGTATAGGCTCCTCCATACCTACTCCAGGCGTTGACTATACAGCAGTAAGGGCCTGCACCACCCTGCAGCAGGCTAACCCGACCGAGAATTTCGTAGGGCTGGTCAACCTTTTCTCGGGCGGCGCCCTGCTCCAGCTGTCTATTTTTGCGCTGGGCATTATGCCGTATATTACGGCGTCAATAGTTATCCAGCTACTGCGCGTAGTTATCCCCCGTTTTGAAGAGCTTCATAAGGAGGGACAGTCAGGGGAGGCAAAGCTTACTGAATATACGCGGTACCTCACTATCGGGCTTGCTGTACTGCAGTCCACGACTATCCTGGTCACAGCACGCTCCGGGCAGCTGTTCGCCGGCCGCTGCAGCCGCCAGGTGATCCCGGACGGGTCTATCGGCAACCTCAGCATGATGGTCCTTATTATGACCGGTGCAACAGGCCTTATTATGTGGATGGCGGAGCTTATTACCGATAAAGGGATCGGCAACGGCATGTCCATCCTGATCTTTACGTCTATCTGCTCCAGCTTCCTGCCGCAGCTGTGGAATGTCGGCATCAAGGGGCAGTGGGTACAGTTCGGCATTGTTGTAGCCGTTATCATCTTTATCCTTATTTTTGTAGATTACGTTGAACTTATGCAGCGCCGTATCCCGGTACAGTACACGCGGCGTATGATCGGGCGGAAAATGTACGGCGGCACGTCCACCTATCTGCCTATCAAGGTGAATATGGCAGGTGTTATCCCGCCGATTTTCGCTTCCTCGATTTTGGCTCTCCCGACGCTGGTAGCCCAGTTCTTTGACCCGAAGTCAAAGTGGGTCATGTGGGTCAATTCCAATTTCGCCAACACCACGAGTACCTGGTATATTGCCCTTTACTCGCTGATGATCATATTCTTTACTTTCTTCTATACCGGCATTATTTTCAATACGGATGAGACTGCTGACAATATGAAGGAATACGGCGGGTTCATCCCTGGTATCCGCGCAGGCAGGGCCACATCCCAGTATCTGAAGTATGTGGTAGACAGATTGAACACGGTAGGCGCATTCTATCTGCTGTTCGTCTGCCTGGTCCCGACAGTGCTGATCATGGCACTCCAGCTGAATTCCAGGCTTCCGTTCGGAGGTACAACCATCCTGATTATCGCCGGTGTCGGCCTTGATACACTCCGCCAGGCGGCTGCTCAGACAGAGCAGTTCCAGTATGAAGGGTTCCTGCTTAAAGCGGATGAAGAAAGTGCAAAAGCTGAACTGAACGATTAAGATGTGAACAGGAAAGTGGTTTTGGCTGCATGCTGAAACCGCTTTTGTCAATATGCCGTGCTGGGCATAACAGATGGGCGCGGCGGAAGTCCGCAGTGCACAGCAGTGCCATACCAGTACCGGCACAGGAATGAAAGGAAAATTATGCGTCTTCTTATCATGGGCCCCCAGGGCGTCGGGAAAGGCACCCAGGCGGCTTTGCTTGCAGAGCACTACAATATCCCGGCTGTTTCAACAGGGGATATTTTCCGCTATAACCTTAAAAACCAGACTGAGCTGGGCAGGCAGGCACAGCTTTATATCGACAAGGGTGAACTTGTCCCCGATGAGGTGACTAATTCCATTATCAAAGACCGGCTGGCCCAGGATGATGCTTCCCATGGGTGGATCCTCGATGGATATCCGCGTAATGCTGCCCAGGTGGAAGCCCTTGATTCCATCCTTTCCGAGCTGGGGATCACTCTTGACAGGGTCATTGCCCTTAATGCCGATCATGATGTCCTTATGGGGCGTATGCTGAAGCGCGCCGAGATCGAAGGCCGTGCAGATGATACCCCTGAGGTCATCGCAAAAAGGCTTGATATATATGCCAGGGAAACAGAACCGCTGCTGGATATCTACCGCCAGCGCGGCATCCTGCTCACAGTTGACGGCGTGGGCGAGATCAGCGGCATCAGCAGGGATATCATAACCGAGCTTGATAAATAGCGGCCATCCTTTCTGTACGGTCCGTGGTATATTGGAACCGGATATTTTACGGTAACAGTAAACCGGGATTGGAGCTAAGATGGGAGCTGTCAGCCGCAGGCGGTTAGGGAAAGCAGCACTTGTTGCACTGGCCGCATCTGTAATAGTCACACTGGTCGGGTGTATCTTCCTTTTTGTGCGCGCAAGAAGCGCCAGCGCCTCAAACAGCGATATGACCTATACCAATATGGATTATACGGCGCATATACAGTCGAATGGCGATCTGAAAGTCACCGAGTATGTGACCGTCAAACTCAAGGACCGCGGGAGGACCTGGCGGCAGCTGTTCCAGCACTTCACGCTGGACAGCACCCAGGCTAATGATATTACTGATATATCGGTAAGCAGCGTTACCGATAACAAGGTATACAGTGAGAAATCCTATTCAGATACTGATACGAACCGGATCAGCACTGTATCGTGGGACAGTGAGGCTGCGAACTCGTGGTATATCGCAAAAACTACCTCCGGCGGCACCCCCTACGGTGATTACCATTCGTCCGAAGATGCCCCTGCTGTAAGTGCACCGGGCTCCACCCCGCTGACCACGGAAGTAGAACTGGGATGGAATATACCGGTCACCACAAGCGGGGAATACACATATAAGCTGGAGATGACGTTCAAAAACGCAGTTTCCCAGTATAAGGATGCGGCAAAATTCCAGTGGTCAGTTATCGATGATAAGAACTCCCTTCCCGTGAAGCATGTGCAGGGGCATTTCTATTTCCCGGAGGGGACGGCGAAGTCATGGGCGTGGTACCATTTTGAAGGCAAATCGGCAAAACATCGGGGTGAAGACAATTCCCTGGTCTTTACTGCAGAGAATGTACGTCCGTACCAGTACCTGGATATCGTGGCTATGTACCAGAACCCTCATACTGAATGCCGGCGCGTATCTGACAGCAGCACCGTCCGGCAGACTATCTCCAGGGAAACTAATTCTGAGAACAGATATAACGAGAACAGGCGGCGTGAAGCTGTCCTGACGCTTGTTATGCTTGGGGCTGTGGCTGTGCTGGCAGTTTTCCTCTCACTCGCCTGTGTTATTGCAGCTTTCTTTACGTTCCGCAAAAACAGGTATACGCCGACAGGGGATTATTACCGCGATCTGCCCCCTGTAAGCCCGTCCCTGGCAGCCCGTATTTATGATGATCTTGCAGACTATACAGGAGAATCAGCCAAGGGCAAGACCCGCAGCCGCCAGGTCTCAGCCCTGATGCTGTCCCTGGTATCGAAGAAGGCTATTGCGGTATACCCCGGGGCTCCTTCAGCGTACGCAAACCTGGATCTGGGCACGGCATCGAATGCAGATATTGCGCAGGCATTCGCAGGGAATGAAAAGTCAGCGGCCAAAGGAACATTTACTTTCCATCTGCTGCCGGCTGCAACGGATCCGGACAGCACAGCGTGGGCAAGCCTTAACCTGAGCAAAACAGAAAATGCCCTTTTGAAAATACTGTATAAAGCATCCAAAAAGCTGCGCACTGATACTTTTTCCAGCGGCGAGCTGAAGGCTGCCATCAGTGCCCATGATGTTGATAACGGTACGCTCAGGCGGTTCAATTCTTCGCTGGCTTCGGAGTATGCATCCGCACGGATCAAAAGTACAGGAGGCACAGCTGGCCTTGCTGCGCTGTGCATAATACTCGGTCTGGCGGGGCTCATTGAGATATTCGTCCTGTCACAGCTTTTCGCTCCGTTTGCTTACTATGTTGTCGCGGGGATGATCTCGCTGTTTTTCGCAGTTTTCGCATATCAGTACGGGAATATCAGGAAACCAACCCAGAAAGGGGAGGGGTATCTCAGGCAGATTGAAGGGCTGCGGAATTATCTGCGCGATTTCAGCAATTTCAAGGACCGTTCTGTTGAAGATATGGTCCTGTGGGACAGGTATCTCGTCTATGCTGCTGCTTTCGGCATGACTGAGGCAGTGCTCAGGCAGCTGCGCGATGAGATCAGCGCTTTCACCTCTTCCGGGCAGCTTTCTGACGCCGCGGCTATGGACGCGATATCCACCCGGTGGCTCTGGATGCCGGGGTATACATGGTACGGATACTACGGCGGAGAGGCTTCAGGCGCAATGTTTGGAGGCCCGGGGGCACCCGATATGTCAGGGTTCGCTAATGATCTGGGATCAGCGGGCTTCGGCGGCCTCGGCGATTTTGCTTCTGCGTTCGGCGACAGCCTCGGCAGCGTAGGGGATACGATCTCGGATGCTATCCAGACTATTGACAGCACATCAGGATCAGGGTCTTCCGGATTCGGGTCAGGCGGCTGGTCCTCAGGAGGGTTTTCCGGCGGAGGCGGATTCGGAGGCGGCGGAGGCGGCGGAGGCGGCGGTTCCTTCGGCGGCCGCTGACCGGATAGCAGGTGTGCTGTACTATAGGTAAATATAATCCGACTCATTGAAAGGTAATAGGTGTGATAATGAGTACAGGCTTAATTATTGGGATTGTAGTGGTGGTTATTGTGGTCGCCATTATCCTGTGGGCAATAAGCGGCTACAATAACCTTGTTGCCCTGCGCAACCGTGTAAAGAACGGCTGGGCCCAGATTGACGTCCAGCTTAAGCAGCGGGCGGATCTGATCCCTAATCTTGTTGCAACTGTCCAGGGATATGCTTCACATGAATCTTCAGTTTTTGAAGAGGTGACCAGGGCGCGGGCGGGCGTGCGCGATGCCGTGGCCAGCGGCGATGTCAACCAGCGCGCAGCTGCAGAGACTGCGCTTGGCCGTGCTATTGTCAATGTCCTTGCAACTGCTGAAAATTATCCTGAACTTAAGGCAAACCAGAATTTCCTTGACCTGCAGAACAAGCTTTCCGAGCTTGAGCAGAAGATTGCTTATGCCCGCCAGTTCTATAATGATGTTGTTATGAAGTACAATACACGGCTGGAAGTTTTCCCGTCCAATATTATTGCCGGGATGTTCCATTTTGAGAAGGCCGACAGCTTCTCCGTTACTGAGGCCAGGGACCGTGAAGTGCCGCAGGTCAGCTTCAACACCGGCAGCACGACAGGTGTCTCCGGTGCCCCTGGTGCAGGGAATCCCCCTGCAGCTGCAGCCCCAGATGGCACCCCCTCGGCTCCTGCTGTTCCCTCGCCCTCGGCGCAGCAATAGCAGATAATCGGAGCATGGTATCCCTGGCTTGAGCACAGCGGCGAATCGCAGTAACATGCAGTTCGTCGCTTTATTATGTTATTATACTTGTTTGGTGTGTTTTCATATAGGGAACGCATAGTAATTCATAACGAGGAAAACGAGATATATGGCGAAAAATGATGTGATTGAGGTTGAAGGCCGGGTCATTGAGGCTCTGCCGAATGCTATGTTCCGTGTGGAACTTGAGAACAAGCACATCGTACTGGCTACTATTTCCGGAAAGATGCGCAAGAATTATATCCGCATCCTTCCGCAGGATCGTGTGGTGCTGGAAATGAGCCCTTACGATCTGACTCGTGGACGTATTACGTACCGATACAAGTAATTTATTACGCATGTACGCAGTACACAGGTAATACAAGAAAAAAGGAAAGCCATGAAGGTTAGTCCAAGTGTAAAGCGGATCTGCGAGAAATGCCGCGTTATCCGCCGCCACGGCCGCGTCATGGTGATCTGTGAAAACCCGCGTCATAAGCAGCGTCAGGGCTAGCAGACACAGCGGCACAGTAAGGCGCCTGGCCACAGCAGAAGCTGAACCCTAAGTACGGAGACTTAGGCCGCATATGCGGACGGTTAGGTGCACGATCTCCGTAGGAACAGAAGGAATCGCAATGGCACGTCTTGCCGGAGTCGACATCCCCAATGAGAAGCGCATCGAAGTGGCACTCACCTATATATTCGGTGTAGGGCGTACTCGTGCAAAAGAGACACTCGAGGCGACTGGTGTTTCACCAGATATCCGCGTCAAAGATCTGACTGACGAGCAGCTCATTCAGCTTCGTGATTACCTTGAAGGCAATTACAAGATTGAGGGTGACCTGCGTCGTGAAATTGATGCAGATATTCGTCGTAAGATACAGATCAACTGCTATCAAGGTATCCGCCACCGCAGGCATCTGCCTGTACGCGGCCAGCGTACAAAAACAAATGCGCGTACCCGTAAAGGTCCAAAGCGCACAGTTGCAGGTAAGAAGAAGGCAGCTTAAGCAGGAGCTTAAGGGCCGGCAGTTTATAGAAAACTATAGCTGACGTAATCGCTAAAGGAAACGAGGGTCAATGGCAGCTACAAAGCAAGCCTCGCGCAAGCCCCGCCGCAAGGACCGCAAGTCGGTACCTGTTGGCCAAGCGCATATTAAATCCACATTTAACAATACGATCATCTCTATCACCGATCCGTCCGGTGCAGTTGTATCCTGGGCATCCGGCGGTGATGTAGGTTTCAAGGGCTCGCGTAAGTCTACGCCTTACGCAGCGGGTATGGCTGCAGAGGCGGCAGCCCGTAAGGCACAGGAACATGGCGTCAAGAAAGTTGACGTTTTCGTTAAGGGACCGGGTTCAGGCCGTGAAACCGCGATCCGTTCCCTGCAGTCTGCAGGTCTGGAGGTCGGTTCCATTACTGACCGTACACCTCAGGCATTCAATGGCGTTCGCCCTCCGAAGCGTCGCCGCGTCTGAAGCACTAAGACGTAGGAATACCATCCAACCCGCATTGATTGGTACGTGCACAGCCAATCTAGCTGAAAGGATATAACGTGCTTATTGCACAGCGTCCGTCACTTACTGAGGAACAAATTACCCCGCAGCGTTCACGCTTTACGATTGAGCCGCTGGAGCCGGGCTTTGGGTACACATTGGGTAACTCATTGCGCCGTACCCTTCTGAGCTCTATCCCCGGGGCAGCAGTGACATCAGTCCGTCTTACCGGGGCACTCCATGAGTTTACAACTCTGCCGGGTGTCAAAGAAGACGTTACTGAAATTCTTTTGAATATTAAAGAACTGGTACTCACCTCTGAATACGACGAACCAGTCGTTATGTATCTCCGCAAAAGCGGCGAGGGCGAAGCGACAGCAGCAGATATTACGCCTCCTGCAGGCGTAGTGATTGCAAATCCTGACCTTCACATTGCAACCCTTGCTGAAGACGGCGAACTTGAGGTTGAGTTCACAGTGGAGCGTGGCCGCGGATACGTGCCCGCTCAGATGAATAAGCAGGAAAACGATGAGATTGGCCGTATCCCGGTTGATTCCATTTATTCCCCTGTGCTTAAGGTGAGCTATAAGGTAGAGGCTACCCGTGTGGAGCAGCGTACCGATTTTGACAGGCTCATCGTGGATGTAGAGACGAAGCCGGCCATCACACCCCGTGATGCTGTCGCTTCTGCCGGTTCTACGCTTGTTGAGCTGTTCGGGCTGTTCCATGAGCTTAATAATCAGGCTGAAGGTGTTGAAATCGGTGCAGCACCGGTGGTTGAAGAGGCCGATCCTCAGATGGAGGTCCCCATTGAGGATCTTAACCTCACACAGCGCTCTTATAATTGCCTGAAGCGTGAAGGTATCCACACCATTGGCGAACTGGTCAAACGTTCCGAACAGGATCTGCTTGACATCCGCAATTTCGGTCAGAAGTCTATTGACGAGGTCAAAGATAAGCTTACCAGCATGGGGCTTTCTTTGAAACAGTCGCCGCTGGGGCTTGACCAGATAGATCTTAACGACGGTAATTTCTTCAGCCCTGAAGATATCTGAACCCGTAAGGTCATTAATGTAGGAACCGAGCAGATGTTCGGGCTGATGCCCACCTGCCTCGGAAAGGAGAATTATGCCACAACCAAAGAAAGGGCCGCGCCTGGCTTCAAGCCCTGCGCATGAGCGCCTGATGCTGGCAAACATGGCTACAAGCCTGTATGAACACGGCCAGATCAAAACTACTCTGCCGAAGGCAAAGCGCTTGCGTCCGCTTGCGGAACGCCTTATCACCTTCGCCAAGCGTGGTGATCTGAATTCGCGCCGCCGTGTGCTTCGCATTGTCCGCAATAAATCAGTGGTCCACAAGCTGTTCACTGAGATCGCCCAGCAGATGGAGCAGCGTGAAGGCGGTTACACCCGCATCATTAAGATTGCCCCGCGGCAGGGGGACTCAGCTCCTATGGCTGTTATTGAGCTCGTTACAGAGTCGGTATCTGCCAGGAAAGCTGCGGTGAAGGAAGCCGAAGCGGCTGCAAAGTCTGCTGCGAAGCTCCCTGAGGACACTGGGGAAGCTGACAAAGCCAAGGAAGGTCCTGCGGCCGGGGCTGAAACTTCTGCAGCAGAAAAGGCAGATGCCAAGGTGTCCGATAAAACCGGCGAAGCTGCAGGCACAAAGCCGGCGGCTAAGAAGCCCGCTGCTAAAAAGGCTGATAAAGCTGACGATGCAGCTAAGAAGGAAACTTCTGCCGAAAAACCGTCTGCCGCGAAACCTGCGGCCAAAAAGGCAGCTTCCGCGAAGAAGCCTGCTGCAAAGCCTGCGGCTAAAAAGGATGCGGAAAAATCTGATGCTGGCAGCGAGGCTGATAAGAAGGACAATAAATAAATCCCTTCTCTGGCCGGATGTCATAAAACCGGTTTAGAACAAAAGCCCGGGATCAATACCCCGGGTTTTTGTTATATATACCCGGGGGAGCCAGGCTGCGCTGTATTCCCGGGATTCTCGGGCGCATATGGAAAGATATGGGGTATGAGGCTGCGGATAGATTGTGCATATGACGGTACCGATTTCCATGGGTGGGCGAAACAGCGGGGCCAGCGCACTGTACAGGGGGAACTGGAAACAGCTGTCAATACAGTGCTCCATCTGGACAGGGCGGGGCAGCCGGGTATCGGTCTTATCGTTGCAGGGCGGACAGATGCCGGGGTGCATGCATCCGGGCAGGTATGCCACTGTGATATTGATGATGATATCCTTGGCCGTGCTGCCGGGCATCTGGACCCCAGCCTGTACACACCGTGGGATGCACTCTCATACCGTCTGCAGGGGATACTTCCGCCCGATATCGCGGTCAGGAAAATATCTCCCGCCCCCGAAGGCTTTGATGCGCGGTTTTCTGCCTCCGACCGCGTATATGTATACCGTGTGGCAGACAGTGCGTCCCGGTATGACCCCCGGATGCGGAAGTTCGTCCTGCCGGTCCGCTGCAGGCTTGACAGCGAGGAAATGAATAAAGCAATGGGGTATGCTGTCGGCCTGCATGATTTCGGTTCTTTCGCTTCACCGAACCCGGGCGGCACGACGATCCGGGAAGTCAAATTTGCCGTGTGGCAGCGCATAAGGCCTGCCGTCCTGGCGGATTCCGTATACCATGGAGAGGCCCGGCCGGGCCCGGCACGGGCTGTCGGCTCGGAACCGGAGGGCGAGGGTACAGAAGGCGCAGAGGGGAGGAACGGCGCGTATGCCGTTACGGCGGTGGAATCCGGTTTGCTTGAATTTACCGTTATCGCCGATGCTTTTGCGCGGAATATGGTCCGTTCACTGGTCAATGCCAGTATCCAGATAGGGATGGGCAAAAAGGCTGCGGTATGGTTCAGGCAGAAACTTGCCCATCCTGTGCGTGAAGGAGAGACCGGCCCTGCCCCCGCATGCGGCCTCACCCTTGAACGGGTGAACTATCCGGCAGAAAACCTGCTGAAGGCAAGGGCTGATGCGGTCCGGGCCAGGCGCACGCTGGCCTGAACGATGCCGGAGGCAATACACAGCACGTTTTATGATGTGCGGGAGGAAAAGTTATGGCCAGTAATAGTGCCGGCATAACACTCATGCACTATATCACTATATGCAATACAGGTGGTCCATGCAGGACAGGGCAGGTTATATGAACAGCAGCAGTGTTCTCAGTGCGCGCACTATATCTAAAGAGTTCAGCGCGCATTATGCAGTTTCCGGAATGGATCTGGATATCGTCCCTGGGCGTGTCCTCGGGCTTCTTGGCCCTAACGGGGCTGGTAAGAGCACAACCTTGCGCATGATGTGCGGGTTGATAGCTCCCACTTCGGGGACAGTGATGTTCAAGGGGAAGCCCCTTGACAAATGGGGGAGCAGCCTGTATTCACATCTGTCATGCGTACTTGAAGATTCATCTTTGACATATATGTTCCTCAGCGGCTGGGATAACCTCTACTACCAGGGCGCTTTGTACGGTTTCTCGCATAAGGAAGTGAAAGGGCGGTCCGCCAGCCTTATGGATTCCCTGAAACTGACAGAGCATATGGATAAGCCTGTAGGCGACTGGTCGCGCGGGACCCAGCAGAAACTGGCGCTGGTCACTGCCATGATCCCGCAGCCTGAGGTGCTTATCCTTGATGAGCCTACACTTGGGCTGGACGTAGTCGCCAAGCGCGATTTCCTGAGCGCTGTTAAGCAGCTGGCACAGTATAACGTGGGGATCATTATTGCTTCGCACCAGTCTGAGGTGATAGAAGACCTCGCAGATGATATTGTCCTGATCTCACAAGGCACAGTAAAATGGTCCGGGAGCTATCAGGAATTTATCCGTACCCACAGCCCCTCAGGAGTATACGGCAGCAGCGGGGGAGCCGGGGGACGGACGCTTGAACAGATACTCCTGGATATCTTTGACAATGATGGCAAGAGCAATGACGGGGAAGGGGAGGATGAAAGGTAATGCGTAAATTCGCGCTGCTGCTGGCTGCAGAATTACACCGTTACGGGTGCGAAACAAGGAAATATCTGAGCAATTATATTTCCGGCCTTATCCTGACGGGGATACTTATAGCCATGTTTGCTTTATCGACGGATGCCAGATCGAACCCTGCAGCGTGGGCCGGCTATTTCCTGTGGACCTCGGCGTCAACAATGATTACCGAGGCAAGCATATCGATCTCGACGGATAAGCAGGACGGCACGTTCACCCAGCTTATGCTCAGACCTGTGTCGCTGCTCAGGCAGATTATTGTGAAAACCCTCACATGGGTGCTGGTCTCAGTTATGATCGATGCAGTATTTATATCAGTGCTGTTCGCGGTGCTGCGTATCCCCATGGGCCTGAACTGGAGCAGCGCCGGGCTGATAATCATTATTTTATGCGGGCTGTTCGGCTTCACCCTTATCGCTGCGTCCCTCACTGTGGTCTATACGAGGACGCAGGCGTATTCGGACCTCTTTACGTATGTGCTGATGTTCCTGTCGGGGATAGTGGTGCCGCTGGAAGCCCTGCCTGCACCGGTGATGTGGATAGGGCGCGTACTGCCGCTCCAGTACGGCTACCAGCTTGTGCAGGAATCATTCTCATCCGGCATATCTGCTGCACAGTGGCTGGCTGCTGCAGCTCAGAGTGCTGCCTATATACTGATCGGGTATGCCCTGTTTACCGTTATTATCCGGCACGGCAGAAAAACAGGGATCAATATGCGGTACTGACATTCCGGGACCGGTGAAGTTGTGAGGGTGTGGCATAATAGTATGTCGTGCCGTGCAGCCGTTGGGGCTGCGGCAGTATTTGGATGATTGTCCGAGCGGTCGAAGGAGCACGACTCGAAATCGTGTGAGGCTCAATACCTCCGAGAGTTCGAATCTCTCATCATCCGCACGTATGCTGTGGGTCCTAGCATCAGCCAAGGTCCACAGCAGTGTGTTTATATATGGTCAGGGCTTGGTCAAGGGTTATGCTGCCCTCTTTTCCTCGGAGCATAAAACACCGCGGGAGCTTGACTGGTCTGCAGGCTTTGCTAGCATTGTTATGTTTTGAGAAGTGTCATATTGCGGGCACTCTCGCTTACGCCCGCGATGAAGTATATAGCGGCTCGTCGCCTGCGTTTGCAAATAGGTAATCAGAAATACAGTAAACGAAGGAATATCCTTGGCTGCGAAGAAGAAACAAAGCGCTGCGGCTCCTTTTGCCCATGCCGATGAGCATGATATTGAGCTCCGTAAAGCAACTGATCGCATTAATTTTGGATCTATCCGCGAACCTATCTCTGTCCCCGACCTCCTGGGGGTGCAGACGAACAGCTTCGACTGGCTGGTAGGCAATGAGCGCTGGAAGAAATGTGTTGAAGAAGATGAGAAAAACGGTACGTATACCGTTGGGCATATTTCCGGCCTGCAGGAAGTTTTCGATGAGATATCCCCGGTTGAAAACTTTGCCCAAACTATGTCCCTGACTTTCTCTGACCCCTACTTTGAAGAGCCGCGCCACACTGTCCAGGAATGCCGCGAAAAAGATCAGACGTATTCCGCCCCGCTGTATGTGAATGCGGAATTCACGAATTATGATACGGGCGAGATCAAGTCACAGACCGTTTTTATGGGTGATTTCCCGCTGATGACCAAGCACGGCACCTTTATTATCGGTGGGACCGAGCGCGTTATCGTGTCCCAGCTGGTACGTTCCCCAGGTGTTTACTTTGGCCGTACCCCTGACAGGACATCAGATAAAGAAGTTTTCGACGCAAAGATTATCCCGAGCCGCGGCGCATGGCTCGAGTTTGAGATAGACAAGCGTGATGTGCTCGGTGTCCGTATTGACCGCAAGCGCAAGCAGTCTGCTGTAGTCTTCCTTCAGGCTATAGGCATGACCCGCAGCGAGATTGCCGAGGCTTTCAAAGATTATCCGCTGGTCATGGAGGCGCTGTCCAAGGAGCCCGAGATCACACAGGACCAGGCCCTGACCGAGCTTTACCGCCGAATCCGTCCGGGGGACACAGCTACCCCTGAAGCCGGGCGCAACCTTCTGGAGTCCTTCTATTTCAACAACAAGCGTTATGACCTGGCCCGTGTTGGACGGTACAAGATCAACCGCAAGCTTGGGCTTGACACGGATTATCAGAACCGCAGCCTTACCCGCGAAGATATCATTGCAACAATGAAATATCTCGTGACCCTGCATGACGGGAAGGATATTTTCCCCGGGCAGCGTGACGGCAAGGATATCGAGCTTGCTGTAGATACAGATGATATTGATAATTTCGGCAACCGCCGTATCCGCCAGGTGGGCGAGCTGATCCAGACACAGCTGCGCACGGGCCTGTCCCGTATGGAACGTGTAGCCCGCGAGCGTATGACGACCCAGGACCCTGAGGCAATAACCCCCCAGTCCCTTTTGAATATTCGTCCGGTAGCTGCAACGATCAAAGAGTTCTTCGGGACATCCCAGCTGTCGCAGTTCCTTGACCAGAACAACCCGCTGGCGAGCGTGACCAACAAGCGCCGCCTGTCCGCCCTCGGCCCCGGCGGCTTGTCGCGTGACCGTGCGTCTATGGAAGTGCGCGATGTCCATCCGTCCCATTTCGGACGTATGTGCCCTATCGAATCCCCTGAAGGCCCGAATATCGGCCTTATCGGTTGCCTGTCTACATTCGCCCGCATCAACCCGTTCGGTTTCATCGAGACCCCGTACCGTAAGGTCGAAGACGGGCATGTCACGAATGATGTCGTCTATATGACTGCTGACCAGGAGCATGGGCATGTTATTGCCCAGGCTAACCAGGAACTTGACGCCAACGGTGATTTCCTTACAAAGAATGCGCTTGTCCGCGACGATGACGCTGAGGCAGAAGACGTGCCTGTGAACCAGGTCGATTATATGGACGTCTCGCCGCGCCAGATGGTATCCGTAGGGTCTTCGCTGATCCCGTTCCTTGAGCATGATGAAGGGCACCGCGCCCTGATGGGTGCCAACATGCAGCGCCAGGCGGTCCCGCTGGTGAAGTCCGAGCGCCCGCTTGTCGGTACAGGCGGCGAATGGAGCGCAGCAGTAGATTCAGGCGATGTTGTTATCGCTGATAAGGACGGCGTAGTTACCTATGTAGCGGCTGACCTTATCCGTACTATGAATGATGACGGTACTGCATCAAGTTACAAGCTGACCAAGTTCCAGCGTTCAAACCAGATGACCTGCTACAACCAGGTGCCGCTGGTTGCTAAGGGTGAGCGCGTGGAGAAAGGCTCTGTGCTTGCTGACGGCCCTGCTACTGACCAGGGTGAGATGGCGCTGGGCAAGAACCTCCTTGTCGCTTTCATGCCGTGGAACGGTTATAACTATGAAGATGCTGTGATCATCTCGCAGCGTCTGGTACGCGATGATACGCTGAGCTCGATCCATATTGAAGAGTTCGAGATTGATGCCCGTGAAACCAAACTTGGTGCTGAAGAGATCACCCGCGACCTTCCCAATGTTTCTGAAGATGCAGTTGCCAACCTTGACGAGCGCGGGATCATCAGGCTCGGCGCTGAAGTCGAGGCCGGCGATATCCTCGTAGGCAAGGTAACTCCCAAGGGCGAGACCGAACTCACCCCTGAAGAACGCCTGCTGCGCGCAATCTTTGGCGAGAAGAGCCGTGAAGTCCGCGATACCTCCCTGAGGGTGCCTCATGGTGAACGCGGTACTGTGATCTCCATTAAGGAGATCACCAAGGAAGAAGCCGAGGAGGAAGGCGATGAGCTGCCGACCGGCGTCAACCAGATGATCCGCGTCTATGTTGCGCAGCACCGTAAGATCACCCAGGGCGATAAGCTCTCCGGGCGGCACGGGAATAAAGGTGTTATCTCCCGTATACTCCCCGAAGAAGATATGCCGTTCCTGGCGGACGGCACCCCTATTGATATTATGCTCAATCCGCTTGGTGTGCCGAGCCGAATGAACCTGGGCCAGGTGCTTGAACTCCATCTTGGATGGATCGCGCATTCCGGCTGGGATATCAGCATTGATCCGGATCTGGAAGCTGAATGGAAGAAGCATATACCCGCCGGCGCTGAAAAGGGCGGGCCGAACAGCCATGTGGCAACACCTGTTTTCGACGGTGTACGTACAGATGCCATGCACGGCCTCCTCCACACAACGCTTCCTGACCGTGATGGCAATTATCTTGTTGGCGATGACGGCAAGGCACAGCTGTTCGACGGCCGTACAGGCGAACCGTTCCCGAAGCCTATTTCGGTGGGCTATATGTACATGCTCAAACTGCATCACCTTGTTGATGACAAGATCCATGCACGGTCCACAGGCCCGTACTCCATGATCACGCAGCAGCCGCTGGGCGGCAAAGCCCAGTTCGGCGGCCAGCGTTTCGGCGAAATGGAAGTATGGGCGCTTGAGGCATACGGTGCGGCATATACCCTGCATGAGATGATGACCACCAAGTCTGATGACGTTGATGGCCGCGTACGCGCATATGGTTCCATTGTCAAGGGGGATAACCTCCCCCCGGCCGGGATACCTGAATCCTTCAAAGTTTTGCTTAAGGAAATGCAGTCTCTGTCCCTGAATGTTGAAGTACTGAATGCCGAAGGGCAGGTAATCGACATGAAGGAGGAAGACGACGATCCTCAATCTGAAACTGACGATCTCGGTTTTAATATCGGTGCCCGTCCGGATGCCTCCATGGCAGCGAATGACACTGTTGAAGCCGGTGAACCCGCAGGTGCAGGCTTCTGAGCCTGCCCGGCAATTTGTAAGAAAAGAATTTGGAAAACTAAGCAGACAGGATAAACAGTGCTGGACGTTAATGCATTTGATACAGTACGCATAGGCCTTGCGAGTGCCGATGATATCCGCAGCTGGAGCTACGGAGAGGTCAAGAAGCCGGAGACCATCAATTACCGGACCCTTAAGCCTGAGAAAGACGGCCTGTTCGGCGAACAGATATTCGGGCCGACCCGTGACTGGGAATGCGCCTGCGGCAAATATAAGCGGGTGCGGTTCAAGGGCATCGTGTGCGAACGCTGCGGTGTTGAAGTGACCCGTTCCCGTGTGCGCCGCGAGCGTATGGGCCATATCGAGCTGGCCGCCCCGGTAACGCATATCTGGTTCTTTAAGGGTGTGCCAAGCCGGCTGGGGTACCTGCTGGATATTTCCCCTAAAGACCTGGAGAAAGTGATTTATTTCGCCGCTTATATGGTGACAGCGGTCAATGAGGAGCAGCGCCAGCAGGATCTTCCGGACCTTCAGGCTGAGCTTGACTCGGAAGTTGAGCGCCTGAGCAACCGCCGCGACAGCGAGCTTGACAAGCGTTCCAGGAAGCTTGAAGAGGATCTCGCAGCGCTTGAGGCGGAAGATGCCGACCCGAAGGCAAAAACTAAGCTCCATACCAGTGCAGAGCGTGACCTGAAGGCGATCCGCCAGCGTTATGATGACGAGATCACCCGTATCGGTGCGGTATGGGACCGTTTCACGGCTTTGAAGCCGGGCGATATGGAAGGCGATGTAGACCTGTGGCGCGAAATGAAAGACCGTTACGGCGACTATTTCGACGGCAGCATGGGTGCAGAAGCTATAAAGAAGCGCCTTCAGGATTTCGATCTCGAAGGTGCAGCAGCCCAGCTGCGTGAAGATGTGGAAAACGGCAACGGGCAGCGTAAAGCCCGTGCCCTGAAGCGGCTGAAAGTCATTATGGCTTTCATCAACACAGGCAAGAGCCCGGCAAATATGGTCCTGGATGTTATCCCGGTCATCCCGCCGGACCTGAGGCCTATGGTCCAGCTTGACGGCGGCCGTTTCGCAACATCTGACCTTAACGACCTGTATCGCCGCGTGATCAACCGCAATAACCGTCTGAAGCGCCTTATTGAGCTTCATGCACCGGAGATCATGCTTAATAATGAAAAGCGCATGCTCCAGGAAGCTGTTGATTCCCTCTTCGACAACGGACGCCGCGGGCGTGCAGTTACAGGCGCATCGAACCGTCCGCTCAAGTCGCTTTCCGATATGCTCAAGGGCAAGCAGGGGCGTTTCCGCCAGAACCTTCTGGGCAAGCGTGTGGACTATTCCGGGCGTTCCGTGATTGTTGTGGGGCCGAGCCTGCGCATGCATCAGTGCGGCCTGCCGAAGTCCATGGCTTTGGAGCTTTTCAAGCCGTTTGTCATCAAGCGCCTTGTGGAACAGCAGTATGCACAGAATATGAAGAGCGCGAAGCGTATGGTGGACCGCGGCGATTCCGTGGTCTGGGATGTCCTTGAGGAAGTCATCTCCAACCATCCTGTACTGCTCAACCGTGCACCTACGCTGCACCGTCTGGGTATCCAGGCGTTTGAACCTGTGCTTGTTGAGGGCAAGGCTATCCATCTGCCCCCTCTGGCCTGCGCAGCATTCAACGCAGATTTCGATGGCGACCAGATGGCTGTCCACCTTCCGCTTGGTGCTGAAGCCCAGGCTGAAGCCCGCACCCTGATGCTCGGGTCGGATAATATCCTTAAGCCTGCGGACGGCCACGCTGTAACTATGCCTTCCCAAGATATGATCCTCGGGCTGTATTATCTGAGCACTGAAAAGGAAGGCGCCCAGGGCCAGGGCCGTATCTTCGGGTCAATAGAAGAGGCGCGCATGGCACTTGACCTGCATGAGATCGATATGCAGGCTAAGATACTTCTTCGCGTCGGCTCAGATTTCGTCCTCCCTGATAACTGGGAACCGGGCGAAGTCAAGGTCAGGGATCCCCGTGAGGGTGAAAGCGATATTGCCAGGGAAGAGCGTTTTGCAGACGGCAGTGTGCTTTTTGCCACGACTTACGGGCGTATCCTGTTCAACGGGACGCTCCCTGAGGATTATCCGTATATCAACGAGCAGGTCCCTAAGGGCAGGCTGTCGTCCATAGTTGACGATATCGCTTCCAGATATTCCACCGAGCAGGTTGCTGCAACGCTGGATGCTTTGAAGGACCTCGGGTTCACCCGTGCCCAGTGGGCAGGCGTGACTATCGCATTCTCTGATATCGTTGCCCCTTCGGAGCATAAGGAGATCGTTGACGAGTATGAAGCCCAGGCTGATAAGGTCAATGACCAGTATGCTATGGGCCTTCTTACTGAAGAAGAGCGCCGGCAGGAGCTTATCAACCTGTGGACGGAATGCACCGATAAGGTTGCTGACGCCATGCAGAATAACTTCTACCAGGATAATAATGTGAATATCATGGTCCAGTCAGGCGCCCGCGGCAACTGGATGCAGATCCGCCAGATCGCCGGTATGCGCGGCCTGGTGGCGAACCCTCGGGGCGAGATCATCCCCCGCCCGGTCAAATCCAATTACCGTGACGGGCTGTCAGTGCTTGAGTACTTCATTTCACAGCATGGTGCCCGTAAGGGCCTGGCTGATACGGCACTCCGTACGGCAGAGTCGGGATATCTGACCCGCCGTCTGGTGGATGTATCGCAGGATGTTATTGTCCGCGAAGAAGACTGCGGGACTAAGCACGGGCTTGCTGTTACTGTGGCTGAGCCTGATGAGGACGGCAACCTCCAGCTTGTCAGGAATGCTGACGGCGGTCCGTATTCACGCCTGCTGTCTGCAGATGTTGTTGACCCTTCCGACGGGAAGACGGTCCTGTACCGCCGGGATGAAGCCCTGTCCATGGATGTGCTTAAAGACCTTGTTGCCCACGGGGTGTCAAGCGTGCGTGCACGTTCCGTGCTGACCTGCGAATCTAAGCGTGGGGTCTGCGCAAAGTGCTATGGATGGTCCCTGGCAACGAACCGCCTTGTCGATGTCGGCGAAGCTGTAGGTATCGTGGCTGCACAGTCTATCGGTGAGCCCGGTACCCAGCTGACGCTGCGGTCCTTCCATTCCGGCGGCGTTGCATCAGCATCTGATATCACCCAGGGCCTTCCGCGTGTTGCTGAGCTTTTTGAAGCCCGCACGCCGAAGGGCGAGGCGCCTATCAGCGATGTGGACGGTACCGTACATGTCGAAGATAATGAGCGCGGCCGTACTATTACGGTCGTCCCGGATGAAGGCGATGAGAACTTCGAGTATAAGGTGACACGCCGTGTGCCGCTCCTTGTTAAGGATGGCGAGCATATCAGTGCAGGTACTGCGCTGATTGAGGGTTCTGTGGATCCTAAGCGTATCCTTGAAGTGCTCGGCCCGCGCGCAGCCCAGGTTTCTATCGTTGAGGGCGTCCATGATGTGTACCGTTCCCAGGGTGTGGATATCCACGATAAGCATATTGAAGTGATCGTGCACCAGATGCTCCGCCGCGCAGTTATCACCTCTCCGGGTGATACCAGGTATCTTGAGGGCGAGCTTGTTGACCGCCAGATCCTGCGCGAAACTAACCGCAAGGTTGCCGCTGAAGGCGGACGCCCTGCTGACGGACGCCCTGAACTGATGGGTATCACCAAGGCATCCCTGGCGACTGAATCATGGCTGTCCGCGGCTTCCTTCCAGGAAACTACCCGTGTCCTTACTGAAGCGGCGATCCAGCAGAAAGTCGATGACCTTAAGGGCCTCAAGGAGAATGTCATTATCGGTAAGCTTATCCCTGCAGGTACCGGCCTTGCGCGGTACCGCAATGCACAGGTAGAGCCCGATAAGGCGATCCGCGACACGATCTACCCGAGCTTCGGCCTGGGCGAGGAGCCTAAGGAGCTTGAAGTCAACAGCAATGAGAGCCTGGATGGTATCGATTTCAACAGTATTGATTTCAACCAGCTCAATATCAGCGATGATTTCAATCCTGACGATTTCCTTAATGACCTTGGCGGAGGCCTGGGGCTGGACGGTACCGATCCGCTCGGTTCCGATCCGGCTGCTGGCTCGCCGCTCCCGGATATTACCGGGCTGCCGGATGTGAAGCCGGACAAGGAGTAGCCCGGAGCGCTGGAGGCAGCGCGCAAGGTTATAAGTATTTAGGTAACATCAAGCCCGGCCGGCATCGCGCTGTGCCGGGCTTCTGCATGTCCGCAGACAGCGTATAACGGGCTTCCCCCGTTTGCGCCGGGCCTTTGGAAAGATTACAATATACGTAAGTAAATATATAACCGGGAGGCCATACATGGTCGGTACTGCCAGCACAGATTCTGAGGGGACACAGGAGAGCGGGGAGGCCCGCGAACCGTTGAGCAAACCGCTTCCGCATGGGGTCCCGTACGTTACGCTTAATAATGGTGTTGCCATGCCGCAGGAAGGTTTCGGCGTATTCCAGATATCCGGGCGCTCCAAATGCAAAAAAGCTGTTATGGATGCGCTGGACTGCGGATACCGCCTTATTGATACTGCGCAGTTTTACCGCAATGAAGGTTCTGTCGGCGAAGCTATGGCAGAAAGCGGCGTCCCGCGCGAAGATATTTTCCTGACGACAAAAGTGTGGATCACCCATTACGGATATGATAAAACGATAGAGAGCATCAGGCATTCCCTGGCCCAGCTGAGGACAGATTATGCAGACCTGGTCCTGCTCCATCAGGGTGTGGGTAATTACCTGTGGGCATACCGGGCGCTGGAAGACCTCTGCCATGACGGTGTTATCCGTGCGATAGGCATATCCAATATGGAGCCCGACCGTTTTGTCGATCTGGCAAAGCGCGCACATGTCATCCCTGCTGTGAACCAGATAGAAAACCATGTGTTCTGGCAGCAGCGTGAGGCGCTGGGCATTATGCGCGAGTATGGGATCCAGCCTGAATCATGGGCGCCGTTTGCAGAAGGCAAGAACGGGCTGTTCACCCATCCTGTCCTTACTGAGATTGGCGAACAGTACGGCAAGACTGCCGCGCAGGTAGCGCTCAGGTCCCTTGTACAGCGCGATATCGTAGTTATCCCAAAATCGGTGCATAGGGAACGGATCGAAGAAAATATCGATATCTGGGATTTTGAGCTTTCCGATTCCGATATGAACCAGATAGATGCGCTGGATACCGGCAAATCACTTTTTGGCTACGCCAGGATGTTTTCCAGCATGCAGCGTTTCGGTCTTTTTACCGCTAAGAAAAAGTATTAGGGGATGCCGTATCGGGGAGGTATCGGACTGCTGCAGCCCTGCGCCACTGCCGGCGTGGAAAGCCGGATCCCGGCCCCTTCCAGTTTTCGCCGTGCCGGAGTATAGTGTTAGAAAGTATTAACACAGTTAGATTCCGTATACAGGTATTGGAGAAAAATGGCATTAGGTACAGTCCCGCAGCCTGAAGGCTTGGCAAACCCGCCGATCGATGAGCTCGACCAGCATGCCCAGTCGCGGTATGCGCTTGCTATGTTTGCTGCACGGCGCGCCCGTCAGATCAATTCATATTTCACGCAGCTGAATGAGGGCCTCCTCCAGAACGTCGGGCCCCTGGTAGAATACAAGAACCAGGAAAAGCCTCTGACTATTGCTTTCCGTGAGATCAATGACGGCCTCCTTGAGGAGACGCTTGGTGAAGATGATCTGTCTGAAGGCGTGCTGAACTGATTTCAGCTTTAAATTATCTTATGGTTATAGGGATCCCCGTACCGCCCCTACGGTGCGGGGATTTTGTTTCAGGGCAAGTTTTAGCAGTTTATAACGGTTTTATGGCGACAGGTACAAAGCAGGTTTGATATGGCAGCTGCACAGGACATTCGGCTCATTACGTCTGAATCTGTTACGGAAGGGCATCCCGATAAAGTATGCGACCAGATATCTGATGCTATCCTTGATGAGCTCCTTAAGAAGGACCCTTCTTCGCATGTAGCAGTAGAAACGTGTGCAACGACAGGGCAGTTCCTTGTTTTTGGCGAGATCACGTCAGAAGGGTATGTCAATATCAATCAGATAGTGCGCGAGACATTGGAGCGTATAGGGTATACCAGTTCGGACATCGGGCTGGATGCGGGTTCTGCAGGGGTCCTTGTATCTATCAACGAGCAGAGCCCTGAGATCAATGCAGGCGTATCCCGGCAGGCCGCAACGCAGGAGGAACGCTATGCCGTGCAGGGGGCCGGCGACCAGGGGATCATGTTCGGGTATGCCTGTGATGAGACTGACGCTTTTATGCCTCTGCCGATCGAACTTGCGCACCGGCTGGCGGAAAGGCTGGCATATGTGCGCAAAAAGGGGATCGTTGCGCATCTGAGGCCTGACGGTAAAACGCAGGTAACGGTGGAATATGATGGAAGCGGTGTGCCGCGGAGGGTCGATACTATAGTGATTTCTGTCCAGCATGATCCGGAGGCCTCTCAGGGATGGCTGCGCGGCGAGCTTATCCGGAATGTTATCAAGCCGGTGCTTGACAGTACGCTGGCTTCGTGCAGGGGCGGCACAGTCAGGCATGATGATTACAGGCTCCTGGTGAACCCTACGGGCTCCTTTGTGCTTGGCGGCCCTGCTGCTGATGCCGGTCTGACGGGCAGGAAAATCATCGTTGATACTTATGGCGGTGTGGGCCATCATGGCGGTGGCGCTTTTTCGGGGAAAGACCCCAGCAAGGTTGACCGTTCTGCAGCATATGCTGCCCGGTGGGTCGCCAAAAATATTGTTGCAGCAGGGCTTGCGCGTAAAGCTGAGGTCCAGCTGGCGTATGCAATAGGGGTGGCTGAACCGGTATCTGTTACTGTCGATACGATGGGGACCGGGACAGAACCGGGGATAACTGATCCCGTGCTTGCGCAGGCGGTCCGGCAGGTATTTGACCTGCGTCCGGCGGCTGTTATTGATGAGCTGGACCTTCTGAGGCCGATATACAGCAAAACTGCGGCATACGGGCATTTCGGCAGGGCAGATGAAGGCTTTACGTGGGAACAGACAGATAAAGCCGGCGAGCTCAGGGAAGCTGCGCTGTCTGCTGCCCGGCAGCAATGACATACAATGACATAATGATATGGCTGTAGTAATCTGAAACTATGGTGATAATAGGCGAGCAGATGGCTCTGGATGGCCTAGCGCCGCGCAGGAGGAAAAGCTCCGCGCATGTTAAGGTGCCGGCGGCCCGCCTCCCTGTTGCCCAGGTGGTTATTGACGTACAGGCTGCAAATCTGGGCCAGGCTTTTGATTATCTTGTTGAAGACAAACATTCCGACAGCGCTGTACCGGGGATGAGCGTGCGCGTGCGTTTCGGCGGCCGCCTTGTCAACGGCATTATCTGGGACCGCGTGGAATCCAGCAGCACGCCCCGCAGCTCATTGAAATTCATTGAGCGTGTTATAGGCAGTTCGCCCGTTGCCCCCAGGCAGATGAGGCGTGATATTGAAGAGATAGCAGATTATTTTGCGGGTACGCGGGCTAATATCATCCGTCTTGCCATCCCCTCCCGCGTGGCAAAGGTAGACAAAGAGCCGCAGCCGGCGGTAGCGCGGCCCGTACAGGGAAAGCTGCCGGACAGTGCCCGGAAGGTGTATGAGGCGCAGACCCGGCGTGTGGAGGCGTCTTACGGGCATATCGACGACGTGGAGCGGGCATGGTCAGGATCTTCTCCGGCCGGTATTGTCTGGAATGCCATGCCGGGAGTAACTGCATGGGCTGATGATATCGTATGGCTGATCAGCAGGAGTTTCCTTTCGCAGAGGCCGATAATAGTTGAGCTTCCGGATATCGCGCATATCAGGCTTGTCCACCAGCAGCTGCAGGCTACGGGGTTCCTCCCTTTCGCGCTGCGCTCAGGGCGGGGCGTGTGGAATGGGGACTACTGCATCCTTGCCGGCGCTATGACCCCTGAGGAACGCTACCGTTCGTATATGGCGGTTGCGCAGGGGGCTGTACAGTGTGTGATCGGCACCCGTGCAGCAATGTACGCCCCTGTGCAGGGCAATGCTGTATTTGTTGCGGTGGATGATATCGCTTACCAGAATGCGGACGGTTTTACCCCCTATGCCAATGTGCGTGATGTTATGCGCCTGCGCGCCCGCGGGCACAAAGGCATTTTTGTCGCATTGGGCCATAGCCGCAGCCCGCAGAGCCAGTGGGAAGTGTTAGGAAGGCAGCCGGGGGATGCTGCCATAGAGGTGGGGCAGGCTATTGAAGTGAGCCCTTTGCCGGCACCGTTGAAGAAAGCAATGCCATGGGTCAGGCTGTTCAACCGTGAGGAGCTTGAGCGCCTTGCTGACCCCGCAATCGGTGCCCGTATCCCGCATACCGCAGTCTCCATACTTAAAAATGCTCTGCGGTTCGGCCCTGTCCTCCTGTGTGTCCCGCATGACGGGCAGTCCATGGTATTCATCTGTTCCCGGTGCCGCCGTCAGGCGCGCTGCCTCCGGTGTTCCGGGCCTTTGCAGCAGGGCTCGCGCAGGGATGGATCCCCGCGCTGCGCATGGTGCGGTGCTGCAGCATCGCAGTGGTCCTGCCCCCATTGCGGAGGCAGCGCGATGCGCGTTATCCGTGTAGGGGCATTGGGCACGGCCCAGGAGCTCCGCGGGCTTTTCCCCCGTACACGGATCGTTACTTCCACTCCAAACCAGCCGCGCGGTATCATAGAACGTATTGAAGACAGGCCTCAGGTAGTCATAGCATCCCCCGGGGCCGAACCGCAGATAGTCAGTACAGGGCTGACGCGCATGGAGCACCGTGAAGGCATCGGCGTGGAAAAGTCTGATACTGCCTACCAGAATATTGACGGTGCCTATCATCCAAGCTACAGGGCTGTTGCCATTGTTGATACATGGACAAGCCTGTATGCTTCGCACATGGATTCGCGTATTGATATCCTCACTGCGTGGATGCGCGCGGCTGCACTGTGCGCATCCCATGAGGACGGTGGGCAGGTGCTCCTCCTGGGGGAATGCGAGCCTGCGATAGCGCAGTCCCTGATTGCTTGGGATCCCTCGTATCTGGCCCGAAAAGAGGTCGAGGAGCGTAAGGAGGCCGGCATGCCACCTTCTGTTACTGCGGCGAATATATGGGGGCGGCGTGAAGTTGTTGAATGGGTGCTTAAAGATATCGGTGCGGATATAGGCGCAGCCGGTGCAGAATCTGATCTTGCCCTGCTGCCCTCGGGCATCCCGTCAGTACTGGGCCCTGTCCCCATACCCGAGCCGTCTAATATTTCTGACCGTCAGCTTGAGGGAAGCAATGACCGGGTACGTGCTGTAGTACGGGCCAGCCTGGACCGGACCGGGACGCTGTCCCGGCGGCTGCGTTCTGCAGCGGCGAAGCATGCAGCTTCCCGCGTCAAAGGGGAACTGCATATTCAGATCGACCCTAAAAATTTGAGCTGATATATTCCGTTTTTTGAACGGCTCAGATGAGCCGGTTCACAGGTCCGCATCTTCCCATTTTTCAGGCCGGGGGACTGTGCGCAGTGATGTTGCAATAGAAATAACCAGGCTTATAGCGGCAAAAACTGCTGCAATCACAGCAGTTATAGTGAACCCATACTGCAGCTGGAGCACCGGCCCTATAGCTGCAGGCGTCACTGCGCCGAAAATGCCTACTGCTGTTTCAAATACTGCTGTGGCGCGCCCCTGCATGGTATCCGGCGTTTTCCCGAATATGAATCCGTACAGGCCTGTGTTGAGCGATGGCAGCGGAAGCCCCATAAGTGAAAGGGATATCAGGACAGCCGTGTAGGAATGGAAAAAGATCAGGGGGATAAAACAGAGGGTGTCAAAGGCGAGAGAAAGGATAATAAGTTTTCCGGTAGGTATACGGCTGGATACCCAGTTCGCCAGAAGCGAGCCGATAAGGGTCAGTGTCCCCATGCCTGAATCAAGCAAACCTATCAGTATGGAATCCGTCCCCTGAGCTATGAGGTATATCTGGGCTCCGGCAACGATTGCAGTAAATGCAATATTGACCGTAGCCCCGACGGCGAGTGCTGCCATGAACTTCTTTTTTGACATGGCCCAGGCCAGCCCTTCGCGGAGGGTGCGGATAAAGCTGTGAAGGCGGTCCTGCCTTTGAGGTATTTCCTGGGCAGGGATTACTTCGGCTGTACCATTTTTCGGCTTTCCACCGGTACCCGGGCCGCTGCTGCCGCCCTTGAGGGCCGTTTTCCTTCCCTGAGAGGGAAGCTGAAGCGTAGCTGTCTGCCCGGCAGCATAGAAAACCGCTGCAAAGGCTATGGGGAGCCAGGGGAAAACCCTGTACAGGAATCCCGCTGCAGTGCCGCCAAGCAGGCCTACCACTGATTCGCGGTTTTCCCGGATTGCCTGTGCACTGGCAAATTTTTCTGTAGGGACAAGGGATTTCAGAATAGCATCATTTGCAGTACCGCACAGGCCTACGAGAAGACCATAGGCAGCAGTGACGGCAATAAGCAGAGGGGTATTGAGCAGGTTAGCAGCAACCAGGACTGTAAAAATAACGGAAAGTATTATGCCGGCGGTATTCTCAATTACCATGAGTCGGCGCCTGTTGCAGCGGTCAGCTATAGCACCGCCAATCGGCATCATAACAAGGTTGATTATATTTTCGAGTGCGACGATAGCCCCCGTTACGGCTTCAGAATGGGATACCTTCCATGCGAGCAAGGATACGGCAAAGCTCCGCACAGTAACAGCCAGGACATCTGTAGTATCGGCAAGGAACCACCAGCGGTAGTTGCGTATTGTCAATAATGATCCGCGCTGCATTACCGTTCCTCCTGAAGTATGGCGCATGCTGTTCTTCCTGCATTACAGTGTACGCTTCCCCTGTGCACGCAATAGCGGCCAGGATTTTCATACGAGGGGAATAAATATTCAAGGCGTTTCCCGCTGCCGGGCCATAGCTGCCGTTCGGATGCGGAAGGTGCTGCAGCCGGCTGCGGTAGTCAGCCCTTTCGCTAAAGTAGGCAGGTATGAGAATACTTTTTGCCGGTACCCCTGAAGCGGCAGTTAAGCCCTTGCAGGCTCTCGCTTCCGCGGGCGGGGGTATGGAAGTCGTTGCTGTCCTTACCCGGCCTGATGCCCCGCAGGGACGCGGGCGCAGGCTGGCGCCAAGCCCTGTGAAAGCTGCAGCTATGGAGCTCGGCCTGCCGGTGATCGAGGATAAGCCCACGTCGGACGGTTTTTTTGAAGCAGTCGAGCGTTTCAAGCCTGATATTGCCGCTGTGGTGGCATACGGCAGTATCCTGCGCCAGCCCGCGCTGGATGCTGTCCCCCTCGGATGGTTCAACCTCCATTTTTCTCTGCTGCCTCAGTACCGCGGAGCAGCCCCTGTGCAGAGGGCTATCTGGGCGGGTGAAACGGTTACGGGCGCTACAGTGTTTAAGATCGGTTCCGGCCTTGATAACGGCCCTGTAGCCGCACAGTCAACGGTTGAGATAGGGGCTCATGAAACATCCGGCGAACTGCTTGGCCGGCTGTCCGAAGACGGCTCGAACCTTCTGTGCGCAGCTTTGAAGGGCATAGCAGACGGCCGGCTGTCTCTGGCTGAACAGCCTGAAGGGGTGTTTGAACCTGCCCCCAAGATACATCCTGATGATGCCAGGATCCGGTTTGATGTGCCTGCTTTTGCTGCTGACAGGCAGATCCGTGCCTGTACGCCGGAGCCCGGTGCATGGTGCCTGCTCCATAACCGTACAGAGACGGATGCACAGGGAGCAGAGGGGGGCATCAAACTCACTGTTGCCCGTGCCCATCCGGATATGTCTGATGATCCGCAGAAGCCTGCGGGGCTCCGGCCGGGTATGATTGCCGTATCGAAAAAACATGTATGGATAGGGACGCTTACTGATCCGCTGGAACTTGACCAGGTAAAGCAGCAGGGGAAAAAACAGATGGCTGCAGCGGACTGGGCCCGGGGGGCAAGGCTGCCTGAAGGTGCTTATTGTGACTGAGCATTACAGCCGCCGGCGGCATAATAAGAATAATAAACAGGAAGCAGCACGCCCAGCCCGTAAAAAAGGCGCGGGGGCCGGTAAGGCCAGTAACCCGCGTGAGCTGGCGTATCTTCTGCTTGCGCGCATACACAGTACTGACGCCTTTTCAAACCTTCTGGTCCCGCGCGAGCTTTCCCGCTCTGCACTGGATACACGGGATAAAGCGTTTGTTACTGAAGCCGTATACGGCTCCCTGCGCTGGCAGAGGCTGCTTGATGCCGTTATCAGCGCTGCTGCCCGCCGCCCTGTTGCCGGGATAAGTGCCCGGGCCATTGATATCCTTCGAAGCGGGGTTTACCAGATACTTTTTATGAGTACAGCCGGTTATGCCGCAGTCTCGCAGAATGTGGATATCATGCGTAAATATGCGCCGGACCCTTTGCCCGGATTCGTGAATGCGGTGCTACGCACAGTCTCGCAGCGCTCCCGCCAGGAATGGGAGTCCCTGGTTGTATCGCGTATCCCTAAAGAGGATAAGGATAAGCGGCTGTCGGTGAGGTATTCCCATCCTGAGTGGACCGTCAGCCTGCTGCGTGAAGCATGGGAAGGGGCTGGATACAGCCGGTATCAGGTTGCTGAGCGCGGTGCCGGTGCTGAGTGCCAGCTTGAGGCGATGCTTGCAGCCGATAATGAACCGCCGGACGTTGTTTTGTGCGCCCGCCCCGGGCTTATCAGTGTTGAAGATGTTATGGCGGAAGTGCATGGCATCGCGGGGACCCGGGGGATATGTGAGTATGGGCGTTTTTCGCCTTATTCCATACATGTTAGAGGCGTTGATCCCCAAACACTGTCATCGGTCAGACAGGGGCTGTGCGGCGTTGAGGATGAGGGCAGCCAGCTGGCAGCACTGGCGCTTGCCTTTTCAGCGCCGGTCAGCCGGGGCGAGCGCTGGCTTGATATGTGTGCCGGCCCCGGAGGCAAAGCGGCCCTCCTGGCTGCGTATGCTGCGCAGCATGGAGCTGCGGTCCTTGCCAATGAGCCTGCGCACCATCGGGCGGATCTCGTGCGCAGCAGCCTCAGGCGCTTAGGCGCAGGGACAGAAAATGTTACTGAACATGATGGTCGCGAACTGGGGAAACTGTATCCGCACTCATTCGACCGCATACTTGTAGACGCGCCGTGTTCCGGGCTTGGAGCCCTTCGCCGCCGGCCGGAATCCCGATGGAGGAAAAAGCCTGAGGATGTTGCTGTGCTTGCGGCTCTCCAGCAAGGGCTTCTGTCTTCCGCATATGAGGCGCTGAAGCCGGGCGGGACTATAGCTTATGTAACATGTTCCCCGGTTGTTGCGGAAACGGCACGTATAGTGGACCCCTTCCTTAATTCCCATCCCGATATGCGGCGCATGGATACAGCCGCAGTTATCCACGGTATTTCTGCTGATCCCGGGATCTCGCTCCCTTCCCGTGCCGGCGACGTACAGCTGTTTGAACACCTGCATAATACGGACCAGATGTTTATCAGCCTTCTGCATAAAATACAGTGAGCTTCCCTGAAGATTGTGTTTTCAGGTGACACGCTATAGCCGGGTTCAGTGGACGCAGATAAGGAAATTTTGTAAAATCAGAGAGTCACTATTTGAACGGTCTAATTTTGCATGCAGACGAAGCCGCCGGCGTGCATGATTAGCAGGAAATCAACAGTGCGCATCCACCGGAGGGTGTGCGGACAGTAAGGTTAGGGATGAAAAAGTTAAGAATTGCAAAGGCGATACTGGCAATTGTGCCGGCAGCCGCCATGATTCTCATCGGTTTCACAGGCCTGACCCCTAAAGCATATGCAACGATGCCGGCCAACACGGCTACGGCGCAGGGGGCAGCGTCTTCTACGAACCGGAACGTAACCGTTACTGCTTTCCAGCAGAACTGGAATTCTATTGCGAAGGAATGTACGGAAACCTACGGCCCTGAAGGCGTAGGGTACGTCCAGGTGTCGCCTCCGCAGGAAACAGTCAGGGGCAAGCAGTGGTGGACGTCATACCAGGTCGCCAGTTATAATCTGAATTCCAAGCTGGGGACTGAAGCTGAATTCAGACAGATGATCTCTACGTGCCGTGCTGCGGGCGTAGGCGTCATTGCTGACGCTGTTATCAACCATACTACCGGTATAGACCGTGAGGAAGGCGTAGGGACTGCGGGCAGCACATTTGATATCGAAGGGAATTTCCCCGCGATCGGGTACACGAAGGATGATTTCCATACGTGCGATCATAATATCGGCAATTACCATGATGCCCAGGAGGTATGGAACTGCCGCCTGTCCGGGCTGCAGGATCTTGATACCAGCAGGGAACATGTTCAGGACATCATAGCGGGGTATATGGCAAAACTCCTGAAAATGGGGGTCGCAGGATTCCGCATAGATGCGGTCAAGCATATTGATCCTAAAGATGTCAGTGCCATTAAGGCTAAGCTTGCCCAAAAGTCAGGTATTGCAGAAGATAAGATCTACTGGAACCAGGAGACTCTCGGCAATGCCAGCGAGGCAGCTGAGATCCAGCCGAAGAATTACACCGGTACCGGTGAAGTCCACGAAATGGACTTTGCGTATTCGCTGAAGAACGCGTTCAACGGCAATTTTGGCGGTGTCGCCGGACTCAAAAATATTGAGAACAAGCTTCTGCCTTCCCAGCAGGCCGGGGTGTTCGTTTCTAACTGGGATACTGAGCGCAACGGCAGCACCCTGAGCTATAAGGACGGCTCACGCTACCTTCTGGCCAATGCGTTTATGCTTGCTTACGGATACGGCACGCCAAGCATTAATTCCGGTTATAAATTCGAGGATTCCCAGGACGGGCATGATTCCGGCGCGCCGGGTGCCACCGACACCACCGTCCCCGATACCGTGTGCTCCACGGATTCAGGCTGGCTCTGCGTACAGCGCTGGACCGCTATCCGGGGCATGGTCGGGTTCCATAATAATGTCACCGGGAAAGTAACGAACTGGTGGTCGAACGGATCCGACGCTATCGGTTTCGAACGGGATAAGACCGGTTATCTGGCTATCAACAATTCCGACAAAGAGATCAGGCGCGCATTCACATCATCGCTCCCGGCAGGGGAATACTGCAACGTGTACGCAGCAGGCGACTGCTCATCCACTGTTACTGTCGGTGCAGACGGCTCGTTTGAAACAACGGTTCCTGCGCACTCTGCTGTAGCGATCTATACAAAAGCACTCAAAAGCACCTGGCAGGGCGGACAGAAGTCCAATCCCTTGGATCCGGCTGAAGACCAGCCTAAGCCGGAACAGGAAGACACTGATAACAGTATTACTGTTTATTACAGGACTGGCTGGAGCAATCCTCATATCCACCATCAGGCGGCGGGGACTGCTGACGGATGGACGAAAGTCCCCGGGGACAAAATGACCAAAGCCTGCGACGGCTACTATTCCGCTTCGGTGCCTCTGGTCAACGGGAAACTGGAATTCGTTTTCAACGACAGCAACAATAATTGGGACCATCCTGCCGGTAACCCTAACGGGAACTTCACCGTCACGGAAAAGAAAGATATCACTGTTGCTGACGGCACAATAACGGCCGCCAATCCGTGCCCTGTCAAGTACCAGCCCAAAACGAAGCTGACAGTGCATTACAAGCCGAAAGCCGGTGATGCTGCTGCAGATAAGCGCGGTGTCTATGTGTGGGGTACGCAGAAAGACGGTACCCAGCTTGACGGCAAGTATTACAAGTTCAACCAGGCTGATGATGCTTTCGGCAAAGTATTCACCATGGAATTCGACGGGGCTTTCGATCATCTGGGAGCCATCGTTACCACTGAAGACTGGAATAAGGACGGCCAGAAGGACCGTATAATCGACACTTCCGGCGGCTCGGCTGAAGTGTGGGTGCAGGGCGGTGATGAAACTACCTACACTGATCCTCCGGCTGATGCAGGCAAAACTATCAGGAAGCTGGATGTAACTATCCATTACCGCCGTGCAGATAATAATTATGCCGGCTGGGACGTATGGAAGTGGGCTGACGGTATAGCTGATAACCTTCCGGCTACTTTCAGGAGCCACGATTCGTTCGGCAAGATCGCACAGTACTCCCTGCAGGGTGATTCAGTCAAGCATCCGAAATTCATTATCCGCTACGGCGGCAGTGCATGGAAAGGCCGTGAAGGCAACGGCAAGGATGCTAACGGCGACCGTGAGATCCCATGGTCTGCCATCACGATGACAGGCACAGATACTGCCAAGGCAGAGATCTGGATAGTCTCGGGTGATACGACTGTGTATACATCCCCCAATAATGTCGATACCTCCAACAAGATCACGAACGCTGAGATCAGCGGGCTTAATGAGATCACCCTTAAGCTCAACCGCCCTGTAAGCGAAAGCGGCCTTGCAGGAAAGATCTCCCTGGATACGGCAAAAATCAAGTCGTTCAAGGTAGTTGACGGTTCAAAGGTGGTTATCACTACAGAGTCTGAGATCGCACCGGACTCAGCTGTTAAGGTGAAGATAGCCGGCTACAATGAAGCGACGGCTGTTGCAGGTTCTGTAGTACGCACGGAGGCATTCGATAAGAAATATGCCTACAGCGGGGATGACCTTGGCGCTTCTTATACGCCTGAAGGCACAACCTTTAAGATATGGGCGCCTACAGCAACATCAGTCAAGCTCAATACCTATAAAGGCACTAAGCCTGATGCTGAAATTGACAAGGTATATGATATGCAGCGGGGTGAGAAAGGCGTATGGACCGTCACGGTACCTGGAGACTGCAGGAATCTCGCATATGATTTTACTGTCGGTTTTGCTGACGGCAGGAAGAATGAGTCGGCTGACCCGTATGGCCGTGCCTCTACAGCCAATGGCGGGCGTTCAGTAGTCCTCAGCCCTGAGCAGATGAAGCCTGCACACTGGGGAAGCCGTATGCCTGCGTTCAGCAGCCCGACTGATGCAGTGATCACTGAAATGTCTGTCCGTGATTTCTCCAAGTCTGATACTTCCGGCGTATCCAAAGATAAGCAGGGCAAGTATCTTGGCGTTATCGAAAAAGGTACTAAGAATTCCAAAGGCGAATCCACAGGCCTGGACTATCTGAAGAAGTCGGGCACTACGCATGTACAGATCATGCCGATGTATGATTTCAACAATGCCAATGGCGAGATCGGGAATAACGTGGCGTACAACTGGGGCTATGACCCTATGAACTACAACGTCCCCGAAGGATCCTATTCAAGCGACCCTGCTAACCCTGCCACCCGCATCACGGAGATGAAGCAGATGATCCAGGGGCTGCACGATTCCGGTATCCGCACGATCATGGATGTGGTCTACAACCATGTGTATGACGCCAATAAGCATGTTTTCAACCAGGTAGTCCCGGGATATTACTTCCGTTATGACAGCAGCGGGAATCTCGTGAGCAATTCAGGGTGCGGCAATGATACCGCCTCTGAGCGTGCCATGATGCGCAAGTATATTGTGGATTCTGTCACCTACTGGGCGAAGAACTACAATATCGACGGTTTCCGGTTCGACCTTATGGGCCTTATCGACAAGGAAACTATGAAGGAAGTCCGTGCCGCCCTTGATAAGATCGATCCGTCGATCATGATCGTCGGCGAAGGCTGGGATATGAACTCCACAATGCCCAAGAGCGAAATGTCCATACAGCCGAATGCGCGTGAACTGACAACAGATAAATCTACGATCGGCTTCTTCAATGATTCGTACCGCGATGCCATTAAGGGCAGCGTGTTCGATTCGAAGGCGAAGGGGTTCGTCCAGGGGGACAAGGGGCAGGAAAACCTGCTTGCCAATAATTTCCTGGGCTGCCAGAACCGCAGCGGCTTCGCGCCATGCACGAATGGCAATGCCAATACGAATTACAGCGGTCCGTCGCAGGTAGTGCAGTATGTGGAAGTCCACGACAACCTCACCCTGTATGATAAGCTGAAAGCCAGTATGCCTGGGGAAAGCGAGCAGAATATCACAAAGCGTGATGAGCTTGCAAACTCAATGGTCCTGCTGTCGCAGGGCATACCGGAGATCCAGATCGGGCAGGCCTTCATGCGCACCAAAGGCGGTGATGATAACAGCTACAATAAGCCTGACAGCGTTAATGCTGTTGATTGGGACCGTCTGAGCGAATACAAGGCATCGGCAGATTATGTACGCGGGCTTATTGCCTTGCGTAAAGCTGTCCCTGCCCTGCGCCAGAAGAGTTTCGCAGATCTCAATGCACACAGCAGGGTGCTTGCCCAGGCGGACGGTACCCTGGCATTTGAGCTGTCAGATCCGACAGGTACCTATGTTGTTGCGTTCAATGCCAATACGGAAGGGCGTAAGATCAGCGGCCTGAAGAATGCCAAGTATACTGTGGTGGCTTCTGAAGGCAAGGTTGATGAGGCTGCCGTCAATGAGATAGCTTCGATTGTCAGGAACGGGGCTAAGAATGTCCGCACAGGCAGCTCGCCGAAGTTTACTGAAGTGCAGTCTGACGGTACTTATACGGTGCCGGCTCTGAGTGCGGTAGTGCTCAGGGAGGGGCAGCTTCTTGAAGAGCCGGAACCTGAGCCGAAACCGACGCCTGCACTGAAGCTTGATAAGCATACCGTAGAAGCCGGCGGCACAGTACACGCAACTGTTGAGGGCTTGAAGCCCAACACCCAGTATAAATTGTGGCTGAAATCCGTCCCGGCTGAACTGGCTGTGGTAACTACGGATGCGCAGGGGCGCGCAGAGGCGGATGTCACTATCCCCGCCGGCACTGCGGCAGGTGAGCATACTGTTGCAGTTACGGATAAGGATGCCGACAGCTCGCATGTGCTTGCCAGCGAAAAGCTGGATGTTACTCAGAAGCAGAATCCTCCTGTGACTCCGGATAATCCCGCAGATCCGAGCAAACCTGCCGATCCTGCAGACCCGAGCAGTCCGGAGGCTCCGGACAAGCCTGCGGATCCGAGCAAGCCGGGCAAACAGCCAGGCAATAACGGGAAGCCAGGCACTCCTGCGAGACCCGGCAGCCAGGCGGCGCCTTCGCATAAGGGCGGCACCGCCGGCCGGCACAAGCGCGGCCAGTCTGGCCGGTCCCACCATCCGTTAAAGCTGTCCCAGACAGGTGTGGGCATTGGGACGACAGTTACTGTGCTCATAGTGCTTGTTGCTCTTGCGGTAATAGTGCTCATAGTCCGTAAGCAGCAGGAGGCTGACGGATCGTCGAGCACAGGGCTGCATGGCAAAGGGGATGATTCCCTGAGGTAAGTGCATCCCAGCTGGTTTCGAAACCGGCTCACGGACAGGGGCGGCAGGCTTTTACACCTGCCGCCCCTGCCTTTCTGCTGTTAATCTCCCGCATATAATTCATGGTTTTCAATGATGAAATCGCTCATGAAGGGAAGGGCGAAACTGACTGTCCCATGGCCTGTGGCCTGTATGATCTGGCTGTCAAGCAGCCGCCTGCGGTACATTGAAATATAATTCGGCCCTTTTCCCATGCGTCCGCTGATATCGCTTATCCTGACATTCACAATGCCCGTATTCGTGGGTACCCTCGGTACGGCTGATGCGTCGTTGACGCACTGCGCCATGGCGAGCAGGAACTCCCGGTCTTTAGGGGACAGCTCCTGGAAAACTTTCGTATACACATTATGGAACAGCTGCATTTTGAATTCAGGCACTTCCTGTTCAAGAAGGCCCGGAGTCACAGGCGCGCCCTGCGCAGCCCTGTTCCATATCTGGTAGCCCAGAAGCTGGAAGGCATATGCGTATCCTGCGGTCATCCTTGCCATCGTTGTGAGGGCTGCATCTTCAACCGTGAACCCTGCGTCGCGGAAGCTTTTCTGATAGCTGTATTTGATGGATGTCAGCGCAATAGGCTCCAGATTTATCCGTGAACTTCGCAGGAGGAATGTCAGGATCTTATCATTCTGCAGCTCAGAAATCTTGTGAGGCAGGCCTGTCATCATCAGCGCAAGGCTGTAATTTTCACGCAGCATCAGCTGATACAGTGACGCGAATTCCTTAATGGCGGGCGTATTGTCAATTTCATCTATGGTGATGAAGAGGTCCAGTCCGCGGGATCTGAGCTTATCAAGCATATCTGCAAAAAGCGTCTGATAGCTCGTCAGCGACGGCTGCGATGACCCGATAGAAAAATCGACCCCGAATGCTGAAATATTGACCCCCTTGATCTGGGAGAACAGCTTTTGCAGGGGGCTGTTCGCCTTCCGGTAGAGTTCGACGATAAGATTGGGGAGTATGCTGTCGCTCATAGCAAGGTTGAGGACTATCCATCCTTTTTTCGCTGCGACTGCTGTGCTGGCGTCGGTAAGGAATGCTGTTTTCCCTGATCCGCGGAGCCCGTATATCAGTGATGTCCGGTAAGGGCTGTTCGGGTTTTCCAGTTCGTCTGTCACTTTCTGTATCAGGAGCTGCCTGTCAAGGAATATTTCGGGCTTTTTGCCGAAACCGGGGTTGAATGGGTTCATGGTGCCTCCTGCGTGCGGGCGTAATAATATTTTATATTTCTTTATATACTCCAGGATATTTTATATTTCTTTATATTTCAAGTCTGAATTTATATTTCTTTATACTTTATTCTTTTATATTTTCCGGGACAGCAGGGAAACCGAGAGAAAAAGGCTCTAAACCCCGTTTTTACAGTGATACCTGAAAGTATGTCCCGGGTGTTTTTGAGCAGCCGGGCTCCGTTTATCTGGTTAGCTGGTGGTAAAACACGCAGATACAAAAACTATTATGGCGGTTTTCCACAATTTTTGATTTTGTATCTGCGTGTTTTACCACCAGCGTGTGGAGGACAGAGCATAAAAGGCGCAGAGGATGGAGAGGGGAATATGAGTAAGAGCCCGGCGGAGAACCGGGCTCTTCAGAGAAGGAGAGAGAAGAAAGGTTTTCAGTTATAAGAATTCAGTTCTCAAGATAGGCAACCCACCTTGGCTGACGCTCCAGCCGTTAACTCGCGACTACCGGCTTCCTGCATCAGTAATTACATTAAAGACCGTAACCCTGAATAAAACCTGCGTAGTTTACTGGGAAGTTTGTAAGAATCAGGGCTATTTCTTCAAAAGGCCTTCCTTCAGCAGATATTCGCGGGCAACATCAGCAGCTGTACGGTTGCGGACTTTGACTTCGTAATTCATCCTGCTCATTTCAGCATCAGTGATCTTTCCGCTGAGCTTATTCAGGATCCGCTGCAGCTCAGGATGCTTTTTCAGCAGGGAAGACTTCATAAGCGGGGCCCCCTGATACGGCGGGAACAGATGCTTATTGTCCTTAAGAGCTATCAGATTGTACTGTGTTATCTCGGCATCGGTAGAATATGCATCCACTATCTGCACCTGGCCATCATTGATAGCTGTATAGCGCAGCGCAGGGTCCATCGTCCTGACATTGAGGTCAAGCCCATACACCTTCTTCAAGCCGCGGTTCCCATCATCGCGGTCATTGAATTCAGCCGTAAAACCTGCCTGCACAGAGCCGCCGACATTTGCCAGGTCCGAGATATTTTTCAGGCTGTACTGGTCCGCATACGACTTCTTCACTGCTACGGCATACGTGTCCTGGAATCTCATGGGTTTAAGGAGGACAAGGCTGTCCTGCCTGAGGATCCCATCGCGCGCGGCACTATAGACGGCGCCGGGGTCATTCGATGCCTTCGGCTTATCCGTCAGCAGGCTTTCCGTAATAGTCCCGGTGAACTCCGGGTAAATATCGATATCGCCGCGCTTCAGAGCCTTGTAGAGGAAAGTCGTTTTCCCGAAATCCGGCTTGAGCGCCACTTTGATATTGCTGTCTGCCTCAATAAGCTGCTTATACATATTGATGAGGATCTCGGGTTCAGGACCGAGCTTGCCCGCAATAACAACAGTATCCTGTTTCTGCGCTGCCGAAACGAAATTCGGGGCATAGGAACCGGCCAGCCCTACGATGAGCACGAGGAATGCTGCGAGGATCTGCCTCAGCGAGCGCTTCTCCAGCCAGCGGATCACCAGGCTGAAAAGGATGGCAAGCAGTGCAGATGATATGGCGCCGATAAGGATCAGCGAATTATTATTACGGTCAATACCCAGAAGGATAAAGGACCCCAGGCCGCCCGCACCGATCAGGGCAGCCAGGGTAGCGGTGCCGATGATCATCACAGCCGAAGTCCGTACGCCGGAAACTATCACCGGCATAGCGAGCGGAAGCTCGTATTTGCGTAAGCGTTCCCAACGGGTCATACCAAACGCGGTGCCTGCTTCAACAAGATTAGGGTCTATCCCCTGCAGGCCGGTAATAGTGTTCTGGACGATAGGGAATAGCGCATAAACGACAAGTGCCGTCACTGCGGGTACTGTACCGATCCCCATAACAGGGATAAGCAGGCCCAGCAGTGCGAGGGAGGGGATAGTCTGGAATATCCCTGTTATCTGGAGGATGGCTTCTGATGCTTTTTTCTTGTTGAAAAGCCAGACCGCCAGGGGGACCGAAATAAGGATCGCTATCAGCAGCGACAGCAGGGATATCTGCAAATGCTGGAGAAGGGCTTCTGCCCAGTCGCCGAAGCGGTTTTGAAATGTTGTGACCAGGTCGTTCATCAGTGCTTCCTCCTTCGGGTGTGGTGGAAAAGGTCTCTGACGAAATCGTCGGCCGGATTCTCTCTGATCTCACCAGGGATGCCGGTCTGGGTGACGCGACCGTCATTGATAACACATATCCGGTCTGCAAGATACTGGGCTTCGTTGATATCGTGGGTCACGAAAACTATTGTGGTGCCGAGGTCGTCATGGAGGTCAAGCGTAAGATCCTGCAGCTGGACGCGGGTAATGGGGTCAAGCGCACTGAAAGGCTCATCCATCAGTATTACCTTAGGGCTGGCAATCAGTGCCCGCAGTATGCCGATCCGCTGCTGCTCGCCGCCTGACAGTTCATCAGGGTAACGCCCGTAATATGTTTCCGGGTCAAGGTCAACCCTTTTAAGAAGGCTCCTGGCTTTTTCGGCACGGTCTGCCTTTGACCAGCCCTTCATTTCAGGGATCAGACCGATATTCTGCCCAACGGTCATATTGGGGAAAAGCGCGATCTGCTGGAGTACATAACCCGTTTCAAGGCGGAGGTCACGCAGGGGCAGGCTGGTAATATCTTCCCCGTCTATAAGGATGCTTCCCGAAGTAGGCTCAACAAGCCGGTTGATCATTTTCAGCGTTGTTGTTTTCCCTCCGCCGCTGGGGCCGACAAGGACAAAAAACTCCCCGGTATTGATAGTGAATGATTCATTATTGATGACTGCGGTATCATCGAACTGTTTGCAAACGTTTCTGAACTCAATCATATTCTCCCCCTTTCCGTTGTTTATTTTCGGCTCGTGAGAATATCTGTATAAAGGCCAGCCTGCACAGACCCTTAATTTTGAGTGGTAACGAGTTTAGCACATCCGTTCGATTTTGGCAGTGCCTGCATGGAAGCAGAAAGCGGGGGAACATAGTTCCCGGCAGCGGGATGCAGCCGGAAAATGGGGTTTGCCCGCAGAAACATGCGGTATGCGGTACATACAGCACTTATGCTGTAAAGTATAGTAAATAAGGCATTGTAACACTATGGAGCAGTGACGGCAGTCAGGAAGCATAATATGGAAAATACAGGAAGCCGCGGCGGGGGACATCGGCTGATGAGGCGTATGGGCAGTATCCGCACAACTGCCATTGGGCTGGGGACTATGGGCCTTGCAATTGAGAAAAAGCCCGGCCGGCAGGAATCAATAGATATTATCCATACCGCTTTGGATGCAGGCTGCCGCCATATAGATACTGCGTGGGCATATTATGAATCCGGAGGGGAAGAGCAGGCGGCAGAAAAGCTTGTGAAAGCTGCCCTGGAGACATGGGACGGTCCGCGCGGGGAAGTGACAGTGGCAACAAAGGCAGGCCATTTCCGGAATTTTACAGACGGCAGGCCCACATGGGGGATCGATGGCCGTCCGGAATCCCTGATCAGATATGCCAAACAGTCTGCTTCGGTGCTCAGCGTAGAAGCTATAGACCTGCTGTATTTCCATCGCCCTGACCCTAAGGTGCCCTATGCTGAATCTATTGAGGCTATGAAGTCCCTTTATGACCAGGGGGTTGCCGGAACGATAGGGGTATCCAACGCAAGCGTTGAACAGATCGGTATTGCGCATAGGATACTGGGCGATGCCCTGGTAGCGGTGCAGAACCAGTTTTCGCCGGTTCACCGCGATACCCAGGATACTATTGACTGCACTGCCGAACTTGGGCTGGCTTTCGTCTGCTGGAGCCCCCTGGGCGGTTTCCGCAAGCCGTACGATGAATCCAAGTTCGGCCCCTTCCACAGGGTTGCTGCTGCGCATGGTGTGAGCTATCAGCAGATAGTCCTTGCGTGGGAACTCGCGCGCGGGAACCACATGTTCGTGCTCCCCGGGACCCATCGTGCTGAAACTGTTATTGATTCACTGCACGCAGATTGTGTGGAGCTGTCGGCGCAGGAGCTGGAATATCTTGGCTAGCATTATGGAAAAAGATAATACATATAATACATCCGGCATGATTCAGCTTCCCGATGGGGCCAGCATCTCAACTGCCCGTACCCCCGCGCTTATCCCCATCGCTCTGGCTCCGGGCATCACTGTGCACTACACGACGCGCCTCGGCGGGCATTCCCAGGGGGACTGGGCATTCTGCAATCTCGGGTCGAAAGTCGGAGATGATCCCAGCCATGTGTACGCAAACAGGTTTGCTGTAGATGGTGTTGTGGGGTCCCGCGTGTACACAGTATCCCAGATCCACTCTGCGCGGGCCGTCAGCACAGATGATGAGCTGGAACAGATCCGCAGCGCCATTGGCGCCCAGGCTTCTGACGGTACCGTTCCCGGCCCTGGGGGAGAAGCCGGCGAAGAAGCATTTGCAGAGGCCTGTGCTGACAGGCTTTACGGGATTGAAGCCGACGCGCAGTATACGCTGCAGCAGGACAGGGCTATTGGGGTTTTTACTGCAGACTGCCTTCCCGTACTGCTTGCCGATCCCCATGCCGGGATCATCGGTGCGGCGCATTGCGGCCGGAAAGGCCTGCAGCGCGGTGTCCTGCAGAACCTGATACATGCGATGCAGAGCCGGGGCGCCCGGTCATCCCATATGGCAGCAGCTCTGGGCCCGTGTATCTGCGGCAGCTGCTATGAAGTCGGCAGTGATATTGCAGATGAGTTTGACAGGCAGTTCCCCGGGACTGCTACGGTGACCCGTTTCGGCGGGAGAGGCATTGATATTGCGCTGGCAGCACTCCAGATACTTGCGCATGAGGGTATTTCCGGCAGCAGGATAGCAGATTCCGGACCGCGTGTACGGGCTGCAACATATTACCTTGAACCTGATCCTGAATTCCAGGCGCTGTGCAGGGCCGATGCTGAGGGCGGCCCTCTCAGTAAACGGCTTGATAAGATGGAGCATCCTCTATGTACGCTTGAAAACCCGCTGTGGTATTCCCATCGCAGGGCTGTCAGATCAGGAAAAGCTGACAGCGGACGGGCCTTAAGCATTATTACTCGGACAGATCCGGCCAGGCTGGAAAAGGAACAGGCCGCCCTCCGGGCGCAGCTTGCAGTTGAGGATATTGCGGAGGCAGGGGCAGAAAGTATAATCGAAGAAGGGACTGCATCTGTCCTGGATCAGCAGGGCAGCAAAGGATAACAGGGAGTGCGGTGGTGTCATGGATACAGTAAACGTTGTTGTATGCGGCTTTGAACATTATGACAATGTTGATGTCAACCCGTCCAGAGAGGTATGCGAAACGCTTGCCCGCGACGGTGTGGCAGATGAAAAAACTGATGTGCATATTAACGTTGCATCAGTCCTGATGCCGCTGAGTTTCCAGAATGCATGGCCTGTACTGCTGAAAACGCTTGACGCAGCCCATCCGGATATAGTTATTGCCACTGGGCTGAAAACACATGCCCAGTCAGTGATCCTTGAATGCTGTGCGACGAATTTTATTGATGCGCAGAAGCCGGATGCGGACGATGCCCAGCCCCGCCGCATGCCTATAATACCCGGCGCACCCCAGGCATATTGGACACATCTGCCGCTGCACGGCATCCTGCAGTGTTTTGCGAAGAACGGCATCCCCGCATCCCTGAGTTCTGATGCCGGGACTTTTGTATGCAACTCGCTTTTCTACCAGCTCCTGAATTGGAGCAATAAACACAATAATACCCTGGCTGGTTTCGTGAGCCTTCCCCTTGTAGGCAAGGAACACGGCTATACCCCGGGCATGTCGCTGGATCAGATGATCACTGCTGCACAGGATGTTGTGAAGATGAGTGTAGATTATTACAGAAAACCGCTTCCCCCCGAGATTCTTCGCGCGTAGTATCGTATAATACTCGTGAATTGTGTTTCACAAGTTTCCGACAACTATAACAATAACTATAAATATAAATAATAAATATGCAATGGAGATAAGATGCCAGAGAATTTTCCTACTGCCCTTCGCGGTTATGATAAGGAACGAGTAGATGAGGTTTTTGCCAGGCAGGAGGAGAATATTTCCCGGTTGCGTGAGCAGATCAAGGCGTATGATGCCCGTATCCTTCAGCTTGATGCCCAGCTGCAGGAAGAGAAGCGCAAATCTGAGGGGAAGGGGAGCACATCGTTTGCTTCGCTTGGTGCTAATGCGCAGCAGCTTCTAGCATCTGCCGAGCAGACGAGCAAGGAGCTTATCCAGCGTGCACAGCAGGACGCTGCATCCGTGCGTGCGAATGCCCAGTCGCAGGCAGATACCCTTGTCAACAACGCCAAGCTTGATGCCCAGCGCATGACTGAAGAAGCCCAGAAGAATGCTGAATCTATACTCGGAAAGGCAAAAAGCAAGGCTGAGGCCCTCAGGCAGAATGCTCAGGAAGAGGCGCAGCAGCTGCGGTCCACCGCCAGGCAGCAGAGCGACAGCCAGCTCCATGCGTTGGAGGTGGAACTTGCCAACAGCAGGAGCGAGCATGACAAAACAATGGAATCTGAAAGGGCTGAGCAGGAAAAAGAGATTGCAGATATGCGCCGGCAGGCTGCTGAGGAGATAGCACAGATCAGGCGTGATGCGAACGAAGATATCACTGCGAAAAGGGGCGAAGCTAACGACCAAATCGAAGAAGCGCTGGATTCTGCTAACAGGAAGCTGGCGCAGGCGCAGGAACGTGTCAGTAAAATGCTCTCTGACGCCCAGAGGCAGGCAACTGAGATCACTGATACGGCAAAGGCACAGGCCCAGCAGATCGCTGATCAGTCTACTATTGACAAAGCCAAGTCAGAAAGTGCTGTAGCGGAGGAGGCAAAAGCCGCCCGTGAGGCTATCCAGAAGCAGCAGGACGATGCTTCCCGCCAGGTGAACCAGCTGCTCGAGCAGCTTGCCCAGCAGCGTGACCAGGTTGAAAATGAGACCAATAAGCTTCTGGAAGAGGCCAGGAATACACGCGCCCAGGCTGATGAGTATGCTGACCAGAAGCGTGCAGAGGCCGATGAAGCATTGAAGTCCGCTTTGGAAGATGCCGATAAAAAGGCCAGTGAACTTATCAGTGAGCGGCGTGATGCAGCCCAGAAGGAAATCAGCGGTCTGCAGGAGCAGATATCTTCCCTGCAGGAGCGTGAGGCGGCAATCACTTCGCGTGTTGATGAGCTGCGTTCCATCTTCTCGCAGGCCTTCGGGCAGTTCGGGCCCTTTGCACAGCCGGAGGGGGAAAGCGGTAAAGGTTCCGGCGCCGACGGGGAAAAGGCCGGCAACGGAAAATAGGATGCCCGCTGGTGGCTGCTGTCTAGTACACTGGCAGTAAGCATAACGTTACGTTAAAATTGGCCATGCAACTGGCTGCGCAAAATATGCGGTAAAAAGTAACGAAAGGTTAACATGACTGAGTTCAAACCATTAGACAGCCAAAAGCTTTCCGGGCTGCAGGACAATTTCAATGCCCGTCCTGAGAACCGTCTTGCAATGAATGCTGTTACATCTTCGGGAATCAATAAGGCGGCGAAGAATTATGACCGGGCCCGCCTGCTCCAGCGGAGGTTCTCAACGATAGTTGATAACGGTCCTGCAACGAACCAGAAGAGGTCCGGGCGCTGCTGGCTGTTCAGCTCGCTGAACGTAGCGCGGTTTGTGGCGAAAAAGAATCTGGGCCTTAAAGAATTTGAGTTTTCCCAGAACTATGCGATGTATTATGACAAGCTGGAACGTGTCAACTACTTCCTTCAGGATGTCAGAGAGCTTGCAGAACAGGGTGAGAAAAGTGATTCCCGGCTTATCCAGTTTATGCTTGGCGATGTTATGGGTGACGGCGGCCAGTGGACAATGGCTATGAATATCTATACCAAGTATGGTGCTGTCCCGCGTGACCTTTATCCGGAAACCGAGTCATCCGGAAATACCGGGGAGATGAACCATCAGCTGCGCAGCGTTCTGCATCAGGCGGTAGCGCACATGTTCGAGGAGCCTTCCCGTTCAGCTGATATTGTGCAGAATGCCCTTGCAGCATGCCACCGTATCCTGACGATACATCTGGGCACCCCGCCAACTGAATTTGACTGGGAGTGGACGGACGAAGACGGTACCTTCCACCGCGACGGGACCCTTACGCCTGTAGGGTTCTGGAAGAAGTATGTGACCGCAGGCCTGGAAGACTACGTGTGCCTTGTTGATGATCCCCGCAGGGAGCATCCGAAAGGGCAGGTGATCGGGATCGAGCATCTGGGGAATGTTGTTGGCGGCACGCCAACGGCTTATCTGAATGTAGATACTCAATTCATGAAAGACTGCGTCAAAAAGATCCTGACAGAGCAGGGTATCCCTGTATGGTTTGGCGCAGACTGCCATCCGATGATGGACCGCGACAGCGGTGCATGGGCGACTGACCTTTTTGAGTATAACCATGTGTATGATTTCGATTTCAACCTCAGCAAGGAGGAGCGGGTACGGTTCGGCGAATCCGCTATGAACCATGCGATGGCGTTTGACGGCGTAGATGTAGATGATTCCGGTGCTACACGACGCTGGCGCGTTGAGAATTCATGGGGCACGGAGATCGCCGATAAAGGCTATTTCACTATGGATGATCCGTGGTTCGACGAATATGTTTATGAAGTGGCTGTGCCTAAGTCCATGCTGCCCGCAGAATATCAGGAAGCCCTCACAAAGCCGCCGCTGATGCTCCCCGCGTGGGATCCAATGGGGGCGCTCGCATAGGGCTGGTACAGACGTGGATAAGAAGAAAGGCCCGCCCCGGTGTAAACAGCAGCGCAGGATGGTTGCTGTTATCGGTGCCCTTGATGAGGAGGTTGAGCTTATCTCCCAGTCGCTGCAAGGCCTGACGCATACGCATGCGGCGGGCCTGGATATAGCCCGGGGGGATATAGCTTCTGCATCGGGCACAATTGGTGTTGCTGCGGCCGTTGCCGGGATGGGCCTTGTCAATGCCGCATCTGCAACGCAATATATGATTGACGCTTTTGCACCCGAAGCTGTTATTTTTTCCGGTATAGGCGGGAACCTCAGCCCGGATCTCCATATCAATGATGTTGTGCTCGGCAAAACGCTGAGATACCTTGATTCTGACATGGCGCTTATCGGCCAGGCCTATCCCGGGCTGAGCGAATACCATTCCGACCCCCGCCTTATGGGGATCGCTTCCGATGTGCTCAGCAGTATGGGGATACGCCATAGGGAAGGTATTATTGCTTCCGGCAACCGTTTTATTGAAGGTACAGACAGGATTACTGATGTCAGGTCCCAGACCCGGGCTGATGTGGCCGAGATGGAAGGGGCTGCAGTATGCCATGTTGCAGCCAGGAATGATACCCCTGCACTCGTGATCCGCGCGCTGAGCGATAACGCAGATACGGAATACGAAACGTTCAGGGATTTTGATATCAGCGAATATGCCCATACTGCTGCAAGGGTAGTTGTAGGGATCATCAAGGCGCTATCCTGACAGTGCATAGATATGCAAATCCCCGGCTGGCTTAGATGTTGGGAAGACCGGTGCTGTATCGGCGGGAAGCAACAGGATTGGAGGATAAGGGTTTGTGATTTGATTCATATATTCTGTTCAGCCGGGCTTTGGCGCCTGGAATGGTGTTATACTTATACGTATAAGCAGTGGTTCAGCACTAAAGAAGCAGGGTATATGACTGATATCAATGGTACGGATAATATAAACCCCTCTCCCGGGGAAGCGGACAGTCCCTGGGCGCCTGCCGGCCCCCTGGCGGCCGGGGCTGATGTGCGGCGTCCGCATTTGAAAGGGTGGCATGCGGCCATTATCGTGATAGCTGTTTTGGCTCTGCTTGGTATTGGAGGTTATGCAGTAGTGAATCAGGTATTTCATCATCAGGAACAGGCACGGATCCAGAAGGAAGAAGAGCATCTTCAGGAGTACCGTAAGATTGCCCATTCCGAGGAGTGCAGGAAGCTTATCGAAGAGCGCCTTAAATATATTGATCCCAGTGCTTTTACTGATACGGGGGTTATTAAATCGTATAGGATCAATGATTCATCTATTAAGAACAATCCGATGGCAGGCTTTTCTTTTAGTATCATTATTAATGATGATGTTACTTTAGTTGTAAGCTTTGTTATTGATAAGCCTTCTTACACATTTGACCATGACCATCCTGACGGGCAGCTTACTGACGATGGGGGTACTACCAGCGGCGAGCTTGTTGCTCTGCTAGAGGCGCGGTATGGCAAAGATTATTTAGACAAAAAATAAAGATAGTCCATTATATATATTTCAAAAGTAGAAGGGTTGGCTTATGGCAGCTCAGGAGTTTACCGATCTTCAGCGTAAAAAGATAACTCAGGAAGCATATAATGATGAAAATTATATCTTAGGGACTGAGACTAGTATTGATAAAGGCAAAACCTCTTTGGGTACAGTTGTTAAGGTTGTCCGTGGACGTGACAATGTTGAGGGTGACGACCCTACCGGCCTGGATGCCGTTGCTATTAAAGATGAGAAAACGAAGACTATCCGCATAATCTTCCAGGGCTCACAGGGAAGTATGTTTAACAGCAAAGATTGGAGCGGCAATGATTGGCCGATGTGGGGCAAGCATATCGTTGACGGCAAGGGTGCTACTCCCCAGCTGGAGAGGGCAGCAGCGTTTACGAAGAAGGTACTGGCTGAGAATAAGGGGTACTCTTTTGAGGTTTATGGCCATTCTTTGGGGTCAATGGATGGGCAGTATGCCATTGCATCTTTGAGTACACAGGAGGCATCCCGTCTTAAAGGCGCGTGGCTGTATGAAGGGCCGAATGTTTATAATGTTTTGGACGATGAAAAACGGAGACGGGTGGACAAGTATAGGAATAAGATCAATAATTATCTTGATCACAGGGATATTGTCCCTTTCGGCTATGTAGATCCGGATCATGTTATTGGCAATACTTTTTATGTTGACAGCGCTTTTGCTGGCGGGAAAGATATTGGGGATTATATCGGCAGGCAGCATAATTGGGGAGGCTACCAGTTCACCAAAGACGGGAAAATTGTACTGGAATCCGATTCTATCAAAGATATGGAGCGTATTTCTATAAATACCTTAAAAGGGTATTATCCCAGTGCTATTGGGATGTACCGGCTTCCATCGAGTGAGAGGATATTTATAGATGCGATACAGGCCTGTGCGGTTGTAAAAGCTATTGATTCCCAGATAGATTCGTTGGAATTCCACATGCAGGCTTTGAAGGATAAAGCATTGGGGGAAGCCGAATCTGATTGGGCAGGTATAGTAGACAATCTACACGTGTACTATGCATCCCACTTGTCCGAGGAAGAAATCATCTCAGCTCTGGAGGCTGTGGGGTGGAGCAAAGAGGCATTTATGGGCAAAGTGAAAGAAAGCATAGATAAGTTAGAAAGGGCAGTGAAACAGGAGTGCAGGAAAATGTGTGGTACAGGCGAACAGGTAAAAGCGGGCATTGCCAAACTGGTTGAGAAAGATAGCAGTCTTGGGAGGAATATCGAGAATTATAATGTCGGCATTCTTCCTCAGCACGGCCCTACCTTTGGGGGGAGGTAAAGATGGATAATTATATGACCCTCCCTATCTGCGATATCCTGGATCACAGGGATTGCCCGGAGTGTTCTTCCAGTGAGGAGCACCTGGAACATACTATGTATGATGTCCAGCGCAGTTTTGAGCAGGCAGAAGAACTTGCGCAGCAGAAAAGCAGGCTTATTGATGGGTGGGAGGAAGCTTCGGCGAAGCTGTGCGAGCGATTCCCTGATGCCGCATCCGGTATTATGGCATTTGCAGCCCCCTATCTGCAGTGGCTGCGGGACAATAATATGAGAGAGGTATCGCTTGCAGAGCAGCAGCGTGATGAAATAATCATTGAGATCAGAAGGATGGAAGAGCAGTCTATGGAAAAGAAGGGTAAACAGTAAAACAGAATAAGTAATAATATTGTGTTAAGCAGTTAAAACAGAAAGATATATTATGAATATTAATAAAGCATTGGTCTCGGATGTGGATATCCAGGATTACACCAGACGTAATGAATATACTTTTGTGGGGCAGAGCGGTTCTGCACTTATTGAGCAAAGATTGATGGGGCTCAGGATGATATTCCCCGGAGGCATGTCAGATGTCCTCAGCAGAGCAATTCGAGATTTTAACTCGGAGATTGGCCTTATGGAGGACTATCTTGAAGGCGAATTCAGCAAGGCAGCGAGGGAATCATATACCAAAAGGATCGGGAACCTTCAAAACGCCCTGGAAGACAGCAGAGGATGGTAAGTTATCGGGCATCCTGCCGCGGCGCGCGCCCGTAGTTTATCCGTACCGTTGTGTACAATTCCTACTTGTAAACCACAGACCGTTGGTTGGGTATCCCCAACAATCGCAGATGCGGCCAGCGCAGGTTGAGAATAGGAATAAGCGGGTGCTGACCCGCGGTTTGTATGCTCTGCCTGTGTGCAGGGCTTTTTTATTGCCCTGGTCTGGTTTTCTGCGGACAGCAACGCGATAATAGGAAGGAAATGCCAATGAGAAGGCCCGAAAAGGGAGAGGTGATCTCCAAGCTTACGGATAAGTTCCGTGATGCTGATGCGATCTACCTCACCGAGTATCGCGGCCTGAGCGTTCCGCAGATCTCTGATTTGCGCGAAAAGCTTGGCAACGATACCACCTATAACGTCGCAAAGAACACGCTGGCACGTATTGCTGCGAAAGAAGCAGGCATTGAAGGCTTTGACGATATGCTCAAAGGCCCGTCTGCTATAACTTTCGTAAAAGGCGATTACGTTGAAGCCGCTAAGGTCCTGCGTGACTTTGCCAAAGATAACAAGCAGCTCGTCGTCAAAGGCGGTTTCGCAGACGGGACCGTGTATGACGCTGAAGGTGTTGACAAACTCGCAGATCTCGAATCCCGCGAGACTCTTCTTGCTAAGATGGCTGGCGCCCTGAAGGGTACCATGTCTAAGGCTGCATACGCATTTGTCGCTCTGCCTACCAAGGCAGTCCGCACAGTTGATGCTTTGCGTGAGAAGCAGGAGAAGGTTGCCTGACTGCAGTGCGGTATTTCCATGTGAAAATATACGCACGCACATACAGCTGTATATAAAAGATGCAGGCATCCCGTAACGGGTGCCCCAAAAGAAAGGAAGCCGATTATGGCTAAGCTCTCTAGCGATGAGCTCCTTGATGCTTTCAAGGAAATGACACTTGTAGAACTCTCTGAGTTCGTAAAGAAGTTTGAAGAAGAATTCGATGTTGAGGCTGCTGCCCCTGTAGCCGCTGTTGCCGCTGCACCAGCTGCCGGCGCTGCCGCTGCTGAAGAGGAAAAGACCGAGTTTACTGTAGTCCTTTCTTCTGTAGGCGACAAGAAGATCCCGGTGATCAAGGCTGTCCGCGCTCTGACCAACCTCGGCCTTGCTGAGGCTAAGGCCCTTGTTGACGGCGCTCCGGCAAACGTTCTTGAGAACGCAAACAAGGAAGACGCAGACAAAGCGAAGGCTTCACTCGAAGAAGCAGGAGCAACCGTCGAACTCAAGTAGTTTCTTCTTTAACAGGTTTACATTCCCCGGTATCTTGTACGGATATCGGGGTTTTATTTTTACAGGTGTTTTTTCTTTCTGCCGGGAGCAGTGCGGGGGCGGTATGGGACGCAGATCCATAGCCTGCACTGTAAATAGCTTTTGCCTGTTCCTATGTATACAGCCATGCCAGTTTTGCAGACTTTGCACTTATTCAGCGTTTTGCAGTGCTGTTCTGGAGGGTATGCCACAATTGTAGTGGAGACTTGTAAGTATTTCTAAGCGGAAGGCGTGGCATGGCAGATAACTCAGCTGGACCGGCTGAATGGGATATACGGGTAGGCAATAAAAATGTTGCACGGGTCCGGCCCGGCCAGTCCCTTGTCATCGGGAGGAAACCGATACGCCCTCTGCCCGAAGAGGAAGGCCGCACCCGCCTGGATATTATCGATGATACGAAATCGGTTTCAAAGCGCCATGCGCTTTTCACTGCTGATGAGGCAGGCAACGCAACCGTGGAAGACCTTGATTCCACTAACGGCACATATGTCGTTACTGCCAATGACGATCTGTGGCGGATAGTCGCGGATATCCCTTTTGACCTGCCTGCGGAAACTGTGCATCTGCAGCTGGGGGATGTCCCAGTGGATGCCGTCCCCGTTGTTGCATATGAAGAGCCTGAACCTGTTTCCCAGCCTATGGCGGCAGTATCCAGCCTGTTTTCATATGCATCATCGGTCCGTCAGGACGATGCCCATGGAGGTGTGAGGATGTCAGTGGATGACATCCTTGATGTGCGCCAGGGCGAACCGACACAGATGTTCCATACTATGAAGCAGGATCCCAGCCCTTTTAGCCGCATACATGACACTGCCGTCAGCAGCGGCCGTGCCCGGAAGACAGGGATCAGCACTGATGGAGGGCATGGCACTGAAACCGGCAAGCCTGCTGAAGCCAGTCAGCCTGCTGAAACGGATGATGCCGGACATCGTGAGCAGGATGGCAAAGCACAGCAGGACGGGCAGCAGGCAGAGCATCATGATGCTGCGCCGCAGGATCCGGACCGCAAATACCGCCCGCATCCGCATCCGCAGGAAGCTGATCCTTCTGAGGCTGGGGCGGCCGGCTCAGGTGCACCGGAGTATAAGCCGGTATTTGAGCCGGGTTCTGTATTCGACCGCCTGTCGCGCGGAGAGTTCAGCCGCAAAGAAGAAACTGTTGAAGCTGGCGGATTCACCTCTGACGACGCGAAGCATACCGGGGATTTTGAAAAACAGTTTGAAATAGCCCGGCAGCCTAAGCTTCTGCGGTTCCTCGCACTCAATACAACATTGTACGGTGACCTTTATGCCTGGCTTGAGGCGCTGGGGGATGCGGATATTGATAAGGCTTTAAGAAATAATATTGGTTATAAGGCATGGCAAAAGCAGGAAGAACAGAACTCATGACCGGAAACGAAAACACTGCTGATAAAGAAACCTCTGCCGGTACTGCCGTAGAGGAGGAGTCCTCAGTACGTGAAGCCGCACTTGATGCTATGCGTTCGTGGTACAGGGATTACCATGCGATCCATGGCACAACGCCTGTTGAAGATATCCTGCGCCTGCGCAGCCGTCTTGACATGGGCGGCGCCCATCCTGCGGGCATGTCGCAGTTCCTTGTCAATAAAAGCGTCCGGCTTAACAGCCTTTTCCGCGATACGGCATCTTTAACTGCCGGCGGGCGCCGGCTGGGGCGTGTGCTTGCCGAAAGGGACGAAAACCAGAAAAATAATGGCGCAGCTTTCCTGTCAATGAGTATGGGCATCGCTACATGGGCCGGCAGCCGCCGTATGCCGATAGTCCTGTATCCCATTGAAGTGATACCCGATGAAAACAGCAGTTCGCTGTTCCGCGCAAAAATATCTATCAGCGGTAATGCCGAGCTCAATGAAGTATTCGCTGCTGCTATGAAAAATGCCGGTGTGAGGCTTGAAGTCAATGATATACTCGACAGTTTTGAATATTCCAGCGTACTGGAAGAATCTGCGAGGCTATACGAAGCGATCACACAGCAGGTGGGCGATAAACTTCCGGATTTCGCTGTTGAGCGTGATATCATAATCGGCAATTTTATCCAGACTTCCACACTTGTGCTTAATGATGCCCGGTCGATCATCAATGATGAGATAAGCGGGGAAACCGGCAACACGGTACTGGACGCGCTGGCAGGCATTGAAGCTGCGAGGGAATCCCTCCGCCAGCCGGATATGCCCGGGTTCAGCCCTTTTGATGGTGATCCGCATGATGAGGTGGGCGCAGGTGATGTGGATAATGAAACGCGGTATGCAGCGCAGGCGGCAAATAACGGCCAATCAATGGCGCTGCTGATGAGCGCCAACACCGATGCCGCCGAGAATGCCCTTGCTATAGCGACCCGTATTGCTATGGGCGGGAAAACGGTCCTGTACGCTCCAGGGGTATCGTACCAGAAGCAGCAGTTCATCCATCAGGCTGCAGTGCATGGGGTCGATAACCTTGTTGCCGATATATCGGATAAAGGTTTCAACGCTTCTATAGACCGTCAGCTTATCAGCGCTGTAGGCTTTCAGCAGGGCACCGCAGGCAGCCATTTTGAACAGGTCTCAGATGAGCTCGTGGGGATAAGGGCGCGCCTCAGCCGTTATCTGGGTGATCTCCACGGCACAAATGCAGTGTGGGGGGTATCAGCCTTTGAGACTTTGGAAAACCTCGCCAGGATATCCGCTTTGCCTATGCACCCTTCAACGCATGTGCGCTTAAAACCTTCCGCTGCGCATGCGATGATAGGCAGGGAAGAGGAGTGGGGCAAAAAGCTTGTCCGTCTGGGGCAGTTAGGCGGATATATCATTGGCCCTGATGATACTGCGTGGTACGGGGCATCCCTGGGCAGCGAGGACGATGCCATCAAAGCGTACCAGCGTGTAGTCGAATTGCTGGATACCCTTCTTCCCCGCATCCGGGAACAGATCCAGAGGACTGTAGAAACATGCGGTTTCCCTATTGCCCATAATGTGCAGGAATGGTCACGCCAGGTGGCTGTCCTGTCTAATCTGCGCAGGGTGCTTGATGTATTCCAGCCAGCTGTTTTCGAGCGGGATATAGATTCTATGCTTGAGGCGGTACGGCCTAAGGAAGGGCGGAAAGCTGACGGTACCGACCTCAGTTTCTGGGACCGCAGGAGGCTTACGAAAGAAGCCAAAAGCCTGCTCCGTCCTGGCGCCCGTGTGGACAGCCTGTATGATGCGCTTGCAGTGGTTGCTGAACAGGCCCAGCAGTGGCGTAATTTTGTGCCGCGCGGAGGCTGGCCGGTCCTTCCCAATAAACTTGATGATATTGTTGAGGCTCAGGAAAACCTTGAACGTGATATCACTGCCCTTGATGCTGTGCTGTCAGGTACGCCGGAAGGGTCAGGGCTCGAAAGTATGGAGTTCATTGACCTTGAAAGCAGGCTGCGCAGGCTTTTTGATGACCACCGTGCATTGGATACCCTTCCTGAGCGTACCCGGCTGATGGATGAGTGCGGCACCCTTGGCCTTGCAGAACTGGTTGAAGATTTCCGCAGCCGCCAGCTGGAGCCTCAGAATGCCCCCGCTGAGCTTCTCCTGTCCTGGTGGACTACGGTTTTTGAGGATATAGTAAAATCTTCCCCGATCATTTCCAATCAGGATGGTGCGACACTGTCATCCGTTACGGAACGGTTTATACAGATCGATACTGAGCATGTGCGCAGTATCGGCGGTATGGTCAGCCAGGAACTCACCCGCCGCCTTTCAGAGATACTTTATTCAAGGACCCAGGAGGCGAACCAGCTGCATACACTGCTGGCAAGCAGGAATTCTGTGGGTTTTGAGCGGCTCCATAATGAATATGGCGATATCATTAATGCTGCCAAGCCGATCATGGTGGCGACTGCAGCAGCGCTTGCTTCTTCGACACCGTTAAAACAGCTTGCGGATGTTGCTGTGATCGATGCTTCTGCACATACCCATCCTTTGGAGTTGCTCAGTATCCTTGCCCGGGCGAAAAGTGTTATAGTTATTGCGCATGAAAATACAGTTTCTTCTGAATCTGTCAGGGAACTTATACACCTGCTCCCCTCAGTAGAATCCCGTACGCGCGTGAGCTCGCGGGACGCCCGCGATATACGGTTGAGTGCTTTCCTGCGCAATAACGGGTATAACAACGAGACCCCGTCGCTGGCAACTGATTTTGCCAGAGGCCAGGTCGCATACCACTTCGTGGCCGCGAACGGGATGGCGTCAACGTCTACTGGTGCTGTAGAAAGTACGGGAAGGGAAGTAGAAGCTGTTGCAGATATTGTTGAGAAGAAGTCCAGGGAACTTGGACATGTCCCTGCGTCGTACAGGCTGTGCATCGTCTGCCTTACGGATACACAGAGGATCCGCCTTGGAGCGGAACTGAAGTCCCGTACTGCAGGGCACAGCGATCTGCTGAATTTTGTCAGGCATATACAGATCATCACTATTGATCAGATTGCGGGTATGCGCGCTGCAGATGTGATCCTTTCTGTGAGCTTCGGCAAAAACAGCCAAGGTGTGCTGCTGCAGCAGTTTGGGGCCCTTGAGCGCCCGCATGCGGATGCCATGCTTCTTGACGCGCTGGCCCTGGCCGAGCATGACCTGGATATTGTCGCTACGTTCAAGGCTTCAGATATGAGGGATGAACGCATCCGCCGGGATGGCCCCCTGCTGCTTAAGCGGCTCCTTGCCTGGGCACAGGCGCTGTCCGGCTCCGCGGAGGATATTGCTGATTATGCTTTACCATGCGAACATAGCGATGATTCTGAAGCGCTTCTGTCTGATCTCGCACGGCGTATCAGACAGCGCGGCTTGAACGTCAGCATGAATTACGGGTATAACCGCGGGGATCGCATACCGCTTGTTGTCGGTCTGCCGGACAAGCCTTATACGCTTGCTGTATGCACGGATGATGCGCGGTTTATGGATACCGCATCCGCGCGGGTACGGCACCGTTTTAACATTGAAAAGCTCGAAATGCTCGGATGGTCGGTTATGTACGTGTGGAGCGTCGGCATGTTCGTTGACCCCGATAAAGAAGTGGACAGGATAGTTGCGTACCTCGCCAATGCTTATGACGGGAAGTACAATGATAAAAATAAAGGGAGTCATAAGGGCAACAGGGCTTCCGGCTCCGGCAGAGGCCCCGGAAGCGGTTCCGGTACCGGTTCTGATGGCAATCCTGAGAAGGAGCCCGAAGTTTCCGGCAGGGATCTCAGCGGAGATGGAAGCAGCAGGCATTCCGACAGGAGTTCCGGAAAGCAGCAGAGGCCTGGGAATGGTTCCAGTGCAGCTGCTCATGGAAAGGCTTCCTGAATAGTGAATATGATGGATGCAGAGTCCGAAAGCCAGGCCGGCGGCAATTCCTGCAGCGGTAAGGCCCGGGACAGTGCAGCTGCAGGAAGCGGTGAGACCGTCCGTGCGCCTGTGCGGCGCGGGCATAAACGTGTTATCCGTAAAGGGACTGAGCTGTTTGATGCTGACGGCATGGACGGCTTAACAGGCGCATCAGTATCCGGAATGCGTGCTGCCGATGGGGATACGAGATACAGCAGCGGTGCAGGCTGGCGTGAAGCCGATGAAGAGGAACGGATCCTCAATGAGCTCCCTCCCCACTGGGGGATTTTTGATGCGGAAAAACGGTGAGGCGGAGGCCGGGGTACCGTTTTATTTTATTTTTATTTTTCCGCATTTTTGCGTGCTGTCCCAGGCCGGCCGCTGCCTCAGTCACGGATATTAGTGATGACGATAGGCGGCGGAGTTTCTGAACGCATTATAGCCAGAGCATTTTTTACCGGCATGGCAAAGGAAACCGCTGCTTTAGGGTCGCTTTGGGCCGTCAGCGCGAATCCGCGGTTCTGGCCCTGCTGCGTTTTTACCACTATTGCGTCTTTTGCTATCAGGCATGTGCCGACGGTTTTCGTATCGCCGCCGCTGTTATCGTAGCTGTCCGGAATATTGCTGTTCCCGCTGTCATCCGCACCAGTATCGGTATTGCCATTCTCGTCGCCTGCACTGCCCCTGTTATTATCGCTGCCGGTTTTATCACGGCTGTCGGGGGTATCTGCGGAATTGGTTTTTTCGTGATCCTGCGGACCGCATGGTCCTGTACTCACAAGGTCTGCCTTCTGCCCAGGGGAGAGGGGCTGCACTGCGCTTGCAGGGGTGATGGATATCACAGTGTATTCCTTGGGGTACAGCGGCGCGTCGGTGATACTAGCCAGGAGTACGAGATCCCCCGCCTTCAGAGGTATTTTTGATATGCGTCCGGCTACCTCGCTCTGGGTATGGGCTGTTTTTGATGTAAGAGGGTTTGCCGGTATCTGTGAAGCTGTAATATCAGATGGCCGGAGTATAGTGCCCTGGGCGATATCATGCTTTGCAATAATAATAGTGTCGTGTGCATGGAATGCCAGTATGCACTGGAAAATCCCCCATACAAGGAGCCCGGTCAAAACAGACATGGATATCCTGCGTACGATATAGCGGGCCCTGCGGGTTTCCAGGTTTGTTGGGGTTTTGTATTTTGGGCTGTCCCTGCGCGGGAGGTTCAGAGAACCGGATAATCGCGAGAATAAAACTGAAAAGGCCTTGCCGGCCTTATGGGACCGGGGATATCCTTCAGGCCTGGAGGATACTCCCGGCCGGGAGGACCCTCTATAATGCAGTGCCTCGCCGTGAAGCGCTTTCCTTTTGTTCATATCCCGCTTTCTGCGAAAATTTTTACGGGAACCGCTGGTTTTATGATATGCATGCGCAAGCGCTGTCCTGTCGAGGCTGCCCTCCCGCAGGCCCCTTATATCCCAGTCGCTGTATTGTCCGGACAGCACTGGCCTGCTACCGGCTGCAGGCAGGCTGCTACAGCTGTTATGGCTGTCGGGGAACCGCTGTAATGAAGTCATATACACAGGTATACGGTAATCCCGCAGTGCATGAGGACTTTTGGCGCTAATGTGGTCGGATGGCAGACATGCCTGATATTTCCGGCGTGTTGCTATGTGGATAAGTTATAGTGACTGTGCCGGCCTATGCGGGTACAAAGCCGGGATAGGGACCTTATCCCTTATGGGATGCTGTATCTGATGATCCAGAGCTTCTGTCCGTCCGATAGAACCCATGCCCCCTGAAGCTGATCGGCACAGCAGAGTAAACCTGGTGCACCTGGTCCTGGCCGCACCTGGGGCATCGAGTCAAAGGATCGTCATTAAAAGAGCGGACTTCGGTAAAATCATATCCGCAATTCCTGCAGCAGTAATGATATGTTGGCATTTTTCCCCTTAAACACAGCTTTGACAGGCTCCGGCCATTATCGGGCTTTTGCATGAGCAAACATGTCCCTAAACTATCCTAGTAAACCCATGGACTGAGGGGCTTCCCGAGCCCTGGCGGAAGGAGGGGCTTATAGCGTGCATCCCCTTCCGGCAGATGCTTCCGCAGCGTAAACCGTCATGAACCGAGAATACTATACATATATGCCGTCGTTTTTTCGTGAACTGTTTAGTGCGGACCATCATGTCCGTCCTGATCCCAGGCATCCTGACGATACTCATTTTTATCTCCCTGAACAGATCGGAGAAATGCAGGGAGGGGTGCTGAGCCGATATTATAAAATGGTCCATCCTGAGGGTATCCGCAATGATTATGACCCTTCTGATGCTATTTCCCTGCGCCCCATGCAGAGCAGCTTCGAGGATCAGTGGAATGCAGTCAGATGGCGTAATACCGGATGGCTTGACCCGTGGGAATCGGGGAACCCTCTGGCTGCTGCTGAAGGGCGGGATCATCCCGGGCTCACGTTCAGCGGCTGGATACTGGGTATCCGCAGGTCAGAGAAGCAGGGCAGGGGCAGCACTTTTGCCGTATTCCACAGGGGAAGCCTGATCGGGCAGATCTCGCTGGGCGCTGTTACATATGGGGCTATCCGTTCCGGCATTATTGGGTACTGGATCGATCGGGCACAGGCCGGTCATGGGTACATCCCGCGCGCTGCGGCGATTCTGAGTGACTGGGCTTTTTTTGATCCGGCGGGTCCCAGGCTTCACCGCCTTGAGATAGATATGATCCCTGAAAATACGCGATCGGTGCGTGTGGCACAGAAACTCGGCTTTACTGATGAAGGGGTCAGAAAACGGTATATGTATGTTAACGGGCGATGGCAGGACCATCGGATATTTTCGCTGCTTTCCGACGAGTTTCCCCGCGTATCATTAAAACCTTATAAATAATTGTGCGACACGCCGATAAAAACCGCAGTAAATGACAAGCGTGTGATTTAAGGTTAGATATATGGACATTGGATCGATGAGTGGAATTGTATTCATGCTTATCGTTCTCGTGACGCTTTTTGGCATTATCCCTCTTGCCACTAAGAAAGGGATGATGAATGCTGTGCAGCAGGATGAAGATGACGGCGAGCCGGTTTCGCTCCGTCCTGCTGAGGCCGCTTGTGAAGGAGACGGCTTCCGCAGTATTGAGGATTCGGGCGTCGTGGAGTCTGAAATAACAGAGATCAACAGGGATGCGCATCAACATGATGGAGGTTCTCATATGGATGGAGCTGCCCGACGGATTACGCAGGACTATATTGACAGCGTAAGGGAAAAAAGGCGTAAAGCGATCAGGCGTCGCAGAGCCGTAGCGGGTATTCTGGCCGTGCTTGCTGTGGTGTTCGCAGCAGTTGGCGTTATGCACAGGGTATTCTTACTATGCGCCCTTATACCGGCTGCTGTGTTAGCGGCAGTACTTTTTCTCGGAGCCCATGCTGCTTCGCAGGCACGCAAATGGGAGGACACAGTACACGCTGTAAAAAACAGGCCTGCATGGGAGAGCACCAGGCGGCATACCCTCAACCATAATATCCATATGGTGTCTGCAGGGGCGCGGGATTTCGGCGGTCCTTCAGAGGAGTTTGAAACTGAGACAGATGCTATGAGCCAGATGGAGATCCAGGAAGCCCTGACCCTTGCGATCCGCGAGCAGGGCACTGCAATCCGCCGCCGTTCCCTTAAAGAAGCAGGATCTTCCCATACGCCTGCTGCATATCCCTATGATGACGGCATAACTGGTACCAACGCCAGTGTTAATGCTGCCAGCACCGATACTTCTATCCCGGAGGCCGGCGGTACTGAAGATACTGCTTCATCCTTTGAGGTATCAGCATCTGATACTTTCCTCAGCAGTACTGCCGCTGCCGTCAGCAGCCGTGAGATCATATCCCGCCGTCAGGTGGCCCGGGCTGTTCCGCCTGCTGACCCTCCTGCGATCCCTTCCTCTGATATGGCTGCGGGCGTTCAGGCCCCCATACAGACATCAGACTCGCTTGGCACTGATATTGATGCAGTAATTGAGCGCCGCCAGTTTGCCGGCAGCAAAGAATAGGCTGACGCAGGTGTTATGCGTGATGGCGGCGGCTCTGGCGTTTCCTATATATTGTAACGCTTTCAGCATAGCTTTTAGCACTCGGGCTGATTGAGTGCCAGCCTCACGCTATTATAGGTTTTAGCGTTCAGTGCGGATGGGTGTTCGTCAGCTGCTCACTTGCCCGTACGCTGAAAAGAAAGAACACTTTTCGGAAAGGATGGTAACAGTGGCAATAACACTTAAGCCATTAGAAGATAAGATCATCATTAAGCAGGCCCCTGCAGAGACTACGACTGCATCTGGCCTTGTGATCCCTGACACTGCTAAGGAAAAGCCTCAGCAGGGTGAAGTCCTTGCTGTAGGCCCCGGCCGCCGCGATGACAAGGGTGAGCGCGTACCGATGGATGTCAAGGAAGGCGACCGCGTCCTGTATTCCAAGTACGGCGGTACTGAAGTAACATATAAAGGCGAAGATTACCTGATCGTATCTGCGCGCGACGTCCTGGCTATCCTCCAGTAGCAGGATACACGGCCGGATACACTGCCATGTGCCGGGAAGCGCAGTAAGCTGACCGGGGATGGCTGTTGATTTTGGGATCCCCTCTGCATATCAGCAGGGGGGATTTTTATATGCAAAGCTGTGTGGTGCTCCCTGTCAGATTCTGTGCCGCTTCCTATATCAGATTCTGAAACGCATAGGGTCCCCGGCACCCCAATTCCCCGGCAGCACTTAAAATAGCTATGTGGCATACGATTTTAAGCACCGCGCAATAGTCGATACTATTGCTGGCTACGAGCAGGGCAGTGCTGTACCTCATATCCCGGGCGTGATCCCCTATAAGCTTTCCAGCAATGAGAATCCTTACGAACCTTTGGAAAGCGTAAAAAAGGTACTTGAGGAAAATGCCATACCGCAAATCAACAGGTACCCTGAAATGCGCTGCACCGATATATGCAGGCGTATCGCAGAGCTGAATAATGTTTCGCTGGATAATGTCGTTGCAGGCTCCGGTTCCACAGAGGTGATCGTCCAGCTGGTCAGCGTAGTTGCAGGGGCGGGCGATGAGATCATCTATCCGTGGCGCAGCTTCGAAGCTTATCCGATCATCATTGCGGCTTCAGGTGCTACAGGTGTGCCGGTGCCTCTGGCCTCTGACGGGCGGCATGATATTGATGCCATGATTGCCGCTATAAACAGCCGTACCCGCCTGGTCGTCGTGAATAACCCTAACAACCCTACAGGGGCTCCTGTAACCCGCGGCGAAGTATCCAGGCTTATGGATGCAGTGCCCGAAGATGTGCTTGTACTGTTTGATGAGGCCTATTTCCAGTTCAATACCGATCCTGAGCGCAGTATTGCCCGCGATATCTTTGATGAATACCCTAACGTGGTGATTGCCCAGACATTTTCCAAAGCGTATGGGCTGGCGGGGCTCCGCATAGGCTATGGTATTGCACAGCCTGAAATCGTCAGCGCTATGCTCAAAGTTGCGCTGCCTTTCGGTGTATCAGATCTGGCCCAGAAGGCAGCTTTGGCAAGCCTGGATGCCCTTGATGAGCTGCAGAACAGGGTAGATGCCATTGTGGCTGAACGTAAGCGTGTTATGGGGGCGCTTCGGGGCCAGGGCTGGCTGTCTGTCCCGGAATCGCAGGCGAATTATTTCTGGCTTCCGCTGGGCAGCAGGACTGCAGAGGCTGCTGCGAGGTTCCGTGCGCAAAGCCTTGCAGTGCGGGCATTTGACGGTGAGGGTATCAGGGTCTCCATTGGCGTCCCTGAAGCTAATGATGCAGTTATTGAGGTCTGTGCAGGGCTGAGTGCCGATGGTTTTGTGCGGTAAATAGAAAAATTTTCCTGAATCCGGCATGTTGGACTTGCATAATTGCATAAAAAGTGGCAGACTAACAAAGTTGCCCATGCCATGAGCATCGGCAAAGGCGGATTTCCCAAGCGGTCAAAGGGAGCTGACTGTAAATCAGCCGCTATTAGCTTCAGTGGTTCGAATCCACTATCCGCCACGCCCCGATAGCTCAGTGGTAGAGCACTTCCTTGGTAAGGAAGAGGTCGCGAGTCCAATTCTCGCTCGGGGCTCCATAGCGGGATAGCTCAGCTGGCTAGAGCGTACGACTCATAATCGTAAGGTCGGGAGTTCGAGTCTCCCTCTCGCTACGAGGCAAATTGTGTAAGTGTAGTCCATAGCACACTATAGTTTAGTGTGCTTGGAACACTTAATACATTAATGAAAGGTGAACAATGGCAAAGAAGAGTGCCGATATTCGTCCTGGCATTACGCTGGCGTGCACCGTATGCAAGGAACGCAACTATATTACAACTAAAAACCGCCGTAATACCCCGGACCGCCTTGAACTGAAAAAATTCTGCTCCCGTTGCGGTAAGCAGACGCTGCATCGCGAGACCCGCTGACCCGTCCGGCCTTTCAGAGGCGGCGGCAGTGCCATGCTGCATCAGTCCTGCTTTTATTGCCAGACGCTGGAAAGGCTGTAAACAGGTCTGCGCTGCAGATGATCTGAATTGTGACTTTGCCCGGTTTCATGCCGGGTTTTATTTTTCCTGCTTTTACCCCAGCAGTTATCCGGATATGAACCGGATTCCCGGAATATGAACGGAATGTCCCCAAGCTGCTGTGCTTTATCGGGGTTCTTGTGTACATTAGCGGAATATAACTTAAATTTCACCGCATATGGACAGCAGCAGAAACCGGGACGGAGGCTAGTATGGATATACTGCGCACAAAGTCAGTCGAACATTCGCTTGAAGAGACTGCGGAAAAAGGCAGGAGCCTTAAGCGTACTTTGAGTGCATGGGATCTTGCAATGATGGGTGTTGCGGTCGCTGTGGGTGCGGGGATATTCTCTGTAGGTGCGCAGGCTGCAGCTTTCCATGCGGGGCCTGCTGTGATCATCAGCTTTATTATTGCCGGGGTAGTGTGTGCTGCGGCCGCATTATGCTATGCGGAGTTTGCGTCAATGGTCCCTGTTGCGGGATCAGCGTATTCCTTCACCTATACCACAATAGGCGAGTTCATTGCATGGATAATCGGATGGGATATGATCCTTGAAATGATGATGGCCGGGGCTGTGATTGCCAAGTACTGGGGTATATATCTGACCGATTTCACCAAACTCATGGGATGGAACATTTCGACCCGCATCCGTTTCGGTGCTGTTACCTTCGACTGGGCTCCTACTGTGATCGTTACTTTTTTTACCCTTCTGCTGGTGCTGGGGACCCATCTGTCATCACGCATTGATGGGGCATTGACAGTACTCAAAATAGCAATCGTGCTTTTTATTGTTATTGCCGGATTCTTCTACATCCGCTGGAGTAATTTTATTCCTTTTATACCGACGCAGGAACATCTTGCGGCGGGCGCATCCGGCGCAGTATCAGGGTCAGCAGTTGAGCAGCCGCTGTGGCAGTGGGCTACTCACATGACGCCTTCCATATATGGGGTGCCGGGGATACTTTCAGGTGCTGCCCTGGTCTTTTTCGCCTTTATCGGCTTTGATATTGTTGCTACCGCTTCGGAAGAGGCAAAGGACCCCGGAAGGACAGTGCCGCGCGGCATTATCCTCGGCGTCAGCATCGTTGTAGTTATGTATATACTCGTCGCGTTCGTTACGACCGGCATGGTGTCGTATAAACAGCTGGCTGCTGCCAAAGACCCGTCGCTGGCAACTGCTTTTGAACTTGCGGGCGCACAGTGGGCAGCGAAAATCATTTCCTTTGGCATCGTTGTGGGCCTGACAACTGTAGTTATGGTGCTGCTCCTCGGCCTTTCCAGGGTCGTATTCGCCATGAGCCGCGACGGCCTTCTGCCAAGAGGGCTGTCAAAAACCGGGAAGCGCGGGACACCGGTACTGCTTCAGATAAGCTGCGGTGTAATAATCGCAGTTATTGCCTCATTCTTTGATGTCTCGATCCTGTCCGATATGGTCAACATCGGTACGCTGTCAGCGTTTATGCTGGTAGCTGCTGCTGTACCGATCATGCGCAGGAAACGCCCTGACCTGCACCGCACTTTTAAGGTCCCGGGAAGCCCATGGGTCCCAGGGATCGTGGCACTGCTGTGCCTGTTCATGATGATCAACCTGTCCGTTTTGACATGGCTGCGTTTCCTTGTATGGCTTGCCATAGGCATGGCTGTCTATTTCGGCTATTCGTACAGGCATTCGAAGCTGAATGGCGAAACTGCCAATAATGTAGGCCAGTATAAGTAATTATTGCGGACGGTACAGGCCTCATCAGACAGGCTGGGAAGGTCCCGTGCCGGATGACAGCCGGAAAACTGCAGGTTATACAGATAAATTATTAAAAAGATGGCCTGGCTGGCCGGCAGTCTGGCTGGGCAGAGGCGCGTTGCTCCTGCCCAGCAGCCTCAGCCGCGGCAGCTCAGCTTAATGTGATGAAGATGATGAGGGCGATGATGATCCTGACTGCGAGTTTTTCAAAGCAGAGCTTGAAGACTTCTCATCATATGTTTTTGTGATGATGGCCTCTCCATCCTCAGTGCAGATATTGAGCTTAAGGTGCAGATCTTCCAGCTTTGTCTGCTGCTGGATCTGTTTGACAATCTGCCCTCCGATGGTTGCATACTGGTCGGCAAAAAGGTCTTTCTTGTTCCTGAGGTTCTGTTTGACTGTATCGAGAGGCTGTGAACCGAAGAGCGAGTTATTGAGGGTGACTGTCATAACAACAGTTTTGCCCTCGGAAGCCAGCGAAACCCTGCCGTCTTTGCCCATCTGGGTGTTAGCAGTTTCAACCTGCTTTGTGATATCGGGGGACGCTATATAATCAGCCAGTTTTTTGGCATCGGAAGAGGCCTGCCGGGAAGCTCCCGCAGAAGGCAAAGATGATGCGGATAAGGATGGTGTACCTTTTGGCTGTGAAGCAGGTTTTTGCTGTGACCCGCACGCTGCCATGCCCAGCAGCGCCGCAGAAGCAACGAATGCGGTTATCCCGCGGAAAATTATTTTAGGCATCTTGTGCATCGTCGGTCCTTCGATCTTGTTTTGTACGGCCTGTTGTATCCGCCGTACAGCGTCCATAGCGTTTTAACATACGGTGCTAAGTATAGCAGGGGAAACGTATGGGCTGGGCAGATCGGGTGCTGCAGCAGTATCGCGGCATGGTACTGCGACGCCAGCGGCATCTGACAGAGGATAAATCACTGCGGAAAGATAGGATAGTTACAGGAATAGTTGTGGAACATGGAGCGTATTTATGATGGCAGGCCATCCTGATACTGTGAACAGCAAACCCGTTTCTTTTGCAGATATTACAACTATGCGTATCGGGGGACGCATAGGGAAGTTCATTCAGCCCGCATCGTGCGCTGAATTTATCCTGTCCCTTGTCGATGCTGACAGCGAGCACCTGCCTTTATGCGTTATTGGCGGCGGTTCCAACATGCTCGTCAGTGATGATGATTTCAATGGGGTCGTTGTGCGTGATGCACGCCGTAAGGTTTCCATACTGGATGAAGCAGTCCCAGCAGGGCCTGGGGAGCCGAAGCTGGTGCACGTTGAGGCAGAAGCAGGTACGAATTGGGATGATTTCGTGGAATACACTATCCGCATGGGGATGGAAGGCATTGAAGGACTGTCCGGCATCCCCGGGACCGTTGGTGCGAGCGTAGTGCAGAATATCGGCGCTTACGGGCAGGAAGCGGCATCAGCGGTCAGTTCGGTGCAAGTGTGGGACCGGAAGGCCCAGAAGGTCATTAACTTTAGAAAAGAGGAAATGGGCTTCGGGTACCGGACATCACTGCTTAAAAAGACAATGTATGAGGGTATGGATGAGGGGACGAATGGGCGTACCCCCTCGCAGTATTTCCCCAGCCCGCGCTATATAGTCCTTTCAGTGGTTTTTGAGCTGCGGCATAGTGCAACGGGTGTGGTTGGCATGGCGCAGCTGGCGAAGGCGCTGCAGGCCAGGGTCGGGGAACGTATTGCTGCGAGCGATATCCGTACCGCAGTACTGCAGATACGTACCGGGAAGGGCATGGTGGAAGACCCTTCACGGTATGGGAATCCGTGGATGAAGGGGACAAAGGATACGGCAGAAGTCCGTAATGCGCATCAGGCTGATGGGATACAGCCTGACTATGACCGCTGGAGCTGTGGCAGCTTTTTTGTCAATCCTGTTATCACCCCTGCCCAGGCTGATGCCGTTCTCCCAGTTGACGCCCCCCGATTTGCATCTGTGCTTCCGGACGGCAGCGAGGGCATCAAAACTTCGGCTGCATGGCTTATAGACCGTGCGGGGTTCCATAAAGGGTTTACCGTTAACGGCCGTGCTGCGCTGTCATCGCGCCATACGCTTGCTTTGACTAACAGGGGTGGCGCGCGTTCGGATGATGTTATCCGGCTTGCCCGGACAATACGTGAAGGTGTACAGCAGGCGTTCAATATTGATCTCGTCCCCGAGCCGGTGTTTATAGGGCTGTAATGTATCATCGCTGTCTGCATATGCGGGCGTTTCATTTTCACTGGTAACGCTACACTGGAGATAGCGGTTTTGAAACGGCAGCTGAAGCAGGAGGTATTATGGCGTACGTTATTGCGGAACCTTGCGTGGATGTGAAAGACCGTGCATGCGTTGATGAGTGCCCTGTTGACTGTATTTATGAGGGTCAGCGGACGCTGTACATTGATCCGAACGAATGCGTGGACTGCGGCGCCTGCGAGCCCGTCTGCCCTACGGAAGCCATATTTTATGAGGAAGACCTTCCTGATGACTGGGTCTGGTATAAAGATGCTGCAGCCACACTTTTTGATGAAATAGGGGATCCGGGCGGTGCGCAGGCTTTCGGCATTATTGACCATGATGATCCGCGTGTTGCTGAGCTCCCTGCGGATGTCAACGCGGAATATCTCAACAGCCATAGCCGGTGAGTGCATGGCCGGCTCAGATCCCCAGGCTTGCTGAACCCTTCCCGAATTTTTCGCGGATCCTGTCAAGCGCAGATTCAACTTTCGCAGTATTTGGCGCAGGGTTTTTACTTTTATTTTTACTTTTCTGGTACGGCCCCTGCTGTACAGGGTTTTGAGCGTTTTTGGCTGATTCTGCCGCATCAGTATCGTACCCGGGGCCGGGAGAAGCGTTGCAGGCATCCTTGTTTCCCCCGGCAGATACCGTCACATCCCCCTCATCCAAATCATCTATGGAAGGCTGGTACATAGTCGAGGATGCAGGGGAAAAATGGGAGGTACTGACGCCAGCCAGCCGGATAAGCCGGGGCACTTCAGCGTCCTTCCCTTTTTCCGGCTGCTGCATTTTAAGGAGCCGGGCCAGGAGCTGACGGGAAATAGGGTATATCTGGGCGGCAGAATTCATCGGCTGCGTTACAGTCAGTGATTTTGATATGTGAGACAGGTCTGATAAGCGTAATTTTACCGTGACGGTACGGGCGTAGATCTTTTTGCGGCGCAGGGTTGAAGCCACATCGTCGCAGCACCATCGCAGAAGCCCCGAAATTTTCAGCCAGCTGTTGGTATCTTCCGCGAATGTGCGTTCTGCGCCAATAGATTTTTCGGCCGCAGATACGACTACTTCACTTGACCCCAGCCCGCGTGCTGCCTGGTAAAGGTACCGGGCATGCGCTGCGGACCGGAGTGCGCTTGTGAGGCTGGATATGCTCATATCCGCCAGCTGCTTCACAGTGGATATCCCCCAGGCTGATAGGGCCCGTTCGGTGGAAGGGCCGATCCCGGGGATTGCCCGTATGGGCATCATCTGGATAAATTCGGCCTGCCGGGACTGGGGGATCATGAGCATGCCGTCCGGTTTCGCATTTGTTGAAGCAAGTTTGGCAATAAGCTTATTTGATGCGATACCTACGGAACAGGTCACTCCAATGCGCCTCTTTACCGTCTGGCGTATCCACGCCGCTATTTCGCGCGGGTCTTTCCACTGCAGTAACGCGCCTGAAACGTCCATATAGCATTCATCTACAGATACTTTTTCGATCCTGTCGGTGATCCGGGCGAATATTCCGAAAACCTGGCTGCTCATGCTGCGGTAATACTGCATATCTACAGGGAGGAATATACCCTGAGGGCAAAGCCTGTGTGCGGTAGCTGCCGGCATGGCTGAGTTGACGCCGAATTTCCGGGCTTCATAGCTGGCTGCAGACACTACTGCCCGGCGGCCTGTCCCTATGATCACAGGTTTCCCCCTGAGTTCAGGATGCCGCACGGTCTCGCATGAGGCATAGAACGCATCCATATCGATATGCAGCACAGTGCATCCGTTGGCATCATCGCCCCAGTCGTGTTTGGCGGATTCAAGGCGCGGCGCAGTACTCATGCTGCCAATTTTAGACCGGATGTGTGGAACTGTCAGGAGGGGGTACAGGGGAGGGATACCGGCGGCTGCCCTGTCTGTCGCCCTTTGTATGCTGAAGACATAGTGCCTTAGGTTTTTATACCGTAGACATAGTGAGTTATGAGTTTGAGATCATAAATAAGATGCGGGGATGATTTGTAATGAGGATCAAAATCCGGGAGTTAAAGCAGCAGCTTAACACCGAGATCCAATTGATGGACAGGAAGTCCAGCGAGTGCCGCCAATGGCTGTCGCGGTTTTCTGTATTTGATCTGCAGTCGTATGAGCTGCAGGGGGAGGCTTATACGGCGCTGACATCCAGGATCCATTCGCATTCTGAGTTCCTGCGTTCCCAGTCGCTGCTTTTTGATGCTGTTAAAAAAGGTGACAGGAAAAACCTTGCTGCGCTGGGTGAGCTGCGTCCGACCGAACCTGACGGCTCTGTGGATACAGGCCATCTGGAACAGCTGATCAGCGATATGCAGAGCCGTGCTTCGCATCTGGAGGATATGCGCGGCAGGGCGCGCTCCCTTTCGAAGTCGGCAGAGGGCAATGCCGCGGCTGACAGCCTGGCGGAGGCGACTGAGCATCTTGATGCGGTGTGTGAGGCTGCTGCCCGGGGATACAGGGATGCCCTTGACCGGGTGCACCACTACATAAATATGTCATCAACGTTTTATGCGGATGTCCAGAACCTTATCCCTGTTATCTCACAGGCGTCCGCTGCCGCCCGCGCGATAGCGGAAGGCCGGGATGCTGATATGGCATGGGCAGAAGCTGTAGATAACCAGTGGGGTGTTGCCGTACAGTCTGAGATGAAGAAATATATGACGGGAGAGGAGTGGGAGGCATATAAGAAGGCTGTTGCTGACGGCTGGCAGGACTCTGATTTCTATAGCACTGGGAGTGGGGAAAAGGATCCTGCGAAGAATAATAAAGCGTTATGGAAAGGCCTGGCGAAGCTTCCGTCGTGGCTTCTTACATCCGGGATGGCAGCTGCTGCTGTGAAGGCTATGGAAAATATGGCTAACGGCAAATATACGGAGTTCAACCCGGATATCAAATCCCTGCAGGAGGCAGTGAGGTTCCTTTTTGTATCTAATGGGAAAAGTACTGCTTATGGAGGGACTCGATTATTCGGGTATAACAAAAGTGCACTTCTTAGCCGTATGATTGGTATTGAGGACTTGTATCTTAATGATACTGTAATGGTCGGGACGAATAAGACCGGTAATGCTCATGATCCTTGGATCGGACGTGCTATGGTCAATAATTTACTTCATTTGGTAAACCGTATAAAACCAACGACGATTAGCCCTGACCAGGAGAGGTATGATACATCTATTTGGGGAAGTATCAAAGAGTTTACTATAAACGTAGGCTTAGCATATCCCCCTAAGGGAAATGGAAGCTCTGCACGGATGGTGGTTATCTCTGTGGAGCCTAATATGTATACGGTAGTTGCTTGCAATACTGGTCAGGAGGGGATAGGCTCCTCTGTGCCGCAAACATATGTTGGGATGTCGGGTGGTATGGCTGATGTCATCAATCTTGCGGGACATATGCAGAATCTTGGAGGTGATAATAAAGATGATAATAAAGGTTTTCGTGACTGGATATTCCAAAATGCTTTTAAAAATGTTGCGATTGAAAGTGGTACTAATGAAGCATTAAGTATTCTTGTAGGTTTAATACCTCAGCCTGCGGGCGGCGCGCTGTCCGCGTTACTGCTTATACAAAGTTTTTCGAGTGATGTGATGGAAGAATATGAGAATAGAATGCGTGCTGCTAATAGCGAAAAGATAATGGACGCGCAGCTATTTTTTGACGGTAACCCTATTTTTAGGGATATGGGAGTAATTTTTAATTACGATAATGTTCGTGGAGAGCGTGGGGAAAATTATGCTGATCCGAAGACCCGGATGCTTATGAATGCAAAGGAGAGGAGTAACATTAAGCGTGCAATAGCCGCTTATAATGCCGTTAATCCGAATGCACATTATAGTTTTGAAATATTTATGAGAGATATTGCAGGTAATTCGTTGGATGCAAATGATCCATCTATTAAGTCAAAAGTGCATGCAACAGCGGACTTTATCAAATGGTGTGAAGTAGAGCCGAACCTGGTGTATAAGAGAGATGTGGTGGATAGTGATGGGGTTGTCCACCATAAAGGGGACAAAGTGGTGCTGGAGAATCCTCCTAGTAATTTTGGGTATATAAAGGGGGCAGATATGGAATACAAGGATTATATGTTTGCTCCGGGTCAGGGGGAGTGATAGGGGTGTTGTCTGATCGTGAGTATTCCCGTCAGGTACGGTTGGTTGTTGGGATTGTATTAGGTGTTGTTGCTGCTATAGCTGTTGCTGTTGGCGGTTTGTCGTGGTATTGGCATCGTGTTGCTGCTGATGCGGAAGATCGTCAGTATGTGCGGTGGAGTATGGTGAAGGAGTTTGAGGGGAGTGATCGGCATCATCTTCCTTTAGGTGATGCGCCTCGGGGTTTCTCATATGGGGATAGTTTTGATCCTGATGCTTGGCCTGTTGACCCTATTTCTTCTGAGCGTGTTGCGGGTTTGAGGAAGGCGATCAGTGTGTATGATTCGTTATATCCTAAGAGGGCTGTTTCTTTTGAGAGTGTGAAGAGGGCGTATGGCAGGGATTTGAAGCGTAATGTTGAGCAGGGCTGGGAACTGGATAAGAAGGAACACACCTTCGTATACTGGAGCCGGCAATACGCGAACCTGGTGTATAAGAGAGATGTGGTGGATAGTGACGGAGTTATCCACCATAAAGGAGATAAGGTAGTGTTGGGGAATCCTCCTACTAATTTTGGGTATATAAAAGGGGCAGATATGGAATACAAGGATTATATGTTTGCTCCGGGGCGGGGGGAGTGATAGGAGGAATGTTGTTAAGGCATAAAGTTACCCGATGGGTGCAGGCAATAATCCCTATAACCGTTATTGCTATTATCGCGGTGATTATTTTTTCCGCTATATCAAGGCAGCTTACACTTGACCAACAGCTTAAGGAAGGGTCTTTGGTCTTCTCAATGAGAGATGAATTTACAGGTGCCGCCCCGGGACATCCTCCTTTTGGCAAGGCTCCGGAAAGTTCCTGGGATGGGGAGAATGCTGATTCTTCAAAGTGGCCTTCGGATCCTATCCCCTCCAACAGGATACCCGGCATCAGAAAAGCAATCAGTGTATACAATTCGTTATATCCCAGCAGGACAGTAACCCTTGAAAGCGTGAGGCGCGCCTATGGCAGGGACTTCGCCTGCAATATGCGTGAAAACTGGAAGAAGGATGAAAATGAATATAGCTTTGTGCAGTGGAGTAGAGAAACTGCAAAATTAGTATATAAATATGATGTAGAGTATCCGGGAGGTATTATCTGCAGAAAAGGGGAGAAGTTCAGCGGTGAAATTACTAACTATGATTATGCTGTACACGGCGGCGATACTTATGATGATTTAGAATTTGATCATTCGAGGGATACGGATAAGTGATGCTTTCAGATAAAAAATATGCCCGCAGAGTCCGTGTTGCTGTTTTTCTATTTATCACGATAATCATTATTGTACCTTTTGCAGCAGTCAGGATCATGGAATACATGGGTAACTGGCCTTATAACGAAGTCAGTCTGTCATATTCCATGCTCAGCGAATTCCATGGTGATCATGGTGTCCCATTTGGTTGGGATAATCCTGAAGGCTTTTCCGCTACATCCCGGCCCAGCGCATGGCCTGCCGATCCGATAGCAGCCAATAAAGTTCAGGATATTAAACGTGCAATCATTTTTTATAATTCCAGGTATCCTGATCAGGCTGTCAGTTTTAATAATGTCAAGACGGCTTATGGCAGGGATCTTGAGCGTAATGTACGCGAAAACTGGAGACCGGATAAAAAAGTACACAAGTTCGTCAAATGGTGCCGGCGGGAAGCGAGCCTGGTTTATGTGAGAAATACTACAGATCCTGATATGACTGTTCATCATAAAGGTGAGAGGACACGCAGAAGATATTTTACGAATTTCGACTATGTGATAGATAGGGACAAAAGGGGGGATAGCAATACGTATAAGCTTGCTGATGTTCAGGAAGATGGTAATGATTAAGGAGTTCTTATGGGTTTATTGCCTGATCGCGAAAGGTCGCGCAGATATGACGATCTGCGCAGGGAATATACGGCATCAATGGATGAGATGTCGGACCGTGAAGAAAAGCTTAAAGGCTTGAGGAAAGGGCTTGAAGAGCTGGGTTCTGAATTCGATGTATGCAGCATGCAGGTTGAGCGGCTGATTGGCGAACAGGTTGCAGCAGGATCGTTGCCCCGGCATTTTGATAACGACCTGTATGGTATCCGCCTTCTCCGCGAAGAGCAGCTCCTGGAGCTTGATGAGGAAAAAGACCGGCTTCGGCTCGAACTGGATAAAATCCGCGGCACCATGGAGAAGCTGGATATTGAGTATGCCAGGGATATCCGCCGCCTGGATGAAGGCCTTGGAAAGGGCGGCTGCTCACAGGGCACGTGACCGGCCTGAGCCGGCAGATATGCATAGACAATTATGCATAAACAATATAGACAAACTGGAAAAGAAAAAGGAATATACAGCAGAAAACAGCAGCAGGGAGGCAAATACTATGGCGGATATAACAAAAAGCACTGTATCTTCCTCTTCCGGAGGGGGATCTATTGTTTCTAAGTCTGATACAGCATCTAAAGCTGGCTCTGACCTTGTTACAGGGATGGCGGATTATCAGAACTGCCCTATGGAGCTTATTGCTGCACAGGGGCAGGTGCCGGGGAACCAGCAGCATGATGCTGCAGTAGTGGAAGTGGTGTCTGATGCCCTCGGTTCATGGGAGCTGCTGGCTGAATCCGATAAGCAGGGTATCCTGAAGGCCGCTGCTGCCCTAAGCGAAAGTGACCAGGCTGCCAGCCGGAATTTTAAGCAGGGCAAGTAGCAGGGAGCCGGCTTTAGGCAGCTGCCTGCTTTTGGAGCTGCCTGCGGCCGTAAAGGCAGTGCGGCGATTGCGAGCGAGTATGTGCCCCGCCTCAAATGCCCTCAAATGCTTTTACTGAGCTTCATTATTTGGCTGCCGTGCTGCTGCCAGCGACAGGCCAAACATGACGGCAATCACCACTTTTATGGAATCAAGGATGAGGAACGGTGCGGATGCATAAAGCAGAGGCATAAAAGGGACATGCGTAATAATGCTTTGTACCCCAATGCCAATACCGTAAAGGGCGGCCATAAGTCCTGCTGCACAGGAAGTGGCATAGCGCAGTGCGAGCAGCGCTTTGTGTGTATGCCCGCTATCCGCTGCTGCGGAATGGGACCATGTTGCGCCGGCCAGCAGTGCGGAGATAAGTGTAGCTGCGAGGAACCCCCAGATAAAACCTGCGCTGGGCCCTATAAGTGCGGCGGCGGACATCCCTCCTGAAAATACGGGCGCCCCCATAGCGCCTAATGCAATATATGCGCTTACCGCTGCAGTGATCTCGCTTAGCGAAAGCACCAGTGCCATGCACATAAGGGCCCCTGTCTGCAGGGTGATCCCTACCGGTGTACCTGGGAATGGGGATGCGTCCCAGGGCATTGGCGATGGCCAGGGAGATCAGGGCGATGGCGGACCGCAGTGCTGAGGAGAGCAGCCGGTGGTGTGCAGCTGCGGCGCGCAGCCGCGGGATAAGGCCTGACAGAGTTTCCATAAATGCTCCTTTAGTGTTTTCCTGAAAATCGGTTACGTAACCGGCCATATACAGCCGTTTTCCTGGAAAATTTGTATAAAACAACAAAATCTTACTGCTGATTTTGTATTTTCCCTACAGTTTTCCACATATTTCAGGTAAATTTCATACACTATGATAGCTGTACGCACATGCCCTGTTTATTGTTGGGATCGATAAAAAACAGGTACAATTTTTATAGGTTTATATAAAGCGCTATCCGCATGATTGTAGTACTTTGGAAGTTGTGTTTTATGGGAAAAGATGGGATCGGGATCGTTTGGGGCATATAAGGCTGGTTCATCTGGACACTGTTAACTCTACGAATGACTATGCATTCGAACATACTGCCGGCGGGTCCGGCAGCGATACCCGGTTCTTGTTAGAATCTACAAAAAATTGTATAGCCGTTATCGCCGATAGCCAGACAGGCGGGCATGGACGGCTTGGGCGTGAGTGGGTCTCCTATCCGGGAGGGTCCCTGACTGCCTCTTTTGCTGCAGCCATCCCTCAGGAGGCTGTCACTAAAGGGTATTCAAACTGGCTGACGGTGCTTGCCGGCGTGGCCGCAGCAGATTCATTGGAAGATATGTTTGTTTCGTGCTCCGGCGCCAGCCAGCCTGGGGATTCAGCCTCTGCCCTGCCGGGGGGATCTGATAGACGTAATAATAGCGGGGCTGCTATCCCTGTACCTGCCAGCCTGAAGCTTAAATGGCCTAATGATATTTATATGAACGGCAGGAAGCTCGGCGGCATATTGATCCGCCTGGGGGCAGACAGCCTTGATGGCGGTCCTGGCAGGGATACTTCACGTGAAGGTACTGCGGCTGCCGGCAGGGGAGAGCCTATGGTTCTTGCTGTGATTGGGATAGGGATCAATTGCGCAGTCCCCGCTGAGAAATTTAACGGGTTTGATGCGACATCGCTCAGCTCTGTTATGGATGTCCCGGCTGCAGGGCCTTCATTTGCAGCTTTCCGGGACGGGCTCGCTGAAAGTATCGCTGTGCGCCTGTCGCAGATGCTGTCTGATTTTAAGTCCTCGCCGTCAGAAACATGCCGGTACCTCAGAAACAGGGTTGAAAAGCTTGATTTTCTCAGGGCCCAGCCTGTAACTGTCTCACTCCCCTCAGGCGAAACATTTACGGGCACGGCAAAAGGGATATCTGCTGATGCTTCGCTGACTGTCGGGCTTGAAGACGGTTCCCGGCGGCGTATAACCGTCGGGGATGTTTCTGCCGGCGTTCCGCAGCCTGCGCAGCACACAATACACACAGTAACTGTAAATAGCACAGTAAATAAAGGCAGATAAGGGTACATAAGGGAGTCTGATATGAAAAAATTGCTCGTTGCCAACAGGTCCGAGATCGCCCTGCGTGTTATCCGCACGGCAAAGGAAATGGGGATTGAAACAGTAGCCGTGTACTCCGAGCCGGACCGCCGCGCCCCTTATGTTGACCAGGCGGCAGAAGCGTATTATCTTCCCGGGGATACATATAACGAAACATATCTTAACCAGGATGCGATCCTTGATATTGCCCGCCGCAGCGGGGCAGATGCCATACACCCGGGGTACGGGTTCCTCTCGGAATCTGCGGATTTTGCTGCGCATGTGCTGGAACGCGGGCTTACATGGGTCGGCCCCAGGCCGCAGGTGCTTGAAGACCTCGGGGATAAGATCAGTGCCCGGCGTGTGGCCCATGTAGCACAGGTTCCGCCGGTACCGGGCATCAGCGAACCCGTCGATAATGTGCACACACTGGTGGAATTTGGTGCAAGCTATGGGTATCCGGTAATGATGAAACGTACCGATGGCGGCGGCGGGCGCGGCATTACTGTAGTGAAGGACGAAGACGGGCTCAGGTCTTTCTACTCTGCCCATGATTCCCTCCAGGGCAGTGATCTGGGCAAATACTTCATTGAGAAATTCGTAGCCCACGCGCGGCATGTGGAAACGCAGTGCGGGCGTGATTCGCTGGGGAATTTTACCGTGTATTCCACCCGCGACTGCTCTGTACAGCGCAGGAACCAGAAACTCATTGAAGAAGCCCCTGCGCCTTTCCTCAGCGACAAGGTGCAGGCACGCCTGATGACATACTCCCGCAGGCTTTTTGATTCAGTCGGATATGAAGGCCTGGGGACCTGCGAATTCATGGTGACCCCAACAAGCGACGTGTATTTCCTGGAAGTCAACCCCCGTCTGCAGGTAGAGCATACGGTAAGCGAGGAAGTATGCGGGATCGATCTTGTACGGGAGCAGCTCAATATTGCAGACGGCAAAGAGCTTACCCGGGCAGGGGAGCCGCGCGGGCACAGTTTCGAGCTGCGTATCACCAGCGAAGACCCGCAGAAAAACCTTACCCCGGGCTCCGGTACCATAGAGCACCTCCATTTCCCCTCAGGCCCGGGCATACGGATCGATTTCGGCGTGGCTGAAGGCAACACTGTTTCACCCAAATTCGATTCCATGATGGGAAAGATCATCATTACTGCCCGTACCCGTGAAGAGGCTATACCCCGCGTGCTGAGGGCACTTGATGAATTTGAGATCACAGGGATCACAACACCTTGCGAACTGTACCGCGATATATTCCACAATCCTGATTTCACTGCCGAAAACGGCAGCTTCGCTGTTACTACACGTTGGCTGGAGAAGAACTACCTTTCGCAGAGCGCTGCTTCTGCGCGGGCAGGTATGCCGCAGAGCCTTGTCCAGATGCAGTCTCCGCAGGAGATAATAGGAAGCGTTGCGCCGCAGTCCTTCATTATGGAGATCAACGGCAAGCGTGTGCGGCTCAACGTCCCCACAGATTTTGTAGGCCTGCTTACCCAGGGACGGCTGCGTTCGCAGCGCCGCCCGGCCCAGCCCCTGAGAGGGAACGGGCTCAGCACGGCGCATGCCGACAGCGGGTCACAGGCGCCATCTGATTCCCATGGCCAGATCAGCGCCCCTATGCAGGCTGTGGTCACGCGGGTCAATGTTGCTACGAATCAGAAGGTTTCCAAAGGCGATCTTCTCGTGGTCCTCGAATCTATGAAAATGGAAAATTATGTTTATGCCCCGCTGTCAGGGCGTGTGGCTGAGATCATGGTCGGGCCGTCTGACAGTGTCGATGCAGGCGACCCTCTGGTAACTATCTCTCAGGACGGTTCCGGGGAGGCTTCTGCCGGTACGGAAGATGCCGGCAGTACTGCCGCGGATAGTGCAGGCAGCACCAGCGGCGCCGATGGTACCGGCAGCAGGGCGGACAATGATGGGGCGGTTGATAGAGACCGGAAAGAAGGGGATAAATAATGGCAGCAGTACATACACTGGATGAGCAGGAAGTATCTTTACAGATACCAGTACCGCCGGCAGCCTCATCATCAGTCATTACTACGGCAGGACGGCAGCCAATCCGCGCGGAGATCGTCCACGCGGCAAAGCTTGCGGCTGATGCAGAGGAAAACGCCCGGGAGCGCCAGCATCCAAAAGGGAAATATACGGCGCGTGAACGCCTTGACCTCCTTTTTGATGATAAGACTTTCCATGAAATAGGGCGTTTCAGCGGCGGAAATATCAATAAAGATATCCCGGGTTCAGCAGTTGTGACCGGCTTCGGCCAGATCATGGGCCGGACAGCCGGGGTATATGCCCAGGATTTTTCCATCCGCGGGGGGACTATGGGCCGGGCAGAGGGCAAAAAGATATGCCATCTGCTTGATATGGCAATGGAATTGAAAGTGCCTGTCATAGCAGTCATAGACTCTGGCGGCGCCCGCATCCAGGAAGGTGTAGAGGCCCTGACCCAGTACGGCCGGATATTCAAAAAAACATGCCAGGCATCAGGATACATACCTCAGATATCGCTGATCCTCGGCCCCTGCGCAGGGGGTGCGGTATATTGTCCGGCACTCACCGATATTGTGATCATGACCAAAGAGAATTCCTATATGTTTGTTACAGGGCCGGAGGTTGTGAAAGCTGCTACCGGTGAGCATATCTCCATGGAAGACCTTGGCGGCGGGCATGTGCATAATGCCACATCGGGCGTAGCACACTATCTGGGTGAAAACGAGGCCGATGCCATTGATTATGCCCGTACGCTCCTGGCCTATCTGCCTTCCAGCTGCGAAAGCGCCCCTCCTTCCTATGCTTATGCCGAAGGGCGTGCGGAGGACCTTGCAGCAGAACGTATAAGCCATATCGTCCCTGAGAATGACCGTCAGCCTTATGACGTGCTTGACGTGATCCGCTGCATTGCAGATTACGGTGAATTCATTGAGGTCCATGAGCTTTTTGCGCAAAGCGTGGTAACAGGGTTCGCCTGCATCAACGGACGCAGTGTGGGGATAGTTGCCAACCAGCCCTGTGTGCGTGCCGGCAGCCTTGACGTTGAATCGTCTGAAAAAGTTGCCCGCTTTGTCCGGCTCTGCGACGCTTTCAACGTCCCTGTTGTTACACTCGTGGATGTCCCGGGATATAAGCCTGGCAGCGACCAGGAGCATGCCGGCATTATCCGCCGCGGTGCCAAAGTGATCTATGCATACGCCAACGCGCAGGTGCCCCTGGTCACTGTGATCCTGCGCAAGGCTTTTGGCGGCGCATATATTGTTATGGGGTCGAAATCGATGGGCGCCGACATCAACCTCGCATGGCCCAATTCGCAGATAGCCGTCCTCGGTGCGCAGGGTGCCGTGAATATCCTTCACCGCAAGGAACTCCGCCGTACTGCAGATGATGGCGGCGATGTAGACGGGCTAAGGCAGAAACTCGTTGAAGAATATGAGCAGACCACGGTGAATGCCAACCTTTCCCTGGAGATAGGAGAGATAGACAGCATGATCGATCCCGAGGATACCCGTTCTGCAGTTTCGCAGGCGCTTGAACTGCTCAAAGATAAAAAAGCCCAGCCACGGTATGCGAGGAGGCACGGTAACCAGCCTCTGTAAACGCGCAGAAACGCGGGATGCAGATTGTAACAGAAGAAATATCTACAGCAAATAAATAATAAAAGCACAGAAGAAACCGATAATGCAAAAAAATAATACAGAAAAAGGTAATACAATGGATAACTCGTTCTTTTCCTCTATGGATACCCAGCCGCATGCTTTCCTTTTCGCCGGGCAGTCAACGCCATGGACCAGCACTGTGGATGAAGCCGCACAGAACAGCCGGCTCCTCGAACAGCTGCGTGCCTACGATGCTGCTGCTGAGACGCTGCTGCAGCCTGCGGCAACTGAGCTTCTGACGGTCTATGGGAGGCGCCTGGACCTTTTCTCCTATGCATCGCAGAGCCTTATCCTGGGGGATGCTAGGTATGCTGAGGTCAGTGTGCCCGGAGTTGTACTGGCACAGCTGACAGCCCTTCTAGACTCGAAAGAGCTGGGGATGCCTTTTGCTTCCGGTTCATTTGTCAGGGCAGCCGGACATTCACAGGGGCTTCTGTCAACTGATATCGTAGATGTGCTCAGCCGCCTTGCCCGCGGCGAAATATCCCAGGCCGGGGCTGATGCGCAGATTACATCCATACTGGCTGTTTCGCGCCTGATTGGCGCTGCGGGAAGCCGTATTGCCGGTGCGCAGGGGATCGTCCCGGTGAAGGATGCATCGCCTATGCTGTCTGTTAAAGGGGCCACCCGCGAACAGATCGAAGTACTTATTTCACGGATCCCTGAGCGTCGGGGCGAAATCGTTATCGGTGTGAAAAATTCACGTGATAACTATGTGGTATCGGGGTATCCTGAGGACCTGCGCAAGCTTGAAACCTGCATAAACAATGAGCATAAGCACCAGCAGAAGCTGCGTGAACAGAAAGTGCGGGGAGGCAGCGTATTCGATCCGTCAGTGGAGTATCTGGAGGTATCGATCCCCTTCCATTCGCCGGTACTCGCAGACGCGGTGGAGCTTGTCGGCCGCTGGGCTGACGAGTGCGGCATCGATGGCGGATATGCGCGGCGCCTGGCCCGGGCCGTACTCGTTGACACTGTTGACTGGGCGGCCCAGATTGAGGGGATACTCAGCGATTACCGTGCATGGAAGGAAGCCCCCGCCAACGGCGAAGACACGGATTCCGGAAGCGCAGATGAGCCCGCGGCCGGCAGCGAAGGCAGTCAGCGTGACGGGCAGACACTCTGGTTTATCGACTACGGCCCGGGCGTCGTTGCAGAAAAGCTTACTGCAGCCCTTATTGAAGGCACCGGTGCCGGCGTCGTCAGCGCTGCAAGTGCCGGCAAGCGCCTTGACCTTGCTACGCCTGGACGTACGTATAAACCGGCTGAAGACTGGTCGCAGTTTGCGCCGCATATTGTCAGCACTGAGGCCGGTGACAAAGTCAGTACTGCTTTTACCCGCCTGACAGGCCGTTCGCCCATCATGGTAGCGGGTATGACCCCTACAACGGTGGAGCCGGATCTTCCTGCGGCTGCGGCCAACGCCGGGTACTGGGCCGAGCTCGCCGGCGGCGGGCAGGTCACTGAGGAAGTGTTCGACAATAATATTGCGCGGCTTAAAAGCCTGCTTGACGAAGGCACATCCGTAGAATTCAACGCCATGTTTATGGACAGGTATCTGTGGAACCTCCAGTTTGGGGGGAAGCGGATAGTATCCAAGGCTCGTATCTCAGGTGCCCCTGTTGACGGGGTAGTGATTTCAGCAGGTATCCCTGAGGCTGACGAAGCTATGGAGCTGATAACGCAGCTCCATGATGACGGGTTCACCTATATTGTTTTCAAACCCGGCACTGTTGCACAGATCAGGCAGGTACTGGATATTGCGAAGGAAGCTGATCCGGTTACCGTGATCATGGAAGTTGAAGGCGGTGCTGCAGGCGGGCATCATTCATGGGAAAGCCTTGATGACCTGCTGGTAAGCACATATGCGGATATCCGTGCCCGGCATAATGTCGTCCTGGTCGCCGGCGGCGGTATCGGGACACCTGAGCGTGCGGCAGATTATATTTCCGGCCAATGGTCTGAGCAGTACGGCCTGCCTGCAATGCCTGTTGACGGTGTGCTTGTGGGGACCGCACTGATGACGGCGAAAGAAGCCCATACAAGCCCGCAAGTCAAGAAATTCCTTGTGGAAACGCCCGGGATCACAGATACTGAAAAGAACGGGGACCCATTTGCGCCGCTGGGGGAAAGCTGGGTACCCAGCGGAGGGGTTGCCGGCGGCATGTCTTCAGGGCTGAGCCATCTCCATGCTGATATTTATGAGATCGAAAATGCTTCTGCGCGCGCAGGGCGCCTGATCGTGCATCTGGAGAAGCATCCTGAAGAGCTGGAAAGCCGCAGGGATGAGATCATCAAGGCGCTTGACAGCACTGCCAAGCCGTATTTCGGTGATGTGGAAGATATGACCTACTATGAGTGGGCCGAGCGTTTTGTGGAACTGACCTACCCGTGGGCAGACAGGACTTTCGGGCTGCGGTTCCTGCACCTCCTCCACCGTATTGAAGCGCGTATCAATGAGCAGGATAAAGGCACATTCACCTCAGTATTTTCTGATGCGCAGGCTGTGGAAGACCCGCAGCAGGCCTTGGAAATATTGCTCAGGGAATACCCGGAGTCTCATACCGCCCATGTGGCTGCCACAGATGCCGCATGGTTCCCGCAGCTGTCCCAGGAGTATCCGAAACCGCTGCCGTTTGTCCCTGTGATCGACGGGGACCTTCTGCGCTGGTGGGGGCGCGACCAGCTGTGGCAGGCTGAAGACAGCCGGTACAGCGCCGATTCTGTACGGATAATCCCCGGGCCGCTTTCTGTTGCGGGCATCACAACAATGAACGAGCCCGTAGTAGATATCCTCTCCCGTTTTGATAAAGCCGTTGCTGACCGTGTCCGCGCTGCGGATAGTAAAGAAGGGTACCGGACCCCTGCCAGCCTTTCCGCCCAGGAAGGATGCGATGATGACGAGGCCTTTATCCGCCAATCCCCAACGATTTCATGGGTCGGGCATGTTATGGACAATCCTGCGTACAATACCCGCAGGGATGACCCGCACTACACGCTGACGCATGTCCGGACACAGGGGATGCAGGAGTTTTATGACCTTGATATCCATCTTGATACATTCTGGGATGGTGAAAGGCGGCATGGGGCCGGTGAACAGGAGCCTTACGCCGTGCGGCATATTGTCATCCCGCTTATTGTGGACCACGGCCATCCGTTCCGCATGCCGGTCGTAGACCGTGACCGCCTGAAGGGGCATATCTATACACTCCTTACAGGGACTGCCGGTATCGGCAATACTGCCGTCACAGGCGATGTACTTGACCGTATGCCTGAGATATCCCCTGAAACAAAGGATGCAGCCCATCCGTTCGGTATAGCGGCTGCCCATTATACGCTCAGCGCAAATCTGGGGTATGACCATGAGAGTGCTACCGCAGGCCATCTGCCGCAGTCCCTCATCCCCTCAGGTATTGTCCCTGATGCGCTCACGGGACCGGCATGGCCTGCGATATATACTGCGCTCGGCTCTGTTTATGTAGGGGAGACCCCAATTATTGAAGGCCTGCTCAATGCTGTCCATCTGGACCATTCCGTTGAGCTGCTTGTCAGCGATGCGCAGCTGCAGGGGCATTATGGCCAGCGTATAGATCTGAAGAGCTGGGCTGAGGATTTCCAGGAATCTTCAGCCGGGCGTGTGGTCACTATACATGTGGAGCACGCCGGGCAGGACGGTACTGTACTGGCCCATGAGACGGAGCGTTTCGCAATACGCGGGCGTGTCTATTCTTCACAGCTTCCTGAAGACGCCCCTGATTACGGCGGCATAAAGGCGGATATCCGCCCGGCTGCGCGCCGTCTGCTGCGCCGCGTTACAGTGCAGGCGCCGGATAATATGACTGCCTTTGCGCGTGTATCAGGGGATTTCAACCCGATCCATACGTCAGCCCGTGCAGCGCGTGTATCGGGGCTCCAGGCCCCGCTGGTCCACGGGATGTGGCTGTCCGCGGCTGCGCAGCATGTTGTGCAGGCGGCAGATACCAAGGGTGCGCACTATGAGATCGCAGGATGGACGTATGCCATGTACGGTATGGTCCAGCTGAATGACCGCGTTGAGATCAGCGTTGAGCGCGTAGGCAAAGTCAATGACGGCGGGATCGTTATTGAAGTGACATGCCGCATCGGTGAAGAGACCGTATCCCGTGCTACTGCTGTATGCCGCCCTTATACGTCGGCTTACGTGTTCCCCGGGCAGGGTATCCAGAAGCAGGGCATGACGCTTGATGAGCGCGCGCAGTCACCGGCAGCTCGCCAGGTATGGGAACGCGCAGACAGGCTTACCCGCAGCAGGCTCGGGTTCTCCATACTTGCTGTTGTGCGCGATAACCCTAAAGAGCTTACCGCGCGCGGCGTGACATACCGGCATCCCGAAGGGCTGCTCAATCTGACGCAGTTTACCCAGGTCGCGCTGGCAACCGTGGCCCAGGCGCAGACCGCCCGTTTGCGTGAAGCGGGAATGATTTTCGAGCCCGCATATTTTGCCGGGCATTCCCTGGGGGAATATAATGCATTGAGCGCTTTTGCCCAGATAATCCCGCTGGAAACAGAGCTTGAGCTGGTCTTCCACCGCGGCTCCACCATGCACCATCTTATTGAACGTGATGCACAGGGCCGGTCGAATTACCGTATGGGGGCTCTGCGCCCGAACCAGTTCGGTGTGGATGATGCCCATGTTAACGGTTACATTGATGGCATATCACGCCAGTCAGGTGAATTCCTGCAGATCGTTAACTATAACCTTGCAGGCTCCCAGTATGCAATAGCAGGGACTATTGCCGGACTGAAAGCGCTTGAGAAGGATTCTTCCCGCCGTGCGCGTGAAGCGGGCGGCAAGAAGCCGTTTATGCTGGTCCCCGGCATTGACGTCCCATTCCATTCCACCCTGCTGCGCAAAGGTGTCCCGGAGTTCCGCTCAAAACTGGATTCCCTGCTTCCTGAAGATATTAAGTACCGCCGGCTTGTAGGGCGTTATATCCCCAACCTGGTAGCACGCCCGTTTGAGCTGACCCGCGATTTCGCCCGGGCTATCCTTGACGTGGTACCTTCAGAACAGCTGCGCGCGATCGCGGACAATGATGATCGGTGGAATGAGTATGCCGCTGACGAAGGCAAACTCGCGCGGCTCCTTCTTATCGAACTTCTATGCTGGCAGTTTGCGTCCCCCGTACGGTGGATCGAAACCCAGAGCCTGCTGTTTACCCCTGAAGGGCGGGGCGGCCTTGGGGTTGAAAATTATGTTGAAGTCGGTCTTGGCAATTCCCCAACGCTGGCGAACCTCGGGTCCCGCACCCTGCTGCTCCCCGAGTTTGCAGGCGTAACTGTGGATGTATTCAATGCAGGCCGCGATGAGAAGCGTGTCTACATGACAGACGATGACCCGGATTCGCTTGTTGAGGAGACGGCTCCCGAGGCTGATACCGAGCCGGGTGTTTCCGAGGCTGCTTCTGCTGGGGAGGCTGCCAGCCCGGCAACCGCGCCTGCCGCCGGGCAGGGTACAGCAGCGCCGGCAAAGTCGGCAGATACCAATACTGCAGCTGTGCCGGCTGCCGGTGCTTCCGGTGTTCCCGCTTCCGGCGCCGCGTCTGCTGAAGATATCCCGTTCACAGCGTGGGACGGCATCAGGACGCTGATAGCATACAGCGCAAAGATCCGTCCAGACCAGATCGGTGCGCAGGACACTACTGATACCCTGACCAATGGCGTATCTTCACGGCGTAATCAGCTGCTTATGGATATGAGTGCAGAGCTGGGTGTTCCCAGCATTGAAGGTGCTGCCGAAGCGGCTGTCAGCGCGCTTGAGCCGACTATAACCAAGGCAGCTCCCCGGTATAAGGCTTTCGGGCATGTGCTTTCCGATGCTGTGCGGGAACGTATCCACCAGCTGTTCGGTTCGGCAGGCGTGAAACAGTCCCATATTGCACAGCATGTGCATGATGCCTGGGGCCTGGGTGATGGCTGGGCAGCATTCGTTACTGCAGAACTGCTTCTGGGGACCCGTGAGGGCGCCAGCACGCGCGGCGGCGATCTGGCCACACTTCCTGTCGGCGCAGTATCCAATACTTCCGGTGCTGACGCGCTTATTGATAAAGCAGTCCAGGCAGTAGCTGCGGCCCATGGCGTTACGGTAGCCCCGCAGTCGGCACAGTCTGCCGGGGCTGGGGCGATGGTGGATTCTGCGGCCCTGAAAGAATTCTCCGAGCAGATCACAGGGGAATCGGGCATCCTCGCATCCGCAGCGCGTTTCATCCTGGACAAGCTTGGCATAAAAGCTTCAGGATCTGCTGAGGAAACGGAGGATAACAGTGGGATCGTTGATATGGTCAACGCCGAGCTTGGCCCGCAGTGGCCGAAACTCGTTTCCCCGCGGTTCGATGCGCGCAAAGCTGTCCTTCTGGACGACCGCTGGGCCAGTGCACGCGAGGACCTTGCGCATATCTATTACGGCGATGATGAACAATGCGCTGCGGAAAGCTATACGGGTGCAGGGGAGGCTGTGGCCCGCCAGGCAGCATGGTATGCACAGCAGGCCAGGCTGCACGGGGGAGTGGCTGCGCGCCATGCGGAAACATTCGGCCGTATATCCCGGGAGGCTTTGCGCACGGTACCTTCTGCACAGGAAGATGCCGGCACGCTCCCATTCGCCCGTGATATTGCTGTAGTTACCGGCGCATCTGAAAAGTCGATCGCAGGACAGGTGGCTGCCCAGCTGCTTGCAGGCGGCGCAACCGTTATTGCAACAAGCTATTCTTTTGACACCGGTTTCATCCAGTGGGCTAAAGAGATATACCGTACGCATGCCGCAGGGGAAGCACGCCTGTGGATAGTCCCGGCAAACCTGTCCAGTTACCGCGATGTGGATGCGCTTGCTGCGTGGGTAGGCAATGAGCAGAAAGAGACCCATGGCGCAACAACCACTGTGGTCAAACCGGCATACGCCCCGACGCTGCTGTTCCCATTCGCCGCGCCGGGCGTCCACGGCACGCTGTCTGATTCCGGCGAGCTTTTTGAATCCCAAGCCAGGCTTATGCTCTGGGGGGTCGAGAGGCTTATCTCCCGGCTGGGCGTTCTTGGGGCGGACACCGATGTGGACCATCGCCTGCATGTGGTGCTTCCGGGATCGCCTAACCGCGGCACCCTTGGCGGTGACGGCGCATACGGCGAAGTCAAGAGTGCTTTTGATGCCATAGTCAACCGGTCCCGGGTCGAAAAAGACTGGTCCGGCACCGTTACCTTTGCCCATCCGCGGATCGGCTGGGTACGCGGTACCGGCCTGATGGGCGGGAACGATCCGCTTGTCGAGGCTATTGAACGCCGGGGGGTCCGGACCTACAGTACTGAAGAGATAGCAGCCGAGCTCCTTAAGCTGTCTTCGGCAGAAGCCCGCGAGCAGGCTGAACAGGATCCTGTCGAGGCTGACCTTACAGGCGGAATGGGGTCTCTGGATATCGATATGTCCCAGCTGCGCGAGGAAGCCCTGGCCGGATCAGGTACCGGACCCGAAACTGACAGCAGCGGAGAGCATAGCGATGCCGGCACTGTTCCGGAAAATGTGTCCGGAGCCTCCTTAGAGGCCGGGGACACTCCGGGTTCTCCCGCAGGGATTGCCCCGGATCCTTCTGCAAAGGCTGGTGCTTCTGCAGAGGCGGCTTCAGAAAACACCCGTAAAGATACTTCTGAAGTCAAGGCCCTTCCCACCCTCCATACACCGCAGCAGCCTGAGGTCAGGATGGGTGAATGGGATTCCGTGACTGCCCGCCCTGAAGATGAGGTAGTTATTGTTTCCATTGGCGAACTGGGTACATGGGGTTCCGGGCGTACCCGCCGTGATGCCGAACTGGGCATTGCAGCGGACGGTACCGTTGACCTGAGTGCTGAAGGTGTGCTGGAACTGGCATGGAATATGGGCCTCATCTCATGGCAGGATTCGCCCGAACCCGGTTGGATCGATACTGACGGCAACCTCGTCGCGGAAGAGGATATTTACGAAAAATTCCATGACGATGTTGTAGCGCGGAGCGGCATCCGCCCGTTCGATGACGGCATGGGGTCAGATTATCTTCATGGGACTGACAGCAAGTCTGCGGAAGTTTTCCTCGACCACGACGTCACGTTCAGTGTGGCGAATGAGGCTGCGGCGCGTGAATATATGGATGCTGACAGTGAGCATACTGTTATCCGTCATGATGACGGGTCGGATGAATGGCTCGTTACACGTACGCAGGGTGCTTCCGCTTTCGTGCCGCGGCGTGCAGTCATGACGCGGACTGTGGGCGGGCAGTTCCCGAAGGGCTTTGATCCGCGCAAGTGGGGTATACCGGCATCTATGGTCGATTCCGTGGACCCAATCGCCCTATGGAACATTGTGACCACGGTCGATGCCTTTATTTCCGCAGGTTTCTCGCCTTCAGAAATACTCCAGTCCATACATCCGTCAATGCTCGCTTCAACGCAGGGCACCGGTTTCGGCGGCATGAATTCCATGCGGCAGCTGTATGTAAACCGTTACCTGAGCCAGGCGTACCCGACGGATATCCTTCAGGAAGCATTGCCCAATGTTGTTGCGGCACATGTAATGCAGTCCTACGTTGGCGGTTACGGCAACATGATACAGCCGGTATCCGCCTGTGCAACTGCAGCCGTATCGCTTGAAGAGGGCGTCGATAAGATTAAGCTCGGCAAGTCAGATTTTGTTGTTACCGGTGCGATCGATGATATTGGCGTCGAGTCTGTAAACGGTTTCGGCGATATGAATGCCACGGCCAACTCTGAGGAGATGTACGGCAAAGGTATTGACAGCAGGTTCTTCTCCAGGGCGAACGACCGCCGCCGAGGAGGATTCCTCGAAGCCCAGGGCGGGGGGACCATACTCATCACGCGCGGTGACCTGGCTATGAAACTCGGCCTTCCGGTTGCAGCCGTCGTCGGGTACGCTAACTCGTTCGCAGACGGCGCCCACACATCGATCCCCGCCCCTGGGCTTGGGGCGCTTGCAGCGGCCCGCGGCGGCCGTGATTCGGCGCTTGTCCGTCAGCTTGCTGCACTGGGTATCGCCCCGGATGATATAGCTGTGGTCTCCAAGCATGACACGTCAACGAATGCTAATGACCCTAACGAGTCTGAACTTCATAACACGCTGGCGCATGCTATCGGCAGGTCCGAAGGCAACCCTCTGTATGTTATTTCTCAGAAGACCCTTACCGGCCATGCCAAGGGAGGGGCGGCTATCTTCCAGATAAACGGCCTGGTCCAGGTGTTCGCATCGGGTATTATCCCGGCTAATGCATCCCTGGACTGCGTAGACCCGGAGCTTGCGGGCGATGACCTTATGGTCTGGCTGCGCAGGCCTCTGGATCTGGGCAAGGCGCATCACACTATCAAGGCCGGCCTGGTCACTTCCCTAGGGTTTGGTCATGTGTCGGGCTTCATAGCGCTTGTCCATCCCGGTGCTTTTGAGGCAGCGGTAGAGCATGCCTATGGGCAGGATGCCCTCCGTACATGGAGGGGAAGGGCCGATAAGCGCCTTGCTGAGGGCGGGCGTCATCGCAGGGACGGTATGATCGGCAGGAAACCTTTGTTTGAGCCGGTCGATAACCGCCGCTTCCATGAGGATTCCCACCATTATGATTCCCACGAGGCGGAAAAGGCTATGCTGCTTGACCCTCAGGCACGTCTGGCAGATAATGGGTATTATGAATTCAGGAATGCACAATAATATGCACGATACTGCGCAGGCTGGGGGGCAGGCTGCCCCTCCGCCTGCACAGCACGGACTCCCTTATCCGGCGCAGGGCCTGTCGGAGCCGCAGGGGCCGCGGTATATCGTAGCAGGGCTTGGGCATGACGTGGTCAGTGTGCAGGAATTTTCTGCACAGTGCGCTGCGCCGGAGTCCGAGTTTCTCGCCTGTGCCTTTTCGGTGCGTGAAATACGCCAGTCCCAGCAGCGCAGTGCTGCTAAAGGGGATAAAATAGCTGCCCATCTGGCTGCGCGCTGGGCAGGCAAAGAAGCATTCCTTAAGGCGTGGTGCGAGGCTCTGTCGCGCTGCAACGGAGGGACTGATAGCAGCGCTGGGGAAGCCGGTATCCCGGCTCCGGGTACCCGGACGCCTTACACTTATCCGTACACTGTGGATAACTTCCCATGGAGGGAAGTGGAAGTCGTTTCAGACAGCAGGGGCGTACCGCATATCACTCTTTCTGCAGAAATGGAGCAGTATCTCAGCAGCAGCCTGGGTGTGCGTACCGGGAATGGAGAGGGGGGTATCGAAGGCAGGGAAGAAAACAGCAGCGGGGAAGCCGGCTGTGAGGTATCATCATATATTGATATCCATGTATCTTTGAGCCATGACGGGCCTATTGCTTCTGCGGTAGCAATGATCCTGGAGATCACCGGTACCGCCGATACTGCCCATACCGCCGGTACTGGACGCGCTGCCGGCACAGCTCCGGCAGCCGGGAACCGCTGATCTGCTGGTACGGCGATACAGCCTCAACGCCTGCGGCTAGCAGCAGCCGGCATATCTGCATATCTGATATAACGGATTATAAAAATAACTGATCTTTCCGCGGCGTGTCGGACACCCCGAGATATCCGAGGTTTCTGTAGAGTATTCTTGTGAGAAATCTCGCGATAAGGTTTTTTAATGATGTACCGGTCGTTATTTTAACGGTTATTGAGTCCATCATAATTTTTGCTGCAACAATGGTGGCGAAACTTGCTTTCACGCAGATTGCCCCTCTTCCCGCAGCATGGTGGCGTGTGGGTTTTGCGCTTCTCCTTTTGTGGGTATGGCGTAAACCGTGGAAAAAATTTACAGAGATACTCCCCACACATGCCCGCGGCTGGCTGTGGCTGGCAGCGCTGGGCATTTCATCTGTGTTCATGAACACCACGTTTTACATGGCTATCGGCACACTCAATGTAGGTGTGGCAGTGGCTATAGAATTTATCGGGCCGCTCGCCGTTGCAGTGATGACAGGCAGGCACTGGCGCGAATACGTGGGGATAATTATTGCGGTATGCGGGATCGTTACGCTCAGCTGGAGCTCTTTTGCCTCGCAGAACAGGACATCCCTGGCAGGGCTGGCGGCAATCCTGATCAGCGGGGTTCTGTGGGGGACTTACATTATCTCCGGCCGGCGCATTGCACTCGGCGGGCGCCCTCTGGACAGTATGACAATAGCGCTTACTATCGGTTTCGCAGCACAATCGGTATTCCTTATGCTTCCCGGCATCAATGGCGTTATCCATCCCCAGCCCTCGGCAACGTGGCTGCGCCAGCCGTGGGGACCGCCTGCGCTGATAGCACTCATGTTTTGTGTGGCATTATGCGCGTCGTTCCTGCCATATATTTTTGACCTGTTTATTATGCGGCGCACGCTTCCCAGCAAATTTTCCGTGATGCAGTCAATAAGCCCTGCAGTTGCTACGGTTATTGGCCTGTTCTTTGGGGAGGTACCTACCATAGTTGATATCGTTGGTATAGGCCTTATTATTGTTGCAGTATTTATTACATTTTCATCAGACGAACGCGCAGCCGGGGAAGCCGGGGCCAAAGGAGTACAGCTCTGAGCGCCTGCAGCCGGTTGGTTTAACTATTCAGTACCGGCCGGTGCCTGATGCTGTCTGAGATAATCTGCAAGTTCGGTTTCAGTCCTCTCTTTTTTCACGATGCCTTCTATCCACTTGTAAATTAAATTCTTCTCAGGATCAGGAGGATCATCAATATCCAGTTTTACTCCATAGCTGTACCATATTGACATGCATTTTACTGCGGTCCTTTTATTTCCGTCCAGAAAGATGTGGTCCTTAGCAATTATCACCATACAATGCGCGAGCTGGGCAAATGCATCCTTAAAACGGTTTTCAAGTGGGGTGCCGAAGAGGGGATGGAAAACATTGTCAAGGACTGTTTTCAAATGTTGTTTTTCCTGCAGCTGTCTTTTATCCCTTTCCGCGGCACTCCCTGCGTAACCTTTTATTTTGATGGCATCATCATGGAATCTGGCTATATCTTCAACAAGTGCGTCAATCTGTATTTCGTCATCAATAACGACGGGACGGATATACATTTTTAGGCGTCTTCCAGCAACTTTAGGGCGTTGGCAAATTGCTTATTAACAGTGTCAGCACTCTGGGCAAGGGTCCCTTTTAACTGGGGATACTCTTTAACATCCTGGGAGCTGAGGATCGTTTTTATACCGATCGGTTTATTACGGCTGCCATCGTAAACCATTTTCCAGGCGCCGCCATTACGGTGGGAATAGTTGACTAAATCGAATGCAGTCAGATACCCATATTTTTCAACTACAGTATCAACGATCCTGTTAGTATAAGTATCAGTGGTATATGCCCCTAAAGGTGTCTGGATATGCCCGTCACTAAATAGCTTGAAACTGCGATATACTTCTGGTTCTACGGGACCGTAATCCCATGCCTCAACAGTGTCAGCAAAAAGAGGCTTACCAGTTTCACGCAGCGACTCTACCTGGGTATAGTAAACAAGCTTATTGAGTTTGAGGTTCGTCAGATATAAGTCAGCCCCATACCGTGATATGAAATCATTTGCAATGTCCATTGCCTTCAGTGCTGTCATTGGTAACACCCCCTTTTGTATAAACGCAGGATATTCTGTACATTATCGTTTACGGCTGCCCGCTACCTTATTCTATCATTACAGGATCTATTTTATTCGGCATCGTATTTTGATGCTTTTAATGGTTTCTTTCTTTTAGTGCTTCATACATGGTTCAGATGAAGGCCGGTATTATGCGCGTTATCCTGCGATTCCTACATAAAATAAGCCCTCACAGCAGATGCACTGTGAGGGCTGGGGCGGAGACAGAGGGATATTTAGACCACCCTGAAAGCCCAGTATTAATGCTATTTTTATCATATTAATTTTTTGTTTTGTTGTCTTTTTTGATGTGTCGTGCGACCATCGAACAATGGGACGCACACCGTCCAGGACACGGAGGCAGATCTAAGAAAGAACAATAAAAAATAGCCCCCCGCCCAGAAGGTTGGGCGAGGGGGAGAGAGATCAATATATTATGAGGGTTAGCCCGTAACTACGGGCATGTTTAGTATATCATGTTTGTTATTTGCTTGCCAGTGCGATAACGACTTGGGCGAGTGCTTTCACAGATGCGGTTAGCTGGCTGATATCTATTTGGCTGGTGTTCTTCAGGTTTTGCGCGATCTCCTGGACTTGGTCAGCGATTTGGATCTGCCTGTCGTTCTGTTCGGGGCCGCGGATGCTGTCGATGCCATAGAGCCGGTCGCGTGCTTGTACGTCACCGATTTTGTATTGCCATACCTGTTCTGCTATTTCTTTAATATCATCTGCTGTCATAATGTCCTCCTTATTGATGTTGAATGTGTGCGCCCACGTGGAGTGGTCTCCGTAGAATTTATCCAGATCGAGGTTACCGTTGTATCCTGTGAGCCGTCCTACTGAAGAGTATTGGCGTATTGCGCAGGTGTAGGCTCCTTCATTCCATGGCCGGGATAAGTATCCTGTGGGCGTGTAGTTAGGGTATTGGGCTATCCAGAGTGGATAGTGGCAGTTTTTGAAACTGTTGTGTATGCTGGACTGGAAGTAAACTCCAGGGGTTGTGCCTGATAGTTGGGCGATACGATCCAGCCATGGTTTGCACCAAGTGTAGTGTTTGGCAAAACTATTATTGTATCCTGCTTCAAAGTCCAGGAAGAAGACTGCTCTGCCTGCGTATTTCTTGGCGTATGTCCAAAAATAGTTAGCTTCTGCGATTGGGTCACCGCCTGAAGCGTAATGGTAGAATCCTAGTTTCTTGCCTGAGTTAAGGATCTGGCCAGCCCATTTATCCCATAGGGGGTTAACATATTTGGTGCCCTGTGAGATCTTGACGATAATGAAATCCGCTGGAATGGTAGCACAGTTTAAACCTGCCTGATGGGAGGCGATATCAATACCGTTTAATGTCATGTGCCGTCTCTTTCTAGTTGAGTGCTGCTATAGCCTCTTTGAGTGCTGCGATAGCAGTATCTACACGCTTCTGCTTATCCTCATCAGACGGTGTTTCCTCGGATGCTGAGGGTACTGCATCAGTCTTCCCCGTATCTGTGGTGCTTACAGGCTGAGGATTCTTGATGTCCGCTGTCTGGGGTTTAGTCTGCTGGGATTCAATATATTTCTTGCGTGCTTCGTCGATGAGCATATCCTGTTGAATGACCTCGGCCAGCTTATACTTCTGGCGGGCGCGCTCAGTAAAGTTGTTGGGTTTCCACCACGCCCAGAGTGCTGTACCGACAGTAACAAGATAGGTGACAACACTGGTGATGGTTGTCTCATCTACTGTCAGTGGTGATCGGCCGTGCGCGGAAAGATACTGATTGACGCCAGCCAAAGCGGCCAGTACAAGGCTGATGATCAGCGTAGTAGTGCGGGCGATAGTACCCGTATCTATTTTAGGGACAGAAGATGCTTCTTCTGGTTCAGTGTTGAGGTGTGTCATAGGTTTTCCTTTCTTAATAAAAGAGCCCCACAATTGTGGGGCTTACAATATTTTTATTTCTTGATGTCAAGGCCGATTTTCTGGGCTGCGTCTTCCACTTCTGGCCGGATACTATCCGGTAGGTGGGGTTTGGGATGGTCTTCAGCCCACTGGGGATCCAACACGTCGCATAGCTGCGCCATCCAGTGGCCAACAGCCCGCAGGTAGGCGGTACTTTCGAGGCTCTTCTGCCGGGTTTCCATGAGACGGGTCTCAGCGTCACGACGCTGTTCCTGCTCGCTAATAACCAGATGGGACAGTGAGCCGATGCGTTTATCCTGGGCGGTGATATCCCTGTGCAAGCCTTCTATAGTTTCCTGCATATCTTTATAGGCTTCGGCTTCGTCGGATCTTTTATGGGATTTGAAACCGATAAGGGAAACAACCAGCGAAACAACACCTGTAATGATTGCCACAATAATCGTAGTATCTATTTGATCAGGATCGAACACTTTGCACTCTCCTATTTTGCAAGATTGTAAGTGATTGAGTATTCGACCCATCCGCCGACACCGAGCCGCACGTTACCATCGATCTTGCGTAATCCTAACTGTGTATCATTAGCGTAAGCGTAGATACCGTTAGGGTCGCTGGCGTTTGATACGGCTTGCGTGTGGAGTTCGGTAGGGCATTTAATGGATCCGTCTAGAGTGAATACTTTTTCTGTGAACCATCCGGCTGGATTATCCAGCTCTGCTGTCTGCCGTTTAAGGCTGGCTGTGATGCTTACTGTCCTTTTATTGTGTAGGACAGCTGATAAATGGGTGACGTTCCAGAATGCGGGATTATTCAATGTCACCAGATGGGTAACATCCTGTACGCTGTTTTTACGGTATACATCCAGCGATCTGATGGTAGGTAGGAAGGGCAGGCTGCCATTCGGATCCATAATTTCAAGGGTGAGACCTTCCAAATGGACTCTGGCTATAACTAGATACCGGTTATCCTGAACATTCGTATACCCCAAATAACTGGTGTAGTCTTTAGGCTCTTCCTCGTCTATGACTGAGGGTGTGCCTTTGATTACGCTCAGTTCTACGTTTTCCACGCTTGTGTTCGTGTTCTTCGTATAGTGCAGGCAGACCAGATCAATCCGGCGCAATCCGGACTGTCCGGATTCAATAGTGACCTGTTCCGGAGCATCAACAATAATATGCCTGCCATTCCACACCCATTGACCGGCAGGGACTTGAACGTGATTATTATCAATAATGGTGAAATCACGTGGCTTATATGTATCCGGGTCAAAATCTACCGGCATGTTCTGCGTGGGGTCAGCATAGTTTAAAGGGGCGAGCCTGTAGCTTTCCGTGCCAGCTATACCGCTTGTTAATGCTGCAGTGTCAGCGGCTGTAATATGTGCAGATCCTTTATAACTGGTGATCATGTGGACGGACATTTAATCCTCCTTATTCGCCATGAAATGCTGATAATCCTGTTCTTGTTTACGCAAAAGACGTGCATACAAGGTATAACAGGTGTCACACATCAGGGCTGGATAATCCTGCCCGTTGATATCAATCCGGCTGATGGTGAGCCATTTTGAGGTGTCTCCGCCATCTTTAATGTATTCTTGACGGTGGCAGCGGTCGCACTCATAGAGTGCAATGTTTTCTGTTTTGGGCATGATGATGCTCTCCTTTATTTAATGGGTGTGCTGCTGGCAGTGGTTTTATTGCCTACCTCAATATTCACAGTGAGAGTATTGTGGGAGATCTTTACGATCTGTTTGGCAACAATCTGGCTGATAGTAATACCGGTAATAGGGTCAAATCCGACGGCTATATCTCCTACACTCATATCATTATTGGCGTGTAAGGTTACATCCAGTGTATCGACGTTCTGCAGTTCTTTAAGCTTTTTGATTCCATTAGCGCGCAGTTCCTCGCCCTCTGCATTGTTGTCATCGTAAAACTGTGTTTTCTCCTCCTCTGCGAAGATGCTTTGCTGGTTGCTAATATTCCCATTCCTGTCAGCATACAGGTGGATGATTTCGCGGGATGCCAGTTCGCCTTTACCTCCACAGATGAGATGGTTGATAGGTGTTTTGTCTTTGATAGTAAAGTCCAGGACGTCATCATCTATCGTATCGCCGAAACGGCGTTGTTTGACCATACATATGTAGATACGGTTATCTTGGCATTGGAATGTGATGGTTAACCCATTTGCTGCAGCAAGGTCAAGCAGCCCAGACCACAGGTCTGTGTACCGGTTGAACTGGTAGGAGCTGATTGGGGTGGTGGCGCATGTGCCAGCAGTGAAGACTTGTGACAGTCCGCACCGTTTGAGAAGTCTATTCAGGATAGTTGCGGGTGAGCCGGATACGGTAAGATAGTCCTGATGAGGGTCAGGGCTGAGGATCTTACCTGCCAGCACACCACTGAAGGTTCTACCTTCGTATTGTATGCTGCGAGTACTACCGGTTTTAGAGGGTTCAATTGCATCAATGATCCCGCCCCAAGGGGTGCCGTCTAAATAAATCCACGTACGTTTATCTAACCGTAAGTTGGGATCGGTGAGGGTGAGAGCAAAATTGTTCTCAGTCCTGCCCCATGCCAGATCTAAAGTGAAGTTGGGTGTTTCCCCCAATGGGGTGGATCCTATAGCGTATACGAGTAATGGATCACTCATCTATACCCCCCCCGTGAAGTTGAAGATAATGGTGGTGTCATCCTCTCCTGCCACACCGTTATATCGACTTTATGGGATTCAATTTTAGAAACAGGGTTAGCGCCCGATTCCACCGGCTGAAAGATGTATCTTCCAGAACCGAGACCACTGCCACGGTCAGCAGAAGAGAATACGTTTGACCGTCGCCCGTTAACCTCAATTTTTGTGACCGTGTGATCATACGGGTTCACAGCGATACGCTCACCCTCTTGAAGAACACCAGATATTTTATATGAATTGGATCCTATAGAAATATAAGGGTTCGTAGCGGGCCCATAGTAGATAATGCTGACAGGCACACTGTATGGCATTGGGTTAGAAACATACTGCGTAGGCTTGGGACGCAAATAATCATACGGGTAATCATGCGGATAGTCCAAAAATGTGGACGTGGCAGGCGTGGCTGTGTTTGCTTGAAGCATCGTGGTTACTCCACGACGCCATACACCGTTAAGCAGGACTATAGTTAATGTGGCTTTTATATACTGCGGGTTGACTGTGCTGATCTCTATTTTAGGGATATAACAGTCTGTCTGCCAGTCATCAATAAACAAGATGCCAGGCTTTTGGATATCCATATCCAGGGTGGACTGTTCAATAAGAGTATCCAGAGATCTCCGGCCTTCTTCACGGTAGGCGATGATTTCCAGATCAGCTTCGCGGGCGCTGCGGGATACGCCCGCGAGAGCATGATCGCCAGTAGAATAGTCCCACGCATAGCCACGGATCTTCAGGGCAGCCTGCCCATAAAGCCCACTATCGCCGGAAAGGTTTATGGCAAACGTGGAACTATTCTTATACTTCAAAGAAGAAACCATATTTATTCTCCTTTAGATGGCTTCACGGGCAAGCCTGTTGAAATCACGCTGGCTTAACGTCGGCGTGAAATTACTGATATATGCGGGCATGCTCTTATTGAAAGCGTCTACACGGTCTATCAGCAGATCGATCTTATCGCCCAGTGAACCGCCTGTAGTGGTTTCCCCACCCAGATATGAAGGGCTCATCATATACGTGGGATCCATACTCATTATGGGATGTGCCTGCCATCCGGCGTTCACATCCTTAGACAATCCCTGCATATCCCGCATCATAGATGCGCGTAGAGCAGGCATAGCATCGCTGAAGCCTTTACCAATACCCAAAGGCAGGAAGTGGCCGACTTCCTTAGCCATGACACGTGACGGGGAAGCAATCCCCAACAGTTTCTTGGCAAAATTGACCAGATTATGACACAAATCGGTTATAGTCTTTTTCAGCCAGTCGAATGCGCCTTTAATGCCGTTTATAAGCCCTTGTATCACGTTTTTACCAGCGTCTACCAGCCATTGGGCGGCCCCGGTAAAGCAGCGGCTGATCACGTCCTTAATCGTACGCACCGTATTACCAACCGCATTAATACCGGACTGTACCGTATTGCGGATCCCGTCCCAAATGGGGCAGATAAAGTTGCTTATGCCGCTCCACACGCTATTCCAAACACCACGGATTGTGTTAAGCACGCTGTTTATAGTATTGCTAATCCCGGTGATTATGCTGCGGATCGTGTTACTTATTGCGTTCCAGACCGGCGTGACAAATGCGCTTATAGCGCTCCACGTGCCTGTCCACCACGTTTGGATCGCCGATACGACAGCCGTAATCACGTTGCGCACCGCATTAATAGCATTACTGACAGTAGTGCTGATCGCTGTCCAAATCGGGATAACAAAATTGCAGACCGCTGTCCACACAGTAGTCCACGTAGTCTGGATCCAGCTCAATACGCTTTGTATCGTCAGCCAAATACGTTGGAATATCAGACCCCAAATCGTCACCGCGGTTTGGATAATAGTCGTGACGATATCAATGATGTCCTGGAGGATCGGTTGTACTACCCCCCAGATGGTTTGGAAGAAGCTGATGATCCCGTTGACTGCGGTCATCACGGTGGTGCTTATCGCCTGCCAGATCGGGGTAACGAACGCGAGGATGCTATTCCACACTGTCTGCCATGTTGTACTGATTGCATTCCACGCAGAAGACAGGAAAGAACTAATACCATTCCATACACCCGTAACAGTGCTGCTAATACCGTTCCATAAACCAGTGAAAAAGCTGGCAATACTATTCCAAATATTTATTGCGGTAGACTTGATCGTATTCCACGTAGACACAAAGAAATTGGCGATTGACGATATGATCTTCCGACCTGTCTCAGTCTGAGTAAAAAACCATGTAAGTCCTGCCACCAAGGCAGCAATACCAGCTATAACAAGCCCTATAGGATTCAAATTCATAGCTGCATTAAGTAATGACTGCGCTGCAGCTGCAGCAGTAGTTACGGTCTTATATGTAGCAATTGCACTTGCTACAGCAACAAAAGCAGTAGTAACCCCGCCAGAATTTTTAGAAAGCCAACCGAAGATGTCAGCTATCGCTTTTACACCGTTTTCTACTGTGGAAGGGGGAATCAGTTTTGACCAGTTAACGGCTATCCCTGAGATTTGAGAAATAAGATTCTTAAATGTATCCCTAATCCGCAGAAGCGAATCAACGATTGTGCTATCTTCATCTACATGAAAGATCCGAGCAAAATCACTAGTGAAATCGCCATGTACCACAAGTTTGACGACAGCTGCTATGGCTGTGCCTATTTTTCCGAATTGTGCGGTGAAATTGTTGATAACTCCAGCTATATTTTCCCCGCCGAAGGCTTCAATGATCGTTTGGATAGCTTTAGCCACACGGTTACGCGCGTTTTCCATCGCTGTCCCAATGCCAGCGGTGGCATCTTTTGCTTGCTGGCTGAAGGATGCAAAACCGTTGAGCCCTTGACCGTCGAGTTTGACAATTGCATTATTAAAATCGTCGAAACTGATCTTCCCCTTTTTCATGGCGTTGTACAAATCATTGGCGTTCGCGCCGGTGCCCAACAGTGCTTTTGCTACCTGGTTGAGCTGGCCGGGCATAGCGTTCTGTATCGATCTCCATGCCTGCATGTCTACTTTACCGGCGGCAAGCATCTGGGAATACTGTTCTATAGCGTTTGCCTGGACTTGAGTGGATTTTCCGCCCGCGAGGAGCGCATCATTAAATGCCAGGCTGATGTTTGTCGCGTCTTTCAGACTTTTAGTGACTGGGGCGATGAGCTGGACCATGCCGGTCATGCTGCTGAGCGTGGTGGGCAGCCCGTCGAGTCTGTTGCTCATGGTCTTGATGCTGGCTGCCGCGTCGTCAGAAGAGTATCCGAGATTCCGCATGATCTTAGGGAAATTGCTCATCTGGTCAGCACGGTTGACTGCGCTGCCGATACTGTCCCCGATCACGCTCATGGCTTTTTGGGTGATAGCGGACGCTGCGCCGATTATGAGCCCCATGGCGCTTAATCCGCCGGCGAATCCTTTGCCTGCCAGTGCGCCTTGGTTTTTCCCGACTTGGCTTGAGCTGTTGCCGAATGCTTTGCTGATAGCGTTGCCGACGCCTTGCATGCTGGGGACGATTTGCACGTATGCTTGTGCCAGTTCTATGGCCATCTCTCTTCCCTCCAGTTTTAAGTTATTCTGTTTATAGTTGTTTTTCTGGTGTGAAAAGGTTATCGGGTAGGTTTAATAGTTTTTTGAGCTCTTCAACGGATCGGGCGCTGCCTGTTGTGGTGTGGATACCGGTGGATTCTGCTGGGGTTGGGTGTTGTCCGGGTCGGGGTATTTGCCCTTTATACCGGCCTTTAGCTGCTTTGGTTTTTGACCATGCGAGGAACCCCGTATTATCTGCGATGTTAGCCAGGAGATAATCGGTGGTAGTCCATTGTGCTCTGGGGTCGATCTGCCCCCAGATTAATGCTTGTGGAGGCAGATTGGCAGCCAAGTCGGCGGCACGGCGTATGCGGATACTGTATCCGAGTTCATCAATGTCAAGCCCATAGAAGTGCTGCATATCCGCCCGGAGTGTGTCCGGGCGGGTGATGAGCATTCCTATGAGCGTTCTGAGTTTGGGGCTAGGCGGGTAAGGACACTGTTAATGAATCCTTGGATTCGTTCCAAAGGGATGCGCCCGGTTTCTTTATCGCGTAGAGCGTTTTTGACTGCAGCGTATCGTGTGCCGCAGATCTTCCTGAGCATGGGGCTGATGCTAAGGGCTCCGTCTCCTTGACCGTCTTCGCTGGCATGCTGGAGGTCATACATGTAGTCCACCATATCCAGATCGTCAAAAATATTAGGATTTACTGTAAGAGTAACATCGTTGATCGTGATGGTTTGGGGCTGGTCTTTAGGTTGTTTGTGGTCTGCCGGGAATGTTGTCATTAGGCGCTCTTTTCAATAAGATTGGCCAGCCCGTTTAGAGGGGCTGGCCAGATAATTAATTAACTATTTTTAGTCGTGGTGTGCTGGCTGGGTTACTGCTGCTGCAGCTGCCGTAGTTATGGGCGCGATATAGTCGCGCATCGTAGCACCGTCGATAAGGTCACTCTTGTTGAGCGAATAGGTGACGTCGTATGTGATAGCGTCGGAAGAGTGATACTGGACATCTCCCACTTCGCCTAGGGTGGCATCCGGCATGATCTTACGCTGCCGTTTATCATTGCCGGCCATCAGGATGTCTGCTACCAGTACGAGCCTTTCGCCGGATGGTACTTTATGGTCCACTTTGGTGATATTCCCTGTGGTGGATACGTTTTCTGTACCGTACCGCATCTTCAAACTGTTTTCGTTGGTTTCCAGCATGACGAACTGCATGGTTTCCTTATAGGAGCTGACGATGGTCAGGACAGTGTTACCGTCCATGTCGGCGACTTCAGTTTTATCCATGTCTGCCGCATTGGTTAGGCCATCTTCGTTCAGCAGGCCTACGGGTTTGAATGCGCTGTTGAGTGGGGTTGTAGGGTCTGTAGGGAGTGGTGTGCCCAATGGTGCCCAGTACAGGACGCCTGCCGGGTTGGCTTTGCCTACAGCAACATCATTAGATGCCATAATAGGTTCCTTTCAAAGAAATAGATAATAAATGGGTAATAAAATGAGCTGCACTTATTGTGCAGCTGCAGTAATGTGACAGGTGACCATGTACCTGTGCCGTACCGGTGGACCCGGGAAGGGGTAGTGGGCGATGCTTTCAATTGTGGCAGAGGCTATGCCAGGCAGTTTCCATAAATCCAGTAACCGGGGTATGACTGTTTGGAGTGCTGTCTGGCTGGCTTCATATCTGCTGGCCGCGTATATGTAGATACACATCATGTACGTGTTGATGGCGTATCCTATGCGTCCGCCGGTCTGTTCGACCGTGATCACTCTTTCCGGATTGTCAGCGGGCATAGCAGCATACACGGGATAACCTTTGAGTTTCGGATCATCAGCCAGCCATTGGATAACTATGGCTTCCATGTTTTGTGCCATGGTTATCCTCCTACAGCTTTCAACAGCGTACCGTGTGCGGCTTGGTCTACGCGGGCTTTATCGTTACTGGTAGAAACCAGTGCGATAGACCCGTGACTGGTACGCATTGAGGGAGCGTAATCGTAGACCGCGCCGCGGGTAACATGCATACTGTTGGCTCGACGCATCATTTCAACTGCTTGCCTGTCCAGTGCGGCCATCACTGTAGGATCCTGCCTGTACTGGCGGAACCCACTCAAATTGAGTTTTACAACGCCTTGCATGACATTTCTATCCTCTCGTATCTTTTACCGGTACACTAAGATTCCACTGTGTAGGAGTGATCCCGCCTTTATATGGGCGGGGGTCTCCTATCACGGTGTAGTCTTGGCCGTCTATCCTGATTTGACAGCCGCGCAGACTCTTATACTCCCAGCTGCGTGGAAAGTAGAGTGTTTTCGCGACTGTAATCCCATCAGGGCGCGTAGAATCTGTACTGTTAGATCCTGTACCATCTGTGATAAGCACGTTATCCACGTGTTCCTGCGTGATAGTGCTGCTAGATGCGCCGAAAGAATCTGGATCACCATTAACGCGGCGTAGGATAGTGATGGTTTCACCGTGGAGCATGAGTATCACCTGCCATGTCAATGTGGAAGGCGTCTGTCCCGCTTATTCCCCGCAGGAGGCGTTTCTCAGCTTTAGTCAGGTACAGGTCGCCCATTGGATTGGAAAAGGTGAATGATTGGCTGAAGTTGCCTGCTGTCTCGCTGGTCTGGCTGATACCGCCTAAACCGTCGCCAAGAATCCCTTCAGCACTCAACGCGCGGCGTACCATGTCACAGGTGATCCTTTTCAGGCTATCCGGGCTAGCTGTGGTCTTCCACGTTGGGATTGTATCCCTGATCAGGGCTGAGGCATCCTGTAAGAGGATTTCAGCTTTTTTCTGACCTAATCCGAGAGGCTTATACCGTGCTTCCAGATCTTCAATAGTAGCGAAACTGGTATTCTGGTCACTCATGAGAAGCTCCTTACTTTACAGGGAATCTTCCTCACTATCCTTAGAATCCTGTTCATCAGGAGCCGTCTCCTCATTCTGCGTGTCAGTCGTGCGGGTGGTGTCCGCCGGCGTGGTTGCGGAGGGTTCGGCCTGTGGGTCGGGTTCCATAAGCCCGGCGTCCAGGAGAGCTTTACGCAGGGCTTTGAGGGTCGTATTCTCTGGCAGATAAGGGATCCTTCTACCTGTGCCGCCTGTATAGGGTGTGCCGTCTGGGTTGATCAGTTTGACAGGCGCATCCATGATAGTTGGCTGGTGGGTATCCCCCTCATCGGGCATGACGATGAGTCTTTGTATTACTGCGGGCATTATGCCGCCTTTTTCAGGACGGCGAAAGCGTGAGGATCCAGCACGCTATATGCCAGTACTGCTTCTGTACGGTAAGCAATCTGATTATGTGCCTTCAGGTCTACGCCGCTTTGATCCGGGTCACCATAGGGGATGAGTTCGGCGGTAATATCACGGATCATACCCCATCGAATCATGTTGAAATCGCCGATGAAGGCGAGAACCTTGGTCGCTTCGGTTGCCCTGCGTCCGCTGACTGTGCCGGATGTGGCAGCAGTCAGACCTTCTACGGTCGTGGTCTGCAGGTTCAGCGGGATTTCCGGGTACAGGCGCATCCCTGTTGAGGGTACACGCAGCTTACGCAGACTATTCGCCCAGGTCTTAGACAATGCCAGGCCGTTAACCTCGTAATCTTCGTTCACTGCGCTGATCAGGCTATCCATATTGGCTGTCTCATCGGTACCTGCAGTAACCTGTGTAGCAGTGTCGGACAGTTTCGTAAAGTCCGGCAGTACAGCACCTGTTTTCGGGTTGACTGCATGATAGACAACGTAGTCTAGTGCGCGGCCTATTGCTGCTGCCTGATCTTCCTGGATCCTGTCGATGATCTCAGTACGGTTGTCTTCATCAGCCCACTGCAGTTCGGAGGTGACTCGTGTCGTGGTCTGGATTTTTACCCTTTTCGCTGTCTGGGCAGTGACTTCCTGGGTATAAGAGGATTTGGCTGCACCTTCAGCTACTACTTCTGCTTCAGACGCGCCATCAAAGACGAGAGCAACGTTATCTGCAAATAGCTGGGGCAGCTGTGGGGACAGTGCCGCGATAGTAGATGAGTCTTTCACCTTGGTGGTGATGGCTGCTGCCACGGTTTTAGGCAGCTGGATAGCGCCGGCAGTTAATGCTTTTTCTGCCATAATAGGTTCCTTTCAATAATATTTCTGGGTTTTGGTTATTCGCCGAAAAGCTGGCGGATAAACTCCTGTTTGTCTGACGATTCGGGTTTATCGGGCTGTTTCCCCGCGGAATGGATCTGAGGGGCTTTCGGCTTGGGGTGGAGGACACTGGCTATCTGTTCGGCATGCTCTTGGATCTGTTCGCGAGTGGATCCGCGTAACAGTTCCATGGGAACGTTAAGCTCGTGAGCTATTTCAGTTTTCCACTGTTTTTGCTCGTTTTCAGCCTCATAGGCTTCCAGTTTGGCTTGCAGTGCTTCATACTTCTGCTTTTCTTCTGACTGGCTCTCCTTCAATCGAGCAAGCTCAGCAGCAGCAGCCTTATTAGCTTTAGCACGCCGCTCCCATTCGCGTGAATGGGCAAGCATATCCTTGTATTTAGCCTCATAATCTACTTGGTCTGGTTCGTTACCCCCAGCAGACTGCTGTTCAGCAGACTCCTGAAGATCAGTATCAGAACCGCCCGTATCACTATCACTGGTAAGAGTACGGATAGTGTGCGGGAGATGTAGAAATGTGAACATAATTCCTCCTAATTGGTTTCCCCGTTCCGGGTATAAAAAGAGCCACCCGTTGCGAGTGGCTTACGTGTATATGAGGTACAGCATCTTACGTGCGCAGGATGCTGTACCTGTTTCCATATGAAAAGCGATCTTCTGTTATTCTTCAGTTATCACACCACACGTGCGTGGTGTGGTCCCACGGCTGCAGGGCTGTGGGATTGTGCCGTGTGCAGGATTCGAACCTGCGAAACCAATGGTAGCCGAGTTACAGTCGGCATGCTTTATCCACTTGCATAACACGGCGAAAAAGGTTATAGTGAGAGTAACGAACGGTATCCCCGAGCGACCAGCTTTCAAGACTGGAACATTAGTCCCGGGTGGTACCGTTCATTATTTAATCAGTGTGATTTGGCGCAATCCTTTTGAATCACGGATCCACAGCTCTTTAATATGCTGAAGGGACTCGTGGCGCTTGTTATACAGAGAAAGCTGGTACACCAGTTTATCAGGCAGAGGTGTATCACCATAATCAATAACGAACACACTTTTAGTAACGCCTTGTTTTCTTGCGGAACTCACTGATGTGGATATCCTGTCTGCTACACTCTTGTATTTCGTGGAGTGAGGGGATTTTAATTCTACTTCTACATTATCGTGGTTCTTCCATATGAAATCATTTTTAGGTTTATCTCCACCTTCCGTGATCCAGTCGAAAGAATTGCCTAATTCTTTGAATTTCTCCAGGAAAACGATTTCATGGTATTTAAGCTGTCCCTTGCTTAACGAGACGCCTACATTTTCCTGACGTTGACGCCATGACGCTGGTGTATCCTGTTTCTGCCCTTTCATGCTTAGGCTTTTACGGGATTCATTCCACTGCGGATCCACGCCATCGGTCAGATTGTCAGGATTTTGGCGGCGCATCGTTTTCAATACTTCCCGATAGTTTTTCGGGTGGTTTGTGGTTTCTCTAGCCTGCTGATACATTTCCTGATAGTGTTCAGGATCGTAGTCTTCCAAGGTTTGGGATCCCCAGCTGACAACGATCTGACAATCACACAAATGATGATAAGCATTGTTCTCGCCTGCTGTTTTCGCACTCCAGTAGACGAATCCGCGGGATGCGAGCATGGTACAGAACGCGCATGTTTTAGAGCCGCGCGGAACACGCGCATATCGGGGTGTGTGCGGGTCATGGCGCATATTTAATAGGGTCTGCATGCGTGCACCCGTATTCACCAGGTCGGCAAGCAGCTGCTGAGCATCATCCATATTCGACAGGTCAGGCCATAAATCTTCCAAGGTGAGCCCGCTTCTGGCCAGCCCATCACGCACCTGCTGGTAGGTGAGCCCAGCGTAATCAGTATCATTGAATCCGCCCTGCTGCTGCCACAGGACACGCATGAACTCTACGCGCTTTGTATGGTCGAATTGGGGGAATTGTTTTCCCCCGTATTCCTGCCACAGTTGGCGTAGAGTCTCATAATAATTATCCGCCAGCTGTTGGGCAGCATGCGTGTAATCCTTGATAACGTCCTGGACTTCCCACATTTGCGGCACACCACGCTCATAGAGTTCCTCTATCTGAAAGGCTCCAGCTTCACGCAGGTTATCCAGATTAGTTTTGTAGTCCTTGTGCGCCTGGTTGAGCAGCTTCTGCAGTTCCTGCATCCTTGGATCTTGCGGGCTCATGTCCGGTGGATTCTTCTGTGCCATGCGCATCCTCCGGTTTCACGTCAGCCTGTAAAGTTTTATCCTTAAGTTGTTGGATTGTCTGCTGGGCTTGCATTTTCTGCTCATAAGCGTGCAGGCTCTCGATCTCGCTGGGAGATAATCCTGCCTTCATCATGCCCACATCAGAGGTTGCAAAAGAAGAGTTCACTGATGCCAGTTTCGCATAATAGTCCGCCCTAGATGCGTCACTAACCTCACGGGTAGGAGCCCACAACGGTGTTATCGTACGTAGATTGTCAGGAGCGTCAATAAGACCATCGCGCAGGCAGATACTCATTATTACTGCGCGTTTAATAGCCCTGCCAAATCTGATATTCTGCCGGTCAGCTTCGCGCGATAGTTTCCGTTCTGCTGCAGCCATCGCTTCCGCGCTTGTGGGGTTCTCGGTGACAATCCCAAGATCTGATATCGGCAGGTTCGTTTCTGAGGATACGAGTAGCGCAATTGTTTTCAACATGTCTCCGTGCGGTTGCATAGATGCTTGGCTGATCTGCTTGATCTCAGGCTTGTCCCCGTCCTCATCTTTGCTGATTGCGTTAATGGCACTGATCAGGCTGGACCATGTATCGCTGCTGAAAGCGCTTTTATCAGCCCCCAGAAACCATAGTTTCGGGACAGAATAAAATTCTGCGGAAGCTTCCATGCGCATAATCGTACGGAATCCGATATCCGTGAGCGACATGAGAGTACGGGATATGCGTGATCTTCCGAAAGGCCGGTTCAGATGCGCATCGTAAGCCAGTGGGACAACATTCACTTCAGGATAGTACGTATCAATACGGGTGGCTGCCCATGCTCCCCAATCACGGGTGCATACGTATATTCTGCCTGGCAGCCACACATTAAAACTGGTGATCCTGCCGTTTTTATCGGCTGATGTGATTGTGAGGGCAGCTAGGATCCGGCGGCGTGTATTATCCCACAAGGCGGCACTCCAGTCTGCACTTCGCGGGGTGATACGCATGCGTGTAGCATCATCTTCATCAGCCGTCACAGTGAGGAACGCGCAAGAATGCGTGTATGCGCTGGTAATAGCTTCAGACATTTCCACATCCAGTTCATTGCTATCTACCAGATCATTCACTCCGAACATATCATCGCCACGGAACGCGAATCCTTGGAATGTGCTCAGATCTGCTAAGGAACGGACTGCTTTAGATGGCCATCCAATCATTGCCTCAGCGCGAGCCTTGATTTTAGATGGGATACTAATACCAAAATCCTTAAACCGTTCATGCGCATCATAATAGGATGATCGGATCAGATTCCGCGGATACTTCTTCCTCCACACTCTGAACAGTTCAACAATAAGCGGCATGTCTTCATCGGATACACCAGTAATGCGTGACGCATGCCCGGAACCAATATCCAGGTAAGGTCTATCAGCATCAGGGATAGTGGCCAATTGCGTGGGGAAACCCGTCATATCATCACCTCCTGTTTCCTTCCCGGCCTGCGTTTCGACGTGAAACTGCCATGCAAGGCAAGCGTTACTGCCATCAGTGGGCTAATATCAGTGTCCACATCCATCCTGTTCCAGGTGAATCCGCCCGCATTACCTAGAGGCCGTTGTGTTGCTTTCTCCACCGCTTCGTATAACGGTTGCTGGGCTTCACGGTTAGTGTGGGTAATCTCATGCCGTTTAATCATGCTGAGGAGCCGGCCTGAGGCTACAGACACATCCCGCGTATTCGTCACAGTGACACGAATACCGCCATCTTTCAATGCATCGACAAACTCGTATGCCGGGGATTGCACATCTACAAGTACTGCAGCAGTCTTAGTCCACCGTTTATGGAAAAACTCGACGAGAGACGGGACTGTAACTGTTTCCGACAAGTCATATTTGACCAGTTCCACGTGAGCTGTCCCATCCTCATGCTTCACCGCGCATCCTACAGAAATGCGGGTACGCAGCGGATTCATATCCAAAGCATACGAACGGACACCTTTAATATTCGGCTGATCAGTTACGCAAGCATCCCAATCATCAATCGGGATAACACCACTGTGAGTAGCCTCATCCCACACGCCCAAACATTCACGCCTGAAACTGTCATCACTCATTTGCCGGCGCAACCGTAAAATACTATTCTCACTCGTACGGTGCGGGTAGGAGGGATTAGCCTTATGCCACTGCGAACGGTCGTCAAGATCACAGTCACGGTCCGCACTGAACTCCAAATACAAACCGTCCCTGTCCTGGCCTCCTATAAGCTGATCCCTTTTATCCGTAAACACGTCACCTGGATCCGACGGGCGGGGAGGCGTACCCATGTAAAAGATCAGCGGGTTACGCGCCGCGCTCGTGGCCGGCAGCATATCGTCAAGAGCCTTCTCCGTCAGAATCTGCGCCTCATCGAAAATCTCAATATCAATATTGCTGAATCCTCGTCCGAATCCCTGCTCACGCGCGCCAAAAAGGATACGACTGCCATTCTTAAGCTCTATTTCTTCCTGCCCGTTAGCCCGGCGCACGCCCTTAACATATCTGTTCATTTTAGGGCTGTCCGCGAGCGCGCTCATCGTCTTAAAAGTCTCACCCGACGTGCGGGTACGGTGCGCAGTCCACAGCGCTGTTGTATGCGGCGTTAGGAGACACTTAGCGGTCACGCAGCCACCTACTGTGTGAGTCTTACCAATCTGACGGGGAAGGCTCAGATCACAGCCGGACACTCCGGCAGCATACAACCCGTCTTTACGCTTGCCCCACATGAGCATGCACAGTTCGTCCTGCCACCAGTCAAACTGTATGCCCGCCATCGCGGCCACCTGCCGCAGCTTCGGAAACTCGGAGGATACGATCCCGTCCGGATAAATCAAATGAGAAGCAATACTACTTAAAACCATCTGGCTGGAACTGCTCATCAGACTCATTCAACACCTCACTCAAATCAAACCCCGAAGAAGACGGATCCAAGTCATCTAACTGCTTAGACACAGCCAACAATTCGCGAGCGATGGGAGCCAGCGAAGCAGCAGGGGTAGCCTCACTACCCAAAGCCTTACGCAAAACGTCCCGGGCAAACCGCAGCTGATCCTCATAACTGCCGTCCATCATCCGGTCAAACTCGTGTTTATCTAAAGTCGCATTCACTGTCTTGGACACATCAACAGTCACAGTCTTAGACTTACGATGAGGCTTATCACCCTTCACGCCCGCCTTCTTACGAGCACGATACGCCTTCGCCTTACACGCCGGAGAACAATACTTAGACTGTGAACCATGACCGGACGGACGAAACTTCTTCCCACACTGCTGGCATATCATAATCAAGCTCCTTCCATCTAAGCGTGACATGCATAAACCCGTTATGTTACGCTTAAGTGTGACGCATACCGTTTATGGGGAGATATTGGCGCTTTGCCCGGGGACGCCGTGTGTGGTGGGGTAGGGGTAGGGTCCCCTGGGTGTTGTTGGG